>Ga0310344_10000002_pt1 | contig 626914 bp, 536 predicted proteins | sample HC15DNA20200_MG_FD_203801 | JGI IMG/M metagenome (GOLD analysis project Ga0310344, IMG submission 203801) | Marine microbial communities from station ALOHA, North Pacific Subtropical Gyre - HC15-DNA-20-200_MG | ecosystem: Environmental > Aquatic > Marine > Oceanic | place: Pacific Ocean...
AATCAGGCAGCTATGAGGAAGCAGCGGAATCAGGCAGCGATGAGGAAGCAGCGGAATCAGGCAGCGATGAGGAAGCAGCGGAATCAGGCAGCGATGAGGAAGCAGCGGAAAAGGTCAAAAAAGATAATTGAGAACCTAAAAATGGGAGATAAAGTAACAGTCAATACTAGTTTGAAAACAACAGAGAGGGCCGTATCTAATCAGACGGTAGCCTTGCATACATTAGGTTGCCGTCTGAATCAATATGAAACTGAGGCAATAAGAGAACAGTTTGTATCCTTTGGATTCCGAGTGGTTTCCTTTACCGATCATGCAGATGTTTATGTGATAAATACTTGTACGGTTACAAACCAAGCGGATGCTAGAGCCCGACAATTTATTCGAAAGGCCATCCGACGTAACCAAGAAGCTATTATTGTGGCTACCGGTTGTTATGCGCAAACTCTCCCCCAAGAGCTGCTAGATATAAAGGGCATTAATATTGTCCTAGGTAATGTTGAAAAAGGTGATTTGGTTGGTCATGTTTTAAAGTACAAAAAAGGTGATGGCCCAATATCCAAGGTCACTCGGAGGGCGGAAATTACCCAATTTGATCACCGCCTCGATGTAATGAGCTTTGAAAATAGAACCCGTGCTATTTTAAAAATACAAGATGGATGTGATCAATTTTGTTCTTTTTGCATAATACCTTGGGCACGGGGGAAACATCGCAGTCTTTCCTCAGAAGCTGTGGTCGCTCAGGCTAAACACCTTACAAAAAGTGGATACTCTGAGATTGTATTAACCGGAGTGCACCTTGGGGACTACGGGGTGGACTTGAATTCCTCACACTCACTGACCTCCATAATTAAAACCCTATTAGAAGAAACTACTGTGACTCGGTTACGATTAAGTTCAATCTGGCCGACAGCAGTGGATGGCAAATTACTTAATCTTTTCGAGAAATATTCGCCTAGGCTATGTCGTTATTTACACCTCGCAATACAACATGCTGATGATGGTCTTCTCAAACTTATGGGTAGGACTTATACCTCCGATGAAGTCAAGATAATTATAGAACAAATTATTTCGATTGTACCTGATATCTGTATTGGGGCGGATATTATGGTGGGTTTTCCCGGAGAAACAGAAACCAAATTTAATAATTTGTATAATTGGCTGGATGAGTTACCTTTCGCCTATTTTCATGTTTTTACCTATTCTAAACGAAACCACACCCGTGCTGCTCGTATGGATGAGCAAATTCCTTCTGACGTAGCCAAAGCACGGAGCCATTTACTTCGGGAATTAAGTGATATTAAATCAAAAGTTTTTAATCAACGATTTAATGGCAGAGTGTTGCCAGTGTTGATCGAGGAGGGTAGCACGGGGAAGTCTCTGATTGGAACAACCGATCACGGCCTCAAGATAAAGTTTGACGGACCTACAGAAGAAATTAATACTTTTGTTGATTTAGAGCTAATCTCAACCGATGAGAATGGAGGTTTAGGTAGAGTCAACACATTATCGTAAACTGATAGGGCTATAAAGAATATTTAAATCACGCGCCAGTAGCTCAGCTGGATAGAGCAACGGCCTCCGGAGCCGTAGGTCAGAGGTTCGAATCCTCTCTGGCGTATTATGTTAGGAGAATTGGTTCTTACCACCCCTCTAATTCTCTTTATCACCAAGATAAAGTTCATTCTTGAGTAAATAACTTACAGTAGAAGCGTACCATCGAGTATCTCTAGATACCGATGAGGCCCGTTTTGTTGGGACTTCTAGTTTGTTTAGCTCATCAGCAATTTTACGGAGGCTCCAGCCTGCTTCACGCCAGACTTTTACCTGCCGAATTATTTCTTGTTCTTGAGAGTTTAGAATAAGTTGGTTTCCTGAAAGATCATAACCGAAGGGTGTTGCGCCATAAACAAAGCGGTGTGTTTTTTTTAATCGAATTGAAGTTTTGGTTCGCTCCGCAGGGAGGTCTCGAGCCATATCTGCTAGAACAGTAAGGGTGCCCATTGCTATTTTACCTGATTCTTGGTCTGTTCGAATCGTAGCTGAGTCAACATCTAAGACATGACAAACAATCCCTTTGCTAGACCAATCCTTAAGATACCTTGACATTTCAGAAGCTGACCTAAATAAACGGTCGAGGCGCCATATTACAACATGCTGGATACTTTTTGAATCGATTGTGTTAGAAAGATCACCGCCACCAAGTCTATCTTCAAAAGGAATAAAAGCTTCAACTCGGGCATCTAGAATTACTAGCATAATATCCAACTCGTATTTGTTGCAGTAATTCCTAAGTTTTTTTTCTTGATCTGCCCTTCGGAATGGAGGTTTCTTAGTTTCCAAAGGGCCAACTCTAATGTAACAAATAGCTTTGTTCATAGAATAATTTACTTTCATTATAAGAAAGACTAAGTAGGCACTAATAAAAATACGTTAGTAGTATAGCTTGATTCAAGGGTTTTTTGTTCATTTCATAATCCCCAAATCAGAATCTGCAGAGTCCGAAGAATTAACTACGAGAGAAGAACATTAAAAATACTAGTATTGCTAATAACTGTTACCTTGTTGTAAATATATACTTACCAATGTTAATCTAGTTACTCCCGTATCTAATCCTAATCTAAGAACATCTTTGACAATAGAGTTTTTGTAATATGAAAAAATCACAAGACTAAACAAGACTATACAAGACTATTGGAATATAGTATTTTTGCTTGCTTAATTAACATACAAGCATATATTGTGATTGTGCTGCATGAAGTGGGCGAAGTAGTGTCCGCTTTTTTTTGTGCAATTTTAAAAAAACTGAAGTTGAGCAATGGAAATTGACCGCGACTTGATAATTGATAGGGTGTCTTTTCTTGTCACTCCTCTGATAGAGGAAGCTGGTTTTGAATTGGTTGATCTTGAGCTAGTAGGAAGGCAGAATAATTACAGTTTAAGATTCCTGATTGATAAACCAGGCGGGGTAGCACTTAAAGATTGTGTAGCTATTAATCATGAAGTATCTAACCTTTTGGATGTAGAAGATCCTATTCCGTCACGGTATACGTTAGAAGTATCTTCGCCAGGGTTGGATCGCCCATTTAAGAAAACGAGAGATTATCAACGAGCTATTGGTAAACCTGTAAAAATCATTTTTGTTAATGATTTTGATCAAACAAAATCGTTGATAGGGCATCTGGTTGGTATTGAGGATGGTATTGTTAAAATATCAAATCACAAAGAAGATTATAACATTCGACTTGAATGTATTAAAAAGGCTCAGTTAGATCTTGGTTAGAAAGTAAGTAGTTCGAAGAGGGAGTTTCAGGAAATGAATTATGAGGTAATTGAAGCACTAGGACAAATAATTCGGGAAAAGAATATTCCCCGAGAATTGGTGTGGGATACGATTAAAAGTGGCCTCGTGGCTGCAGTAAAGAAACGATATGGTACGGGAGATGATAATGTTAGAATCCATATTGATGAGACGTTGGGTACTATCGAAATGGCGGCTATTTGGAATGTAGTGGGAGAAGTCGAGGATACAGAAACAGAAATTGATCTAGAAGCTGCTTTAGCACTCAAACCTGATACTCAGGTAGGTGACCAAATAGAACAACCACTTTTAATTGAAGAGTTTGGAAGGAATGCAATTCAAGCAGTCAAGCAGGTTGTGGTTCAACGTGTCCGGGATGCTGAGAGGGAAAATATTTTTGAAATATATAAAGATCGGGTTAACGAAATTGTAATAGGCTCGGTTCAACAGGTAGACCGAGGGAATATCGTTGTCAAGATCGAACAAACTGAAGCTCTTCTTCCATGGCGTGAGCAGATTAGAAGAGAACGATATAGGCAGGGCGAATCAATTCGTGCGATCATTTTAGACGTACAAAATGCTTTAAAGGGCCCACAGGTTATTCTGTCACGAACCTCCGAAGTCTTTTTAGAAATTCTATTTCGTATGGAAGTTCCTGAAATTCATGAAGGGATTGTGGAAATCAAAGCGTCTGCTAGAGAACCTGGTGATAGGTCTAAAATAGCAGTATTATCGCATGATGATCGAGTTGATGCAGTCGGAGCTTGTGTAGGAATGAAGGGGACCCGTGTTCAAGCAGTGGTCCGGGAACTTAACAATGAACGAATTGATATCGTTCCCTGGAGTAATGATGCTTCTGCATTTGTTACCCAAGCGTTACGACCAGCTGAAGTCTACCAAGTTCAAATTCTTGACATTGAGAAAAAGGATATGCGAGTGGTCGTTGAAGATGATCAACTTTCTTTGGCTATTGGTAAGGCTGGACAAAATGCCCGTCTTGCTGTGAAGTTGACCGGGTGGAATATAGATTTAATCAAGCGTTCTGATCTTGAGAAACAACTGATTTCGGAAACCTTTGGTGAATTACAACCAGAAACTGATCCTGAAGGATCTATTGCTGAAATCAGTGGGATTTCGGGTGCTCTCTGTAAAAAGTTAGAAGACGCAGGATATACAACCGTTGAGGCATTACAACAGGTTACCCTCCAAGATCTTTGTGAAATTCCGGGAGTTGGTGCGGTAACTGCTGAAAAAATTATTGTTGCAATTGATGGTTTATAATAAGGGGGAATGGTTGTTTTGAAGACTAGCAATAATCTTTCCCTTACTGGACTTTTGGGTCTTGCGGTAAGAGCAGGCCGAGTAAGAAGTGGCGCTGAGGCTGTAAAAGAATCAATCAGAGGAGGCAAATCTCGGTTGGTAATACTAGCAATGGATGCCTCAGAAGGTACTAAACGTTCATTCAAAAACATGGCAGATCTAAGCGGGGTTCCTGTTCTCGAATGCCACACGCGTTTAGAATTGGGAGTTTGTCTTAATCGAGCACCAAGAGCGGTGCTATCAATCTTGGACAGACATTTTGCGAGTGGGATGTTAAAAAAAGCACTCCGTTAAAGCCTATAAAAAGATAATTAGGAAGCGATATTGCAATGGCGAAGAAGAGAATTCACGAAGTAGCAAAACAGTATAATATCTCAAGCAATGCTCTTGTTGAGATGCTCCGAGATCTTAATCATACGGTTAAGAGCCATATGAGTGTAATGGATGATAAAATGGTTCTTGACGTTAACCAACGTTTTGAAAAAGAAAAATCAGCGGCTAAAGAGGATCAAGATCGGAAGAAAAAAATGGCATCGTCGGATAGTGCTATTAAGGAACCAAGTATAAAAAAAGGTCGAGTCGCTCCTGGGAAATCAAAAAACGCTCTTAGCAGTAAAAAGCAGGTCGAAAATCAAACAACTGAAAAACAGAGCAAAGTAGAAAAAGAATTAAAAGAAAATGAACAATCAAAAGAAAAAAATGAATCTGAAAAACAGGTTCGTCGACGTCGTTCTAAGAAGAAAAAGAGAGCAAAAGTTGATCAAAAAGAAGTCGAAGCTAGTGTGCGGCGAACTATTGCTCAAATGGAAAATACTCGCTCACGGCGCCGGCGCCGGCGGGATGTTAGTGAGGAAGAACGGTCTGAAGAAGAAACAGCTAATATTATTCGCGTACCAGAATTTATATCTGCAGGGGAATTAGCCGAACATCTCTCTACTAGTCCCACCGAATTAGTTACAAAATGTCTAGAACTTGGGCTGTTAGTTACGATCAATCAGCGTTTGGATATGGATACAGTAATGACTGTGGCAGCTGAATACGGTTATGATGTTGAAGAACAATCTGATTATGGGCTTGAGTATATCGAAGAAGAGGAAGAAGAGGAGGATGAGAGTCTTTTAACATCCCGTACCCCCGTTGTCACTATTATGGGGCATGTTGATCATGGAAAAACATCTTTATTAGATTATATCAGGGAAAGTAATGTAATTGCCGGAGAGGCTGGTGGGATTACTCAGCATATAGGAGCCTATGAAGTAGAACTCGAAAATGGCGGAATTACCTTCTTAGATACCCCGGGCCATGAGGCATTTTCTGCGATGCGGGCTCGAGGGACACAGGTGACAGATATTGTTATACTTGTTGTTGCAGCTGATGAGGAAGTAATGCCGCAGACAATAGAAGCTATTGACCATGCCAAGGCAGCCGAAGTGCCAATAATTATTGCTTTGAATAAAATGGATCTCGAAAATGCCCGCCCTGATCGTATTCGAGAGCAATTAAGCCATCATGGTCTCTTGGTAGAGGACTGGGGAGGAGATATCATTGCGTGCGAAGTGTCGGCTATTACCGGTAATGGTGTAGATAATATTCTTGAAATGGTTCTACTCCAATCTGAGATGCTAGATCTTAAAGCTAACCCGTCCCGAAGAGCTCTAGGGGTTGTTGTAGAAGCAGAACTGGATAGAGGACGAGGAACCTTAGCTACTGTTTTGATTCAACAAGGTACTTTAAGAGTGGGTGAGCCCTTTGTTGCGGGCCAATTTAGTGGAAGGGTCAGGGCCTTGTTGAACGAACGTGGTAGCAAAATCCATGAGGCGGGTCCATCAACCCCCGTCCAAATTATGGGCTTTTCAGGGATGCCTCAAGTTGGGGATGCTTTTGCTGTTGTAGAAAATGAGGCTTTGGCAAAAGAAATTGGATCCCGACGACGTCAAATGCGTAAAGAACATGAATTCCGCAGTACTAGACCAATCACTCTAGAAGATGTATTCGATCAAATTAAGGAAGGTGAAATACGAGAACTACCTGTAATTATTAAAGCTGATGTCGGTGGTTCTGTAGAGGCTCTGAGTGACTCTCTGTTACGATTGGAAAACGACGAAGTTAAAATCAGAATTATTCACACTGGAATCGGAGCGATCAATGAGTCTGATGTCCTTCTAGCAGCAGCGTCAAATGCTATCATTCTTGGATTCCATGTTCGCCCTAATCCCGCAGCCAGAGCCTTGTCCGAACGGGAAAAAGTCGACATAAGGTTGTACGATATAATTTATCGAGTTATTCAAGATGTGAGAGATGCTCTTGAGGGAATGTTGAAACCTGACATTGAAGAAAGTGTGGTTGGTTTGGTAGAAGTGAGAGAAATTTTTAAAGCTCCCCGGGTTGGAACAATTGCAGGATGTCATGTGCAATCAGGAACCGTAACTCGTAATGGTAACGCGCGATTGATTCGAGAAGGGGTTGTTATTTACGAAAGTACAGTAGGATCTTTACGTAGATTTAAAGAGGATGTCCGGGAGGTTCAGTCAGGGTTTGAGTGTGGAATGAGCATTGAAGGTTTTCAGGATATTAAACAGGGTGATACAGTTGAAATTTATGAGAAACGGGAAATAGCTCGACAACTTGAAACTCGTTAATTTAATTATGATAGTTGGCTGTAAAATTGAGCTTTTTTTGCCACAATCCCGTTCGTTAAAGGCTAAAAGGCAGGTCTTAAAATCACTTAAAGATCGGATACGAAACAGATTTAATGTTTCGATTGCAGAGGTCGATCATCAGGACCTTGGGCAACGGGGAACATTTAGATCACTCGTTCGATTGGTATTAGGAGATTTTGATGGGACACCATCGATCAGCGAGGGTTGCAGATCTTATTAAAAAAGAAGTCAGTGAGATTATTCAACACGAACTTAAAGATCCTAGGATTGGATTTGTAACAGTGACATTAGTGGACGTATCTATCGACCTAAGGCATGCTCAGGTCTACTTTAGTGTTCTCGGGACCAAATTAGACCAGGAAAAAAGTCTTAAAAGCCTTCAAAAAGCTACTGGATTTATAAGGACGAAACTAGGTCCTAGGATAAAATTAAGACATATTCCCGAACTTTTATTCCGTTATGATGAGTCTTTTGACTATGCACAAAGAATTTCGAATGTTATAAATAGTCTTGAAATTAAAGATAGCGAAAATAATGAAATTGAAAGCTCGTTTAAAAGAAGGGAACAAGAAGGTTGACCGCATTCCTCCGGACGGTGGAAGAGGCAGAACAGGCTTACCCTAGGTCGGTAATAGCAGTTGGGAATTTTGATGGGGTTCATCGGGGCCATGAGGTAATTATTGAAAGGGTGGTTGAACGGGCAATTAAGTTGGGTACTTCCGGGATGGTTGTAACATTTGATCCTCATCCGCAACAATATTTGGGAAGAAAACCTCCGTTGTCGGTTTTGACTCCCATAGAAAGGAAATTAGAACTTTTATCTAAGTACGATTTAGATGCTGTTCTCATAATTTCATTCACCCAAAGGTTTGCCAAGATTACAGCAGAGGAATTTGTTAAGTTAACTTACGTTCGTAAGTTAGAAATACAGGAAATTGTAGTTGGCTACAGCCATAAATTTGGGGAAAAAGGAAAAGGAGATCAGCTATTACTAAAACGGTTGGGCAATCGTTACGGTTTTCTGACCCATATTGTTGATCCCATTGAGCGTGATGGGGTACTTGTAAATAGTAGCCGGATTCGGAATCTTCTCAATTCTGGTGAAATAATTGCAGCCAGAAACTTACTAGGGCATCCGTATACCATCAGTGGTACAGTCGTTCCTGGGGATGGCCAAGGTAGTAAAATGTCTTACCCCACAGCCAATCTAGAATTAAATGATCCTAATTGGTTGAAACCAAAACGAGGGGTTTACGCTGTTCGTGTCAATCTAGGTCAGAAAGTACTAAATGGAGTAATGAATATTGGTATACGTCCGACATTTAAAAAAGAAATAGAGCAGTGTGAAGTACATATTATGAATTTTGAAGGGGATATTTACGGCCGTATAATTCATGTTGAGGTAGTTGACCGAATTAGGGATGAAATTAAGTTTTCATCTGTTGATAAACTTAAACTACAAATCTTAAAAGATGTAGAAACTAGTTATAATATTTTAAAAGTGTGATCGGCAGGAAAACATAAATTGCTTGAGCGATCACCATCACTCCAATTTTAAGGAGATTGTTTAGTGAGTATAGAGAAAAAACAGAAGCAACAGATTCTTAGTGACCATGGTCGACATAGTCAAGATACTGGCTCACCCGAGGCACAGATTGCTCTTTTAACAGCTAGAATTACTGAACTGACCGAACATTTTAAACTTCATAAGAAAGATAACCATTCACTCCGTGGCTTGCTCAAAATTGTTGGTCAACGGAGACGTTTACTTTCGTATCTTCGAAAAAATAACAGTGAAGGTTATCGGACTTTAATTAAAGAACTAGGAATTAGGGGTTAGCTTTCCCAAAGGATAGCCCATTTAAATTACAGAAGTGTCTTAAGGAGAAGGAATTGGTATTATGGTTAATCGTGTAGAGTGTGAACTAGCTGGCAGAACTTTGATATTGGAAACTGGAAAAGTCGCCAAACAAGCTGATTCATCAGTATGGGTTCAGTATGGTGAGACAGTTATTCTCGCCAATTTGGTTTCAGAAAATAGGTATGTTGAGGGCCGAGATTTTTTACCTTTAATGGTGGATTATCGTGAAAGAATGTATGCTGCTGGGCGCATTCCCGGGGCTCGATTTAGGAGGGAAGGCCCCCCTTCCGAAAAGGAGATCCTGAGTGGCCGTCAGGTTGATCACGCAATAAGGCCTTTGTTCCCCAAAGACTATTTTTATGAAACTCAAGTGTCTATTATAGTGATTTCCAGTGATTCAGAAAACAATCACGATATTCTTGGGGTTATTGGCGCTGCAGCGGCCTTACACATCTCAGATGTTCCTTTCAAGGCACCGTTAGCAGCAATCCGAATGGGCAGAGTTAATGGCGAGCTAATTGTTAATCCGACCTATAGTGATCTAGATGAAAGTGATCTGGATTTTGTTGTAACAGGAACCCCCGATCATATCATGTCATTAGAAGGTAGTGCAGACGAGATCTTAGAAGATGATTTAACAGAAGCAATAATGATTAGTCACCAAAATATTAAAACTGTGATTGAAAAAATCGAAGAGTTACGGCAAATGGTTGGGGTGGTTGATAAACGTAGTTATGAATCTCCCAAAACTGATACTGTTCTGGCTGACCGAGTCAGGGAAATTACTCTTCCATTAATTAAAGAAGGTAATCGAACTCAGGAAAAGAAAGCTAGGGGAGAGTTTTTTGCCCAAGCAGCTGACCTTGCGGTCGAAAAACTTAGCGAGGATTACCCGGAAAGTGAAAACATCGTCCGTGACTTGGTAAGAGATGTACAAAGTGCTGATATGCATGATATGATCAAGAATGAAAATGTTCGTGTGGATGGCCGGGGAATGGATGATATACGTCCGATCTGGTCGGAAGTTTCGGTGTTACCGAGAACCCATGGTTCCGCGATCTTTACTCGGGGAGAAACACAGAGCCTGACCGTTACCACATTAGGTTCTAAGCAAGATGAAATGAAACAAGATGATCTTGAAGGGGATTCGGTGAAATCGTTTATGTTACATTATAATTTCCCTCCGTATAGCACGGGTGAAGCTAGAATGTCAAGAGGACCTCGACCTCGTGATATCGGTCATGGTTCACTGGCTGAGCATGCGATTGCGCCAGTAATCCCATCCGAAGATGTATTTCCATATACAATACGGATTGTATCTGAGATATTAGAATCCAATAGTTCTTCTTCTATGGCTACCGTCTGTGGTGCCACTATGTCTCTAATGGATGCTGGTGTGCCCATCAAAAGTCCTGTCGCAGGAGTAAATATAGGATTAATCCCTGATGATCCTAAGCCTCAATATTTGGTCGATATTCAAGGTGTTGAAGATCACCTAGGTGGGATGGATTTTAAGGTTGCTGGAACAAGGGAGGGTATAACTTCGGTCCAACTTGATGTGAAGGTTATGGCAGTTAACGAAGAAATCATACGAGAGTCTTTTGCTAGAGCAAGAAAAGCACGGTTATTTATTTTGGATAAAATGGCAGAGACTATATCAGAAACACGCACTGAATTGTCAGAGCATGCACCGCGGATTTTGACAGTTCAGGTTAAACAAGAACAGATTGGTATGGTGATTGGACCAGGAGGAAAAGTAATTCGTGGTATTCAAGAAGAAACAGGAGCTCAGGTTAATATAGATAATGATGGAATAATTACTATAGCTTCTGTCGATGCAGCAGCTGGTAATCAAGCAAAACAAATCATTGAAAGTATGACCGAAGAACCTGAGGTTGGTAAAGTATATAAAGGTACTGTAAAGCGGATTGTTGATTTTGGTGCTTTCGTAGAAATCCTTCCTGGGAAAGATGGATTAGTGCATATCTCCGAGTGGGAAAATCACCGAACAAATTCAATGCGTGAGGTAACTAATGAAGGCGACGAGGTGACCGTTAAGATAATTAATATTGACGACCAAGGGAAAGTAAAACTTAGCCGTAAACAAGTCCTTTCTGAAGAAAATTAAACGGAGCGAAAAACCGCTTAGGTTCCTACCATAAGAACTCCCCTTTTATTTGTTTAATGGACTTCTTTATTATGGAAGGAATATTTGGAAACACTATCTCCATTGAGAGAAACAACAGACTGTTATCAAAGAACTGTCTTGCCAAACGGCATCCGAATAGTATCGGAGTACATGCCTTATATTCGCTCTATTACTATTGGAGTATGGGTTCTATCAGGAACACGTTTTGAACCTATTGATAAATCCGGAATCGCGCATTTTGTTGAACATGCCTTATTTAAAGGTACAGAAAACAGGACAGCCTATCAAATAGCCCAAAGTATAGAGAGTCTAGGAGGTTATCTAAACGCGTTCACTGGGCGGGAACTAAATTGTTTTTTTGCCAGAGTAATGGATAATAACCTCAGCGCTGCAGTTGAAGTGCTTGGGGATATACTTCAGTATTCTCGATTTGATTCCCAGGAAATTGAAAAAGAAAAAATGGTTGTTATTGAGGAAATTCATGCACTTGAAGACAGCCCTGAAGAGTTGTGTGGTGAGTTATATTCAAGTTTGATATGGAACTCTCATCCATTGGGTAAGCCTATCCTAGGCAGCCCTGCATCTATATCAGCATTTGAACAGAAGGATCTTGTAGAATATTTAAGGCAACGCTATACTAACCAAAATATTTTTGTAACAGTAGCAGGACATGTAAACCATGATGAGCTAGTGGAGCTTGTTCGAAACCAATATAATTTTCCCCCCCAAAACACAAATAAAAATTTGGATCTTATACCAACAACTTCTTCTGGGAATAAACGGAAATGGGTTCAGAGTAGAGATATTTCCCAGGTTCATCTGTGTTTAGGCGGCCTATCTGTACCCTGCACGAGTACCTCGAAATATACATTGTTTTTATTGAATGGAATTCTCGGAGGTGGGATGACCTCCCGTTTGTTTCAGAAAGTTCGGGAGGAGGCTGGACTAGCATATTCTATTTTTTCAGACGTCGATTTATATCTAGATTCTGGCCAATTATGTATCAGTGCGGGAGTAGATCCTGCCGATCCTCAACACACAATCGACCTGATTCTTCAAGAATGTCGTATGCTCCAAAAAAATGGGATCACCAAAGATGAACTTAAAGATATAAGGTCCCAATTGACTGGTAGTTTGTATTTATCGATAGAAGAAACAGGTAGTGTGATGAATCGCCTTGCTAGAATGGAAATATATGAAAACAGTTATTGTAGCATCTCAGATACAATAAAAAGATTACAAAATGTAACAATAGATGATATTATAGAATTAGCTGAGAAGCTGTTTGCTGATGATAATATTTACTTAACTGCTGTTGGTCCTATATCCGAGGGCGATCTTTCCCTATGACTGATAATAATATTATTATAAAAATTGTGCCGGTCAATCCGCAAATTAATCACCCAATGCCTTCGCAAATGACCAACGGAGCATCAGGTTATGACCTGTTTGCATGTTTGCCGGAACCTGTAGTGATTCTTCCTAAAAAAGGAGAATTAATAGGTATCGGTTATGCTTTATCGTTGCCGATGGGCTACGAAGGGCAGATTCGACCAAGAAGTGGCCTTGCATTAAAACATTCAGTTAGTGTCCTAAATAGTCCAGGAACTATTGATTCCGATTACCGTGGTGAAATAAAAGTTCTTCTGTTCAATTTTGGTGAAGATCTTTTTACGGTGCATAATCAGGATAGGGTTGCCCAACTAGTAATAAATGCTGTTCCTTCTGTGGTATTTAAGAAAGTAGATTCACTCGACGAAACCGACCGAGGAGTAGGAGGCTACGGACATACTGGGCGTTAGCTTATTAATTGGTTCAGCTACGAAAATGATTAGACTTTTAGAATAAAACCCTTATCAATCTCAAATTTAAATTGCTACTAGAATAGTTTTTAACTATCAGCATCTGCTCATGATTAAAATTAACGATATTCAGATTAATGTCCACAATATGCGGACTCGTATGCCATTCAAATTTGGTATCTCTACTATGACTGTAGTACCTCACCTAGTGCTTACAGTAGATTTGGAAGACAATAACATCACAGGTAGAGGTTATTCTGCGGACCACCTCCCACCCAAATGGTTCACAAAGGATAGCGAAACAAGTTTTGAAGATGATGTGTCGGATATGATTAAGGTAGTCCGTTATGCTTGTAAGACAGCAAAAACAATAGGTAACGCTCCTGATGTATTTGCATTTTGGAGGGAATTATATTCTGCACAGAAATGGTGGGGAACCTCGGAGGCTATTCCCCCTTTACTCTGGGGATTAGGTGTAAGTCTAGTAGAACGGGCAGTTATAGAGGCAGTATGCCGTATTAGAGGAATTAATTTTGGTGATGCTTTGCGGTCAAATCTATTAGGCCTCGAATTAGGTTTTTTTGATAATAAAATGAAAGATATTGTCCCCCACGTATTCTTGCCTAAAAAACCTCTATTGGAAACAAAAATAAGACACACTATTGGTTTGGGTGACCCTTTAAAAAAGGAAGATATAGACCAAGAAGAATTATGTAATGACGGGTTACCACAATCCTTAGATGAAATCATCGATACTTATGGCATATATTATTTCAAGATTAAATTATTCGGAGACGAACACCAAGATTTTAACCGATTAAAAACAATAGCGCAGATATTAACCCAGAAATTAAAATTTTTTCGTTTTACTCTTGATGGGAATGAAAATTTTCCTAATATGGCTTGTTTCCGTAGTTTTTGGCAGCGGTTATGGGCCGATAAATTTTTAAGAACTTTTCTTAGTAGTTTAATCTGCATTGAACAGCCTATTCATCGTGCAACTGCGCTGTCGGATGATATAGCCTTCCATTTACAAGATTGGCATGGTGCTCCTCAATTTATTATTGATGAATCGGATGGCCAAGTAGGAGATTTTACGACTGCTATAAACTTAGGTTATTCTGGCACAAGTTTCAAAAACTGCAAGGGTATATTCAAGGGAGTATTTAATTTGGGTTATATTAAATACCTCTCAGAAACGAACTCAAGTTCAAAATATTTAATGACTAGTGAGGATTTATCTAATATTGGCCCGATTGCTTTAATGCAGGATTTAGCGGTCATAGGGACCCTCGGTATTAACCACACCGAACGAAATGGTCACCATTATTTTAAAGGTTTATCCGGCTGGTCTGACGAGGTACAGAAACAGGTTTTAGGATCCCACCCAGACCTATTTTGCGAACATAAAAAAGGGTTCCCTTGTTTACAGATCCAGGAGGGATCGATTAGTTTAAAAAGTGTTAATGAAGCTCCATTAGGAACAAAATCCCAAATAGATACATCGAAATTAGAACCTATTGATTTTTGGAATTACGGTTCTCTTAAAGATGTTCCAGTTTATTGATCAAAAATTATGGATAAATAAATCTGTATTATGGTTTCGTACTTATCTATATTGTTTTGTACAAAAACAACGCCGTACACAACTCCCCTCATCTGTACAGAAGCTAAAATTTTTCAAAAAGTGAAAAAAAGTAAAAAAAATAAGAACCTACATCTTAGGACCCCCAAAACTCGTTAAGAGAAAAATAAGATTTACATAATAACTATTATACGAAGTTACAAGTTTGAAAAATTTTAACTAAAATAAATATACAAACCGGGGTATATTTGTACTTGGGGTGATTAATATACAAATCAAGGGTTATTTGTACACTTGAAAAGAGGGGGTACAAATATGGGTTATTTTGTACGTTTGAAAAGAAGCTGTACAAATATGGGTTATTTTGTACATTGGTTGGGTATTTTAAAAATTAAAAAATTATCGAATTATCTCGCCATTTAGAAATTTCCTGATCGTCGGCATTGATCAACTGTTTAAGGATCAAATTGGTATGTTGCCCTAGAGCTGGAGCCGGGCTTTCGATATGTGGGGGAGTTTCCGATAAATTTAAAGGAGAGCTAGCGATTCTTAAAGGACCAGCTATAGGATGAAGTATCTCGGTAATCATTTTCCTAGCTTTAACCTGAGGATCTTCCATAACTTCTTTAATATTTTGTATTGGTCCAGCTGGAATATTGGCCTCACTAAGTCGTTTTAACCATATTTCTGTACTTTCGGTTTTAAACCTTTTAGCTAATATAGCGTCAAGTTCTTGGTGATTTAATGTTCGTAAATTATTATCTTTAAAACGGTCGTCATTGATTAAAATCTCAAGGTTTAAAACCTGGCAAAGTTTTTTCCAAAGATTATTGTTGCCGGCCGCGATCATAATCCAACCATTCTTGGTTTGAAGAGCTTGAAAAGGTGTAATTGATGGATGTCGGGCTCCCAATGGACTCGGAATTATACCGGTCATATCATACCTTGCAATTGCATTTTCTAATAGTGCTATTTGGCAATCCATCATACTAATATCGACTAATTGACCTTTACCTGTTTGATTTCTTGTTAATAATGCGACAAGAATTCCAATACAAGAATAAAGAGCAGCTGCTATATCTCCGATTGAAACCCCAACACGAACTGGTGGACGGTCGGGTTCTCCTGTTATGCTTACGATACCCCCCATCCCCTGAATTATCATATCATAAGCACCCTTTTCTGAATAAGGACCAGTTTGACCGAATCCGGAGCAGGCAGCATAGATCAATTTTGGGAATTTCTGGTGTAAAGAGTCATAGTCTAATCCCAATTTTTTCATTACGCCTGGCCGAAAATTTTCAATTAGAATATCAGAGGTTTTAATTAAATTTAGTAATATTTCTTTGCCTATAGGGTCCTTTAGATTAATGACAATACTTTTCTTTCCTCTATTTACGTTTTCAAAATAACCGCTAATACCATCTTTGAGAGGACCAAAATTACGAGCCTCATCCCCTTCAAATGGTTCTACTTTTACTACTTCGGCTCCTAGATCAGCAAATGTCATTGTTGCAAAAGGCCCAGCAAGAACACGGGTAAGATCTATAATGCGGATGTTTTTTAGTGCAGTCATAAATATTTCTTAGGGGGGACGTCAATCATTACTAAGGATCTGACAACCAGAGTTGTCAAAAGAAAGTATTTTAAACTTAGCGCAGATTTCATTTTTGGCAAATTCCATAATCATCGCCTCACCGATTTGTTGAAAATTTTTAGTAGCAAGTGCAATAACCGTTGGACCTGCTCCACTAAGTGCAGTTCCATGAGCTCCAGCATCCTGAGCCTTATTTATGACCTCCATAAGGCCAGGAATTAGTTTTTCTCGGTAAGGCTGGTGAATACGGTCGGACATAGCTTGGTCTAGTAGATTATAATTTTCGGAGAGGAAGCTTCCTACCAGTAATCCTACGTTACACATATTATATACTGCATCTTCCATAGGAATAAGCTTTGGTAAAACACTACGTGCAACTTTAGTATCAAGAGGGAAATCAGGAATTGCTACAATTCCCTTAAGAGCAGTTGAAACAGGAAAGGTTTGGTAAATTATTTTACCAGATCTTTCACTACTGACGGAAAATCCACCTAATAACGATGGCACTACGTTGTCTGGATGTCCCTCGAGTTCTGAACAGATCCTAAGAAGTTGATCTGTTCCCAATGGTCTTCCCGCGAGCTCATTTGCTGCTACAGCACCAGTTACTATTGCAACTCCACTGCTTCCCAAGCCTCTGGAGACGGGAATCTCATGGTTCATGTGAACTAGGAGGCCTTTTGGATTGAACCCGACGGTTTTAAAAACTGACTGCGCAGCGATTATACTTAGATTATTCTCATTGGTAGGTATCCGACCGGAGCCTTCTCCAACTAATTCTATTTTCAGCCCTGTTTCAGTTTCCCTAAACTCTACGGTATTGTATAATTCAAGGGCCATACCTGCACAATCATAACCTGACCCCAAATTTCCCGTTGTAGCAGGTGCTCGGACGCGTACCGAAGCCATCAGTATGATCCACCAGCAATAGCTGGAACAATAGAAATACGATCTCCAGTTTGCACCTCAGTATCAATTCCTTCTAGAAAGCGGATATCTTCCTCATTAATATATATATTAATAAACCGCTTAACCGTTCCTGATTCGTCACAGAGTCTATCACGAATACCAGGATACCGTGCATCCATATTAGATATTATAGATTCTATACTTTTACCATCAATCTCTATTTCGGATTGATTTTCTGTCAATTTACGCAATGGTGTGGGGATACGAACTGTAACAGACATTAAATTAACCCTCCTCTAATCCGGTTGCCCATCAAAATATTCACGAATACTTAGATATCGTTCGCCAGTATCACAAAGGATAGTTACTATCTGTCCTTTTCCCATTTCTTTTGCTATTTTTAAACTAGCGCAGACATTAGCTCCGGCCGATATTCCTACAAGCAAGCCCTCGTCAAGACCTATTCTACGGGCCATATTATATGCTTCATCATCATCAATTAACACCACTTCATCAATAATTGATGTATCTAAAATATCTGGAATAAATCCAGCACCAGTTCCCTGAATAGCATGCACAAGACTTTCTATAGGTTTCTTTGATATAACCGGCGAAACTGAAGGTTCAACCGCAATTACCCTGATTTCTTGGTTTTTGTTTTTTAAAAATTGGCCAACACCAGAAATTGTTCCTCCTGTACCAACTGCGGCGACAAAAGTAGTTATTTGTCCTTTGGTTGCTTTCCATATTTCTTCGGCAGTTGTTTCTCTATGTATATCCACATTAGAAAGATTTTTAAATTGTTGGGGCATGAAGTAATCCGGGTTTTCCTCAATTATTTCTTCTGCTTTTTTTACCGCTCCTCCCATCCCTAATATACCGGGAGTAAGGACCAATTCAGCGCCATATGAGCTTAAAAGTATTCGCCTTTCTGAAGTCATATTATCCGGCATTACTAATATTACGTTATAGCCCTTTACGGCTGCAACCATACTCAACCCTAATCCGGTATTGCCACTGGTCGGTTCTACAATTGTTCCTCCCTTTTGTAGCAAACCGCTATCTTCAGCATCTAGGATCATCCTTAATCCTACTCGGTCTTTGACACTACCACCGGGATTAACTGACTCTAGCTTGCCAAGAAGGTCAATATTAGAATATGGGTTTATCCGGCTTAGACGAACTAATGGCGTTTGTCCGATCAGATCTAGAGCACTATCGTAAATTTGGTCTTGATGATTCATAAGATTTGTTTTAGTTAGATATAATACATTGAGAGTTTTTTTTGAGATCGTTTAGAAATTTCTGCAAAAGTAATGTTGTCCATAATTGTAGTTAATTTAATCTGCACTTCACTCCAGATATCTTTAAGAACATATTTCCCAGTCTGCTGTTTTGAGATTTCTTCGTCGTTGGATAGGCTCTCTACTGAAATTAATTCACCATCCATTGCTCGGATAACATCGCCTAAAGAGATTTCCTCTGGTGGTTTGGAAAGGGAATACCCTCCTGACGCTCCTCGTTTGCTGCGTACTAGTCCCGAACGTTGTAATTGCAACAAGATTTGAACTAGGTATTTTTCCGGGATAGATTGTTGGTTTGCTATGTCATTAATATGGATAACATCGGTTTTATTATAATAATTCGTTAGTTCAAGAACAGCCCTACAAGCATATTCTGCTTTGGCAGACACTCGCATAGAGGCTCCTTGGTAAAAACCTAGTTTACTATTTTAGTAAAGATTATAAAGGGAGTAGTTCAAGGAGTCAAGAAAATTACGAATTTAATTTTTTAAGAAAAATATTGGGTATGATCTTCCAAAAATTGACTAGAATCGATTTGTTTCATCCGAAGATCTTTAGGAGAGGCCTTTCCCATTGCTTCCTTAGGAGCTAATCCCACTAGTTCACTATCTAACACTTCTACATTAAAAGATTGTGAAAGTGTTGTAACAGCTCTAAAAGCTTCAACCATATTGGTTTTTTTATAATTGGTAAGATTCATAGAGATCTGAACTTGCTGTCTTTGAGGAAGAAAGAGGCCAAGAGCTCGGACCCCTGGTAATCCATTGTTTTTTTCCCTAATTCTATTAGCTATTTTGCGACCTATTTTAATATCAGTAGTTCCTAAATTAATATTAAAAGCTACAAGAACATCACGGACACCAATCGCTACTGCTCCTGCCGATAGATGTATCTTATTGGTTCCTTCGTCTGGGTAAAAGTAACTATCATATGCTATATTCTTTTTAAGGCTCTCAAACCCTCCTTTGCGGATTTTAGGAAGCTCCTTACGTTTAGGTCGTAGAGCAGCATAATCATAGAAATATACTGGGATTTTTAGGTCCCTATAAATTACTTTTCCTAATCGATGAGCCATATTAACACAAGCCCTTATGGAATACCCCCATAACGGTACTATAGGAATAATATCGGTTGCACCAATCCGTGGATGCACTCCTGTTTGTTCCCTAAGATCGATGAGCTCTTGGGCTTTTCGGCACCCCTCATAAGCACCATTTGATACGGCTTCTGCCCCACCCATAAACGTAATTACAGAACGGTTATGATCTGAATCCATTTGAATATTAGCCACATGGACTCCAGTATGATTTTTTATACTGGTTTTTATTGCCTTAACAATTTGGGGATCTTTTCCTTCACTAAAATTAGGTATGCATTGTATAAGAGGTTTCATTACAGGATACCAAATTTGTTGAATGCATCAGTTGCAGACATCCCATTTTCTAGAGCTTTTTTTACATCTTTTTCTTCTGACGCTTTCTCAAACGCAGCTTTAAGGACTTTCTCCTCTACTATTTGCGGAATCGCAACAACCCCATCAAAATCCCCGATTATTAAATCTCCTGGAGATATTTTTACTCCACCACATTCAATAGGGGTATTATAAGCTATAACATCACTACGTCCTTTTGAATCGTAAGGAGCAATGCCTCTAACAAAAACTGGAAAATTCATTTTAGTAATTGGCATTGTGTCTCTTGTAAAACCATCTATTATGGCACCACATGCGCCTCGAGCTACCGCAGCTGTACTTAGGAGTTCTCCCCACAAACTACTTCTTTCTGTTCCGTTTGTTTGGGCAACAAGAACATCCCCTGGTTTTAGAGCGTCTACTGCCTCTAATTCTAGTTTATATGGTTCGTTAGGTGTTTCGTATACATCTACAGATAAAACAGTTAAAGCTCTTCCAATTACCACTGCTTCTGGGTAGAGTGGACGAATATCATGCCGGAGTATCTGATCTCGAAAACCAAAAGTATCTAGGGCATCGGCAATTACTGCTGAGAAAAGATATTGTCTTATGTTTTGATAAAGTTCGGTTTTCAAAAATCACTCTCCTTAAATAAATTTTTCACAACCTGGTAAAATTATAAACATTTTTATTTGCTAAAAGTTATTATTAGGTCAATACGCCGATTTTGATCACGACCTTTTCGGGTTTTATTAGTTGAAATTGGCCTGGAACTTCCCAAACCAGTAGCTGTCATTTGTTTCCTTAAAAGTTTAGTATTTTGTGAAAGGAAATTCATAACGGCCATCGCTCGACTTTTTGACAACGATATATTTTTGTTGTTATCTCCTGTGGAATCCGTATGTCCTTCAATAGATATTAATGCTTTTGGATACAAAAGAATAAATTCTTCTACTTTTTTCAATAATTGTTTGGCAGTTTTTGAAATGCTAGACTTGCCAGCATTAAAAGAAATTCCAACAAGATTTAGACTTAGTTTGTTTTCACTCCTTTTTACAATCGCTTCAGTTTTTTTAAATCTTGATCGAGCCTCAGCTGCTGCGTCAAGTAACTCTTTTTCCCGGAGATAGGCTTGAACTTCACGTTTTTCTCGATCCAAGTTTTCTTTTCTTTTTTGAAGGTCACGCTGAAAATTTTCCACCATGGCTGATAATCGGATTTGCTGTTGTTTGATTGAGGAATTTAACGAATCAATTTTTCCGTTTAAAACGCTGGTTTCTTTACGACCCGTTTCAATTAACCTTATAAGTGAATCCTGCCGGGCTGCCCACCTTTGGGTACTTTCTATAACTATATCTTGAGGTTTATCTACGAGAAAATCTGGAGATATTCCGACAAAATTTGCTGGCTGGCTGGCTAATTTTTCTTGTAATAGTATAAGCTTTTCCCAATTATCTTGGTTTTTTTGGAGGGTATCAATATAAGCGGCTATTTTAACTGCTCTTTGAACTTTATATTGGGCTATATTCGCTTGTTTTTGGAGTTCTGGTGAAATAGGGCGATCATTCTCGATCGCTTCGGTAATTTCCCCTAACAACTTGTATGCTGTTTTAAAAGAAACAGGTGCCAATTTATGGAGATTTTTCCGTCTTGCTTCTGCTAATTGCACTTTGGCTGGTCCAATGAGGGACATTTCTATCACTAATATCTTTGCACGCCTGTACAGTAATGCGGCATCCTGGCCTAAATTAAAAGCATCGGAAACTTTATCATCTTCTAGTAACGCAATCGCCCTGTAAAGTTGTTTTTCTGCTACTGAAAATGTATCAGGTACAATTGTGTGAGCATTAACCTCTTCAGCGTCAGTACGTTTAGAAAGTGGAAGCCTTAGGACTTCATTCGCCCGATTAACCCGTTCTTTTGCTCTAGCCATAATAGATTCAAATTTGGAATAAGCCTCCTGCATTTCATTTATTGTTTTCCCATCCCGTATGGAACGGATATAATCGTCATACGCTCGGTTGACATTTTTGTAGGTATTTGGAATAATAAAACGGGCATTTTGTTGCTTTAACTGAGTAAGTGAAGCTGTGATTTTTGAAAAGTCATCTTGGTTGGGATTAGTTTTTGAACCCTGGCCGTTTAAAATTAAAGGCGGGAACATAAAAATGATTACCCAACCTAATAATACATATTTAGTCCGCATGATATTAACCTCCACCTCTTAGAAAAGCCAAAGTTAATACGGTTTTAATATTGGGTAAATTATCATCAACTGAGACATTAATGACGGATATTTTACCAAGTTTTCCTAGTGGGTGTTCAGTAGTGGTGCAATAATTTAGTATTATATCTCCTATGTCCGAGGAGATTTGGATTGTAAAACCAGCTTCTTTCGTATTTTGATAGGACGACAATATAGGAATTGTTTCATCTTGAAGTGCCCGTTTTAGTCCTTGAAACGCATCTTTCAAACGAAAACCATAATAAGTATAATTAGTCACCGGAAATTAAAGTCCGCCCGCAATTGGTGGAAAAAAACTTACAACAGCACCATCAGAGATAGGAGAATCCTCCGATGAATGCTTGCCGTTAATTAAGATCAGGTGAATATGCCCATCAGGAATCTTTAAAAGACGAATAATATCATTAGTTGTAGCATTGTTTTCAAGCTGTAGAGTAACGGTTTTGTTGACTGCGTCTTCAGGCAAATATTTTCTCAGCGTTGCAAAAAGTTTAACAGAAACCGTCATGGATACATCTCCTTAATTAACTCGGTTTAAATTTTAGTTAAAATATAACATACTCAGAATGCCCTTTACATAACGGAGAATCTATGGTTGAAGTCAAGCAGAAAATTATCTCTAGTGTATCACCAAGTTCGTTGTATTAATAACCTCATTACAGCTTAAGGGTTACCTCCTCCAGGACTTTATAAGAATTTAACAATTTCTTAATCAAGGCAAGTTAGTGTTCTAGATAATTATCATTCTGTCCAATCAAAAACAGTTCCCAACACTTCGTGGGGATAATCAGCTAGCATATCATAAACAGATTGGCATTGGAAGGGATTTACTTCGTGAGTTATCAGGTCTTCAATCACTAATTTTTTTGTTTTCATTAAATGTAAGATTAATTCTCTATCCCGCTGTTTACTCCAGGGATAATATATTCCACTTTCATCTGGGGTTTTTGGTTGATGAGCACCGAGAATAGTTACTTCTCGAAGATGTACATCCTCCAAGAAGCTAAAATTGACTGAATTTCGTGGAGATCCTAGCGCTAAGAAACGGCCACCTGTTCTAGAAAGAGAAAGAGCAGTTTGATAAATAGAAGAGATTCCTGTCGCCTCTATAACTAGGTCGGCTCCATCTGTAATACAATTAGTACTAATTATTGAGGAAATATCAGATACTTCTTCAGGATTTATACAGATATCGATTCCCCGTGCTTTAGCTCGAGAGAGGCGGAAATTATCCAAGTCAATAGCAATTATGGGTAAAGCTCCACTCAATCTCGCAAAAGATGCTGCCAATTGCCCCACAATTCCCATGCCAGTAACTACTACACTTTCTCCTAGTTTAGGGTTTGCTACCCGATGTCCATGTAGTGAAGTTGCACACATAACCATAAAAGCGGCCTCTTTGGATGATACTGTGTCGGGTATTTTATGAATCATTCCAGTCAATATAGAATGGCTCGCGTGGTTACCTTGTCCTGCCACCCGATCACCTGGAACAATTCCGTTGATTTCTTTTCCAACTTCAATAACTATCCCGGCATTACAATATCCTGTAGTTCTAGGAAATTTTGTTTTACTATTAGGTTCTTTACCATATATAAAATTGTAGACCTCTGTGCCTACGCTTATCGCTGTATATTCATTTTGAACAAGAATACTATTGTCTGATAATTTTTGAAATAATTGTTCCTGTAACTCTATTTTTCGGGGTCCCGTATTTATTAATTGTTTTATTTTCATAATTACAAAGGTACCTGGCAATTTTTGCGGCCTAGAAATATTACCACATGCCAAACTTGGTTCTATTAGTCCGGATTTTTGTAATAAAATCCTGATGTTTCTATTAATTAAGACGGTTTGAGTAGTGGGGACTGGCCATCTTATAATTTGATAACTTTATCTGGTAGGAATTAAAAACCATATTTACTCTAGGATACTGTTCGACATAGTTTTATTATTTTTATAGTTTCTTAAGTTAGAGCTTGAACAACAAGGTCCCCAATCTCAGTTGTACTATGCCCCATTTTCCCGGCATCCATTGTCACCATTTTATTACTCACTACCTCTACAACAGCTCGTTCTACCGAATCGGCTGCTTGGGACTCTCCCAACTGTGCCAGCATCATCTGGCATGAAGCAATTGCTGCAATAGGATTTATAACGTTTTGCCCCGTATATTTGGGAGCGGAACCTCCAATAGGTTCAAACATGGATGTCCCTTCTGGATTAATATTACCACCGGCAGCAACACCCATACCACCTTGTATCATAGCTCCCAAATCAGTAATAATGTCTCCAAACATGTTAGTTGTAACAATAACATCAAACCACTCCGGATTTTTCACCATCCACATACATGTCGCGTCTATATGGGCATAGTCAGCCGTAATATCAGGATACTCTTCGCTAACTTCATAAAAGGTACGTTCCCATAGATCGTGGGCAAAAGTTAATACGTTAGTTTTCGCACAAAGGGTTACTTTATTTTGACGGTTTCTAGCTTTTGCAGTCTCAAAAGCAAAACGAATACAACGTTCCGCACCTTTCCGTGTATTAATTGATTCCTGGACTGCAATCTCATCATCGGTCCCTTTTTTATAAACCCCTCCAGCTCCTACATAAAGATCTTCAGTATTCTCCCTAACTACGACGAAATCAATATCTTCAGGTCCTTTGTCTTTAAGTGGACATTCGACACCAGGATAAAGTTTCACGGGACGAAGATTAATATATAAATCGAGTTCAAAACGAATAGTTAGAAGAATACCTTTTTCAAGTAATCCAGGAGGGCAGTCAGGATGTCCTATTGCTCCTAAATAGATAGCATCATATCGGCCCAATTCTTCAAGACCTTCCTTGGGAAGAATTTCACCTGTTCTAAGATATCTTTCACCACCAAAATCGTATTCTGTTAGTTCATAATTAAATTGATATTTTTCGGAAACTGCTTTTAGTACTTTTAGTCCTTCACGCACTACCTCTGGACCTGTTCCATCGCCAGGAATAACCGCGATATTGTACACGTTAACCTCCAATTTATCGTATTAAATAAATAGACTTAATGAAGTATTTGTCCAGAGTGTGAGGCGATTAGTTGATTAAGTGATTGTAGATACGCGAGAATACTAGCTTTTACTACATCGGTATCTGAGGCGTGACTATTGAAAGTTTGCCCATCGTAACCTATCTCCATCTGAACATGGTAAGCACCCTCTCTACCTGCAGAAGAGGTTTGGATATCTTTTACATAGGTGGGTAATTTGGTTATTTTTTCAACAGCATTTAAAGCCGCCAGTATTAGCGTCTCTCCCTCACCAACCTCTTTAATAGTTTCACCACTGACATGAATTGCTACTGTAGCATCCGCTTTTCCTGAGTGCGAGGAGGTAGCCTTAAAATCATTCAGAAGGTAATGCTCGGGAACTTCTATCGGGGTATCGTTAACTATTTTGTGCAGATCCTCATCGCCCACCTCTTTCTGACGATCTGCCAGATTCAAAAACCGGACATGTACTTTTTCAAAATCTTCCTTTTCTTCATCGGTATAAACATAACCTAGCTTTTCAAGTCGGTGTCTAAGGGCATGTCTTCCGGAACGTGCAGTCAGGACAATATCACTATTTTTAATACCTACATCGGATGGACTCATGATTTCATAATTTTGTTTGTGTTTTAGGAATCCATCTTGGTGAATGCCAGAAGAATGAGCGAAAGCATTCCGTCCAACAATAGCTTTATTAGGTTGTACCGGCATATTCATTAAATCTCTAACCAAAAGACTTGTACCAAATATTTCTGTTGTTTCTATATTAGTAAAAGCATTATAAAACTCTCCACGCATCTTAACAGCCATGACTATTTCCTCTAAGGAAGCATTACCCGCCCGCTCACCAACCCCATTAATAGTACATTCTACTTGGTTCGCTCCTGCTTTGATTGCTGCTAGAGAATTTGCTGTGGCCATCCCTAGGTCGTTATGACAGTGGACACTTACTTTTGCTTTTTCGATATTAGGAACCGTTTGGATGAGCCGAGATATTAAACTTCCCCATTGTTCCGGTACTGCGTAACCAACAGTATCAGGTATATTTACAACAGTAGCCCCCGCGTCAATTACTGACTCTACTGTCTGACATAAATATGAGAAATCACTCCGAGAGGCATCTTCGGTTGAGTATTCAATATCTTCGCATAAATTTTTAGCAAACAATACTGCCCTGACACCCATATCCATTATCTGTTGGCGAGATTTACGGAATTTATGTTTTAAGTGGGTGTCTGAAGTCCCTAATACTATATGGATCCGGGGCCGTTTGGCTGGTTTAACAGCCTCTGCTACTGCGATGATATCTGATTCAACCGCACGAGCTAGAGCCGTAATAATAGGACCTTCCACTTGTTCCGCAATTGATTTTACGGCTGCAAAATCTCCTGGTGAAGATGCTGCAAAACCAGCTTCAATAACATCAACACCAAGTTGGGCAAGTTGTTCGGCCACCACTATTTTCTGATCTCGATTTAACGAGGCGCCTGGAACTTGTTCACCATCTCGCAATGTGGTGTCGAAAATATCAACTTTTCGCATCACCCGAGCTCCTTATTAAAACGATTTTACTGAAATTAACGATTCTCTTTAATCCAGCTCATCATTTTTCTTAATTGCCGGCCAACCTCGACAATTTTTTTCTCCGAAGCATTTCTTCTTAGAGCACTCATGGTGGGAGTATTAGCTTGGTTTTCCAACATCCATTCTTTTGCAAATATGCCTGATTGGATTTCACCAAGAATTCGTTTCATCTCTAAACGTGTTTCATCATTGACTATACGAGGGCCTCTTGTTAGATCACCATATTCGGCTGTATTACTAATGGAATGACGCATTCCTTCTATTCCACCTTCATACATCAGATCAACAATAAGCTTAAGTTCGTGGAGGCACTCAAAATAGGCTACCTCCGGTTGGTATCCCGCCTCTACTAGTGTTTCAAAACCTGCAAGTACGAGTTCGGAGCATCCACCACAAAGAACCGATTGCTCCCCAAAGAGGTCAGTTTCTGTTTCTTCCCTAAATGTGGTTTCTATCACGCCCCCCCGAGTTCCTCCGATCCCTTTTGCATAAGCAAGGCCAATCTCTCTAGCTTGTTGGGTATGATTTTGATAAACCGCTAGAAGGCAAGGTACCCCCCCACCTTCTTCAAAAACTCTTCTAACAAGGTGGCCAGGTCCTTTGGGCGCTACCATAAAGACATCCACATGTTCTGGGGGAACAATCTGGTTGAAATGTATATTAAATCCATGGGCGAAGGCAAGTGCATTACCTTCAGCTAAATTTGGGGCTATAAATTTGTTGAACAATTGTGCCTGCAATTCATCATTCACAAGCATCATGATAATATCGGCTTCTGAAGAAGCCTGAACTACCGTCCGAGGTTCAAACCCATCTTTAATCGCATTTTCCCAAGATGGACCTTCCCGTAATCCTACTATAACATTTAGGCCAGAATCACGAAGTGACAGAGCATGAGCATGGCCTTGGCTACCATAACCAATGACGGCAATTGTTTTATTATTTATTACACTTAGATCAGCATCCTGATCATAAAATAAACGGGCCATTATTTCTCCTTCAGTTTGATCGGTTTAACAGTTTGGTCGGCTTAAGCAAGATCTGCTGGAATTTTCTTTCTTTCTTTTTCCCAGCTCGGAAGCGGTTCTTCGGGTGAAGGGCTATCTTTACTAAGAGATTCTCGGGCGAGTGCAATACGGCCGGTTCTAGCAACTTCTTTTAAACCGAAGGGCCTCACCATGCTTATTATAGCATCGATTTTATCTTCATTTCCAGTAGCTTCTAGCATGAGAGTCTTTTGGTTAATATCAACAATTTTTGCTTTGAAGATATCAGCGATTTGGACAATTTCTTGCCGGTTGTTTTGGTTGGCATTTACCTTGATTAAGGCAAGTTCTCTATTAATAAAATTATCTTCAGTTAGGTCAACCACACGGAGTACATCAACTAACCGGTTTAATTGTTTTATTACTTGCTCTATAATCATTTCGTCACCTTGGGTGACGATCGTCATTCGGGCGGTTCCTATTTCTGCACCTTCACCTACTGCGATACTTTCAATATTAAAACAACGCCCACTAAACAACCCAGAGATGCGGGCTAATACGCCCGCTTGGTTTTCGACTACTAATGATATCGTATGCCGTGCCATGATCTTAGTTTCTCCAAAAATAGCTATTCTTCTATCATTTCGTGAGAGGCTGCACCCGCTGGGATCATCGGATAGACATTTTCTTCTTCTGCTATAACCATATCAAGTAAAACCGGACGGTCTTTGATCTTGCATGCGTCTTGCCAAGCATTCTCAATATCTTCATCTTTAAAAACACGTAAGCCTACTGCTCCGTAAGCTTCTGCAAGCTTCACAAAGTCAGGGTTGGTTTCTCGCAGATCCACTTCCGAATAACGGCGGTCATAAAACAAGTCTTGCCATTGTCTGACCATACCAAGGTATCCATTATTAAGAAGTATAATTTTAATAGGTAATTGACAAGCTACTGCCGTGGCCATCTCTTGAATATTCATCTGAATACTACCGTCTCCAGAAAATACTATTACGTCACGATCTGGATATGCAAATTGGGCTCCTATTGCTGCAGGTAACCCAAACCCCATGGTACCTAGGCCTCCAGATGTAATCATTGAACGTGGGTTAGAGAAACCGTACCATTGCGCGGCCCACATCTGATGTTGGCCTACATCAGTTACTACAAGGGCTGAGCCATTAGTCATTTCGCCAATTTTCTTTATAGCATATTGGGCGTGAAGGGGGAGCTTGATAGATGTCTCATCTTCCTTGTTATCAATATTTCCACCCATTCCCTCTTCATGGACCGTATTTGTATTTTGGTAGGTAAGAGGATGTTCTGTTTTCCAATTTTCAATCGCCAATAACCATTCATTGGTATCCGCTCTCTCGACCATTGGTATTAATTGTTCTAAGACCTTTTTGACATCCCCAACAATAGGTAAATCTACCCGAACATTTTTATTTAAAGATGATGGATCGATATCAATATGGATTTTTTTAGAGTTGGGAGAAAATTCATCTAAGTTCCCAGTTACCCGATCATCAAATCGAGCACCAATACACACAAGGAGATCACATTCCATCACAGCTGTATTTGCATACCAAGTGCCGTGCATCCCAAGCATTTTAAGTGACAGAGGATCATTTTCAGGATAGGCTCCAAGTCCCATAAGGGTCGTTGTAACAGGTGCATTAAGTTTCCGTGCGAGAAGTCTAATTTCATCAGATGCTTCAGCAATAATTGCGCCTCCACCGACATAAATTACAGGTTTTTTAGCTGAAGTAAGCATTTCAGCGGCTTTGCGGATCTGCATCGGATGACCATTGATTTTTGGTTTATAACCTCGGATTTCAGCCCGTTCCGGATAGCAAAATTCCGCAACTCCTACCTGGACATCTTTGGGTAAATCTATCAAAACAGGTCCCGGTCGGCCTGTCGTTGCTATTTGAAAGGCTTCAGCAATTATCCTCGCTATATCTTCTGTCTCTTTAATTAAAAAATTATGTTTTGTAATGGGGCGGGTTATTCCGACAGTATCGGATTCTTGAAATGCATCATTACCAATAAGGTGGACAGGTACCTGTCCCGTGATTACAATCATCGGTATTGAATCCATAAATGCCGTAGCAATACCAGTTACCGTATTGGTAGCGCCCGGCCCTGAAGAAACTAGAACCACACCTGGTTTTCCTGTAGCACGAGCATACCCATCAGCCATATGGGTTGCACCTTGTTCGTGGCGGACCAAAATGTGTTTAATGCCAGTCGTGCGTTGTATTACGTCATAAGTAGGGATGACAACCCCTCCAGGATAACCGAAAACAAGATCAACCTTTTCTTTTTTTAGAGATTCTATAACAATTTCTGCACCTGACAATTCCATCGGTAATCTCCCTTAAAACCAGTGTAACCTAACTATAGCAACTCACTCTTTACCCTGGATTACATTCCAATAAAACACTCAACTATGCTACGATAAAATATAAATTTAGTCGTATTTGTCAAGTGAATACTCCATAGAAACCCCTTGACGAAAGATGGTCTATTCCGTATATGTGGTAGGCTTTGCGTCCGTAATATGTTTTCCCAGGTGTACTAAAAGGAAAACACTCAGATCAAAAATCATTTAAACTTTGGATAAAAGAGCAATTAGGCTTGAGGAGAATTAGCAATGGCACGAATTAGACGGCGCATCCCGCGGCGCGAAATAAAAGAGGATCGTTTTATCCTCTGGTTGTTTGATATCAGTGGTAAACTTGATAAAAACAAAAATAAACTAGTTACGGTGATTTTAGCTACATTACTTGTTTTTGGAGGAAGCTATTACTGGTTTACTAGTCAGGCTGCCAACTTGGTCGAGGTAGGTAAAGTTTTTGCTCCTGGTTATACGGCTATGCAAACAAACCGATATCAGGATGCAATTCCAATTTTTGAACGAGTGGTTGCAGAATATCGGGGTAGCGATTTAGCTTCTGAAGCCATGCTAGAACTCGCTAATGCTTATTTCAATATTGATGATTATATAAATGCTAGAAAATATTATCAAACTTTTCTTGATGAACATGGAGGACAAGATAATATTTGGGAACTAACGGCCCAATCTGGATTAGCTGCTTGTGATGAAGAGGAGAAACACTATGAAAAAGCAGCAACTCAATATTTATCATTAGCCGACCAAAACCCCGGAAGTCACCAGGTTCCTATGTTTTTACTTGATGCGGCCCGATGTTACAAATCTGCGGGTAAAAATGAACAAGCGATTTCTCTTTACAAGAAAGTTATTAGTAGTTACCAAACTACTTCCTATGCCCGGGATGCTCAAATCGCTTTGACTTCTCTTTAATGGGAGATACCGTGAAGGTTACCAATTTTACCCCCGGCCCGACTCCTGTACCTGATTTAGTTCTTCAAACAATGGCAGAGCCAATTCTCTCGCATCGATCTAGTGATTTCAGTCAATTAATGACTCGGATCGTAAAGGGACTTAAATACGTATTTCAAACCAAACAAACAGTTCTTCCTCTCACGGCATCAGGTAGTGGTGCTATGGAAGCTGCAGTGGTGAATTTATTTTCGGCAGGAGATCGAGTATTAGCAATAAGAAGTGGAAAATTTGGGAACAGATGGGTTGAGTTATGCCAGACCTTTGGATTAAATACTGAAGTTTTTGATGTCGAGTGGGGGCAATCTGTAGATCCCCAAGAGGTTCGGACTTTTATTGACAAACATGGCCCATTTAAAGGAATGTTTGCTACTCATAGTGAAACTTCTACAGGCGCACTTCATGATGTTAAAAGTTTGGGAGAAATAGCGCGAGAAAGCGAATGTTATTTTATAGTAGATGCTGTTAGTGGACTTTGCGCTAATAAATTTCAAACCGATGATTGGTTTGTCGATTTAGCTTTAACAGGTTCTCAGAAAGGTCTGATGGTTCCTCCCGGGTTATCTTTCATTGCTGTCAGTGAAGCAGCTTGGCAGGCCATTGAAAAAAACAACCATCCTTCTTATTATTTTAATCTACTAAAAGCACGAAAAGCATTAGAGAAGGGCCTTACCCCCTATACTCCTGCAGTTTCTCTTCTTATGGGCCTTAGTGGGGCTTTACAGATAATCGAGGAAATGGGTCTCAGTAAAATTAGAACTATCCATGAAATAAATGCCCAAACCACGAGAGCTGGGGTTTCAGCTCTGGGCCTTAAGTTATTTGCCCATACCCCATCTAACGTACTTACTGCCGTAATAATGCCTGATGCTATTGATGGAACCGCCGTCCTTAAAACAATAAAAAATGATTGCGGAGTAATGATCGCAAATGGTATGGATCATTACAAAGGCAAAGTGATACGGATTTCACATTTAGGTTATGATATAGTTCCTAGTGATATGCTTTTTGCATTGTCTGCCCTAGAGTATGGATTGGCGCAACATGGCCACAAATTTTCTACTGGTACTGGGGTTTCCGCAGCTCAAAAATTAATACTCGAGAATGCAAAAAGAAGGATTTAGCAGAAGAACTTATTTTAAAAACAAAATTACAAAATAGTAGCAATTGTCTCTGAAAGAAACTTAAAACCCGACCTCTTCGTATCAGCCACAGAATAATATTATCCATTCGTCAATTCTGAATGATCTGTCAAAATTCTAATTCTGGCTATTCTTTCTAGCCATACTGTCAGAAAATTTAGGCGTCTTTCGAGGTATTAGCCCTTGATGATTCTTGCTTTTCATCACCTGAGTCTTTATTAGATGCTTTTTTAAACTCCGTAATTCCTTGACCAAGTCCTTTGGCAAGTTCCGGAAGGCGTTTCGCCCCGAAAAGAACCATCACTATAACTAAAATTATTATTAATTCGGTAGCACCAAAACTTCCAAGCATGACACATCACCTCCTCATACTGAGAATAAATTTCCCCATGTGTCTTGTCAAGTCCCAATATAAAAATTACTTATAATGGGAAAGAGGACAATATATAAATGTGAATTAATTAGTAACATTTTGTTAGAATGCTTGCCCAAGAATAGAAGTATCATTTATATATTCTTATATAACAGTGTTTTATTATTAATACCACGATATTAATTTAGGGGGAATAGCCATGAAAATCCACTTGTCATACTGTGCTGATTGAAGCTACGAAAATGAAGCTGCCGGCCTGGCAGTAAAATTGTTAGAATACTATAAACATGAAATCCAAGAATTTATCCTGGAGCCATCAAGTGGTAGTCGTTTTGAGGTGACTATAAATGGGGTATTAATATTTTCTAAGCTAGAAACCAACCGGTTTCCTGAATATGAAGAGATTAAATCTTCTATTCAGAATTCTCATATTTAAACAAACTGAAGCCGCTTCAATAAAGTTCGTATAATTAGATCTAGGTGGTACTATGGAGATAATATGTTCGATCGATTCAGATATTGCCATTCTGAAAATTACAGGAAAATCTTGGGATGAAGTAGATCGGGTTAATTTAGGGTACTACATTAATGATTCCATAGATCAAAATTGTACAAATGTTATTGTAGATCTGGCTGGGGTAACTTTTATTAATAGTACCGGTTTAGGGTGCCTAATTGCCACTCTAAAAAAACTTAGAGCGGTATCCAAAAACCTGTTATTGACGGGAATCAATCCTCATTTAGAACAAACCTTTCATGTTACAAAACTAGATACTGTATTTGATATATATGATAACGTCGAAAGTGCTCTTCTTAACATTCCAACCTAGTAGCGGGAATTTTAACAATGAGGGGTTTATGAAAGATTATCAGGCTGTTGACCTTAGCAAGGCATACAATGTAACTGCTGATATCTACAAGAACGAAACGGAACCACCTGTAGGAAATCAGGTGTTTCATGGTCTACCTTTTAAAATTGGTAGTGGACTACCAGACACGAAAACCTTTATAGGTTTTGGGTCCGAGATCAAATGTTCTTTTGATCCAATTACAATCAATATTAATTCTCCCGCAGTTAATGTGATTTTCGCTCATTCAGTGATGAAATCTAAGATTCTGGAAGGTGGTTTGGTAGGTGTTCCAGTTGCCACGTACAAATTTCTAAGAGATGATGGTACTGAAGAAACTGCAGTGATCCGTGAACGCTTCGAAATTGGTTACGCCCCTAGGATGCCGTGGGGCCAGTATCCATTCCTCTGCGTACCTGACCAAAAACCAAGTCTTTGGGACCGGAAAGCGGGAGATTGGGGAAGTGCTGGCCGTAGGCAAACTGAGGCAGAACAAGGATGGCCAAAAGGTTATTTCCTTTGGTCCTGGCATAATTCTAAGAACGCTGCTAATATTTCCTCTATCACCATCATTCCCGAACAAACTCCATTTGTCATCGCAGGAATAACTCTAGGTCAGCTTCAGGAGGATCCATTTTGCCGCTGGGCAGCTCGAGATGTAAAAATTGATTTCCTCGAACAAAGCAATAATGCAGATCTAGATGTGGAAGTTGATCGTGGTTATTCAACATATTCCTATCCACTGCCAGATCAGAATAAGGAAAAATTTCTTAATGATTCTCATCGTGGATGGGGCCAATCAAACCCAGTAAATCCCCAATCTATCCATGTTGGTATTGCTGGAACACCATCAGCTACCATAACTGTAAGGAAGGATGGAAAAACAATTGGGACTACTAACTGGGGACAGTTGGAAGAAAAAGAAACTATAAAAACTCCCAAAGTACGTTTTGAGGTTATTGATACAGGCCGTAATTGGGTCCATACAAAGGTAGTCGATGAAAAGACAGGAGCCCCTCTACCGTGTAGGATCCATTTTCGCTCCTCGAAGGGTGTTCCTTATGCACCCCATGGTCATCATGCTCATGTTAATTCTAATTTAGAAAGTTGGCATACCGATGTTGGAGGTGATGTCCGCCTAGGAAATATGTCTTACGCTTATATCGATGGAAATTGCCAAGGTTGGTTGCCTCGGGGAGAAGTACATGTTGATGTTGCTAGAGGCTATGAATATGAACCAATAAGGGAAAGTATTAACATTGAACCTGGACAACGGGAGTTAACGCTAAAATTGAGACGATGGATTAATATGAACGAAGAGCGATATTTTAGTGGTGATACTCACGTTCATTTCCTCTCAACCCAAGGCGCACATCTCGAAGCGCAGGGTGAAGGGTTAAATGTTGTTAATTTGTTGTTATCTCAATGGGGTAGTTTGTTTACTAATACTGAGGAATTTACTGGGGCGGAAAATGTAGCTCCAGGAGGTGAATCTATTGTTTACGCAACCCAGGAGAACCGACAACATTTCCTCGGGCACCTGACCTTACTGGGTCTTAAAAAGCCAGTTATGCCCTGGTGCTCTGATGGTCCAAGCGAAGCCGAATTAGGAGGCAATCTTGAAACTACGCTATCCTATTGGGCAGATGAATGTCACCGGCAGGGTGGAACAGTAATAATTCCGCATATCCCAAATCCAAATTGTGAACCTGCAGCACTTATTGCGACGGATAGAGCTGATGCAGTTGAATTTTTGATCCATAGCGAATACAATCACCTTGAATATTATCGTTACTTAAATTGTGGTTATAAATTGCCGTTGGTCGGGGGTACAGATAAAATGTCAAGTGACGTGCCGGTGGGTATATATCGAACCTATGCTTATATTCCGCCCGATCAGGAGTTTAATTATAATAACTGGTGTAAGGCCCTAAAAACTGGAAATACATTTTTAAGCGCTGGTCCCATATTGCATTTTACAGTTAATGGTCAAGCTATCGGAGATACTATTCAGTTGTCAGGGAATGGCGGAACCGTTCACGTTGAAGCCACTGCAGCGTCAACTCTACCGATCCACACTTTAGAAATAGTACAACAAGGAAAAGTAGTTGCTTCTACCCAGGATAAAACCGGAAGACAGTACCTTTCAATAAAAACGGAAATAAAAGTAGATGGCCATAGTTGGTTAGCTGCCCGATGTGCCGGACCAAACTATACTAGTATAAAACACCATGATGGGTGGGGTCGTGGGATTATGGCTCATACATCTCCGGTTTATATTGCCTGCGGTGGACCTTATTGGTTATTTGATTTAGAAAATGCTCAGTATATGTTAAGTTTGATAGAGGGTGGTCTAGCTTATATAAAAAATCGTAGTTGGAAACATAAGGCAGGAACAGTTACACATCATCACCATGCTGAAGATCACGATAAATTTCTAGAAGAACCTTATTTACAAGCACAAAAAGCTATCCATAGGCGAATGCATGAATTAAATATTCCCCATTAACAGAGTTAGTTTAACTACGTAGATTTTAGTTGTTATATTAATGCTGTAAAAGTACTAAATTTCCATAAAATAAGAAACGATGTTTTAAATTTACAAGTTGGGTTTGGGGGGATTTACTTTTAGCTTTGGAAAGCAGCTATTGCATCTTCTAATGTGTCATGAACATCAAATACAGTAGTTAATTTTGTCATTTTTAAAAGGCTACTAACACTCCGGGTCACCCTTACAAGTTTTAAATCTCCATCGAGTGTTTGGAGGCGTGTATATGCTCGTATCAGTAGGCCAAGCCCCGAACTGTCAATCCAATGTACTTTGCCGAGATCAAAAATAATTTTTTTTGTTCCATTCTCCGACAGTTGGTTAATACGGTCACTTAATGCATCAGTATCTCTACCCTCGGCCATACGACCACTCAATTCAAGGACAGTTACCTCTCCTCGGACCAGTTCTCTAACTTTCACTAATTAAACCTCTCTCAGAAATAACTATCAAAACCCTACCAAAATAACGTAATGAAAGTCATATTTGACATTTGGGAATTGTAATTTAAGTTTTTAAAGCAATGGTATGTCTGGTTAAGATTTTTAATGCTGGTTTGTCGTGTTAAAAAAACAGGTATTTTCAATTTTTGCACTCTACTTGCTTTGTAAAGATTAGCAGACTTTATTTCAACCCGAACCATGTATGCCCCGTTGCGGGGAGGATATCGATTAGTTAAGAGGAGAATAAAATTGTCTAGTTTTTCTTAGACTTGATTCTCTTAATTAAAAATACCAAAATAGGAAATTGGCTTGTCGAAAACGGGTTTTCGACTTGAATTATATATTTACTAATTAATTCTGTCAAGACCAATTTGATTTACTTCATTTCCATTAAAACTAAAAGGACTAAAGAAATAACATGGAGCCAAGCGACCGACCTTATATCCTACTAAACTACGCGATGAGTTTAGATGGAAAACTATCAACAAAAGACCGTGATCCTGTTAATTTTACGAGTAAAAAAGATCGTGATTTAATGGATCAAATTAGATCCGAAGTTGATGCTGTTCTAATTGGAGCCGGGACACTTCGAGCTGAGAATCCTCCAGTGAGAATTCGGAAAGGAGACCGGAGAAGAGAAAGAGTAAATAGTAACAAACAGCCACATCCAATCTCTATACTTCTTTCCCGTAATTTATGTTTCCCAACTAACGGAAGATATTGGACCGATTGTGATATAGAACGCATTATTGTAACTACCAAGACAGCGCCTCCAAAAATATTATCAAGTTTGAAAGCAAAAACAGAAATAATTCAGATTGGAGACTCGTCCGTCGATATAAAAAACCTTTGCAAAATACTTTTAAAACGTGGTATTTCTAGATTGCTTATCGAGGGAGGAGGGGATGTGAATATGGCATTTTGGGAGGCTGGTTTGGTAGATGAGGTTCTTTTAACACTATGCCCTGTCGTGATTGGTGGTAAAGACGCTCCCACCGGTGCTGATGGTGTCGGATTTGAAAATGATTGTTTGGCTCGCCTAACTCTGGTAGAAACTAATAAAATCGGGGAAGAACTATTCCTCCGATACCGGAAAGATCAATAAATTTACCGAATTTGATGAATCTGAATCTTAATTAAAGGATCCTCAGTCGTAAGTCCCGATTTAGCTAGTAGTAATGGGACTTCAATAGGTATTCCTCCAGTCTGAACAGGTTCAAGGACAACTTCTAACTTGGATGGAGAGAGGCCTTCCCAGGTACCCCAATAAATATCAACTAGTAAGCCAATTCCAAGGGTAAGTAGGAGGTCAGCTATGATAACTGAGGGCAATTTTACCTTCTTTAAGACAATCCATTTGGTCACATACCCTGGTTTAGATATTTCTACTAAATGAGATTCGTCTCTTGGTAACTCAATTGACAGACTTGTTACTTCTTGGATACGATCAGGTATCTTAATTTGGGCTTCTGCTGGAGTAACATTAATTTCTACTTTCTGTGTGTCACCCAGGAAAACCTTACCACATCCTTGAGAACTAATAAGAAAAATCAGAAATACAAAGTATCGCATTAAATTCCTCCCATTTGTAGGGGGTTTAGAAAAAATATTAAGTCCATTTTGTATACGGAGGTAAGGGCCAGTTAGCCTCCTTACCAATTTTTAATGCTTTTTGCTTTTCAGCTTCTGTCAACGAACGAACATAAGCGGCCCCGGCATTTTCTTCAAGTTGAGTCCTATCTTTTGCACCTGCAATTACCGAGGTTACGCCAGGTGTATCAAGTACAAAACGAAGAGCTGCTTGAACCAAAGTTCGCCCAGGTGTTTCCGATAAGAAAGTAAGTTCTTCAAGTTTCTTAAGGGATGCACTGATCCGGGGTGTGTTAAATCTTTGATACCGACGGTCTACGTTACTGAGTTCCTCAAGTGATTTAAAATATTTTCCTGTAAGGGCACCTTGCGCTAATGGTACCCGTATTAATGTCCCTAATTTGTTTTCCAAAGCAAAATTTAGTCCTTTCAATCCAACAGGATTTAAAAGGCTATAGCCGATTTGAGCAATTGAAAGATTTCCCAATTTTATTAGGGCTTGTATTACTTCCGTTTCATAGGTGGAAATTCCAAATACTCGGATTTTTCCTTCATCTACAAGAACCTGCAAAGTATCTACTATTATTGGCATATCGCCATAGTTGGGCTCGCTATGGAGTTGATAAATATCAATATAATCGGTTTTGAGGCGGGCAAGACTTCCCTCACACGATTTTTTAATATGAGATTCTAGGTTTTTACCTGGAACTTTGGGCTTAGCAGCTAACTTAGTTGCTATTACATACTCCGTCCGATTTTCCCGGATACTTTTTCCAATTATGCGTTCGCTATGACCATCTCCATATCCTTCTGCCGTATCTAGTAAGTTGATTCCTAGTGTCTGCGCATGTTTAATTGTTTTGATAGATTCGTTGTCATTAATCCCCGACCAATTGGTACCTCCAGCCATTCCGGAGATTGGATAACACCCTAGTCCAATGCATGAAACCCTAATTCCAGTTTTTCCTAGATCCCGGTATTCCATTTTTTATTTTCCCTCTTTTGTCAAAGTTTTTAGAGGTTTAATTATTAGCTGGTTTCCCTTAATAGTTTTTATCGATTCCTGGCTGAAAGAAAGAGGAAGATAATCATCGTTTGCCCAACTTTTTAACAAATTTCCGTAATATGGGCTTCCAGGTTGCCCTGATTGTCCAGGGGTGATAATAAAAACGGATTTATCCCAATCAGAAGTATCTAAGATATGCCGAAAGCTGACCGAGGTAGCAGCGATAGTGCCAAATCCCCCTGATCTTTCGGCAGCTGGCAAAGAATATGCGTCTGTTAGAATGTGGGTAAAAGAACTTTTCTGCAAACGCCCATATCTCCATTGACTCCAATCGGACCCTAATTCTTGTGTTAATTGAGTGATAGTTTTACGTAGACTATCTTCCAAATATTTTTGGTGTTGGACTGGAGACAGTTTTAAATCAAAAGGTTTAGGTTGAGTTCGCCAACGATAATAGATAGCGGCAGCTATACTATCCCGATCTAAAACAAGATTCCATCGGTCTAGCAAATTACGAGCTTTCTCAACAACTTTGTCTTTAGAAGTCCATCCTTCAAAAAGTGGAATATCAATTTCAGCTCGAAGCGAATACGAATCTAGTTGAATTTTTTTATGATCCCTTATTGATAATTTACGTCTGGAATTTAGTAATTGTCTCATCCGTACTATCCGTGAAGATTCGACTCCAATACCTGAATGGAACATAACCGGCTTACCTGTAAATTCTGGTGGATGAGAGTCATTGTTAGCTGATCCGACCCATCCTCTCTCAGGGTTATATTCCTTGGGTAGATCGGTTCGAAAACCGTCCCATTCGTAAGTTCCATTCCCGGAGACTGGTAGTCTTCCATCCCAATTATTTCGTTTTGGTGTCAGAGCAGATACTTGGAATGCGATATTCCCCTCCACATCGCCAAAAACTAGGTTGTGTGTGGGTACCTTCCAAAACATTGCCCTTTCAAAAAAATCTTCAGCACTTTCAGCATTTGCCATACGAAAGCAACCCAAATAAGGAGCCGTACCAGGTTCGTGAGTAATTGATCTAACGCTATAAAATACTCTATTTTTATAATCCTCATAAAAAACAGGTCCATGGCGGGTATACTTCAAAACGACTGGACGGGATGCTTCCCCTTTAATTGGAATTTCTTCTTTAATTATTTTTAAAGGTTCCCAGGTATCGTTCCATTGAACTAAATGATCTATTTCCGGATGCATTTGTTCCACATAAACGTCGTTTACATCAACCCCAGCAAAAGTAAAACCCCATGCAACTTGCTCATTATGTCCTGCATTCACACCAATAAAAGGAGGTTCGCTAGCACCAATGATATTCCAGCCCGGAGCATTAAGGTGGATATAATATCGAAGAGAGGGGTTTTCTAAACGCCGGTGAGGGTCGTTTGCAACCATCACCTTTCCGGTAATAGAGCGGGCACCACTAACCGCCCAATTATTACTGCCGATTTCGAGTAATTGTTCAGGAGTTGGAGCCTCAGCCTGTCTATTAGGATTAGCAAGTTCTTTATATTGTTCCACAAATTCTAACTGCGGTAATACTCCGGGGATTAACGGGTCACCTTCTCCCGATAGCATTTGTTTTAATATATCATTAGAAATTATAGAAATATCAGTTTTTTCTGGAATAATTAAGTCTACCCAAGGAAGTGGTGAAACCATTTGATTTGCATATTCTGTACCATGTTTTTTGACCGAAAGAGCTAGACGGATCTCATCTATCGCATCATTATTAGCACTCGGAAAATTTAACCCGGTCCAGCGTTTTACGATAGTTTTAGCCGACCATCGACCAGGTTTGAGACCAGTAAGTTTAAATTCAACCGGAAGATTGTTTTTGTTTTTGCTGATATAAGCATTAATCCCTTTAGCATAAGCGGAAAAAATTCGTTTTCCCTCAGGGTGGTAGCTTTCCCATTCACGTTCATCATAGGGTCCCCGATACATCATTAAACGTGTTCTTTTATCATACTCGAAAGCTTCAGGGCCAAATATTTCAGACAGGCGTCCACTACGCCATCTTCGCCACATTTCCATTTGCCAAAGCCGGTCTTGTGCCATAACAAAACCCTGGGCAAAAAATAGATCATCAATATTTTGTGCATATAAATGAGGAATCCCGTATTTATCCCGAATGACTTCAACCGAATCTTTTAATCCCTGCAAGTATATTTCACCATCAAGTTGAGAGAGAGACTCTTGGGCTAGTAATTGTAATTTTTTACTGGTCTGATCAGAATTATCCTCAGTACAACCAGAAAACAATATGATTATCAGTAAAAGATAAAAAAGTTTGGGATATTGGATTTTAAAAATCATTAATCCTCCATAAAATAGATCCCCCAATTTCATTCTTGTCAAACTACTAATTTAGCCCGTATCTGGTCGGCTAATTCCATGGTTTTAATAGCTTCACTTAAACTGGCTGCTGGAAATTCAACAGATTTTTTCTTTTTTATACAATCAATCAGAAAACGAGCTTGTTCAGCAGTACCATTTGAAGAAATTTTATCAATAATTTCTTTTTGGTTCTCTTTTTCTATTTTCAAGGTATCAATACCTTCTAAATATGCAGAACAGTCTTTGCCATGAATTTCATAACGTTCTAGTCGAGCCGCTGTCGTAAAATTAGCGGTAAATTGCGCTACGCAACCATTGGTAAAACGAATAAGGGCGGCGTAGACATCAACATAATCTGAGGTTGCACGTCTTGCGTAGGCCTGAAAATCCTCAACCGGCGAGCCATTTGCCAAAAACCTTATTAGATCTAATGCATGAATAGGTGTTTCGTAGATAAAATTATCTAGGAGGAAATCTGGATATCCCCTCTTACGTAGTTGCGTCATACTTTTATGAAATTCTCCAACAATCTGAGTAATGGGGCCATTTTTTTCAATTTGAAGCTTAGCTTCTCGGATAAGGGAATTAAACCGTCGGTTCCAACCTATCAGTACTTTAGCGCCTGATTTTTTGCTTGCCTCATATAAAATTTTTGTCTCAGACCCAGAAAGTCCTGGGGGTTTTTCCATAAGAGTATGGATTCCAGCTTCAATCACCGGGAGTGCACATGCACCATTTAAATGGGCCGGAGTGGCTACAACGGCCATATCAATTTTATGATGAGAAATCATTTCATTGATATCCCCATAACTATTTTTAATTTTGTATGCAGAAGCAAGGTTAGTCCTTGCTTCTTGGACAGGGTCGCATATAGCCACTATATCAACATCTGGAAAATTTACTATGGTATCGAGATGATTTTTCCCACGGGCTCCACACCCAACTACAGCAACTTTTAGAATTTGGTCATTCATTTCTTTCTCCTTATCAACTACAAAGCTCTAGATTCAACCTAATGACCATGTTATAAAGGGATAGGCTATTATCATTGAATATCATAAAAACCTTTTTTCAAGCGTGTTGTCAATTGATTGTAAATCTTTTTAGCTTATCATAGATAAAATTTTGGAATTGTAAATTATGTCAATAAATGTCGGGTAACCATTTTATCGAATCATTTTTACGTTTTGGTGTCTAATATACCCCAAATTCCTTTTTCTTTGTGGTGTTTTATTTAATTTCCTATTGTATTGGATAAACAATAAATTCAGAATAAAGTTTTAATAAAAACCAATTTTCCATTCACAAGGTTTTTAATTTTCCGTTAGAAAAAAAGAATCTGTAAAAGAATGAACTAGTTTTCCTTGTTGCAATGTTAATATCGGTTTAAATAATTTAATAGGCAATCAGTAAATAGTTGTCTTTAATTTACCCATAAGGAATCTTTTAATGTCAATGACTGAAGAAGAAAGATTTAGATTCGACCTCGCGGGCTTTTTTGTCAGGCCAGCGATTTTAACAGAAGCACAAATCAGAGCAATTCGAGAACAAATCTACTTGATTAAACACAACCCCCAAGCATTACCGGAGGAACATCAAGATGTCCCGGGGGGACCTTCTAGTATATTAATTGATCATCCTGCGGTAATCGATGTAATCTCGGAAATCATTAGTCCAAATTTCCGTTTGGAAAATAGCCACTGTGTTTGGCGAAAACAAGGTGAAGAACATGGTGAACTACATGGCGGAGGGCCTAAGCAAATTGATCCCATTTTTGGATACAGAGTACAACGAGAACAAATTTATGCTGGTATGGTCAGGGTGATTTTCGAACTCACAGAAATCAAAATAAATGACCAGAGTACTCATTTCCTAGTTGGAAGCCACAAGGCTAACTTTCCTATCCACAACGATCATATGTCCCTAGAAAATGGTAAACGAAGTGAATTTCTTATGAGCTATTCATGTCCCCCAGGTAGTGCGATATTTTTTACTGAAAATATATGTCATGCCGGGCCAAAGTGGAATTCTAGTGAACCAAGAGTCGCAGTTCTCCATGCATACTCTCATCTTGCAACCAACTGGCACCGCCTTAATATACCATCTACGGTAATGGCTGGTTTGCCTCGAGAAAAACTAGCTTATTTTCGGGAACCTTGGGTAGCTGATTTTCGACAAAAACCGGCGGTTTTAAATACTATCGATCGGTTTAAAGACAATAATGAAGGACCCATTAACACAGAAACAACTCCATGATCGCGGGTTGACACTCGTTTCTATGGCCTGACTATGCTTCCATCTGATCTTCGATCTTCTGCTGCATAGTTAGGTTCAAGAGTTTCAGTTTGTAATAACTGTTTGGCTCTATCTTCATCAAAATCTAAACCCAAGCCTGGTTTATTATTTAGGTACATATAGCCATGTTTTAATTCGGCGTGCCCTGGAAATAGATCATATTCTTCTGGTTTAAATGTATTTTCTTCCTGTATACCGAAACACCAACTGGCCATATCAAGGTGTAACGCCGCTGCTTGATTGACTGGGTCGTTGTCTCCACCTTCCTGCCAGGCAGTGTTAACACCAAAAGATTCGCACAATGCCGCAATTTTTCGGCAGGGAGAGATTCCTCCAGCTTTAGATACTCTGACTCTAACATAATCAATAAGTCTTTCAGTTATTAGGGAGAGCCATTCATGGGGATTAACAAATAATTCTCCCATCGCCTGTGGAGTAGTGCATTGTTCCCGGATTTGCCTAAACCATTGTATTTGCTCAGGGGCTAACACATCTTCAAGGAAAAATAGCCGATAGGGTTCTAGTCTTTTCGAAAGTGCTACAGCAGATTGTGGACGTAAGTGTTCATGGACGTCATGGGTAAGCTTTGGGCCAAAACCAAGTTTTGAACGGAGATAGTCAAACATTTGGGGAATTGCCTCAATATAGGCTTCATCATCAAATATTTTATTTATGGGCTGGGAATTTAATGGTCTATTTCCATCTTTAGAGGGAATAAACCCGCCTCCTCCATACCCTCCTAACTGGCACCTCACAACTGGAAATCCATCTTCGAGGTATTCCTGTACTGCTTCCGCAAGACTTTCTAATGTATTCCCACCAGCATGAGCGTAACATGGAACAGCGCTTCTACATGATCCCCCGAGAAGTTGGTATATGGGCATCCCAGCTTCTTTACCTTTTATATCCCACAGGGCCATATCAATGCCACCTAAAGCAGTATTGGTAATTGCCCCGTTACGCCAATAGCCACTTGTATAAAATGTTTGCCAAATATCTTCTATCTGACTGGCATCTCTTCCCTTCAGCTTGGGACCGAGCATCGACTCAATAGCTTCTATAACCGCCCCTTGATGATAATGATCACTAGCCGAACCGATACCAAAAAGACCTGGTTGATTAGTTTCAATTTTAACTATTCCCCAGGTCCCATTAGAACGAGTCCGTATACATTTCACATCTGTAATTTTTGTCACAACTTGCCCTTTTGAAAGTTAATTTTATTCTCTAAAATCTACTAACCTAATAATTAGTAATGTTTTTACCATCAACAAGAAATTTTTCTGCATTGCTCCAATATTCTTTACCATCTTCAGTAAGTATCGGTTCCGCGGAATACTGACTAAGGAATACACGACGCCATCCAGCCGATCGATTGGGACTGCTTCGATGAAACGAAACACTAGAGAAAACTAAAATACTACCTGCCGGACAAATCACCGGAATACCTTTCTCTTCACCAAAGTATCCTATTTTATCATTGGAATCATCAATGATCTGGTGTTCTTCTCTAGATCTAGTTCCAGCTGCCGAAAAAGGAAGAATATATACCGTTCCGTTTTCTTCATTAACATTATCTAGAGCAGCCCAACAGCTCATGTAAGGTCGGTGATCAAAACCTATATAACCAGAATCCTGATGCCAACCAAATTTCATTCCTATTTCTGGTCCTTTTACTACAAATTGTTCATGAAAGAGGTAGGCCGTCTTGCCCAACGTTTTTCTACAGATGGAGGCCATAAGACTACTAAAGATGTATGAACATAGTTTATTGTTTTCCCGGTGCCTGTTAGAGATAAAATAACGACTCCCTTTATGGGTAATACCGCGGGCAGATATTTCCTTTTTAGCCATTTCTTGATCTGTTTCTCTCACATATCGATCACACTCGTTACGAAGCATCGTTAGGTGTTTTTTAGGTATAGCCGATTCAATTACAAAAAATCCTTCCTGAACAAATTGGGCTTTTTGGACATCTGTGATTTCTATTGTTTCATCTTCAAAACTTTTCATTTATCCTCTTCCTATATATGGCATGGCAGTTGCCATGACAGTCATAAACTGGACATTAGTATCCAAAGGTCGGTTGGCCATATAAACGATTGCATCAGCTATATTCTGAACATTCATTCTTGGCTCTGGCGATAGCTGCCCATTAGCTTGCGGAACGGCATCATTCATGCGTTCTGTCATATCTGTCGCGGCATTGCCAATATCGATTTGACCACATGCGATGTTATACTTCCTCCCATCAAGGGAAGTAGAACGAGTTAAACCAGTTACTGCATGTTTAGTTGCCGTATAAGGAGCTGAATTAGGTCGAGGAACATGAGCGGATACTGATCCATTATTAATGATCCGCCCACCTTTAGGAGTTTGGTTTTTCATTATCTTGAAGGCCTCTCTTGTACATAGAAAAGTACCTGTTAGGTTTACATCTAGAACATTTTGCCAGTTTTCAAGAGTCAGATCTTCTAATAATAAAGGAGGGGCCCCCATACCTGCATTATTAAATAATAAATCTAATTTACCAAAACGACTTTTGGTTTCCGCGAAAAGGTTTTCTACTTCTGATTCATTACCAATATCTGTCGGTATAGCAATTAACCTATTTTTGTTTTGCGCAGCTTCAATTATGGTGTTCTCGAGTGCAACTTTTCTTCTGCCAGCTAAAACTACATTGTAACCATTGTCTATTAATGCTAGGGCACATGACTTACCAATGCCTGAACCAGCACCGGTAATTATCGCGACTTTATTATGATTGCTCATATTGCCTCTTTAACGTTTAATCCAAAAACAATACGGATTTGTGGTTAGGAATAAGGATCTGCGGCATCTCGTAATGCATCTCCTAGAAAATTAAAAGCTATAACTATAATTAAAACAGGTGCTGCTGGGAAAAGAAGCCATGGATAATGTAAAAGTACTGTTACACGTTGGGCTTCTTCAAGCAGGACTCCCCAACTAGTCATGGGGGGCCTTATCCCCAGCCCTAGAAAACTTAATGCAGTTTCACTTAATATCATAAATGGGATCGCTAATGTCCCAATGACTATTATATGGCTATAGCAACCAGGCAATAAATGTCTTGATATTATATACCAATTGCTGGCACCGGCAGAAAGTGCCGCTAATGTGTAATCTTGTTCACGATAGACTAATACTTTACCTCTTACTTCCCGAGCTAAACCTCCCCAGCTTATGATTGATAATATTATCGTTATTGCAAAGTATGTTTCTATACTTGTCCAAGTCGCCGGCAAAGCAGCTCCTAATGCCATCCATAGAGGAATAGGAGGGAATGATGATACGATTTCAATAAGTCTTTGAAGAAGATGATCGATCCAACCTCCTAAATAACCAGATAGAGTACCTAGTATTGAACCTAATAAAATACTTATCAAAACCCCAATAATTCCAACGGTTAGTGAAACCCGGGACCCGTGTATAATACGAGATAATAAATCACGGCCCATTCGATCTGTTCCCAGAAGATGCATGGGCCCTTCAGAATGTAACAACTTAAAGTTGCCCTTAAGATCCCAAGATAAAAACCATACAGGAAAAGTTTTATTAGAGTTCTTTTTATATTCTAATTCTAAAGTTTTAGGGTTTTTTGTAGTTATTAACCCGTGTACATAGAGACCATCTGACAAATTATAGTAAATTTTTTGAGGTGGCACATGACGCCTATGAATTTGAATTTCTTTATGGTCATAGGGAGCAAAATACTCTGCAAAAACCGCCGAAAAATAAAAAATCCCTAAAATTACTAATGCAATAATTCCCATCCGATTTTTCCGGAAACGTCTCCAGATTAAGGTTCGGTAACTAAGAAAGTCATTCGTTTTTAATATTTGGCTATGTTCTACCATATATATTCCAAGTAAATTAATGAGACATAAATATATTATTTATCAAAACGGATTCTAGGGTCGGCCCACGCTAATAATATGTCAGCTATTATATTTCCAATAATTAGTAGAAGACTGAACATTAATAATAATGTGCTTGCAAGATAAATATCCTCGGTTATTAAGCTCCGTAAAAGTAACGGTCCAATTGTTGGGAGTCCTAAAACAATAGAAACGATAGTCGCACCTGAAAGTATGTTAGGCAAACTCATTCCAAGTATACTTATTAGCGGGTTTATAGCGATCCTGGCAGCATGCCTAATTACGACAGTCAATTCTCTTAAGCCCTTAGCTCGGGCAGTTAGAACGAATTGTTGACCTAAAACATCTAATAGATTAGCTCGCATAATTCGCATTAATCCGGCTGTTCCATTTAATCCCACTACGACAACAGGAATCCAAAGATGTTTTAATAGATCCAGAAATTTATCCCAGCTCCAGGGTGCTCCCTCATATTGGGCTGAGAAAAGTCCAAACAATGGTATTTGAAAACTATTAAATACAAAAACCATAAGGCCAAGTGCTACAAGGAATCCTGGTAAAGACATTCCAATAAAACTAAGAAAAGAAAGTAAATTATCAGCCAGTCGATATTGATGGGTTGCCGCGATAATTCCAACAGGTATAGCTACAATATATGTGAACAATAAAGAACCTAAGGCAATCATTATCGTGAATAACAGACGATCCCAGATTAATCTATTAACTTCTTGTTCATATTCAAAAGATTCTCCAAAATCTCCCACTACAAATCCAGAGATCCAAGTAAAGTATTGTTTCCACATGGGTTCATCTAATCCATAACGATCTCGAAGTCCTTCTATTTGTGCTAAAGAGCTACTATCTCCATACATTTCTTCTAATTCTTGAATCTTCCGATCAAGAAAATCACCTTCGGGTAATTGAATAATGCCGAACCCTATAATCGATATAGCAAGAAGGGTTGGAATAGATACAAGCAGCCTATAGATAATATATCTGATCATAATTAATTTTTGGTGGGCTTCCTTAAAATTCAGGTGATCTGCCACATTTATTGAATATAGAATTGTTCAGGGAAACTAGTTGCAGGCCCTACAATTGCCCAGGGCCCAAGTATCCCTTTGTTTGGAACATTATGAAAGTTATTTTTTACAATAACCGGAAAAGGTTTTCGGCCAACTGTTCCCAAATGAAATGGACCATCTTCGATATGAATCTTGATTGCTTTATGAACTAGTTCGTGCCTGATGTCAATATCCTTTTCTTTCTTAATAAGGTCATAGATATTTAATAGTTCTACCATAACCCCAGTCGGTTTCTCTCCCTTTTCTCCTCCAGTTTCATACCACTTCCCAACTTTCGGATGCCAATATCGCCCAGAGGTGGGAAATACCCAGTCAGGATATGTAAATAGATCCATCTCAGCTTCACCATGTAAGTGGACAGTAAAATTGCCAAGGTCTCTCCGTAATTTAAGTTCCGCCCCAGGGGGGGTATAAATTATTACGTCTATCCCGATCTTTCTCCATCCTTCTGCCACGATAAGTCCGATATCGTTTTCATGTGATATATGACTTGCTGCCGGTATATCCATTACAATTGATAAACGCTTTCCATCCGGCCTAAGACGGAATCCTTCTTTGTCTCGTTTTATTAATCCAATTTGGTCAAGTAGGGAATTAGCTTTAACCAAATCAAAATTTGCATCTGTTTTTTTCCACTGCTCAAAAAGAAAAATTCCTCTTTCATCTAAAAAATGCCATGACTCTTGACTTATGGTCGCTGCTTGAGGTTCTAGTAGCCCCTTGTAAGCTACCTCATTAACTTTTTGACGATCAATTGACATGGCTAAAGCTTTCCGGAAACGCTGATTTCGTATTAGGCCACGGAGTACCAAATCATTATCCGACCAATTAAGATTAATTGCAGGTTCAGCTCCTGACGCACTCTCCCACATCTTAATATCATAATCTCCGGGTTCTTTCCCTTCCACAAAAAGGTTCAAGTCACGTAATTCAAGATCACGAAATTGACAATCTACTTCTCCAGCTAAAACCCGAAGTACCCGAATCTGTGATTCCGGTACCAATGTAGTAACTACCCGATCTATATATGGCAATTGTCTTCCATAGTCATCTACCACGAAATAGTAAGGATTTCTTTCTAAAATAACCCTAAATCCTCCTTGTTCAATAGAAGTAATTACCCAAGGCCACAAGGATGGTCTTTCGGGATTACGATGAGTGATATTTTGCTTTTCATAAAGAACAAAATCCTTGATTTCTGGATTATAATCTGGGTGAAACCTTTTTAGATAATGTTCTGGAATATTATATTCTTCATTCCACCAAAACCCAGTCGCTAACCATAACGGGACTAACCAATTGGGGCCAGAAAACCTCATAACTATTGTATGGTCATCAGGGGTTTCCAATTTCATGGGTTTACCATCTACCATGCACCACATAGGAGGTGAAAAACGATGCCGCTTATCAAGACAGAGTTCGTACCAGGATTTAAACGATTTGGAAGTATAATAATTTCCATCTGACCATCGTATTCCTTCCCGAATCTTTATAGTAAGCTCAGTCCCATCTTCATTGAATCTCCAAGACTCCGCCAAACCAGGTTCAAGACCAGAGGTCATTCGATTCCATCTTATTAATGGAACATAGCCTCCTATCATTTTCCATGGCCCCAGATTGGTATCGTTATGAAAATGGCGCCATGTACCTCCATAAACACCAGGTCCTTCGTATCCAATATAATCATGTTTAGCAACAAGAGGATTTTGCGGGATTCTCTCCGATAAAGAAGGAATTTTTCCGTCTCTCACTTTAGCTGCAAGAATCGGTGCCTCTTTTTCTAATGTATTAATAAATTCCCCAGGAATTTCCTCGATCTTGCCTTTGGTGTCTACACATCCAAAACTAGAAGCTATGATTATCAAAAGAAAATATTTTATTAAAATCACTAATTCTCCTTTTTCAAAAGGCAATTAGATTCCCTGAAGCGAAAGGATTTCGCTGTGGTGACAGGCAACCTTAATTTTTTTAGATGTTTTCTTTAACGGAGGTACCGTTTCAGTACAAATGGGGGTCGCATAGCGGCAGCGTGGATGAAAATTACAACCTTTGGGTGGGAAAGTTGGGTCCGGAATATCTCCCAATAGAGCAATTGGTTTTCGCCTGTTTTGAATGATAGGATCAGCAAAAGGGACTGCTGAAATTAGAGCCTCTGTATAAGGATGCAGGGGGTTACGGTACACGTCTTTTGTTGGTCCATATTCGATGATTTTACCCAAATACATAATAGCGATAGTATCGCTAATTTGTTGAAGTACACTTAAATCATGTGTTATAAAAATATAGGACAAGCCCAAGTTGGTTTTTAGAGTACTCAGAAGATTAAGAATTTGAGATTGTACCGAAACATCCAAGGCGGATACAGGTTCATCTGCAACGATTAACTCTGGTTCAAGGGCGAGAGATCTAGCTATAGATATTCGTTGTCTTTGACCCCCACTAAAAGCATGGGGATATCTTTTCATATCTCTAGAATCAAGTCCTACGTTAGCTAATAGCACCGGTACTTTATCTTTTATCTCGGCTTCTTGTCCGCTGACTCGGAGAGGTTCAGCAACTATATCTCCAACGGTCATTCTTGGGTTTAGTGATGAATAGGGGTCCTGAAAAATCATTTGCATTTTTCTTTGATATGGAAGAAACTTTTTCCGATTTAAATTGTTAAGTTCGGTTTTTTTCGATCCAAATAGAATTTCACCACTGGTTGATGGTATTATTTTTAAAATGGTTTTCCCTAGGGTTGTTTTACCACACCCACTCTCTCCGGCTAGACCAACAGTTTCTCCTCTTCCGCAGGTCAAATCAACTCCATCAACCGCTTTGATTATTCCTTTCTGTCTTCTCCATACACCTCTATATATAGGATAATATTTTTTGAGGTTCTTAACTTCGATAAGTGTTGACATAATCATAAACGCCTAATTAGGTACACCGAAAACAAATTTTTAAGATGACTTTTTGGTAAATAATTGATCTTTATTCCAACAACGAACGAAATGGTTTGAGCCGATGTTCTCAATAGGAGGCTCATTCAAGCATTGATTGGTTTTGAATTGACACCGTGATGCAAACACACAACCAGATGGCCAATTGGTGGCGGAAGGTAGTGTTCCTGGTATTGAGTAAAATTTTGAATCAAAATCATGGGTTAATTTTGGCGAAGCGTCAAGTAGACCCTTAGTGTATGGATGACTAGTTTGGTAAAAAATTTGTTTCAAAGAACCCATTTCTACAATTTCTCCAGCGTACATTACTACTATTTCATCGGCAAGATCAGCTATGACTCCAAGATCATGGGTGATTATTATAATTGCCATTTCTCGTTCACTTTTAATTGTTTTTAGTAATTCCAGGATTTGTGCTTGAATTGTAACATCTAGAGCTGTTGTTGGTTCATCAGCAATTAACAATTCGGGATTACAAGATAGAGCCATAGCAATCATAGCCCTTTGACGCAATCCACCAGAAAGCTCATGGGGATATTTGCTGATTTGTTGGTCTGGAGAAGGGAACCCAACTTTTGACAACATTTGTTTGGCCTCGGTGAGTGCTGTTTTATAGTCAATTGGGATATGTAAACGAATAGCTTCTGCTATTTGATCTCCTATAGTGTAAACTGGGTTGAAGGCCACCATGGGTTCTTGAAACACCATAGATATTTTCCGCCCCCTAATTTCACGCATTTTCTTACTTGAAGGATTCAAATTATGAATATCAAATTGAGTTTTATTTTCTCTATCGTAATAAACAATACTGCCATCTAAATAGGCAACTGGTGGGAGAAGCTGTAAAAGAGAAAGTCCTAACATAGTCTTGCCACAGCCACTTTCACCAACTAAACCTATAGTACGACCTCTTCTTATCTTTAACGATAAATTACGAATGGGCTGCACTAGACCTTCATCTGTAGGAATGATAGTACTTAATTTTGAAATTTTAAGGAGAATATCTTGCATAAAGAAACATTTAATCACAGTAAGTTAATCTGTCAAGCCGTTAATAAAGAGGGTTAAAGTTGAAATTAGTTCTAAATTGTATATCTTAGAATCACAAAATATAAATTATCGATAAAAAGGAGAAATTAATGAGTAACCGTGATCAAGAATCTCAAGGTTTTAGTCGTCGAAATTTTATAAAGGGTGGGTTAGTTGCGGGCGCAACAGGTTTAGGCCTATCTTTTTCAGATAAAATGGTTTTAGCTAGCCAACTAATTTCCGGGAGACCGGCAACGATTGAAACAATCCAAGGTGTAGGTGTCCCTCCCGGTTTGGTAAGAATGAATCTAAATGAGAATCCGCTAGGAACCTCTCCTAAAGCAATTGAAGCTATTGCCCACAAAATGTTTAGTGTAAATCGATATGGTATGGAGATGAATGATTTACTCCAAGCTCTTTCCGAATTTGACCAGGTTGTATTACCAAAACCAGATCCTGGCGCCCAGCGATCGTTCTTCAGAACACCAAGTGGACCATATTTTGTGACACCAGGTTCAAGTCTCATACTTAACCTCCTGTGTTTAGCCTATCTCAGCCAAAATGGTGGAGAGGTTATAGAAGCAGAGTTTGGTTATGGTGCAATATCTAGAGCTGCTAGCAACTATAAGAAGAATTTCGGCGTCGATATCAAAGTAATTAAGGCGCCAATGACACCATCTTATAAGCACGATCTTAATTTGATGGCTGAACTTGTAACCGATAAAACATCAATCGTGGTAATTACTAACCCTAACAATCCGACCGGTACATTACTTCAGTTGGATGAAATTGAAACATTTGTCAAGAAAATACCGTCTTCTGTTATTGTGGTAATTGATGAAGCTTACCTTCATTTTGCTGAACAAGACCAAATACCTTCCGCTATTCCATTAGCTACTAAATATGACAATGTCATCGCTGTTCGGACTTTTTCAAAGGCCTATGCTCTAGCCTCTTTAAGATTAGGATACTGTGTTGCTTCTGAAAAGATACAAACAGAAATGCGTAAATATTATCAGGAAGGACCTAATGTTCTAGCGAGTGTTGCAGGAGCAGCAGCAGTTCGTGATATAAATCATCTTCGGAAATCCCGGGATGCGGTATGGAATTTTAAGAAACGGTGTTATCAAGTGTTTGATGAAATGGGGATCGAATATATTCCATCTCAAGGGACTTATGTTATGGCAAATATTAAAACGCCTGCTAGCAGGGTGGTGAGAGAAATGCGATCTCGGAACATCTGGATTTCATCTAGACGACAACGAACTTTTAGAGATTGGATTAGAGTTTCAGCAGGTACCGAGTCCGAAACTGAAGTCTTTCTTCAGACATTAAAAACTGTACTAAAAAAATCAATTTAGTTTACTATTGTTTCGGATTTCAAAAGGCAGTTAATTTACCCCAACTGCCTTTCCAATTTAAAACTTTTGTCAAATTTAGGATTGATTGGTTATTAATCCTAGGCCTGATAATTAACCTGAATTTCGAGCTTTTCCAGTGAAACCTTATGGTGTCCATCTTTCCAACCTTTTTTAATACAAACTCCTATTAAATTATTGCCTACAGCAAATTGATTAGGTTTCGCTGAGAAAATTAACCAACCCTGGTCTTCAATTGGTTTTGGGAGCAGAGCATTATTTAGTCTTAGTTCAATTTGATTAACTATTGAAACCTCGAGGGGAATAGTTTTAAGATGATGGACTTTGTTTGCTGCTATGGTGGCTGGTTGTAAACATTTTCTCTTTGATTGGTCACCAAAAGATAAATCTGACAGTAGAATCCGGACATGAATAACCACAATTTTTTCAGATTCACTCCCCAAATCATCGCTAATGTAGGCCATAACCAGGGTGTCTACTTTGCCATCATTACCCAGAATAGTAGGTAAAGGTGCGAACATGTTTGTAAGGTAATACATCCATCTAGGGGTAGACCAATCTTCCGGATTAGGAATAACAGTTGGCCCATGCCCTCCACCTCTACGCTGAAGAACAAAAGTTTTATTTCTATACTTTAATCTTTTCGGATCAATTATCTCCTTATAAACTTGAAGATGAAGTTTTGATTTAGATTCAGTATTTGAGTAAATATTGGGGGAATCTGAGGTTGAATGTTCAAAATTGAATGTCTGGATCCCATCAGCACCTTGATGCCACCAATTCGCACATACACCCCGAAAGACATCGATAGGAGGGTTTAAATATCCATCAGTTGCGTGATGATCATCTATACAAGGATAAAGTTTTATTTCAGTTCCCATAGTGATCCTGCGAAAGGCTGTAATATCCACATCAAAAGATCGGTTGCCTAGAACTAAAATATCAATCAGTTGTTCAGATGCCCACTTTTCAATATCAATGCCGTCAAAATGACAGCCTTCTATGTTTTCTGGTATTCTAGCAGCAAGTAAAAACGGCCTACCCCGATGCTTTTCAACTTCTAAGGTCATTTTACGTAGCGACTGCATAAATTTTGTTAAAAATCTGCGATTCTCCCATTGGTACCCAGGAGGAAGATTTACAGGTACTCTAGCAAAATCTATTTCTAAACCGTCATAATCGTAATTTTCTGCTATTTCCCGTAAAATGGAAAGTTTGTAATCACGCACCCCCTTTTCGGCAAAATTCCAGTACCCTGGATTCCCATACGATTCCCAACTTTGGATGAGCCATTCTGGGTGGGATTCTTTCAATAGGGGTTTGCTCAAAGGTTTTATACTAGCCATATCGGTTCCATTTAGCCGATATGAGAAAAATACTTCTTTTTTACGCTTTTTGGTTTCTTCCACAAAAACACGAATCGGATCAATTCCAGCATTCCACCATTTTTTAAATCCAGAGAGTTCCCACATAGGTAAAATTTTACTTGGATAAAGCGCGTAATTTCCATCAAGCCAACACCACCAAATACTATCGACTTCGACCTTGTACTCATCTATCATCGCGAAGTATTGGTGTACTACTGTATCTATCTCCTTACCGGCTAATGGTTCAATGATAGATGGTGACCCAAAATTGGTATCGTAATTAATAATCATCTTTCTGGATCTGTTTAATGCGTCATGATGCATTTGAGAAAATTGTCGGGGCATCAGTTTCAATCCTTTGTTCTATAAGGCCACAATGACATTTGTAGTATTTTAAAAAAAACTGAAGACGGAAAATAGAAATGAATCATTTTTGAAATTGGAATTAATAATCTACTCAAACCTTTTAAACAAAACCCAGAAAATTTAGAATTGGTTAAATTTGGAAAGCTTAATAACTTATATTTTTAATCAAATCCTAAGTGAGAAAACCAAAATTAGATATTCTGGTTTCATAGTTGGATCTGTGCTAAATAGATGTTCGAAGGGTATTTCCAATGTTCTCGACCATATTTAATATCGTGTTGTGAATAGTAACTGATGATTAGTGTGCCATCTTTTCGCAATAATACCCCTGCATAGGAGGTGTCACCACTTGACGGTAGATCTAAGATATGTTCGATCTTATGATCATCAAATTGCCAAATACTAGTACGGCGGTCTAGAAAAAGTTGTGGGTCACTGGGATCCTGAAGATGTCGACGCCCAATAAGGTATTCCCGACCTCCAACTTCAAATAGTTTGGGGCTTGGAATAACCTTATCTACATCAGCTATATCCCACTTATAGAATGGAGGTTTTGCCTCAGCTATAGTAAGCCTACTATCATTTTTATCACGGATGGCTACCCGCATATTCCCTTTATCAGTAATCCTGAAAGTAGCCTCAGACCCATTTGGGCATACCTGAGACACCTTCTCCCACTCAAGCCCATCTAGGGAATTAACTAAATGTAGTTGCTTGATAGACCTAGGGTGGCGAGGTTCGTTGCCACCATACGCTAATCCATAGAATATGCCCTTTTCATACCCCACTCCCCATACCCAGTAATTGTCCTGATAAATTTGCTTAGGCTTAGACCAGTTTATCCCATCATTGGTATACGAACAATAGGTCCGAATAAATCGGTAATCATTATCAAAATCTGGGACTGGATTTCCCCAAAAATTACTGCCTACAATTACATATAAACGATCCCCTGCAACTATTAAATGTGGATCCCTGTCATCCCCGGAGGTATTTACAGGTATCGCGATACGTTCCCAACGGTAGAGATCACTGCTAGCGATAACCACAATTTTACCCTCAGGGCTGATGTGAGAAAGAGCATTTCGGAAACATGCATAATACTTTCCCTTGAACCACTGTAAATCAGTAAAAGCATTGTGCCAGCCATCTTTATAGATGCAGCGTACCCAATCAATAATTGCCATAATTAGTCAAGTGATGATCTAAGTATAAAATTTGGCGCTCGGTTAATTTTAGGCCTAAATATGGAAAATTAAATACAAACGTATATTAATCTATTTTTTTGTTAGGCATAAAGAAAAACTATAATTTAATCTTTTTTCTTACCTGCCCCAACAGGTCTTTTTATTAAATCACCCCTATTAATAAAAATCCAGTTCTTAAATGTCTATGGATCGAACCCAATAAAAAACCTATTAATATGGACTAAAAAGCTTTCAAAAAAATTATCTTAAAAATAGATCTCTGATTTTGAACGGGCTTTAATCGTATAATTATATTGACATGGTTATCATCACCAATATGATTGAGCATATACCATTCTTGAACTTCTAGAACTCAAACGAAACCCCTAGGTTATGTACTCTCAAGTAATTTTTAAAAATATTATGATGCCAACTCGGGACGGAACTAAACTGGCAACTGATATTTATCGCCCCTCGTTACAAGGAAAACTCTCTAATGAAACTTTCCCCACTATTTTATGCCGAACACCATACCTAAAGGAAAGTAAACGTTACATTGAATTTGCGAACTTTTTTATACCCCGGGGTTATGTCGTAGTGTTACAGGATTTAAGAGGTCGAGGATGTTCTGAAGGGACGGGCCAATATCATCATGTTGCAAATGATGATGAGGGTCGGGATGGATTTGATACTGTGGAATGGATTGCCAAACAATCCTGGTCAAATGGAAGAGTAGGTCCGGTTGGAAGCTCCTTTGCAGCCGTCGTGCAAGTTCGAATGGCGTTTGAACGTCCTCCACACCTCACCGCTATGTGGCCGGATGTTACGCCAACTAATAGCTATCACCATCAGGCTAGAGAAGGTGGAGCAATGCAGATGCACATGTTTTGGGCATTGTTCATCCATGCTCAAGATGCGCAAGAAATAAAAAGTGACACCGGAGCTCAGGAAAAAGTTTGGAATGGATTGCGAGATCTTCGCCAGTGGTTGTGGCGAACCCCTTTTCAAAGAGGAGAAACGCCATTAGCTGTCGTGCCCAACTTAGAAAATATACTTTTTGACTATGCCTGCCGTGGAGCTTATGACGAATTTTGGGCACGAGAGTGCAACGATTTTGAGCGTAATTATCACAGACATGCTGATATACCAGTTACATTCACCGGGGGTTGGTTTGATCCTTATTCTAGCGCGATGACTAGTTATTATTCTGCGATGGCCAATAAAAACAAAACCCCTCAGACACTTATTATGGGCCCGTGGACACATATGGGTATGAGGGATGATGTTAGCTTTACTGGAGATGTAGATTTTGGAACCGAAAGTATTTGGGGAATGAATCATTACCTGAATTCTATGGCAGCGTTTTTTGATCATTGGCTCAAAGAAGAACCTAATACCACCCCTTATAAAGCCCCGATTTATATTTTTGTAATGGGAGGTGGAAGTGGAAGAAAAACTAATGATGGTAAGTTGGATCATGGTGGCTGTTGGCGTACGGAAAAAGAATGGCCCCTTGCCCGCACAAGCCCGACTAGTTTCTATTTCCATCAAAACGGTGATTTAAGTAATATTTTACCCGATGAAAATAGTTTTCCTTTGCATTATATCTATGATCCTAACAACCCAGTTCCAACATTGGGTGGCAACCATTGCGGAATTATGGATCTTCCATCCGGAGAAGTAAACCTAGACCCTCTTTGGAACCGATATTCTGAACCCGTGCCAAGGCTTCAAAACATAGTAGCGCTTGGCCCTATTCACCAAAAAGAATCAGAGGATGTATTTGGGGCACAGGCACCATATCAGCTTTTGGCTGCCCGAGAGGATGTCCTGGTTTTTGAGACTGAACCTTTGCAAGAAGAAATCGAAATTACGGGTAGTGCTATCGTAAAAATGTGGATCTCTTCTTCAGCTCCAGATACAGATTTTACAGCTAAGTTAATTGATGTCCATCCTCCCAATGAAGATTATCCTGAAGGTTATCATATGAACCTTGTAGATTCAATAATTCGGACACGATACCGAAATAGCTGGGAAAAAGAAACGTTAATGATACCTGGAGAAATTTATAAAGTAAAGATCCAACTCCCACCAACAAGCAACGTTTTTGTAGCCGGACATAGAATCCGGATAGATATTTCTAGCAGTAATTTCCCTCGGTTGGATATCAATCCAAATACTGGTGAACCAGTGGGGCGGCATACCCATATGGTGAAAGCGGAGAATATAGTTTATGTGGACCGAACGAGACCATCGTGTGTTTTGTTACCCATTATAAAAGGATAAAACGCCCAATCATTATTCCATAAAAAAGAATTAGTTTCCTGGATTTCATATCCAACGGATTACTTAAAACTAAAACCATAGGAGTTTCCATTTGAAAAATAGAGAGCCTGCCAGAAATTTCAAACCAATACCCTCACCAAAAATGACTCAGGTGCCCTTACTTACTGAAGAACAGATTTTCACATTTAAACGTGATGGATTACTTATTTTAGAAGGGGTTTTAGATCCGAATTTGTGTCGCCACCTTCAGGATCAGATGTGGGAAGTGATCGCAGAACACCGACCTCTTATGAAGCGTAATCAACCTTCGACATGGACTCCCTTTAGCAAATCAGAGGTAGATAGTTTTTTGCCATCTGAAGAAGGCGGTGATCCTTACTTTTTTGGCAAAGGTCATAGGCTTCATATACGTAATGGAGCCGAAGACCTTATGCTAAACACAGCTCCTCGAGCATTATGGAACGTCGCCGAACAACTTTTAGGAGAAGGAGAGGTAGTATGGCCAGCCGGAGTAAATGATACTGGATACACATCAGGGCCCTGTTTAATGACAGAAAGAAATATCGAGGGTATGGTACCCCACCTGGGTTCTTATCCCAAAGCTAAACTGGGTAAACCAACTAACCGAACCCAAAATGTTCAACTGCCCAAAACAGGTCCTATTTGGTCAACCGCACAGGGAACACGCGGCCTTTATTGCACTTTGCCAAACAGTCCTCCTCCCATAGATAACTATAATAAAGCGCATGCGGAGGCAATGTATGACACCCGTTGGAGACTTCAATTTGCAGCTTATATTGATGACCTGCCTCCCCGATCCGGTGGCCTAACGCTATGGCCCGGAAGTCACAGAAGAATTTGGGATTACTGGGAGAATTTACAACTTGACCAGGCGTCGTCGGGCCCCAAAAAGTCTAGCCCCCAATGGGATGGTTATTCTTGTCCTCCACTTTTGGATATTAAAGCCGACACTGAACCGATTGAAACCTCAGGCCCAATTGGATCTGTAGTCCTTTGGCATGCTAATCTCTTGCATACTGCGGGTCAAAATACACGATCGGACGTCATACGTCAGGCGACTATTCATGCTTTTGCAAAAACTTCTCATTCTGTACCTGATGAATTAGTCTTACGGGATCCGGTGGGGGATCTTTGGCGGGACTGGTCAGAAGATATCAGGTTGATTTAGAGACTTAGTCTTTTATAGTTTTTTAGAAAATTTATTATAGAAACAAAAAAATGACTGGAAAACCAATTTTTCATGGGAATATTAAATTATAATTTCTGCCAAAAAGTTACTAAAGAAACTCCCCACTGAAATTTTCTTGCGGTCTCTCGGATTAAAAAAGGTTCATCAGCTTTTTTAATTAACTTAAACTCAGAACTTAGTTTTAATTTGAGCCAGTCTATCGTATCTAAATGAGGTTGGTGTTTTTCCGGTGTAAATTCTTCTAGCCAAGTACACGGAGTGGAAATTAAAAGTTTCCCACCACTGACCAAAAGATCAGGCAATTTTAATAGAAATTTCTCGGGTTCACTAAGACGACAAATTAAATTTGCTGCATGAACTCTATCAAAAATTCCTAAATTGCCCGGTAATTCAAGCACATCCCCTTGCACAAAATTACATCGTTCTGAAAAGCATCCCCTAGGCAATCGAGCTTTAGCTTTGATTTCGGTCCTACCGGTTATTTTGACGTTATAATCGCAGGTATGATGTTTACCTAATTTTTTTGCGGTTTCAATAAATTTTTGTGAGTAATCAATACCCAAAACTTCTTTTGACCATTTACTCATCTCAAAACTAGAGCGCCCGACTGCACATCCTAAATCTAGTGCCCTATCAACTTGTTTTTTGGGAAAATACTGCGCAGTACGAACGGGAAAATGTTTTTTAGGAACAGGCCCAAAACTCCATGGCATCTGCAATGTTTTTGAGCCATAGTGCATTAAAAGATACTCATTTAATATAGAATCTGTTTCATAAGGATTATTCATTAAATAATCTTAATCCATTTCCTAATAAAAATGAAAAGAACTATAAATATTCAACTTAATTAAATTTATTCCGATTTTTTAGCCGGAGGAGATTTTGTAGTTCTAGTTTTTGGGGCGGCTACCTTTTTCTTTGGGGTAGGTTTTGTTGACTTAGATACTTCAACGGTTTTATTCTCCCTGGCAGTTTTGGGAGATAGGTTCTTTTTTTCTTTAAGAGTTGGGCTAGTTTTATTTTCTTTTATCTCAGGAATTTCAGATTCTTTAATGTTGACCTCGGATGTCTGATCAGAATCTACCTTTTCATAAATTAATTCTGCAACTTCGTCACGGGACAACGAATCTCTTTCTAAAAGCCCGTTGGCAACTAGATGGAGTTGATTTAAATGGTCTCTAAGTAGTTTTTCAACACGATCACCAGCTTCGGAAACGAAACGCTTTATTTCTTGGTCGATTTGTTGGGCGGTAGTTTGACTATAGTTAGCTTGATGAGCAATATCTCGTCCAAGAAATACCTCGTGTTCTTTTTCTCCGAGAGCTGTTGCCCCAAGTAGATCACTCATTCCCCAATCACAGACCATATGTCTACTAATCCTGGTGACTTGTTCAATATCTCCTTGGGCACCTGAGGTTAATTCATTAAAAACTATTAATTCGGCTGCCCGGCCTCCTAATGCAGCAGCCATAGTACCCAAACAATAGGCACGGGATTGAAGGTAACGTTCTTCTGGTAAAGGGATAGTTACACCCAGCCCCCTTCCTTGCGGAAGAATTGAAACCTTGTGTAATGGATCGGTTTCAGGAATTAGCTCAAAAGCCAATGCATGGCCTGCTTCGTGATATGCGACGATTTTTCGTTCCTCGTCACTTATCACTAATTGACGTTTTGAACCCATTACAAGTTTTTCTTTTGCTTCTTCAAAATCGTCACTATTAACGGTATCATGGTCATAACGGGCCGCAATTAGAGCTGCTTCGTTTACCATATTTGCTAAATCAGCACCCACCATGCCAGGTACGCCTTTTGCCAGTACATCCAATTTGACGGAACTATCAAGAGGAATTTTACGACTTTTGATATGAATCTCTAATATTTTTTCACGGCCGACAACATCGGGACGATCTACTACAACATGTCTATCAAAACGGCCTGGTCTTAGCAATGCTGGGTCAAGGACATCGGGTCTATTAGTCGCGCCAATAACAATAATTGATTCAGTTTTCTCAAATCCATCTAATCCTACCAATAATTGATTTAGTGTTTGTTCCCTTTCATCATGACCTCCTCCTAAACCGGCCCCTCTATGGCGCCCTATAGCATCAATTTCGTCAATAAAGATAATACAGGGAGAATTTTGTCTAGCCTGTTCAAAAAGATCTCGAACACGTGATGCTCCGACCCCAACAAACATTTCTACAAAATCAGATCCGCTCATACTAAAAAATGGGACGCCTGCCTCCCCTGCAACTGCTTTAGCCAGTAAAGTTTTCCCTGTTCCTGGGGGGCCTAACAAAAGAGCTCCTTTAGGAATTCGGCCTCCGAGTTTATGAAATTTGTCAGGAGTTTTTAAAAATTCTACTATTTCCTGTAAATCCCGTTTGGCCTCTGTCACTCCAGCAACATCGGCAAAAGTAATCGTGGGGCGATCCTCTGTAATCATCTTAGCCCGGCTTTTACCAAAAGAAAACATGCCCCGCTGCCCGGATTGCATTTGCCGTAGAATAAAAACCCAAAAGCCAATTAAAAGTAGCCATGGGAGCCCAGCTATTAGATACCCAACCCAATTTGTGCCTTCCGGTTCGGCCGTTACAACAACATTTTTGTCTAATAAGCTAGAAATAAGGTCGGGGTCGTCAAATGGGATATAGACCTTAAATTCCCGCACGTTCTGACTCATCCCTTCCGCTACTATAGAGGTGTTTTGACGTAACCGTCCGGTAATTAACTTATCTGTAATGAAAACTTCTTCAATGTTGTTATTAACGAGGAATTCCTGAAATTCGGTATAAGAAACGGTTAATATGTTATCATTCTGTCGAGGGAGAAATTGAGCAGCCATCAGGAAAAATAAAAAGAGGACCAACCAAATTAGGATTGACCTGTTTTTCTTTGATTTGTCAGGCTGGGATTTTCTTTCTTGTGCGTTTCGGTTCTGTTCGTTTGTATTTTGTGACATTTGTTAATAAACACCTAAATAAAAAATGGGAGATTAGAATTTTGTCCATAAAGGTATAAATATTACCAAGTTTTTTAAATAGAAACTACCACTTTCAGGCATTTGAGACCATCTAGCATCTAAGATTTTTCGAATTTTTGATCGGGCTTCTGCAAGTCTCCGTTTTACGGTTCCGACTGGAACATCCATTTTGACACTTACTTCAGCACATGAATATCCAGTAAAATAGTAATGAGCTACAGTATTACGAAGTACCTGAGAAAGCATACTTACTGCAGCTCTAACACTTCTGTTACGAGTGGTCCTTTTATGTACATCTACGAAAATATCTCGAGGTTCAAGGTCTACTAATTTTTCTAAAGAACCTTTTGTTTGTCTAAAATAGCTGAGGCATCTATTCCGTGTAATCACTTTTAACCATTGCAAAAACCTTTTATGGTCCGAAAGTGATGAAAGGTTTTGAAATGCTGAGACCCAGACCTCTTGTACGATATCTTGTTGATCATGCTGGTTCCGAATAAATGAACAAACAATTTGTTTAACTTCATTTTCATATCGGTTCACTAAATTTGCAAAATCGTCGTGCCGACCGTCGAGGATCCTTGCAATTATAATTTCATCAGATAAACTATTCATAAAGTTAATAATATTGTTTTTGCAATGATACTGTTCGATTAATTTTAGGATGCTTATAATATAAAGAGGCGCCCAAGCGGAAAATGGTTCGTTTTTTTTTTCTGGGAACTAATATAGCACAAAATAGGCCTCTCGTCAAGATAGACCGAGGTAATTTTAATTGTATTCGGAAGCATAGATAATTTAAAATAAATTTGGATATTTACTTTGAATGACATGATATTTAATGCAAGGTGTTTAGGAACAATAACAAAAATAGTTATTGGTGTGGCATAATTCAAATCTATAATTCTAATAGAATAAACCATCCTAAAAAGCGGAAGACCAATGGGCCTCAAAACTTATGGTGTATTACTCGTAAGCTTCAGTAAGCATAGCCACCAAAATAGTTTTGTTACGGCATTTTTAGATAATCCCCGTATAAAAATCGTTGGTATTGCCGATGATGATGATGTAGAAAATGAATTAAAATTATTAAATAGAAAATGGGCTGATCGGTTAAATGTACCTTACTTTGAAGGAATTAGTAATGCAATTCAGCTTAGAGAAGTAGACATCGTAAGCATCGGACATGAAATCGAAAAAAGAGCGGACATTGCTATCACTGCTGCTTCATATGGCAAGCATTTATGGATAGATAAATTTATAGGGGCCAATCGTTCTCAATGTCTTTCGGTAGTTGAAGCTGCTGACAATGCTAACATTAAAACTATAATTCCTAGTTACGCTTACAACGATCTTATGAACCAAAACAATATGTTAATTAATTCTGGTCAACTTGGAGAATTAAGAGCTATTCATATAGATATATTTTTTGGAAAGGGGATCCCAAATCCTATTCCGGATGAAAATAAAAATAAACCCTTTCTTCCCCCTGGTCGGTGGAAATTTCCAGATATTAAAAGAGAAATTTTAACTATAGGTGCATACGCGGTAGCCCTCGTCCAAATCAATTTTGGTCCAATAACCGAAGTTTATGGTCAAGGGGGAGCTTATTTCTTTAAAGAACATGCATCCCATGGAGCCGATGATTTTGGCACTCTAACCATTATTGATAATACTGGACGAGTAGCCACAATTTCTTCAGGTAGAACAGGGATTGGTTCTGACGGAGCTGGAGGTCCGGCTCAAGGTTTTCTTTTTGGAACCCAAGGTGTGGGGCGGATAGATGGCAAACGACCTGGGGTCGCTAGTTTTATGCGGGAAAATTTGACAAACTATGATTACCAGGTCAACCCAGATGATCCAATGCAATGGCATAGTGCGTCACCAAATTTTTTGGTTCCAACCGGGTTGGACTTTGTTAAAGAAGCTCTTAATGATTTTATTCATGCGTTAGATACAGGAGGCAAACCTAAATTTACCGTAAAAGATGCTCAATACCATATGAATTTACTGTTATCAGCTTATGAATCTATTCTAAATGGCTCTCCAGTGACTTTGGACCTTAATGAAGAGGCGTGTTAATGAAACCTATAGACACACTGCTGGTTGGGCAGATTAGGGATTATAATAAATATTTTAACAAAAACCCAGTGAAGGAAAAAACAATTTTTGTCCAGATACCAGGGAGTCAAAAACCATCGTTCAATTCAGATAATTTTCTTCACGGGCCTCTGTCGAATATCCTGAAAACAATTCATCCTCAAAAAGCTATATTTCTTTCTTCTTATCGAGGTATTGTATCGGATATAAAACAATTGCTGAAAGAACAGGTCGAGGTTAGAACGGCTGGTCCGATAGAAAATAGCTCCATCACCAAACGACACGGTATTATCGATATTTATAAAACAGATGGACAACTCCAAGTAATGCTAGGTTTAAGTCAGAAGTTAAGTTTTGGGAACCCAATATATCTTAGGATTATTGCATCCTCCCAAAAAACTCTATTAAATAAATGGTGGTCAGCATTCCAGCTATGTCGACTTGCGACCCAATTGCTGGATAGTCCGTTAAAGCATATTTATATTGCTGCTAATGGCCGAGGGCCTCAATTACATGCATCTATAACTTTAACCACAAAACAAAACACCATAAGCCATTTGATAGTTCCAGCTGATAATATCAGGGTAGGAGATGACATATTATTTCTGGGTACGGGAGGTACATTATCTGTAAATACACTAATAAATTCTCCCGGAATATTAACTAAATCAGATCTTAAATTATACCCAAACTTGACTCCCCAAAACCCGAATAGTTTTGAAGACAATGATAAACTAGATTTCCTAAATTCTGGGGATTATAATTTTTACCAACAACTATTAGCTTGCCTCCGGAAATCATATAGGAAAGGTAGTTCTTGTTATATTGAAAATCTTCAATCATAAGATTTATCCGTCTACCTTTCTTGCTGATAGGCTGCTACGGTATCCATAAACAATTTTTTTAACGACCGACCATAAAGAAATCTTTTATGCTCTATTTTCTTCGCCAAAATATCCTGAATAATACCATGGTTATAACCGGTGGGATTATAATATTGGTTTTAGTGCTGATTGCGGTTTTAGCCCCAGTGTTTACGAATCTCGGCTTGCTCTACGATCCTATGCAACAATTCCCCGAGGGTTTAAACCATAATGGTTTGCCTCGAACCCCAGATCATCATTTCTGGCTAGGGACTGATCATTTGGGCCGTGATATACTAGCTCGGGTACTGCATGGCAGTAGGCTTTCTCTAATTGTTGGGGTCGTAGCAATGCTTACAGCAATTTTTGTTGGAGTGACAGTTGGATTAATCGCTGGATATTATGGTAAATGGATAAATACCTTTCTAATGCGTGGAGCAGATATAATGATGACCATCCCGGGCTTATTATTAGCTATTGCTTTTGCCGGTTTAATGGATGGCCGAGAAATCCACCTTCATCCGAAATTCCTTGATTGGCATTGGTTAGACATAACATTAAAACGAGGGCTTGTTAGTGTATTTTTAGTTATAGGAATAGTCAGTTGGGCATGGGTCGCTCGAACGATAAGAGGACAGACCCTAATTTTAAAAACCCGAGAATATATTACATCATCTCAGGCTATAGGTTGTTCAGATTTACGTATTATGTTCCACCATATTCTCCCAAACCTAATGCCGTTAATTATAGTTTTAGCCTCTTTAGGCACCGCAAATACTGTCCTTTTAGATGCTGGGTTAAGCTATTTAGGAGTGGGGGTTCCTCCGCCTACACCCTCATGGGGTACGATGATCGCAGAAGGGCAGCAATATTTTATAATTTCCCCACATTTGACCATTGTCCCTGGAATATTAATTGTCCTAACAGTTATTGGTTTTAATCTACTTGGGCAGGGGCTTCAAGATTGTCTTGATCCATACGAGGAAAAAGAAAAATAATGTATACGCGGCCTTTAAACTTTATTTTTCATACCATGGTTAGTCAAAAAATTCGTATTCAGTTTGTGGCCTATCAATTTGTCGCAGCTTTTATGTTTATAGTTTTATGTAACTTGTCTTGTAAGAATCTCCCAGTTAATGAAAGGCTAAAAAAATCCGAAAAAATTTTACAGATTGCCGTTCCCTCAGACCCTAGAACTTTAGATCCAGCTATTGCATACGACGTTGTAACTTGGCCTTTGGTCAGGACTTTGTTTAATGGTTTAATTGATTATGATGACAACCTTAATTTAATACCATGGAATGCCGAATCTTGGGCAATATCAGATGATGGCTGTTTATTTACTTTCAAATTACGTTCTGATATACATTTTTCAAACGGGCGACAGGTAACATCGGAAGATTATATTTTCTCACTAGAAAGAGTACTCAATCCCAAGACTAAATCTCCGGGCCAAGGTTTTTATCGGAATATCGAAGGAGCAAAAGCTTTCCAAAATGGAGAAGCAAAAACAGTATCTGGATTAGCTGCTCCTCACCCTACAATTCTTACCATTAAACTGACAGAACCTTCCCTGCCATTTTTGTACTGTTTAGCTATGCCTTTTGCATATGCGGTACCCAAAGAAGAAGTAAATCAGAAAGGAGACCGTTTTGGAGAAGAGCCAGTCGGGTCGGGCCCTTTTATATTAGAAAAATGGCAAAGAGGACTACAACTTCGATTAAAAAAGAATCAAATATATTTTAAAGCAGAAGATATTAGATTAGAAGGAATAAATCTAAAAATTGGTGGAGACGAAACATTACATATGATGATGTTCGAACGAGGTGAACTTGATATAGCTAATATTACATCAACAGGTATTCCTGATCCAGATTTTATTAGAGTTAAGGAAGATTCTACCTTAAGAGAATTAGTGGAGCATCAGCCTTTAAATGCTATTATGTATTTATCAATGAACAATGAAATAAAACCATTTGATAAGGTTAAAGTCCGAAAAGCTATTAATTACGCTATTGATAAAAAAAGAATCATCAAATTAATCAGTGGCCGAGGAATACCAGCTCAGGGTGTTCTTCCTCCAGGGATGCCGGGTTTTAATCCAAAACTACGCGGATATGACTACAATCCAGAAAAAGCCAGATCGCTTCTTAAACAGGCTGGTTATCAAAAAGGGTTTTCTACGGAACTTATGATCGTAGCCCAGAGTAGTTTAGAAGCCAAAATTGGTCAAGCGGTTCAACAGGATCTTTCGGATATCGGAATTGATATCGAGCTTAAACCAGTAACATCTCCTACTCGCATCCAAGCTGCAAGTACACGAGGGTCTGTTCCTTTTACTACATTCGGTTGGTATCAAGATTATCCTGATCCCAGTAACTTTTTAGATGTTCTTCTTAATGGTAAGCGTATTACCAATATTAATAGCAATAATATCTCTTTTTATAATAATCAAGTGGTTAACAAATTGTTAGAAAAGGCTGCCTTGAGTACTAATAAAAATGAACGAATTACGATTTATAGAGAAGTCGAACGTATGATAGTGGATGATGCACCTTGGGTTTTTCTCTACCATCCTCAAATGTTTTTACTTCGGCAACCTTGGTTAAAAGGTATAAGGCTTAATCCTGTTTGGCCAATCCGTTATGAGCTTATGTGGATAGACCTTTAGAAGGATCGAAAAATATGGTTACACGACTATTAGCCCGTCTAGGTTGGGGATTTGTTGTTCTTTGGGGAACAACAGTTATTACTTTCCTGATCATCCACACAGTCCCAGCCGACCCAGTCAGGGTATATGCTGGTCCAAATGTCGATGCTGAAACAATAAGACAGATTCAAGAAGAAATGGGGTTTGATCAACCACTAGTAGTTCAATATTACCGTTACATGAAAAATCTTTCCACCGGTAATTTGGGAACTTCAATTATAACAGGGGAAAAAGTAATAGACGCTATATTTGCTCGCTTCCCTGTGACTTTTATTTTAGCTATTACCGCAGTCTTTTTTTGGATGTTAATAGCTATCCCCTTGGGTGTTTTTACGGCTAAAGTTAAGGGTAGTCGGAAGGATCGTTTAATTCTCCTTATTTCTCTTATCACTATTTCATTGCCTATTTTTTGGCTAGCTCGTATAAATCAATATTTATTTTCCTATAAGTGGGGAATATTTCCTGTAGCGGGTTTAGATAATTGGAACCATATTATTTTACCGGCTGGAACCCTTGCTATTGCCATTACGGGATATTACGCCCGACTTATCCATACTAATATGGTGGAAGTTTTAAATTCTGACTATATTAAAGTTGCTAGGGCGAAAGGACTATCAGAAACGATAATACTATTTAAGCATGGATTAAGAAATGCCATTATTCCTGTAATTACGATACTTGGAATTGATATCGCAGCTCTAATGGGAGGTGTGGTGTTTACTGAAAATGTTTTTGCTCTACCTGGCCTCGGAAGTTTAGCTCTGCAATCAGTATTTAACCTAGACGTACCGATGATTATGGGAGTCGTAATCTTTTCATCTGGAATGGTTGTTACGGCTAATATACTTGTGGATTTAGCATATCTGATATTGGATCCCCGAATCAAGGAATATACCTAAGCTAATAGCGCCGAATTTAAAAGATCCATGACGACCTTTTCACTTTCATAACCATAGTTTATCCACAAGATACTATCATTATAGTTCAGAATTAAAGTTGGTGTTTTGTTAGCCTCCAGGGAATCACAAAGAGCCAGTTCTTTTTTGTACCTTATTTTAGTCTTATCTGAAAAAATATCTTCCACAAATAAATCTCGGTCTAATCCAATTTCTCCTGCTATTTGAGTTAAAGTGTTTAGCTCAAAGATATTTTTAGCTTCAACAAAATAAGCATATTGTATTGCATTAAACATTTCAACAGATGCACCAAATTGTTGAAATTCTACGGCGACAACAGCCCTATAGCCAAGATCTGTTATTTTTTTTGGATTATGATCTTCCCAAAAATTAAAATTAAATTCAACATCAGATACTTCACTCACATTTCGCCAGGCCTGCTTTTGCATTTCTTTTTGTTCTGATGTGATTACCTTTTTTGTATCTTGAGACAAATAGCCCATTATATAACGAATAGGTATTTCTTCGGGCAAGAAACTTGATAAATTATCAATAACGGGCGCGAAGGCCCAACACCAAGGCGAAAAAGGATTTGTAATATAGTATAAAACATCATTTTTCATTTTAGACTTACCTAATGTTTTGAAATCCTTGTTAGAACACATCCCAAACGTGTATAATAGCAAAAGATTCATTAATTAATCAAGAGGAGAGATTAAAATGTTTAACGGACTCGGAATGAACATGGGTAATTTATCCCTATTGTCGCACGCAAAAACCCGATCTATATCAGCCGAAAATAAAACAGGTGGGAAGGGAGCTGGCGGGATGGCTCTCGATGGAACCGGGGCAATACATAGCAGGGATTTGGGCCAGGGATGGAAAGTTTCCCCTTCAGTGGATATCGAGGCAGGAGAAACCAAAACTATTGCTGATATTAGTGGCTCAGGAGCAATTCAACATATATGGATGACTCCAACCGGACACTGGCGTTTTACAATAATAAGAATTTACTGGGATGGAGAAGAAAATCCATCGGTTGAATGCCCTGTTGGAGATTTTTTTGGTTGTGGGTGGGGAGAATATGCCCAATTAAGTTCTTTAGCAATTTGCGTAAATCCGGGTAGCGCATTCAACTGTTATTGGGAAATGCCCTTTCATAAAAGTTGCCGAATTACAATGGAAAACATAGCAGATGAGAAAATGCGTTTGTTTTATCAAATTGATTATACTCTGACAGAAGTCCCCGAAGGCATAGGTTACTTCCATGCTAGTTTCCGTAGAGTCAACCCCCTGCCCTACAAAGATGTTTTCACAATTATAGACGGCATTGAAGGTCATGGCCACTATGTTGGGACCTACATGGCCTGGGGAGCAAATAATAATGGTTGGTGGGGTGAAGGAGAGATTAAATTTTTTATTGATGGAGATAAAGAATTTCCAACAATTTGTGGGACAGGAACAGAGGATTACTTTTGCGGTTCATATAACTTTGATTCTAATGGACGTTATGTAGAATTTACAACACCTTATGCTGGAATGCCACAGGTTATTAGACCAGATGGATTATATAAATCTCAACAACGGTTTGGTCTTTATCGTTGGCACATTACTGATCCAATAAGATTTGAAACAGATCTCAAGGTAACAATTCAGGCTCTTGGTTGGCGACAAAAACTTGGTTGGGCCGAGGGAGGTCCATATTTACCCCTTCAAGATGATCTTGCTTCTGTGGCTTATTGGTATCAAAAACTGCCCCACAATCCATTGCCGAAACTTCCCTCTAGAGAATATCTAGAAGTAATCTAACCTTTTGAAAGTAAATTTGTTGGAAAAATCTTAATATCGGGCCTAATAATTATCTTAAGAAGATAAATGAATAAAATTCAGCTCCAGTCTATTCGCAGTAAAATCACTAACACGCTTTTCGTGACACAGGCACTATTTGGTGCAACCCAAGTCGCTGCATTTACTGTCGTACCAATTCTTTCTGCTCAGATCTCTGACAGTGAAAGGATGACTGGAATACCAATGACTGTAGCGTTTATGGCTCGAGCAATTTTTGCATTTCCTTTCGGATGGATAATGGATCAGTTCGGCCGCAGGTATGGATTGATCGCAGGTTACATAGCATCTATTACTGCTGGGGTAACAAGCTTTATTAGTGTAATTATGAATTCTTTCCCAATATTTTGCTTAGCGTCCATATTTGCTGGTATGGCAAGGAGTTCTAGTGAGCAAGCTAGGTTTATAGCTGCTGAGATTTATCCTGAGGAAGAACGACCTAAGATTCTTAGTAAAATTGTATCAGCCGGTACATTTAGTGCTATTGGAGGGGCACTAATGGTAACTCCATCAGGGATCTTTATAGCACAATACGGTTACCCACCGATGGCTGGGCCATTTTTAATAGGGGCGGTCCTTAGTTTATTTTGTGTCGTTTTTGCATCTGTCTTAGTCCGCCCTGACCCACTTACTCTTAGCCAACAATTAAAACAGGATGTGTTTGATAAAAACATTAAATCAAGAAGATTAGCGATCATCCTGAGAAATAAACATGTAAAACATGGAATTATTTCGATGGTATTTGGACAATTTGTGATGACACTTTTAATGGTAATAACTCCTTTACACATGGACTATCATGCGCATAGTACCTGGTCAATTTCATGGGTTATCATGGGACATGCCCTTGGTATGTTTGGCATCTCTGGAATAACCGGACGTTTGATTCAACTATATGGACAAAAGTTAGTTATCCTAATTGGAATGTTAATTCTTTTAATATCTTGTCTGATTGTTCCTGTATCACCCAAATTTTTACCTTTAGCTCTCGCATTATTTCTTTTAGGGGTGGGATGGAATTTTTGCTTTATTGGAGGTTCCTCATTGTTATCATCTACCCTACTGCCTATCGAACGAGGAAGAATTCAAGGGATAAATGAAACTTTTATTGCCCTAGCGGCAAGTCTTGCTAGTTTGACCACAGGTTATTTGTTTGACTTAGGGGGAATTACATTATTAGCAGTGATCGGGATACTGAGTTCTTTGACCTTGGGAATAAAATGTTTCTTCTATAACATAAACCAAATAGAAAAAATCTAGTTATCTAAGAATTATTTTTTCAAAAACCGGTTGAGGTAACTCGTTTAGATTATCACAACCTAAATTGATTAAATTGGTTTCAAGATCCGCCTTTAAGATTTCTATAGTATGGGATCCTCCAGATTTTCCGAACGCGCAGACTCCATATAAAAATGGCCGTCCTAAAAACACAAAATCAGCACCAAGGGCAAGCGCTCGAAGGATATCTAACCCAGTGCGTACTCCACTATCGAACAATATTTTAGCTCGGCCTCCTACCGCATCTGCTATAACCGGAAGCACGTCAATAGCAGCAGGTGTACCATCAAATTGGCGAGCACCGTGATTTGACACTTGTATTCCATCAACCCCAATACTAATTGCCTTGTCTGCATCGTCTGGTTCAAGAATTCCTTTTAGAACTAGCGGGCCTTTCCACAAATCTCGAACTTCCCGCAGATAATCCCAACTGAGGGTACCCCCCAACTCCTGTCCTACATATGAAGCAACCTCTCCCATTTTTTTTGAGCCTACATATTGTTCGATTGTTCTCAATTTAGGTAAGCCATTAAGCAGGGTTTGGATTGTCCAAGTTGGATGCTTAAAAGCTTCGTATAAAAACCCGGGAGTAATCCGAGGAGGGGTTTCAAGACCAGCTCGACTAGTTCTTTCTCTACGACTCCCGACCGGAACATCTGCTGTAACTACAAGGGTTTTAAAACCAGACTTTTCAGCCCGTTTAATTAAATTGTTTCGTATTTCAGGTTTTCTTGGTGGGTATAGTTGAAACCAACCAACATCCCCTGAGATCGGACCAACCACTTCTGGTTTTTGGGTTGCTACAGTACTTAGACAGAATGGAATTTTATATTCAAGTGCAGTTTTGGCAAGAATTAGTTCTGCTTTGGGCCACATAAGGCCAGTCAATCCAACAGGTGCAATACCAAAAGGGAGATCATAGTTTGTGCCAAAAATTTTTGTCTTTAATTTTGGCTTGAGATCACCTTTCATAAATTTTGGTAGAAAGCTTACCTGCGCCATTTTATTAATATTCTTTCTTACCCCTTGTTCATCACCAGTGCCACAATCTAAATATTCCCAAGATATTTTGGGTAAACGCCTTTGAGTAAGTTCCCGAAGGTCCGCTATAGCTGGGTACCGTTGCAATCTTCTTCGAAATTTTTTTTCATTCATTTAATTCTTCCTAAAGCGCTATTAAAATGAGGAGTTGATTTCAATTGGCCCCTTGCGTAGTTTGTTTCGAATGTTTAAAAAACCAAAGATAATAACCGGGTTCAAAAACGCAAGAATTTCAGTTTTTTCGATATCCATTGGTAGAATCTATATTATATATATTTAACTCCATTAACAAAAACTATTATTAGTTCATGAAAGGAACTTAATATTGATAAATCCCTTGATAGATTGGAAAATATTGCCTCGCTTTGATGAAATAAAAACTGGGAATATTGAACCAGGAGTACGAATCGTTTTAGCCCGCTGTGAAAAAAAATTTAATGAATTAGAGGAAGCCAACCCAACCAGTTGGGAGGAGCTAATGGATCCTCTAGAAATGATTGAGGATGACCTTAGTCGCCATTGGGGACTTGTTTCTCATCTTCACCATGTCAAGAATTCCCCGGAGTTGCGTGACGTCTACAATAAGCTTTTGGGAGACGTTATTAAATTCACAAATAAATTAAATCAAAGCCAAAATCTTTACAAAGCTTACCTTAATCTTCAGAAAAGCGATGAATTTAAAAATTTTAACGATGCTCAGAAACGTATTTTGAAATCAACAATTCATGAGGCCGAATTAAACGGGGTAGGTTTAAACTCTGAAGAACGAAAAGAGTATAATCAAATAAGCCAAAAATTAGCTGAACTTACAACTCGGTTTTCAAATAATATCCTGGATGCGATTAAAGCTTTTAAAATTACTATTACTTCACCCGAACAGATAATAGGGCTACCAACTACACTTTTAGAACTAACTGCGGACACAGCAAAACAAGAAGGACACAGTAAAGCCACTCCCACAGGAGGACCGTGGGTCCTTACCCTGGATTCTCCCTGTTTTATACCCTTTATGCAACATAGTAAATCCAGACAACTTCGGAAGAAATTATATGAGGCCTATATTTCAAAAGCCTCAGATGGGGAATGGGATAATTCTCTCATTGCAAATGAGATAATTAACCTTCGCCAAGCTAAGGCTAAGTTGCTAGGTTTTAAAAACTTTGCAGATCTTAGTTTAAGTAGAAAAATGGCAAAAACGCCCAGCAAGGTCCAAAAGCTTTTATATGAATTAAGGGATTCAAGTCGAACTGTAGCAGAAGAAGAGCTGAAGTCCATTCAAACACTAGCAGATAAAAATAATTTTGGTAAGTTAAAGCATTGGGACATTCCTTATTGGGCAGAAAGACTTCGTGAAAAGCAGTACGAAATAAACGATGAAGAGTTACGGCCCTTTTTTCCACTTCCTCATGTTCTAGCTGGATTATTTGAGCTTTCTGAAAAACTGTTTGGGGTTAAGATAAAAGAAAATATCGAAAGAATGTCGTTTTGGAATAAAGATGTTAAATTGTTTCGTGTGTTTGATTTAAACAACCAACACTTGGCTTCGTTTTATTTAGATCCTTATAGCCGCCCGGAAGAAAAACAGGGGGGCGCCTGGATGGATTCATTGGTAGGCAGGAGTATCATTTTGGGTTCTGACAAAGGTAAAGTTCGTTTACCTGTAGCATATATGATCTGTAACCAAAGTAAACCCGTTGGTGGCAAGCCGTCATTAATGACGTTCAGAGAAGTCGAAACGCTATTTCATGAATTTGGCCATTGTTTACAACATATGTTGACTACAATTGACCAGGGAATGGCTTCAGGGATTTCTAACGTTGAATGGGATGCTGTAGAAATTGCTAGCCAATTTATGGAAAACTGGTGTTATGATCGTGGGACCCTCAGAAAACTTGGGAAACATTTTGAGACAAATCAGCCAATCCCTGAATCCTTTATAGATAAACTATTAAAGGCTAGAACCTATCGGGAGGGAACTAACACCCTGCGACAAGTTAATTTTGGTCTATTAGATTTAGAGATTCATCAAACACAACTTTCCGAAACCTCAGAGACCATTCTTGATATCCAACGTCGTATCGATAGGGAGACATTGATCCTCCCTCCGCAAGAATCAGATAGATTTTATTGTTCTTTTTCTCATATTTTTTCTGGCGGGTACGCAGCTGGTTATTATAGCTACAAATGGTCCGAGGTTTTAAGTGCTGATGCATTCGCAGCTTTTGAGGAAATTGGATTAGATAATGAAGATGAAATTAAACAATTAGGTCATAAATTTCGAGAAACCTTCCTAAGCCTTGGAGGAAGCCAAGAACCATTAAAAGTTTTTGTAGCTTTCAGAGGACGAGAACCTAATACTAAAGCCCTAATGCGCCATACTGGTTTAATTTCCCAACTTCCCAACGGAGAGGCCTAATTCCTGTGGGTATTTAAAAAAAATTTAAAAAAATAATGGAAAATAAAAACCCGAGTAACGTAGATTTTTTGTTGTTATCTGCGACGCAGATCGAACAATCCTTATTAGCAAAACGAATAAAAAATTTTGCTGAAGAGAACCATTACGGTTATTTGTGGCGGTATGGCCAAATTGCTGACAAAACAATATTATTGATTGAAACCGGGGTAGGTCAGGTCAATACCGCTATTTCGTTAACTAAAGCTCTTAATAAATGGATTCCCAAAAGAATTCTCCAATTTGGGATCGGAGGCGCCTATTGTTCTAGTAATATGATACCTGGAGATTTGGTAATTGCCACTAAAGAACATTATGGTGATGCTGGTGTAATTACCCCAAACGGATGGTTTGGAATGGAGGAAATTGGATTTCCAATGATTAAGGCAGACGAACAAAATAAAAACTTTAAAAATTCTTTTTATAATCAAATCCCCTTAGATCACAAATATGCCAATCTAATCTATAAAAACTGTTCAATTTTTCAAAAAGATGGAGGAGCCGTCTTTTTAGGCCCATTCATTACTATACAACAATGTAGCGGAATTAAAAAAATTGGCGATAGTCTGGCTAATCGTTTTGATGCGATTTGTGAAAATATGGAGGGTGCAGCTGCGGCCCATGTTGCATACCTAAATAAAAAATCTTTTGTCGAAATAAGGGCAATTAGCAATCAAGTAATAGATCGGGATATTAAGAAATGGGATTTGAAATTAGCTGTACACAGAATCCAAAATGCGGTTGAAAAAATTATTATCACAGGACTCGAGTAGAAACATTTACAGAAAGCCTATTAAATGGATAAGTTAAAAATCGGATATTCCCCATGTCCCAATGACACCTTCATTTTTCATGCAATTACCCATGGGTTGCTTCCAAATTGCCCTCCATCCTCTACAATATTAAAAGATATAGAAGGGCTAAATTTATTGGCTTTTAAAAGAAAATTAGATTTAACTAAAATTTCTTTTCACGCTCTGGGTCATGTTAGAGATGATTATGTCCTTCTTCGATCCGGTGGAGCTCTAGGCAATGGATGTGGTCCTCTAATAGTAGCCAAAGATCCTATTAGACCTGTCGATCTCAAAGGCAGAACTATTGCATTGCCAGGTCGCTATACAACCGCTGCCCTCCTACTAAAACTTTTTGATCCATCTTTAGACAAACTTGTATATTTGCCCTTTGATAAAATTGTGTTAGCCTGCCAAAATGGGGAAGTTGATGCCGGAGTAATAATTCATGAAAGTCGTTTTACCTATAAAAATTTTAACCTTAACCGGATTATAGACCTTGGAGATTGGTGGGAAAACAAGACAGGCAAGCCTATACCTCTTGGAGGTATTCTTGCGAAGCGAAATTTGGGAGAAGAAATACATTTCTTTCTCGAAACTCTGATTTCTTCCAGCATATCCTACAGTTACAAAAGTCAAGATGAAGTTATGAAATATATTAAATTTCATTCACAAGAATTAGATGATAGGGTAATTAGGCAACATATTGATTTATATGTTAATCAATATTCAATTAGATACGGCCCCAAGGGGGAAGCAGCTATTAATACACTTTTTAGTGAAGCTGAGAAACTAGGAGTATTACCTAAATCTGATAAACCGTTATTCCCGCAATGATCAAAATAAAGAGACACCCATACAAATTTATTATTTGAATTAATTTGTAGTTTTAATATAGGCTTAGTTGATCTTTGTTTCTTTATTTATGCCTCCATTAGGTTCTTAATAAATCTTAAGTCCATTCTTGCTAGATCGATAACTGTATCAACTGGAACACCACCATATTCACTGTGCATACTAACTGGACCAACAAAACCCTGGTTTTGCAAGGTAGTTAATGTTTGTTTCCAATCTGCAAAACCAGTTCCTAGCCTAACTACATCAATACTCCAACTTCGTTTATTATCTATCAGAATAGGAACTTTAATTAAATCTTTAAAGGACATTACAGCTAAATAATCTTTGACTATATTCAGGGCCATATCAATTGGTTCGCCACAAATTGATAGGTGACCTACATCACCGAAAACACCTACATTTTTTGGATCAAACCCTTTTATGACATGCATCATGGCAGAAGAATTTAAACCCATAGAATGGCCTGAATGGTTGTGAATTATAGTCTTAACTCCCGTTTTAGCTGAAAGGGCCTCAAATCCTTCGAGTTCTTTACGAACCCGGTCGATCTCTTTCCAATAATCCTGGTTTGGTTTCCAATGCCAGTATCCAAGTTTTATAAATTTAACCCCATTTTCACCACAAGCATGGAAATAATTTTCAACATAGTCTAGTTTAATACTGTTGAAATCACCAGGGGAGGTTACCAAAGGAATTGAAAGACCTTCCTCTTTCATGATTTTTACAGCCTCCGGCAACGCTTTAGTAATGTTTGAAGGATTGACTGGGTAGCCTTCGCGAACACACAAATCAGCGCCTGTCACCCCAACGCTATTTAGGGCCACTGAAATTTCTGGGACAGATAGGCCTTCGAGGTGTTTTGTAAACATAATAAATTTCATTAGTATAGTCTCCTAGTTGATAGTTGGGATAAATAAGACATTAATATTTTTAAATATTTTGAGGGGGGCACACCTGAGTATTAATTAATAATTTAAGCTATTAACTAGTAAAAAGTAACCACCCCAATACAAAGTAAATTACTAGTGATACTCCGGCTGAAAGAATAGCGTAGGGTATTTGGGTCTTTATATGATCCATATGATCAGACGCTGCCCCGGTTGAAGCCAAGATTGAAGTATCTGACAAAGGAGAGCAGTGATCACCAAAAACTCCTCCCCCGGCAACCGCCGCTAAGGTTGAACAAACTAAGGGAGTAATAGCGTCTCCGGAGTAATTAAAGGCCATTGGGACTGCGATGGGTAACATTATCGCAAAAGTTCCCCAAGAAGTGCCAGTGGAAAATGAAATAACAGCAGCAAATAAAAATGCACAAGCTGGTAACATTGAAGGATTTAAAAAAGAACTAGAAATTGATAAAATATAATTGGCGGTTCCTAATTCAGTAGTAAGTTGATTTATAGTATACGCTAATGCAAGTATCATTACTGCTGGCATAATACTCTTAATTCCTAACATAGCGGTGTCCATGATTTCTGACAATGGGATACCCTGGATTCTGATCATTACTCCTAAGAAAACAACAGCTCCAAGAAATGCCTCCATTGTTTGTGCTGACCCAGACAGGAAAAAACTTCCGGCGGCAATTCCTATAATTAAAAAGACAGGGATTATAAAATATAAAATTATATTAGGTTGGAAATTGGTAAACAAAGATGTTTCTAGTAATTCTCGACCAATCATTGGAGTTGCATCATCTCCAAGCACTTTGCCATCATCTCTGGCTCGGTTTTCTGCCTTAAACATAGAGCCAAAATCAGAAATAACTCCTGAACTGATCAACCCCACTAGAAAGATAGCTATTATAGCATAAAAATTATATGGAATCGATTTTATAAAAAACCCAATAGCTACAGTGGAATCCAAAATTGGTCCCATTCCAATTGTAATTCCGGTTATATAAATCGCCCATCCGGTGATAGGAACGATAACAGAAACCGGTGCCGATGTGGAATCGGCAATATAGGCCATTTTTTCTCTTGATATTCGCGCTTTATCCGCTATGCTTCGCATAGTAGTACCGACAAAGAGTGGGCTAAAATAATCACTAAAAAAGACAAATATCCCCATCGCCCAAGCTGAAAGCTGGATTCCCGCTCTAGATAAATTTTGCCGTTCAACAAAAATAGTAAAGCCCTTAATAGCGCCTGTTTTTAAGAAAAACGCTATCAGGATACCGATAAAAATTTCTAAGAGAAATACCCATGTAAAACTGGAGTTAGCTAAAGCATTAATCATGAGTTTCGTAAAGCCTTGGGGGCCGGATCCGGTTAATAAAACACCCAATAGGCATGCAAGAGCCAAAGAAAAAATTGCATTTCTAGTAATAAAAGCCAGCAAGATAGCTACCAATGGAGGTACTACGGAAATTATCCCTAAATTAGTTTCCATAAAATTTTACCAATATTTAAAACGTCTTTGGCATTAAAGGCGATTAATAATTACTCAACAAAAATCTATTGGGAGAACAAATTTACTGAAAATGAAATAAGAATTCTTTTAGTTGGATGAAACCGGCGTAAGGCCCAAAGTTAAATTAGGTTGATTCTTTAAACCTTTAAATTAATCATAATTACATTAAAATTCTGTTAAGAATTAAAATTGTCTATAAATATTACTTTGAACATTTAAATAAATTGAAAGGAAATTCAGCAATGAAACACTTTTCTTTTATGCTCATTGATCCACCATCAGAATGGGGTGGTAATATTCAAGATATGTTTAATTTCATTCGGAGCAATGGATATGATGGAATTGAATTAAACCTTAGTCAAGAGTTGATAGCCAATATAGACGAAGTTAAGGAGGCGGCTGACAGAAATAACCTTCAAATAGTTTCAATGCTTACAGGACAATCATACCTTGAGGGACTTTGTTTGGCTAGTCCAGAACTACAAATCCGACAACAGGCAGTAACAAGATTAAAAAACAATATTAATTTAGCCTCAAGTTTAAATAGTATATTGGTAGTGGGACTTCTACAGGGACTACGTTCTGATGAATCGGATTCTATTATTGCCAATCAAAGAATTTGTTCTTGTCTCCAAGAAATTGGGGATGTTGCGCTTGATAATGATGTTGACATCGTAATTGAACCGGTAAATCACCTTCAGGTTGGATTTAATAATACAGTACAAGAGGTTAAAGATTTGATCCAATCGATAGGATCTGAGGCGTTTTACCCTATGGTTGATACGATCCATATGAATATAGAAGAAAGAACATTACACCAACCAATTTATTCTTGTGGTTCAAAGTTAAGACATGTACATCTTTGTGAGAGTAATGGGGGGTTGCCGGGCACTGGAGGGATTAATTTCGCAATGGTACTGGAAGTTTTAAAAAGAATTCAATATCCATATTTTAGCTCCGTGAAAGTCTATCGGAATACAAATTTAAAAGAGGCAATACCTAAAAGCATAGAATTTTTTAAAAAAGCATTAGGTCTTTAGAATTTAATGGTTCAGCACCACTTATATTAAAGCCGGAATATTTACCTCATTCAATCTCTAGGCCGTTTTGTTTAATCTTAAGTTAATTATTTATTTTCCGTAATAATTTTCTAAATATGTGAGAATAATATCTTCAGTTTTTTTGTCAAATTTTTTAAGGCCTTTTTCGGCTTGCATCCACCTGATTGCATCTAACCAATCTGACCGATTGGCTCTGTATGAGCGAATAATTTGAGTAGGGTGACATTGGGCACATTCTTTTTCGACTACAGAGTAGCCTTCACCAACGATTAACCGAGTCCTACGATTTATTTCAAGCCCAGTCCGAGGATCAAATAATTTTGCTGGAATAATTTCAGCACTCTTTGCATTGGCATCAAATGCCTTTTTTTGCTCGGACGCTAGGAAAATATAGCCGATTACAAGAAGGTCTAAAATTATTACAAAAGCAAATTGTCCACAAATACGTAAAGTTTTAGTCATCTTTTTTACCTATGGTCTCCAGATTCAAATTAGTTTGGTTTTTAGTATATTCTAATTTTTGTTTAATGGTACCGTTAAACCACAATACCAAGTCCGTCCACTGCCTGGCTCAAAGAACCGATCCCCATAACCGTTGGGTACAATTGAGCCATTAAATCTTTTATTAAACAAATTATTTACTCCAATAAAAAACTCCGTACCAATCCGATTTTGTTTATAACTAAAACCGGTTCTGAAATCAAATAAAGTATATGAATCATTCACAAAATAATAATTAGGTTTACTGGTTCCGGGTGGAGGACCATTGAAATCGTTAGCAAAGTAACTAGCTACCCATTGCCCGTTCAATTCGAAAAATGTTTTAGTCCCAGGATGATTAAAACTTATTCCGGCATACAAATGCTGTGGAGGAACCCCTGGTACGGTGTTCCCTTCCATTTGAAATGACTTCTCTATCCCGTTCTCAATATGTCTAATTTTGTAATCTAAAAACCTAAATTTCATTCCTGTATAGGTTATTTCAATTTTGATATGGGGTTTAGGTAACCAAGCTAATTTTGCCTCAACCCCAAGATTATTTGTTTTCCCAGCATTTCTAAAAAAAATTTCATCTGTATTTGCATCATCGACTTGGAATGGTTGAAGCATATTATATATCTTATAACCAAAAAGACCTAGATTATATTGGAAGTTGGGACTTTCCAGAACGCCTTTAATTCCTATTTCAAAACCCTTTAAACGCTCTGGCTGTAAATCAAAATTAAACCCCCCTACTTTTTGGGATTGATTACTTAATTCGGAGGTTGTTGGGGTTTGAAATGAAGAAGAAATATTTCCATAAATTGCGATTGACTCTGTTGGTCGGTAAGTAGCCCCCCAATGAGGACTAAATTCCCTCATACTTCGACTTCCGGAGTCCTCAGAATTATCACCAATAAAATTATCGTTAACTTCAAAAAGAAAATGATCATACCTGCTTCCAAATGTAATTCTCAGTTTTGGATCGATAATCCAACTTAAGTTTATAAAGGGAGCAAGTCCTATGACTTTTTCTTCCTGAGAAAGCTTGATTTCTCCAAGTGAAACTACTTGAAAGATTTCTGAATCACGTAGTTTTCCAACCAAGCCAGACGGTATTCCGTTATTACCATATTCCTCTCGGATATCCCTTTGATATTCTATATCCAGACCACTTGTTAATATTAATTTTTGCTTATTCCACAAAAGTTCTCGGGTAAATAAACTCCGTAGACCTCCAGCCCGTCTTTTCAAGTCTATTATTCCACCCGGAATTGGATTGAAGAGAGAACGTTTGATTCCATAAAGTGATATTTCACCCATGGTATCAATTCCTTGATATTTTACGGAGATTCCACCTTGAAATTGGCTAATTCTTTTTGAAGCCCCTTGTTTTTGGACGAAAGATCGGGCTGACCTTGGCTCCTCCAATGAGGTTCGTTTGTCAAGGGTGCTTGGATTAAAATGATAAGGTGCATTATAATAATTTAATACAGTTGAAACCTTCCAATTATTACCTAATTGTCTTTTTATTATACTATTGATTGCTGTAGATCTTGAAAAAGAATGTTCCCGAAAACCATTCAACCAAAGAGTATTAAAATTAAGAAAAAAAGCATAAGCTCCTTTTTGGGCTGTAACCTTATTCTGTAGTCGGGTAAAACCATCCGAACCAAAAATCAAACCAGGATTTATTCCAAAATAATTTTTGGTATTCTCTTCCGTCTTTATTTGGATTACACCGCCTGCCGAATTGCCATACAGAGCTGAACTTGGACCTCGGAGTACTTCAATTCGGCCTACCGATGTTAAATCTAAATTGTTCAGTTGGGATTGACCATCAGCCATCGTTAAAGGGATGCCATCTAATATGATTTTTATTCCTCGGACTCCAAAAGATGCCCTACTACCTAGCCCTCGGATACTTATTCTGTCTCCCATTGAGAGATTATTACGATTATGAACATTTATCCCCGGGAGATTTCTTATACTTTCTTCAAGTGACAAACCCAGATTGGCTTTTTGAATATCACTACGTTCTAAAATATCAACAGCAACAGGGATATCTAATAGTGAGCTAGAATATCTTGTCGCTGTAACATCTAGTGGTTGTAATATATGTTCTATCTCAACAATTGTAGTGTCACTAACTTCATATGTCTGAGCTGATGCAAGATTGGTAAAAACGCCCAAAAAGCATATGAAAATATAGAGAAATGAAATGAATTTCATCTGAGATATTCTAGTCTGAGTGCGCCATAATTTCGTTTCCGTACTCACCTAAGGTTACTCTAATTCACGAATCTTAATATTTTTAAAGCGGATTTTTCCCTTACCAAAGGCTTGGAGGACAACTACCCCACTATAATGAGACGAATTTTGAATATTTACGGTCTCTATCCCGTTAAGGGTAACCTTAATGTCTCGTCCTTCGGCTATTATGGAAATTGTATTCCATTTACCTTCGGTTTGTGGGGCTGGCTCAAACTTTGAAAGGGACACTAAACTTCCTGTCGTATATCCCGAACTGTGGGTATCGGCAATATTAATTTCGTAGAACGAATATTGATTAACGCGAGCTTCCTTTTCACGGGGACCTCTGATAAATATACCACTGTTATGTCCAGAGTCCTGGTTAAAGTCAACACTTAGTTCAAAATTGGTGAACTCTCCATATGTACCTATATAGCTGGGAGCTCGCCCTTGGGCTGACCCTATCAGCAAGCCACCATCTATTTCCCATAGGGCTGCTCCACCTCGATGGGCCCAACCTAAGAGCGAATTACCATCAAATAATAAATTCCAACCAGCTTCTTTTTCTTTAGCAGATAAAACATTATCTTGACCTTGCACATTTCCTACCGCTAAGAAAATTATTATAAAAACCCCAATTATGGGTTTGGTTAAATTTTTGATAAGTTACCTCCCTAATTAATATGTAGGATTATTCTTCAACGGCTGGGTCACCTAATTTTAGAGCTACTAACTCAGCTGGATGGCCGCTTCCTCCAACTGTCATGACTATATATTGGACGTTATTATGCATGTAAGTCATTGGCATTCCACTTTGACTACTTGGCAAAGTAGCAGAGGAAACAACAGCTCCGCTATTCTTATCATATGCATGGAGGTATGGGGAGCCATTATAACCTTCTCCTGCAAACAACAATGTTTTTGTTACCAATGAGCCAATTCTATTAGCCTTACCCGTTTTGGGTAGTTCTATATTAGCTAATTCAGGAAGAGACTTAATATCTTCTGGCGTATCACCATTAGGCACCATCCAAATGTGTTCTCCTCTACCCATATCTACGGCAGTAATTCTTCCCCATGGAGGTTTGACAAGAGGAATTTTTCCGAAAACTCTAGGTGCTCTAAGACCAGCCGAAAAATAATCCATATCGGATTCATCTGGTTCAGGAACTCGAACAGCCAATTTTGAAATACTAGTATTAGAAGGTATGTAATTGACACCTAGCACTGGATCAAAACAGGTCATATTCCAATTAACACCACCATTAGCTCCAGGTATTTGAATTGTACCAATCGTACCATCTGGAGCTTCAGATAAAGATGGCGGTGTAAATAATGGCCCATATCGATGATTGGACATTAAAAGAAGAGCTTCTTTACGAACAGCTGGAGTAAAATCAACAAGGTTGCTTTCATTTATACCCTGGTGTTCCCAAGGGGCAGGTTTTGAGGGAATTGGTTGGGTTAGTGAAGTCCGTTCACCTGGTACATCTGTCGGTATCACATCGGTCTCGGGCATTTCCCAAATTGGCTTGCCGGTGATTCTATCAAAGACATATGAAAAACCTTGCTTAGTATTCTGAACTACGATCTTTCGTTCTTGGCCATCAACTTTGACATCTGCCAAAATTGGGGCAGCAGGGTTATCGTAGTCCCAAACATCATGGTGAACAATTTGAAAATGCCATATCTTCTCACCGGTTTTGTAATCGATACAGACAAGACTGTTCGCAAATAAATTATCCCCCAATCGGTGACCGCCGTAGTAGTCATTAGTTGGTGCTTCAACAGGTAAATAGGCATAACCTAATTCGGGATCTACTGAGATTGATGTCCAGACCCCAGAATTTCCTGTATATGCTTTGGAGTTTTGTTCCCAGGTCTCAGCTCCTTCCTCCCCATCTTCCGGAACTGTTTTAAATTTCCATAAAATATTTCCGGTCCTAGCATCATAGCCAACAACATCACCTGGAGAATTTGTTTTTGATTTAGGTCGAAAACCTGCGGCAAGGGAAGGTGGTACTATAATAACGTCATCTACTACGGTTGGAGGAGAAGTATTACCTATATTCCCCACAGGAGTAGTTTCACCCCGCCAACCTTCCATCATATCCACAACACCTTGGTTGCCAAAACTTGGTACCGGGATTCCGGTTTCTGCATTTAACGCTACAAGATAAAAACCCCTAGTAATTAAAATAATTCGGTTGTCCCCATTACCGTCGGTCCAAAAGGAAACCCCTCTCCCTGAATTTTTTCTTGGAGCTTTATCCCACCTTTCCTCATCTTCAGATGGACGGTAGGTCCATATTGTTTCTCCTGTTGATGGATCAATAGCTATTGCAGTACGTCTTTTGCCAGCTGTGGCATAAAGCATCCCATCAACATAAATTGGCACAGTTTGGGCATAGTATTCAGGAGTAGGGCCATAGTTATCCTGTTTCCAACGCCACCCTACTTCGAGACGTTCAACATTATTTTTATTGATTTGATCTAAAGGAGAATATCTCGTGAATGCAAGGTCTCGTCCCAATGTCCTCCATTCTCCATCACCTTGTTTTATAGGGATTTTTTTTCCTTGGAGATTATCAGGTGTTGTTTGACAACTGATCACATAGATACTCGTTAACCCAAAAACGAAAATTGCCAAACAAAACCGGCTCCAATTACTAGATTTTATCATAACCATCCTCCGGGCGTTTTTCACGACATACCATTCGCGATTTTTAATAATCGGTTAATCTATCCAATTATTATATATGCCATGGACGAGAATAAAATTTTTTTGATTGAAATAATGGGGAATCTGTACCGCTGAGTTTAATCTATTAGTTTATTTTTATTAAGTAAAGGTCTTTATAAGTAGACCTTTACTTCTTTAGCTAGTTTTACAATCACCACAGATTTTAGTTTTAGCTTTGAAGAAGAAGTTAATTAAAACTACTAGGGTCAGAACCACAAATAGAGATCGGGGCGGGGAGATTTGAACTCCCGACCTCCTGCTCCCGAAGCAGGCGCGCTGACCGAGCTGCGCTACGCCCCGATTAAACTAACAATTCCCTGAAAAGTCGGGGCGACTGGATTTGAACCAGCGACCACTTGACCCCCAGTCAAGTGCGCTACCGGACTGCGCTACGCCCCGAAAATAGCTGGCCTAATCTAGGTAAAATAACCCAATTAAGCAAGGGGTTTTTGGTCCTTTCTAGGGGAATGTAAATCCTGAATTTTTCTTTGATTAATTTTGACTAAATTTTCAAAATCTTCTTGAATTTGTGATAATGGTCGCTCATCATTACTAAACATGTGGATTTTATCACAAAACTGAAAAGCGGTGTAAAGATCCCACCAAGGTAGAAATAGTATATCTATCGGATTATATTCCAGATATTTTTTAGTAAAGAAATCCATTAACTTTTTACCCAAAAGAAAATAAATTTCAAATCTAGCATTTGCTAAATCGAGGATAGGATCGCCCCAAAGTGTATCTTCCCAATCGATAATCCCAACGATGTTCTCATTCATCCACAACAAATTCCCAGGCCAGAAATCGCCATGGAGAATCACTGAAGGATTCCTGACAGCAGAAGGCCAATATGGTTTTAAAAAGTCTAGAATATGGTTTGTTCTACCTAGATATTTTGGACCAAAGATACTATTACAATGATTTTTCAAATTTCTTAAAAATGAAATTCTAGGAGAAATGAGATCCACAGAGTGGAGTTTTGCTAATTCAATACCAATTTTTTTTACATAATCTTTCGGGTTTAATGGTTTTAGATTTACCACCCCTTCTAAAAATCCTACGGTTACAGAAGGGGCGCCTAAGAAACAATTTGTTTGATCTATAGAAATCGGTGGAGGAACGTTTAGTCCTGCTTCATATAAGATTTTGAGTACTTTAAATTCTGTAGTTGCAACCGTTGGATTATCTTTACGATCCTTAGGGCCGTGAAGACGATTAACTATTCTAATTTCCTGACCTTGGGCATTTTGTAAAATAAGTAAGGTCACATTAGCGGAGGTTCCACCTCCAAGTACTTTAGCTTTGTTTAAATTGGAACCGGGGTAGATATTTTGGATAAATTCCTGTAACATATCATTATTATACATTGATGGTCCCGTTGGTATAAAATTAAGTATAATCAGTCGCCCATTTTCCCCCAGATGGTTTTTGCCATCGGCGTTTATCCCACAGAGAAATCAATTCCTCAGAAGCATGGTTTTGTATTAAATGTTCTTTAAACAAATGATATAGTTCTTTTATTAGATTGTTGTTATGCTGGGATAGATCATTTTCTGCTAAAGAATCGCTAGAAAGATGATAAATTTCATTTTCACCATAGGCACCCAGTGGAGCATAACCCCATTGTTCCGTTATAAGGAAGGGGGTAGTTGCTCTCCTTGGAATACCACTTTTACAATCTAAGATATGGCAACCACTAACGGCAAATTCTCTGTGGTTTTTGCTTTGATTGAGGACTGCGCTAGCAAAGGAACGACCATCAAAAGATTGGGGTGGTTCGATTGAAATACCTGCTAGATCACATAAACTTGGTAAAATATCAATAGTTTGCGTAATCAATGGCAGTTCTTTACCACGGGGGATATCACCTCCTGCTAGCATTAATATCCCATGTCCAATTTCCGGATAAATTGGCCAATATCTGTCGTCATTTTGTTTAATATTTGACTTGCCGGTTCGTCCATGTTCGCCAAGAGAAATACCATGGTCTGACAACACCAAGACAATTGAATCCTGCCATAGATCCAGGTCATCAATTTTCTTTAAGATACTACCGATATGTCTATCAACCAATTCTGATTCAGCTGCGTAGTGGGCCCAAAGATTTCTTAATTCCGGTTTTGAATAATCTGAAGATCTTCCATAGTTAGGGTGTAACATAGGTGGCCCGTTATATGAAGGGTCATAACGTTTAACCATATACTCCGGTGGATCCCAAGGTTCATGGGGATCAAAAAGATCTACCCAAAGAAAAAATGGATTGACTGTATAGTTTTCCTCTAACCATTGGATTGTCGTTTTTGAGGTCCGAGCCGAAAATGTTTGGGATTCGTTTTTAAAATATCGGTTTGTCCATCGGTGTTGATTAACCAGATTATGGCCCCGATAAGTTGGTGTAGTTCGAGTCTTTTCATCCCGAACAATTTCCTCCACCTGATCATTCAAATGAAGTAATGGTTTATCGCCTTCTTGGCCCCGGTGTTGATATGCTGCATCAAAACTAGATGGGAAGCCAGCATTAAATAAATGAGGACAATCACAAATTAGTTGAGTAGCGTATCCTTTTTCCCCAAAAAGTTTTGCTATATGATTAGAACTACTTAGTTCAATCGACTGCCACCCATAATGGGGCCAACCTGTTACCCCCGTTGCTAAATCTGTCCTATGAGGTATGGTTGGAAAACTACCCATATAATACTTTGATATTTCGGTAGCTCGTTCTTTAGCAAACTGGTCTAATTCAGGAGTACGGACGGGAATTTGTGCTCTTTCTTTAAGGTTATCATACCGGAAGGTATCGGTTACGATCATTATAATATTTTTTGCCATATTTGACCCCGCTATTTTTGACTGCCTAATGAGTATTTTTTTATACCCAGGAATATCAACACTTCGAGAATAACCTTATTAAACCTTTCTAACCCCTTATGCCCAGACTATTTAGATATAGATCTATTGATGTTTTGAGGTCAAGTTTATTTTGAAGTACGGGTTGTTCGTAAGAACGATACCAACCAGGAATTAAAGATCTACTTTCTAAAAATTCTAAAAGAATCAAGCGACCAAATTCACCACTTTTCTCTAGATAATCAGTATTATAAAAATCTTTAATAGCCTTTTCACGATCGTAATTTAGTCGAATAATTTTAGCGGTCCATTGTCCCTGGTTTTGAGTCAATTGGAGATAGCTAGCTCGAGGATCCAAGTCCATTGGCACACCAACCGCACCTACATTAACGATGAGAGTTTTATCGATTTTCCGGATTAAGGGACGATGAGTATGTCCACATAACAGAACCTCTGGAGCTGGTGCTATTTTATGTTTTAATTGTTCATCAGTGTCATCAGGAAAGATTCCCTTTCGGTCACCAAGCATTGAGGCATGTACCAACCGAAGTTCATTATTAAATTTGTCTTTGAACTGCCACTTATCTGGCAGAGCACCCAATGGTTTTATAAATTTTTCCAATTTCTGAAGTGTCCATCTAGCATGCATACTAATTTCATAATCTGGACCGTTGGGGGGACATGGGGCATTGGCTATATCTAAAACAAATCTCTCATGGTTTCCTCTAATAATTCCCCAATTTTTTTTATTTCCTTCTTCTAAAACAACTTTAGTGCAGGCATAAGGATTGGGTCCTCGGTTAATAATATCTCCCCCAACCAATATAAGATCAGGTCGCCATCGCGAGAGATCATCTAAGACCATTTCCAATGCTGGGAGGTTACTATGAATATCAGCAAAAACAGCTATTTTCAAAACTACTCCATAAAACGGGCCAAAATATTTTTAACAATTGTAGATATATCATTCGAACCATCGTTGAAAAGAAGGCTTCCACAGAAGGTAATCGATCCAACCGAAAAAAGTTGACTTCCATTTAATGATTGTTGGTAAACCATATCGGCTCGAATTAGATTTTCGGGGGTTTCTCCTGACCAAGTAGTAATATGAGTTAGAAGTTCTTCTGGAACGGGCACAAATGATTCATGATGATTTTCAGACCTAGCTATTATCTTAGTTTCTTCCTCAGTACCCAATCGGTAGTCAGCACGGTCTAATTCAAAACCGGCAGCTCCATTGCCACTGAAACCGTAATTTCCAACAATATCAGTTTTAACACCTTCAAAAATCCAAGCTGTAGCTTCATTAAGAAGTGCATCGGGGTCAATTCGATAATAAGACCCATGAAAGTTACCTTGTGCGGTAAAACCTACACCAGCCAACTTTTGAGGTGGTCGGTTATTTCGGCGCCAGAGTCCACCATAACCTCCATCAAAGGCGTGGTAATATTCTCCCGGTTCAGCAGCCCAAGCCCGGATTCCTCCTTCGTTACGTCGAATTTCTAGCGTTCCATTTCCTTCTTTATGAGTAGCAATTTTCCAGTAAAAACCATTGCCACCTAAGTAAAGTAAATTTCCTCCTTGATCCCTAAATTCTTGGATTGCATTAAGACTTTCCGTCGTGTGGTATTCGGGATGGGTCCCGGTAGAAAGAGCATGATATCCACTTATTGCGTCAATACCTTCGTCGTGCAATTCTTGATCAGTAATTATATCGTAAGGAATATTTAACTTTTCAAGCCAGAAATAAAAATGGGTATCGGCTTGAAGATGGCGAAGTCCTGAGCATTTCCCTTCTGTTTCACCAAACGTAATGTAGCCCGGCTTTAAGGAAAAAATAGGACGTTTATGATTTGCGTGACAGATCCCGCTTCCATCTGTGTGAAAATTATATGTAGAAAGACCATATTCTTTGTGAACAGCTGGATTCCAAGGATAGGCGTTCCATTCTTTGATTCGGTTTAACCATGACGAATGAAAATTCGGCCTAGCATGGTTGCCATAAATTGTATATGTAAAGGTAGAAGCTAGGACACAGAGTCTAGAATTACGTTTCCCTTGCGGAGGGCAAACAAAAAAGGGAATGAAATCTTCATTGCCACAACAACTAATAACAGCGGCATAAAGCCCAGATTTCATTTGGGTGGGTATTTTAAATTTAAAATCAGTTTCCCAACCAAAGTCATAAATATCATCATCATGAAAATGTATTGCACCATATTGCTCTGGAGCATGCCTCCAAGCCATTTCTTCTCCTGTCCATTGCGGACCCGTCATTGCTCGAGTTGGCATATTTATGAGGATACCGTTTAGCTTCAGTGGACCTTGATCTATAATTTTAGTTGAGGTCATGTCTAAACTGAAATTCCAGTCAGCTAGAATATTTGGAAGTTTATTAGGTTTATCATCACGGATATATGGCGAGCCAGTTTCCTGATAAAGCTTAGGTGAATCGATCTTCCCATTAAAATGGCCCGTTACTGGGTGACCGCCAACAGCTGCTAAAACTATATCGGCTATTTCAGGGAATTCGATTTGGGTCTCATAGACGAATTTTGATGGTTGGGAAAATGATTTGTAGTCTTTAATACCAATTTGGATTTTATTAATTGATAGGTCGACCCAGATGTAATACCAATTTCTAGGCTTAATAATTTCTGTTGGAACAACAAAACGTTTTGTTTGGTTTGGGCCTGTTGTTACTAAAACAGAAATTAAACATTTTTCTAACGAGAGGCAAAAAACAGGTTTTCCTTTTTGATCACAGAAACTAATGATTCCTTGATTATCTTTTTCTGGGGTGGTGGGCCAAATATTGGTTGATAAACTTAATTTTGTGGTAAGTTTAATTTTGCTCCTGGCAGAAATCAGTCCATAAGAACCAGGGTAAAATGGTTGGTATCTTGATTGAAATCGTCCACCAAAAGCGATGGGGGATTTTTCTAAAGTAAAACCAGGGCCCTCTGGGTTTGGATCGGCACAGACTACTCTGACTAGACTAGCAACGTAGGGAAGGGAATTATTTGAACTAACTTTAAAACTAATTTCATCACCGGGGCGGCCAGATAATTTATCACAATATCCTAGTAGAGAAATATCAGACATCAGTTACCCGAAAGCAATTCATCCCCTAGTTGGCGTTCACGATATCCACTAACCATTAATCCAGGTCGACCCATACTTTGTCCATATTCTTGTCGATTATTAGGATCTCGATATCCCATACGAACTAATCGCCTTGGCTTTTTGGTTTTGTTAATATACGATCCGTGAACTGTATCAATACAAAACAATACTACATCACCCGCCATTGCTGGTACAGGGACGGTCCTGTCAATCTTATATAGATCGGTTGGTAGATGCGGAGCACAAGGTCCATCCTTAGTTTCCGTAATATGTTCCAAGTGACCCAATTTGTGTGAACCAGCCAAGAAACGGATTTCTCCATTTTCATGGCTGGTATTGTCAAGATGGACCAAAACATCAATATAGCGACCATCAACATGGCCATAAAAAGGATTGTCCTGATGCAATGGGAACGGATGTCCGGTCTGTGGAGGTTTTATATGCATTGTCGTATGATGTAATTCTATGTTGGATCCTAGTAACTGAGTTAAAGCGCCTACCAAAACTGGATTTGTAGTTGCCCGGCTCCAGGGCTGAGAGTAAAAATGAAGGTCGTGCATAGCTGTAAGTTTTGATTTCGCTTCAGTTTTAGGATCCATGTAAGCTAATCTCCAGGGGCCAGACCATCCAGGGCTGGTAAAAGCCCAATCCTCAACCAAACGATCTAATTGCTTCGATAGTTCCGATGTCTCCGTAGGTGTAAATACATTTTTTATATGGAGAAATCCATTTTGATTGTAAAATGTAATCTGGTCGGGTTTTAGTACCAGTCTTTTATTCTCCATTTTTTTTTCTCCCTGGATTTATTTTAAAATCTATTAAATCCATTCTTATTTATCAACTCAATTTATTTTGCCGACTATACTCTATATAATATAAATAGTATTTAAAAAACTTATTTTTTGAACTTTCTATCTGCTGTTATTTATAATTACCCACAATACTTTTTATATTTCTAGGATAAAGTAATCTTAGAAATATAATTCTGAAAGAAGTTGGTATGATTTCACTCGGGAATTAAAATCATGGGTAATGGTAACCGCCATTATTTCATCGGGATCAAACTCTGAAATTAATTGGTCGATAGTGTTTTTGACTTGGGTTGGATTGCCAACTGCTGCGAAGCGAAATTTATCGGCTAAATAAGCTTTCTCAGCTTCATTAAAATTATATTGTTCAGCTTCTTCAATAGTTGGAACTACATTACTAGATTGACCAGTTGCAAAACGAGCGAAAAGAAGATCTCTACTTAGGGAAAGACGTTTTGCTTCAAGTTCAGTTTCGGCACAAATAACATTTAAGGTGATACATGTACGGGGTTCAGTAGATTGGACCGAAGGATTAAAATTTTCCCTATAAAAATCTAAGATTCTCCTATCAATTTTACTATTTATAAACAAAGCAAAATTATACGGTATACCTAAACGAGCTGCTAAGATTGCACTGTCCGGACTAGACCCAAGCATCCATAGAGACGGAGGTGTTTCAATCTTTGGCGTAATAGGAGGATCCAAATCGGGGTTGTGCAACATACTAAACAATTGCGAGGCTAATTCAGGAAATTTATCAAATTGGGGCCGCCCACCAGGAGCTACCATTTGAGCAGTTTTCATATCTCCACCGGGAGCCCGACCAATTCCAAGATCCACCCTACTGGGGAATAAGTTACTTAATACTGAAAAATTTTCAGCTACTTTAAATGGGCTATAAAAAGGCAACATTACTCCACCAGAACCTATTCTTATCTTTGGAGTTGTTGCCCCGATTGAACCCAGCAATACTTCGGGAGAGCTCCCGGCAAGACAATGAGCATTGTGGTGTTCAGCCACCCAATACCTTTTGTAACCTAATTCTCCACAAGTCTGTGCTAATAAAATACTTTCATGAAGAGCCTGATTAGCGGTGCCCCCGTCACGGACTGGTGATTGATCAAGTACGGATAATTCCATTTCGTTTCCCTATCAAAAGATATTTATTGATCTTAATTCTCAATACAAAGTTTTAATTTTTTCAATCCATTTTCCGCAATAGTTAATGGGTTTTTTTTCCAATAGTTTGGATTAAAAAGTTCTATTGATAACATACCATCATAACCATTATTATCAAGACTATTAATAAAGTCAGGCCAGTTGGTTTCACCGTCCCCTGGATAAACTCTATGTTCATCTTTAATACTAGCCCTGGAGGGGTAAGATGGAAAATCATTAACGTGGACTAATCCAAGGTGCCCTGGAGGGATTGAACTTATTTCGTTTAAATGACCAGCTCCTTTATACATATGAAAAATATCAATCAATATTTTTGAATTATCTATTCCACTTTCAGCCGCTACAAAAAGTATTTCCCCAATAGTACGAAGTGTTTGGGAAACGCCCCAGAACTCAAGAATAGGCTGAGCTTTGAAGTTCGAAACCAGATCGTTTAGCTCAGCAAACCTTTCTGCCACAAGGTATAAATCTACTTTACGATTATGAATACCCTGTGGAGCAGTAGCAACAAACGGACAATCAAGCGCTTCTGCGATACTAAAACACCGTTGCGCTTCGACCAGTCCTCTAGTTTGCTTATCTTTTTCAGGAACTGCCCATTCAAAAAATGCTATTAGATTAACTATTTCCAGGTCAGATTCCTTTGCAAAATCATTTAATTGGGTTAAAGACCCTCCAAGAGCAACCCATCTGTCAATATCTTCTACCCAAAGTTCGATCCCATCATAACCTGTTTTTGCAGTTAAATCTATATATTCTAGTGGAGACATTTCCGCTGACGAAATCGTACTGGTATTTAGGCAGTAACCAAAATTTCCCATGCAAAATCGTCCTTTCATAATTAGATTTTACAATTCCTAGTGTAATCTGGAGGGAACTGTAGTGCCAGAGGGCATAATTCTATATTGCTTAGACATTATACTTTTTGTATTATAGACCTGAACGTGCGTTGGTCGAAAATATTTTTTATATAATAACTAATTTTTTACAATACGCCAAATAACTTGAAAAATTTATTATATATCCTCGTCTTAATATCCGCCTCTCCTGGTTTCAGCCAGATTGTCCTTGAAGATGATACTGGGAGTATAATAACTATGCCTAGCCCTGCCAAACGAATCATTTCTTTAATTCCTAATAATACTGAAATCCTTTTTGCAGTCGGTGCAGGCACTTCAGTTGTAGGGGTTACTAATTACTGCGATTTTCCAATTCAAGCCCAAGATATAACCAAAATAGGCGATCACACAGCAATGAGTCTAGAAAAGATTGTTTCTCTTAACCCTGATTTAGTTCTTGCATCAAAACGAAACCCTGAAGAAATAATATTAAGCTTAAGAGATTTAAACATTACTGTATTTGTTATTGACCCAAAGACATTTGAAGAGCTTTTTGATTCAATAATTATGATTGGTGACTTAACTGGATATAAATTTAAAGCTGAGAAATTAGTCGCCTCCTATAAATCTAGATTGGATGGCATCAGCATAAAGATTGCTTCCCTTAATAAAAATGACCACCCTAGCGTGTTTGTTGGAAGCCCATCCAGAAATGAAAATTGGACCCCAGGCCCCGGGACTTTTATATCTAGAGTGATAGAACGGGCTGGAGGCCGTAACATTGGCGAATCTTTACCACCGGGAAAATGGGCAGTCTATACAATGGAAATGTTGATTTCCAAGAATCCTGAATTTATCTTATCCACAATGGCAGAAGGTGAGATCCTGGCTGAGGTAAGGAAAAGGATACTTAAACAAGCAAAAAATCTTGAGGGGTGGCAAAACCTTAGTGCTATACGTAATAGCCAAATTGTTCTTATTCCAGAAGATTGGCTACTTAGGCCTGGGCCTCGTATAATTAAAGCGGTTGAAATTTTATCAAGATCACTACACCCTACACTTTTCTAATTTATGTTCTTGAGTAGGAACCCTATTAATTAAATAATTATGGCTTTAACCAAAAAAATACCTGACGACTTAGATAGTCTATTGAAGAAATCATTACATGAAGATAAATCATCGATGATTTATCTTTTTGCTTGTAAAACAGATTTAGCACCTGATGGTAGTATTCAGGAAACAATGATAGTTGTCACTCGAGTTCATCTAGCAATCGCTACCCAGGGTTTAAATGGTTGGCAGATAATGAACCAAATACCCTTGAGTGATATATCAAGAATTGATGTTGACACCCTAGTCGGAGCAAGTGCCCTACTGGCTGAAGTAAATGGGACCGAAATTCGTTTACTACGTTATAGCCATTCAGTAGCCGAGGATGTAGCTGATCTGGTAGAAACCTTACTAAACCTGATTGGCCCTAAAGCTTCAATGATAGATATGGAGCCAATTGAGGAAGCGGAAGAAATTGATTGGTCAAGCCGGGAAGCTCATATTCGAACTTTCGGAAGACTATGGTCCTTCTGCCTACCTCATTGGCGGAAACTTTTTATAGCTATTCTTGTGACAATTGGTGCCTCAGCGATTGATTTGTTGCCTCCCTACTTAACAATGATTTTAGTTGATCAAGTACTAGTCGATGTCGACCATTATGTTTGGCTAGGCCTGATAGTTGGATTGTTGGCAATTTCCCGTGTTATTCATACTGGAGTGACAATCCTAAGTGGGCGAATGTTTGCGGTATTAGGAGATCGGTTAGCCTACGACGCCCGCACGGAATTATTAAATATCCTCCAGTTACTACCTCTTAAATATTATGATGAACAACAGACAGGTGGCCTTATGGCCCGAATTGCTCGAGACGCTAAATCAATTCATTATTTCTGGATCGATTTTGTTCCTGCTGTTATCCAACAGGGATTGCTAGTTTTTGGCATGACTGGAGTTTTGTTTTATTTAAATTGGGAGCTTGCCTGCCTTGTACTTATACCAATCCCAGGTATTATCTATGGCTCTATTTATATCAAAAAATATTTGACCTGGTTCTATGGAAGAACCTGGGATAGTTGGGCAACCTTTTTTGAAAGAATCAATGATGCCCTAGCGGGAATACGGGTAGTGAAAATTTTTGCTCAAGAAAAGCGACAAAGTCGAGAAATGGAATTAGAAAATGAAAAAGTGTTTAAAGCTGAACGAAGTATCCATATTCGTTCTAGAACAGTCAGACCACTGCTTGCTTTCCTTGTATCGATCGGAGGAATGTTCGTTTGGTGGTTTGGGGGTATCCAGGTCCAATCATCAGAAATGACAATTGGAATGCTAATGGCATTTTTTCTATATTTGAGTATGTTCTATAGCCCAGTCCAACAATTAACGAGCATGGCAGATTGGATTCCAGAAATGATGACCGCTATAACACGTACTTTTGAGGTTATTGACACCCCCACTGAAGATTATAAACCAGAACAAAATGAAGAAATCCCCCGCTTCCAAGGTCATCTTGAATTAAAAAATGTATCATTCGGATATGTGGCGCATCAACCAGTGCTAAAAAATATAACATTAGACATTAAACCGGGTGAGATGATTGGGCTAGTAGGCCACTCGGGTGCCGGAAAATCTACCCTTATTAAGCTGATGTGTCGGTTTTATAATGTCGACAATGGAGAGATTCTTATTGATGGGATTAATATTCAAAAAATGGATCTGGGTAAATTAAGAAGTCAAATTGGGTATGTTGAACAAGATCCTTTTCTTTTTTCGGGTTCGGTTCGCGATAATATTTGCTTTGGTAACCAAAAAGCATCACAGGAAGAAATAATTGAATCGGCAATCAATGCTAATGCCCACGAATTCATAATTAAATTACCTGATGCCTATGATACTAATGTTGGGGAAAGAGGAAATAAACTTTCAGGCGGTGAAAGGCAAAGGATTGCTATAGCAAGAGCTATTTTACATGATCCTCGTATACTTATCCTTGACGAACCAACCTCAGCTTTAGATCTAGAAACAGAGAAAAAAATTCAAGAAGCATTAGGCCGCTTGATGGAAGGACGTACTACTCTTGCGATAGCACACCGCCTTTCAACCCTAAGAGACGCTGACCGTCTTCTAGTCCTGAAAGATGGAGAACCAATAGAACTGGGGACCCATGATGAATTAATCCAACAGCAAAACGAATATTATCGGCTTGTTCAATTACACGCGAATGTATCTAGTATTGTAGGAATCATGGGATAACTTATGTCATTTTTAGAAACAAAAACAATGTATCTTTCACGCGAAAAAAATCAATCACCCACCATATCTATATCCGGTGATATCTTTCTTAAGGTTAAGATAAGACAAGCATTCCCACTCTCATTCGAAGGAAAATTCATAACTATTTTTGACAGTGATGATCAATATTTAGGAACCATTAGAGATCCGGAATCATGCGACACCGAAACCCTTTCCATTATCCAAGAAGAATTAGATTGGCGGTATTATCGGCCCCAAATCACACGGATTATAGCGATGGATACCCGCGGAGGAAATTCATGGTTCTCTGTTGAAACAAGTCATGGTTCAACCCTTATCGAAATGCGAGACCTGAGAGAAGGAATGGTAGAGTTATCTCCGGGTTTTATTCTTATGACAGATAAAGATGGAAATCGGTTTGAAATTTCCAGCCTAGAGAATTTGGATAAAAGAAGTAGACGCCTTATTAATCGTCTAATCTAACACTCCCAAGAATGATACTACTTTGTTTAAAACCTAGGTTGTCTTGACTGGGAGTTAATTTAGGTTCAAAAACAAAGAGTAAATTTTTAAAAATCCTCTTATTCCTAGATAAACCCCAACAGCCAGAATTCCTAAAATAATTATTGTTATCAATGCTAGAAGGTAACGGTTTTGGATCACCTTGTATTGAAAATTGTTAACTTTAGCATAAGTTTTGGGGTATTTTTTTTCAAGGCGTATTAACGTACGTCGCGCGAGGGCATTTCTTGTCGACAATAACGTTAAACCAATTAAAATAAACAATACCCCTTGAAGTAGAGGTAGGAAAATACCGATAATCCCAATTATGATAAAAGTCCAACCTAATATAGATTGGGCAAACCCAACTAAAGTTCCGCGGTTAATAATCATACCCCTGATCTGATTTTATCAAGTAAGTCTCAGTTTTTATTTCCCAATTTAAAGAGAACGGTTAAATGAGAGAACGAGATTGGCAACCATCAACATTTATACATGCCCCAGTAACCCAACTTGCTCGTTCGGATGCTAGGAAGACTACAACATCAGCAATTTCTTCAGGATATCCAAAACGACCAGCGGGAATCTCTTGATCAACAAACCTTTTTATTCCCTCGGGATCTTTATCCATTCGGGATTGCCAATTGCCACCTGGGAATATAACCGATCCTGGAGCGACCGTGTTCACACGTACCCCTGAATGAGCAACTTCTTTTGCGAGTGTCTTGCCCATAGAAATTTCGGCGGCCTTCGTTGCATTATAGCTAGCGGGGCCTCCTGCTTCTCTGCCAAAAATTGATGATATTGTGATAATGGATCCCTGCTTTCTGTCTAACATTATAGGAAGTACTGCCCTGGATGCTCGAACAGCTGCAAACATATTTAGATTAAAAATATCCAGCCATTCTTCATCAGTAACATCAACAAAACTGTTCCATATACTACCACCTACATTATTGACAAGAATATCAATTTTCCCCCACCGTTCAAGTGTTTCTACTACTACTTCCTCAATACCATTGGCAGTTGTTAAATCTCCTACGGTCGCCTGTGTTTCCACCCCAAGTTGAGCGACTTCTCTTTCCGTTTCCCTCAACTTTGAATTACCTCTTGCAGAAAGACTAACATTACATCCTTCGGCTGCAAAGCATAAAGCAATTGAACGTCCAATACCCTTACTTGACCCTGTGATTAAAGCAACTTTCCCTTCTAGTCCCAGATTCATTGACAACTCCCTTTATTTTAAAATATCACTAATTAGGCTCCAACATAATTTTGATTCCTTCCTTCTTAAAAATCTTCTCGAAAGCTTTTTCCCATTCAGTCAAAGTAAAAACATCGGAAACTAAAGGTGCCAAGTCAATCTTTCCTTGGTCCAACAATATCATAGTCCGATCCCAGGCATCTAGAGATCCAGCGAATGATGTTTTAATTGTAATCTCTTTTAATTCCGCTTCCAAAAAATCAAAATCAAAAGAGTTTCCATGGAGTCCGATTTGCATGATTGTACCTTGTTTTTTTACAAGGTTTATACTTAGAGTTGTAGCAACAGGAGACCCGGAACATTCATAAACCCAATCAACCCCATAGCCGTTTGTTCGGTCTTTAACCAGTTCCAAGATATCCACCTCATCACTATTGACAACTTCATCAGCCCAAATTGAACCCAATTCAAGCCGTTTTTTATCAGCCGAAATCCCAGTAAGAATTACATAGGCTCCTTCAGATTTAGCTATCTGAGTAGTTAGCAAACCTATCGGACCCGGGCCAGTGACCACGACAATATCCCCTGATGATATTGATGTTCGAATTGCGACAGCTTTCACACAACAACAAAGGGGTTCACTAAGGGCAGCTTCTCTTAAATTTATATTGTTGGGAATCTGCCGCACTGCCCACTCAGGCAATACTACATACTTTGTAAATACACCATGAATACCACTCCCTATGGACTGTCGTTTGTTACACAAGCTAAGTTGTCCCAGTAAGCAATAACGACATGTCCCACAGACAATCGTAGTTGGTATTCCTGTCACCTTATCACCTAAATTTATTTTTTTTGTTTCTGAAACCTGATCTACTATTCCAGAAAACTCATGCCCCATGATAACCGGCGGTTGATATGGATATTCATCCTTATAGATATGAACATCGGTTCCACATATTCCTGCCGTATTAATTTCTACTCGAACCTGCCCAGGACCTATTTCTGGAATGGGCATTTCTCTGATTTCCATATTAGCTGGCCCAAAGTTATATTTAACAAGTCCTTTCATCATTTTCCCTTTTTTTTTAAGTATTTTTGAAGATGGGATTAATATATATTTGCCCTTATTTCAAGACAAGATGAAACCGAATAAGTAATTGACACATCGTAAACTTGTTGATATTTTTACCCGGGTTTAAGGTAACCCGCATGCCCCCGTAGCTCAGAGGATAGAGCACCGGTTTCCTAAACCGTAGGTCGGGTGTTCGAGTCACCCCGGGGGTATAAAAATCTACTACTCATATAAAATATTAACATAGGAGAAAGTATGAACATGTCAGATTTGTCTGATTATATACACAATGCTCCTCTTATTGATACCCATGAACATTTAAAGTTTGAAGAAGAATGGGTTCAGGAAGGCCCCGATGTCCTTCAAGATATCTTTGGTAATTATATCATAGCTGACTTAGTTGTAGCTGGGGCATCACAGGATGATGTTGATAACCTGTTGGATATTAATTCTGGAGATATTGGAACACGTTTCAGTAGTATAGAAAAAGCGTGGGATTGTGTTAAATATACTGGTTATGGTGAAGCTGTTGGGATTTTGGCACGTGATATTTATGGTTTGGAACAGATAACCATTCAGGGATTGTTAGATGCCGATATCGAGAACAAAAGGCTACGGAAACCAGGTAATCGGTTAAAATTATTAAAGGAGCACGCTAATATTGACCATGTTCAAATTGACAATTTTGTTTGGAGGTGTGAACCCGACCAATCAGGCTCTGATTTTTTCTTATATGATCTCTCATGGGTTGACTTCTGTAATGGGGTAATTCCCCTGGAAGAGATCTATAAAGAAACTGGAATCTCTGTTAAAAATATCAAGACACTTGAAGAAGCAATGGAACTAATTTTTGAAAAATATGGGCCCTATGCTATAGCTGTAAAATCTCAGCATGCGTATTCAAGAACTCTCAAATGGATAGAAAGAACCGATCAGGAAGCTGAAAAAGCTCTTAATATTATATTGTGTGACCCTGAAAACGTCCCAGTAGAGATAGCACTTTGCTTAGGAGATTGGGCGTGGGCAAAGGGTATAGAATTATCTATTCAATATAATTTACCTTTTAAAATTCATACTGGTTACTATGCTGGCCATAGTAGAATGCCTGTTAATCGGATTAAAAGTGGGAATATGTGTGAATTATTAGCGCGATATATCGATGCTAAATTTATACTGATGCATATTGCATATCCCTACAGTTCAGAGTTAATTGCGATAGCTAAACATTATCCGAATGTCTGGGTCGACCTTTGCTGGGCCTGGTCTATTGACCCCTACAGTTCCTTTGATTTTGTTAGACGCTTCATTCATGCCGTTCCGATAAATAAGTTATTTGCTTTTGGTGGGGACACTCAATGGCCTACGAGTGCTTACGCTTATTCTGTGCAGACTCGAAAATGGTTCACACATGTACTTCAAACTGAAATAAAAGAAGGTTTTTTAAATGAAAAACAAGCGTTATCGATCGCCCACCGCCTCATGGAAAAAAACCAGAAAGACTGTTTTGATATTGATGGAACTCGAGAAAATATAATAAAACTACTACAGCCTTCTTGACTGTAATTTAATTGCATCTGACATTGGAATGGTTTATATTCCCGAGATCTTTTCAGGCCACGATAGCTCAGTTGGTAGAGCAATTCACTCGTAATGAATAGGTCGCCGGTTCAAATCCGGCTCGTGGCTTTTAGGGTTGATAAAATAATCTCGCCGGTTTCTGCAATAGAAGATTCAGATTGGAATCTATCGACTGAAATAGAAAGCCCAAGACCTTCCTCGATCCAATTTCTTAATTCAACAGCCATTAACGAATCAATTCCCAGAGCCTGCCAAGTATCAGTCATTTCAATATTTTTAGATTCCATCTCTACTATTTTAACTATTCCATCAATAAGACAATTTTGGATAATGTAACGCAACTGGGTTACCGGAATCTGTTGTATCTCGTTTCCTATCGTTTTCAAATTTGCTAATCCAGACGGTTGACGAGAATGTTCTAACCCTAACAAATTATTTAAGTTATTGTCATTCTTACCTTCCTGCCGAGGCATAACCGCTACTCGGTAAACCGAACGCCGCAGGATAGCATCTAACCATATCCCAGCCTTTTCTGGAGTTATTAGTTTAAATCCCTGTTTCTCAAGATAATCTGACAACCGAGGGTTGGCCATCATCCCAATATTTTGCCACGGCCCCCAATTGATAGTAGTAACTGGCTGTTTATTTTGGCGACGATAATCAGCCATTCCGTCTAGATATGCATTAGCTGCGGCATAAGATCCTTGGCCTGGAATTCCTACCTGTGAACTTACTGACGAAAAAAGCACAAAAAGATCTAAGTCAATATTTTTGGTAATCTCATGAAGGTTTCTACAGCCAAGAATTTTAGGTCTAAGGACCCTTTCAAATCGGGCCGAATTTACAGTTAGAAAAATTCCATCATCCAAGATACCTGCCGCATGAAAAACCCCTCTGAGAGGATTATTTTTTTCGTTAATATCTGAAATTAGATGTTGCATTTTTTGTTTATCAGTAACATCAACCTGGACATATTTTATTTTCAGCTGATCAGATTGTTTTAATTTTAAAAATTTTCGTTTCCGCCGGCCAGTAATAATGACTGAACCTGCTTTTCGTTCCAGTAACCAACGAATTAAAATTTCCCCAATGCCTCCTCCTCCTCCAGTAATTAGATATTTTCCTCCTGGCCTTATCGCGGTTTGGTTATCAGAAAGTTGGCAAGGGATCAATTTATCATCGTCTAGGAGTAACAATTTTCCTATATGCCGGGCTTGAGCCATAAAACGGAAAGCGTTTCGTGCATCACCCAAACTATAGGATTTGTATGGTAGTGGTTTAATTGTTCCTTCCAAAAACATATTTATTATTTTTTCTAGGACTTTTCTAACCCTATCAGGTTTTTCTTTTATAATCTGAGAAAGATCTATGGGATGGTAAGATTTATTTTGATCAAAATATTTAAGATCAATAAAATCATTTTCCAACAATCCAATTTTCCCTATTTCTATAAAACGACCATAATCTGCTAGAACAGACATGGAGGCTTTCATGCCCTGAGAGGTTAATGTATTCAAGATAATATCAACCCCTTGCCCATTGGTCTTTTCCATTACCTCTTCCGCAAAATCTAATGTCCGGGAATCCATTACATTTTTAATACCAAGACTAACCAGGTATTCCCGTTTTTCGGAAGAACCTGCTGTTGCAAATATTTCCGCACCGATTTTATTAGCAAGTTGAATCGCGGCAAGTCCGACTCCTCCGGTGGCATTATGTATTAAAACTTTATCCCCAGATGATATTTCTCCTTTTTTATATAATCCCCAATAGGCAGTCAGAAATGCGATTGGGATTGTAATTATGTTCTCTATATTAGTTTCATTAGGAATTGGAACAATTAGATCTGTATTAGTATTAAGGATGTTTGCCATACAACCGGCCTTTATACCTACAACCAGATCTCCAATATTAATTGTGGTAACCAACGGTCCCTTCGCTATTACTTCCCCAACGTATTCCCATCCATATAGGGTATTTCCTGAGTTTTTTAACATTCCTAGAGCTGTTAAAATGTCTCTGAAGTTTAGAGCGGTGGCCCGAACCCGAATAGTAACTTCATTGGCTTCTAATTTAGAAGTCTGACAATTTCTAAAATGAAGGGTTTCAAGTGATCCAGTTTGATTTTGGAACAGCCGAAAATTACCAGATTTCGGCCTTGGGGTACTAAATTCTTTCAATGGGTATTTTTGTAATTTCAAACCAACTAATCTACGAGCAAATTTTTCTTTGTTACGGATAGCGATTTCTTGAGGAGCTTTATCCATCCCAAGGGAATTTACTAAATATTTTAGATCAGTAGAACCAGGTTTTTGCGGAAGGTCAATTAAAGAAAAATCTATTTCAGGGTGCTCTCTCATAAAAACCCTACTACTACCCCATATAGCGGTAGCATCCGGAGAAACAATATCGGTGGGAATTACTGAATTCGCTCCCAGAGTGCAAAAGTGAAGTGATATCGAGAGATTCAAATTTTTTAATACTGCCCGAATTACTCTAAAGCTTTCTTCCGCTAACTCAGTTTGGTTATCGATTTTTTCTTTTCCGGTCCAAATAGTAATGATACCTAATTCTTTGTTTTTCCCATTATCTGACGAAAGAATTTTGGAAATTTTGTTCTCATCCATCCGATTTGTCAAATCACAGATATTAATAAATTCTGCTGATTCGCCATTAATATTTAATATTTTAGCTAATTGAAAACCCAATTTCTGATTGGCTGTTAAAATATACCAATATTTTTTATTACCTCTTTCTATCTGAGGTTCTGGCAAAGGTTCTAAAATCCACTTCTCCTCATAAAATAAATCATCATTTTTATAATTAGTTTCCGAATCCGAATTATTACTTGTAGCCAGGGTTACACCCACGAAACTTATGAGTGAAGAACCTTCCTCGTCCACCAAAAAAACGTCGGCTAATTCTTTGCCACCAGCTGGATGTTCTCGTCTCTTAGCATAGACCAACATTACCTGTTTTGGACCAGGATATCTATGAAGCATAAAAGATTCGATAGCAACGGGTAAATATTGTTTATTTTGAGGACATATCAATATCAATAATTGAAAGCAAGAATCTAGTATTCCAAGATGAAATTTGTCCCCAACATCATTGGGGTCTTGAACTGACAGATCAGCTAAAATTTCTTTTTCAGAATAAATAATTTTTTTGATATGCCTAAATTGGGGGCCATAGTCGTATCCACGTTTATAGAGATCCTCATAAAATTTGTCTCCGGTTATATTACTTTGACACATCTTTCTTATCTTGCCTAGATCATTTTTGATATTTCTTATATCATGACCGGCCCGCTCAGCATACAAATTAGAAAGCCATGTTAAATTCCTCTGTATATCAGAACAAGGTTTGGATGCAATGACATATTTGTTATTTTTTCGCACCACTTGTATCTTTAATGTTTCGGGACGATTAAAAACAATGGGATTAACTATTTCTACATTATTAAAAATAACACCTAGTTCATTCTTAGGCAAAGTTTCCATGAGAAATTGAATCTGACCAGCTAATGGCATAATAGTTCGGCCTTTAATATTATGTTTCGAAAGTATAGGATGTGTCGTAAGGCTGATAGATCCTTCCCATAACCATGAATCTGGATCGACTGAAGATTCAAAACCTTTCCCAAGAAATTTGTTTGGCAAATTAATATTGGGTTGGCTGGTATGATTTTCCAGCCAGAATTTCTGTTTTTCCCATGGGTAAGCAACCATTGGGAACTTTACACTTGGATTGTTATATATCTGGGACCATTTTAAGTTAAGTCCGTTTACATGACATTTTGATGCAGATTCTAATAGAACTTTCCATTGATCATCATTGCGAAGCATTGATGGTAGGATTTCTCCTGATAAGTTAAAATGAGCTAGGTTCTCAACGATGGGGATAGATAGTACCGGCTGAGGCCCTATTTGAATAAAAACATAATTCATTTCTTTTGATAAATTTTTGAAAACTTTATTAAAGTAAACCGGTTCGCGAAGATTTGCCCACCAGTAGTCCGGGGTTAAATCCGTCCCTGTAACCTTATTTCCTGTGACTGTAGAATAAAAAGGCTTTTTGTTTTTGTTTAATGACAAACCATCTAGAGATTTTATAAAATCATTTTTAATAACATCCATCTGGTCACTATGATAAGCTATATTTGTATTCAAGCTTTTGTAAAAATAGTTCTTTTTAATAAGAATTTTCCGGATCTTTTCAATACTTGTTTTTGAGCCAGATAGTGTAACAGAAACAGAACTATTGATAGCTGCAATAGAAATATCATTAAACGGTTTGATTAACGGTTGGATCGCTTCCGTAGAAATTCCGACGGCCAGCATCTCACCCCTACCTACAAATTTTTTCTGTAGCCGGGTCCGCTCATAAATTATTTTTACAGCATCCTCAAGTTTCAAAATTCCAGCCTCATAGGCAGCCGAAATTTCGCCAACACTATGTCCGATTATAATCTCAGGTTTCACACCGATCTTTCGCCACCAATCGGCTATTGCATACTGTATCAGGAGATTACCTGCCTGAGCGGTCTCGATATCTGTAATCTGGGTTCCTCTATTCCCGTTCATTATGGCATCGATAATAGAGGGTGATCCCAGTTTGATAAAGAGATTATCAATTTTCTCCATCTTATTGCGAAAAGCAGGAACAGTTTTATACAGTCTATCTCCCATGCCATACCATTGAGGTCCCATTCCGGTAAAAATAAAAACTGGTATCAATCGCTTCCGATCACCACCTCCTATTTCTAATTTATCTGGATATTTTCCTTTCCCGAACGTCTCTAGTATATCCCCCAGCTCACTTTTCTTTTGAAATACAACTGCTAATCGGCTTTCCAGATGAGATCTCCTAAGAGCATGGGAGGATCCAATATCGTAAGAAGATATATTGGGAGACCTTTTGATCTGATCTGCTGTCAGCATTGCTTTTTGTCTAAGTGTTGTCGGATTACGGGAGGATAACATAAATATTTGAGAATTCTGAGAATCTATAGGATAGGAATTTTTTGTTTTGTAAAAATTATTATCGACCTGTAGTTTTTGAGAGTTTGGGAACTGATTGAAAACTAAACTTTCGGGATTCCTTGGCGGAGGTCCTAGAACGACATGTGCATTAGCTCCTCCAAAACCAAAAGAGTTTACCCCACCATAAACCCCATCCGGAAGGACTTTAGTTCTTCTTACTATTTTCAATCCTAATTTCCCAAATGGAATTTTGGGGTTGGGGTGATTAACATGAATTGAACGAGGAAGAAGTCCGTTTTTTAGTGCTAATGCTGCCTTGATAATACCTGCTACACCAGAGGCTGCTTCTGTATGACCTATATTAGTTTTAACTGATCCAATCAAACAACCTCCGGGACCAACTACTTTTCCTATAGCGCGGGCTTCTATTGGATCTCCCGTAGGGGTTCCAGTTCCATGCGCTTCTACAAAAAATATATCCTTAGGATTAATATTTCCTATCCGTAACGCGGTTTCAATTACCTTTTCTTGTGATTTCTGATTAGGGTATGTGAGGGTTTTTGTATACCCATCTTGATTGATAGCAGACCCATGAATAAGACTATAAATAAAATCCCCATCTACTAGGGCCTTTTTTAGGGATTTTAGAACTACTATCGCACCGCCATCACTTCTGCCATATCCTGTAGCATTCTTATCAAAAGCTTTGCATTTTCCATCTAAAGACAACATCTGAGCATGTTGAAACCCTTTTGAGGTCTGGGGATTTAGAATTAGATTGACCCCTCCAGCTAGCGCGGTATCAATAAGACCAGACCGAATATCCTGGCAAGCCAAATGGATTGCTGTCAACGACGAAGAGCAAGCAGTATCAACAGAAATACTTGGCCCTTTAAGATCCAGGAAATAAGATATACGGTTGGCGGCGATACTTAAAGCACCACCAGTGTTAGTATGACTACCTAGCCGATCGGGGATCAGATAACGTTGCAAATCCCAATATTCATCAAGATAGATTCCGGCATAGACACCAATATTTTTGCCCCTCAAAAGATTAGGAGGGCTACCTCCATCTTCTAGGGCTTCCCACGCTAATTCTAACAGAATCCGTTGTTGGGGATCAATAAAACGGGCTTCACGTGGGGATATTCCAAAGAAGGCGGCATCAAAATGTTCAATGTTATCAATAAAACCACCATAATTGGGAATATCATCAATTTCAGACCATAATGAACTAAGGCTTTTTCGGTTTGCTGGAATAGGACGGATTGCGTCTTTGCCAGCTACGATAAACTCCCAAAAGGTGTCTGTATCACAAATATTTCCGGGGAACCGGCAACTAATTCCTGTTATCGCTATAGGATCACTGGTCATGATTCTTGATCCTTCGAGCATAGTTCCAATTCTTATTTCCGTACTTGTTTTTTATAAGCCAAGCAACTTCTTTTTTTTCATTATTTTCTAAAGATGTTTTCTGACCATTTATGTCCATTTTTTTAAAGAATTTATTAATCAAACATTGACACAATTCATCAAAAGTAGGGACAGTATTCAATACCTCAGAAACGGTTATTGTTCGTGAATTTAATATTTGAGAAATTTCTTTTCGGCGTGCATAATCCCTATCGGGCATTAGTAGAGGTAATTTCCTATGGCCTGGACCAAGTAAAATAGAACCCTGCAGAAGCAAAGAATTTTTAGTTCTTCGTTGTGCACTACCAGCTATTTTCTTTCCATTTACGCTAATTTCGTTCTTTCCAATACCAGAAAAGCATACTGCCCTATTTCCACCGCCACACAGACCTCCATGGGCAAGTTCTCCAAAAACCCCAAAGGATCTCATCGTCGCAAGTAAAATATCATTAACTTTTTGGAAAATCACTCTCGAATATGGTTCAATGGTAGAATTGGAGATTGGGCCAACCAGACTATAAGTCAATTCTTGATCATGTAATACAATCCTACCACCGGTAATCCTTCTGACGATTGAGATACCATAACTTTCACATTTCCTTGGATCTATTTCTTCTTCTAAATTTTGTCCATATCCAAGCGATACTGCCGGAGGGTTCCATGAATATAACCGCAAGGTTAGCCTTTCATTACTTTGATTACTAGTATTTAATAATGCTTCATCAACGGCCATGTTATATGCTGGGGATGATGGAGGGTCAATAATTATTCGAAGCATAGTTAGTGAATCTACTTTGATTTAACGAGGTGAACTGCCGCCTGGGCAGCTTCCTGCTCAGCTGCTTTCTTACTACTCCCAACACCTTTGCTTAGTGCTTGTCCATCGATGTACAAATTTATTGTAAAAATCTTATTGTGTTCAGGACCTAATGCAGATTCTAAACGATATTCAGGCTGTCCTTTTCGTACTGCCTGAGTATATTCTAATAATTTGCTTTTATAATTTATAGGCTTTTCATTAAAATTAAATGTATCATTTGTGATATCTTGGAGTAGGTTTGAATATAGAAATTTCCGAACGGGCTTAATCCCCCCATCTAGATACATAGCACCTATTATCGCCTCGTATGCATCAGACAATATTGAAAGACGAGCTCTACCTCCGGACTTTTCTTCACTTTCACTCAGCAAGAGATAGCTACCGAGTTTCATGGCTTTAGCTTCGCGGGCAAGAGCGTTTCTATTAACCAAACTTGAACGCAATTGTGTAAGTTGTCCTTCACGGGAATTAGGATATTTATTGAAAATAAATTCACCAACAACTAGGTCCAATACCGCATCACCTAAGAATTCCATTCTTTCGTTTGAATTGACTCCAGAATGTTCATTTTTATAAACGTAGGAACGGTGCTTCAGTGCGGTGACTAAATTTTCAAAATTTTTAAATCGGTATTTAAGGTTTTTCTCAACTCGGGCGGCATTTATTTTTTCTATCTTTCTGAAGCTATTATCTCTTGTGTCTCTGCCTGATGGATTCTGACCATTTATGTCTTTAAAGAATCCTATTATTTTCTGGAGGATTGACAATTTAAGCCTTTTAAACTTTCAACCAGTAGACAACAGTTATATTACTCTAGATATTTTTTAACAACAAGCGATACATTATGTCCCCCGAAACCAAAAGAATTGGTCAAGGCTGCTCGAATTACTTTATCACGGCTTTTATTAGGAACATAGTCTAGATCACACTCTGGATCAGGTACCTCATAATTTATAGTTGGATGAACATGATCATTAGCTACCGATAATACGGTAGCAATAAATTCAACTCCACCTGACGCACCAAGCAGATGTCCAATAAGAGATTTCGTGGAACTAATTGATAAGTTTTGGGTGTGTTCTCCAAAAACATTTTTTATAGCAAGAGTTTCTATTTTATCATTTAAAGGGGTAGAGGTCCCATGGGCGTTAACATAATCGATTTCATCTAATTCAAGCCCTGCATTATTTAGAGCTAATCTCATAGCTCTTACTGCACCTTCACCAGATTCATGAGGATGTGTAAGGTGATAAGCATCCGCAGTAGCAGCATAACCAGCTAATTCACCATAAATTTTTGCGTTCCGCTTCTTAGCATGATTTAATGTTTCTAAAACCACCATTCCCGCACCTTCTCCAAGAACAAATCCATCCCTCCCTGAATCAAATGGCCGACTTGCCCGTTCTGGATCGTTATTTCTAGTAGACAAGGCTTTCATATTACTAAAACCAGCCACTGCCATAGGCGAAATACTTGCTTCGGTCCCTCCGGTAACCATGACGTCGGCATCCCCATATTGCAGAGTACGGAATGCATCCCCTATGCCATGTCCACCACTTGAACAAGCTGATACCGTTGTATAATTAGGACCTTTTAATCCATGAATCATCGAGATATGGCCAGGAGCCATGTCCGCTATCATCATTGGAATAAAAAATGGACTAACCCTACCGGGACCTTTGTTAATCAGGTTAGAATGCTGGTTCTCAAATGTCCATATCCCACCGACACCAGTCCCCATTATAACACCGATACGTTCTAGATTTTCATCGTTCAATTTGATGCCTGAATCTTCAATTGCCATCCCAGCTGCTATTACAGCATACTGAGCGTTGTCATCCATTCGTTTTAGTTCTTTTCGGTCCAAATATTCCGAAGGATCGAAATTTTTTAATTCCGCTCCTATTTTTACCGAGAATGAATCAACATCAAATTTTGTTATGGGACCTACACCACTTTTTCCCGCACAAAGGGCATTCCAGTAGGATTTTAAATTAAGACCCACCGGGCTAAGAACACCCATTCCTGTAATAACGACCCGTTCTACTGCCACAATACATCCCTCACGAAAAATTTACAGGTTTAATCTTCAAGAAAAATTAACCGTTTTTATTACTCTCAAGATAGTTTATCGCATCCTTAACAGTAACGATTTTTTCAGCTTCCTCATCTGGAATTTCCAGATCAAACTCTTCTTCAAGAGCCATTACTAATTCCACAGTATCCAGTGAATCAGCACCAAGATCATCAGTAAATGAAGCATTTTCTGTTACCTGCTCACTATCAACACCAAGTTGCTCAGCAATAATTTCCTTTACCCTATCTTCCACCTTTAACCTCCTATTTTAATTTTGTTTGGACTGCTTGTTCACTAACTATTCTAAGTTATTAATTTCCTAATTCAATTACATTCCCATCCCACCATCCACCTGTATCACTTCTCCTGTTATAAAAGAAGCATCATCCGACGCTAAGAAAGCAGCTACCCCTGCGATTTCATTTGGTTGGCCAGCCCGGGCCAGCGGGGTGGTTTTTACCAAAGTATCTAATACCTCAACCGGAAGATTTTCAGTCATAGGAGTCTCTATAAATCCTGGAGCAATTGCATTGACAGTCACTCCTCTACCTCCGATCTCCTTCGCCACTGATTTAGTAAATCCGATAACTCCAGCTTTAGAAGCCGCATAGTTAGCCTGGCCAGCATTCCCCGAAATCCCCACGACGGATGTAAGATTTATTATACGCCCCTTTCTTTGACGTGCCATAATCCGGAGTACGGCTTGGGTACACAAAAACACCCCACCTAGATTTACTCGAATTACATCCTCCCAGTCTTTTTGTTTCATCCTCATTAAAAGCGTATCTCGGACCGTCGCTGCGTTATTTACTAATATATCAATGGTTCCATTTTGATCTATGATAGCCCCAAATGTATCTTTTACACTGTCCGGATTTTCAATCTGAACAGCATATCCTTGAGCATGCCCACCGTTTTTTTTTATATTTTCAGCAAAACTTTGTGCTTTGTTTTCTTCTCGACTCAAAATAATAACACGGACCCCTTCAGCGGCAAAACGGCTAGATATTGCTGCACCGATACCCTGGGCACCACCAGTTATCACAGCAATTTTATCTCTTAATCCACGCATAAGTAATTTTTCTTTTATTGATCTCAGTTAAAATTAATTAACTAAGTTCTGTTCTTATTTTAGAAATATCTTCTAACGAATCACCTTTAAAAACTTTAATGTCACGATTAAAACGTTTCAAAAGCCCCCCAAGTACATTACCTGGGCCAACCTCAATCATGATATCGACACCAGCTTCAAATAAGGTCTGGATGGATTCTGCCCACCTTACCGGCGAAGTTAATTGTTTAATAAGCAATTTCCGGATATCATCGGGATTCTTAATAGCTTGGGCAGTAACGTTAGCAATTAAAGGGACGTTTGGCCTTGAGATCTTAGCATTTTCTATAGCTGCTCTTAATCCATCTTTAGCTTCCGCCATTAATTCCGAATGAAATGCCCCACTAACATTGAGACGAACTGTTCGTCTCGCCCCAATTTTTTGAGCGATTTCCATAGCACGTTCAACCGCTGGCACAGCACCAGCAATAACTGTTTGGTTAGGAGAATTAAAATTCGCTGATTGAACCGTTTCACCTTCTCTTGTCGATTCGTGACACAACTCATCAACTTGCGTGGGTGACAAGCCTATGACCGCTGCCATAGTGCCTGGATTCTTGTCGGCTGCCTCTTGCATTAATTTGCTACGTAAACAAACTAATTCTACTGCATCTAAAAATTTTAAAGATCCACAGGCCACCAAGGCGGAATACTCTCCTATACTGTGGCCGGCAACATATTCCGGCTTTATCCCGCTATCACTTAAAATTAAAGCAGATGCAACACTATGGACCAATATCGCTAATTGAGTATATTGAGTTTCTTTAAGTATTTCAGCAGGACCCTCAAAAGAAATTTTAGCAATATCGTAGCCAGAGATCTGTTGGGCTTGTTGGTACAACATACGCACTTCAGAATATTCGCTATACAGGTCCTGTCCCATACCAACATACTGGGATGCTTGACCTGGAAATAAAAATGAAATCCTGGGTTGGGTCATAGTTATTCACACCGAAATTAGATAGCCTCAACTTCTTGTACTTCCCTCCCTTGGTAGTATCCACAATGCGGACAAACCCGATGTGAGCGTTTTTTCTCTCCGCAATGTGCACATTCAATTAAGGTAGGTAGGGGAAGAACCCAGTGGGTTCGGCGTTTGCGACCCCGAGCTTTGGATATTCGTCGCTTTGGCAGGGCCATCTTTACTCCTCCTTCAAGGTAGTTAACAATGATTGCCAGCGTGGATCAATCTGCTGTTTTATACATGCACAAGAAGATTTATTTAGATTGTTCCCACATTTTGGGCAAAGCCCTTTACAATCGCTGTTGCACAAAGGTTTCATTGGCAAATTAAGATTAATAATTTCGGAAACTCGGTGACTCAGATCTATCGTTTTTACACCATAGTCTAATATTTCTAAGTCATCAGCTTCTGTTAATTTCTCTCCATCCGGTATTGCTCTATCAGTTTTTTCGAAGTAGGTAATTATCTCACTACTAATTTTTTCTTGTACCTTTTCTAGACACCGACAGCAACAAAAGTTCATCAATACAGAAATATCACCTTGGAGGACTATTGATTTCTCAGATACCATGAGGGAGCCATTTAACCTAACTGGTGACGCTAAATGACAATCATCATCCAAAACAAAAGCTTCTCCCAAGTTCCCCTCTAAAGAGACAGGATGCAAACCATCAGGTAATTTTTCTATAGAAAGTTCCATACCATTTTATGTTGTTCGGGATCCCTAAATTAAAGGTGGAATTCTAGAACCACTCCTCCTCAGACCTTAACTCAAGACACCACAACCAGTTAAAAGATTCCTATAATACCATTTTGGGCTATTATGTCAAGAAAAAATAAGCTTTTTAATTAATTGCTGTCTGTATCATATTAACAACGTCCACCGATCTATCTGCCACTGGAATTCCTGAATTGTTCAGAGCTTTCACTTTTTCCTCTGCCCCTCCCAGTCCTCCGGAAATAATTGCACCAGCATGTCCCATTCTTTTTCCAGGAGGTGCCGTTCTACCAGCAATAAAACCCACAACTGGTTTTTTCATTTTATTTTTTACAAATTCTGCCGCTTTTTCCTCATCTGAACCCCCTATCTCGCCAATCATAACTACGGCATGGGTTTCAGGATCTGCCTCAAATGCTTCAAGAGCGTCGATAAATCCGGTGCCAATGATCGGATCCCCACCGATACCTAAGCACGTAGATTGGCCAATATTTGCGGTTGTAAGCTGATGTACAATTTCATAAGTTAGAGTTCCACTTCTGGATACAACTCCCACGTGCCCGGGTTGGTGAATATGGCCGGGCATAATACCAACTTTTGTGATTCCTGGTGTAATTACGCCAGGACAATTAGGACCTAAAAGTCGGACATCCGAACCTTTTAGATAAGCTGATATTTTTGCCATTTCAAGTGCAGGTATTCCTTCTGTAATGCAGATAACGAGACCTACGCCACTATCGATAGCCTCGTAAATAGCATCTCCAGCAAAGGGAGGCCGGACGTAAATTATTGATGTATTTACTCCCTCACCTTCTACCGCTTCAATTAGTGTATTGTAGATTGGCAGACAATCAAACTTCTGACCTCCCTTCCCAGGAGTTACCCCAGCAACCACCTTGGTACCATATTCAACCATTTGCCGGGTATGAAATGATCCATCTCTACCCGTAATCCCTTGCACTGCAACCCGAGTGTTTTCATCAACCAGAATACTCATTTTGCTCCACCTCCAAGGCTAACGGCCATTTGAACAGCTTCTGCCATTGTATCAACCGCTACTAGACCGACTGATTTGAGAATTTCGCGACCTACCTCTTCATTTGTCCCAGTCAGACGAATTACAATTGGCAATGTCGGGGCCCCTTCATTACTAACTCCTATTCTATCGAGTGCAGTTACTATACCATTAGCAACGTCATCACACCGGGTAATACCACCAAAGATGTTAAAAAGAATAGCTTTTACCTTTTTATCAGCTGTTATAATTTTCATTGCCGCCACAACTTTATCAGGATTGGAACTGCCTCCTATATCTAGAAAATTAGCGGGCAATCCTCCATAGAATTTAACCAAATCCATCGTAGCCATAGCTAGTCCGGCGCCATTTACGATACATCCTATATCTCCATCTAATTTTACAAAACTTAAATCTGCCTCCCTTGCTTCAGCTTCAGTTGGTTCTTCAGATGCAGGATCACGCAGAGACTCAATCTCTGAATGTCTAAACAGTGCGTTATCATCTATGTTAACCTTCCCATCTAATGCCCAAACCTGCCCGTCCAAATCGGTAACTAGTGGATTAATTTCGACTAGAGACATGTCATTCAGGATAAACAGGTTATATAATTTAAGGAGTATTCCTGAAACCTGGTTCACAACAGACGACTCACTATATAACTTATATGCTAAGGCTCGGGCTTGATAAGGCTGAAGGCCTAAAAGAGGATCAACTCCAACTTTATATATTTTTTCTGGGGTTTCACGGGCGACCTCCTCAATATCGACACCTCCTGCAGGACTCACCATGACAACAGGTTGGCGGGTTTGTCTATCAAGAATTATTCCTACATAGCTTTCATGACTAATATTCACTGCCTCTGCAACTAGGACAGTTCGAACCGTTAAGTCATTGATACTCATGCCTATTATTTCATTTGCATGTTCAAAAGCTTCATCTGGATTATTGGCAAGTTTAATTCCACCCGCCTTTCCCCTGCCACCAGTATGAACTTGAGCCTTAACTACTACTTTGGTAGCAAATTCTTCTGCTATGTTCGATGCTCCCTGAGCTGTTTGTGCAATCTTTTCCCTTGGTATAGGAATCTCATTCTGGTTAAAAATTTGTTTCGCCTGATATTCATGTAAATTCAATTAAGCACTCCTTAAAATATAGGAAATAGTGTAATATTAGTGATTTCTACCTTTTGTCTTTTTGGTCAGTCGAAATCTGAGCTGTTATGGCATCAAAACTAGGCTTGAGAGCTGGGTATAAAGATTTAAAAATCTTATAATATCCTCTATATTTTTTTTCCGCCTGGGCGTTTGGTTCTGTAGTTGAGGTAATAGTAACTAATTGATCAGTAGCTTCCTCCACAGATCCATAAAATCCTGTACCAACAGCCGCAAGAATCGCAGCTCCAAATGCTGGCCCCTCATCCGCATTGACAGTAACGACTTCCGCGCCATAAATATCCGCTTGCATCTGACGCCAGAGAAAACTCCGAGCTCCTCCACCAATTGACCTTACCTGATCAATTGACACCCCAAGTTGTCTCATAATTTCTATAGAATCATTTAAAGCAAAAGTTACTCCTTCCATAACAGATCTTATCATATGTGAGCGTTCATGCCTAGCAGTCAAACCAACAAATCCACCACGAGCATTTGCATCCTTGTGGGGCGTCCGTTCCCCCATCAAGTAGGGAAGAAAAACTAACCCATCACTACCAATGTCAGCTCTTTCGGCCTGTGAAGTCATTATTTGATATGGATCAGCTCCAAGCATTTTTGCTGCACTAATTTCTACATGACCAAATGTATTTCGTAACCATTGAAAAGCCCCACCAGCAAAAAGACTTACCCCCATTAGGTACCACTTGTTAGGAACACTATGACAAAATGTATGTACTCTTAGTTTAGGGTCCACCCGAATATTATTTGTATGGGCAAAAATAACACCTGAGGTACCTATGCTAGACAAAATCCTTCCAGGTCGAATAATCCCTGATCCTATCGCGCCACAAGTATTATCTGCTCCACCTCCTGCTACAGGTATTCCGGGTTTTAGACCCCAATCTTTAGCCACTTTTGAGGTTAGATAACCACATATGTCTACAGACTCAAATGTAGGGGGCATAATTTGATTTGGGAGTTCGATTGCATTAAGGAGAGGATCAGACCATTGACGGTTACGAACATCAAACAATAACGTACCAGACGCATCAGATACATCCATAGCAAATTCATTCGTCATTAGGAAGCGAATATAATCCTTAGGTAATAAAACATGTCGAATTTGCTCGTATACTTGAGGTTCGTTTTCACGTACCCAAATTAATTTTGGTGCAGTGAAACCTTCAAGGGCAGGATTAGATACCCATTCCACTAAGTTTTCTTCACCAACCTTTTTATTGATCCACCGACATTGATCAGTTGTTCGAGCATCACACCACAGTATCGAAGGACGGAGGATTTTATGGTTTTTGTCAAGAAGTACTAGGCTATGCATTTGACCCGACAGACTGATACCAGCAATCGATCCAGCAGAGATTTTTCCAATTTTCATTGCTTGCGCAACAGTCTTTGATACACCTTGCCACCAAGAATGAGGATCTTGTTCTGCCCAATTAGGTTGTGGAGTATTGAATATAAGCCCTTCAGAAGCTTGGCTCACAATATCACCATTCTCATTAATTATGAGAGATTTAACACTTGATGTACCTATATCAATACCAATAAAATGCTGCATGGCCCCCATTCCCAACCTGCCATTTCTCGTCAAGTTTAATATTTTGAGATCGCTTAAGTTAACCTTCACCTAAATTGCTGCCTATAAATGGCGTTCTTCAACCGTATTACCTATATATATATCCATTAAATTAGTCCGGTTTCCCCAAAAAAGGTCCTGTCCCCACGAATTAGTTTCTAGACCTTTAAACCAAGGTTTACGAAGATCCAAAACATGTGTATGATAAATAAATACACCCCCGACATCAGTGACGAGAATTTTTTCTGCCTCACCATAAAATTTCATCCGTTCGGCAGTATCCATAGTAATACCCCCTGCTTTTAACAAACTATCAAAGGATTTGTTTTTCCAGTCCTGACGTCCATAACCTAACGGTTGAGAGTGCCAAACCTGCGTAAGCATATTTTCAGGATCAGGATAATCGTATTGGTATGGAATTAAACCAAAAGGTATTGTGTAGTCGTACATATTTTTCATATACAAACCAATTTCTTGATTTTTTATTTTTACTCTTATCCCTAATTCATCTTTAAATACACTTTGAATCATCTGAGCAATTGCCATTTGTGTCAAATCAGCCTGACGAAGCCATAATTCAATTGTTGGGAAGCCTTTGCCCCTAGGAAAGCCAGCTTCTTTAAGAAGTCCACGTGCTTTATCTAGATCAAAATTTTGGACAGTTTTAAGTTTATCACCCGTATAACCCGGGAAACCAGGTGGGAGCATAGTGTATGCTGGAGTCCCATGGCCTTGAAGTATTACATTACATATAGCCTCTCTATCTATCGCATGACTAATTGCTCTCCTTATTCTCAGATCATTAAAGGGAGGAACTCTCGTCCTAAAGAAAAGATACCAGGTCTGGAAATGAGGATTTGAAGTTAGTTGCCTTTTTAGTTCTGGGGTATCTTCTACTTGCTTCAGATATTGAGCCACAATCTGTTGCCGATCTACTTCATTATTTTCATAAGGGGAAATTCCCGGATGCTGTCCAATACCAATGAACTTCAATTTTATTTTCTCGAGGTAACCAGGGTAAGGTCCATTATAGTAGGGATTTAATTCATATGAGATATATCGGTCAGTGATCCATTCTGATAATTTATAACTATAATTACTCACCATATTCTCTGGCAAAGTCCACCGTTTACCGTATTTCTTTACCTGCCAAGATGGAACCGGAGCAGCTGAGTTATAAGCCATTATAAACGGAAGGTAAGGGCATGGATTTTCTGTGGTAATTTGAAGAATATTTTTGTCTAATGCGTTAATTCCCAACAAGTTAGGATCGTCTATCACCCCATGATTAAACGCTCGCGCATTTTTAATTTGATAAAAAAGAAAGGCAAAGGCATTACCTTCTTTGGGATCAAGAAAACGTTTGAAAGTATATTCAAAATCATTAGCAGTCAATTCTCGACCATCACTCCACCTAGCGTCCTTTCTTAGATAAAAAGTCCAGATTCGGCCGTCTTCGGATGATTCCCAATGACTTGCTACCCCAGAACGGAGTAAATCATCATGATCAAACATCGTCAATCTTTCAAAAAGGAAAAGATCAGATCCTTTGACTCCATAATTATCTATACTTACATCTAGAGTTTGGGGTTCTTCAATAAAATAACTAAGAATTTGTTTGTTTAAGGGGGCTGCATCCGATGGTAATTTTCGGCCAAGACTATTTATAATGGATTCATTCTGGGCATTCTCGATAGAGACATCATCAACAGCACAGCCATAAATGATTGTTATGCTAAGTATTAGTGGTTGGCAAAAACGAAAGTAAGGAAACATAGCCATCAGGGTTCTAAGAAAAATTCAAACTAAAGAATGACAATCATGAAAGAACAAAACATCACTGGTCGTCTGTTTTTTCGATAACTGGTAAGAATTGCATAGTCCTATAAATGGTTTTAATGAATACCAGTTACCGCCCTAAATACCAAATTACAATAAATCTTTTTTTCAACAACTTAAAAGTTTACTTTTTGTTTATCTCTAGGTTGCCTACACCTATAAAACGTCTGAAGTATTGGGTCGCTGAATAATCAATTTATTAAAGTTTTGCTCTTTACGGAAAAGTATTATCTGTGTATATTGGTTCACCTATTTAAATATAGTCCAAGTAATTATTCATAAACTTTTTTTAATGGGAATTATCAAAATCTCATGGCTCATCAACTTGTTGACAGTTTCGGTCGTACTATAAATAATTTGCGGGTATCAGTAACTGATCATTGTAATTTTAGATGTATCTATTGCATGCCAGAAGAAGGAATGATCTTCCAACCCAAAGAAGAAATCCTTACCTTCAGCGAAATTACACGTTTTGTTCGAATAGCTAGTAATTTAGGAATTAACAAGCTACGTCTAACTGGGGGGGAACCTACAGTTAGACAAGATTTTCCGACGTTGGTCCGTATGCTTTCAGATTTGCCAGGCATTGATGATATTGCAATGACGACTAATGGCTTTTTGCTTGATAAAATGTCCCTACCTCTTTCTAAGGCTGGACTTTCCAGAATCAACGTAAGTCTAGACACATTGGATGAAGAAAAATTTAAAAAAATGACACGCCGGAACGTTCTTAAAAAAGTACTAAAGGGACTTGATGAGGCTGTAAAACATTTTCAACTCCCAATAAAAATAAATGTAGTAGCAATAAAAGGTTATACAGACGACGAAATACTTAATTTCGGAGAAATGGCGAGGACTGGCCCATATCAAATTAGATTTATTGAGTTTATGCCTCTCGACGCTGATCGCTCCTGGTCCAGAACCCAGGTTTTGGAAGGCTCCGAAATAATTCGGAAAATAAATCAACAATGGCCCCTTGAGGAAATAAAAAAGCCAAACCAAAGAGAACCCGCCGATTTATTTAGATTTCAGGATGGTACGGGAGAGATTGGTCTAATCAGATCAGTTAGCGAACCATTCTGTGAAAGTTGTAATCGCATCAGATTGACTGCTGACGGTAAACTTCGAACTTGCCTGTTCTCTATAAAAGAAACTGATATTAAAACGTTACTTCGAAATAATTCCTCTGATATAGATATATCAGAAGCAGTAATAACAGCAGTGCAAGAAAAAGAGCCGGGACACCTTATAAACGAACCCGAATTTATCCAACCAATACGCACTATGTCATCAATTGGTGGCTGACATTTCCCAATAAATGACACACTAGGCCTAATAAAACTGTCTTGTTAGTTTTAATATTGGGCAGAGGATATTAATAATGAATGAATCAAAATCTTCTCAAGAACTACTGGCCCAAATTAAAAACGAAGTAACAGAAATCACAATGCTTGGACTTAAGGAAAAGATCGAACGACAGGAGGACTTCATTCTTATTGATGTAAGAGAACAAGATGAAGTAGATCAAGGAATGATTTCTGGGGCTCAGCACATTCCACGAGGGTTTTTAGAACTAAGAATTGAAAATATTGAAGCTGATCGGAACAAAGAAATAGTGCTTTATTGCGCGGGAGGAAATAGGTCAGCCCTAGCAGCCAAATCCCTTGAGACAATGGGGTACAACAACGTTATTTCAATGCGGGAAGGATACACCGGATGGAACAACTCTGGATTTCCGGTAGTCCAAGAAAGATCTTTAAACCCAAGTGAACGTTTGCGTTATTCTAGGCACCTTATAGTGCCAGAAATAGGTGATAAAGGGCAGATCAAAATATTAGAATCCCGAATCCTACTGGTTGGAACCGGAGGGCTAGGATCTCCTTCTGCTTACTATCTAGCTGCGGCAGGAGTTGGGACTATAGGCCTCATTGATTTTGATGTGGTTGATATGACTAACCTTCAACGACAAATCATCCATGGCACTTCAGATATCGGACGCCCCAAAGTTGTATCTGCTCAAGAGACGATCAATGATCTAAATCCAGATTGCAATGTTATTCTTCATGAAACCCGCCTTATGGCTGATAACATAATGGATATTATTGATAATTACGACATTGTAGTAGACGGTTGTGATAATTTCCCGACACGTTATTTAGTTAACGATGCCTGTGTTTTAGCTGGGAAACCTAATATCCATGGAAGTATCTATCAATTTGATGGCTACGCTACAGTGTTTCATCCACAAAAAGGTCCATGTTATCGGTGTCTTTATCCAGAACCTCCGCCACCAGGAGCTGTCCCTAGTTGTGACGAAGCCGGGGTATTGGGGGTCCTCCCGGGAACAATAGGCCTAATACAGGCAACTGAGAGTCTAAAACTGGTACTTGGCAAAGGCGACCCACTAATCGGACGAATTCTAATGTATGATGCCTTAGATATGACATTTCAAACTTTTAACGTCCAAAAAGACCCATCTTGTCCCTTGTGTGGTACTAATCCTACCGTTACAGATTTAATTGACTACGAGGCTTTCTGTGGGATTTAAAATTTTTAATAAAAACCCCACCTTTCTTTAATATTGGACAAATTTTTGTCTAATTGAAATTATCAACTAGATAACTAGGTCTGTTGTTATCTATCAAACTATAAGGAAATATTTTATGGCTGATCGTATTGGTTTTATTGGTTTGGGAATTATGGGTGAGCCCATGTGTAGAAATCTACTTAAATCTGGATATGAATGTACCGTTTATACTCGAACCAAGTCTCGGGCTGACAAGCTGATCTCGGAAAAGGCTGTTTGGGGCAATAGCCCAAAAGAAATAGCACAGAACTCCGATATTATTATTACAATTGTAACTGATACGCCAGATGTCGAAAATGTTATCCTGGGTGACAATGGGGTTGCAGAAGGAATCCAAAAAGGATCTGTCGTAATAGATATGAGCACGATCTCTCCATCAGCAACTCAAAAAATTGCTACTGCTCTACAGGACAAAGGAGCGGAAATGCTAGATGCACCTGTGAGCGGTGGTGATACTGGTGCGATCGCCGGAACACTTTCTATAATGGTTGGAGGAAATCAAAAAGTCTTTGATCGGTGTCTCCCGATATTAGAATCGATGGGTAAAAACATTAATCTGATTGGTGGTCATGGTGCTGGACAGATGACCAAACTATGTAATCAGGTGGCAGTTAGTGTTGCCAATCTTGCGATGGCGGAGGCATTAATCCTCGGAGCTAAAGCTAATCTCAATATGGAAAAAATGTTAGCAGCGATTAGTGGAGGAGCTGCTGGATCATGGCAATTATCAAACCTGGCGCCCCGGATAATTAAAAGAGATTTTGATCCGGGCTTCATGGTAAAATTGCAGCAAAAAGATCTTCGGTTGGTACTCGGTGCTGCCTCAGAACTGGGTTTGGGGTTACCCGGAACAAGTTTAGCACACCAGTTATTTAACACAATTGAAGCTGCAGGAGAAGGAGAAGAAGGAACCCAAGCCCTTGTCAAATCATTAGAACGTATGGCAGGAGTTGAAGTGTCAGAATAGTTGGATTACAAAAGAGGAACCATGCGTTTTTACACGCTTGTAACCCTGTTCGGTATCAGTGTTGCTTTAATCGCAATTGTAGTGGTTGTCAAATATAGCATTTCTCCGATGGGGAATTCTAAAAACAAAGTGGATCAGGGAAGAAAAATATTTAGACTTCAAGGATGTTCATCTTGTCATGCTATAGGGGGCGGGATTTCAAACGCTCCGAATTTAGCCGGATTTATTACTCGGCTTAAAAATAAGATATCAGATCACAATTACCACCAGCATTTAAATGATTTAAAAAAACAGCGCCCCGACCTTTATTTCCATTATGAAAATATTTATCATAATATTTTAAAAACCAATCCTGAAAACCGACTTCGAGTCTGGTTTATTGAACATCTTAAGAATCCCCGTTTCGATAATTTTACGGGATTGATGCCGGCATATAAACATCTTACAGACCAACAATTAGATCAGCTTACAGCTTTTATACTAACACTTAAATAGACAAATTTTTGGAAAAAATTTAACTCTTGCAACAAAAACCAAATAAACTGGAGACCTAAATGGATACTCGAGGCAAAAAATATAGTAGAGCAATAACAGATGGTCCATCACGTGCACCTGCTCGAGCTATGTTAAAAGCTTCAGGCTTTAAGGATTCTGATTTAGCAAAACCAATAATTGGTATTGCCAATACCTGGATAGAAATTGGCCCCTGTACCTATCATTTGCGGGAACTGGCAGAATACGTAAAGGAAGGTGTTAAGGCTGCTGGTGGTACTCCTATGGAATTTAATACTGTATCAATTTCTGATGGAATAACTATGGGTAGCCAAGGGATGAAAGCTTCCTTGGTAAGCCGAGAAGTAATCGCCGATTCTATTGAGTTAGTAGCTATTGGCAATATGTTTGATGGACTTATCGCCCTATCCGGATGTGATAAAACAATACCTGGAACAGTTATGGCTTTGGGACGTGTTAACATACCATCACTTATGCTCTATGGTGGTTCAATCATGCCCGGGAGTTTTCAACAACACGACGTAACAATTCAAGATGTGTTTGAAGCTGTAGGAGCTCATGCATCCGGTAAAATGACGGATGGAGAATTAAAAGAAATTGAAAACCATGCTTGTCCAGGAGCTGGTGCTTGTGGTGGACAGTTTACTGCAAATACCATGGCAATTGCATTTGAAATGCTTGGTATATCTCCTATTGGAAGTGCTAGTGTACCTGCGACTCATCCTAATAAACCCGAAGTTGCAAGACAGTGCGGGATCCAGGTTATGGAATTGGTTAATAATAGTATTTGCCCCCGAGATATTATGACCAGGAAAGCTTTCGAAAATGCTATTACAGCGGTTCTTACAACAGGAGGATCGACAAATAGTGTTTTACATCTTTTGGCGGTCGCAGAAGAAACAGGAGTTGACTTAAACATAGAGGATTTTGATCATATTAGTCAAAAAACACCTCTTCTGGCTGATTTAAAACCTGGGGGAAGGTTTGTGGCAAACGATCTTTTTGCAGCAGGAGGCAATCGGCTTGTCGCAAATCGTTTATACGAGGGGAATATGCTTCATGATGGAGAGTTAACGGTTTCAGGGAAAACTATTGGAGAAGAAGCTTCAACGGCAATCGAAACCCCGGGACAAATAGTAATTCGTAACTTGAATGACCCTGTCAAACCAACGGGAGGCTATGTAATACTTAAAGGAAACTTAGCTCCCGAAGGCTGTGTATTGAAAGTAGCTGGACACGAAAAAACCTATCATAAAGGACCAGCCCGTGTTTTTGATTGTGAAGAAGATGCGATGGCAGAAGTATTAGCTGGAGGTATCAAACCTAATGATGTTATTGTTATTCGATTCGAAGGTCCGAAAGGTGGACCGGGAATGCGGGAGATGCTTGCGGTAACTGGAGCCTTAATCGGTGCAGGCCTTGGTGAATCTGTCGCTCTGATGACAGATGGCCGTTTTTCAGGGGCCACTCATGGTTTCATGGTAGGTCATATAGCTCCTGAAGCAGCGGTCCGTGGTCCGATCGCAGCTTTGAGGGACGGTGATACTATTTCTTTTGACGTAAAATCAAGAAGATTAGATGCCCAATTATCTACTAGAGATTTTGCTGAACGACTTAAAGATTGGGTAGAAAAACCATCCCAATTTGGAAGTGGGGTTATGTCGAAATATGCGAAATTAGTTTCTTCTGCAGCAAAAGGGGCAGTTACTAAAGGATAATAAACCAGATTATTTAAATTGCTCCTTCTTTACTCTTTTAAATTATAATTATTCCGAATATCAACTTCGGGTAGCTAATTCCCCCGGAGGAAAAATTTGGCATCCGGGAATCGTTCGGAGGATAGTTTCCGGCCCGGGAGGTGAATAGATAGCTATAATCCGCAATGGCTCCCACCCGGTGTTTATTGTTTCGTGGTAAACATCCGGAGGGATATGGCATACCATCCCAGCTTTAATTGGGCGGCGTGATTCCTCACCATCTTCTTCGACCATCTGAATGCCTTCACCTGATATATAATAAAGTATTTCTTCGACCCCTGGGTGATTATGTCTTATATGCCCTTTGCCAGGTTCTAAAATTACAATTCCCATAGTAAAACGTTCGGTGGAGGTTACTCTTGGCTCACTTAGCCATTTTATCGTACCCCAATCAAACATCATTGTTTCAACGTCATTCGGTTCAACAAAACGAAGACTATTGTTTTTCATAATAAACCCCAGGTGATATAATTTTGACTCATTCAATCTGGATTTTTCAAACTAAGTTTGTTTCAGGTAAGTATGTTTTTAAAATTTTTAACTTCTTGTGTTAAGGAACGTTCAGTTGGAAGTCGTTCTATACTTGATGCACCGAAAAATCCAACAATTCCTGTCGTCTCTTCAAGTACGTTTGCCGCATCAGTAGGGGAGGCAATAGGCCCCCCATGACAGAGAATTAATATGTCATCCCGGACAGAGGTTGCGGCATCATGGATAGCTTGAACTTGATTGATCGCCTCTTCTAGGTCCATGGAGGTGCGGGCTCCTATTGAACCACTTGTTGTTAGCCCCATGTGAGCTACTAGAATATCTGCTCCAGCGTTTACCATTTTTATAGCTTCGTCTTCTTTAAAAACATAGGGGCAGGTTAAAAGGCCTGCTTGGTGAGCTTCTGCTATCATTTTTACCTCCAAATCATATCCCATATTGGTCTCTTCCAAGTTTTGACGAAATAAACCATCAATTAAACCAACTGTAGGGAAGTTTTGGACCCCCGAAAACCCCTGTTCTTTTATTTGACGAATAAAATTGGGCATATGCCGGAAAGGGTCTGTACCACACACACCTGCCAAAACAGGGGTATCCTTTACGATGGTTAATACTTCCTGCCCCATTTCTACTACTATTTGATTAGCATCCCCGTATGGCATCATACCAGACAGCGAACCACGACCAGCCATTCGGTACCGACCTGAATTATATACTATGATTAAATCAGCTCCACCTTCTTCGGCACATTTAGCAGACAAACCAATTCCAGCACCGGTGCCAATTATAGGCCTACCTTTACTAATTTCCTTTTTTAACTGTTCCATACATTTTTTATAGGGTATGGTCATAGATTATTCTCCAAATTTTTTGAAACGTTACATACATAAACAGAACCCCCCACTACTGTTTGATCAAGTTATCCTTTACCAAAATTTTCTTAACAGTTCTTCAGTTTGATTCTTTCAACTGAACCGATATGAATTTTTATCGACACGTTAGAACAGTAAATATGTGAAAGTTAGTTTAGGAAGCTTTAAAACTTATTTAAGGGTTAATCCAGCAAGGATGTTTTAAAAATTATTCTGCTTTTTTACATCAAGAATTCTTTTAGAAATTACCAGCTATAAATGTCTCAAGCATTTCTATTTCAAAAGGTGGTAAAGCAAAATATCTATTAACCCTGTTTTATTAGACTACAGTGTCGACTCAAAATCAGAAATTTCGTTCTTGCCTTCAAGTACACCAATTTCTAAGTGAAAATCACGGGTCTCATCCGGTTCTATATATTGCATATAACCATTCTTTCTGTTCCATGCTCGTCCCAACATACTAACATTACCTGGCTCGATTCCAGTAACATATGTCCCTCTATGGAAATGCTGCCAATGAGTAACTAATGGCATTTCTTTTTGGGGGAAAGACCAGTACAGTCCCAACTGTAATCGGTCATTAATTAAAGCAATTTTGCATTGGCCGTTAATATCAGATCGAGGATAATGGATGAATACATTATCTTGGGCTTCCTTATTAGGGGCAGGAGTGAAACCATAATCATCGACTGTAACTTCTTGGTCATTTAACCATTCAGTTGTTTTCTCACTATTAATTACCATTCGTGTACCTTCGTCTAAAATTGGAAAACCGGGATTACAGTGATATACAAACATTAGAGGAGACCTGTCTACTGCTAAATTATGTATTTGATCGTGAATACGAATAGATTTTTCTCCTAACACGGTTGATATTTCCCGTGTCATTTCTAAATTGGTTCCAAATACAACAGCTTCTCTTATTTTCCCAATTATCTTAATTACATAGTCATCATCCGACCAAACCCCCTCAGTATGAACCTGCCTCGCTGGAAGAAAAGATAATCTACCGTGAAGACCAAGTTCTTCATTTTCCTCCTCCTGGTCGATTTCAGGGTGCCCAGTAAATGTCAATCCACAACTTAGGACAAGCCCACCAAAAAAGCCCCGCAGCCAACCATTACCCTGGGGCTCGTAAAAAGATGGACCGACATCTCCGGTATTTCCACGAAAACAAAGAGACATTCCTTTATAATGGGCTGAGGCTATATCTAATGCACGACCCGGCAGGACAGAAAAGCAAAGCCCTGAAGCGTTAAAAACTTCAATTAGATCGGCTCCTCGATCACTACCTTCTTTTAATTCCGCATATCTTGCATTAGCAACTTGACTGACATCTCCAATAAGATCCAATAGTTCCCGTCGGTTATAGTTTTTCCCAAAAATATTTGGCATAAAAACCTTTCCAAGTTAGAAGGTTTGTTTTAGGTATTAGATATTACTAAGGATAAAATTACCGGTTTTGGATCTTGGCCCAGCTATCCCGAAGTGAAATGGTCCGATTAAAGACCCTATTCTCCTGGCTATCTTCTCCAGTATCAACACAAAAATACCCCAAACGTTCAAATTGGTAATTAATACCAGGAATTGCATTTTCTAGCTCTGGCTCAACCTGACAATTAGTTAATATTTTTAAAGAATTGGGGTTAATCAAATCTTTCCCGTCTTGGGATTCGACAAGGGCGGGTTCCGCATCTTCAAACAACCTATCATATAATTTTATTGTAACATTTAAAGAATGCCTAATTGACACCCAATGAATCGTACCTCGGACTCGTCTACCATCCGGGGAGGTCCCACCTTTTGATTGGGGATCGTAGGAGCAATGAATTTCAACTATGTTGCCGTTTTCATCCTTTATGACCTCATCACAGGTAATGTAGTACCCATAACGTAACCTCACCTCCCGTCCTGGCGCAAGGCGAAAGAATTTCCTGGGTGGCACCTCCATAAAGTCAGACTTTTCAATATAGATCTCCCGTGAAAAAGGAATCTTCCTGGTGCCCATCTCTTTATCTTCTGGGTTATTTAACGCTTCGACCAGCTCAGTATCTTCCTGAGGATAATTTGTTATTATCACCCTTAAAGGATCTATCACTCCCATTACCCTTCGTGCTGTTTTGTTAAGTTCTTCTCGGATTATAAAGTCAGACAACGCCATATCGATAAGGTTATGATGTTTAGCGACTCCGACACGTTCACACAAAGTACGTATAGATTTGGACGTAACCCCTCGGCGCCGGAGTCCTGATAATGATGGCATGCGAGGGTCATCCCATCCACTGAGGACAGCATCATCAATTAGTTTCCTATAGAATCGTTTGGAAAGAACCGTATAGGCAAGATTTAATGGAGCGAACTCAATCTGTTGGGGATGGTAGACCTCTAGTTTATTCAAAATCCAATTGTATAAAGGTCGATTATTTTCAAATTCTAGAGTACATAGAGAATGGGTTATCCCTTCAATAGAGTCCGAAAGACAATGGGTAAAATCATACATGGGGTAGACTCGCCATTTTTCACCTGTCCTATAATGGTGAGCATACCGTATCCTATAAAGCACAGGGTCACGCATAGTTAAGTTTGGGTGGGCCATATCAATTTTCGCTCGAAGAACATGGGAGCCCTCTGAGAACATTCCTGCTTGCATATTATTAAAAAGGGTTCGATTTTCTTCAATTTCCCGATCTCGATATGGACTATTTCGGCCTGGTAGTAGAGGAGTGCCTCTATAACTCCGCATTTCTTCCCAGTTTAAACTATCTACATAGGCATCGCCTTGATTTATGAGTTGGAGGGCATATGAGTAAAGTTGCTCAAAATAATCTGAGGCGAAGTAAAGTCGTTCCTCCCAATCAAACCCTAACCATTGTATATCATTTTTAATAGATTCGACGTAATCGACGTTTTCTGTCTCTGGATTGGAATCATCAAACCGAAGATTACACAATCCCCCATATTCTTCCGCAACACCAAAATTTAGACAGATTGACTTAGCATGGCCTATATGAAGATACCCATTAGGTTCTGGTGGGAACCGAGTTAAAACTTTACCTCCATATTTACCACTGTCTATATCTGAATTAATTATTTCACGTATAAAATCTCGTTGCGGTTTTGGAGAATTCATAAAAGTTATTTTCCCATTTTACCGTAGATTTCTAACTTCAATAAACATACAAATGATTTGATGGAAATGCCAAACCTACAAATATTTTAAAGTTAATTTGGTATATTTCCTAAAGAAAAAAATGACTATTCATAATAAATCACTCTTTAACTGCGCCTAAAGTTATTCCTTGAACAAATTCTTTCTGCATTGCCATGAAAAGAAGGACGATTGGAACTGTCGATAGAATAATACCGGCCATGAGTATTCCATATTCTTGTTGGTAAACCCCCATTAAGTTCGCAAGTCCCAACGGTAATGTGTACTTTTCCATATCTCGCAAGACTATCATTGGCCAAAGGAATTCATTCCAAGCTCCCAAAAACCCGAAGATACTTAAAGCCCCCATCGCGGGTTTTATTGCTGGTAATATTACCCTCCAATAAATTCCAAATTCTGACGCCCCATCTATTCGAGCAGCATCAATGAGTTCATTTGGAATGCCAAGAATAAATTGCCGCATTAAAAATACACCAAACCCCGTACTAGCTAGATATGGAAGAATAACTCCCTGGTAAGTATCTAACCAGCCGAAACTATGAAGCAAGGAAAATAATGGAACTAATACCAGATGGAAAGGAATCATCATTGAAGCTAAAACGATTCCAAACAAAATTCTTCGTCCTCTAAAGGAATACTTCGCAAATGCGAAACCGCTCATTGTCGAAATTATTAAAAGAAGTATTGTATGGGCTGAGGCAAAAAATGTGCTATTAACTGTATATTTAAGTATCCATTTTGCTTCAAACAACTTTTTGAAATTTTCAAAAGTAGGACTTGGGGGTAAAAATGTAATGGGGTAAGAAAAAATTTGATCTGCTGTTTTGAATGATGAAAAGAATAACCATAGAAGTGGACATAGAAAAACAAAGGCAGCAGTACCAAGTAGAAAATAGGTTGCGACAGTCTTAAATAACTGGTCTTTATAAAATACAACCATACCGTTATTACTCCTTAAACAACCCAAAATATCTTACCTGAAAAATTGATACAAGGCCGATAATCACAGCTAAAACCCAACCAATAGTTGATGCATATCCCAAATTAATAAATTCAAATCCATGCCTGTACAAATACATTACTATCGTAATACTAGCGTTACCAGGCCCTCCTTCTGTCAAGACATATGGTAGATCAAAGAGTTGAAATGAACCTATCACCGATGTTATAACTACAAATGCTAAAACTGGTTTGAGAGCAGGGATGGTAATATATCGAAAAGTTTGCCAGGGGCCCGCTCCATCAATCGCTGCGGCTTCGTAGAGTTCTTTACGAATACTCTGTAATCCGGCAATAAAATAAATCATATTAAAACCAGCCCAACGCCAAACACCCGCTAAAATTATAGCTGGCATGACCAGATCTGGATCTTGAAGCCAGCTAATTTCTCGCCCTAAAAATTCATTCACTAGTCCATATCGCCTGTCGTAGATCACATAAAATAAGATTGCAATAAATACTCCCGAAATTAAAACAGGGAAGAAAAAGATTAACCGAAACCAATTTCTTCCCCTTAAGTTAGATTTACTTAGCAATAATGCCAAAAATAGTGCTATAGGTAATTGTAACAAAAGACTTCCCAAAGCAAAATATACTGTATTCCACAGTGCTATCCAGAACACTGGATCTGCCAATAACCTTTCAAAATTACCGAGACCCACAAAATTTAGATCTTCCATGCCCCGGGCAGCATATGTACTTAGTCTGAGAGAATCTGAAAGCGGATAGGCCATAAAAACACCAAAAATGATGAAGAAAGGAGAAATAAATATGTAGGGGGAATATTTAGTTTTCATGGCTTTTAACAATTAAAACTACTTTAAGTTACTACAAATGACGACAAAACAATAGGTGCAGAGGTGATACGGCAAAGAGTTTTGGTAAGTTCCGTCGCATGTTTTGTTTTAATCATCTTACCGAAGAGTTCTTCTAATGTGGCCTTTATTAACCGGACAGATACCTATTTTAAGGAGTTCTGGTTCTTAGGTTACGGAGGTCTCCAGCCACTTTAGCTAAAGCCTGTTTTGGCGTTTTAATCTTATGAACTGACTCATAGACTGCATGCCTTAACAATTCTGACCCTTCAGCCCAGTAAGGATTTAGGTAAAATGACGGAATCTCAGCACCCAATTTGGTTAAAAGTAACCCCAGTTGTTGACCTCCAAAATATTTATCATTTTTTTGAAAGACAGGATTTCTCCATGTCGATTGAATTGGAGGAATGATATTAGTTTTTATATATCTGTTGGCAAAGGCTTTTTCGTTAGTATAGATATGACGAGCAAACGACCAAGCAATATCAATATGTTTAGATTGTTTTGTTATACCTATCATAGTCCCGCCCCAGGTAGAAGTACGTCTCCCATTTTTATGCCACGCAGGAAGAGGCATAGCTCGCCATTTGCCAGCAAGTTCAGGTACATAACTACGTATTGAACCAATATACCAGTCGGGAGCCAAAAGGCCTAGTACTACGCCATCCTTCATTGCCGCAAAATTCGCTGGCGAATCAATTGGTCCTGCAAATGCCGGAATCGCCAAATCATCATTATGAAATAATTGGCAATAAAACTCTAATGTCGAGACGGCAATACTATTGTCGATAATAATATTGCCCTCTTTATCAAACATTCCACCACCATTCTGCAAAAGCATCAACCAGAAATGCCCTGGGTGATTTGCACTTAACATAAGAGGATATCTTTGGGTGTGTCCTTGACTTTTATCAAATTCAACGAAACGCCTTCCGGTTTTAATAAAATCTTCCCAGGTTTCAATTAAATTAAATTGAATACCAGCTTCTCTATAGACATCCTCACGGTAAAGTAAGACCACAGGATGAACGTCATGGGGAAGACCATATAACCGATTGCGAAATACCCAGGGGGCCACCCTTGCAGGCAAAAAAACATTAGTAAGGTTACTACTTTCTACACGCTCAGTAAGATCAACAAAAGGGATTTCCTTTTTACTATTCTTAAAAAATCGCCCTACCGAAGAGATTTCTACCTCTGCCAGATCTGGAGCCCCTATCCCAGATAAAAAAGCTGCGAGTAACTTGTCATGGATATTAGTAACCTGCCTAAGTTTAACTGTTACCCCAGGATTAGAGGCCTCAAAACTTGGAATACTTGCTTGGTATTCTTCGTAGTGGGTCTGAGCAAAAACCCAAAATTCTAGCGTACTTTTTTTGTCGCTTTCACGAAATATGATTAAGAGAAAACTTAAGCCTAAAAGTATAGCAAAAATAACAGGAGCTTTGCCTAAATGATTCATGGACTAATTACTTTTATTTTGGTGATATTCATTGGAAAAGCCTCTACCTTCCAATTGAAAAAATTATAAAACTACCACTTTTTGAATCTGTTAAACACCTTGGTTCATTCTGCCATCGCCCGTTTGATAGGATCCATTACAGATTTTATAATCTTTTCTGGAGGTGGACTTGTAAAGAAAGATACAAGAATACCAGTAACGCTGGCTGTAAGAAAACTCCAAGCTACTGGAATTAAACCAGGAGAAGAAATCCAGTCATTGAAAAAAACAATTAGAACAATATTTCCTGTGACAATAGATGCTATAGCAGCAGAGGCTGTAAATTTTTTCCAATGCAATCCTAAAATCCAAATTGGTGTTAATGTCACAAATCCCGAAAATGAAAGTTGAGCGATTGCAAAAATAGAGTCTGGTCTCAAAATAACTATGTAATAGGTAATACAACCAAGAATTACAAGGAATAATCGCCCTAATATAACTTGAGAACGTTTTGAGAGGCCATACCAAACATCCCTTGTAAGCATCGAAGATAATGTTAACATTTGAGCATCCAAAGTAGACATGACAGCAGCCAAAATACCGGCTAAAGCTAATCCTTGAACAATTGGTCCAAAATGGCTGCGGATTACCATCGGAAAGACCTTGTCAGATTCTCTTCCTATAAAATCTGGGAATTCTAGACGACCCCAAACTCCAAATAATGTTGCCACAAGCATAAGACCGATCATAATTATTGGATAATATTTAATTGAGTTTTTTAACGATGTTACATCTTTGGCCGCAAATACACGCACCAAAATGTGGGGGAAGCCCAGTACCACTAGTCCCATTGCCATACCCCAAACGAACCATGAACCAGTTGAAAAGAGCCCTGTGTTTTTAGTATTGGTTAACTCAGGAAATTTTTCGGCAACCTCTTGCATCACTCCTGTTAGTCCTCCTAGATTCTGAGCAACACTTATTATCGAAACATATAAAAACAAACCGAAAATTAAACCCTGAAAAACATTGGTCCACATTGTAGCCCGCATCCCACCAATACAAGTATAAATTAAAGTTATCACCAAAATACCAGCAGCGGCAATTTCAAAAGAAATTGCCTGTTGCGTGAAAACATCAACAGCTAGGCCAACTCCTGCAACTCCTGTCGATATATAGGGAAGCATATAGATAAAATAAACAAAAAATAAAAGCCGTCCAAGATTGGGACATGCTAATCTTCGAGCTAATAATTCGGCCGGAGTGAGTGCCTTTAGGGTTTTTGAAGCAATCCAAGCAGGATAACCAATAAAATAGTAAGCAACAGGAATGATCAAAGCCGCCATAGCCGCAGTATAGCCAAAAACACCATAACCGTGATGATAAGCAAGGCCTGATATCCCCATGATCAAAAAAGGAGTAATATTGGTCCCAAGAAGTGACATGAAGAGAACAATTGATTTGGCGAGACGTCCACCCAGAAAATAATCTTCGGGTGTCGGTTTGGAGCGTCGGAAAGCCAGCATTCCAATGCTCAGCACCACCGCCAAATAAAATAAAACTACGATTAATATTATTGTTTCATTATCCATCGTAATCTTGCCAAACATATTTTGTGAGGTAGACGACTGAAGCGGCCGCTAGTATAACCCAAACCAAATGATAAACCAAGTCTACTGGGAGCCAACCAAAAATTAACCACATAGACTCCCCATGATTAAAAAAATCAACATGTAAGATCGCCAGGATCGATACAAACAACCAAAATATTCGCCTATGTTGTCGTCTTGTCATAATTTTTTTAACCTAATTATCGGAAAGAAAATAAAGGTGTTTTTATCTAATTTAATTATCCCGGCTTTTCAGATAACGTCGTGTTTCGGCAGAAACGATTGGTGCAAGAAAAAGTAGAGCTAAAAGATTAGGAAAGGCCATGAGGCCGTTCATTATATCCGAAACTGCCCAAACTAATTCAAGTTGAGATATGGCACCTAGGCCAACAAATAAACAAAAGATAACTCGATATGGGTAAGTTGCTTTTTCACCTAAAAGATAAACAATAGATTTTTCCCCATAATAACTCCATCCTAGAATTGTTGAATATGCAAACAAAATTAGGGCTAGCGCTACAAGATATCCCCCAAAATTTCCAGGCAATCCAATCGTGAAAGATGAAGCTGTCAGAGATGCTCCAGTTTCACCCGACAACCATGCTCCGGTGCCAATTATTATAAACCCTGTAATGGTACAAACAATTATTGTATCAATAAAAGTTTGGGTCATAGATACAAGTGCTTGCGTTACTGGGTCTTTCGTTTGTGCTGCTGCTGCAGCGATCCCAGCACTACCAAGGCCAGATTCATTTGAAAAAACTCCTCTTGCGACTCCATAGCGAATAGCGTCACGGACCAAAGCACCGGCAAAACCTCCCCCAGCCGCCATGGGCGAAAAAGCATGGGTAAAAATCAAATCCATTATTTGTGGAATTGCGGCAATATTAATTATTATCGCAACGATACCACCAGCCATATAGAATATAATCATAACTGGAACAATCAGACTGGTTACCAAGCCGATGGACTTTATACCACCTATAAGGACAATTCCAGTTCCGACCACCAATACAATTGCTGTAATCCAGGGTGATATTTGAAAGGTGGTCTGAAGCACATCAGCCATCGAATTAGATTGGGTCATATTCCCTATCCCAAAAGCAGCAAGACCCGCAAAAAGAGCATAGGAAGCCCCTAACCACTTCCATCCTAAGGCATTACTGATATAGTACATAGGGCCACCTTTCATACGCCCCATAGAATCGGTCTCTCTATATTTGACGGCTAGTACAGCCTCAGAAAATTTTGTCGCCATACCTACAAGACCCGTAATCCACATCCAAAACAGGGCACCAGGCCCCCCAGCCACAATTGCTGTAGCTACCCCAGCAATATTCCCAGTCCCGACTGTCGCGGCAAGAGCCGTCATAAGAGCCTGGAATTGTGTAATATCACCTTTGGCATTAACATCTTTTCGATGAATAAATGCTAAATACAGAGCATGTGGCAGGGAACAAAATTGAACCCCCTTCAAACGGGCCGTAAGGTAGATTCCTGTGCCACCCAAAAGAAAAAGCATGGGCAATCCCCAAACTTGGGCTTGTATATTGTTAACAATTGATAGGATTTCGTTTTCCATAATAAGATTCCTAACCTTTATTGAATATTTATTCCCGAAGGAAACCTACGAATCGATATGAATAGATGTCAAGTATTTTCCAAATTCGTACTTGATCTTTAATCGTACCCTTCTTATAGTGTCCCTTCATAAGGGCAGAAATAAGATAAACTATTCTGATTTGTGTACACAAAAGACTTAATTTTTAATTAGAGGATATTTTCATGTCACTACTTCGGATAGGAATTGCAGGAACCGGTGGTATGGGTGGTAACCATGCTAGAATTCTTTCGGCACGGCCAGATGTTGAACTTGTAGCTCTTTTTGACACCGACCCTGTAGCGATGAACCGCCTAGAAAAATCCCTTGGAATGGCGGTTCAGGGGTTAAATCACTATGCTTCCCTCGAAAGTATGATTGAAGAGGAAAAATTAGATGCCATAGTAATAGCCACCCCCCATACCTGTCATGCTGATCAAGTTCGGGTTAGTTTAAAATCTGGCCTTCATGTACTTGTGGAAAAACCCATGGCAACGACCACCAAAGATGCCCGAGATTTTATCGCCTATTCTGAGAAGGCAAATAAGGTCCTCTCTATAGCTTATCAGCGTCATGGGGATGGAAAGTTTATAAAGGCAAGAGAATTAATTAAGGCCGACGCTATAGGGGACGTCAGGCTGATTCATGTTATTATCGCTCAGGATTGTCTCCGGATTTTTACTCCCGGTGCATCATGGCGGGCAGATCCACAACTATCTGGTGGTGGCCATTTTATGGATACAGGAAGCCATATAAATGATATATTACTTTGGACGACGGGGTTAGAACCTGAAACCGTTCACGCTTTTATTAATTCAGAAGGAACTCTTGTTGATGTTAATACAGCGATTTCTGTCAAATTTACCAATGGTGCTGTTGGCAATCTTTCCTATACTTCTATGTCTCCAGAATGGCGTGAAGAATTCACATTTTATGGAACAAAAGGTGTTATGCGTTTTGGGGCCTCCGAGTCTTTACTTTTAAACCAAAAAGGAAAAGATATTGTATTGCCACTGACGCCAAGTAAAGGGCAATCACCAGCGGATAATTTTGTAGAAGCAATACATGGAAGGGAGGAGGTACAGGCACCGGCTATTTGTGGTCTACGGGTAGTACAGTTAACTGAAGCTGCCTACAAATCGGGAGAGTCTGGCAATCCAGAAAAAGTTGGTTAATTAATAGGTAATTTTTTTACTTGGCAGCACAACCAATAGAAACTCAACTAGTTAAAAAGAGAAAAATAAAATAAACAGAAACCACTCTAAGGTTTTTTAATTACATGAGGTCGAACATGAACGATTTTGAAGCAGGTATTTGTCCTTTGTTTATAAATGGGAACTGGAATATACCGAGTTCTATTCCCACCGAACCCGTATTTAATCCTTCAGATGGGAAGGTGATCGCAAGAACTCCCATGTGCGGTCCGGAAGAAGTCGATCAAGCTGTCAGAGCTGCTACTGATGCGCTTCCAGAATGGTCAAAAATCCCAGTTGTGGAGCGCGCCCGGATTCTATTTCGATATGTCCACCTTCTTGAAAACCATTTTGATGAATTAGCCCAACTGGTGACTCGAGAACACGGTAAAACACTTGAAGAAGCACGGGGATCCGTACGACGAGGCATTGAAGTTGTAGAATTTGCTTGTGGAGGTCCCACTCTACTTATGGGGGATTCACTCAACCAAATTTCTAATGGGATTGATTGTGATACAATTCGCCAACCTGTGGGAGTATGCGCTGGTATAACTCCATTTAATTTCCCAGCGATGGTTCCCATGTGGATGTACCCTATAGCTATAGTTTGTGGAAATACTTTTATTCTAAAGCCCTCTGAAAAAGTACCATTGACAGCTATTCGTCTTGTAGAATTGCTTCACGAAGCGGGGTTACCTTCCGGTGTCATGAACCTAGTCCATGGTGGGGTCGATGTAGTTAATTCTCTTTGTACCCACCCTGGAATCGATGCTGTCTCTTTCGTAGGATCATCTCCAGTAGCTAAACATGTTTATCAAACTGCTACTGCCCATGGCAAACGCGTTCAATCTGCTGGAGGAGCCAAAAACTACATGATTATACTTCCTGATGCAGACCCTCACTTTACGGTTGATGCCCTGATAAGTTCAGTTTATGGATGTGCAGGAGAAAGATGTATGGCTGGCAGTGTGGCTATAGCGGTGGAAGAAGCCGGGGAACGAGTCTTACCAGTTTTAAAGGAAGCTTTGAATGAATTACGAGTTGGTCCTACTGATCGGAATAACGAAGTAGAAATGGGGCCTGTGGTTACACGGGAACACTTAGACCGCGTTCACAGCTATATTGATTCAGGGTTGGGAGAAGGAGCATCACTTTATCGAGATGGTAGGAACATTAAAGTTGAGGAAACACCTGACGGATTTTATTTAGGACCTACAATTTTTGATAACGCCAATACTACTATGAAAATAGTTCGAGAAGAAATTTTTGGGCCTGTTTTATCCGTGATTCGAACCAAAAATCTAAATCACGGGATTCAGGCATGCAATCAAAGTGGATTTGGCAATGCTGCGGTCCTTTTTACCGGTGACGGAGGAGCTGCTCGGACCTTTAAACAAGAAGTTAACGCTGGGATGGTAGGCATTAACGTTGGTGTACCAGCGCCTATGGCATTTTTCCCCTTTACTGGATGGAACAATTCATTCTTCGGCGATCTTCATATGCAAGGGAAAGAGGGATTTGCTTTTTACACCCGCCAGAAAGTTACAATGACACGGTGGGCTTAAATTAGACTTATACTATAAAAGGTCGGATCATATGCCAAAGCCACTTGTTTATATTTCGAAAACATATCCACAGGATAATAACGGTTTAAACGACACCGCATTTAGTATTCCCGCTCAACAGATTCTGCAGGCATTAAACCTAGATTCTGGTAATCGAGCTGTAATGATTAAACCCAACATTACTGCTGGTGCTCCCCGTAATAGTGGGATTGTAACCCATCCTGCCTTTGTCGGAGGAATCGTTGATTATTTTACTGCAGACCTGGGAATTTCAAACAAGAATATTTTTGTTGGTGAAGCCTCTAGTAAATTAACATCCTCTCCCCAACGTGAAGTTAATTGGAATCGCAGTGGTTATACAGAAATGTCACTAGAGAAGGAAGTCCAACTACTCGAACTGGCAGATTATGGAAATATCCGAAAAACTCCGGGGAATACCGTTCACCTGCATAATATTGGAATTTCAAGATGGGCTGATGCAGATAATATATTCTACATAAATGTACCTAAATTGAAGACACACAATTTAAGCATAGCAACTTTGTGTGGGAAAAATCAACAAGGCGTAATGATCCCGGTTGTGGAACGCCATTTGTGTTCTGATGCATGGCGTAAAACCTTTGGTGACGAAAATAAGAAAAAAAATGGACGAGAATGGATGGATGAGAAAAACCATGAAGCTTGGCAACGCAATATTGCCCATATGCATTGGGATGTTTTCCTTGCTTGCCAACCAAACTTTAATATAGTAGAAGGGATTGTTGGACGAGATGGCAACGCCTTCTATCTTGGCCGAAACTTTCCCTCAGGGCTAGTGATTGCAGGTGAATCTATGCCCGCGGTTGATTTTGTAGCAGCCTATTTGATGGGTTTTGAACCAAAAAATCTTATTTATCTCCAGGTTGGCATCGAAAGAGGTCTCTGCCCGCCATCTATAGATGAAGTAGCTGTTCATCTTGTACAAGATGGTACTATCATTGGATTGACCGACCCTAACAAATACAGAGTTCAACCTGCATTTGAGGTTTATAGAGATATACCATCAGATTATAAAAAGAAAGCCTTGTTTGACGAGTATGATCCCAATGCTGATGATTTTCAACTCGCCGGATAATTTCTACTTTGAAGCCTTAAGAAGGAAGTTACGATGGCTCGCCAGTTTAACATACCTGACTTTTATAAAAGCAAAATTACTTCTAGAATTAAAAAATTTAGGCAACTCTTGGATCCGAAAAAGAAGGACTTAGCGCCAACTGTCCTAAATTTTGGATCAATTAGGGTTATTTTTGCTCGGCATTTCGGATTTTGTTTTGGAGTTGAAAATGCTATAGAAATTATCTATCAGACCCTCGAAAATAATCCTAACAAAAATATTTATCTTCTTAGTGAGATGATTCACAATCCAAATGTAAATAATGACCTGCTATCCAGAGGTGTTAAATTTATTCATACAACCCGGGGGCAACAACTTATTCCATGGGAGTCATTGACACCAGAGGATTTAGTAGTAGTTCCTGCTTTTGGAACGACGGTTGAAATTAAGAACTTACTTACAAAAATGGGTGTTGATTTCTGTACTTACGATACAACCTGTCCATTCGTCGAAAAAGTCTGGACCAGGGGACAACAGATCGGCCAGCAGGGTTTTACAGTAGTAATTCATGGTAAACCTTTCCATGAAGAAACAAGGGCTACCTTTTCCCATAGTATTCAGGAAGCACCAACACTAGTGGTCCGAGACCCTAATGAAGCAAAAACATTAGGAGATATCATTACGGGCAAAAAAGACATTAAAAAGTTTTTTGAAATATTTGGGAATAATTGTTCAGAAGGTTTTAATCCGAAAAAAGACCTGGAAAGAATTGGGGTAATCAACCAAACAACTATGCTAGCTAGTGAAACACATCAAATAGTAGAAATAATAAGGGTGGCACTAAAAAAACGTTTTGGTACAGAAAACATAACTAACCACTTTGCTGATACATCTGATACTCTTTGTTATGCTAGCAATGAAAATCAAAATGCAACGTATGCTATGATAGAGAAAGGAGGAGATTTAGCTCTAGTCGTTGGGGGTTATAATTCCTCTAATACTTCTCATCTAGTTGATCTCTGCAATGAGAAAATAAAAACATTCTTTATTAGCAGTAGTGAAAACCTTCTCTCTAAAAACCAAATTAAACATTTCGACCTAAAATCTAAATCTGTCATAACCACGGAGAGTTGGTTGCCAAAGAAACGCCCTATTGATCTTATTTTAACCTGTGGAGCCTCGTGTCCAGATATTATGTTAGATAATGTTCTACTCCGTCTCCTATCATTTTTTCCCGATTCTACCGACATCTCTGCTGTTCTGTCTGATTATGAAAGCAAAATTCTGTAAACCCAAGGGTTGAGACATAAACCCCAAAATTACTAAATGAAAATGATCATAATGTTAGATAAATAGAGGTACACTATGCAAATTGGAGTCAGTTCTTATAGCTATAGTAAACTTGTACGATGTGGTAAAATTACAGAACTTGATGGAATTCAGATAACAGCAGATCTTGGGTTTGATGTTATCGAATTTTCGACATTAAATTTACCTCAAGATCAAATACTCAAAGAATTTGCTCCTATTATCAAAAAGTCCTGTCAACAGGTGAATCTTCCAATAGCAAACTATACAATTGGAGCAGATTTTATTAATGGTAGTAATGGGGATACTAAGAGAGAAGTGGAACGGGTCAAGGATGAAGTACGTATTGCGCATCTTCTTGGGGCACCCGGAATTCGGCATGATGCCACCCGTGGTTTTGAGTCTGACTACAAGGGAAAACGATCGTTTGATGCCGCATTAGAAATTCTGGTGCCAGCTATTCGAGAATTAACTGACTTTGCGGCAAAACTAGGTATAAAAACCATGGTAGAAAACCATGGTTTCTTTTGTCAAGATAGTGAGAGAATTGAGCAACTGATAAATGCGGTTAACCATGAAAATTTTGGTATACTGATAGATATTGGTAATTTTTTATGCGTGGATGAACCTCCAGATCAGGCGGTTGGCCGACTAATACCCTATGCCTTTCATATACACGCTAAAGACTTCTATAAAAAATCCGGGCAAGAACCAGATCCAGGAGAAGGATGGTTCCGAACTCGGGGAGGTAACTATCTAAAAGGTACTATTGTTGGCCATGGGGATGTACCTCTTATTTCATGCTTGGATACCATTTCTAGATATGGCTATGACAATACACTTTCTATAGAATTTGAAGGTCTGGAAGACCCAATAGATGGAATCCGAATTGGTCTTGCTAATTTGAAAAATTACCTTGGGTATGAGTAATTTAAGTAAGTTCAACCACTTTTCCCGTTTCTATCGATTGATTAGCTGCTAGTGTAACAGCGAGGCTTTTTATCCCATCACTATAATTTGATTTAACAATCGATGGGTCCCCCGTTTTGATAGCCTTAATGAAGGTTTCGTTTTCAGTTTGGTACGGATTATTTTTTCCAGTATAACGTACTGTTTCACCCTCCCGTTCGACGGCTAATTTGTTACCCTCTATTTTGATTGTCATTCCACGAGAAATAATATGTAAGCCTGTCCCATATCCTTGTTCAGCGACACATGAAGATAGAATAGTCGCTACTGCACCACTTTCGAAGGTTAGTGATGCTGTGCTAGCATCCTCCACATCGTAATCTGGAATATCGTGCATTAATCCAGTCTTTGCGCCTGAAGCATAGACACTAACTACTTCACCCATGAGATATCTTGCACAGTCATAAACATGTGTGGTTTGTTCTACTATCTGGCCTCCCGATTCAGATTTTTTACGCCACCAAGGTGCTCCTGGTGTATTCCCTATCCAATATCCCAACCCTAATGAAGGTTGTACACCAACCAATAAATTTTTAGCTCGTTCTGTAATATCAAGATATCTCCAGTTATATCCGACGGCCGTAGTGACCCCGCGGTCTTCAATCCGATTGGCTATATCCTGAGCTGTAATATTATCGAGAGCTTGTGGTTTTTCAACGAACAGATTAATTCCTTTATCAATAACAGAAATTTCAGCATCACCATGAGCAAAAGGAGGCAGGCAAACGTATACAGCATCTAATTCCTCTTTGTCCAACATAACATGGTAGTCATCATATGCCCTACCACCGTGACGTTCTGCCACGGCTTGAGCCCGTTCCAAAATCAAGTCAGAAAAAGCTACAAGTTCAGCACCATCAATATTGGGTAAAATATTTAAATGCATCCCAGCTATCCCACCAGTTCCGACAAACCCAATTCGAATACTCATTATCTTCTCCCATAAATTATGGTTTCATTCAGGAAATAAACCCTCTATTTTTGTTTAAAAATTTTATATTTCTCTTTTAACAACTATCAATGTAACATCATCCTCCTGATCCTCCTCACCTATATACGAATTCCATAATTTAATCAAATGTTCTTTTATTCTTTCCGGTGTCCATAAATGACATTCTTTCAAGGCTTTTTCAAGTTTTTCCTGTCCAAACGTTTCAGACTCCATACGGTCAGTGGACCTTTCGATAAGTCCATCTGTATATAAGATGAGGACATCTCCTTTTTCAAGGTAAATTCGACCATCATCAAATGTAGCATTTTTAAAAGATCCCGCTATCATTCCTCCAGTATCTAGTATTACTATTTCACCAGTTTCTCGGCACAATAACGGTGGAGGGTGGCCAGCATTACAATAAATGAACGTCATATCCGCAAGGTTTGCGATGCCATAAAAGAGGGTAGCGTAGCGATCGGCTGACGTCACCTCAAACAATACTTCATTAACATAGCCTATAACATAACTTGGCAAGTATACATAGTAATTTGCATATTCATGGAAAGAAGTATATAACGACGCCATTGTAAGTGCTGCTGGGATACCTTTCCCGACGACATCTCCGATGGCAACACCCAATTGTTTTTCAGAAAAAGAGATTAAATCGTAAAAATCTCCCCCTATCTCTCGACTTGGTTCACTATATACAGCTACTGAAATACCGGGCACGACTGGAATGTTTCGAGGTAGCAGTGTCCGTTGTATCTCACCGGCTACTTCAAGTTCTCTAGTTAAGGAAAGATTACGGCGGGCCTCATCAAACAAACGGGCGTTCTCGATAGCGATACTAGCCTGAGATGCAAATGCCTCTAACAGAAAACGACTATCCTCATTATAGGCGTTAGATCGATCGTTTTCTATATTAAAAACCCCAATCACCCTATCTCCAGATAATAGTGGGACCGCCATTTCTGATTTTGTCTCTGGCCGATGCTGTACATATCGATCATCAATCAATACATCAGGAACAATTATCGCCTTGCCAGTTTGAGCAGCTGCCCCACTAATACCCTGACCTATTTTTAAGTTTATCGTATTGATATTAGCAGGATAACCTCGGATAGTTCTTTCAACTACTGTTTTTGTATTATCATCTAGTAAAAAGATTCCTGCTGCATTATAAGGCACTACTGATTGAAGTGCATCAATAATTAGATTCAAAACTTCGTTAAGATCTAATGACGCACTAATTCGTTTCCCAACATCATAGAGAGCGTTTTGATGCGAAATTTTCTGACTTGCAAGGCTTCTTTGTAAGAATGCCGTAACCAAATATCCGGCATGGTTAGTTAAGGTTTGAACGATTTCTGCTTTATCTCCAACTAGGTTGTTCTGACGAGATTTCATTATTACAAACATAATACTACAAAAACGTTCATCTACGAACTGATGAAAAAGTACACCGAGTTTACTGCCATCACTACCACAGTAAAATTTATCCAGTGGCCATTCTAAGAACTCTAAATCGCCTATTAACAAAGGGCATTTTTTTTTGTCTAACCAAACTAATAACCCGTCAATATCTATACCGGTTATAGTTTGGGTGGAGATACAACTTGGGGATTTAAATACAATTTCTTTTGATACTCGATCGATAACAAAAAACTGGCAACCTTCAGCTCCCGAAAAATTTAAAACTTCTTCTTCAATAGAGGTAGCTAAAACAGATTCTCCTTGAGCTGCAACCATACGAGTTAAGCCTTCTGACACTTGTTGCCAAAGGACTTTAGGGTTTGCTTCTACTGCTAATGATTTAAACACAGTCATCGTTATATCTACAATTTATTAGGGTTTATGAGAACCGAATTTATTTCGTCTATTTCATATTCTTATTTAATTAGGTCGTGATAGCAAACTAATAGCTTCTTGTATATCATCAGGAAGTGGTACTTTAATTTTGTGGTACTGTTTTGAATAGGGATGTAAAAACTCTAGTTCCGTAGCATGGAGAGCTTGCCTCTTTAGGAACTCTAACATTTTTCTTAACCTTGGACGTTGTTTAGGTGCCAGTCTGGCTAGCCATTTGACTCTGCCACCATACACAGGATCCCCAATAATTGGGTTACCAATATGAGACAGGTGAACTCTAATTTGATGGGTTCTTCCGGTCTCTAGATCTAACTCTAGGAGGGCACCTTGATTAAATGGTTTTAAAACACGATAATGAGTAATTGATCGCCTCCCTGCATCAGTTTCTACTACTGCCATCCGTTGACGATATTTTGGATGTCGTCCGATTGATGTATCAATGACTCCCGTTAAATTTTTTGGACATCCCCAGACCAGGGCATTATACCTACGTTTTATCTGCCGTTCCGCTAGTTGTTTTGACAAAAAAGCACGAGTGTCTTCAGTTTTAGCTACAATCAGCAATCCCGAGGTTTCTTTGTCTAGCCGATGTACAATTCCTGGCCTTATCGAATTCTCAAAATCTGCAAAGTCTTGGCAGTGGTAAAGAAGAGCATTAACCAGGGTAGCACTAGTATGTCCGACTGCTGGATGAACTACTAACCCAGATGTTTTATTAACTACAAGTAATGCTTCATCTTCATAGACAATATCTAATGGAATATTTTCGGGTTTAAGAGTTGTAGAGGGGACATTGGGCACTTTTACAGTTATAATGTCACCTTCCATTACTTTATGGCCACACTTTTTTATAACAACGCTATTAACGGAAACTATACCGTCTCGAATCCACCGTTGTATTTTGGAGCGACTGGCGGTTGTTTCCGTCTCTGAGAGGAATTGGTCCAGACGTTTGTGAGAAAAATTAAATGTTACAATCGTCTTAATGAATGCCCCGTTTTCTTCATCTGGAAGGAGCGTCATCAATCAAATCTCGTTTTATGGCTGGAAGTCTAATGAAAAGTAAAATAAAACCAATAGTTATCGCCGAATCTGCAACGTTAAAAATAGGCCATCGATAAGCGCCGATACCAACATCAATAAAATCTGTAACTTCTCCGTAGAGCACTCGATCAATTAGGTTACCAAAAGCACCACCTAGTATTGCCATCATAGCCCGTTTACCCCATCTTTCCCCCCTGGGAAGTCTTAAAAGGTAATAAAACATAAAACCACAAGCTATAATCGAAAGGGTAAGATAAACCCATCTGCCCCCCAACATAATTCCAAAAGCAGCACCAGGGTTTCTGATGTAAGTTAACTTAATCAAATCACCAACTACTGGCCATGACATATACAACGCCATCGATTGCTGAACCAAAATTTTGGTAAATTGGTCCACCAATACTATACTACAACAAATTGCAGTTAATTTAACGAAATTAATATATTTGATATTTATATCTGCCCTTGCTCTTCCTTCGACTTACATTCTATACACATTCTTGCATGGGGAACAGCTTCTAGACGTGCCTTACCAATGTCTCCCGCACATGAGGAACAACTACCATATTCCCCATTCTTAATCCGTTCTAAGGCTTCGTCGATATGAAATAAAAACCGACCTTCTCGGGAAGCTAAGTCATATGCTTGCTCCTGTTCCATAGATTCAGTTCCTTGATCAGCAGGATGTTCCGAGAATGGATAGCTGCCAGCAACATCACGGGCGTCAGAATTTATTGTTTTGTTTCCGAAATACCCTAACTCATGAAGAAGTGTTTCTCGTTTTTCTAGCAATAGCGTTTCGAACTTCTGTAAATCTTTACCCGTCATCATACCTCCAAAACATTATAAACAGTTTTTAATAAGTCTCGTTATTTGACTAAAACCTGCTCCGAAAATCTTAACCGATCCTCCACGATCAAAATCTATTCTTTCAACAATACCTACCGCAGCTACTGGAAGTCTGCAATGTACGCTGGAAATAACTTCATCAACCAAACCTTCACCCATAACGTCACAACCCATTTCCCTCCATTCTAACAACTGATTTTTTAGCTCACTTATCCGGACTCTTCCATACACTGCTTTTGAATATCTCATTGCCATCCTATCAGCTATTTGCCCTAAGTGTAACGACCAATTCTTATCATATGGGGCATTCATATTAGGATACCTTTCCCCAATACATCTATCATTATGACCTCGGAGTGGATTCTCACCGGTCCAATTAACATGATCTTTAATAATTACATAACTTCCCTTGTGGATCGTTCTCCTTAGGGGAAAACAACTGAACCCAACAATCAAGACTTCCGACTGAAGAACCTTAAGGACTCGGATCCCTACTATTTTTTGTTGGAGCATAGTATTGGTGTCTAGACATGCAATCACCGTTGAACCAATTCTAAACATTTTTTGAAAAGGCCATAAAGAGTTCGGTGACACGATTTCTTTCCCAGGAAAGCCATTAATAGCCTCTCTAGGTAATATCAGGCCTACCAGTCGTTCAGATTGAACTAGATTTTTTAATCGCCGGGCTATCACGAGATTGCTATTATATGTCTCCATAATTCAACCCGACCAAATTCTATTAATTTCTCCAATCAAGTAAAGTTACATTGCCTGATCCGATGGAATATTTTTCGTTTCCGAATTGGTCTGTATTAAATTGAGTTGCTCCTGGTGAGACTCTAAAAGAATTCTAAATTTGACTTCATAATCTTTTCGTAAAACTGTAAGGTCTTTTAGTTCACGTTTGATTTCACTAACCTGACCATTTGCCTCTGACAGCCATCTGTCAGCTTGGTTTTCTGCTTCCTTTAAAACATTTTCAGCCTCTTTCATGGCATTGGCCTTCATATCATGAATTACCCTTTGAGCAGAAACTAGGGCATCCTCCAAAAGCTTACGCCTTCGTCCAAGATCCGCAGATTCAGTTTCTAACTCTACAATTTTAGTACGAAGAACCTCATTTTCTTTTGCAAGGGTTTCAAATGCACTAGCAGTTGAGTTAAGGAAAGCTTCAACCTCATCCATATCATAACCACTGACCCAACGTGATTTAAAACTCTTGCCGCGAATACCTTCAGGACTTAGATCCATTTAATGTTAATTCTCCCCCATTTTGATTTATGTTGCATCCTAGAAGGGAAACAATAACGGCATGATACTTAACTGGACAAACCTAATTATTAGGATAGCAATTAATGGTGAAAAATCAATTCCTGCTGATGCCGGTAATAATCTTCTTATGGGTAATAATATTGGGTCGCTATAGAGAATAAGCATCTGGAAAAAAGAATTACTAGCATCCGGATTGAAAAAAGACAGGATAGCACGAACAAGTATCACTATAAAAAGCACATCAAATATAAAGTCTATTACGTAAATGATACTCCTAACTACTACCTCAAATACAACTCGGGTTTCAGTACCGCTTACGGTATCTGTCTGAAAAAGAACTAGGCCATGAAAAATCCCAAGTATTAATATACCGATTAATGCTGACCGATCAACCTGACCAGCCCTGTAACCAGTAAAGCGTCGGATAGGCGAAAGAAAGAAATGGGCCATGTTATGCATTAACTGACCTGACTGGCTAAACGCAAATGACGTTTCGATAGATATAAAAAATGCCCCTAAGAAAAGAATGGCTAGTACCCTCACCCCAAAATCGAAAACATCTACCAGACCTGACAGAATCGATACAGATATAGAAATCCCCGTAACAGCACCGACCATAACCCCCCGAACGATAACTAGGAGGAGGATCGCGAATATTGGAGACCAATCAAAACGTGGTTCACCTCGAATAACAATCTGCCTAATTACTCGGAGTACCGGTTCTGTGGTTGTATACAACCCTCGCTGAATCGGATTTTCACTAAACGGGCCAATATTAGGCATAAATAGCCGCATACCAAAAGCTAGCATATAGACGTTGATAATGAATTCAATCATTTCAAGCAGGTTCCTATTCTAAAGATCATAAATGCAGAACTTTTTAACCCTGGCGGGGTCCAAATATAGCTGTTCCAACACGTACCATATCTGCACCTTCGTCTATGGCCACTTCAAAATCATGAGACATTCCCATTGATAGAAAGTCCATGCTAACACCAGAAATGCCTGCTGATGTTATCTGATCTCTTATCTCCCTAAGAAGTCTGAACGCTGGCCTAGAATCTTCTGGATCCAATTTAAACTCGGGGATAGTCATTAAACCTTTTATAGACAGCCATTTCAGCGTGGAAAGCTGACCTACCAGTTCCAAAGCTTGGTCTGGATTTACCCCGGCCTTGCTCGCTTCCAGAGATGTATTCACTTGAATCAAAATCGGCATTGATTTTTCTAAAACTTCAAGCCTGCGATCTAATTCCTGGCCTAGTTCGAAACGATCAACAGATTGGATCATATTAAATATTTTTACAGCGAATTTTGCTTTATTTCGCTGTAAGGGGCCAATCATATGTAGGCCAGTGGTATCATCAGAGTCAAACTTTTCTATTGCTTCCTGGACTCTATTCTCACCAAAATTTGTTGCCCCAGCCCGCCGAACCTCTTGAACCATCGAGATCGGCTGAGTTTTTGTCACCACAATAAGCTTAATTGAGTTTAAGTCCCGACCTGCTTTGTCGGCAGCCCCGGAAATACGGTCTAAAACTTTATTGAGGTTGTTTGTGATATTAGACAACGGCTTTGCCTCGTCGAAAAAATTAGTGTGATATTATATGACGTATGTAGAGTTTTGGCAACATAATTCCACATTTGACGCCAATCCGTGCAGATTTTTAGGCCTTTATAAAATTGTATCAAAGCAAGAAACTGGTCTAATTATGACTCTCTAACTTTGACATTTCAAGTTTTTCAACTGGTTTGTCCCTTAAACTATAGTTAGTATTTAAATGAAATTCTCTCTTTAATTGTTTTAATCCAATAAATTTACCTAATTAACAACCTATTATTTATGATTTATCTATACCACCCAATGAAAATTATTTTGACATTACTTTTCGATTAAGTGTAGTTTTGTTTAACTTCGACATCAGGGCAAAGTGATAATTAGAACCACTTAGTAGAACTAGATGCAGATAATTCCTTATTTTAGTTAAGTATAGATATCAAGAAAAACAAGATATCTTGGATAGTTCTTCGTTGAGTTACGGAGAAGGATACTAATGATATTCTCAATTCTGGGCAGATTTAAAATTGCCTTAATTTTAACACTGGTCTTTAGTTGTGATAATAAAAGCTCTGACATCCCCATCCAATTTTCTAAAGAACAGTTTGCCACTTTAGTAGAAATTCTTTCTGAAAATGGAGGAAACTTCGATAGTGACAATTTGGTGTCTAACGAAGCAGGTTACCTCCACATCAGTTCTTTCTTAAAAAAATTTGCTGTTAAAAATGAAGTATACATTGGTGTTGGGCCTGACCAAAATTTTACGTATATCTCCCAGTTAAAACCCCGATATGCATTTATTCTTGATATTCGTCGTGACAACTTAATTGAGCATTTAATTTATAAAGCTATATTTGACCTTTCGGAAACAAGAGCCCTATTTCTTTCTCTTCTGTTTAGTAAACCTCTATCAGATGGATTATTAGATAAAGCTAACCCGTCTATAATAGAACTAGTAGAATACTTCGACAAAACTCAGAACAACGAAGATCTCTACAAAACCAATCTTAAAAAAATCACAGAAAAAATTAGTACGTACGGAATCTCATTAAAAGACGGAGATTATTCACGTATTGCAAATTTTTACCAACAATTTTTTCAGAAGAATTTAAATCTGAAATGGGAATACCGTTCAAACGGGGACCGTGGGATCCCCTTTATTACCTATCGTTCATTTTTACTTGGTAAAGATCTAGAAGGAAATTTAGGAAACTTTCTTAATTCTAATGAGGATTACTGGTTTATTCGAGATATGCAGGCACGAAATGCTATCATACCAATTATTGGAGATTTTGCAGGAGAACATGCACTACAGGCTATAGGACAGTACGTCAGAAAACGGGGAGATTTAGTTTCAGTTTTCTATCTTTCTAATGTTGAATATTACCTTTATCCTGATAAGAAATTTGATCAGTTTGCTCGGAACCTCCGGTCTCTTCCAACAAACGGCCAGAGTCTTATAATTCGAGCTTTTGTCAATCTAAGAAATCAAGAACATCCTAAACAAAAAAGTCAACATCTAATGACAACACTAATTCAGTACGTTCGATCATTTAACCAACTCTATGCTGAAGGGGCCTACCAATCTTACTATGATCTGGGAACAAAAAATTATATACATTAATTCTTACAAGGTTCTTTCAACAAATTTTATAGCCTCCTTTAAGGTATCAGTTATCTGAGCTATCTCCCCCAAGTTAATAATAAAAGGTGGGCTTATAGCTATGTGGTCTCCATTAACTCCATCCAGAGGTCCGGGAGCTCCAGGCATAACTAAAAGGCCTCTTTCAAATGCCGCCTGTACCACCCTAGAGGTAATACTTTGTTCTGGGTCAAATGCCCCTCCAGACTCTACTCCGGGGGAAAAGTCAATTCCACAGAGCAATCCCTTACCCCGTACTGAGTTTACTATAGAAATATCTTTTAATTCTTGTAGTTGTTCGACCAATACTTTACCCATCTGATCACAATGTCTAATTAAGTTATGCTCCTGAATATATTCCTGCACAGCAAGAGCAGTTGCACAAGACAGAGGATTGCCGCCGTAGGTATGACCATGAACAAAGGATGGGGAGCTTTCAAAGATTGTGTCATATATTTCATTTTTAGCGATTGTAGCTGCTATCGGAGTATAACCGCTACTTAATCCTTTTCCTGTTGCCATCAGATCAGGAACAACACCCCAATGATCAATACCAAAATTTAGTCCGGTTCGGCCATAACCTGTGACCACTTCGTCCATAATCATTAAAATCTGGTAGTGATCACAAATATCTCTTATAGTTTTGAAATATTCATCCGGCGGCGTTAGGCCAGCTGCTGATGTTCCAAGTATTGGTTCGACTATAAAAGCGGATATATATTCCGAGCCAGTCTGCCGAATGACCTGTTCAAATTCGTCTGTACTGTGGTGAGATATGTGTGGGAAATCTAAAAGGTATGGTGTAAAATCTTTTCTCCAGGCTGACCGACCTGACATTGATAATGCACCGATAGTATTTCCATGCCAACTTTGCCAACAAGAAACCACTTTGTATTTCGAGGGATTTCCTGATTCAATATGGTATTTTCTCGCTATCTTCAAAGCAGTTTCCGTTGCTTCAGACCCTCCGGAAACAAAAAATACCCGCTCCATTCCATCTGGGCACATACTTGTAATCTTTTTAGCAAGTTTTGCTTGAGGTTCACTAATAAATTGTCCATAGGCAAATGCTATTTTACCTGCCTGCTCAGCCATTGCTTCACCAATTTTTTTGACACCATGGCCAATACTAACAACATGAACCCCGGCGCAGGCGTCTAAATAAACTTTGCCATCGGCATCGTACAGATAACATCCTTCACCATGAGAAATACATGACCAATTGCCCTTTCGAGTTCGATGAAATATTTTGTCAACTGAGTCCCTTCTAATAGTCATTTGTCTCTCCACTGAATTAGTCCTGTAATTTTAAAAAAAATTTTGCAAACCATAATTATTTTTAAAATTTTTATTCGTTTAGGATATTTAGCGCTAACAGTCTCAGTAATACTCAAATCAGAATTAAATTTAATTAGGTTCTTGCAAAGTTTGTACGAGATTATACTGTCTTTGTAATTTTTTCCTGTTGCCCAAATTAAAAATCCACATCTTAAGTCGTGCGACATCCACTGATTAGATTGGTTGATTAATTCTATATAGGATGTATCTGTGACTCCTTTTCTAACAATCTATTTAAACCCTATCTGCATCATACAGATATCACCTAGGGGAAAAAATACTAGCCTTTCCACTCAGAAACTATATACACTTCGTAGGTGTGGTGTCAAGTTTTGCTACTTAATTAAGGGATGGTAATGAGACAGAGAATTCTTGGTAAAACCGGCATTCATGTTAGTGAAATAGGCCTCGGAGGTCTTTTTGTTTCCTCCTTTGGCAATGATCGAACCGAAGCTATCCAAGCCATTAGGCAAGGACTAAAACTTGGCATAAATTATCTTGATACCGCTCCGGCATACCATGATTCTGAGGAAGTATTAGGGCAGGCTCTTATGAATTTTAAGGTCCCGTATACACTCTCAACCAAACTTGGAGGACGACCAAATCCTTTCGACCCTCGTGATAAAGACATATTACGTCGGTCCTTGGAAACGAGCCTGCATTTGTTAAAAAAAACTAAAATTGATATCCTTATGATTCATGAACCTGATCGTCCCGGTCAGTATGACTGGTTTACAGATTGGAATAATTTTCATGGTCCCGTATGCGAATTCTTGACAGAGTTGAAAGCTGAAGGAATAGTAAAGTATACTGGTTTAGGAGGAACTACAGCTTATACTCTACCTGCCATAATGGCGACCGGTAATTACGATGTAGTGTTAACCGCATTTAATTATAGCTTACTTTGGCAGGAAGCCAAACATCAAATTATTCCCGAGGCAATTAAACAAAATATGGGTATTATTATCGGTTCCCCCCTCCAACAGGGAGCGTTATCTAAATGCTACCATGCTGAGGTAGAATATGGAGCCCCGTGGCTGGCTCCAGGGCGTCGGGAACAGCTACAAAAGCTATATAAATTTGTAGCCGAGTTAGGAATCCCCCTTCCCGAATTGGCAATACGTTGGGTCCTTACTAATCCTTTCGTCTCTACTATTTTATCCGGTTCACGATCGGTTTCAGAAGTTGAAAAAAACATAGGATATATTAACTCTGGTCCCCTACCCGAAGATGTTATGAAAAAGATCCAAGAAATTGCTGACCTGGTTCCCTTTCGTCCCTTTGAGGAGCCATTTGTACTTCCTTTTTGCCGAGCTTACCGTGGGCCCGGACCAGCCCTATAGTTTTATTTCTCAACATCCTGGTCAGCACCCAACTGTCCTAATAGATTCTTCAGCATTGCTGCAGCTTTTACGTAGTCATACTGAGCTGTGACACGATCTGTTTCAGCTTGTTTTAAAGTCAACTGAGCATCTATCAATTCAAGCTGAGTGCTTAGTCCACTCTCGTATTGCAGCTGGACCATCCCCACACCACGATTAGCTAATTTAATAGCTTCCGCACTGGCATCGACACGTTCCGATGCCTCAAAAATGTTTAACATAGCCATTGTAACATCTACCTCGATTTGTTTCTCGAGCTGTTTTTCATTATATCTAGATTTTTCAAATTCAGCTTCCGCCTGTAATACTTGACCCATATTACGTCTCCCATCAAATATCGGAAAAGAAACATTTAATAAAGTATTCCAACTACGGGAGAAATCTCTGACCGCAAGTGATTTAAATTTTGGATCGTTGATTTGCGCTTGCATAATATACCCAGCCGAAAGCGATATATCAGCCCCTCTCTTTCCTCGGGCTAAACGGATTGATGCCTCATTCATGGCAGTTTCCAATTTAGCAGCCTTTAAATCAGAACGACTAGACATCGCATTTCGAACTGCTGTTGAGATATTTTTTGGAATACTAGAAGAGTCTACTTCTAGGGCAGTAATACACCTTAATAAAATTGACTGGGGTAATCCGATGATTTGTTTGAGGTTCGCTTTTGACATTGAGACTCGGTTCTTAGCCTGGTTCACAGCTACTCTAGCATTAGTGACCTCTACTTTGGCCCTTAGGACATCATAATCAGATACTGTACCAGCCTCAAAATATCTTTTAACGCCTTCATATTGCGTTATAGCGCGTTTGTAGGCAGCTTCTGAAACCTCAACTATAGCTTCGGTTAGTAAGACATCATAGTAGCTGTTATGAATTATCAGTACTATATCAACTTGCATTTGTTCTGAATTAGTTTCTGATATTTGCTGGTAATATCGTGCCATTTTTAGGCCAGCACCTACCTGTCCCCCACGGTATATCGTCTGAGAAAGATCCACTCCAAAGTTTATTACATTATCTGTCCCAGCTTTAAATTGTTGGCCACCAAATGTAAAGACGGGCAAAGCCCAATTTCGGGTAAAAGAACTTTTAAAGTTAATTTTGGGCAATGCCTCTGACAAAGCTTCCTTAACCTGACCCTTTGCCCGATTTACATCAATTTTCGACCGTAATACTGCCTCGTTATTTTTTAGTCCTAGCATAACAGCTCTATTGAGTGTCAGAAAAATTTCTTTCTTTTCTTGAGCAAATAATTGGTGGGTGATGAGGACTATCAAAGTGAGGGATAACAAAACCCTGAGAGCGCGGGAAATCATATTACCTCCATATTTACTATTCCTCTAAGATCAGACAGATACCGCCGAATTTTCTGGGTTTTGGTTGTCTTTACTTCTTTGCTCTTTAACCTGGGTTTTCTCACGACTACGAGCAGTCAACTCCGAGACAAAATCATACATTACGGGAACAACGACTAATGTCAGGACTGTAGCAAACGCTAGACCAAAGATTACTGCTACTCCCATAGGCCCCCACCATTGAGAACTTTCACCACCTACTTCTAGAGTCATAGTGAAAAAGTTGAAGCTTATTCCCGTTGTGAGGGGAATAAGACCAAGGATCGTAGTTATAGCTGTCAACAAGACAGGTCTCAGTCTGGTTACACCACCCTGAAGAATTGCCTCCCTCCGTTTGAGGCCTCTCTTTCTTAATTTTGTTATATAATCTATCAATACAATACCATTATTGACGACGACGCCCGCGAGGCTAATTACCCCTATCCCTGTCATAATAATACCAAAAGGTGTGGCTGTAATTATCAATCCAAACAAAACTCCTATTAGTGATAAAATAACAGACATCATTATAATTAGGGGCATTGCGACAGAATTAAATTGTGTCACCAAAATTAATGAAATTAAGATTAAGGCTATAAAAAATGCTTTCGAAAGAAATTCGGTAGCCTCTTCCTGCTCAACATTTTCACCTTGGTATCTAAGCAAATAGCCCTCTGGTACCGATAATTTTTGTAGCGCTTCCTGAACGTCCATTAAAACTTCATTTGCGAGCCTTCCTTCAACATCTCCCTCTATAGTAAGAACTCGTTCCTGATCCTTCCGTTTGATCGAACCTACACCACCATCAACTTTTGTATTAGCAAGAGTTATTAGAGATATTGGTTCCTCATTATGGAGAATATGAATCCGTTCAAGGTCAGCAAACGAAGATCTCTCTGGCTCCGCAAAACGAACCATAATATCATATTCTTCATCCCCAACTCGGTATTTTGAAGCCTGCGTCCCATTGATTGCTGTCCGAACTGCTCGAGCAATTTTTGCTGTATTTATCTCTAGTAATGCTGCTTGCTCCCGATTAATCTCAACCTTAAGTTCTGGCTTCCCTGAATCATAATCATCCTTGAGATCTACAAGTCCTGGGATATTTTCTATAAGCATTATAGCTTGACTTGCTAGACTACTTAGTATCGAAAAATCTTCTCCAACAATTTCTATATTTACTGGTGCTGCGGTAGGAGGTCCTGGTTGAGGAGTGATAATTTCAACATCCGCCCCTATAAGTTCTTTCATTTTAACTCTCAAACTTTCCACGGTAATGAAAGAAGATTTGGAACGAAATTCCCGATCAACAAAATCCACAATAATTCTTGATTTGTGGGGTGTTCCTCCTCCTCCTCTTCCCATCTCCTGAGGGTTTGGAGAAGCACCTACACTAGCGACATACTGACTCATATCTTGGATGTCTTGGATGATAGTTTCAGCCTGCCGAACAATTTCGTTGGATACATCCAACTTTGTGCCAATTGGTGTATCCACATCAATATACGCCTGATTAGGTTCAGTTTCAGGAAAGAACTCAATACCTTTCCCAATATAGTTATAGGTTATGGCCATTCCTAAAAGTGCGCCAAAAGTACTGCCCACTACTAATATCCTATGCTCCAGTGCCCAAATCAGAAAGCGCCGGTACGCTTGACGCAGGTACTTTAACCAATTTTTTTCTGATCGGTTTAAATTGACTGTTAACAGGACCGAACATAGCGTTGGATTAATAATCAGTCCGACAAATAAGGAGGCCGACAGGGTTATAATTAAAGTCGCTGGTAAAAAGCTCATAAAATCTCCAATAATACCGGGCCAGAATAGTATCGGAGCAAATGCACACAAAGTTGTAAGAGTAGATGTACAAACGGGGACAGCGACCTCTCCAACGCCCTCCCGGGCCGCCTTAATTAATGGACGCCCTTCTTCCCTATGACGGTAAATATTTTCAACAATTACTATAGCATTATCAACAAGCATTCCTAATGCCAAGATCAGGCTGAAAAGTACAACCATGTTGAGAGTGTACCCCAAAGTATCAATGACGATAAATGAAATTAACATAGATAATGGTATTGCAATCGCTACGAAAAGAGCGTTTCTTACACCCATAAACATAAATAGAACGACTACTACTAAAATTAAGCCTGAGATAATGTTGTTTTCTAAATCCGTAACCATTGACCGTATATTTTTTGACTGATCTGCCAATACTGCTAATTTTATGGTTTGAGGTAGTCTTTCCTGTTCCAATTTAAGTAGTTTTTTTACGGCGTCTGAAATTTGTATTAAGTTTTCACCACTCCGCTTCTGAACATTCAGAGAAACGCTAGGTAATGAATTTAAACGGGAATGTGTTGTTTCTTCTTTGAATCCAAAACTTACGTTAGCAACATCTTCTATTGCTATAGGTTGCCGATTTCTCGTTTTTATTACTAAACGACCAATTTCCTGAGGGGTTTTAAATTCACCAGGGACCCTAACTGCATAGCGTAAAGTCCCTGTTTTAATAGAACCTCCTGGCATATTAAGATTTTCATCTCGTATCGTATCTATGATATCGCCCAAACTAAGACCGTAATGGACTAGCCTATCAGGATCCACATTAACCTGTACTTCACGTTCCAGTCCCCCTGCTACTGTAACATCTAAAACTCCTGGGATCTGCTCAATTTGTTGTTTTAGATTATCGGCAATATCTTTTAGGGTTACAAGGCTTTGAGTACCTGCCACATTGACAACTAATATGGGTATATCATCCATATTTATCTCTCTAATGGTCGATTCCTCCGCATCTTCTGCTATTTCTGTTCTTGCAAGATCAACTTCTTCTCTAACATTTTGGAGGGCATTGGTAATATCAACATCGGTTTCAAACTCAATGACGACAACGGAGAGGCCTTCACTGGAGGTAGACGAAATTTCTTTGACATTTGGAAGGTCTTCTAGATACTTCTCTATGGGTTGTGTAACTAGATGTTCAATATCAGCTGGCGCAACCCCAAAATATGGGGTTGCAACGTAGACAATTGGCACAGATATTGAGGGAGCGGATTCACGGGGCAGAGAAAGATATGATGTAAAACCGAGGAAGACAATTGCCCCAGTTAAAACTAAAACGCTAATTCGGTTAGAAATCGCAATATCAGATACTTTCACGCTAGGAGACTCCGGCGGTTTACTGGTGAGGATACTTTCTATATAATTGGACTACAATCTGTCGTTTCTAACCTTAATTGATTCCCCATCAACTAGACTTCTATGGCCTACAACGATTAGGGAGTCACCCACCGCTAAACCATTAGTGACTAATACCTGATCTCCTGCAATAGCCCCTAGCGTAATTGGTATGGATCTAGCAACATGACCTTCTACTACATAAACAATCCGACCTTGATCAGTATCTATTACAGCATCCTGAGGAATTACAATAGCCTGAGGAATATGTTCTTTAACTACTCTGATAGTGACCCCCATCTCAGGTTTCAAGTAATAACCGGGGTTATCCAAATTAATTTCGACTGGTATAGTGCGACTATCAGGGTCTAAGGTAGTCCCAATATAGTTAATTGCTTTTTCAAGATGAATATCGGGGAACCCAGGTAAGGTCACGGTCGCTTGAGTTCCTTCCTGGATATACTTGAGATGCCGCTCTGGAACTCCTGCAACAACCTTAACTTGATCTACATTAACTAGTTCAATAATTTGTCTTCCAACAGTTGCGAGTTCACCTGCTTCCATTTCTAATTTATCTACTACACCCGAGATCGGAGCTTTAATAATAGCTCTCTTTAGGTAGGATTTAGCCTGCTTATAACGGGCTTCATTAAAATCGTTATTATACTTACTCTCAAGAAATACTGATTCAGCAATAACATTCTGTTCATATAGACGTGTATTATTGCGCAATTTTAATTTACTGGAGTTTAGAGCAGCTTCAGCTTCAGCCACAGCTGCTCTAAGTAAATCATCTTCGATTTGGGCTAAAACATCACCTTTGTTAACAGATTGGCCTTTTTTAACATCAATACTTTTTATTAAACCGTTAACTTCCAGACTAACGACGACTCGGCGCTGTGCCTTTACTTCACCGACAAGCCTAAAATAATTATTAAATTCTCTAGTTTCAACAATCCTGGCGACCACATTAACTGTTCGGTTTTCTCTTTCAGGAATATCCCTAGTAGCATTGCTTCTTTCACTGCAACTAAACAATATAAGGCTTCCTAAGAGATATACTATGGGGTGGTAACTCTTCAGAAACTGCAAAATCATTAGTTAAAATACTCCCAATAATTCAAGTAATAAATTACTAAGGAACTTGACCCGACGGAGCTCAATAAGGTAATATCAGGAGGACCTGTCAAGTAGACTCTTTACAACAGGTCTTCTTAACCTGATATAGTTTAATCTATTTTCTTAAGACACATCAAATTTTTTTCGGGAAGGCATATATGTGGAAAAGGTTAAACAATTTATTATACTTTTTATATTTCTGGTACAAGAATAAACTTATTCGTTCCGGACAGAATAAAAAGGTCTATAACCCTTTAGATTTCCCGTGTTCCTTCCCAGAGCCTATTTTGTACGTATCCACGGGTCAGATTGGGGATCTTGTCCTAGCTACAGGGCATTTAAAATTTCTACGTGATTGGTTTTATCCTCATCCTATCTGGTTGTTAGGAAATCCGTCGATACAACCCGTAGTAAAACCTTTCATCGATATTTTTATTCCTATTTCTAATACAAGAACTTCACTAACGTATCGTGGTTTAACCTCGCATTCTGGTGGCAGTTCGATACTAAATCGACGATTTAAATACATTATAGCGGACATACATACATTTTATGGTGGTCTGTTTCGGTTAGAATTAATACTTAACTCCTTGCAGGCGGAGAGGAAGTTTATCTATGAGGGATACTATTTAGGATCAGATCTTGCCCCTGTTAGGCCGTATCCACGCAAATTTGAAATTATACCCACATTCAAGACTGGTGCAAATGCGGTAGAGCCAAGCAAACCGGTTCATATACTTCAACATAATGAATACTATTTTGACCAGCTATTAAAAAGGCTGGGAATAAAGGTTGACAACAGGCCAAATAACAAACCTGATCTGGGCTTTGTAGGATCTGGCATTAAAGATTGTATTCATTATGGCCTGGTCCCAGGTGATTTTGTTGGTTGGCAACCATACAGCAATAATGGTCGAAAAAACTATCCTCTGTTAGATTGGCAGAAAATCATTTCGGCATTTCCAGATCAACAATTTGTAGCATTTGTAGAGAAGAAGAGGGATTTAAACCTTAATAAAATGGGATTGACTAACCTTAGTATAATAACAGCAGAACTTCCTGTTATAATGCGTCTAATTCAAGAAACACGTTGTTTTGTAGGTTTAGATTCTGGTTTAAGCCATATTGCCACTGCGTTAGGTAAGCCTACGATCTGTGTCACCGGGGATAGTCATCTTGGATACTTTTTTCCTTACCCTAAAGAATATGGTTACACAAACCTTTCTATGGTTTTTAATTCCCAATACCTTAAATGCAGAGGTTGCTTCATGACATGCGAACACGAGGTTTTGACTTCAACTTTAAGGAAAGGTGCCCTATGTTTGCGAACAATTACACCACAAACCATTATAGACTCAATTAATGATGAATTATATGGTAATTACAAGTAATTCCAGCGTCAAGCCTATTACATTAATGTTTTACTCAACTTAACCACTATAAGTCCTTTTATAATAATACCTTACCTGTTTTATTAACCTCAAATTGAATTAATAAAAAGATGGCTCCTGCAACATTTTTATTGTTTTTTAACCTAACCTTGATATCTTGTTTAGTCCCTCAGATAGAAAAGGTTTATCGCTCCTTAATGAGTATAAACAACTCCGCATATTAAGTTTTCAAAAAACGGGAGGCGGTTGGATGGCTTTTGATTTTCTCAATACTTTAACCACCTACCTTGATTTTGTCTGGATATCGATTCTTTTATTAGCTCCAATGTTAATTCTTGGTCTTTTCCTCTCTGGCCTGATTCATGTTTTTATCTCCCGAGAATTGGTGCTAAAATGGCTTAAAACCGAAAGTGTTAAATCAGTTAGTATTAGCGCAGCTATTGGTGTCCCAATACCGTTGTGTAGTTGCTCGGTTGTGCCAGTGGTCGCTGAAATGCGTAAGAAAGGGGCTTCACGTTCATCCTGTATGTCCTTTTTAATCACGGCACCAGAAACTGGAGCAGATTCAATTCTGGTAACTAATGCATTTTTTGGAGTAATTGTTGCTATATTGCGTCCCCTAATTAGTTTCATTAGTGCTGTTGTTGCCGGGATCCTTAGTATAATTCTTATCAAACAAGAACCAAATATAAAAAACAATGAAAAGCCTAGTTGTATAAGTGACCAATGTTGCGAAAACGGTAACGAAGGGCATGAATTTCTTTGGCCTGAGGCTAGGGATTGTTATGTTAGTCCATCGACCATCAAATCTATGACAAATAATTGGTTCCGACACTCACTTTTTGAAAAACTAAAATCTATATTTAGATCTAAAAATAGATTAGCCGGGATTAACCCTCCTCAAGAAAATTTGCTTATGCTTTCTCAGGAATACCGTAATCAACAGCAAACACCTACGTTAAATTTAAAAAAAATTCTTAAACATATCTTTCATTATGGTTTTGTCGAAATTGCGGACGATATACTTTTTGCTATGCTTGTTGGTATAGGTTTGGGAGGGATCCTCTATATAATTATCCCGGGAGATATTATGACGAGTGAGTTTGCCCGTTGGTTATCCTACCCAGTGATGATCCTTGTAGGAATACCACTTTATATCTGTGCCTCTGCCAGTACCCCAATAGCAGCGGCCCTTGTTGCCAAAGGATTTAGTCCGGGGGCTGCGCTCATATTTCTAATGACCGGACCGGCAACAAACACTAGTACAATAGCTATTATTGTAAGCCAATTTGGTGGACGCTTTGCATCAGTTTATGTTAGTTCAGTTATTATTGTTACAGCAATATTGGGAATCATCACTGATATAGCCCTTCTTTCTACCGGATATACACTCTCAGTAAATCTCTTACCTACAGAATCAACTACAGTGGAGGCTCTTCAGTGGGGTGGCATGTTTTTAATGTTTGCTTTATGTATCTGGAGATATCAAGCAGGAGCCATGCGTAAATCGTATCAAGATATGATCTCAAACGTCAAGCCTCTTTGCAGTACTTTTAAAAAAGGATGGGCCTATATTACCCAAAAATGGTAAAGATGTTGAACTATTGCTATAAATTTTAGATTCTTATGATAATTAATACTAATTTTTTCTCGAGCAATTTTTCTCATGATAAAAAGCTCAAATTAAATTTCCATATAGGTGGATATTTTGTCGATTGATTCTAACATATTGTTTCTTTTATTGAGTTACTCTTTAGCAATATTTGGTATCTCATTATTGGGTGGCAGATTGTCTGAATATGTCACCTTAACCCATACCCGTACACAATTTGTAATGAGCCTTGTAGCTGGATTCCTTCTTGGTATCGCTATGTTTCATCTTCTTTTACATAGCCTGGAGGATAATCCTGAACCTGGTGGTTCTAAAACAAGCATAGGTTTCATGGTACTTGGAATCATTTTAATAGTGGTTATGTTACGTATTTTTAGATTCCACCAACATGAAATTAGTCACGAAGCCGTTGAGATGCAGGAAAAACAAAATAATGGGAATCAATCTAATAACACAGATGGAATTAATCGGGGTAGTGTATTAAGTATTGGTTTAGGCCTGGGATTACATACGGTTATCGAAGGGATAGCATTAGGGGCTAGTATTCAAAGAGGATTAGCGCACGAAGGTACTGCTATTCTGGTTGGATTAGGAGTGTTTTTAGCAATAATGGCACACAAGCCTCTTGAGGCATACTTCATCATAGCGTTAATGAGAGTGGCTGGCTATACAAAACGAGCTTGTACGCTAACTAATTATAGTTTTGCCATCCTTTGCCCAGTTATAACTATATTAACCTTTGCAGGGATAGGGATGTTTAGCGAATTACATCTCTCAGGATATATTATGGCTTTTTCTGCCGGTGTTTTTATCTGTATATCTCTTGGAGATCTTTTACCAGAAATTCATTTCCATAGTCATGATCGAGGAATATTAGCTGTTGCGTTCCTTCTGGGAATAGGTTTAGCTTATTGCTTGTTTTTATACGAATCGAGATCTTTCCATTAAGTTAATTTTACCTAACTATTGATATAATAATCATGGCAAAAACTACAATTGATCATAAAGATAGATCCGGCACCGAAACGCTTTTCTTTCAGGTTGAAGGCATGACCTGTGGCGCGTGTTCTTCCCGAGTTGAAAAAGTTCTTTCTAAAATACCTGGTGTTGAAACAGCCGAAGTAAACCTTACTTTAGAACGAGCTACAGTTACTTGCAGGCCATCAATTAAACAAAACCTGATTTTGAAAGCAGTAAACGAAGCTGGTTTTACTATCACTCTGATTAAAGATGATAAAAAGTTATCCAAATTTACTAGCGATTTTGACATCCAAAATCGTATTTCTCTGATAATTGCTATAACTTTTACTATTCCTTTTATTCTTCAAGTTTTTTTCCGATCGATTCAAGATTGGACTGGAATATTTTTTCAATTGCCCATTCCTTTGGCTGTTTTACTAGCATCAGTAATTCAATTTGGAATTGGTTTGCGCTTTTATAGAGGGGCTTACCATTCCCTTAAATTTGGTTCGGCAAATATGGATGTGTTAGTAGCAATGGGAACAACAACGGCATATCTATATAGTATGTATAATGTCCTCGCTTTTGATAACCCTTCTGACCAGACCTTATATTTTGAGGCTTCAGTAATTATCATAACCCTCGTCATTATTGGTAAAAGCATTGAGCTTCGAGCTAAACGTAGTGCCAATAGTGCTATACACGAACTCTGTAAAATTCAACCTGAAACAGCAAATGTCCGGCAAAAAGATGGGACCGAAGAGATTCGTCCCATACAATTTTTAAATCCCGGAGATGTTGTATTGTGCCGCCAGGGTGATCGAATTCCAGTTGATGGGATTGTTATTTCAGGCGAAGCTGAAATTGATGAATCACTCATAACCGGTGAAAGTATACCAATTGTAAAACTTCCGGGGGCTGAAATCATTACTGGCTCGATAAATTTAAACGGCTTTATTGAAATTAATGTGAAAGCTGTTGGCGATGAATCAACTCTCGGGCGAGTTATACGTTTGGTGGAAACTGCTCAAACCAAAAAACCTAATATTCAACGCCTAGTAGACCAAGTTAGTCATATCTTTGTCCCTGTAATTATTAGCCTAGCTCTATTTACATTTCTTTTCTGGTATTTGGTGAGCGGAAATCTTGACATAGCAATTCTTAATGCCGTCTCGGTCTTGGTTATAGCCTGTCCATGTGCCTTAGGTTTAGCAACACCAACAGCGATAGTAGCGGGAGCAGGAGCAGCTGCCAGAGCAGGCATCCTTGTTAAAGACATTGAAGTATTAGAGCGGTCACGTGACGTTACTCATGTAATTTTTGATAAGACAGGGACTCTCACTGAGGGGAAGCCGCGCATCGTTAATATTTTTGCCTTCGTTGAAAACTACAATGATGAATTATTAACAATTGCTGCATCATTGCAACATGGGAGTGGACATCCAGTCGCAAAAGCATTTAAACAACTAGCAGAAGAAAAGCTATTATCCCTTCCAATAACGACAAACTTTAATAACCATGTAGCTAGAGGGGTTGAAGGTACTATAGGAGGCAACACTTATTTTCTTGGCAATCTTAATCTTTTTCAAGAAAATTTTCATAAAACTCCTCCAAAGACTGATACTTATACTATTGATTCGACTGCCGTATGGCTTGCAAAAATCGACAATTCAGAATGTGAATTCCTTGCCCAATTTGACCTAGTTGATACGCTGCGGCCCAATATTCCAATATTAATTGAAAAATTGAATCAGTTAGGTACTGAAGTCCTATTAGTTTCAGGAGATTCCGAATCTGCTGTTAGTTACATCGGGAATCAGATTGGAATTCACCATACTTTTAGTTGTACAAACCCGCAACAAAAAGAGAGTATTGTAGGAAAATTGATCGATGATGGAGCTAATATCTGTATGGTTGGTGATGGAATAAACGATGCCCCTGCTTTAGCTAGAGCTAATATAGGAATTGCAATGGGATCTGGTACAGAGGTTGCGATGGAAACAGCTGAAATTACCTTAATGAGGGCCGACCCAACTCTTGTAGTTGAGACTATTTCTTTAAGTAGACTTACCATCCGCAAGATTAAGCAAAATCTTTTCTGGGCCTTTAGTTATAACATCATTGGAGTTCCCTTGGCGGCGATGGGTTTTTTATTTCCTGCTCTAGCCGCGATCATGATGACTTTTTCGAGTATAAGTGTATTAATAAATTCACTGACTCTAAGATCATGGAAACCTCAAGACCCTGAAATTTCTTAAAAGGGCCCAATGGTATTAATAACGCATTAGGGATCAAATTAAGAAATTATAGAATTTGCTTTAACCTGAAGCAAGTATTGGATGCTGGGGGCCACAAAACGGTTCACCTATCTTCAGATTATGATCTCCACCGGCGTTCCAACCACCATTGTAATTCACGTTATCAGGAATATATATTATTGCTAAAGCTCTCCTCGGTAGATTACTATAATTGGGGGTGGCGTAATGAAAAGTGCAACCATGGTGAAAAGTGATGCCACCAGATTCCATTTCCATTACAACAGGCTCCTTATCCAATCCTTTTTCCCCAATTTTACTAAGGACACTTTCACCTTCAATGTCTAATTTTACTGGGGGCAAACGACCGTATTTATGACTACCAGGGATAAATTGCATACAACCATTATCTACTGTAACATTATCGACAGCAATCCAAGCTGATAAAGCTCCAACCTGTTCCATCGGCCAGTATGGGGCATCTTGATGCCAGTTTGTTGCCCGACTATTTTGGCCTCCAGGTTTTATCAAACCGTGGTCATGATAAATCATTAGGTGTCTGCTGCAAGAAAGCTTACGGGCAATTTCAGCCATTCGGGCATCAAAAGAATATTTCCTGATATTTTCATAATCTACCCAAAGATTAACCATTTGATTAAAAACTTGGTTGTAATTTTTATTAGCCTTATCATCAATATCAAGAAATTGTGCTCTTTTATCTTCTATAGTTTTATCCAAAGCATGTTTCAGTTCCGAAATTGCTAATTTGTCAAAAAAATTATGAATTTGGAAGTAGCCATTTTCCTGAAAAAAATTAATATCTTCTGTTCCTATCTGATTTGGATTCATTTTATTAGCTGCCTAAAAGAGGAGCAAAATATGTTGTTAGATAATTTGAAATTAATATAGTTCATGATTTTAAATAAATTCTATCCTAAACAGAATTTATAATTTACTTTACTAAAAATCGAGTAATATTATTACCTTATTCATATGAAGATAACTAGATCAGACTCTTAAAGATAGTAATTATGGCCGAAGAACAATATCAAATCAATGTAGAAGACTATACCAACTACCACAGAAATGGCTACCTTTTAGCCAGGGACCTTGTGACTATTATGAGATAGATTAATTACTGTCTCATACCGAAGATTTGATGCAAGGGAAAATAACTATTGAAGGAATAGAGCCACCCCCACCTGGGCTTAGTTCAGAATAGATAGGGCAACAACATTGGCTGTGAATCCATATGCTTCATCGGAGGCATCAACTTCACGAAAAACATCTTCTCCAACCTCGTATACTTGACGTTCTTTAAGCTTTGATTGGTCCTGATACTCTTGCACTACAAACCATGCTTTTTCTAAAACCACCAGGCCGTGAAGGTCAAGGGTTTCATCAAGATGCTTATTATATTCCTACCTATCCTGACACTCTCATCAGTTCATGCCTTGCTATCGATCAAGCAGACGAGAAAAATGGTTGTATGATGATCACTCCTGGGTCACATCATGAACCAATCTATCCTGATAAAACTAAAATGAGACAAAACCATATCGATGGATCTATACAAGACCTTAAAGTAATCTCCGCTAGAGAAACAGATGAAACAGCTAATGATTTAACGTCATCTATCGCTTCTAAATATGGGAGCCCTAAAATAGCAGCGTGAATGGAATCAGGTGATGTTCTTTTTTTTCACAGTCACCTTATTACATAGATCTCATGAAAATAAAACAGTAGACTGTTTTCGGAGGACATTCGTTAGTCACGATTGCAATGCAAGATTATGGGTGCCATGGAACCATGGAGCCGACTTTGAAGAGCCATCTGCAAATCATCTCCATATTCTAGCTCGAGGGAATTCACATTTTCCTTTTACATTACCTAAATTTGGCACACCATGTGATGCTCTAAAGCATAAAGAAACTGCAAAGGGGGTTCGTCCAGCCCGGATGATGGGGGATATGTCAAAAACTAGCGTAGAAGGTGTTATGATACCACGTTAATTTACTACCTTGCTAAATAGTGTTAAGGAATTAGTTAACCAAGAGCTTCCGACCTATATTAATTGCATCTATCATAACATTAATTTCTTCGGAAGTATTATAAAGATATACACTGGCCCTAGCAGATGCTCCACAAGCAATTCCAAGACGGCGCATAAGTGGCTGTGCGCAGTGGTGACCAGCTCTAATAGCAACCCCTTGTTGGTCTAATAATGTAGAGAGATCACTTGGGTGAATAGAATTAATATTAAATGCTACCGCACCTCCGCGGGCAGTTGCATTGCCATATATTGTCAAATCTTCTATTTCATTTAGTCGTTTAACCAGATATTTTGTTAGTGCCTTCTCTTGTAAATATAAGTTAGCCATTCCAATGTTAGTAAGATATTCTGTCACAACTCCAAAGACAATAGCATGTGCTATATTGGGAGTGCCTGCTTCAAATTTTTCAGGAATCTCTGAACACGAAAACCCATCAAGTCGGACCTCGTTAATCATTGATCCCCCACCCATATAGGGATCCATATTTTCTAATATTTCTTCACGCCCGTATAAGCCACCAATACCCGTGGGGCCACACATTTTATGTCCCGAGAAAGCGTAAAAATCACAGTCCAAATCGGTAATATCAACCTGCATATGTGGGACGCTCTGAGCACCATCCACAAAGATTAATGAACCATTCTGGTGAGCTAATTTAGTGATTTCTTTAATTGGATTTATTGTACCTAAAACATTTGACATATGGGTAATAGAAACCAACCGGGTTTTTTCATTAAGCTGTTCTTTAAAACTAGTCATGTCGAGTGATCCGTCATTACAAATATCGGCATATCGAAGAACGACACCCTTCTCTTTGGCAAGAATCTGCCATGGAACGATATTGCTATGGTGTTCCATAACCGAAAGTAAAATCTCATCCCCCGCCTTAAGGTTCTTTCTTCCCCAAGCACTAGCAACCAAATTAATCGCCTCGGTAGTATTCCGGACAAAAATTAAAGTCCTGGTTGGAACATTAACAAATACGGCTACCTGATGTCGGGCACTTTCATAAGCTGCTGTTGCTTCTTCACTAAGAGCATGGATCCCTCTATGAACGTTAGCGTTGGTATGGGTATAATATTTATTTAAAGCATCAAGGACTACTTGAGGTTTTTGTGAAGTCGCACTGTTGTCAAGATACACCAAATCTTTACCATGTACTTTTCTTTCTAAAATAGGAAAGTCTTGGCGATATCGTAATGCCAGGTTATCAGACCAAGCTATGTCATCAGTATTGTTTTTCTTTTCTTCCATAAAACATTCTTTCATAATTTTAATAAATTTTATTAATCCATACCTAATTCGAGTTTGGCATCTTCTGTCATCATATCAACATCCCAGGGAGGCTCCCATACTATTTCGATTTCCACTTCGGAAACGTCCTCTATTTCTTTTATTTTGGTTTCTATCTCTGCAGGAATAGACTGCGCCGCGGGGCAATTGGGTGAAGTAAGAGTCATCTGGATAGTTATCTTACCATCATTATCAACAACAATCTCGTAAATAAGGCCCATTTCAAAGATATTAACAGGGATCTCTGGGTCGTATACGGTTTTTAAAGTCTCTACTATTTTTTCTTTTAAAAGTTCGGTGTCCATTAATTTTCTCCAAATTCTTAAGTGGAAATTCCAGTCTCAAGCAACAGCCAGATCCTTAATTGTTAATTCAAGAAGTGAATCTAATGAAGAACGAACAGCATCCAATTGAAGGCGGCTAATTAAATCTGCAGCAAAACCATATGTAAGCAGTTGACATGCCATATCATAGCTCAAACCTCTGGTTCGCAAATAAAATATCTGATCTTCATTCAACTGCCCTACAGTCGCGCCATGAGTACATTTTACCTGATCAGCATAAATTTCTAATTGAGGTTTTGTATGTATCGTCGCACCAGAAGAAATAATTAAATTCTTATTTAGTTGTTTGGCATCTGTTTCCTGAGCATCCTGATGGACGAAAACTTTACCATTGAATACCCCTCTAGATCGCCCTCCCAAAATACCTTTATATACCTCGTAGCTATTACAGTTGGGGACAACGTGATCAATCGCTGTATGATTGTCGACATGTTGACTACCACTTATTAAATATAATCCATTCATTCTTACTACCGAACGTTCCCCGGCAAGTCTAGCATTCGTGTCATTACGAGTTAATTCTCCCCCCAAAGTCATGTTAAATGAGGAGATGTGACTATTACTTTCCAAGTGGAATTGAGTCGTGGATAAATGTCCAGCGCCTGCCCCTTCTCTGTTAATTCGATAATGATCTATACTTCCCTCGCTCTCCACAGAAATCTCCGTCACAGCATTTGTTAGATAAAAACTTTCCGTCATCCCTGAGTAACTTTCAACTAGGCGGAGATTAGTACTCTTCCCCGTTACTACTAGTGTTCGAGGCTGCAGCGCTAGGGACTTTTCAGATTCTGTAGTAACATAATGCACATGTATAGGATTTTCTACAATCTCCCCGTCTGGGAGGTAAACAAAAAGTCCATCCTCAAATAGAGCTGTGTTCAAAGCAGTAAGTCCAGATTGTCTATAATCTGCATATTGGCCTAAGTGCTGGTGTACTAATTCTGGGTTTTCAACAATTGCATCCGACAGTCTACTAATTATCGTCCCACGAGGTAATTTCGTAAGCTTAGAATTTTCTGGCGAATAAACTCCGTTAATAATGACCAACCGATGCCAGTCATTATCACCAAATTCAAACGAACCTAGGGTGTTACCGTCCACTTGACCCCCAATTGGGTTTGTCTGGTAAGAAGACTCACCAATTTTTTTCAGGTCAGTATAAATCCAATCTTCTTTTAATGGGAATGAAAGTTCACGAACAATTGGCATTCCTATCTGCCGAAATTCCTTCATAGCTTTTGTTCGTAGATTACTCAACCATAATGGTGATTGTTTGGTTTTAAGGCGATCAAAAGCTTCATCAAAATCTTTGTAACGAACTTGCTGTAGATCTGGTAATCTTTCAGGCATAATTATTTTCCGTCCTTCGGTTCCGTATTTATTCTATTCTCCTGCTTCCTGTCGAATCCACTCATAACCTTCTGACTCTAATTCAAGAGCTAATTCTTTAGTTCCTGATTTCACAATTCGCCCTTGGTACATGACGTGAACATAATCAGGCACAATATAGTCGAGCAATCTTTGATAGTGAGTTATAACTATCATGGCATTACTATCGTTACGTTGCTGATTTACCCCTCTTGCCACAATTTTTAGAGCATCAATATCTAACCCCGAATCTGTCTCATCTAGAATTGACAACAGGGGTTCGAGGACTGCCATATGAAATATTTCGTTACGTTTTTTCTCGCCTCCAGAGAAATCTTCATTGACCGCTCGCTTTGCCAAATCAGGGTCCATTTCAACCAACTTCATTTTTTCATTCATAAATTTTCGAAATGCACCAGCACTCATTTCCGACTGTCCACTGTATTTTCGTCGCTCATTTAGAGCAGCCCGGAGAAAATAAGCATTACTTACTCCTGGAATCTCGACAGGATATTGAAAAGCCAAAAACATTCCAGCATTAGCTCTCTCCTCCGGCGTTAATTCAAAAAGGTCCTTACCTAAAAACTTAACTTCCCCAGTAGTTTTTTGATATTCCTCATGACCTGCAAGAATTTTCCCAAAAGTACTTTTCCCGGAACCGTTAGGCCCCATTATCGCATGAACCTCACCACCATTAATAGTGAGATCTATACCCTTAATTATTTCTTGATCCCGAATACCACCACACAAACCCTGAATCTCTAATAAAGCCATCTTACGAAATACTCCTATTGAAAGAATAATAAAGTTTTAAACAATCTTTAAACTATCTTATCAACCCACGCTTCCTTCGAGACTAATCCCTAATAATTTTTTGGCTTCCACAGCAAATTCCATTGGTAATTCCTGAAAGACCTCCTTACAAAAACCATTAATGATCATTGATATTGCATCTTCCGTTGGGATACCACGAGTCTTGCAGTAGAAAAGCTGATCCTCACTGATCCGGGCCGTTGATGCTTCATGTTCAACGTTAGCGCAATGATTACTAACATCGATATAAGGGAAAGTATGAGCTCCACAACGGTCACCAATTAACATTGAGTCACACTGGGTATAATTTTTTGCTCCATCTGCCTTTTTAGATACCTGAATTTTCCCACGGTAAACATTTTGGCCTTCTCCGGCAGAGATCCCTTTTGAAACTACAGTACTGCGCGTATTTTGTCCGATGTGAACCATTTTAGTTCCGGTGTCTGCAACCTGCTTGTTTCGAGTTAAGGCAACTGAATAAAATTCCCCGATAGAATTATCCCCCTGTAAAATCACACTGGGATATTTCCAAGTGATAGCTGAACCTGTTTCAACTTGTGTCCATGAGATTTTAGCGTTATCCCCCTTACAGGTTCCTCTCTTAGTTACAAAGTTGTAAATGCCACCTTTTCCTTCTTCGTTTCCTGGATACCAATTCTGAACCGTTGAATATTTGATCTGAGAATTCTTCAAAGCAACAAGTTCTACCACCGCTGCATGTAATTGATTTTCATCCCGCATAGGAGCCGTACATCCTTCTAGATAACTTACATAAGAACCCTCATCAGCTATAATTAGAGTACGCTCAAATTGACCTGTCCCAGCTGTGTTGATACGAAAATAAGTTGAAAGTTCCATAGGACACCTTACACCGGGAGGGATATAACAAAATGATCCATCACTAAAAACAGCTGAATTAAGTGCTGCAAAATAGTTATCCCTGTAGGGTACCACAGAACCTAAATATTGTTCTATCAACTCTGGGTGTTCTTGTGCTGCCTCAGAAAATGAAGAAAAAACAATCCCAAGATCTCCTAATTTATCCTTGAATGTCGTATGAACAGAAACACTGTCAAAAACTGCATCAACAGCTACCCCAGCTAAGACCTTTTGTTCTTCTAAGGGAATACCTAACTTGCTGTAAGTTTCGAGAAGCTCGGGGTCTACTTCCTCAAGGCTATTATACTTCGGAGTATTTTTAGGAGCAGCGTAGTACTTTATGTCCTGATAATTGATCGCTGGATGCTCCATAAATTGCCATTTGGGTTCTTTCAACTTAAGCCAGTGGTTGTACGCCTTTAGCCGCCACTCTAGCAGAAATTCAGGCTCATTCTTTTTAGATGAAATGAAACGAATTATATCCTCATTCAATCCCGGAGGTGTTGTCTCCATTTCGATATCGGTGACCCAACCCTCCTTATATTCCTGCTGGGCTAAGTTTTCAATCGCTTCCATTATTTCTCCTCATTATTACATTATAGAAGTTTATTTGTTTTCTAAATTATCATGTAATACCAGTTATACAACTTCCAATACTTTTGGGGTTTTTTGTAGAAGATCCTTTAATGATATGTTGTCAAGCATCCCTGATAAATATTCTGACAACTGATCCCATACGGGCAAAATAGCACACGCATTTAAATGAATACATGCCTCTAATTGCCCAGGGAAATGATTACACATCTTACTATTAGGACTTGTCAGAATGACACCATCGTCTTTACTTAGGGCGCGTAACACCTCTCCAAGCATGATAGTTTCGGGCTCTCGGGTGAGTGTGTATCCACCTCTAACTCCTCTAACACTCTTAACCAGCTTACTACGCCTCAGAATCATTAGTAATTTCGAGACATATTCAAAAGAAAGGCCTTCAAGATTTGCTATTTGCCTTCCTGTAACTGGATCACTCGAAAACTGTCGTGCCAATTGAAGAATACATCGAAGTCCATATTCTTCCTGGGCTGTTACTTTCATGACAAATACTCCCTAAAAGTTGATAAATCCGGCGGCAATATAGCATACTTGACTTATTTGTCAAGTATTAAATATTGATATCAATTGATATCAATGGTGAGGATTTATTATTCGTAATTTTCCTAATATCAGCACTTTTAAATTACTTTACCCTATAATGAGATTTATATTGATTGAATTATTAAGCACGATTTTAAAATAAGAACTAAAATCCAGGAGATAACCCTGTTCATTATTGATTCTGGTTCTATTTATAATGAAGACACAATCCCTATTCATCGTAGGAATTGCGCTTTTACCACCATCTGTCGCTTAATAGATGGGACTATCTTGGTCTCAGGAAGATGGGGTTCTTCCCGAGATTCAGCTAATGGGCACCCATGCATTTTTGCTACTTCGGATAATGGACTTACGTGGCATCTCCGTTATGATGGATACCAAAACTGCACTTGGGATGGATTGTCCGGAGAAATTAAGGGGTTGACCAGCACTGAAGTTGAGCCGGGTAAAATTATAGCTACAGCACTTTGGGTGGACAGATCCGATCCAGACTTACCGTTTATTAACCCCAGAACCCAGGGGCTATTACCGATGAGAATAATGCACGTTACTTCTGCTGACTTTGGATTCAGCTGGGAATCCCCTGTCCCCATGGATACTACGCCTCACCTTGCCGCATCACCATGTTCCTCACATATATTGAGATTACCCTCAGGGATTCTTGCACAACCTTACGAACAGTGGAAGGAGTATAATGATGATAGGCCAGGTAAACCCGGGGCAAGACTTCGTTTCTCTGAAGATGGGGGGCAAACCTGGCCAAAGTATGTTACTGTAGCTCAACATCCCAAAAACCAAATAGCCTATTGGGATCAACGTCTATCTATTGAACCGAACACTGGTAATATTGTCGCGATGTTTTGGACTCACAATTTTAGACTCCAACATGACATCGATATCCATATATCCTATGGTAGTCCTGATGGACAAATCTGGACTATCCCACGAAATACAACCCTGCCCGGGCAACACTGCCAACCATTATGCATGGGAAATAATGTATTGTTAGCGGTTTATTCACGGCGTCGAACCTCCCCAGCAATTGTACTTTCTATTAGTCGAGATCTAGGAAAATCGTGGGATCACCAAGAAGACCTTATAATTTATGATAGTACTCAAGGGCCTGAATCTGGGGCAGAAGGTAGCCGGACACAATCAGAATTGTGGGGAGATATGGAAAAATGGAGGTTTGGCCATCCTCGGATGGTCAAACTGCCAAACAACGAAGTCTTCATCACATACTACGGTGGCACCGATTCAGTCCAAACGGCTCGTTGGGCACGAGTAGGTTTATAGTCATGACTATAAACGTTTATTATTACTTGTAAATTTTAAAAGCTAACCTATTTAACCTCTTGATACCCTCCAAGGGCGAGCCATAATTTTGTCAAAACCAATCGGGTCAATTTCAATTCCAAGTCCTGGTTTATCTGGGATAGAAACACACCCGTTGGTATCAAGTTCAAAGGGATCTTTGAAATAACCTGCACCGAAAAGAGTTTTTCCTCCAACCCTAGAAATATTCACCTCATTATTTTCTTGGACCAAAAAGTTTGGCACGCAAGCATCGATTTGAATAGAAGCTGCTAATGCAAGAGGACTTAATGGACAGTGTAGAGCTAGCTTCGCATAAGCACTCTCACCCATAACTGCGACCTTATAACTCTCGCTAATCCCGCCAACGTGGCAAAGATCAGGCTGAAGAACGGTTAACGCATTTTTACGTAGCGCATCATAAAAGACCCATTTCCCCATCCATCTTTCCCCAGCAGCAATAGGGATTTCACTGAACCGACCAATTTCAGCAAGAACATCTACCCTTTCAACAGGTGCTGGTTCTTCAATAAATAATGGGCGATGAGGGGTTAGGGCAGAAATTAATTGTTTTGCTATTACCGGATGTGGATTATGCAGGTCTATTGCTACTTCAATCTCTGGGCCTGCGCCACTCCTTACCGCCACAAAAGCTTCTTCGATTCGTTTAACATCTGAAGTTGGTTCTAAGCTATCACGCATACTAACGTGCAACTTAAGACACCTAAAACCCCACTCCTCAACCATTATTCTTGCTGCTTCACTATAAGCCTCCGGAGAATCTACTTTCAAATTATGTTTAGGAGGGAAGCCTGCATCATAAGGTTGCCCAGGTTCTACGCACCAGGGTAATTCCCCACCAATGGCACGATACATTCTGATTTGGTCACGACAAGCGCCCCCTAACATACTATATATTGGGAGATTAGCTGCTTTACCTGCTAAGTCCCATAATGCCATATCAATACCGCTGATTGCGCTCATTTTTACGGGACCACCAACATATCCTGAACCACCTTCGTACATTGTTTGCCAATGCTTAGCCACCTGGCACGGGTCTTCTCCAACCAGCAATGGCTCAAGCCGCCTTACTTCAGCGATTACGCTTTCAGGATGGTTCTCCAGGTAAGGTTCTCCCCACCCAAAAAGTTCTGTATCGGTGCAAATCTTTAGCCAGATCCAACTGGGAGGTACACGAAGAAGTTCAAAATGAGTAATTCGCATAATTTAGTTAACTCCAATCATTAATTTTCTACCAATTACTTTACATAGGAAGTTTGTACTTGCGGGCATTACCAAAAATGAATTTAAAAAATGACTGTAACTAATCCAAAGATACCTTGGGTTATTTGACAAAAATATATATTTTGAAAGATAAACTAGCTCTAAATAACATCAATAAAATTTTTAGTTCTCAATTTTTGGAAATAGATTGGTAGTTTTACCTGAATTTCTTATTGTAATTCCAAAGCACCTTTTAGTGTTGGAAACAAAAAATTTACCCGGCCTCTTTTGACTTTATTTTTTTCACTTAATTTAATAGGAGTAATCAATGATTCAAAGTTCTCTAAAACAGCGGATTGCTTCCGGCGAACAGATCATCGGCGCGAATATCAGCATGACACATTGCAAGGACGAACTAAAAAAGATTGTCGAATCTGGAAACTTTGACTTTCTATGGATCGATAGTCAACATAGTCCGTTCAATGAAGAATTGCTAGTAAGTTTTTGTGCAAAAGCTGCTGATTTAAATGCCCCTGTTATTTTCAGAATAAAACACACATTTCAAAGTTATCTGATTGGGAACCTGCTAGACCTTGGCCCTGCTGGAATCGAGGTACCACAAGTCGAAAGTGAAACCACTGTGAACGAAGCTATTGACTACTTTTACTATCCCCAAAAAGGTAAACGGAGTTGGGGTGGTTCGGCCCGCTACAAAATAAGAGAGCAGGGAGAAGACCGATTGCATTACGCCGATTGGTGGAATAATATTGGTATCCTTATGTTACAACTTGAATCTATTCCTGCTGTAAACAAGGCTCACCAACTAGCAAAAGCTGGGGTTGACTGTTTATCATTCGGGCCGAACGACCTTTGGTATAGCTTAGAGGCCCATCCTCATCATCCATTCCAAAACGTTGATGACTGTGTTCAGAATGTTGTTGAACAGCTAGAGCATTCAAACACAAAAGTTTGTTTCCGGAATTATTCGTCAGCCACCAGGGGAAAGTATCTTGATATGGGAGTAACAGTTTTCCTGGAAAACCCCAAAGACTGACTTTACTGGCTAATTTAGCTAATTCTTAGATAATTGGACTATAACGGCAATTAAGGTCAAAACCAGAGCAATTAGAAACGATTGCCAAGAAGCACTATCACCCATCTTTATTGACAAACATTTTGGGTATAAATCAAAGGTTTTTGAGATACAGCCGTCTAATACAACCCTATACTTTTAACTTTTACCCAAAATATTGTTTAACTCATTGATAAAAACTTCCAATTCATCGGCTCTGCCTATTGATACCCGTAGATGGTTCTTGAGGAATGAATTTTCTGCGGTATTATAAACAGAACCACTCCGAATACTAATTCCACGTTTTCTAAGTTCCATCGCCATTCGACCACTATTTCTTTTAACATCTACGATCATAAAATTACCATGACTTGGGGTATATTCAAGACCCATCTCATCAAATTTACCTATCAAGTAGTCTTTCCCATCATTAGTAATTTTTTTAGTTCGGTTGACAAACTCATCATCATCTAATGCAGCTAAGGCCGCATGAATTCCGAGTGAACTTAACCCACCTCCAAAAAACCCCTGTTGCACCATCATCTGATCCATCATACGTTGACTTGCAATAGCATATCCGATACGTAGTCCAGCAAGGCCATATATCTTAGAAAATGTTCGAGCAACAACCACATTATTATTTTCCAATGCAAGATTCACACCATCCTGATAATTAGGATCTCGGACAAAGTCTATATACGCCTCATCAATTAACACTATGACATGTTCTGGAATACTTTTCACAAAAGCCGCCAGTTCAGCATGAGGAACTATCGTCCCAGTTGGATTATTCGGATTAGTAATAGTGACAAGCTTTGTTCTAGGAGTAATCGCATCCTTCATAGCTTCCAGATTATGGATGTAATTTTCGGTTGTAGGGACTCGAATCACCTTAACATCTTTTCCGATCATACGGAATGCTTCAAAAGATCTCGCAATCTGACCATACCCTGGGACTGCTTCAATACATTCCCCTCCATCCTTTGCCGCTAAAGCTGCTAAAGTTTGAAGAATTGGACCGGACCCGGGAGTTGCCATTACCCGATTAACCTCCCGAAATTTCATGAATGACCTCATATCACCAAAGTCAAAACTAAAACCATCACTTCCCATAATACCGTGGCGCTGGTTAAGCTGTATGGGCAACTCTAGACCAAAATCGTAACGATTAATCTTGTGAAGATTTTCCGCAATAGCGGCAACAGCTCGGGGTGATGGACCAAGTGGGTTCTCATTACTGCCAATTCCAACCCATCCCTCCTCAACACCATAACCACGAATATCACTCGCTGTTTTTCCTCCGGCTAGTACCTCAGCAATATTCCAATTTGAACCTGCAGCTACTGCTCCTGCACCCAACAAAGCACCTTTCATAAACCTTCGCCGGCTAAAACCTTCTTTAAATCTATTAGTTAAATTTTTCATTTTTCACCTTTATGTTTTTTAATTCACCAATATCCTTTTAGCCAATATTTAACCTAGCCATCTGACTAATAATGTAATCAGAACATCTGAAAGCTAACGCCTGGATAGTTAATGTTGGATTACTTTTTCCACTGGTCACGAATGATGACCCATCGACTATAAACAAATTATCTACGTCATGAGATTGATTAAACTTGTTTACAACCGATTCTGCGGGGTCATTCCCCATCCGACAGGTACCTAGAAGATGTGCATCACCATGGGGAACAAAATTGGGAGAAGCAACAATGCCATGTGCACCTGCTGTGTCTAATAACTCTCTAGCTCTTTCCCGGAAGAAATCCCCGATTTTATGCTCATTGGGATGTACATTGTATGTTACCCTAGGAACGGGAAGCCCCCACTTGTCTTTTAGATCTGGATCAAGATCAATAAGATTAGATTCCTGGGACATAGATTGCATGCTGGTTAGAGCTACCATATATCGTGTATAGTTGTCCATGATCCACTTTTTACGCCTTCCACCCCATCGTCTTAACCTGGGCATATTAAGATTTGCAAATGAGATAGTTTCACCATCACCTCTCGGTTCAAGCACCCCACCCCCAAAAAATCCGTACTTATCAGGGTTAGGATCGTAGAAATCTTGAATAATCCGGGAGTCCATAACACCCTTGTACTCATTAAGATCTTTTTCAAAGAAACCCCTAGCAGATTGATAGTAATTAAACATCAGATGCTTACCTACTTTACCACTGCTGTTAGCTATCCCATCAGGAAATTGGTTAGACTTTGACATTAATAACAAGCGTGGCGTATGGATGCCATTACAACAAACAACAACAGCCCGGGCCTCTAGGCGATGTTCACGTAGATTTTTATCAAGATAGATTACTCCCTCAGCTCTACCTTCTTCATCAACCAAAATTTGGGTCACACATGAATCAGCTCTGATTTGACAGTTTCCTGTTCTTAGTGCCTGCGGAATCATTGTGACTAGCATACTTGACCTAGCCCCAATTGTACAAACATAGCTTTCACAAAAACCGCAATTCATCACTGACGGACGCCCTCCGTATTCTTTGGAATTGATAGCAAGTGGTGCCGGATATGAATGCCATCCCAGTTTTTGTGCAGCCATGTCAGCTAGGGCCCCAGAACTTGTCCGAGGTACTGGTCCCATGGGATAGGGCCGACGCCGGGGTGGATCGAAAGGGTTCGCTCCTGCAAGACCAGATACACCAATCTCGTACTCTGCCTTTTCATAGTAGTGTTCGAGGTCCCAGTAATCAATAGGCCAATCTTGTATATCAGCACCATCTAAGTCACCAAACAAACTTCTTTCCTGAAAATCATTCTCATGCAGCCGCCAAGAGATTCCAGTATAGTGCAGAGTGCTTCCTCCGACTGTACTCTGCATGTGGATGCCATGGTCTTTAACAGCTTCTTCTGTTGCCGTCTGCCGATAAGTATTAGGTTGATCATACCGATAGATATTAGGGTAATCTACGAGATTATTACTAGGATGCATCGCCTGTATTTCATCCTGGTCAAAATGTCGAGTCTTATTGAATGACCCCATTTCCATTGCTACAACCTTAAGCCCTTTAGAGCTTAATTCCTTTGCCATGACAGAACCAGCGGCTCCTGTTCCAATAACTATGACATCAGGGCGACGAATTATAGGGTTTGGTAGGGACATAACTTCTCCATTGCTTATTCTTCACCGATGATTCGACTCTTCATAGGTCCGTTGTAGGGATTCCAAGCCGGGTATTGTATCTCAGGGATGTCCATATCAAATTCGCTGAACGGGGGATCATAGCCAAAAGGAGCCCTACCTGGGAAACGGATTAGCTTCCATCCTATTTCCTCGTAGTTACCTCCATATGAAGGATCACAAAACATTCCCTCCATAGTATGGGTAATGATCATCCGTAAAAATTCCCGTGCTCCGATAGACGCCCCCTTCGGCCAAGTCCTTGGTGATCTCTGACGGTCTATCCCCATTAATGCGCGTCGGCGGTTTCTCTCAGACAAGTGAACAAAATCTGATTTAAAAGCTACTAAACAATACTTATCGAAAGCGGTCAATCCTTGGATATAAGACTCTCTAAAATCTCTTCTATGGGTACCCAATGCCCGGTCAATATAGACAACAACTTGGGCTTCCGACGCACCAGGCCCATTTTCGTCAGAGGGCATAATCATTTGTGTTAACAGTTCTATTGTATTACCCTGGTGTTCGTTGAGATTATTCCAAGTATATTCAGTACTTAATAGTTCCTGTCCGGCAGTGATACTCTGGGAGGAAAACATGCCAAGGGTGATTACCCCCCCGGTGGCCCGGGCAGAATTTGCAATAAAAGACCGACGTGAAAATCGCCTTGATTTCACATTAACTCCAATATTTAAAAAAACAAATGTGATAAACGGAACAAGCATTCCTTAATAGTGCTAAGGCTATTACCAGCCCACCTTCTACATTAAAATATGTGTTTTAATGCCTGTTTGACAATCAAATTCGACGTGTATCAAACAACAAACCAAATGAGTTGACGAAATCTGCCTCAGATCTTTATATATAGGAATATGAATTTATTAAAACCACCAGCTTTAAAAAAAGGTGATACAATTGGAATTGTAGCGCCAGCTAGCTATTGTCCAGAACCCAGCGCACTGGTTAACGGCCAAGAGTCATTAGAAAAACTCGGATTTCGTACTGTAGTTGGCAAACATGTAGTTGATAGGCATGGGTTCCTAGCGGGAAAAGATTCCGATCGCCTTTCCGACATCGAAGATATGTTTAGGAATCCAGAAATCCAAGGGATCATTTGTCTCCGCGGGGGCTACGGTTCGAGCCGATTCCTTCCCCAGTTAAACTATGATTTAATTCGAGCCAATCCAAAGGTTTTTATCGGCTACAGTGATATTACTGCGCTCCATGCAGCAATAATGCGCCATTGTGGGCTTGTGACCTTCTGGGGACCAATGGTATCTTCCGATATGAGCCCTAGTTTTACCCCTTATAACCGTGATTCTTTTTTGAGAGCTGTCACAAAGAAAGTCCCCATCGGCGCTATAGACTTGCCTGACCCTACTATTCCTTTACAGACTTTAAATGATGGGGCGGCCAGTGGCTCACTTATTGGCGGTACGCTTTCTCTCCTTGCATCTTCCATTGGAACTCCATACGATTTGGATTACGATGGAGCAATACTTTTTTTTGAAGATGTGGGAGAGGAACCCCACCGCATCGACAGAATGTTAACTCAGTTACTACATGCAGACAAACTAACCCGCGTATCCGGCATAGTCATAGGGGAATGTGCCGGGTGTGGCAGTGCCTCACACAATCCCGCTTTCCCTTATGGAAATTTTAGTATCGAAGAAGTTTTTATCGAGCGTCTCTGCCCTTTGGGAGTTCCGATTCTTTATGGGCTGACTATTGGGCACGGTACATATACGGCAACACTGCCGTTGGGAGTCCAGGCTTCAATAGATGGAAAATTAAAAAGTTTTTGCATCAATGAATCAGGGGTAATTTAAATAACTTTTTTATTTTTGTACTGGGAGTTGAAGTGCCATGGCTAATCATATACTTATAGATGTACGTCTTCCAACTTCGGTTAGTGGTCTCTTTGATAGCTCGGACAAGTTTTATCTACTTGAGGAGATGAAAGACGACGATCACCGTTGGCTTAAAATAGAAGCCTTTTTGACTTATGGCCATCCCCATACTGATAGCAAATTGATGGATAAAATGCCACGGTTAAAAGTTATTAGTAATTTTGGAGTAGGCGTTGATCATATAGATGTAGCTGCTGCACGCAAAAGGGGGATTCCTGTCGGGAATACTCCAAATTTATTAGATGGTGCCACTGCAGACATGACCTTTGCCCTATTAATGGCTGCAGCTCGAAGAATTGTTACAGGAGATCGATTCGCCCGTAGCAATGAGTTTACTCACTATGACCCCAGTATCCTACACGGCTATGAAGTCCATGGTACCACCATAGGGATTGTTGGCATGGGTAGTATTGGAAAACAGGTAGCAAAAAGGGCATTGGGTTTTGACATGAATATAATTTATCATAATCGAAAACCTGATCCAGATGATGTTAATTATGAGGCAAAATATGTATCACTCATAACTCTATTGGAGTCTTCAGATTTTGTAACGCTGAACTGTCCCCTCACTGATGAAACACAAGGGCTAATTAGTGAGTCCACATTAAAAATCATGAAAAGCAATGCTATATTAATAAACCTTGCCCGTGGTGGAGTAGTAGATCACAATGCCCTATATAAGGCGTTGCGCAATAATTGGATCGCAGCTGCAGCCTTAGACGTTACTGATCCAGAACCATTACCTAGAAATCATCCTTTGCTTCAACTAGATAACTTAGTGATCGCACCACATTTAGGTAGTGCAACATCACTGACCCGGCAAAGAATGGCCCGTCGAACAGTCGATAATCTGAAAGCTGGGCTGGGCGATAAATCTCTTGTGACTAGTGTCTCAAAATAATCTTCATTAGTTTTTTATTCTAAAGTTTTAGAAATTTTTATTTTTACTCAAACCATGTATTAAGAAGCGAGTAAAGATTCATTCAACCAAAATATATTTTATACGAGACTATTTACACACTTGTTGCTACTCTACTACTAAAATCATGAAAGTAACTGTTATGGATGGAATTGACAAAAATTTAACCAGATATGGAGATACAGGTTTTAGTCGGTTTATAAGGAAGGCATTTCTTTCTTCTGCTGGATACGATAGCAATGATCTTTCCCGACCTATTATTGGTATCGCTGATACTTCGTCAGACTACACAACCTGCCATCGAGATATGCCACAACTAGTAGAACATGTTAAGCGTGGTGTCACTCAGGCGGGAGGGCTAGCTCTTGTTTTTCCAACTATTTCTTTACCTGAAACTCAATTATCACCGACATCTATGTTGTTTAGGAATCTGATGGCTATGGGAACTGAAGAAATGATTAGGTCTCAGCCGATGGATGGGGTTGTGTTAATGGGAGGTTGTGATAAAACTGTCCCTGCCCAATTAATGGCAGCAGCATCAGCAAAAATACCTGCTATTTCCGTCATAACTGGCGCGATGCGCACCGGTAGTTGGCAAGGGGATCGCCTCGGGGCCTGTACCGACTGTAGAAGTTACTGGCTCAGGCATCGGGCAGGAACAATCACTGACGACGAAATCAAGACGATAGAAACAGCTCTTTGCCCGACTGGTGGAACTTGTATGGTAATGGGCACTGCTTCCACAATGGCATGTCTTACCGCAACGCTCGGCCTTATGTTGCCGGATGGGCCCACTCCGCTTTCTGGTTCTTCAGACCGCCTCCGTCAAGCAGTAATGTCAGGACGCAAAATCGTCGAACTTGTAAAAAACAATGAGACGCCTGATCGGTTTCTAACTCGTAGTTCTTTCTATAACGCTACAGTTGTTTTAGCAGCATTGGGTGGCTCAACTAATGCGGTAATACATCTGATTGCAATCGCTAGACGAGCAGGAATTAATTTAACCTTAGAAGACATCCATAATGCCGCGGCTGACACTCCGGTTTTAGTTGACTGTAAACCCGTAGGAAAGGGATATATGGAGGATTTCCACAATGCTGGGGGACTACCAATCTTATGGAAGGCTTTAGAAACTAAACTCGACTTGTCGACGTTGAACGTGAACGGAATGTCAATTGGAGAGCTTCTTAAAGTGACCTCCCCTCCAGCCCACTGGCAAACTAATATAGGGACACTTCAAGATCCAATAAGTGACCCTGGGGCTTTGGTCGTTTTGCGAGGATCACTTGCTCCAGATGGTGCAATAATAAAACGGGGGGCTGCTTCTGTAGAATTACAACACCATAAAGGACCAGCTATTGTCTTCGAATCTCCAGATGATGTAGCAACTCGAATTGATGATCCCCGATTAAGGATTACTCCAGAACACATTCTTGTTATGCGAAATGCTGGCCCAGTAGCTATGGGTATGCCTGAAGCTGGATCACTACCAATTCCAAAATACTTGGCGGAAAAGGGTGTTAAAGATATGGTTCGAGTCTCAGATGCAAGAATGAGTGGTACAGCGTATGGCACTGTCGTTCTTCATTGCTGCCCAGAAGCGGCTTCGGGTGGTCCTTTAGCACTAGTTAAAGATGGAGATATAATTGAACTAGATGTCGATAAGCGAAAACTAGATCTCTGTGTAAATGAAGAAGAATTGTCGTATCGAAAAACAAACTACACTCCACCTACCCCTCCCGAACGGGGATGGCGAAGACTTTACGCACAACATGTTCTTCCTGCAAATCTGGGTGCTGATCTAGAATTCCTGTAAAATTCTATCTTAAAATTTTTGACAACCTGGAAATCAAAAGGAATATCATTATGACTCGGAATATTATCGAACTTAATTTACAACACCAAACTTTGGACAAAACGAATGGGTTTTCGACCTGGAAAACAATAAAAACAAAAACAAACTGGAAGCCATCAAAAACTGCCCTATTACTGTGTGATATCTGGGATTCCCACTGGTGTAGAGGGGCGGTTAAGAGATTAAATTTAATGACCAAGCAGATGAATAATGTTACCAGTTCCTGTCGGTCCCTTGACATGCCAATTATTCATGCTCCTTCTTCCACATTAGATTTTTATAAGGATACTCCCGCGAGAAAACGTGTTAAATCTATCCCGCCATTTGACATTCCTCCAGATTTGGATCATTCTGACCCACCACTGCCTGTTGACTCTTCAGATCATGGATCGGATACTGGTGAGGAAGAACCACAAAGTGTGTGGACCCGCCAGCACTCTGACATCTTTATTGACCATGACAGGGATCTGATATCGGATGACGGGAAGGAAATCTACAACTGCTTACAGCATTTTGATATTAAACATGTCCTCATAATGGGAGTTCATACAAACATGTGTATACTCCACCGGTCTTTTGGGATAAAACAAATGGTCCGTTGGGGAATCCCGATCGCTCTGATACGAGACTTAACTGATACCATGTATAACCCTGAGATGCCACCTTATGTGAACCATAATGAGGGTACCGAATTAGTAATTTCGTTTATTGAAAAATTTTGGTGTCCAACTATTCATAGTTCAGATATTCTTACTTGACACAATATAATTCTGAGCATATTCAAACTGTTTAAAATTTATTTAATGAGTCCCTTGGATTCAGACAACATATCATTTCTTTTGCACTACCTCTCGGTAGTTTCAGGCTAGAGCACAACTTTGAATTTCTTTAGTTTATGTCTATTAGGAGGGTTACTGATGCTAGAAAGGTTAAAATATTTTTGAAGATTAAAAATTTAAATTAAGTTATATGTTATTTTCTACTGCCAACATAAAAAGGCTGTTTAACTATAACCGCTGGGATCTTTTTGTCTCTTATATTTATCTGGAGAATCGTACCAGGTTCTGTGAGGGATATAGGGACATAACCTGTACCTATTCCATAGCCTAAGGTGGGAGCAATTGCTCCACTAGTGATCTGGCCGACACAATTCCCCCCATAGGAAATATCGTAACCCTGCCTTGGTATCCCTCGCTCAAGAACCTTTAACGCTACTAGTTTCCTTGTCAGACCCTTTTCCCGAATACTAAGGAGAGAATTACGGCCGATAAATTTGGGTTTTTTAAATTTAACTACCCAACCTAGACCTGCTTCAATCGGATTTATTGATTCATCAATCTCATGTCCGTATAGAGCCAATCCAGCTTCTAGGCGAAGGGTATCTCTCGCACCAAGTCCGCAAGCCTTCAATCCCCTATCAATACCAGATTTTAAAATTATTGACCATAATTCTGGTCCGCATTCAGCCGAACACCAAATCTCAAAGCCGTCTTCTCCAGTATATCCTGTCCTAAATATCTTTGCCTTGATCCCTTCTATCCAGGTTTCCGTGAAACTTTGGAAAGTAAGTTTTCTAAGGTCTTCCTTTGTAATAGCATTTAGAATTAATTCACTTTTAGGGCCCTGAAGTGCGAACAGAACAGTTTGTTCGGTTAAATTTTGGATTTCTACCTCGTAAGAAATCGCTATCTTTTGAAGCCACTTCAACAATTTATCACTATTCCCGGCATTGGGAACTATCAGAATTTTATCTGGAAGTCGATAAACCAAAAAGTCATCAATTATTCCACCATTTTCTCTACACGCCAATGTATACTGCGAACAAAATGGTTCTAGTCTTTCAACATCATTCACTGTGATATAGTTGATAAATTCTATTGCATCCCTACCGGTAATCTGAAAACGGCCCATATGAGACACATCAAAAATGCCCGCAACATCCCGAACAACCTTATGCTCAGCAAGGATACCCTCATATTGGACAGGCATATGCCACCCACTAAATGGGACTAACTTAGCATTCATTGCCACATGTTGGTTATATATTGGAGTTTTTCTAAAAGAGGTCATGAAACTTTAGTCACGTAGTTAAAATATAACTATTATTTATTACTGAGCCAATTTGAACTGTACTAACTACTCTACTTGCTAAGTGCTTCCTTAATCTACAAGTTAATGTAAGGATCGCAATAGTTTTAAGGGAACTAAATTTACTAAACAATTATCTTCTAAAATAGTCCTAAGCAATTTGATTCATTGAGGTTGATATTAAATCGTATTGATAACATTGCTTTGGATACATCGAAAGTTAACATAAAAAAAAATTTATTCATTCCCGATATAAGTTTTGATACTTTTTAAAAGGTAATCCCAATTTTTTCCAAAAACTAATCCTAAAATTAAATAATAAGTTAGATTTATTTTTCTGATGACGCTTAGGAAACTCCATCTCCTTCATAGATTATACTTGACACAACTACCGTTCACAGGGTTCTTTATTTCTTCACCGTAAGATTTTAAGATAGCATCCTCTTTTGACGATCTGAAATTTTTGTGCTTAGGAAACGGTACTTTGGATATTTTAGATTTATCTTGCAACCTCTTTCTTGGAGGAAGAAAATGCCCAGTTTAAAACGGCGGGAATTTTTAAAAAAGGCCTCAACTGCTGGACTAGCCGGGAGTGCTGCCCTTGTAGCTGGTTGTACCTCTAGCCAGGAGACTAACGGACCAGCTATCCGCACGGACAAAACCTATGAATGGAAAATGGTGACTACATGGACCCCTAATCTTCCTATTTTACAGGAAAGTGCTCAACTGTTAGCTAATTGGGTAGAGGAAATGTCGGAAGGAAGAATGAAGATAACTGTTTATGCTGGTGGGGAACTTATACCGGCACTTGAAGGATTTGAAGCAGTAAGCCAGGGAGTTGCTGAAATGGGGCATGGAGCCTCCTACTATTGGGCTGGCAAAGCACCTGCTACGCAGTTCTTTTCATCCGTCCCTTTTGGTATGAATGCCCAACAAGTTTCAGCTTGGTTGTACAGTGGTGGTGGCCTTAAACTTTGGGAAAAGATATACGAGCCTTTTAACTTACTGCCAATGCCTGCCGGAAATACTGGTTTCCAAATGGGGGGCTGGTTTAGGAAAGAGATTAATACGACGGATGATTTAAAAGGTCTAAAAATGCGTATTCCCGGCCTTGGGGGTGATGTTATAAAGCGTGCTGGTGGCTCAGCAATTCTTTCCCCGGTAGGAGAGATTTACACTAATCTAGACAGGGGAGTTATCGATGCGACAGAATGGATCGGGCCTTATCACGACTACCTGATGGGCTTTTATAGAGCAGCTCGTTATTATTACTATCCTGGATGGCACGAACCAGGAACAGTTACCGAATTAATGGTTAATAAAAGTGCCTACAACCAACTTCCTTCCTATTTGCAAACAATAATTAGAACTGCAGCCGCTCGATCAACGCATTGGGTATTATCAGAATTTGATGCCCAGAACAACCTGTATCTGCAGAAACTTGTCAATGAAGAAGGAGTACAACTGAGGAGATTTCCAGATACAGTACTTTCGACCTTGAAAGGTTATTCAGATGAAGTTATAGCCGAATTGATCGAAACTGATAAAGATAGTAAGGAAGTGTACGAGTCATTTACATCCTTCCGTAAAACAGTAACCGGCTGGAATGATCTGGGGGAAAAAGTGTACTATTCTGGAGCCATGGGGTAGTGTTCACTAAGGTTAGCTCTTTAGTTGGGAACCATTTAATCTAAGCTAAAATAGACCAACCGCATTAGGTCGGGGCATTCTAGAAAATCTCCATGTAGTTTTTCAGGCTACCTTATAGTAAAGGTCTTTCCCGGTTTTATTACTGCCCTATTTTTAGATTTTTAATGTATCTTTATCTTTGAGACGATTCCAACCTCGGCCGGGGTTATAAGGTCTTGCATTGTTGTGCCGATCCCGAAGTTGCTTAAAAACTTCCTTGCAAACAACTTCTCGACTGGGATCTTTGGAATCTCTAATTACAAAATCAGCCTCACTGGGATAGCAAGCCATAGTCACTGGATCTCTTTCGGGGGTACAGGTCTGTGGATCTTCTTCAACATTGTTAGGTGCATCCATAGATTGATACCGCAAATCAATACTCCATCTTACGACCTCTGTTTGATTAATAAACGAAGCGTGGGGAGTTAAATTCGTCATAAAAAGAACATCCCCAAATTTCATTTCAATTGGAACCGGATTCCCGGAAGGTAATTCATTGTTTGGAATTTCGAGATAGCCCCCATGTCCACCAGTATAATGTTTTAATATTCCAACATTATGAGCCTTGGGAAGCACATATAGACATCCATTGTTGATTGTAACGTCAACTAAAGGAATCCAACAGGTAACAATCAAGTATTTATCGCAATGAGGAAGAAAATAACCAGAGTCTTGGTGCCAGGGGACTTCTGTTCGAGTATGTTTAGGTAACTTAGGACGTATCCGATAGGCAGACGCGCCTACAATATCTGGACCAACTAGTTCAGCAACACAATCAACAAGTGTTTGATTCCGTAGTAGATTTAGCATTGCCTCACCGTTAAACCCACCACCACCTTTCCCCATTATCATTCCCATTATTATTTGTCCGGCTTCCTCCGATTCTTGATATATCCGCGCTAATCGGGTTTTGAATCCTTCATTATCGTATATTTGGGATAATTCTCCCTTTTCTAATAGTTGTTTTGCACCTTGATCAATAATTTTGTTTAACGAATTACACAAAGGCCATAAGTCTTTCTGACCCAACAGGCCGGGTTTGACAACATAGCCCTGCTGTGTAAAATGATCTAATTCTACTTCTGAAAAACTCACAATATAATTCTCCTACAATATCATATTAGTTATGCCAAACCTGACAGGATATATTATTATTTCTTAGCATCTATAATATTAGAATTGCCTCTTGATTCGGTATGGTTCAATATATTTCTCAATCTCTTCAGATGTTCCCAATTTTATTGCCTCAAAAGATAATTGGCGAAGTTCGTCATAATTGACTGAACGTATTAACCTTCTAATCCATGGAATATCATTTGGACTCATACTTAGTTCATCGACTCCCAAGCCAAGAAGAATGCATGCTGTTAGGGGGTTTGCCGCCATAACACCACAGACTCCCACCCAAATACTGTTATTATGAGCTGAATCTATAATTGATGCCACCAATCGTAAGACTGCTGGGTGGCAGGGATTATAAAGAGAAGCTATGCTGGAATTACCTCGATCAGCGGCAATAGTATATTGAATTAGATCGTTTGTACCAATACTGAAAAAGTCGACACCTTTTGCTAAATCATTAGCAGTAACTGCTGCCGATGGAACCTCGACCATAATCCCTAATGGAACAGATGAGTCATGGGATATTCCAGCTTGTTTTAAATCATCGCAGGTTTCTTGGAAAAGGGCTTTTGCCTGCTCCAATTCACTATAACCCGATATCATTGGAAACATAACTCTTATGTTTCCATTAACACTAGCTCTTAGTATAGCTCTTAACTGGACTTTGAACATTTCAGGATGACTAAGGCACAGTCGTATCCCCCGTTGACCTAAAGCCGGGTTAATTTCTTCTTTAATTAACTGTGAGGATATTTTATCTGCACCCAAATCTAGAGTTCTAATAATAACATTGTTGGGGGCAACACGGCGTGCAATTTCACTGTAGACCTGAAATTGTTCTTCTTCTGATGGAAGATCATTACGAACTAGATACAAAAACTCTGTACGGTACAACCCTATCCCGTCAGCGCCTTTTTCCAAAACATCATCTATTTCAACAGGCAATTCAATATTAGCAGAGAGTTCAATAAGCCGCCCATCAATAGTAACTGCTGGAAGGTTATTAAGTTCCTGTAGCTCGGTTTTAAAAGCCACCTGTTTAGCCAGCAAAGATTTGTATTTCTGAATAGTCTGATCGTCGGGTTCCAGATATATAGTTCCAGAATTCCCATCGATAATGATTAACATACCATCATCAATTTCGGAAGTAGCTACTTTCGCACCGACCACGGCTGGAACACCGAGTCCTCTCGCAACAATTGCAGTATGGGAAGTCTGACCACCAATATCGGTAACAAGGCCACAAACAGTACCCCGACCAATTTCAGCCGTATCAGATGGTGATAAATTTCGGGCAATTAGAATTACAGGGGTTGTTTTATCAAAATTTTTATAGGATATTTCCCCTGTAAGTTTTGTTAATACTCTATATAATACATCTTCAAAATCAGCTGTACGTTCTCGGAAGAAAGAGTTATCTAAAGTTGAGTAATTAGAAATCCATCCATTTATCACATCATTAAAAATATATTCCGCATTAACCTTTTCCTGTCGAATACGGAAAATAGTAACTTCTATTACTTCTGGATCTTCAAGGACTGCCTGGTGAGCACTGAATATTTTTAAGGTATTCTGATCTAAGTTTTTCGCAATTTTTTCTTGCAGTTTAGTTAAGTCTTCTATTGCCAGTTCAACTGCCCGTTGAAAACGTTTAACTTCGTCTTTGATTTTTTCGGATGGTATCAATCTTTTATTAACAGTTTTGGAGTCTCGATGATAAATATATGCCCGTCCTAATGAAATCCCAGGTGAAGCTGGTATCCCATTAATTACCCGGTTTTTATCACCCATATCAAACCTCCAAGTCTTTACTGAACATTTCGATCAACAATTTCATCGCATTTTCTTCGTCAGAACCTGCTACTTCGATAGTAATCGCACTTCCATTTTCGGCTGCTAAACTCATTACCCCCAGAATGCTTTTGCCATTTATCCGGATGTCATCTTTAGACAATGTTATTTCAGAATCAAATTGGCTAGTCAGTCGGACCAAAACTTCTGCCGGTCTCATATGCAAACCATTTTTATTTTTTACAAAAACTACTTTACTTACCATGAGTTAATTATTCCGGGATAATTTTATTCGTAATCTTCTCGACGATTTTTAGTTCTCTCGGTTTCCTTCATAGTATCTAATAAACGTTGATTTAATGCAGCGGCTGGATTCACCCCTACTCCTTTTAGAAGATGCCTAAGCGCCACAACTTCAGATATCACAGTTAAATTTTTACCGGGATTGATTGGAATCCGTACATATGACAATTCTGTATCTAATAAGTTGGTTGTTTTATCATCCAACGCTGTTCGTTCGTAATCACCATGATCTTTCCAATCTTCAAGATTTACAACTACCTCAATACGTTTCCGCATCCGGATACTCCGAATTCCAAACATGGTGGTTACATCAATTATTCCAACCCCCCGTATTTCCATAAAGTGCTGGGTTACACTATTACTTGTACCCATTAAAACTCCCTGGCGCATTCGGTAAGCGGTCACCACATCATCTGCTACTAACCTGTGCCCCCGTTCGACCAGATCTAATGCAGCTTCACTTTTACCAATTCCGCTGCGCCCGGTGAAAAGAAGTCCAACTCCATAGACATCAACCAGAGCACCATGAATAGTTGTTTTTGGTGCAAAAATAGGCTCAAGGTATTCAACCAACGAGTGGAGGAATGCATCGGTGTTTAGGCTAGTACGGAGTACTGTGGTTTCATTTTTTTTAGCAATCCCTACAAGTTCCGATGGTAATTCCATATTCTTAGTTATGACTAAACATGGAATATTCTTCTCAAAAACAAGGCTTAAAGCCTGAGATCGTTCTTTAACCATTAGGCTTCTCAAGTAAGTCATTTCGGTTTCTCCAACAACTTGAACCCTGTTGTTCGAAAAACGCTCAATAAAACCAGACAAGGCTAGCCCCGGCCGGTTTGTCTCTGCATTTGTAACTTTCTTAGATAGGCCGATCTCACCCGTCAGAGAGGAAAGCTTAAGATCAGTTTGGTCTAACAATACTTTTATAGTTATGGGAGGATTGGTCATATAATTTGGGGGAACCTATAGGGTTATTTTAAGTATCTATTTTACCGACAGATGTCATATAATAACTCAGTATCTTTATTTTTAAGGTCTTTTTAGTGTTAACACTGATAGTTGATTTTAGCTCATTAGGCTCCAACAATTCTAATTTAATGGATAGTCATTCTTGAATAATAAAGGGGAATTTAGAGTTCTTGGTTTAAAAAGTTCCAACTGGTTTTTATATCTAATTTTTGATATTCTCGATCCTAAAACTTTTTTCGCATTCTTGCTATTGGAATTCCCAGGTTCTCTCGGTATTTAGCAACTGTTCTTCGTTTGATCTCCACACCCTCTTTTGATTGTAAGATTGATTCAATAGCCTGATCACTTAGAGGAGATTTGGCATCCTCTCCTTGAATAATTTTTGCAATACGGTCTTTAACTGTTTTTGTAGCCAATTGGTTATTATCAGTTTTGTTACTATGTATCCTTGTATTCTTTTTCAATTTGATGTCAAAGAAAAACCTTAATGGAAATATTCCTCTGGGTGTTTGTATATATTTCCCTTGAGTAGCCCTACTGACAGTAGTCAGATGCATACCTATTTCAGCAGCGACATCTTTCAATATCATTGGTTTGAGATGATTAAGCCCACCATTCAAAAACTTACTTTGGGCTTTGACGATATAGTTTGTTACTTTAAGCAAAGTAGAACGCCTTTGCTCTATTGAATTAACGAAGTGATTTGCCTCTGTAAGTTTCTTGCGAACATATTTTTTGTCGTCTGCTGAGGAATTAGCATTACGTTCTAAAATTGCCTGGTAAGCGGAACTGATCCTGAGCCTTGGCAGATTACGATCATTCAGATATACAACATATTCTCCCTCAATTTTTTCAACAACAAGGTCAGGATGAATAGAAAAAACAGCTGTGTTACTTAGGGCTAAGCCTGGGTGAGGATTAAGACCTGCAATTACATCTAATGCCGCACCAATTTCAGTTTGGTTAGTTTTCAACTTTTTACTGATGGCCGCAAGCCGACGTTTTTTCACATCCTGCCAGTGGTTCGCGACCAAGTTATAAGCTAAAGTCTCTCGTAAATCAAATGACTCCAATTGTAACATAAGACATTCACGTAGATCTCGACCACCAACACCTGTGGGCTCTAAAGTTTGGATTATTTTTAGAACTCGTTCCGCCTCAGTGTACGGAACATCCCCTTCTAAAGCTACGTCTAAGAGAGGAGCATCCAATAATCCACTATCATTAAGATTTCCTATAAGATATTCGCCGATTTCCCGGGTACGCTTAGACATTTGTAAAAGATGCCACTGATCTACCAGGTACTGGGTCAACGTTATACCAGAAGCCCCTTCTCTTTCAAGGATATTAAGATCTTCTTTTTTTTCAGCCTCCTCACGAGTATCCATTTGGTTAGGCATGCCATCTTGGATATACGTATCCCAGTCTATCTTGTCACGATCGGATTCGATTGGTCCTGATTCTTCACTAGGTTCCGGAACTTCCTCATTGCTGGACGGTTCCTTACTCAACTCATTTTCAAGGTCAGTTGTTTCTTCCTCAAATTCTAACAACGGATTCTCTTCGATCTTCTCTTTGATTTCTTGATCGAGTTCAACCGTTGTTAATTGTAGCAGTTTTAACGCATACATCATTTGAGGCGAAAACCGCTGTTGGATTTGTGGTTGAAGATTAACTTGCATAAATTTCTTCCTAATTATTCCAGCCTGAACCGTTCTCCAAGATAAATACGCCTTGCTTCGGGATCTTCCGCTAAACTTTCTGCTGTACCAGAAACATATATCCGTCCATCAGACATAATATACGATCTGTCCGTAATTTGTAAAGTTTCCCGCACCATATGGTCTGTAATTAAAACTCCAAGATTCCTTGATTTTAGACGCCCTATAACTTCCTGGATATCTTCTACTGCAATTGGATCAACCCCAGCAAATGGTTCATCTAGTAAAATAAATTTGGGTTCAGTGACCAAAACACGACTTATCTCGGTTCGTCTTCGTTCCCCTCCAGATAACGTGTAGGCTCGCTGTTTTGCTAGATGGGAAATACCAAAATCTTCCATTAGTTCTTTTATTCTTTCCTTCCTTTGTTTGTGATCTAACGGAAGGGTTTCAAGAATTGCCATCAGATTTTGTTCCACTGTCATTCTTCGAAAAATTGACGGTTCCTGAGCCAAATATCCAATTCCAGCTCGGGCCCTTTTATACATTGGCCAACGGGTTATATTCTGGATCTCACCGCTTTCCTTATCTTCAATCAAGACTTGGCCAGCCCCTGGTTTTATCATCCCCACTATCATATAGAAAGAAACAGTCTTTCCCGCTCCATTAGGCCCTAGGAGGCCGACTACTTCGCCCTGCTCTACACGTAAACTTACGTCATCAACGACCCTACGTTTCTGAAATGATTTTACAAGATTATCAGCCCGCAGACACCTCATGAACTCTCCATTCCCTGAATGTTTGAATTAATGTTAGAAGTGGCCTACGGGATGAGATAAATTCCAGTGACATTACCATCTGCATCCATTTCTACTGGTTGACCTTGTTCGAACCTAATGATAATTTTGTTAGCATGAATTTCATTGGGTTTGGAATTATTATCGTTTCCAACAGTAGCAATTTCATACGTGCTCAAAGCTTCCCCTAAAACTGTTAATTCCTTCACTGTTTCTCCGTCAAATTTTACAATTACGTTATCTCCGCTGATCGTACTGTAATATCTTTCGTTGGTTTTTTGGACGGTATAAGATCCAGAAGCGTGGCCATGCACTAAGGCATTCATAATTGTATCTTCTTTAAATTCTAGAACTATCCTCTGGCCCCTTAACTGACTGTCAGAATTTTGGACAACTGGATCACCTAGAAGGTCAACTTGTTTTTTGCTGTTATCGAAAATGAGGGTATCGCACTTTCCACCTACAAGACCTCGAACAATACTAACTGAATCAAAAACTTCAGCAGATCGTTTATCAAAGTTATATATCATAGTTTCACCTTTTACAACGATATTGGCCTGAGGAGTTTCAGCTAGCTTAATAAATTCTGGGGAACCATTAAATCGGGCTGTTTCTGTTGGCTTGAAATATTCTAGGCTATCACTGGATATACTTATCTCTTCTCTAACATCATGAAAAACCACAGAACCCTTAGCAAAAGCTTTCAAGAGTGTATTAAATTCGGTGAAATGATATTCGAGATAATCTCCCGTAATAGTAATATCTCCCTTTGCCTGTCCCCACTTCATTTTTGGTTTAACCGTTGCAATAGCTTGGTGTGGATCCTGAGAATATTCAACCTTTCCACCCATTAGTGTCATAGCTTCAACACTGTCTTTTAGCATAACTTTACCAGATCCAACCATAATTTGATTAGCTTCCTGGTACGTCACTTCATCTGCCATAAATGTAGTACTATTCCGAACTATAGTTACACTACCGGTTAATTGTAAAAGGCCTTTGATTCGGTTATAAATTACTCTTTCGGCATTCAATTTTGTATTACCATGCGACAACCGTACATTTTCTGAAAGTTCTAATATCTCATCTGTACTAGTTCCTCGAAGAATGCCGGCTTCTTCGATCCTGACCGTCTTTTCAAGTCGTTGTCCTAAAACCAATTGTTGAGATGTTAAGAAAATAAAACCAAGGGCCGAAAGTAGGAGTGCCTTACGATGTCTACTGTGGAACAATATACCTGAAGTTTTACTTTCCGTCAAGAGTCTCCCCCGGTCATTTGGATATTTTACCGATACTAAATTTAACGTTCTGGCAGCTCATTGGGTCTTATTTCACCCCTAATCTGCCGCTGAATTGACCAATTGCGAATTGTTGGATCGGCTTCGAAGCCTTCTCCTCTAATACTATCTCCACCATCGGTTAAGTAAACAGTGGCGTCTGTTTGAATTAGGTTCCTTGCACTGAACCACTTAAGAGAATCTGTTTCAAGACTTTTTCCATCTTTACTACGAACGAGAACATTACCCCAGACCTTCAGGTCGTTAGTAAGACCATTGATCGTGCCATGATCGGATTCAAGGGTAGATACTGATTGACCGTTTTTGTCAAAAAATGTTACCTGAACACCGTCATCCATCACTGTCATATTAAATTCCAAAAAGAATAAACGGTGGCCGGTTCGAATCGTAGCTTCCTGCCGACCTTCTTTACTGAGATAGAGAACTGTGTCCCAAGCTTCCTGATCTGGGTAGGATTGTTGATGATTTTCTGATCCTATCTCCTCCTGGTCCAAAGGGCTGCAGGAAATAGCAAAGAGGACAACCACTAAAATATACCGAAAATCAAAACGGGAATTAATAAACATTATTAAAATGATTAGATTTGTTGTTAAGCTAAATTTGTGTCAAAATCAAACAAAACTAGTTTATTTGTTACTCATTAGATTAAGTCTTATTCGTTACCTCATATTTGAACTCGTCTAAATTAGATCTATTGGTCTATTTGCCAACGGTCATGCATCCATAACCACTGCTCAGGTACTGTTCTTATAAATCCCTCGAGGTCCTTCGTGTAGTTAATTGTTGTTTTCTGCAGTTCCTCTCGTGATCGACCAGTCAAATCCCTAGGGGGCTTAACTGTAATTAAATGAGAATCATCTGGCTTTCGATGAATAGCCATGGGGAGTATAGGTGAACCGAGCCTAGCAGCCAATATAGCAGGACCGATTGTGGTCCGGGCTGGCACACCTAGAAAAGGAAGAATAACTCCAGACTCTTTAGTGTCCTGGTCGACAAGTAATCCCACTATATGCCCTTTTTTAAGTGCCTGTGATATTGCTGAGATCGCATGTTTTTTCTTCACTACGTTAAAACCTTTATAGGCTCGGTTTTCTAAAAGAAGAGAATCCAAATGCGGATCGTAGAGCGGTGCCGCTACCACAGTAACATTAAACCCCTTCAAGGCAAGGTATCTCCCTAAAAGTTCAAAATTCCCAAGATGACCACTAACTGCTATAACTCCCTTGCCCTTTCCATAGGCAGATTTTAGATTATCCAAACCCCGTATTGTCACTAATTCGTCGACATTTTTTATTGAAATACTGGGCATTCTAGCTACATCAACAAAATTTCTACCAAGTTCCCAGAAGACTTTTTTCCCCAGCTCTCTAATCGCCCTTTTTGATTTACTGCCACCATAGATCAAGGAAAGATTGGCTAAAGTAAGACGTCTTGCATCGTGGGCTATTAGGTAAGCAAAAACACCCAATCTACTACTTATACAAAGAGCACCTTTCCGGGGTATTAGGTTCAACAAACTAATATACGCCCGAATAGTACAATAAATAATTTTATTTCGAATATTCTTTATATGTAAGGACACAGATCGTCTCTAGAGACATTTTGAATTTGCTAACTGTGGACGAACTATTTTATCAATAGCTTTTAAACTCTCTAGAAGAGGCTCAACGCGCTCAAGCGGCAACATACTAGCTGCATCACAGAGAGCTTCCGATACACGAGGGTGGGTTTCGATGAATATGGCATCACACCCTACGGCTACTGCACCACGAGCCAGTGGTTCAATAAATTCTGGCATCCCTCCACCAACCTCACTACTAGGTCTGCCATAAAGCCGAACAACATGAGTAGCATCAAAGATCACTGGATAACCAGTTTCACGCATGATTTTTAATGATCTCATATCAGCAACCAGATCATGATAACCAAAGGAAACTCCCCGTTCAGTCAAAAGAATGTTTTTATTGCCGGTACTTTCTATTTTAGAAACCACACTAGTCATATCTTCAGGAGCTAAGAACTGTCCCTTTTTGACATTTATCGGCTTTCCTGTCCTGCCCAATGCTAGGGTAAGTTCTGTCTGCATTGATAGATGAGCTGGAATCTGAACTATATCAAGGGCATCAGTTGCGGCATCTACTTCATCTAGATTATGTACATCTGATAGAACGGGAACACCTAAATCACGAACTTTTTGTAATATACGAAGCCCTTCCCGTAATCCAGGCCCTTTATAATAATCAGCTGAGGAACGGTTGGCTTTAGTGTAAGAAGATTTAAAAATAAATGGAATTTTAAGGCGATCTGTTATCATCATTAAATTATCTACTGTCTCCAAAACCATTGCTTCACTCTCAATAACACAGGGGCCAGCAATCAATACTAATTTATTACTTCCACCTATCATAATATCACTGACTGTGATTTCTTTCATTATGTTACTTCCTCCTCCATAAGTCGTTTCTCCACTTTGTGGATATCTTCTGGAACATCCACACCCAGAGGCACATATTCTGTCTGTCGAACCATTATTTGGTATCCGTGTTCAAGAGCTCTCAATTGCTCCAAGCGTTCAATCTGCTCTAATGGGGTAGGAGTGAGAGAAGCGAACATGAGTAAAAACTCTCTCCGATAGCCATAAAGTCCGACGGTATTGTAGTATTTATGTTGCCGAAGAAATTCTTTATTCACATTTGGGGTCGGCCACGGTAGTGGTGACCGAGAGAAGTAAAGTGCCCATCCCTCTTGATTAAATACGACCTTACCCATATGAGGGTTTTGTAGATCTTCAGGATGTTTTATTCGATGGGCAAGAGTTGTCATTAGTATCTCTGTATTTTCAACTAAGGGCCCTACTACATTCTCTATAGCTTCACTAGTTATCACAGGTTCATCACCTTGAATATTAACAACCAAATCTGTATCCAGATTCCGAACAGCTTCAGCTAAACGATCTGTTCCACTCTGGTGCTCCGGTGAAGTCATAATAGATTTACCGCCAAACTGATGTACAGTTCTGGTAATTCTCTCATCGTCTGTTACCACAAATAAGTTTGTTAATATCTTTGATTGGCTCGCGCGTTCGTAGGTATGCTGTATCATTGGTTTCCCGAGCAATTTCACTAGGGCCTTACCCGGGAAACGAGTTGAAGCATAACGGGCCGGAATCAGACCTGTAATTTTTAAATTATTGTTTTCCATTTTAGGTTTATATTACCTTAGGTACGGTAAAATGGCCTCGGTCAGAGTCTGGTGCATTCCGAAGAGCTTCTTCCGGAGACAAGGATACTCCAACATCATCAGCTCTGAAAACATTTTTTAGATCTAATACATGGGATGTTGGTTTGATACTTGATGTATCCAAATGATTAAGCTTTTCCACGTAGGACAATATTGCATTCATCTGAGTTAAGATCTGTTCCCTTTCTTCGTGCTCAAATTTCAAATGGGCTAATTCCGCAACATATTCTACATCTTGTATAGTTACAGCCATGAGATACTCTCTTTCGTCTAGTATTTAAAGAATTTTCCTACGTATTAAATCATTTCTAGAGCAGCATATTTTACTATCACTTTCTTAACTGTATCTGTAAATCGGATGGTAGCTCTCACATCATCCCCACTTCCTGCTACGTGAATTATAGAGCCTTTGCCCCAAATTGGATGTTTGACATTTTGTCCCTTTGAAATCCGTACTTTGCCCATAGGGGTTTGAATTACTCGAGGGGAAGATTTTTCCTCTGAGAATAGTGGAGTTGATTGAACTTTTTCACTCTCTCTCACTACACTATGTTCATGCCGGGTTGTATTTTCATTAGTCGTAGATTCTTCAGGAATTTCATCGATGAATCTAGAGCGTAGAGCTGCACTTGTTCCACCATATCTTCGTCGGATATTAGCATAGGTCATAAATAACCTTTCCTGCGCCCTGGTAATTCCTACGTAGCAGAGACGACGTTCTTCCTCAAGATCACTAGGACTATCCATCGCTCGAGAAATTGGGAATAACCCATCTTCCATCCCTGCAATAAAAACAAACGGAAACTCCAGCCCCTTAGCATTATGAAGAGTCATTAGTGTAACACAATCAATTGTTTCATCCCAACGATCTATATCTGTAACTAAAGCAATCTCCTCTAGAAAATTTGCTAACCCTATCACTTCAACTTGCCCATCCGGTCGTTCCGTGGCCTCTTCTAAGCCAGCCATAAATTCATTGACATTCTGTACTTTGACTTCTGCCTCAACGTTCTTAGCAGCTTCTATCTCTAGTATTCGCAGATAACCAGTCTGCTCAAGCACCTTTCGTGCGACTTCGGCTCCAGAAACCTCATTGATATCTGCTGAAAGCTTTGATAAAAAATGGCCCAAATTACTTCCCGTTCGGGCTGAAGCTGGTGATAAGCCAGCTTCAGCTGAAAGAACTAATGCATCAATATAATTAATTCCTCGTTCAATCGCCAAACGCTCTAGGCGCCCCAGACTAACTGCTCCAAGGCCTCGGCTAGGTGTATTAACAATTCTTCTGAAACTAATTACATCCATTGGATTAACAAGAAACTTGAGGTAGCCAAGGATGTCCTTGACTTCCTTTCTTTCATAAAATTTTAAACCACCAACAATTATATAAGGCAACCCTGCTTTTCTTAATTCCTCTTCCAACGTACGTGACTGCGAATTAGTTCGATAAAGCAAAGTAAAATCTTTTAACGATCGACTGCTCTCACGGCGAATTTCGTTAATTTTTTTGGCTATCCATCGAGCTTCATCTCTTTCGTCAAAAGTTTCAACAATTACAATTTTTTCCCCGGAAGGATTATCGGTCCATAGTTCCTTACCTTTCCTTCCCTTATTATGTTTAATAACAGCGTTTCCAGCTTGTAAAATTAACTTTGTCGATCTGTAATTTTGTTCCAAACGGACAATTTCTGCTTCGGGATAATCATTCTCAAATTCAAGAATATTTCTTATATCAGCACCACGCCAGGCGTAAATTGATTGATCATCGTCCCCAACAACACAAAGCAATCGGTATTTAGCAGCTAGTCGGTTGATCCATTCATACTGCGCTCTATTTGTATCTTGATATTCGTCTACCATGATATACTGAAATTTTTCCTGGTAACGACTTAGTAATTCTGGTTGTGTTTTATAACCCACCGCCAAACGCATAATAAGATCATCGAAATCTAACGCGTTACATTCGTTCAACGCCGCTTCATATTTTGAATAAACTTCTGATACCACTTGGGTTTCAAAAAATTCATTATTCTGACCCTTATATTCCTCAGCCGACAACAAATGGTCTTTAGCTCGACTGATATAATTCCGGACAGCCTCCGGAGCAAAACGTTTTTCAGATATTTCAAGTTCTTTCATAACTTTCCGGATCATAGCTAATTGGTCATCACTATCGTAAATAACAAAATTACGATTAATACCCAATGATTCTGCTTCTCTACGAAGAATCTTTGCTGAAAGTGAATGAAACGTTCCCACCCACTCAGGGATCTCGTCGTGCCCTAACATTTGGGTGATTCGATCTTTCATTTCAGCAGCAGCTTTATTAGTAAACGTAACCGCTAAAATATGATATGGATCTATTCCTAGATCTTTTATAAGGTGGGTAATTCTATAAGTCAATACTCGCGTCTTTCCACTACCAGCACCGGCTAATACCAGAAGAGGGCCATCTACATATGATGCAGCCTTGACTTGAGCAGAATTTAATTCGCCGGCGAGTTTCATTTACTGTTTCCAAACGGCTGTATGAGGAGAAATAATTGTATATTAGTTTAAAGCTTGCTTAACCATTTAGAAACAAAATTTAGCAAAGCAACACCATAATACACCTACATATTGGAGACTGTCAATAGAATCGTAGCCGCACCTAAAACGGTTTCTTAAGGTATTCTCTAAAGAACCATTGAAAAATACGGTTTCTTAAGTATATATTTTATAGTTAACAACGTGTTTTCTCTGAGTTAATTATTTAATAGGATTCCAGAAATGCTTGAAAAAATTGTAGGCCCAGATATTTCACACAACGATATCAAATCATTTGAAACTGCACTTGTAGGAGCAGGAATTAATAAATTTGGTCCACTCGGATCCCGTTTCAAAAAAAAAGATCCCATCTTTGTTGTTCGGGCACCAGCGCGCCTAGATTGCATGGGAGGGATCGCCGATTATAGTGGTTCACTCGTATGTGAAATGCCATTAGAACGAGCAGTGGTTCTGGGAATTCAAGCGAGGGACGACCGGAAAGTAGTTATTCACAGTACTGGCATCAATGATTTAGGACTAAGTCCTGATTTATCCTGCTCCCTGGATTTCTTAACACCAGAATCAAAAACTAATGGGTATCTGACTCTAAAAAATACTTTTTCTCAACAAACTGAAACAGCCTGGGGAGCATATGTTGCCGGTGCTTTTAGTGTTTTACAACATGAAGGTTTTATAGACCGTTTTCCTCACGGTGCTACAATCGTACTTGCAGGTGACATCCCACCAAGAATTGGTATTTCCTCATCAGCTGCTGTGGAAATAGCTACTATGTATGGTCTAAGTCTTTTATATGGCATAAAATTAAATGGAATAGATATGGCTATACTGTCCCATAAAGTAGAAAACCAGATAGTCGGGGCAGCTTGCGGAATTATGGATCAAGTAACCTGTGCACTTGGAGAAAAAGGAAAGCTTTTATCCCTTCTTTGCCAACCTCATAATATTTTAGGACAGATAGTCCTCCCACCTGGAATCCATTTAATCGGGATTAACTCAGGAGTAAAACGCCAGATTAAAAGCAGTCGGTATACCAATACCCGGATTGGTTCTTTTATGGGACTGACTATGATTCAAAACTATTTAAAAACAAAGAACCGTTTCCTTAGCAAAGGGAGATTAGATTATCTGTGTAATATATCAAAATCTGAATACCTTAGTACCTATCGCCCACTATTACCGGTAAAAATATCCGGGAGGGAATTTCAAAAATTGTATACTAGAGACCCGGACCCAGCAACCTTCATAGATCCTGCAGTTCAATACAACGTTCGAAGTAGGGTAGAACACCCGATATATGAACACCAGAGGGCACTAGACTTTACTGATCATATTCGCAAGGCTACTATAGAAAAGCCAGAAATTTTGGAAAAAGCTGGGAGGTTAATGTACGCCTCAAATTGGAGTTATACATATAGGTGTGGCTTAGGTTGTCCCCAAACGGATTGGATAGTAAGTAAAATCCGCAAACATGGCTCCAAATCTGGCTTTTACGGGGCTAAGATAACAGGAGGAGGCTCAGGAGGAACCGTAGCTGTTTTGGGCAATGACCATATGTTTGATTTTATCAGCACCATACTTGATGACTATAAGGCAGTTACAGGCATTACCGCTGAGATCTTTACTGGTAGCTCACCTGGGGCACTGGAGTTTGGTTATTTAGTCTATCGGCTAACCTGAGATTCAAATACTTATGATAGGGGAGTATTTTTGTGAGTAATATACGAAAAGCTATCGTTCCCGTCGCCGGACATGGGATTCGGATGCTGCCAATATCTCGTGCGTTCCGTAAAGCTTTTTTTCCAATTCCAGACTCTGAAGGGCTAGTAAAACCGGTAATTCAATTAATTATCGAGGAGGCAATAAGCGGTGGGATTGAAGAAATTTGTTTAGTTACAACACCCGAAGATAAAGAATTTTTTCGTAGCTATTTTTCTTCACCACCAGATCATCTGAAACAGGCAATTGGTAATCGCGAAATTTTTCTTGAAGCAGCAGAATTCCCCTATGAACTAGCCGACAGACTGACTTACGTTACTCAAGAAAATCCTCTTGGATTTGGGGATGCTGTCCTGAAGGCAAAATCATGGTCTGGAAATGAATCATTTTTGGTTATGTTAGGGGATCACTTATATCTTAGCAAAACCCAACAAGGATGTACTGGCCAGTTATTAGAACGTTTTAACCAAATACAAGCACCTATCTCTGGCTTAATTCAGAAACCACTTGATTCTCTGAAAGATTTTGGCACGGTTTCTGGAATTCCAATAGAAAACAAAAAAGGTCTGTATAAGCTGGATACTATAATCGAAAAACCAAATATTAATAAGGCAAAAAAATACTTGCGGATTAAAAATCTTCCCATTGATTACTACCTCTGTTGGTTTGGTCTACACGCTATGACCCAGGATCTGTTTGGCTTTTTAGAGCAGATAAAAAAAACTAGTATGGGCCGTGGACAGCATGAGTTACAGCTTACGTCAGCACAATCGTGTTTATGCGCTCACACTGATTATTTCGGATTAGAAATTAATGGAAATCACTTTGATACTGGTTCTCCAAAAGGGTTTGTTGATGCTGTAGCAAATTTTGGCAACCTAGAAAGGGATAATTAAAATGGAAAATTCACCACCATCAAAAACAGTGCTTGAATCATTGCTGATACCCAGTACAGCCACAATCACTAGTGTTCTCACGAAATATGGTTTATGGAATACCTTTATGCAGGATGTAACTCCTAATATTCCCAACACAAAAATAGCGGGCCCTGCTTTCACAATGCGTTATATACCAGCCCGGGAGGACCTGGCTCGTGCCCCAGTAGATCCTCTTACGGACGTGCAACGTATGGGTATAGAACGTATCGGCGAAGGGGAAATTCTAGTAGTAGACGCTCGCGGTGAAACAGGTGCTGGCATAATGGGGGATATCCTTGTAAGCAGAATAATTCAACGAGGTGCAGTTGGCGTTGTTACTGACGGGGGGTTTCGGGATACCCCTGGAATAAAAGAAATGGGTTTAACGACTTATTCCCGCTGTATGAATGCCCATAACAGTAGGTGTATACATTACCCTTGCGATATACAGACTCCAATAGCTTGTGGGGGTGTCGCTATTTTCCCTGGAGATATTATTGTTGGCGATGCTGAGGGCATAGTGGTCATACCTCTCCACTTAGCTGAAGAAGTCGCCGATCAAGCTGTTGAACAGGAACATAGAGAGGAATGGATTCTTAGTAAAATTAAGGAAGGTAGAATTACTAATGGTTTATATCCACCGGACGAGAATACACTGGAAGAATATGAAGTTTGGAAAGCCCAGAATCGTATCTAGTTAATGTGACTTTCTATCAGATTCTCAAACACGAGGACTGCAAGAACCCTCTCCTCGGGAGAGAGGTTTCTATTGTTTCCTTCACTAGCCATATCCCTTAAGATTGTTATTGATAGATCTGCTTTCGCCATATCTAAATTAAATAGGTCTACCGATTGGGATAACACTGCTACGACTTGGAGTAAGTGCTTCAACATATCAGCCGTTTCATGACGTCCAAATGCATCTATTACGGACTCTAAACCTGATTTATATTCAGCTATGGCATCCTGATGAAAACTAGCACTTACTTCAGCTTTCTTGTGGAGTATCCGCAATATTTTATATATTTCTTCATCTTGTTTCATACCCTTCATTTGGAGAATTCTGTATAGTTGTTTCCCCACGCCTATAAGATTCCCTGTTGACATCACTAATATCCCGAGTTCTTGATTGTTATCGCTAGTTCTTATGAGTTTTTGAAGGCGTGGTAAGATGTTTGTATTTCCCATTTTAGCAAGAGCCTCTAGAGCTACCTGTATCGTGGCCATGTCAGTTTCATTTGCAAGTAATTCTTCTATAGCTTTTTGAGAGCGCTGATCACCGATTTGATCTAAACCCAGAACCGAAGCTCTGCGGATACTGGGTCTTTCATCATTCAATAATGTTACTAGAATATTGAGGCTGAGCGCAGACGGGATCCCCCCCAAAGCCTCGACCGCTGCTTCTGCTATATCAGATGAGCGGCTCCCAATGGACTCTAATAATGGATTTATAGCATCTTCAGATCCGATCTTACTAAGGGACTGTACTGCTTCTCTACGGACGTTCCTGTCGCTATCATTAAGTAAAGCAATAAGTTCATCTACCGCCAAGTGGCTACCAGTCTGCCCTAATTCGTGGACTGCCCGAGCTCTTACGGTTGGATTTATTGATTTACCCATCCTAACTATGTGCCAAAGCGTTGTTATCGGATTACCTCGTCGTACCCTATTAAATACTTCCCTTGGTGTAACTACAGAATTAGAAACAACTTTGCTTAATAAACCCATATATGAAAGTCGTAAGACCCCATTAACCAAGAACAGGTATTGAAGATTGGATATTGAATGTCCCAAAAAACTGATACTCGGAATCAAATAAGATAAATCTGCGCAGACCCCACCCACCAAGGCACCGAATGCTGCACCTGCTCGTAAACTAGCAGAATAGCACCCTAAAAACACCGAACGTTTAACCTCCGGAGCAGTACTAACCATTAAATTAAATTGAGCTGTTCCCCACCCAGCACTCATACTCCCAGCCCAAATTTGAATTAGGGGTACTAATAGCCAATAATTATCTAAAGAAACAAATGTCCATCCAAGTGGGAATAGAGCAAGTCCAAACGCAGTAAGTGACATAATAGGCTTATACCCGTATTTATCTGCTAAATATCCCCAGAAAGGATTCATAATGATTGATGCAACTGTTTGCATAGCTGAAAAAACTGCAATCTGAGCATAAGAAATTTCAAGAGTACGTAACATGTACACTGTAAAAAATGGAGCAGCTATTTGGGCAAGGAACAACCGACCCGAAATAACAAACATTAACCTGCGAAAGGTAACGTTCTGAAAGGGGAGTCTAAGAAGTGTACTAGAAGGAATAGTTACAGTTGGAAACTTCGTAACTTCTGGGATATAAGAGAAAACCCAAACGCCAATCCCGGAAAAAAAAACAGATATAATGAAAATATCTGTAAATCCTACTTGAGTGTCATCAATTGAAAGAGAGCTTAAATAAACCCCAACTCCTAATGATGCAACCAACCCAGCAGCCGAGGTGATACTCCGTTGTCGGGCTATAAAACGACCACGAATTTCCCTAGGAACGAGATCAGTTAACCAAGATTGACGGGCAGGGGATACAATTGACATTGCAATCTTAGAAAGACCGATACAAACTATTAGAACCCAAAGGTAGTAACTCTCAGGGGAAATTGTTGGAATAAATGCTACGGGTATCCAAAATAAGGCACTGATACTAGTGGCTAATAAACAAAGGGGTTTTCTCCGAGATATCCGTTCAATAATTAAAGGAGTAAACGCCTGCAACAGCTGACCAAAAGATGCAGCTGCAGAAATCACCCCAATCATTGTGGTTGAAGCTCCAAGATGAAGCGCATATCCGGTGATATATACCCCTGTTGTAATGGCTGAATGGACCGATTCGAATATGCCGTTTACATTCCAAAGACGCATTCCTCGTGCCGTATCTAAGCGGGTCATTTTTCTCTCAAAAAGCACAACGAATTTCCTTTTTAAACCAATAAATCTTAGGGATTAGTTACTATTCATGAGAACCTAAATTATTTCCTAAGGATTTTTCTTGATAATACTATACCTAGTTAACAACCAACTTATAACGGTCCCAACACTTAGATTCACCGCCAAAGCAATTGGACTAATCCAAATAAAACTAACTGGATCATTGCCATCAGAATTCATGCCAAAAACAGGTCCAGAAAAAGCAATCAGGGATGCAGTAATAATGCCACAAATAGAACCTACTATAACTCCTAAAGGCCGAGCAAAAGGTACAAATAATGCGAAAAAGAACAAAGCAAATATGGGTGTTGTTAATAAGTTGGCTGTTTTATTAGTGACTGCTGTTATATTACCAGGAACAAATTCCATCAATGAACTTGCCCCAACAACAATAGCTCCAATAATGAAAGCAAGATATTTAACAGTATTCGCTAGTTGCTTTTCTATATTAGACCCTGTTCGGAAACGTTTAATAAAATCGGAAGATACGACAGCAGTAATAGCATTAACACCGGAATCTAAACTTGACATAGCCGCAGCAAACATTGCAGCTATAACAAATCCTGATACTCCTGGTGGGAGGTAATTAGTAATATAGTGCGGGAATACAAGGTCCGCCTTGCTATCCAGATTTATTCCCTCAGGCAAAAGGTCGGGTTGACTACGGAAAAAACTTAAGAGCGCAAAACCAGCTAACCATAAAGTGATCCCTATTGATAGGCCAACCAGCTGTTGAACCAGGTATGATCTTCTAGCGGCTCGTGCATCAATAGTTGCCATAAAACGTTGGACTACAGTTTGATCACCTCCAGCTGTAGCAATAGTCCAAGTAAGTGACGATAACATGGATCCAATAATAGTTAAACGTACTGCTGGATCTAAACTAAAAATTGGCTGTTGATCCCAATGAGGCTGCCAAACTGTCGGCATCCAACCGAGTCCTTTAAAATGGATACTGATCATTACTATGACGAACAATGCTCCTCCAAGCATAAGTAGCGTTTGTAGTAGATCCGTTATCACAACCGCCCTTAGACCACCCATAGACGTATATATAATAGCGATTAACCCGGTTACCAAAGTGATAACAGGGATCCAATTAGCCCCTATCCCTAACATTAGACTCATAGCCTTGGCAGAAAGATAAACCAAAAGGGCCATCCATACCAATCTTAAAAGGATAAATAAAACTGCTCCCATTAAACGAATACCAACTCCTAATTTGGTCTCAAGAAGTTCGTATGCGCTTGTTACTCGTGAACGCATGTACACTGGTATTAGTCCGTAACCAACAACAAAGTATATAATTGGAATCGTCAGATAATTAAGCATCCATACTGGACCTTTACCTATAGCTTCACCGGGGATCGACAAGTATGATATGGTACTTAGAAGCGAGGCAAAAAGGGAAACTCCTATTAAAGTAGGTGACATAGATCCACTGCCTATAAAATATTCATTGAGGGTTCTTTGCTTTCGGCTATAATAGTATCCTAATCCGATTGTCAGGAAAGCATACCCCAGAACAATAATCCAGTCTAAACCAGTCAGCCCTTTAGGAGTCATAGAGGCTCATTTCTTATCCAACATTAGGAGTAATGCTTCAACCAAAGAGAGGGAAACAACCCCAGATTGTTGTAATGGTTGATGAGTTCTACTTATCAAAATAGCATTATCAGCCCCCACCATGGAGGCGACTTTAGCAAGCTCAGAAAAGAATTCTGGCGGGGGATTACTACTTATTGTGGTATTAATTGCCCAGAGTTGATCTTCATAATTGAGAAGTAAATCTAGTGCATAACCATCTGTTGTACTAAAATGGTATGCTTGAATAGATTTTCCATTCATCTGAAGACGAGTGCAAATTTGTTCAATTACCCACCCTTCCCAACTCGCGCCCACCCATATCTGTGAAAAAAGATCTTCATTATTTTTCATCCCATTTAGGGCATGGAGCAACCCGCTATCACGCCAAAATAATTTGGGGTGTTTCACTAGTCTTTTTCGCGATTTAATTTGGGCCGCTGGTAAATGACGGACAAGACCTGACCTTATTAGAAAATCCACATATTTATTCACAGTATGGTAACTTACCCCCAGGTTCTTTCCTATACGTGAGGCATTGTAGATAGTGCCGTGGAAATTAACTAGCATTTTAAACAATCGCATAGTCTCCCGAGGGGGAAGTTGGAATCCTAGGTTTGGCAAATAACGTTCTATCATTTGGTGAAGATATTCCCATTGTTTCTCTGGAAAGGTTGCCTTATCGCTCCATTGGTGGGGGTACCCCCCAGAAAACCATAAATGGTCGTATTCTTCTGGTTTTATTTCTTGGATAAGTAGGGGAGATAATTGTAAAATTCCCACCCGACTACCAAGTATTTTTATCATTGATGATTCAAAAGATTCTGTAATCAAAAATCGGCCACCCCGAGGTCGATGTTCGTCAAGAACCCCTCGTATCCGAAGAAATAGTTCGGGACTGTGAGATATTTCATTAAGGACTATAAGTTCATCTTTTTCTATTTGATCTTCCCAGAGGTAATCTAATCGGTAAACTTCATCGTCATTTTCAATATTAAAACATTTTTTTGAAAAACCATTAGCGATGGTCTTTTTTCCTGACCCTCTAGGTCCTAAAAGCACCACCACAGGGTAAGATCCTATCATTTTTTTGACGTTTTCTTTTCCTAAACGATTAATCATTTTGTACCATTTAGAATAGAATTTATAGATTTATATTCTTTAATAATAAAGTTGAGCCTAAGTATTTCTTATGGTCATTAATAGCTATGGGATATGCCCTACTCTTAAAAAATCAGTATGGCCAGGCCCTGCTGTTGGGGAGCCCCCGACTATAATTACCCGATCTCCTTTCTCACAACCTCCTATTTCTTGGGCAATTTCTAGGGCAGATCTGATCATGCCATCTGTAGTACTAAATTCATTGCTTAATATAGGCCTTACTCCCCAAACTAAAGTTAAGCTCCGAACTGTTTTAATTTCTGGACTTACCGCTATAATTGGAGTTTTGGTCCGATTTCTTGCAGCCATTCTAGCGGTATAACCAGAACGAGTGCAACAAACAATAGCTTTTGCTCCTGCCTCCAGTGCTAGGAGACAGGCTGCATTACTAATAGCTCCTGACACCCCTGATGATTGATAACGTTCTTCTATCCTGGATATTTGTTGTTGAAACAACCTTTGTTCGGCAGTCTCAATGATAGAAGCCATTGCTTGTACTGCCTCAACTGGATAAGATCCTATAGCTGTTTCTTCAGAAAGCATCACCGCATCTGAGCCATCTAGCACCGCATTCGCAACATCAGCCGCTTCTGCTCGAGTTGGACGGGGACTTTGTACCATCGAACGTAACATTTGGGTAGCGGTGATAACAGGACGTCCGGCACCTAATGCTTTTTTGATTATATCTTTCTGTACCAGGGGAACATTTTGGTATGGAATTTCGACTCCGAGATCTCCACGAGCTAGCATAAGAGCGTCAACTACCGAGAGAATACCATCTATTGCATCAATTGCATCAGGCTTCTCAATTTTTGCCATTAGTGGAAGTTTCACATTTCTTTCAAGTAATAATTTCTGGGCAGCCTTTAAATCTCCACTATTTCGAACAAAAGAAAGAGCTGCCATATCAATACCCATCTTGAGGCCTTCTAGGAGAAATTCCTGGTCTTCTTCCGTAAAAGCCGGAATCCCGGAGGCTCCTCGAGGTACTGTTACTCCTTTATGGTCGGATAAAATACCCCCCAAAACTACCCTACAAACAATATTGGAAGATTTAATATTTTCAATTATTAATTCAATCAATCCATCAGCTAACAATAGGCGTTGGGAAGGGCTTACTTCATCTGGCAGGTTTGGATAATTAACGGATACCTTTTTACAATCTCCTAAAACTGGGTCAGTCGTTAGGGTAAAAAAATCCCCAGCTTCTAAGCGTATATTTCCTTTTTTAAATTTGCCAATACGAATTTTGGGGCCGGGCAAGTCTTGAAGGATAGCAACCGATTTTCCTACTTTAATTTCCGAAGACCGAATCCAATTGATACAACGACGGTGGTCGTCTAAACTCCCATGTGAAAAATTGAGCCGAAAAACGTCTACTCCGGCCTCTAAAACCCTCCCGATCATTTCCGGTGAATTAATCGATGGGCCCACAGTACAAATAATTTTAGTCCGACGTATTACGTTATTTTTTGGTGCCTTATTCAGCCCTGAGGCGATGAGAAACTCCCTATTTTAAAAATATTTCTTAACCAAGGATTATTTTGCAACCCCAATGCGAGCTATATAACCACCCAATTTGATTTCTTCAGCATGGATATCTGGTGGTATGGGTTCATTTTCTACCACTGTAGAAAGAGTTTCTGTACTAATATAATCAACATGGGTTTTTATTGCCTCTGCTAGCTCCCCATCAGCTTCAAAATAAAGAGAAATCCGATCATTGACATTGAAATCTACTTCTTTACGTAAGTTTTGGACGTGACGAATAAAATCTCGCATCAAACCCTCAAGAAATAACTCCTGAGTTACCTGCGTATCAATTGCTACTGTACAACCAAAGTTAGAAATGACCGTTAAGCCTTCTGCATCGATTTTTTCAAGTATTAGCTCATCCGGAGGAATAGTGATCTGATCACCTTCAACATCTAAAGTAAGGCTCTCTCCAAGAGCTACTTTGTTACCTAACATTTCCCCATCTTTAACTGTTGTCGCCTCAAGTGCCTGCTGAACCAATTTTAATTGCTTACCAAATCGAGGACCCCATTTTGAAAAATCTGGTTTTACCAAATAATTATGGAAAACCTTTTCATCGCTCACTATATCTAACTCTTTTACGTTTAGTTCTTCCAGAATCTGGTTCTCAAGCCGAGTAATAGTGTCACCTTGTCGTTTGTTTGCCGGCTTTACCAGCAGCCGTAATGCTGGTTGGCGGACTTTCATTCGGGCTTCATTACGCGCCGATCTGCCCAATTCCACAACCTGCATCAAATCTTGCATATCCTCTAATAGTTGTTGATTGACTTTATCTTCCGAAACTACTGGATATCGACAAAGATGGACGCTTTCAGGTGCAGAAGAATCGACAGGTGGAACTAGACTCTGATATAGTTCTTCTGCTGAAAATGGTAGTATTGGTGCTATTAATTTACTTAGTGTTACCAACACTTCATAAAGTGTTTGGATTGCGGACTGTTTATCCGTATCGTCTCCACTCTTCCAAAATCGCCTTCTACTTCTACGAACATACCAAGTAGAAAGAACATCAATAAAACGCTCCATTTCCCTAACCAAAGATGCCGAATCAAAATTATCCATTCGATCGTTACAATGACTGATCAGATCTTGGAGACGGGCAAGTACCCACTTATCAAGTTCGCTGCGCCCAGCAATAGGCGCAGTTACGTGAATAACCGGACAATCTGGTAAATTAGCATAGGTTACGAAGAACGCATATACGTTCCACAATCTTAACATCTTACGAGTTACTTCATCTGCTGGGCCATAACCGAAACGAAAAACCATGTTAAGTGGTGCCCCCGCATACTGCCACCTCATCACATCAGCCCCCATCCGTGCCGTTGCATCCTCAACAGCAATCGTATTATCTCCACTCTTACTAAAAGGGGTTCCATTCTCATCTCGCATCTCTTCAAAGGTTAGTACTGCCTTAAAAGGGGAACGATCATAAAGAGTTACTGACATAAACAACTGAGAGTAAAACCACAATCTAATTTGCTCACGCATTTCTGTTATCCAGTCGGCAGGAGCCCAAGTTTCCCAAGTACTATTAGTATTGGTGTTTATGGTTAATTGGTCTTTTTCCCCTTCTGGGCCCCTTAGAGATCTGATTGTACCGTTAATCATCCGGTGTTCAGGAAGATAATCTAGTGTGGAAAATGGAACAATCCCTGCATCTAACCAACAATCTCCCACTTCTTCGACTCTGCTAACATTTTCTCCACATTTTTCGCAAACAATTTGTATCTCATCAATCCATGGTCGATGAAGTTCTGGGAGGTTTTTAACCAACTCTGGATCAACTGCCCGTTGCTGCAATTCAACTGTACTACCAATGACATTAAAATGATCACAGTTTGTACAAGGATAGAATGGTAAAGGAAGCCCCCAGAACCTTCGACGGGATATACACCAATCTCCCATGTTATCTAGCCAATCCTGCATTAATAGTCCACTGTATTCCGGAACCCATTGAACTTTTTCAGCAGCCTTTTTCATTGGTTTTCTTATCTCTTCCGCAGCAATGAACCATTCATCAGCCAACCGAAAGACCAAGGGAGTTTTGCAACGCCAGCAAAAGGGATACCTGTGTTCATATTCCTCCCATCGAAACAAAACATTCCGAGATAATAGTTCTTCGTGAACATTCTGGGCTGAGTCTCTAACATGAGTTTCTGAGAGCGAGCCCATATCACTCGTGAAATAACCATTTTCATCTATTGGGACAATTAAATCTAACCCTATATCTAATCCAAGTTGGTAATCATCTGCTCCACATCCTGGAGCAATATGAACAATACCCGTGCCTTCCTCATCAGTTACCATATCCCAAGCAACGGTTTTTCGGTTGATCTTTTGCTGCGCTGGCAAATTTTCAAGAGGCCCTTGGTATGACAACCCGATGAGCTTCTCTCCTTTGAAAGTTTCTATTATTTCAGCTTCCTTGGGTAAAACGGTTTCGATAAGGGCCTTCATTAAATAGTAGTAACTACCTTCGAACTTAACTTTAACATATTCTGCTTCAGGATGAAGTGCCAAAGCGGTATTTGCAGTCAAAGTCCACGGAGTAGTAGTCCATACAAGAAAAAATTCGTTGGGTCGCTGCTCAACTTGACACTTGAAAAAACATGAAGGATCAATTTGTTCTTGGTAAGAATCTACTAACTCATGCTGACTAAGACTAGTACCACACCTCCAACACCAGGGCATAGAACGGTATCCCCGGTAAAGCCATTCTTTAGTATTGCAAACCTTAAGAAAATGCCATATGTGCTCTATATTATTGTCATCCATGGTGAAATAAGATGCGGGACGTCCATCTTTTTGGTACCACTGCATCCAGTGTCCCATTCGAATGGATTGATTCGTAATCCTTTCTGCATATTGGTCTACACGAGCACGACAAGCTCGAGAAAATTCTGCTAGCCCAAACGTTTCAATATCTCGTTTAGAATCGAAACCTAACGCCCGCTCAACTTCAACTTCCACCCATAGCCCTTGACAATCGAATCCATTTTGCCAACGCTGGTTAAACCCCTGCATTGCCTTATACCGACAATACATATCCTTATAGGTCCTACCCCAGGCATGATGGACTCCCATCGCATTATTAGCTGTAATTGGACCATCTATAAAAGACCAAGTCGGGGAATCAGCTAATTGATTTCTTAACTTATCAAAAATTTTATGGTCTTCCCACCAAGTTAGAATCCGTTCTTCCATCTGGGGGTATTCCATCTTTCCATCAAACGGTTTAAACATCTAATAGCTCACTGTTTATTAAAACTCAATTAACTGAGTTACTTTTAAACCGGACCATATTAAGGAATTTTCTTAAGCTAGGACCGGCACCTATACGAGGGCAAAATATTCTAGCATACGGGTCAAAAAATAGGCTTTTAACGGTTGATACACAAGAAAATTTTAGCAATTATCTTAATAGTGTTATTCAAAACTGTTCTACCTTTTTCCCTGCAGATCTATCTATTGCAAGGGTTGATTTAATCTTTTGTCAATAGTTTTCCATTCCGGCATAACCTTATCTAATATCCCCCAAAATCTTTGATTGTGAGTTGGTTCGATCAAGTGAGTCATTTCATGAACTACTACGTATTCCAGGCATGCCAGTGGCCATCGAGCTAATTCTAAATTCAACCATATTCTTTTTCGTTGAAAATTACAACTCCCCCACCGTGTTTTCATTTTCCGGATCCGCCATTCAGAAACCTTAACTCTCATTATAGGTTCCCACTTAGATATCAATTTGGGTATTTGAGCTGTTAGACGTTCACGATACCACTGACCCAGAAGATTTCTTTTTTGTTTTTGGGACATAGTTAAATTGACATGCATTTCTAATAACGGTGGATCAAGTAGTTTTATAAATGGTCTTCCTTCAATTCCAATAATAATGAGCTGAACACTCAATCCGTCTACATAATGATATTCTCCTGAAACATATTGGTAACCCAAATCTTTTTCTTGACGTGAATATTTTTTCTGCTGTTCTCGAATCCACAATCTTTTTTTTACAACGAATCTTCTTATCAATTCTTTGTCAAAATTAATAGGTGCTGAAACTTTTACTGGACCCGCCTGAGAATCGACCCTAAGATAGACATGCCGGATGGGTTTCTGATTGACAACTACTTCAAAATTATCCACACAAATCTGATATGAAAATGACTTAACCATGGATAAGTTCCCTGAGAGCAAAAATAACTTGATATATTTCCACACTATATGACTTATTGATAGACTTCTTCCAAAAACTCTGGAAAGAAAAATTTTCCCCTAAACATTTTATAATTCTAATATCCTCTCAAGGGACCACTTATGCTGGGTATATTGTGACTGGCACAAATAGGTCATTTTGAACCAATAAACTACACAGTTACTGAGTGCTATAAAACATAACAACTTAATTTACCTCAAGAATCCCTTAGAATGCTAAGATCTATCAAACTATAATTGCTAGAAATTCTTTTGACTTAAAACCCTGGCTCCAAGAATAGCGTGGCAAGCAAAATGATCACAGCAACTAGTGGGGCAAGGCTTTGGGGTTGAGTGTAAATGACAGTAGGAAAACTTAGTATCCTAAATTACCTTTTTTATAGCGACTGCTGTGTATTTAAATTCCGGAATTTTACCATCTGGATCGATAAGATCGCTGGTCAGCAAATTTACTGCTGCTTCTTTAAAATGAAATGGAATAAAAACACTGCCATTGGTGACACTGGTTGACATTTTAGTTTTTAAAGTAATCTCACCACGACGGGAGGATACAACCACCTGATCACCTTCACGTATATTGAGATGAGAAAGATCCCTCTTTGTCATCTCAACGAATGGTTCCGGGGCAATTTTATCAAGTGCCTCTGATCGACGAGTCATTGTTCCAGTATGCCAATGTTGAAGTATACGACCAGTATTTAATACGAAGGGATAAATTTCGTCAGGAAGCTCATGAGGTTGGGCAAACTTTACAGCTTTAAATTTACCCCGACCAAGAGGAAATTTCTCCTTAAAAAGAACCTTTTCTCCCTCTGGCCAGATGTAAGCATCTTTTTGTAAAGAATCGTACGTAATTCCCTTGAGAATAGGAGTATTGGCTACAATTTCCTCCCAAATTTCTTCTGGATTATTATAAAACCATGGTTGGTTTTCACCATCATTTTGAAGATCTATCATCTGGTTAGCTAAATCAATCAAAATCTCTCCATCTAAGCGAGCCTCTCCCGGAGGCCGGACAGCCTGTTGTCCTAATTGCACCATCCGGTTAGTATTAATATAAGACCCGGTTTTTTCCGCTGATGTCGATCCAGGGAGGACTACATCTGCAAATTCCGCTGTCTCTGTTAAGAAGATATCTTGCACTACTAAAAACGAAAGATTCTGAAGCGCCTTTCTAACTTTGTTAGTATTTGGATCTGACAGGAAGGGATTCTCTCCCATCATAAACATTCCTTTTATTTGCCCGCTAAGAGCTGCTTGCATAATTTCTACAACTGTCAAACCTGATTTAGGATCAAGTTTGGCTCCCCATGCATTTTCGAAATGCTTCCGAACTTTTGGATCTTCAACTTCTTGATACCCCGGATAATATTTGGGTATTAATCCCACATCGGAGGCGCCTTGTACATTGTTCTGACCTCGAAGTGGATGTAATCCTGTACCATTCCGGCCAATATTACCAGTCATAAGACAAAGTGAAATTAATGCCCGGGCATTATCTGTTCCGTTAACATGCTGACTAATACCCATTCCCCAAAAAATCATAGCCCGTTGGGCACATCCATACGCACGAGCCACATTGACTATAACAGAGGCAGAAACTCCGGTGATTTTTGATGTAAAATCAGGTGTATACTGTACTAAGTTTGAAGCTAGATCTTCAAATCCTTCTGTTCGATCTGCAATAAATTTTTTGTTTTGAAGATTATCTCGAATAATTACATGCATTAAACCGTTTAGTAATGCAACATCAGTCCCTGGTTTAAATCGAACATAATGGGTAGAATGGTCAGCAATAGTAGGCCGCCTGGGATCCAGAACAATCAATTTCACTCCCTGATTAACAGCTTGTTTCATAAACGATGCAGCAACAGGATGATTGTCTTCGGTATTAGAACCAATTAAAAAGATAACATCAGTATCCAAACATTCTTGAAAAGTATTAGAAACTGCTCCACTACCGATTCCTTCCGTCAAAGCAACCACTGAGGAGGCATGACAGAGACGAGTACAATGATCAACATTATTTGTCCCAAAAACTACACGAATTAGCTTTTGGAAAAGGTAAGCTTCCTCATTTGTCACTTTGGCCGAACCAAAACCAGCTAAAGCTGCAGATCCATACTCTTTTTTGATTTCCATAAAGCGTCGAGCTGACATTTCTAAAACTTCATCCCATTCAGCTTCCCTATAGACATCATAAATACGCTCAGTCCACTCAGATGAACGAAGAGATGCTCTAAATTCTTGGTAAGTTTTAAAATCTGCAGATAACGGGCTTTTAGGATAAGATCTTTCTTTTCTAATTAATGGTTTCTTAAGTCTCTGAAGATGAGAAGTATAGTCGTATCCATATCTTCCTTTAACACACAACCGTCCTTGAGTATGGCTATTATCCCGCCCCGTAACTTTTATAATTTGATTATTGTTAACATGGTAGGAAATTCCGCAACCTACTCCACAATATGGACAAACTGAGTCAATTTCTTTGGATAAATTCTCCCCTGGGCGTTCCAAAACAACAGGTCTATTTTTCTTTTTACCTCCTGATTTACTTTTCCTTAACGTGTCTGGATTTGCCTCTAGTAAGGCATCGGTCAAAGCACTGGTCGGACAAGCTGCAACACATTCACCACAAGAAACACAGGAAGAGCTACCCATGGGAAGATCATTATCAAATACAATTTTGGTATTACAGCCTTTCCCAGCTCGCCCAATAACATCATTGACTTGAATATCATTGCAAGCTCTAATGCACCGATCACAAAGGATGCAAGCATTATGATCTACAGAGATTACAGGAGAAGACAAGTCTTTTTTAATCTGCGTGGATTTTGATAAACTAGTAAACCGATTTTGTTTTATTTCAAGCTGGTTTCCTAAATTAAAAAGTTCATCATTTTCTAACGCTTTTGAGCGGTTTTTGATTCCTGGTTGGCCTGATTCTAACAATTCAACAAGAGTCCGTCGAGCTCTCCGTACACGGCTAGAATTGGTTCGCACCGACATCCCCTTTTCCACTTTCCTAATGCAGGCAGCTGGGAGGGTTCGGTTATTTTCTACTTCCACTACACATACGCGACATACAGCCACTGGCTCTAGTTTTTCATCGTGGCAAAGCGTGGGAATTTCAATCCCGACAGATCGTGCTGCCTGCCAAATTGTAGTGTTTTCTTTTGCCTGAACTTGGCGATTGTCAATAGACAAGGTTACCATTTCATTAGGCATCGGGTGCCCCCACATCAGAAGGGAAGTCAGGGTAAATATTTACCCCATATTTTTCAAATTCATCTGGGAAATATTCTATTGCAGATAAAAGTGGTTTGGGGGCTGCCTGTCCCAGACCACAGATAGAAGTTAGTTCCATGGTTTCGGAAATATCTTTCACTGAGTTTAACATGTCGGACGAAAAATTACTCTCAAGTATCTTATTGGAAGCTTGAACAAGATAATCCGTCCCCACCCTACAAGGGACACATTTTCCACAAGATTCGTTCCTAAAAAACCTTAGTGTATTTCTGACTAGGTCTACCATATCCGTACCCTCAGCAATGACTATAATTCCTCCCGAGCCTAGCATACTTCCTACTTCTGAAAGAGATTTCAAATCAACTGAAATATCGGACATTTTGGCTGGAAGAAAACCAGAAGAAATTCCCCCCGGAGAGAAAGCTTTTAATTGACGCCCCCCTGAAACACCACCACCATACTCTTGTATCAGATCAATTATTCTTATTCCCAGGGGAATCTCATAAACACCCGGTTTTTCGATATGGCCGCTGAGCGCAATATATTTTAGGCCCTGCCTATTGTTTACACCATGGGATTTGAACCATTGTCCACCTCTTTTTATTATACTTGGGATCCATGCAAATGTTTCTACATTATTGATCAGTGTTGGGCAGCCATGTAAACCATCAGTCCCGGGAAACGGTGGTTTATTACGAGGTTCGGCTCGTTTACCTTCTATAGCTTCCAACAAAGCCGTCTCCTCACCACAGATATATCCACCTGGGCTATCAAAAATATTCAGGTGGAATGAAGAATCTGTATCTAATATACGATCTCCCAAATATCCTTCGGAATAGTAAGTTTTTATGGTCTGAAGAAGTATCTCTCGTTCTTGTTGATATTCATGTCGTAAAAAGATGTAGCCTTGAGTCGCCCCAATTACCAGTCCACCCAATATCATTCCCTCAATAATAAGATGAGAATAATGTCGTAATATCTCCCGGTCCTTAAATGTCCCAGGTTCACTCTCATCTGCATTACAAATAACATATTTTGTTGCTGCCTGAGTTTTTCTAACTAACTCCCACTTTAACCCTGTAGGGAAACCTGCTCCTCCCATACCGAACAACCCACTCTCTTTGATCACATTTACAAACCAATCTGGATCCGTTCCCGAAGCCCATTGATTCAAACTATAGTTTTTGAGTGGAGGATTATAGGGGTCAATTACACCCTTATTTACATCTCGGTTGATTGGTCTATGAGGTAATTGATGATTAGATATTAAAGACTCAGCAAAGTCACCAAGGTTTTCTACTGAAATATTTCTGTAAATCTGGTTATTAACCGAGATAGCCGGTGCTCCATCACATTGTCCCAGACAAGATTGTTCAAGGATCTCCCAATCGACTAAACCAGCTAAATTGGCGGTCTCCTCCAGAGTTTCTAAAATATCACAGGCACCATGAAGATGACAGGAAAGATCTGTACAGATCTTGAAAGTTGCTTTGGGAGGAGGTTTAAATTTAAAAGTTGAATAAAAACTAGCAACACTATGAATTAGGTATAGCGGGATGCTTTCTCGTTCAGAAAGGGCCTTCAATTCGGTTTCTGGTAGATATCCGTGAAGGCGCTGTATCTCTCTAAGATATTCGACTAACATATCTGGGACTCATATAATTAGGATTTAACGGCTATATCACGAACCTCTGTTTTCCAGTCATACCCCTCAAAATCAATAATGCGGAATGCACCAGGGGCATCTTTGACAATATTACGAGTACCATCAGGATTTATTAGAGGTGTTTTTCGAAACTGCATTCCTACACTGGGGGCAGTCAATACCGTCATATTGTTTAGTCGCATCTGAAAAGAATGGTGAACGTGACCACATAGGATCAGGCCTGGGGAAACATGTGATTTACATATATTAATAAATCGATCACTATCCTGTAAGATCAATTTATCCATCCACGGAACCCCAACTGGTATCGGTGGATGATGCATACAAATGGTTACCGGAAGTTCAATATCTAGCTGTTTTTCCAACCAGTCTAACTGGCTATCATCTAGTTTCCCCGACACCATACCTTCATCTAATGTATCTAGGACTAAAAAACGTCGTCCCTTAATATCAAGGGAATAGTAATAGCGGTCTACGTTCGGTCCTACTGTCTCTAGCATAATTTTACAGAATCCAGCTCTAGAGTCATGGTTGCCAAGACTGAAGCAACACTGAACCTTGAGATCAGAAATTGCCTCTTTAAATGCGTAGTAAGAATCATCAAGTTCATCATTAACCTGATCCCCAGTAAAAACTATAAGGTCCGGTAGAGGCTTCAACTCGTTAACTGCATCTATAGCACCACCAAGTCGTTCTAGAGTATCATGTCGATGAATAGGTTGACGATTTTGAGGGACAATATGAGTATCAGATAATTGAACAAGCCGCATAGCTATTTCTCCCACCTACGTATTAATTCTACCAGCAGCCGAACCCCAACCCCAGTAGCACCAATCGGACAATATGCCTGCTTTGATTCAGTATAGGCCGTACCGGCGATATCAAGGTGAACCCACGGATAGCTAACAAACTTTTCTAAAAATGCACCTGCCGTAAGAGCACCACCCCATCGGCCTCCAGTATTTTTTACATCTGCGACATTACTCTTGATCTGATCGTGATGCTCCTTCCATATTGGGAGTGGCCACACACGTTCGCCAGCAACTTCGCTAGCTTTTTGGACCCGATCCTGCAGTGGCTTATTATTCCCCATCATACCTGATGCCATATTCCCTAATGCAATTACGCATGCTCCTGTTAGGGTAGCTAAATCAATTACTGCTGCCGGTTCATACCTCTTCGCATACCCTAAGGCATCTGCCAGGACAAGGCGTCCTTCTGCATCGGTATTTATAACTTCTATCGTTTTCCCTGCCAAAGCCGTAATTATATCACCAGGTTTTAGGGCTTTTCCATCTGGGAGATTTTCAGTCGCCGGAATTAGACCCACAACACGGATTGACGGTTTTAATTGGCTTATCGCTTGCATAGCTCCGATCACAGCAGCCGCACCTGACATATCATGTTTCATTTCTTCCATACCACCACTTGGCTTTATAGAAATACCACCACTATCAAAAGTAATCCCCTTTCCTACTATTACTATAGCATCACCTCGATCAAGGTCATCTCCATATTCTAATATAATAAATCGTGGTGGTTCAGCACTGCCCGCATTCACGGCTATTAAGGCGCCCATACCTTCCTTCTCTATTTCACCTCGGGCTAAGATCTTACATTTTAAACCATTTCCAGCAGCCATTTTACGAGCAACTGCTGCTAGCATTTGGGGAGGCATTCCATTTCCTGGCGCGTTGGACAGATCTCGAGCTGTCATCGTCCCTTCAGCTGTTATCTGACCAAGCTGAAGACCCTTTAGAATTCCATCTGAATGTAATTTCTCTCCACTCACCAAGGTTATTCTTTTTAGTTTAGATTTAACTTCCGAAGTCGTCTTATACAATTCATAACTATAACCACCTAATAACATTCCTTCTATAGAAGCTTGAGCATAGTCTTGGGGTTCAATACAACTGAGACCAGTCCCAGGTATTGCTGCCCATACTTCCATAATACCGTTCTTTATGACCTCCTTAATTGCCAACCCAGAGGCGCATCGTATTACTTCTGTATTCAATGTTTCTGACTCTCCAAGACCTATGAGGATAATACGGCTGATTGGTAATAAACCTTGTGGATAGAGTGTTACCACTTCGTCATTACCAGCCTTAAAATCATCCAAGGCAAGAATTCCCTTAAGATACTCCCTTAATTCTGAGGTCAAAAACGAATAGCCTGGATTATCTAGGTCTGTATCTTTAAACAACCCGATAATTATGGTAGAATTTACTTCCGATCCAACCTGTCCAATTTTTAAATCGATATCCATAAATTTTTCCGTTTCGCGTCCTAGATTTTTGTGAAAATTACTTATTGTAAATTTTATTAATAACCTGTCTTTCAGTTTAATGGGCTAACCTACATAATTAATCCTATCGTATCGTGGACTAAGGATTTGTCTAATAGCGTGGATAACAAAGAAGAGCCAAAGATTGTAAGATTAACCTTAACCACACCTTAAATTAGCCACGGAGGCAAACAACTTTTACTAATGTTTCTATAGTTAGTCAACCTATATTCAAACCTTTTCAAAGATTACAACAATTAGCATATATTTCTGCCCTCACTACCTCGGATTAATTGAGTAATGCCTTCTCTACCATTTCTTAGTTATTCTATTTTTTGTTATCTGCTATTTCGTTAGCTCTCAGCTGGTAGGCACGATCAAGAATTTCAATAGGATGGACGACTTCAACATCTTTACCTACTTGACGTAGGCCTAATTGCATCTGCAGGATACAACCGGGATTACCTGTTGCAATCACATCCGGATCAGCATTTTTTACATGCTCTATTTTCCGCTTAAGTAATTTATCAGCCATTTCTGGTTGGGTAATATTATAAATTCCTGCACTCCCACAGCACCATTCTGATTCCTGTAACTCAACTAGCTCAATGCCGGGACTCAGATTCATTAGTTCTCGCGGTTGTTCACGAACCCCTTGCCCGTGAGCTAGATGGCAAGCATCATGATACGCTATTCTTGAATTAATGACACCCAAATCTGGTTCAATCAATATATTAGCAAGGAATTCATGCACATCTTTGACTTTAGTAGTAAATTCCTTAGCACGCTCTTTATAAACAGGGTCATTAGCTAGGAGCTCCGCATATTCTTTCAATTGGGCTCCGCACCCAGCTGAGTTGATGATAATAGCATCAACCTCTAATTCATCAAACGTGTTTATATTTTGACGGGCTAGTTTTTCGGCTGTTAATCTTTCCCCACCATGAACCTGCAAAGCACCACAACATGTTTGATTCGGGGGAATCAACACATCACACCCACTTTCATTAAGGACACGGGCTGTAGCAACATTGATGTGCGTAAATATTTCGTTCATTACGCACCCTGTTAACAGTGCAACTCTGTATTTTGGTTTTCCTCTAGCGGGCATATGTGATTTAAGCTTTCTTTTCAGGAAAAAACTTGGCAGCGTAGGTATCAGAGTTTCCATTGTTTGGAGCTTAGCGGGTAATATCTTGGGTAATCGTAAAAATCGAAAGAATTTCTGTAGGCCTAATTTCTGATACAAATGTAAAGGCAAAAACAAAAAAGAAAGAGCAATCTTGGATGGTAAGAATCTTTTAAATAAAAGATCTCGAAACAATCGTTTGAGAAAAACGGGTGGACGTTTTTCAACAATTTCTGCTCGAGCTGCTTCCACTAAACTTCCATAATGGACTCCAGCAGGGCATGCTGTTTCACAAGCACGACAGTCTAGGCATTTATTAATGTGTTCCACAAAATTTTCAGTTAGGTCTATACGCCCGTCTGCATAAGCTCGCATAAGGTGAATCCGGCCACGAGGTGAATCCATTTCAACCCCTAATTCTGAATATGTGGGGCAGGCCGGCAAGCAAAGACCACAATGAACACAATCTAAAAATTTATCGTATTCGTTTACTAATCTATTCTGTTTATTCATGGGATAGACTACTTAATCTCAAGGTAAAAATTAATTAAACGGTTTATATAAAAAATTGTTCTCGAGAAGTTCTAAGTCTAATAAATCTTTATTAAGACAGTTCTTTGTTTAGATGATGTCAAGCGATTTGTGGAACTATCTACTGTTAAATTAACACTTCCTTTTTTTGACCTTTTAGATAACTTAGGTCAAATACTTATTAAGAAGCCTATTCTACTTTAGAATGCAATTCCAAAATAAAATAGTTTGAAAGGAAAAGTTACATGGCAGTCTTTGAGGGTATTTTACCTGCTGTAATAACACCCATGACCGATCAGGGAAGTTTTAACGAAGATGCCTTTCGTCAGATTATAGAGTTTAATATCCAGGCTGGGGTTCATGGGTTTTGGGTCGCTGGAGGGACAGGAGAAAGTATCCTACTTAGCGATGAGGAAAATATGCGAATTGCTGTTGCTGTCGCAGAGCAATCTCAAGGGCGGGTTAAAAATATTATGCATGTGGGTGCAGCAACCACGGATCGAGCTGCACTGCTTGCTGAAAATGCAGCTCGAGCTGGCGTCGAGGCTATTTGTTGTGTACCACCTTTTTTCTATAAACAAGCGGACCAAGGTATTGTTGAACATTATCGAGTAGTGGCAGCTGCTGCAGATCTCCCTTTGTTTGTCTATAATCTACCCGAAGCAACTGGGGTAGAGATTACACCAGAATTAATGAAAAAGATTCAAGATCAAGTTCCTCAATTACATGGCCTTAAACATTCCTCCAAGATATTTCCTAACGTCAGAGTGTTTAACAAGATGGGCTTAGACTGTTTGATAGGAAACCATCAATTAATGCTTCCAGCCTTGACAATTGGGGCGACTGGATGTGTCGATGGGCCTCCCATTATAGCTCCAGAATATTGGGTAAATATTTGGAAAACATACAAAAATGGAGATATAAAAGGAATGGAGTTAGCACAAGATAAAGCTAGTCAATTTTGGGCTAACCTGGCCGAGTGTGGTGGTGAATTTCATTCTGTCGCTAAAGCTGCCCTGAGCGAACGTCTCAGCATAAATTGTGGGGCGGCTCGTCCACCAGGCCAACCACTAACTTCTAGTCAGAAAAATAAATTGAGAGAAATTATGATAAATCTTGAACTTTTATAAGAAGGATCTAAGCATCAATTAAAGCAATCTACCAGCAAAAATGCTATGTTGTTTTTAAACGACTTACTATATCATCTCCCACTTCTTTGGTAGTTGACAAACCACCAAGGTCAGGGGTCCGTACTTGCGCCTCTCTCAAATTATCTGAGACGGCTTTTCTTATTTCGATTCCGAGCTCGGTATGCCCCAAAAACTCAACCAACATAGCGCCAGCTAAAATTGTTGCTAGCGGATTTGCTTGTCCTTTTCCGACAAGTTCGAACGCCGAACCATGGACCGGCTCAAACATAGAGGGATGTAACCGGCTAGGATCTAAATTAGCACTAGGAGCCAAACCCATACTCCCTACACATATTGCTGATATATCGGTCAGAATATCTCCGAATAAATTTGAAGCGACGACGACATCAAAGTCCTGAGGACGTCGAACAAAATCCATGGCAGCAGCATCAATCAGCAAGGATTCAGTTTCTATATCCAAATATTGGGTTTTTAAACTATTAAATACTTCATCCCAAAATACCATACCATACCCCTGAGCATTCGATTTTGTGATGGAAGTAACTTTCCGCCTTCCATTTCGGCGCCGTGCTTCCTCAAAAGCATATCGGATAATCCGCTCTGTACCATGTCGCGTGAAAACTGAGGTTTGGATAGCTACTTCCTGATTTGTTTGTTGATAAATCCTACCACCTATATCTGCATATTCCCCTTCAGTATTTTCTCGAATTACAACTAAATCTATTTCACCTGGTTCCTGAGCAATCAAAGGAGATCGAACACCATCGTATAAGAATGCTGGTCGAACGCAGGCGTACTGATCGAATCGTCTTCGTATGGGAAGAATTAAGTTGTTTAACGTTATATGATCTTTAACTTCTTGGTCACCCACTGCTCCAAAATAGATTGCATCAAAAGAGGCCAGTTCATCAAGGCCTCCCTCAGGAATAAATTTCCCGGTTCTTTTATAGCGATCCGAACCCCAGTCGAAACTCGTAAAACTAAATGTGGGATTCTCAAATGTTTTAAGAATTCTGATACCTTCATCTATGACCTCGGGGCCTACCCCGTCTCCAGCAATTACAGCGATTTGATAATTTATCATTGTCTAATAACCTGATTTACCTTTCCAAAAATTATCTTGAAGTAACCCGACGCCTTTTGAAAGCCTTCAAATTGAGAACAGTAAATATAATACCTATTTTAAACTCTTGAATTATCTTTTTACTAAAGCTCCAGCCTCAAGGAGACTGTGACTACAACTGTTGGACTGGATTAGACAGAACACCGATTTGTGGTGAAGAAATCACCACCGTATCCCCATCTTTTAATCCTAAGTTATTAGGAACAATTATACCGGTCCCTGTTGAGACAACAGTTCCCGCTGGAATTAGATTATCTCGGTATAGATATTCGTTTAATTCGTCAAAACTTCGGGCTAACTGAGAAGTGTTTGCTTCCCCTTCAAAGATTACATTATCCTCTCTAATAATCTGACAATGTAAGTCTATATTATATGGGTCTGGAATCGAGTCGGCTGTTACCAATATCGGACCAAGGGCACAGCATCCTTGGTAGATTTTTGATTGGTTCAGATACAAAGGATTTTCTTTTTCGATATCCCATGCAGAAACATCATTACACAATGTGTAGCCGACAATTTCTCCTTCATCGCCCAAAATATATGCCAATTCTGGCTCAGTAGCGGTAAATTTTGAATCTCCTCGAATACATATTGGCGCATTCGGTCCGGAACATCGGGAAGCTGTAGCTTTAAAAAACGATTCTGGTCGATCAGAATTATATACCTGATCATAAATAGTCTGCTGAGCATCTGTGTCCCGAAATTCAGCACTCCGTTTATATGTGACTCCGAAGCCCCAGATTTCCGGAGAAAAAAGTGGCACCATTAAGTGGGGATTGCCCACATCTGGCATCACATCTAGGGATTCATACGTAAAACCAGCTAACTGCCCTTCGAATTTCTGCAGTACCCTATCAACAAGCTCCGACATCGGTAAACGGGCAACATTTGCTATGTGCATTAGCTCGTTAACTGTTTCCACCTCTGGCATAATTTCAGTTAAATCAATTATATGATCTTCTTTAACAACTCCCACTCCGGATTCTTGACCAGGTTCATAAAATTGAACTAATTTCATATAATTATTCCTCAAATTTAATTTTATTAAGATCTCTTCTCCCCAATGTGATTACTTATCCTAAGGTAATTTCTTGTGGCTCCCTGTAAAGTAATTTATCCGATTCCGAAAATAGCACCTTAGGGTTAGTTCTTGATAAGAAAACCAAATATGGTTAATATAGCAAAGTGGAAGGTTAAAAACTGTTTGATTGCACTATAATTTTTTCTGTTCTAATCTTTAACCTAACTGCTTGAGGATGTCAAAATAAAAACTATGTCTCTATCATCCTGTTTTATACGGATTGCAATAGTTTTGATCATCATATCAACTAACAACGACCATGTTGTCCATGGACAACGCAATCCCGAATCTCCAGTAACTAGCTGGCGCAAACTAAATGTAAATATGACTGATAATTGCGCTCTTTGTCATCAAAGACTAGGGGAACCTCTAGCTAAACAAGTAAAGGAATGGCAAGGAAGTATTCATGCCTGGCGAGGAGTTTTTTGTGACACCTGCCACGGGGGAGATCCTACAAGTACAATATTAACAGTGGCAATGGGAGAGCAGAACGGATTCAAGGATGCACCACTTCCCGAATCTATTCCTGAGGACTGTGGGCGGTGTCACCCGGAATCACTAGCGAGTTTTTATGAAAGTGCCCATGGAGAACTATTTGAAGCAAACGAATTCGAGCCTGGATGTGTCACTTGTCACAATAGCCATGATGTCAGTGTAGTTAGCATGGATCTGATATCAATGAGTGCCGCCTGTGGTGAATGCCATAACCAAGATTATATTGACGAGGTCCGTTCTCCCCTGATTAACACAGATACTCGGATAAATCAACTATATGAGAAAATTATCGCTATGCCGGGCGATAAACCTAATGAACCATATCTCAGAAATCGACTTATTAGGGTCCGTAAACAATTTAGGCAACTTGCACACTATCTCGCTAATAACACGATAGTTAGCAAAAGGCAGAAAATTGATCGTGAGCTTGATTACATTGACTTTATGCTTGATTTTGATGATAGTACGGTTGAGGATAAATAACAAATTTTTATTAAATTAACCACACTACCTAATCTAATTTGATTCCGACAAAATAACCGTTTATTTATATTGACTTTTATCAGATCTACTGCTAACATGCACTGGTTTTATTATGTAAGGCTGCCGAGGTAGCTCAGGTGGTAGAGCAGTGGACTGAAAATCCATGTGTCGACAGTTCGACTCTGTCCCTCGGCATTAATACGTGTGGATATCGTAACTTAAGAGTATTTGGCAACAATCCCGTGATTTACCTATTTTGTCGCATTAAATCCCAAACGTACTAATGAGAGTGCGCCGAAATTGAGCAGCGAACACTATAATAATCTGCCCTACACTAAACCTGAGAACATCGTCAGGGATTTCGCGTCTCGTGGCATAGTTGCTCTACCTCCTGAACACCTTGGAATCCCTCAAGAAACGCATAGTCAGATCTACGAGCAAGAGAAAGCAGTTCATAAATCTAGGAAAGCTGTTACACCTGCTAGCATCCCTGATGTTTTGAAAGTTATAAATGCTCCGGGACTAGTAGATGCATGTGACAAAATTGTTGGAAAAAACTGGGCTATCGTGCCATTTACGCATAATGCTTCCTTTCTAAGTGGATCGAGAGATCAGCATTGGCACAAGGATGATAACGGACCGTATAATGCCCGCAAACAAAGACACCATCAAGCTATCCAAATTGAGATGCTTTACTATCCTCAAGATGTCTCCGAAGTCATGGGGCCAACGGCTACGATTCCCTACTCTCAATATTGGACCTTTAATCATGAAGAGAATAACGATAATTTTGCTGGTGCAGATCACCTCGATTTCGATTATCAATTGAGTGGAATGGAGGGTAGACCTGTTAGTGGTCCAGATTCTGAATATAACCCGGAAGATATAGTCAATCAAGACACTACCCATGATCGTCGAATGAGAGAAGCTGTTACTACTACTGGATGGCCACTAGTACAACCGTTTGAAGCTGCTCCTCTCCGAGCTGGAAGTATATTACTTTATTCCCATAATACTTTCCACCGAGGGAATCACCGACGTGACGATTGGCGTCTTTGGGAAAACAATCCAAGATTCATGTGGCGTTTCTGGATCTACAGGACTACAGAACCAGAAAACCTAGCAGATAATGATCTTGTTGAATTGAACTGGCGTAATCTTGGCATGGACTCATTAACAAATATTGACCTAAGCGAAGCAAAAGATGATGTAACAATTATCTGGCGCTATCACCATTGCTGGATGCTAACTGGAAGTCCTCCTCCACCAAAACCAGAGAATAAGAGGTTAACCCCCTCAACTCGGCATGAGATGCTGACTAAACTGGAAGGTCAGATAAACGCTTATAATGACAGTGCAGAGCCATTACGAATTGGAGCAGCATACAAATTTGCCTCTATTGGGGATAATTCTTTAGCAATTAAGTTTCTTGAGAAAGCGCTATACAGCCACCGAGAAAGTGTTCGCCGGGCAGCAACCTACGGCCTGGTGGCCGTAGGAAAAGATGCTACTAATGTTTTTTTGAAAGCTACCAAGTCACCTGTAAAATGGGTAAGAAAAGCTGGAGTTTACGGGCTTGGAGAAATCGCACCCTTAAATAAAAAGGTTATTAATGCTATAGTATCTCTCTTAAACCATGATCCATCTGTGTATGTTAGGGCAGTTGCCGGAGGTACGCTTGGCTGTTTGGGGCGTCGAGCTGTAAAAAAGGGGACTAATCTTGCTATGATTTCAGACTGCATCAAAGCTCTTATTATCTCCCTCGATCAAGAAGAAAATCGACTAAGCATGGACCTAGAACAAAAACGAAGCATAAAATTTGTCCGCCCCACAGACCAATGTGATGTCTGCGAGGGGAACGGAATTGATATGGGAATTAAACGATTTGAGCCAGTACGATCATCCGTACGAGAAAATTGTCTGTGGTCAGTGGTAATTCTTTCCTCCCATGGGGCTAATTTAATAGGACCTTCCTTAGATTCTTTAATTCATACACTGAAAAATATTATTGAACACGACAAAAATATAATTTGTGTGGGATTTGCTATGGATGCACTAACCCGTTTGGCAAACTATAATAAACCACAGAGTAATTTATTACCCCCCATTCATGACCTCAGGTCTGAACTTCTAAAAATCTTAGGGAAATCTCCCATCAGATGCTGGGAGTCACTAGGGCGATCGGGTTTAACCGAAAAACACCTTTCGAAATTCCCCGAATCGGGCTGATTCCCTTAGCTTAATTTATTCTCTTATTTAATTATAAAAATTGGCTCAGATTTCGGGAAGGGATAATACTCTTAAAAAATTGTTATACCTTTAACTGTTTTGGAATTAAAAAACTTATATCTTTAATTATTTGACACTTCGGGTTCGACTGATAAAGATAACCAACTCTGATTCTCTAAAAGATGAGACCTCCATGGGTAATGACAGGCAATTTAAATCGGGCACACAATTTGTAGGAACTAGGGGGGTTAAAGAATATAGGGCAAGTATCCCGTTTTGGGTCACCTCTTCCGATATAGTTTTAGAAATTGGCTGTGAATGGGGTACCACCACAAAAATTATAGCCCAACACGCAAGAACTGTTATTGGCACAGATGTCAGTCCTAAGGTTATTGAGAGAGCTAGAGAACGAAATCCAGGGATTCAATTTGAAATTTTGGATGCCTTTGACGTAAGAGCTGCTCTAGACCTTGACCAGAAATTCACAAAAATATACATCGACATGTCAGGTATTTCAGGATATCGATCCCTATTAGATCTGATTGCACTTTTAAATAGCTATTCGATTATCCTCCGTCCTGAGGCTATAGTCGTTAAAAGTGGAGCTCTTAAACACTTCGCATCCCGTTGTACTCCATTTACTGGGTAATGAGATCTAATTATGGCTAAACAAAATCGAGTTCTCCATATTCCGGAACACAGGGATCAAAAAACAGGGGTCCTTGTACACGGCTATAATTTGAATGCTAGCCTCTGGGAGTCAGTGACATGGGGTTCCTCCAAAGACCAGATGGGGCGAATTCCAATGGGGATCTTTGTAGCACTTTCAGAAAAAGCTGAGGCATTGATCTTCGGGTCTGGTGCATCAGAGAGGGAGGGAATTAAGGAATCGGAGGCCGGTGCTCTTATGATGCGAAATCGATTTGATGCTCTTATCGATTTTCCTCTGTTTAAAAAATTTTTTCCTAAACTAAAAAATTCTAATTCAGCTCTAAAATATAAAAACCAAATTGAATCTATCTTGCACCTTGATAGAATTTCAAGTAATACAATCGAAGAATTAGAAAATGCCGGGAGATTTTTCCTTAAACAAAATATTGACCGAATAGTAGTTATTTCCAGTCCCACACACCTTCCTCGTTGTATACGAGACGCCTGTCGTGTTTTCGAGGAAAATAAGGATCTATCATATTTTAGAAACCAGATCTATGCTGTTCCAAGTATGACTGGCTTTCCTGGTTATGCTGCATCTGATGTCACAATCTTTGAACCACCTCATAGGCCAGATCGATCTCCCTTAAATATTAGTTCTGTTGTTTCCCGGATTCATAAAATACCTGATTCAGCTCGAGGAACCTTTATCCAAAGACTAGAAAAACTTCTTGCAGATTTTCAGGTATAAGCTAAAGGAAGGTCATTATGATGACTTTAGAACAAAGATACCTTTTTGATTTATTTGGTTACCTCCACATTCCCAATGCTTTATCAAAAAATGAACTTGAGGCATGTCAACATGCGTCGGCTCGTTATATTAATAGCCCCTCTGAAAAACTCCCTCCGGGTTTTGCCATTGATGGAAAGAGACATTTACACGGTTTTGCTTTTGACAAATCACTGGAATACTTGACTCGACACCCGGCGGTATGGCCTATAATTCGAGAACTAACTAATGATAAACCCCGCCTTATCAGTGGTACCCTCCAAGTAGACCATCCAGGAGAACCCGCAGCCGGAGGCCTTCACTGCGCAAGAGAAGGGTTTGGTTGGGAAAGTACCCGGTACGAGACCAATCACGGCAAAATCTATTGCGACGACATTATAGTATTCCCATATCTGGATGATGTCTTGCCAGGAGATGGTGGGCTAATTGTCGTCCCCGGATCCCATAAAGCGTGTTTCCCTCGGCCTGACACCCTGTTTAATGATGGTCTATTCCATGATGTGGAAGAACTCCCACCCGGGATAGTCAATATAACTCCCAAGGCTGGAGATATTATTATAACTTCTGAACTGATGACTCATGGTATTTTAGAATGGCGCCCCCTTGATCGAATGCGCCGTATTCTAGTCTTACGTTACAAACCCCAACATGCAGGGCTTCCTATACCATTCCCAGATGAGATAATGGCTATTCTTTCTCCCGAAACACTTGAACTAATTGAAACGGCCCATTATAACCATATTAAGGAAATTGTAAAGAAAGATACCTAAGTAAAATAAGTTCTTTTTAGATCGGAAAAGTTATGGTAAACATATCTGACAAACTTTGTTTCTAATCGAAATATTAAATGTACAGGTATCCTTTTAGGGTCAGGTTAGAAAATTAAGATCTGATGATTGGCCTCAAGGTAAGAGATGAAAATTAAAAACATCCAGGCTTTTAGCGTGGACTTATCAAAACTAAAAAAGCAAGACCAGGTACCCCTAAACCGGAAAAACCGCCAACCATGTGGACCGATGGATAGATATACAGAATACCAAGGAAATCGGTCTTTAGCTAGCCCAAAGTGGAAGGCTGTGGTATGTGTCATCGAATGTTCAGATGGCACTTTCGGACTGGGATTGACACAACATAATACTCCTGTTGTCCCTATTATTAATGACCATTTTAGGGAACTATTGACTGGATTGCCTGTTATGGCAACAGAAAAATGTTATGATATTATGATTCGATCAAGTGCTTCCTATGGGAACCAGGGCCTAACTAGTTTTGCTATTAGTGCGGTAGATCTTGCACTTTGGGACCTGAAAGGAAAACTTCTTGGAAGACCTGTTTATGAATTAATTGGAGGCCCTCAAAAAGATCATATTGTTTGTTATGCCACAGGTTTTGATATTGAGTGGTACCTTGAGTTAGGTTTCAAAGCTGTAAAACTTCCTCTTCTATACGGCCCTTCTGATGGAATCGAGGGTTTGAACAGAACTGAAAACATGATCGCCCAGACCAGAAAATTAATCGGAAACAATATCGAGTTGATGCTTGATTGTTGGATGGCGTTGGATGTGGATTATGTTATGCGTCTTACCGAAATACTTAAACCTTACCAGTTAACTTGGTTAGAAGATTACCTGTTACCGCAAGATTTAAGAGGCATGGCAGCAGTTCGAGAAAGGCAACCAACTCTTAGCCTTGCTAGTGGGGAACACTGGTACCTTGCTGAATCTTTCATGTTTGCAGCAGAAAACCGATTGGTAGATATTTTTCAACCTGATATTAAGTGGTGCGGAGGTATGTCGGCTGCAATTCGAATATGCCATATTGCTGAGGCTGCTGGTCTGTCTGTAGCTCCACATGGGGGGATGAACGATCCATATGGCCAACACCTTGTATACTCTATGCCGGCGGCTCGTTGGGGAGAACGATCTGCAGGGGTTTCGCCACCAGGGGTCCCCCTTAAAAACATGGTTGAACTACCCGGGACGTCCGTCATCAAAAAAGGAGTTTTGATTCCTTCTGATGCACCAGGCTTTGGCATTGAGGTTGACAAAAAATGGTTAAATAGTATCGCAATCTAGGAGTTGTCATTTCTCATCGCCCTTTAAGAAGCCATTAGCAACATGCACTGTTCTCGTAGGAAAGGCAAGACGGAGGCCTAGTGATTCTATTACTTCTATAACTCGAAGATTAATATCTTCCCTGATTCGTAAGTAATCTGCCCAAACAGTTGTTGCGGTAAAATAGTAAACCATGATCTCCAGAGATTCATCTGTGATTTCATTAAAACGGACCAATAAAGTTGACTCCTGACTCACGTCGGGATGATTGCGAAGTAATCTTTCGATCTGCATCACAGCTTCCCGCATTGACTCAGAGGGCGTATCGAATGTGAGCCCAACCTTGAGCCAAACACGTCGATGAGGACGTGAGGATATATTGTCAATTACGAATTCAGCCAGTCGATTATTGGGGATGGCAATTAGGGTCTGTTCAAATGTCCTAATTCGAGTACTACGAAAACCAACACTTTCTACAACTCCCTCAATCTCTCGATCTGGTGAGACAATCCAATCACCAGCAACAAAAGGTCGATCGATCAGTAACATAATAGACCCAAAGACATCTGCTAAGGTTTTTTGAGCTGCTAGAGCAATCGCCAGACCACCTATCCCCATCCCAGCCAATAAACCCGATACCGAATAACCCAAATTCTGAAGGATCATAAGAGCAGCTAATATCCAAACCATTATCTGTATTGATCGTTCTACAAGTGGAATAAGATGATCATCTAGAGTTGTATCTGTTTTTTGCGCCCAGTTTTTTAGAAGCAATGTAAACACATTAACACATCTAAAAATCATCCAAGCCGTTAGAACAGAAAATGGAACCCAGAATCCAGTTTTCAAAATACCCATAAGGAAATCTGGGGGATGTAATGTATAGATGGCTAGATAAAGACCCAAAATAAGAATGACCCATTCGATCGGTTTCTTAATTGCCTCGACCAACATGTCATCAACTTGCGTCGTTGTAATTCGGGCTAGACGTGCCGCTACTCTTTCCATTAGGTACTTTATAACCCACCGAATGACAAACGTACTAAGAAGAATAACAAAAGTAAGGATGAGTTCTACTCCCGACCACTGCCATGATTGGTCTAGTAAGTTCTGCAGCGTTTCCATCAAAAATCCCTTTCTAATAAGATCGTTTATATTACCTAATTTGCTTGTCCTAATTAATACATTAATGCATATATCCCAGAGTATTATCTTAAAGGAACTCCTTTCAACTGTCAAGTTACTGTCAGTAGAGACCAACGACATACTAGGAGTTATTGATGTTTTTTGAACTGTATTACAGAGTTTTTGTTATTATAGGGCAGTCATTCTAGAGGATTTATATATGCCTTCTAATGCACGTAAGTTTGTTAATGGTCTTAAGAGAGCTAGTAGTTTTATCGGCACTGAAATATGGCATATTAATACCCGAGGTCTCTCTAGAATCCATGGTATTCTTGTACGCATAACTAAATCCTTAATTTTTTTATATTACCAGTTTTGGGAAGATCGGTTACTCACCAGGGCCTCCGCCTTAACTTACTCAAGCTTACTTGCGCTCGTCCCCCTCCTTGCAATAGTTTTTACATTATATCAAACACTTGGACTATATGTAGATCTCGAACCTACTCTAAGAGAGTGGTTACATCCTCTAGGAACTAATGGCGATCTGATTGCAACTAAAATAATGGATTTTTTGGCTAATGCCCAAACCGGTGCCTTAGGTTATATTGGGTTAATAGTTCTTCTTTTTGCAGTGGTAGGAATCTTAGCAAATATTGAAGAATCGTACAATGATATCTGGCATGTTAGAAAAATGCGAAACTGGAGACAACGCCTAATTAGTTATATGGCACTACTCCTAATTGGTCCCTTAATTATTACTGGAGTTGTGACCTTCTTGGGATCCTCGAATAGTATAACCGTTTTAGCCAGCTTTGAAAGAATGGCTGGTTTTTCCCCGCTTTCCTTGATTTTGATCGGTTTATTTTTTACCCTTATTATTTGGTCGGTCCCTAACACTAGAGTTTCTATCAGGGCAGCTCTTGCTGGAGGAATAAGTTCTGGAAGTGGCTGGTTATGGCTCAATTGGGCCTTCGCTCAGTTTATCTCAGATACAACCCAAGCTAGCGCTCGAGAGATTATGTTTGCTGGTTTTGCAGCTCTCCCTTTATTTCTAATTTGGATATACCTAGGTTGGGTAATTTTACTTTTGGGTGCAGTACTAGCCTATACCCTTCAGAATGTTGGAATAATGGAGTGGAAACAATCTGAACGAGCTCACGGATCAGCCTTACGAAATTTTATCAACGTTCTTGCTTTTCTCTATATCACACGAAGATTTTTGGAAGACGGCAAGGGAAGTACTCTTGAAGAACTATCGATACAAACGAGAGCACCTGAAAATGTACTTGATGAAATGCTAATATCGTACGTTGATGCCGGACTACTTAAAAGATCCTCTGGTTATCATATTAGCTACATTCTTGCAACATCACCGACTAATATTCGCTTAGTTTCCCTTATTAAAGTCCTTTATCATACCGAACAACTCCCTGAAAGATTTCAGGATAAAGATCCGTTAAATAAACTTGCTCGAGACCTCCTCCAATACTACCGTAATTCTGACCAATATTCCTACAATCAATCCTTAGCGGAAATAATACCGGAGACTGTTTATTCAAAAGAGGGGTCCTAATACCATTTTGCAGACTTGTGAAGACAGTCTAGACTCGATCCTGGACTGATTTTATGGTTTTTAACTTTCCTTAAATAATCTTCCACTCCCAAGAGAAATGGTACAATATACTCCCCAGATCCAGCTTTTCCCATATGCCCTATTCTAAGGCTATCTTGGGTGAATTTACCGATACCATCTGCGACCAAAAACCCATGGTTTTTTAACAGATAATTCCTAAGGTCGCTCGCTTTAGTAATATCCCGAGGCACCTGGATAGTTGTCACAGTATAAGAAGCATATTCATCTGAAACAATTGGTTTAAAACCTAACGAACTTAATCCTGAACGAACTACTGATTGGGCCCAGGCATACCTAGCCCAATGATCTTCAAGGGTCTCCTGATAAACAATTCTTTTTAGACTAACATTCAAAGAGACAATCAGACTACTTGCCTGGGTAGTTGGATAGGGGCATTCAATTTGACCTTCAGCAGCTTCTTTCCAAACAGATAAATTATAATACCATCCACGATGATTTTGGTCCTTACTTTTAATAATTTCCCATGCTCGTTGACTTACGGACAATATCCCAAGCCCGGGAGTCGTCTCCAAAGCCTTATTTGAAGAAGTTACTGCAACATCAATCTCAAGATCATCAATAGGAATATCATAACCACCCAAGGCTGAAACTCCGTCTACAAAAAAGGGTAGATTATACTCACGGGCTAAACTAGAATAACTCTGAAGGCAGTTCCGAACACCGGTACCTGTATCATTCGCAACGACTACCAAACCTGCAACTCCTAGATTCTGTTCTAGTACCCTATGCATCTTGATGGGATCACCCGGTTCTCCCCAAGCATTCTTAACAGGAATAATATCACAATTAAATGAATTAAGTATTTCAATTAATCTGTCAGCGAAGGGACCATTTTGCACTACTACTACCTTATCCCGAGGCTGGAATAAACTACTTAAACCAGCGTCTAGAGCGCCAGACCCGGGAGCTGTCATAATAATTATATCATTTTCAGTTTGAAAAATGTGCTTCAGAAGTGAGATAGTCTCTTCATAGATAGGTTTAAAATCCTCGCCAAAGGGAGACATGACCTGTTGTCCAAGAGCTTGTAGGGTTTCCTCCCATATATCGATAGGACCAGGTAATAGTAATTTGGGTTGGGTCATACGTTTGATTTATCTAGGTGTACATCAGGATATTTGGCTATGATTTCATTGACGGCGTTTATAAATTTATCTATGTCATCATAAGAATTATAAAAATGAGTAGATACTCTAAAACATGGTATGCCATTCGTTTGATTAGAAACCATTTCGATTTTGTAATCACTCCAGAGGTACTGACAAACTTTAGGTAGATCAATGCCATCGATTGAAAAACTTGATATGAAGCCGGACATAGATTCATCCATTGGTATTGTCAACCGGGCTCCCCTTATACGCTCAACTGCTTGCGCTTTCATGTAACGAGCTAAACCTAGACAAAACGGTCTAATTCTTGTCTCCCATCCAATATCAAGTTGATAATCAATCGCATCTCCCAAACAAGCATGATGAGTAAGATCACGGGTGCCATTAACATCATACCGACTTGCCTCATCAGTTTCTTTCATATTATGGCCAATAATTAGAGGACGGATCTGGTTTTGATACTTAGCATCCATGTAAAGAAAACCAACCCCTTTAGGAGCCAAAAGCCACTTGTGGGAACTACTTGAATAAAAGTCACATCCTACTTCAGAAAGGTTTAAGGGAACCATACCAACGGCGTGAGCCCCATCCACCATAGCTACCGCTCCATGGGCATGAGTTAATTGTGTTAGATCAGAAATAGGAGCAACAAGACCGGTTGTAAAATAAACATGACTAAAGATCACAACTTGAGTCCTATCTGTGAATCCTCTTTGATAAGCTTTAACAATATCATTGGGTGAAGAGGGCATAGTGGGTAGAGAAATATATTTTAATCTGAGGCCATCACGTTTAGCGACCCAATCCCAAAGAGCTCGGACAGCAGGATATTCCTGGTCACTGAGCAAAACTTCGCAGCCGCTGTCCCAAACAAGACCTTGCGCTGGGATATTCATTCCCATTGTAGTATTTAGGACCAAGGCTATTCGGTCGGGGGTAGTTCCAACAAAATTAGCTAATTTTTCTCTTGAAACCTCAACCAAAGGGCCAAGGAGGTCACCATGTCTCCGATGAAGTGGATCGGCCTCATAATCGCACATTAGCTTATTAATTTGTTCAACTATCGGTTTGGCTGAAGGTCCTACTGTACCACCTTGCAAATAGGTAATTTCGTCCATTAAATAAAACTGTTTTCTGGTCTCGGCCCAGTATGCTTTTTCTTGTGATGTGATCGGATGAATGGATTGAGAAGGCATAAATGTCCCTAGTTTGTGTGTTATATTGGTTTTACTTAAATAAAGTGTCATTTTAGGCTAAATGCAAGTGCAAGACAATATATATTCTGACAATACGGATCTCAGGATGGATGGTAGTCTATAACTAAAATGATAAAGGGAGTATTAACTTACTATAATTGTCTTGTTAATATTGATGACATTTCCATATTTGTAACGGAACATATATTGATGTCCTCACTAGGCAATTTTTAAAAAGGAGAAAAAAATGCGAGGGAATCGGGTCCTTGAAAAACTTAAGGCAGGGGAAATTAGCCATGTCGTAGGTGGTCATAGTCACACGGCAAATTCCATTGATTTCATGGGGCAATTTGGATTCGATGGGTTTTGGATAGAGGGAGAGCACGGGGATATCACCTTTGATCGAATTGGAGACGTCTCCCGAGCTTGTGACTTGTGGAACATGGCTTCTGTGATGCGTGTTCATGTTAATGAGAGTGGATTAATTGGACGGACTCTGGATTGCGGAGTCAGCGGCTTAGTCGTGCCTCACGTCAGTACCGCTGATGAAGCTAAGCGGGTGGTCCGGGCTAGTAGGTTTGCACCAACCGGTATGCGGGGAATGTATAGTAACCGTAGAGGGTATGGTACCGATACGCCTGAATTTATTTCGAAAATAAATGATGAAATTCTTGTTGTTATTCTTATTGAGGAAATTAAAGCAGTGAACAACCTTGATGAGATTCTCGCGGTCGATGGTATTGACGTTTTCTTCGTGGCCCCAGGTGATCTAGCTCAAACTATGGGATATCCAGGACAAATGTATCGTCCTGAAGTGAAGTCTGTTGTTTCTAATACACTCGAACGCATTGTTGCATCAGGAAGAAATGCAGGTTCATTAGTAGGTGAGGAAACTTTCGAAGCTCACGCTGAAATTGGTGTAAAATTCTTTTTTACTGTCTATGACCATTGGCTTAGAGCAGGAGCGAAGAATTATTGGGATAGAGTTGCTGAAATGACCAAGTAGGGCATCACCCAATTTTTTGACCAATATTTTGAACCTTAGCTTGCTCATAAACTAAAGAGGCTACAGCGACATCTTCCATAGCGATTCCCTGGGATTCAAATAGAGTAATATCTGTAGTATTAACTCGCCCAGGGACATCGCCAACGATAACAGCTGCTAATTCACTTACACTCTCCCAACTAAGTGCACCCTGTTTAATTGGTTCTAGTAAATCACCAGATTCTAACTTTGCTTGATCTTTAGAGTCAACTACAACAACATTAGACTTTTTTACTGCCTCAAGGTCAATCTCACGGCGTTGGACAGAGTTAGAGCCTGCAGCATTTACGTGAGCTCCTGGCCTAAGCCATGCCCCTTGTAAAACGGGACATTCCGAACTCGTTATTGTGATTACAATTTCTGCAAACGTTATACAGTCCATAGGATTATCAACCGGTTTAACGGGCAATCCCAGTTTTTCAGTCATTTCTAAACAAAATTTCTCACGCCTATTCTTATCCCGTCCATATGCTTTTGCTAAAGTTATTGCCCGTACCTTGGAGACAGCTTCGAGTTGGCTTCGCGCCTGCCAACCTGTCCCAATAATTCCTACTGTGGTAGCTTCCTCATTTGCTAAATACTTTGTGGCTATTCCACTAGCCGCTCCCGTACGGATCTGCCCGAGAAGATCTGCTTCAATAATCGCAACAGGATCGCCGGAATTGCCTTGGAACAATATTACCAAAAACTGAGCACCAGACTGTGTTGTCGTGTAGGCTTTTAGGCCAGTATAGTTTAGTTCAGTACTACCAGCAGACATTACATGCAACGTCTGATTAGGAAGTTGTACCCTAGAACGAGGTATGTTGTTACCAGATCCTGTTCCAAGTTCGTGGAAAGCTTTTTCAATACTCTTAATAGCCCTATCCATAGATAATAACCTTCTGACGTCTTCTTCAGTTATATAAATCATTTCAGCCTCCATTCAAAAAAATATTCTTTTCAAAATAGAACAGATCTAGGTAATGCAATAATGAATATTACTCACTTTGTAAAATACGTGTCAAGATTAATGTCATTGTTGCAATAACTATTGTACGGCTTGACAGATTTCATTTTCTATATTATTATCGTCGAGTATGCCTCGGTTTATCCAACTTCTCAGAAATCGATTTCCTGCATTGCAATACCGTGATTTTCGTCTACTCTGGTCTGGCCAGGTTATTTCCCTTACTGGTTCAAGAATGCAACAAACGGCTATTTTATGGCATATGTATATGTTGACAGATTCTGCCTATGCGCTTGGTATTATGGCAGTTATAAGACTTATACCATCATTAATATTTTCTCCCCTTGCAGGAGTAATAACAGATGCCTACGATCGTCGACGGATACTGTTAATAGCTCAATGTTGCCTTGCTATTATCAGTGGGGTGCTAGCTTGGATTACCTGGACGGGCTATGATTCGGCTTACACACTATACGTCCTCACAGCTATCAGCGCTGGGATTGGATGTTTTGGTATTCCTGCTAAAACCGCGATGATCCCCAAATTAGTGGGAAAAAAGCATCTTGCTAATGCTATGAGTATAAACATCACAGCATCCCACGTTGCTTCTGTATCTGGCCCGGGAATAGCTGGGATTATATTAGCATCTGGGTCTATTGCCTCCGTATATTGGATAAATACCTTTTCATTTGTTTTTATGATCATTCCAGTCTTAATGATTAGGTCATCTCATAAGAGCAGTGCTGCTTCCGAAAAGATTAGCTTCCAGGCTGCCTTCGACGGGGTGCGGTTCATAAAGTCCTCTCATATCATACGTTCTGCAATGTTGCTTGATTTTGCCGCGATGTTTTTTGGTTCTGCAACATCGTTACTACCGATATTCGCGACAGAAGTTCTAGGGGTAGGCGAAACAGGATATGGATTCCTTGCAGGTGCCCCAGCTATTGGTGCTGTTCTTAGTGGAATTTTTATGTCTACATTTCCTACTATTTCACGTCCAGGTCGGTTGCTGTTTCAGGCAGTAATAGCCTATGGGATGGCAACAATTATTTTTGGGGCATCTACCAGTTTATGGCTGACGTTTGGAGCACTTTTATTAACTGGAGTATTTGATACTGTAAGCATGGTCTTGCGACACACCCTAATGCAATTATCGACTCCGGACGAATTAAGGGGGCGTATGACTTCTGTAAATATGCTCTTTGCTTCTGGTGGACCGAGACTTGGTGAAGCTGAAGCTGGACTAGTAGCTGGAATAGCCGGAGTTTCGTTTTCTGTAATTTCAGGAGGGATCGGGTGTATTGTGGCAGTAACCCTTATTGCTTACTATTCCCCCGTTTTGCGAAACTATACCTACGAAGATAGGAAATAAATTCGGAGAAACATATGATATATGATGTCCATACACATGCCATGAAATATCCTGATCATTTTGACAATACTTTCAGAAATCAGGCTACTCGAATGAGAGGTTATGAACTTGATTGGACCTCTGACTACAAAAAATATCTCTCTACTTCTTTGACAGCTGATCAACCTATTAAAACGGTAGTTTTTGGGGGGAAAGCAAAATTATCAGGATTATGGACTCCTGATAACTATGTAGCATCTTACTGCGCTAATTACCCGGACCACACTATTCCCTTTATGTCTTTAGACCCGACCCAAAAGGGTTGGCAAGAAGAAATGTATGAAGGCTTTGAAAGCCTTGGTATGAGGGGTATAAAATTGATGCCAATGTATGCTGGATTTTATCCGCAAGACACTAAAATTGATGACTTATGGAATTACGCAGTCAAGAATGACCTTCCTGTATTATTACATACAGGTACTACCTTTGTGGATCAAGCACCTATAGACTGTACCCTACCACGACACTTGGATGCAGTCGCAATCCGACACCCTGATTGCAAAATCATATTGGCCCATCTTGGACATCCGTACGAAGGAGAAACGGTAGCTGTTATACGTAAACATCCCAATGTCTATGCAGATATATCAGCTCTACATTATCGGCCCTTTCAATTTTATCATAGTCTTATGCTTGTTCAGGAATATGGAGTATGGGAGAAGTTACTATTCGGGACTGACTATCCTGTAACAACAGTGGATGACTCTCTCCGAGATTTGCGTAATCTTAATCAAATGCTCAAAGGAACAGCCTTGCCCAGGTTGCAAGAGGAAGCAATTGAAGCGATGATTCACAGGGACGCAGGTCGAATACTAGGGTTTGTCTAATTTGTGTTTAACACATTAACATTTTCTTTAGATTATTCTTGACCGGTAATCCAATTCCATAATTGAAAGTTTTTCTGCTGCTGTTTTGAAGGATCCTTAAATATATCTTCTGTTATGTAAAGGTTAGTTTGGAGGTTCGACATGAGTTCTCCCCGCCATGCCCGATAGCCCCATTTGTTGGGTTCTAAGGCATCTCCTCGAATATATGGTTTCCACATCTGGTTGATCTGGATATACCAAAGAAAGATTCCTCCGACATCACTTACTAGTATCCTTTCAGCATCCTGGTACATCTCCATACGACGGTCAGGATTACCAACGTATTCGTTTGCCTGTCGCACAAGAAGTTCAAATTTGTCATTGTGCCAAAGATGCCGGCCATTTGAAAGCCAAATAGTTAGTAGATTCCCAGCATCAATGAAATCATATTGGTAAGGTATCATCCCAAAAGTTAGTGTCTTCCCGCTCATAGAATCCAGATATACTTTTTTCTCTACATTGCGGACACCCACCTCTATATTGAGATGCTGATTCAACATCGCTTGGACAGCTTCAGCGGCCGTTGCATTAGTTGCGGTTTCACCACGTAACCAGATATCCACTTGTGGAAATCCACGTCCATCAGGATAACCTGCTTCAGCAAGATAACGTCGAGCAAGATCTGGATCGAAACGTTGCAGTGGTGCTAACTCTTTGTTATTTGATCCTGGAAATCCCGGTGGCAACATGGAGGATGCTGGTAGACCCACGTCTCGCATCGCTGATTTAACAATAGCTTGAACATCAATAGCATGAGCAAATGCGCGCCGCACACGTACATCACTAAAGGGTAAGTTGTAAGTATCCAACATCAAATAAAATGTTGCAAAATCTGTATAAGTATTGAGTTCGGCTTTCATTTTGGGATCCGCTTTTATCCGATTTATTTCTGCCTGGTTTGTTAGCGGAACATAGTCAACTTCTCCTGCCTCGTAAGCAGGCAAAAACTGCGGAGGGACAGCAAGATTATATAACTTTGCTACAATTTTTTCGAGCATTGGTTTCGTAGGGCCTCTATAATGCTTATTAATTTTCAGAACAATACGGTCTCCCTTTATCCATTCAGCTAGTCGGTAAGGGCCACTCCCAAAATGAGTTTCTGGACGAGTTGCCCATTCAGGGCCATATTTTTCAAATAAGTGTGTGGGAGAAACCCAGCTTTTAGCGAGAAGAAGAGGTAAGTAAGGAGTTGGACGTTCGGTCTCAAATATTAAGGTATGGTCATCAAGAGCTTTGACACCAAGAGAATCTAAAGGTAGATCTCTTGCAACAACTTTGGTCCAATTTTTGATAGCTCGAAAATACCATTCAAAGTCGAATCCCGTTTGAGGATTAGCCCACCGACGAAAAGTAGCTTCGTAATCTCGAGCAGTTAAGGGGTGGCCATCCGCAAAAATCATCCTCTTTCTAATCTGGTACTTCCAAGTTAAACCATCACTAGATAACTCCCAATGAGTTGCCCCCGCTGGAATTAAATTAAAATCTCGGTCAACTCGTGTTAATGGCTCGGCGACCAAGCCAACACCCCAGGCCTGTTTATAAGTAGAAGTACCTCGATCAAGATACCTATTATCTGGAGAAAACTGGGTGAGCACTTGGTATTCTGGGGGAGCTGCATCATTAGGGAGAACCACACCAAACGAATTTTTTTGGTTCCTGGAGGTACTAACTTGATGACTATCGTTTTCCTGAAAAGCCAAAACAGTAAGGGTACATAAAAGGAAAGTAGTCCCCAAGATTAATGCTCTAATCTTTATCCTCATCGAAACGCCCACCTTTTAACAACCAACGACATAAACCGACGTGCTGGCTATCAGAAACCTAGCCTTACACATAGAGCCATACGTCAATCTTATTGATATCTCACTAAACTGTCAACCGTTTCATCTGGGTTTATGAATCATAAAATAGGTGACAGAACTAATATTACGGATTAATCTATATGTGGTCATAATTTTAACATAACTTGAACTATAAAAAAAGAAGTAAACATAAATAGTTAAATTTAGATATAATAGGGAGGAATAAGATGCCTATTGCTATGAGACAATTGGGAAATACAAGTGCCTATGTCACTGAGTTAGGTTTCGGTAGCGCCCCTCTCGGAGATCTTTTCCAAAAAGTAAGTGATCCCAGGTCTCGTAGTACACTTCGTGCAGCGTGGAAAGCTGGTATCCGGTACTACGATACATCCCCTTGGTACGGTTATGGGAAAAGCGAATTAAGAATTGGAGATTTTCTTCGGAATAAAAAGAACAATTCATACATTTTATCTACTAAAGTTGGTAGAGTATTTAAAGCTACACGAAATTTACAAAACTTTGAAAAGGGCGCATGGAGTGGAGGGCTGCCATTTGACCATATCTATGATTACAGCTACGATGGTATTATGCGGTCGTATGAGGATAGTCTAATCCGGTTTGGAATCAATCAGATTGACCTACTATTAATACATGATCTTGATCCATTCTACCATAATGAAGCTCAAATTCATGCCTATCTTAATCAGTTATTTACTAGTGGTTATCGAGCCCTTTCCGAGCTCAAAGCGTCTGGAGATATAAAAGGTATTGGGGCCGGCCTAAACAAAACTGGGATGATGCTAAGATTTTTGGAATTGATGCCATTAGATTTTTTCATCGTGGCTATGCCATATACACTATTGGATCAGGATGCTCTCGATCATGAATTGCCTCGTTGTGTGGATGATGGAATTGGTATAATTATTGGTGCAGTCTTTGCATCCGGGATACTTGTAACGGGCCCAACTGAAACATCAACTTATGGATATATGCCGGCAACAAGCGAGATCAAAGAAAAGACTCGACGTATTCAGGTGATCTGTACCCAACATAATGTTCCTCTTGCCGCGGCTGCTCTGCAGTTTCCATTGTTTCATTCCGCTGTTGCATCTGTAATTCCGGGTGCAATTAAACCTGAATATGTTGAAACCAACCTATCTAATTTTAACTTTCCAATTCCCCCAGACCTGTGGCTCGAGCTTAAATCAGAAGGGTTAATCCGTGAAGATGCCCCAACACCAGAATAATGGGATTAAATTATGGACTTTGAACTTTGGCAATGGCTTCTACTAATTGGAGTAGGAGTTGTCTCAGGTTTTGTGAATGTTATAGCAAGCGGAGGCTCACTACTAACCCTTCCTATTCTGATTTTTATGGGACTGCCTGGGAATGTAGCCAATGGAACCAACCGCATAGGAATTTTTGCACAGAACACATCGGCTGTTATTGGGTTTTTCAGAAAGGGCTATTCCGAATTTTATAAAATGCTTACCCTTAGCCTATGCGCTGTCCCCGGGGCAGCAATGGGGGCATATATCGGAACCCAAATTAATAGCGAGGTATTTAATAAAATACTCGGTGGATTGATGATAGTATTGCTTGTTTTGATGACTCGGAAACAAACAGGCCCTGAATTTGTTCAAACCCCCCAACGATTACTTATTGGCCACTTTCTGATGGTTGGAATCGGATTTTATGGCGGATTTATTCAAGCCGGAGTTGGGTTTTTCCTCATGGCTGTTCTCCATCGTGTCATAGGCTTGGATCTTGTGCGAGTAAATGCTTACAAAGTATTTATTGTTGGCCTATATACTCTAGTCGCCTTAGCTATATTTTCTGAAAAAGGCCAGGTACTTTGGCTCATCGGAATTTTCCTAGCCATCGGGACTTCCATCGGCGGATGGATCGGCGCACACTATACCATTAAACGAGGAGAAAAATTAATCCGATATGTATTAACAACTGTATTAGTAATTATGGCCATCAAACTTCTTTATTAAAACACTAGTAGTGATTATTAGAGTTCGTCTTATCCCTGTATATGTCTTATCCATATATTACGGTAGCGGACTGGGTTACCATGGTCTTGAAGTTGTAGGGGCCCGGTCGGGTTATGAGGACTCTCGTAATTAGCCAAATTTTTATGTCCGGTTGGACCAATCGCTTTTTGCCGATGATGGACCAACACACCGTTATGTAATACTGTCAAATATGCACTTTTAACCAATAAGTTTTCTTGCCATATTGGTGCCTCAAAAATAATATCATAGCTCTGCCATTCTCCTGGTCCTCTAGATGAGTTAACCAAAGGTGGATATTGGCCATAAATTGCTGCCGCCGATCCATCAGCATAGGTACGGTTATTAAAGCTGTCCAGAACTTGTACCTCATACTGCCCCATAAGGAAAACACCACTGTTGCCCCTGCCTTGACTGTTTCCAACAACCTCTTCGGGAGTAGCCCACTCTAGATGTAGCTGACAGTCTCTAAAATACATCTTAGATGCAATATCTCCTGTTCCATTTACCTCCATATATCCATGTTCCACTTTCCACGTTGCGGGACCATTCGGACCTTTCCATTGACTAAGGTCCGATCCATCAAACAATACCACTGCATCAGATGGAGGACTATCTGCTTCACCTCCTGGGACAACAACCTGAGGCTGTGGTCTCTCTCCATCGTGTACATGCCATTTGGAATCTGGAATTAAAGGAGTATCACTGTAACCTATTGAATCTGCCATTTTATTGACTCCTATAAGCAAACTTCATGAATCATTTGTGAATAAATATCTACTGCTTCATGTATTTGTTTTATTTCAATATACTCTCCAACAGTATGAGCCTGCTTGATACTACCTGGACCTAGCACGACCATATCTAATTTGTCTCGAAAATGAATGGCATCGGTACCATAGGGTACTGTCTCTGGCTTTTTTCCATTTGTAACTTTTGTTGCCAGTTGAACAATTGTATTTGATGGATCAGCATAGAAAGGCTTACTTATTTTACTTTCAACGTCGAAATCATAGCTTTTTGCTCTCGAAACTAATTCTTCTAATAATTCTTCGCTGTGGTCATTAGGCATGGTTCGAAAACTAATATGACAAGTTGACCGAGCAGCAGAAACGTTTTGTTTGGTATCATAGTCAGTAATCACAATATTAAACCCATTAGATGGCGGGTTAAACTCATAATTCATATATCTCTTATCTTGTTTTATCTTATCCGCCATTTCAGCTAATTCAGCTAGAAATGGAGCTATTTTAAAATTAGCAGATTCTCCTAAACCAGTACTAGTATGAGCAGCATGGCCGTTTGCTGTTACTACTATATGAGCTGCCCCTTTATGGGCATATACTGGAGTTAAAGAAGTAGGCTCTGCAACTACGCCAAAACTTGGACGTACGTCCGCGATTATCTGAGACTCTTCTGCGACCTGATACGCCCCCCCTCCACCAACTTCCTCGTCGGCAGTTGCTACCACTAGCACTGGGTGTTTCAAAGATTCAGCATCTATTTGACTAACCGCCACCATAGTGCATGCTAAAGGTCCCTTCATATCACAACTGCCCCGACCAAAAAGTCGATTCCCGTCGATTACCCCGTGATATGCATCCCAGTCTTGTTCTTGTCCTGGAACTGTATCTGTATGAGAAAGGAAAGCTAACCCCCCCTTCCCTTCACCTTTTTTTCCAACCAAACTAACTTTCTCTTCATTGTTTTGATCCAAATAAGATAGTCGTTCTACTTCAAGACCACATTCTTTCATACGGTGTTCCACCAAATCAGAAATTGCACTATTACTCCATCGGCTTACAGATTTCACATTTACAAATTCCTGGGTTAGGGCAATCGGATCCAGACCCATGACACACCCCTTTCATAATACGAGTAATATAAACGAACTTGGCGTTATTATATCAATCTGTTAACCAACTTGACATTTCTTTTAGCAACTCTCTATCTATTCCTAGTTCAGCAGCCTCAAAAGCATTTTCAAGGTGGCTTACTGTTCGAGCTCCCACAATAACCGAAGTAATATCTCTGTTCCCCATTACCCAGGCCATAGCAAGTTTTACCATCGGTATATTTAGTGAATTAGCAAGATCACGTAGGCGTTCAACATTTCGAAAATTTCTTTCATTAAAGTAGACGTCCGCGTGACCAGGAATCACATCAAAACGAGAACCTTTGGGAAAAGCGTTACGATCTGCGGTGTATTTACCAGCTAAGAACCCAGCTGCCAGTGGACTGTATGTCGTGACCGCTACTTCTTCCTTAATACAGAGAGGAAATAACTCATCTTGAGCGCCTGGATCTGCCAGGTTATAAGGAGGCTGAATAACCTCAAAACGTTCAAAATTGTTTTGTTCACTAACTCTAAGGGCTTCTTGAAGTTGTGATGCATTAAAGTTACTACAACCTATGGTTCGTACTTTGCCAGTTCTAACCAACTCATTTAGAGCACCAAGGCTTTCATCAATGGGAACGGTATCATCTGGAGAGTGGAGTTCATAGATATCTACACTCTCTATTTGTAACCGGTCTAGACTAACCTCAAGCGCCCGGCCAATATTATCAGGGCTATTACCACTACTAACCTTGGAACAAATTATCAAGTCGTCACGGCATCCTCTGGATTTCATCCATTTTCCAATAATTATTTCAGAAGAACCCATAATATCTGATGTTTCACGAACATCAGATACCTTTAACACATTTTTTCGATATGAACGAGCATTACCCCCGCCATAGGCTTCAGCAGTATCAAGCCAATTAATTCCTTTTCCTTGCGCATAGTCTAAAATAGCGATAGATGATTCTTCATCTATCTCTCTTCCAAAAGTGACACAACCCAATCCAATAAAACTTAGAGACATGTCAGTACGGCCTAGCTTACGGTGTTCCATAATACCCCCTTACAAATTTCCTCTGTATGTAATGGTTTTCAGATATATTTCGATAAATTTCTAAAGTAACTCTCCGGTAAAAATGTATATCTATTTAGATTAGATGGGCAAGTGTTGTTTGTAGACAGGTATCGATTCAAGAATTAAATATCTCATGGATACACCTTAGAGGGGTAATCAATTTCCTCCAATTTTTCTTCCCAGAGTAATTTGAGTTGATTTAATCGAAGTCGATGCCCTTCTAATTCTCTCTCTGTTTCCAAAATCATTTGTTGAATAAAATATGGATCTTGTTGAGAAGAAGATTCCCGCATGCGATCTGGTCTAATTTTACTGCTTACTGAACGAAAATTAATCGTGGGTTCTTCTGCTAAAACCGTCTCCACAATAGAGACCGTATCGGCACGTTGGTATTCGATCTTGATTTGGGTGCCTGTAGGAAGAGAAGTAACAAAATCAGCAAGTATAATTGGATGATTCATGGACTTCCCATTTACAGCTCTGAGAATATCTCCTTTACGAATCCCTGCATCCATCGCTGGACTATTAGGATAAACCTCTGCAATAACAATCCCTTGTCGATTAGCAGGAAATATGTTGCGATCGTATCCTGCACTAACACCATCCCAAATCTTTTCCACATATATTCCTAACCAACTTCTACGGATCTCGCCGTATTCTATCAGCTGGTTTACTGGGGTTTTTACTCTATTAATTGGAATTACTGATATTGAACCCCTACTAACATTTTGAACTGGGTGAGTTTTTGGATTGGTAACAAAGCCCAACAAATGTCCTTTTGTGGAAAATACTGCACCACCAGAAAAATTTCCTACTCCTGACGTCGTTACCTGCATTTTTACATCTTCTTCACGAATCCCGTTTATTATACCGGTAGTCATTAATGGCAGAAAGCTATTCCTATTACTTAGTACTAGTACCCAAGAACCCGGATTAGCATTATCGGAGTCCCCAAGTGGAGCTGTATTAACAAAAACAGAATCAACACGGATAACCGCAATATCCGAAAAATTATCGATTCCTACAATATCTCCTCCATAATACTCTCCAGCTCCAAAATCTATTAATATGTCATCAGCCCGTTCTACCGCTGCTCCAGTCGTCATAATATAGCCATCTTTGTGAACAACTACGCCAGTGTTAATAGAACGTTTCCAATCTATCAAATGCTGGCCTTTAACTGAACTAATATTTTTCCGCTGCACAATCACGCTTACCACAGTCGGCTTAATTACTTTAACAAGATTTACCAGTTCTTTTTCATGACCTATAAGGTAGGAAGAGTTCTGACCAAAAGCAGAGTTCAGAAAAACAAGTAAAACACTGGATATAAGGACGCATTTACTCATTAGCAGTAAAATTATTTTGATCTTAAAGAGAGGTAATATAGAACGGGGCATATGACCTTAAAAGGATACTCGAATACGCCTAATAGCAGCTGGCAAACGATTAATACTTCGGGATTCTTTTTGCCGAAATCCTTTACTCGACCTCGGATATTTCTCTACAAGTAATTCATTTATCGACTTGTTGACACCTGATTCCAAATTAAAATAATTAACAAAAATTGAAGGATCTATTGGACGTTTTATCCCAGCAGAAATTGTCTGCATATTGTTATTATTTCTTGGCTCTATAGTTCGAATGGTCATTACATCCACTAATTGACTTTTTAGAACGGGCAAACTAATATCTTCCGGACCTCTAGGATTTTTTTCAATTTCTGTATTAAATTTAATCGTCATAGTTGGCAATGATTCATGGTCTAAAGGAACCGGAATAACTAAAGGGGGTACTGCCAGTTCAGGTTCAAATGGCAAAAAACTTTTAATGCCTGGTTTTGGTGTCACCTGAGTTTGTTCTTGGAATTCTCTCAGATTACCAAACCAACTAGTCAAACCGATAGTCAGTAGTAGGCTGCTTGCAAAAACTATTTGAACCGACCGTTGGCGGCTAAATTCACTTATCCCCGCACAAACAATTGACAACCTCCCCCACCTAGTGCTGTTATAAATTTCGTGGCAAATGTTTTTCCGTAAATTTTTATTTAATTTAGTCGCAAAACTGGGTTCAGGAGTAACAGCTTGAAGCCTTTTTAATGCAGCTATTGAGGCTTTCATATCTTCCACCTTAAGGCTACACCGCTGGCATCCACTCAGATGGAAACGAATGGCATCTTCATTGGCTTTAGACAATGAACCCTCTAGATAATCTGAAATCTGTGTCTCGTAATTATTACAATTCAAAGTCCTTTTGCTCCTCATTTAAAGAATTTCTAGGCGCCATTGCCTTAGTTTTTCCTGCAACTTTAATCTGGCACGATTGACTCTGGATTTTATGGTTCCGGTTGGGCACCCAAGAATATCACCTATTTCTTCATAAGACATTTCTTCAATATCACGTAGTATAATCACAGTCTTATATTTTTCAGGCAGAAGATCAATGGCGTGCTGAATTGCACGCCCTAGTTCATTAGTTTCAAGTTTCTCACCAGGCCCTGAAGTTTTATCCGGAAGCTCGAATCGTTCTTTTGATCCAGTTTTGTAGTTCGGAGAATCTAACGAAAAAAACTTTCTGCGCTTCCGTTTTCTTAATTCACTCCGGGAAAGATTCAGGGCGATTGTATAGATCCAAGTCGACAAACTAGAAATTGCTTTATAATTCCGCCTCTTCCGATAAACTCTAAGGAATGTCTCTTGTAAAAGGTCTTCAGCACACTCTGTATTATGCACCATACGATAGATACAATTATATAACCTGCCCCTATATCGTTCGACAATTTCCTCAAACGCAACGATATCATCGTGTTGGACACGATAAAACAATTTTTCATCTGAAATATTGGTGTGATCGAATGAGTTCGATTCACCATCAGTTAACTCGACTACGGCCATAGTATTTTTAGACACGTTTTCCCTCTCCCTTAATACTTTAGACGAGGGGTTTGGGGTTTTAGTTTCAAAAAAGATTGGCAACCATATATAACATACGTTAGATACTACATTTTTCTAGAGTAATCTGTAAGTAAAATATAAAAGGTCAACTTGAACAGGTCCTATCCTGAGAGGATTTCACTGAAATCGTGAATGGTGTACTTATAACCCTGTTCCGTAAGAAAGAGCTGCCGATTAACCGCATAATCTTGATCAAGGGTGTTTCTTGTTACGATAGAATAGAAAATAGCTGCTGAACCATCTGCCTTAGGCCGTAGAATTCGGCCAAGCCGTTGTGCTTCTTCCTGACGTGATCCAAAAGTTCCCGATATCTGTATTGCTACGTTGGCATCTGGTAAATCGATTGCAAAATTAGCAACCTTAGATACAACCAGTCGACTAAGTTCTCCATTTCTAAACTGCCTATAAAGTTCAAGTCGGACGTCAAGGGGTGTTTTCCCGGTAATAAGAGGAAATTCTAATAGGTTAGCAATTTGTTTTAGTTGTTTCACATAAAGCCCGATTATTAAAATCTGGTCCTTAGGGTGTTGCTCCAAGAGTGTTTTGATAATCGTAGTTTTTTGACTATTTTCAGATGCAATTCTAAATTTTTCACGACGATTAGCAACAGCATAAGGCATTCGCCTGGTTTCAGGAAGGTCCACTCTAATTTCGCGACAGTATGCTTCAGCAATCCAGCCTTGTCTCTCTAATACTTTCCACGGCATATCATATCGGCGGGGTCCGATCAAACTGAAAACCTCCTCTTCCAAGCCATCCTCACGTACCAATGTCGCGGTGAGGCCTAAACGTCGCCGTGCCTGAATTTCAGCTGTATATCGAAAAACAGGAGCTGGAAGCAAATGTACCTCATCATAAATTATTAGCCCCCATCCCTTCTCATCAAACAGACCAAAATGTTCAAATTCATCAGCTCGACTTTTACGATAAGTCAATATTTGATATGTAGCTAGAGTAACAGGCCTAATTTCTTTACTTTCCCCCGAATATTCACCAATCTGGTTTTCTTGCAACGAAGTTTTCTGGAGTAATTCCTCTCTCCATTGACGAAGAGCTACTGTATTAGCAGTCAAAATAAGAGTATGACTTTTTAGCACGGCCATTGCACCAAGTGCGACTATAGTTTTACCTGCTCCACATGGTAATACAACAACTCCATTACCTCCCTGAGGTTCTCCGTTCATGTGGAAGGCATCGACTGCCTGTTCTTGATAATCGCGCATATTAAAAATTTGATTCTTCCCTACCGTTTTTCGTAACTGGATTTTTAGTGGATCACCTTCCACATATCCAGCCAAATCTTCAACGGGAAAACCAACTTTTATTAAAGCCTGCTTTATATGGCCTCGAAACCGATCGCCGACTCTAACTTGATACTTATTTAGAGATGCTATTAAATATTGTTTAACAGAAGGAAGGCTAGAAACTTCTGTTATTAAAGCATGTTCATCCGATTCGAGGACTAATTGATTATCTAATTTTCTTAATCGGAGCTGGCCATATCGGTCAATAAATTCCTTAATCTCACGGCAAATATTTTGTGGTATCTCATATTTACTTAGGTTCTCGAGCGATAGGAGAATTTCATCAGCGTTAAGTCCTGCCGAAGCAGCATTCCAAAGAGATAGGGGACTTAACCGGTAGACGTGAATGTGTTCCGGTGATTTTTCTAATTCTGCAAAACGAGCAAGGGAGCCCCTGGCATCCTCATAATGAGGGTGGTCAACTTCAACAAGAATGGTTCGGTCACTTTGTACAATCAAAGGGTTTTTCAGGTCTGCCAAAATATTCTCCCAGAGTATGTTTTAACGGTTGGTTCTAATCGCAAAAAAGAGTTCCCCCTGAGACCTTGGAAGTTTTTAAATTACGGGCAACAATTTGGCGTTGGATCGCTTCGAAAACATTTTGCACAGAAATTCTTTTCATACAATCAAAGTATTGGCAAGCATCCTCAATACACCTAGGGCATGGAGGGACATCAGGCATTAATACTTCATGATTGTTGCCATAAGGTCCCCACCGTATAGGGCTGCATGGTTTAATGGGACAAAATAATGCTACAGTAGGTGTTCCAACTGCGGCTGCAATGTGGAGAGGACCAGTACTATTTGTTACACAAACAGTTGCAATTTGGATCAGTGCTGCTAACTCCTTTACATCCACATCTCCTGCAACCGCACTTATTGTATTTACCCTGGAAGGCATCACCTGATCAACAATGTTTTTCTCCTCATAAGAACCAGTAACAATGACTTGAATGCCAGAATCAGAAAGACGCCCTGCAAGCTCCCGGTAAGATTGCACGGGCCAATTTCTTGCCGACCCCCCACTTCCAGGATGTAAAAGAACGAGATCTTTTTCTGGATTTTTCTGCCATTGGTTTAATAGTATTTTAACCTTCTGGATAGCTTTAATTGGAATTTGTATTGTCGGTGACGGTGAGCTGCTATCACTAAAACAGGTACGTACCACCCCAAGATTATATTCAATTTCGTGCTTAACTGAATTTCTCCGATGTTCATAAACTTTCTTATTAAACAAAAACCCATACCATCTATAAGCTGACCCCACTCTCTCAGGAATACCAGCTATGCGACATGCAAGAGCCAACCTAGCTGTTGCATGTAAAATAAATACCATATCAAAGCACTTACTTCGGAGGTCACTAATTAGGTAAAGAAACCCCCTGAGGCCTTTGTACCATTCCTCCTGAGTGTCAATAAGAAGTTCATCAAGATCAGGATGTCCCTCAACTACCTTCGCTGAGTAAGGGGATACTAACATGGTGAGGTGGCAATCGGGAACCTGTTCCCGTAGAAAACTTAGGACAGGCGTAGAAAGCACGACATCTCCAATACGATCGGTTCGGACAACTAAAATCCGCATTACCTTTTTCTCTCCCTAGCCCTTATGTTTAAACTCAGCTGTTTGATCCCAAATTTCCATTATATCGCTAAAGGATATTCCGCCTGCTCGAACTAGTATTGGCCTATCTCCTGAAACATCTACAACAGTAGATGGTTCCTTAGAAAATGATGCCCCACCATCAAGTATTAAATCCACCTTGTCTCCAATCTGTTTTGCTACATCTTCAGCTGAGAGTGGTTCATGGCAACCAGACAGATTAGCGCTAGGGGCCGTAATAGGGCATCCTGCAACCCTACAGAGCTCCCTACCGAGGACACTACTAGTATATCTGATACCTATTGTAGATCCTTGCCCAAGTAAATCCGGAGCTACATTTTTTGCTGCCGGGAAAATAAGTGTCAGCGGGCCGGGCCAGAAAGCACCGATAATATTTTCGACCCCTGCTGGTACAAATTGAGTAAGTGGTATTATATCTTTCTCTTTACCAACTATTACTAAAATAGGTTTTCGTTTCTCTCGACCTTTTACTTGATAAATCTTCCTTATTGCAGATTGATTGGTTCCATCCGCCCCAATTCCATAAACAGTCTCTGTGGGGAATGCTACCAAGCCACCAGCATTAATAATTTTAGCTGCTTCAGCAAGGACATTAGGATCCGGTTTAACTAGATCGACAGGTAGCATTTTCATAAATGTGCTTTCCTTAGTTATCTAAAATTGGTCAGGTTCTGCTTTCAAAGTCCTTTTGCTCCAATATCTCTTCGGAAGTACTGGTTATCAAATTTTACATATTCAACAGCATGGTAGGCCCTGCTAATCGAACTCTGTAGGTCTTCAGCCAAAGCAGTTATACCAAGAATTCTACCCCCATTCGTAATCAATTGACCATCTTTAAGGGCGGTATCAGCATGGAATGCGAAGACATCATCCATTGTATTTAAAAAATCTAAACCCGAAATATTCTGACCCTTCTGGTAGGAACCTGGATAACCTTGGGAAGCCATCACAACACAAGTGGCCGTTTTATTTTTCCACGACAGAGCCTTGGAACATAATTTCCCTTCACTCACACTCAAAGCTAACTTCATTAGATCATTCTCTAAAAGCGGTAAAATCACCTGGGCTTCTGGATCACCAAACCGGCTATTAAATTCCACTACTTTAGGACCATCCGCAGTAATCATAATTCCGCAGTATAGCACACCTCTGTATATCCGACCCCGTTTTCTCATTCCAGTTATTGTAGGCTCAATGATACGAGTTGCTATCTCAGCTAACATTTCTTCATTAATAATCGGCGCAGGGGCATAGGCTCCCATCCCACCGGTATTGGGCCCAGTATCACCTTCGTTTATAGCTTTATGGTCCTGCGAAGGTAATAGTGTAACCCAGTTCTTGCCATCAGTAAGCGCAAATATAGAAGCTTCTTCCCCTCGCATGAAATCCTCAATTACAACTTTGCTACCAGCCTTACCATACAACTTTGCTGTCATTATATCCTCAAGAGCATGAAGTGCTTCATCTAAGGTATTACAAACCAAAGCACCTTTACCTCCGGCTAATCCATCTACCTTAATAACTATAGGAGCGCCCCGTTCCTTGATATAATTTCGTGCTTTACTAACATCCGTAAACACGGAAAAATCGGCAGTTGGAATATTATCTTCTAACATCATTTGTTTAGCAAAAGCCTTGCTCCATTCTATTTCAGCGGCTGCTCGAGTGGGGCCAAAAGCTCGGATCCCAATGTTTTCAATTGCATCTACCACACCAGCTTCTAATGAACCGTCCGGTCCTACAAAAACAAGATCAATATTTTTGTCTTGGGCAAATTTCGTCAGGCCGTTTATATCCTCAGCATCAATTGGAACACATTGGCCCAGACTTTCGATTCCTGGATTTCCCGGTGCGGCATAAATATTTTTAACAAGACAAGATTTCTCTAACGCCCAGGCTATCGCATGCTCTCTTCCACCTTTGCCCACTACCAATACATTCATAGTATCTCCCAATTAACAACTATGTATATCAGCTGCCAACGCCGTAATATTCGATGGACAATTCATCTATGTTATTTGACTACGTATGTAGGACTGAGTATTCCTTTAAGCTGGATGTCAACATCGGACAGGACTACTCTCATAAACCAACCTCTTGGAGGTCTGCAATAATAAGGAATAAACCCATTAATGTCAAGGTCAGAACTTCTAAATCCTATCTACCTGATTCACCAAAAATCATTGACATAGATCGTTGTTACTTTAGTATTATGGGATCCGGAAATTTTTTACGAAACCCTTCTTTCTAATCCCGCTCGTTGTCCTTATATATTAAAACCTTCAAGGGATCCAGGACAGAATATTATGGATGAGGAGTCCACATAAATGTTGTCTCGAATTAAACCAAAATTTTGTGTCATTGTAGTGATGGTTGCGGTAAGCTCATTTATACTGGGTATTACAGCTAATAAGACCCTTCATGCTGCCGATAACATCTATGCTAGTACTAAACTATTAATGGGAGTACTCAGTCTAGTTAATAATGAGTATGTGGATCAAATTGAACCAGAAAAATTAATTTACGGTGCCATTGATGGCATGCTGGAGGTTCTTGATCCCCATTCTAATTTTCTTAGCAAAGAAAGTTTTGCTGAAATGGGAGAACGGTTCAGCGGAAAATTTTATGGAATAGGCATAGAATTTGATATCCTTGATGGATTCCTTCATGTAATTTCTGTAATCGAAAACTCTCCATCAGAAACAGTAGGCTTACAGTCAGGTGATAGGATTGTCAAGATAGATGGAGAATCAGCGATAGGAATTAAACATGATGAAGTACGCAAGAAGCTACGTGGAGAGAAAGGAACCAAGGTCAACGTAACTGTTGAGAGAACGGGTGTTAATGACCACTTAAATTTAACTATCATACGAGATCGCATTCCGATACGAAGTGTTCGATCGGCGATAATCCTTGAAGATAATACTGGCTACATCCAAATGATTCGGTTTGCCAAAACAACATCCCGAGAACTAGAAAGTGCCTTAGCCAAACTACAATTGGAAGGTATGGAGCAATTAATTTTAGATTTAAGGGGGAACTCTGGAGGCTACCTTGACCAGGCAGTAGAAGTCTCAAGCAAGTTTATCCCTGAAGGTCAAATAATAGTTGAAACCATGGGTAGGCATGCCCATTCAAAAAAGACATTTAGGTCCATAAGCGGAATTGATCACCTAAAAATGCCTCTAGTCATAATGCTAGACCATCGATCTGCCTCGGCTTCTGAGATAGTTGCCGGAGCCGTACAAGATTGGGATCGTGGTGTAATAGCTGGGACTCGTAGCTTCGGCAAGGGACTTGTGCAGACAGTCTTTGCTGAACCATACCTGAAAGATGGTTCAGCTCTAAAACTAACCACAGCCCGTTACTATACCCCAAGTGGTAGAATGATACAACGAGACTACAAAAACCAATCCTTCAAAGAATATATTGAAGGCTCGTATTCCAATCCTGAAGAAGAAACTCTTAACGGTAAGGATCGCGAGGTCTTTACCACAGCAAACGGACGAAAAGTATTTGGAGATGGTGGAATAACACCGGATATAATATTAAAACTCCCAAAACGAAATTACCCCTTCGTCATTGGCAATTACCGTGGTTGGGTTCCATTTGACCGAGCTTGTTTCGAATTTGCCACAGCTTATGGGGCCACTCGACCAGATCTCAAAGATGACTTTGACTTTTTCCTTAAAGAATTCCAAGTTGATAAAACAATGCTTGAAACCTTTAAAACTCAGGTACGGAAATCCGGCATAGATTTTATGGAAAAAGATTTTGATGCTGACCTGGATGTTATTGAGCTACAGTTAAAACGTTCTCTGGCCCGAAATCTGTGGGGGGACGACGAAGCTAGTCGGATTGCTGCATCGGGTGACACCCAGATACAGCAAGTGCTTGATTTGTTTCAGACCCACACTATGCTAATGCCCAAATGATTTGCGTCAGGGGAACATTACTTTTATAAGTGCAGACTCCTAAGACCGGTAAGGAATGACTGTGTCCAGTAAATCTTCCCAACCCACCCGGATTGAATTAGGTAAACGCCTTCACATTCTCCGAATCCGAAGTCGATGGATACTTTTTGGTGAAGGGCTATTAATGGTGGGGGCGATAGCCTGTTGCCTAACCTTAGCCCTCAGTGCGTTTGAAGCGTGGTTTTACTTTAGCTCTCTAACTCGAACGATTATTGCAGCCACAACGTTGGGACTTACTGTAGGTTTGTTATACTGGAAATGTATATGGCCTTCTGTAAAAAACATCACGGATCAAACACTCGCTAGAAAGGTTGACCAGCGATTTCCTGAGGTTAATAATAAGGTCACCTTAGCTATACAACTCTCTAAGCAACGTCAGGAGGGAAGCAGTTCGTCCCCTCAACTTCTAGATGCTGCGATTCAAGCAACAGAGGAATCTACTAGTGGACTTGATTTTAACCAAGCGGATCAAAAACCTCGTGTTTTGAGGGCGGCTAAATGGTTTGGGGCATCACTACTACTTTTGTTAGTCGTAATGGTGGGGTATACTAACCCCCTGTGGGGTGCTATCTACCGGCTGGCAAACCCATTAACTAATTTCCCATCTCCCCAATTAACAGTTCTAAATGTTCTTCCTGGAGATGTAGAATTAACCAAGGGAAGCCATATAAGTATAACTACTAAAACACAGGGAGAAATTCCCCCAAAAGCACTTCTCTACCTCACAACAGATGCTGGAGTTTTGAATACCGTAGAAATGAAAAGAGTAGGACCTCTTTCCTTCATCCATAAAATTGCTGGAATCAACCAAAGCTTTAACTATAAAATTCAAGCCGGAGATGCCATAAGTGATCAGTATAGAATTAATGTGATTACCCGCCCTAGTATCGATTCAATCCATTTACGTTATAAATTCCCAGATTACACCAAAAAGAAAGAAAAAACAACTACAGGTGGAGGAGATATTGTTGCTCTGAAGGGGACTCAAGTAGATGTAACGGTATTAGAAAACCAAGAAAACATTTCAAAAGCCCAGCTCTATTTGGAAAACAATACTAATTCTGTACCAATGGAAGTAACAAATAACTCAGCAAAAGGGGCTCTTATAATAGAGAATGATCACCGTTATCGGATTGCCCTCCATAATACAGCTGGATATGAGAATATTAATCCGATCTGGTACAAAATTATTGCCCTCCCGGATAGAGAACCCTCTGTTCGTATTCTGAACCCAGCTCCCGAATTCGAACTCACTGAGAATATGGTCGTACCGATTTTGATATCAGCTACTGATGACTATGGATTCTCTGCTTTAGATTTGGTCTATCAAAAAGAACCCAATGGCAATGTAATAAAGATTAATATCCCCTTCGATAAAAACGCTACCATTCTAAGGGTGCCTTTCATCTGGGATTTATCCACCGAGAACATACTCCCGAATGGTGTTATTTCTTACCATATCGAATTATATGATAACGATACTGTATCAGGCCCAAAAAAATCAAAAAGCCGAACCAATATAGTACGTTTCCCTTCACTTGAAGAGATTTACAAAAGAATAGATACTAACCAGAACGAACAAGTTTCGGAAATGGTTGAAATGGTAAACGAGCAAGAAGTCGTCAAAGAAAAACTGGAAGTACTCAATCGATCTCTCAATCGAAAATCAAAACTAGATCCTTCTGCAGAACAAATTTTAAGCCCCGATCAAAAAACTGAAATTAATTCGGTTCTTAAACAACAGGAACAAGCTACTGATAATCTCCTAAGGGCAGCAGATAACATCAGACGTGCCATGGAACAACTTCAAGATCACGATAACCAGAGCCAAGAATTAATCCAAAGGATGAAACAACTTAGGGAATTATTTCAAGAGATAGCAACCCCCGAGCTTCTAAAGGCAATGCGCGACCTAAAACAGGCACTTCAATCTGTTGATCAGAAGAGCCTTAAAAATTCCATGAAAGAATTCAAAGATGAGCAGGAAGAATTTTTAAAGAGATTAGAGCGAAGTCTTTCTATGCTTAAACGTATCCAGAGTGAACAACAACTGAGTGCGGCTATTGGAAAATCTCACGAACTGACTGTTCGTCAACAAGAGTTAGCTGAAGCATCAAGGCAAATCCCAACTAATTCAAAGGAAATTAAACTTTCAGAAAAACAGTTGCTTCTTCGGAACGATCTTAATTCCCTCCAGAATGATCTAGAACAACTAGCAATAAACATGGAAAAGTATAGAGACATGCCTGTTGATAAAATTCATGATGCATCCAAAAAAATTGTAATGGATCAAATGGAATCCCGGATGAACCAAATTAGTAACCAGTTGAAATTAGGTAGAATTAAAAAAGCCCTTACTGGACAAAAGCTAATGACCGAATCACTGTCTGGGTTACACCAATATTTGAAGCAAGTACAAGATCAAATCAAGGAAGACCAGCTGCAAAAGATCACGATCGAAATGAAAGATGCTATGTATAATCTGGTCCTGCTTTCTAAAAGCCAGGAGTCGCTAATTTACCGTACTCAGTTTCCTGGGAGGAATGATACTCATATCTCTATAGTTTCTGGTGATCAGCAAGATTTGATTAAAGGTGCAAACTTTGCTGCTAACAAAATTGTAACAACTGGCCAGAAAACTTTTTTAATTTCTTCTAATATTGAGAGATTTCTCGGTAAAACATTAAATAGTATGCAAAGGGCGGTGGAGTACCTGGCTGAGCATAAACGTGACACTGCCTCTCAAGAACAGGCAACCGCTATGGGGGCACTTAACGAAGCTGTTTTGGCCTTGGGTTCAGCCCTTAAAAAAATGTCTGAATCTAGCTCTTCTTCAGCAATGATGGAACTCATTGAACGGCTCCAGCGAATAGCTGGCCAACAGACTAACATTAATAGCCAAGTAAATCAATTAATTAATGAAACAGATAACAAATCAGAACTAAAAGACCGGCAACAAATTGCCCGACTTAGTGTCCAACAAGATGCTTTAAGAAAAAGTTTAAGACAAATCCAAAAAGAACAAGGAGACTATAAAGGGCAGATCTTGGGAAGATTAGACCAAATAGAAAAAGAGATGGCCAAAACTGTCAAGGAATTACAAGAAAATCACATCAATTCAAGATTAGCTCAACGTCAACAAAAGATTTTATCCAGATTATTAGACGCCTCTCGAGCGATTCGACGTCAGAACCGTGAAGAAAAGCGAATAGCAAAACCAGGGGAATTTTTAGGAACATTCACACCCAGCCCTCTTCCTGACGAACTGGTCCGAATCAATCATACAATCGGGCAAGACATCTATCGTGAGATTGAGCAGGGAAACTATCCTCGGGAATATGAGGAGCTTATTCGAGCCTATTTTCGGGCATTAGCAGACAACCCGATAAACAACTAAACCAATAATGATTTTATCTTATCTAGTATCAATAATTAATACTAAAATCCTAATATTAAACCTTTTTCTTCTATGTTTCTGCTTAACTGCACAAGGTCAGACTAACAGAGCTTTAGAAATTAACAAAAAGCTGAAGGAGGCTAATTCACTCGCTAGACTCCACAAATATAGCCAAGCTATAGGGCTCCTAGAAAAAACCTCAAAAGAAGCGCCTAACGACCTATCAGTAATAAATAGCTTGATCCGCCTCTACTTGGACACCGAAAAGTACGACGAAGCAATCTTTTTATTGAAACACCATTTGCAGAGGTTACCCAATAATATCAGTTTACACCGGAAACTAGCAGACGCTTTCTACCTAACAGGTCAATTTGAAAAAGCTGAAGAAACTATTCAAACCTTAATTATTCGTTCTCCCCAAAATGAAAGTGTTGTTCATCAGATTGGATCGTTATACACCAAATGGAAGTGGTATGAAAAAGCTGCCCAGTTTTATCTAGCTGCCCGACAAAGAATAGCTAAACCTGATGCTTTTTCGATTCAACTAGCTGGACTCTATACAAAGACCCTAGACATAACTAGGGGTACAGAAGAATATGTCCGGTGGTTAGTGCTTAACCCTTCCCGTTTTAATCTAGTAAGTGATCGTCTGGATCAACTGGTTGAATTCAGTACTCAATCACTTGTAGAACAGTCTTTAATAAATTCTGTATCTGAATACCAGAATAGTCAGGTTGTGTATGATCTTTTCGGAGATTTTTATCTCCGAAATAAAAGACCGGCAAAAGCCTTAACACAATATCATAGAGCAAACCAACTTGATAATTCTAGTGGCAAACACCTTATTCAATTTGCAAAAAGAGCAAAACAGGAGGGATACCTGGAGGAAGCTATGCAGGTGTATCTAGACCTAATTCAAACTCGAGTAAACAATTCTATTAAACCAGGAATAATGATTAGACTTGCAGAAATTTATCAAGAAAAAGGAAACAATAGTAAGGCTTTAGCTAGCTATCAAGACATCTTGGATCATTATCCAGAAAGTAGATATCACGACACCGCAAAAATTAATCTTGCCGGGCTTTATCTTAATACGCTACATAACCCACTAAAAGCGCTAGACCTATACCAATCTCTCTTAACCAAGTCTACGGATTCAGAGTTAAAAGAAAATGCTATTTTAGGTGCAGCAAAAGGGTTGATAACCATTGGAAGGTTAGATGGGGCGAACAAATACTTTAACCAAATTCTTAACTCTAAATCTACAAACTCCGAAAACAAGGTTTTGGCAAAACTACATTTGGGAGAAATTGCACTCTATCAGGGGCGAATAGATGATGCACTTAATCATTTTTATGAACTAGCCGATCAGAAGACAGCCAGTGTGTATGCCAATGACGCACTAGAATGGATATTATTGCTAGATGAAATTAAATTAAGTAAAGAAGATTCAATCGAGGAATATATCAGTTCCGTTTTACTCCAATCTCAATTTAGGGATAATGAAGCTCTGGATGCCTGTAAACGTTATATCCAAGAATATCCTGGAAGTGTGATCCGTGATACAGTTTTACGCAATATTGGTTTGATCCTTCTACGTCTGGATAAACCTTACCAAGCCGTTGCGGCATTTAGAAACTTGATCCAGTCACACCCAAAAAGTTCACATTTATTTAGAGTCCATTGGCAGATAGCAGAAACTTTCGAAACTAAGATTGGCGATATATCCCAAGCTATGAATTCATATGAAACAATACTAATTTCCTTTCCAGACCATTTTAACAATGGTTCGGTTAGACGTAAAATCAAACAGCTTTCCAAAAACTATGACTAAAAACACTCTGACCACGTCTCCATCCCTCCATATCCATATGATTGCTATATGCGGCACTGCTATGGGTCCCTTTGCCTTAATGCTTAAAGAAAAGGGACATCGGATTACTGGAAGCGATGAAAATATATACCCACCCATCAGTACAATGCTTCAAGACCACCAGATACCTATTTTTAGCAAATTCCAGGCATCCAACTTAGAACCTAAACCCGACCTGGTAATAATAGGCAATGCTGTATCACGAGGCAATCCCGAAGCCGAAGCAGTTTTGGAACAGAAAATCAGATATGTATCCTTGCCAGAGGCGATAAAAAATTTCTTTTTATGGGAACATAAATCAATTGTTGTGGCTGGGACTCATGGTAAAACCACAACTACCTCCATGTTAGCCTGGGTTTTTACCCAAGCCGAGCTAAAACCCAGCTATATTATAGGTGGGATACCCATCGGAATGAAATCTGGTACGCAGCTAGGTTCGGGAGATTTCTTTATTCTAGAGGGAGACGAATATGATAGTGCCTTTTTTGATAAACGAGCTAAATTTCTTCATTACCTACCTGATACTGTAGTCATTAACAATATTGAATATGATCATGCAGATATTTATAATTCTCTGGAGGAAATAGTTCTTTCATTCAAGAGATTAGTCAACACTATCCCATTGAACGGGTTTCTAACTGGGCCTCTGGATGACAAAAATTTTCTTGAGCTCGCGTCCAATGCATTCTGTCCGGTCGAGTTAATAGGGGAAGCTCCGCAAGCTAAATGGTCGGCAGATAATATTACTGTTAACTCGATGGGAACTTCTTTTGATCTCTATGAGTGTGGAATCTTACGGTGTAGACTTTCTATCCGGCTTCTGGGCATCCATAATGTAAAAAACACCCTAGCTGTTGTGGCAGTAGCTCGGCACTATGGAATTGATTGGGATAAAATAGTTGATAGTCTAGGGAGTTTTACCGGGGTTAGACGCCGCCTGGAGATAAAAGGAGAGGTGAATGATATCACAGTTTATGATGATTTCGCCCATCACCCTACGGCGGTGAATTCAACATTAGAAGCCTTGGATCAAGCCTTTCCTAAGGAAAAAATTTGGGCGGTCTTCGAACCCCGAACAGCTACATCAATCCGCCGAATCTTTCAGGAGGCGTATATTGCTGCTTTTGATCACGCAGATTTTGTTATTATAGCACCAGCATTCAAGTTGGAAAAAGCTCCGTTTGAAAACCGTTTCTCAGTGGAAGAATTAGTTTTAGAGCTTCTAGATCGGGGGGTCAAAGCCCGAGCAATACCAAGTATCGATTTGATCGTTTCATACCTTGGTAAGAATGTAAAAAAAGGAAATAAGATTGTGTTTATGAGCAACGGTGGGTTTGGCAATATCCACGATAAAATGTTGAATCACCTAGCCTCACTTGAACAAATTGTTTGATCAGCCTTAGGTTCTGTATGTATCAAAGTTTTTTTCTATTTCTGTCATTCCCAATAATAAAAACCTTTGAAAGAAAGAAATTGTTTACTGCATAAATCGAGTAAATATCTCGATATCAATACTTTGATTTTTTGAAAATAGCTGTTTCTTTAATTTTGCCTCATTTTGGAACTCTAATTTCCTTAAAAGTTTTTTTGCTAGGCTATTGTTGGAAACTACATAACACTGAATTTTCCGCTCTGGAGGCAAAGAAAATGCCTGGACAAGGCATGGGATGTAGCTAGAATAAGCAGGGTGTACAAAAAAATCTAATAAGTCGGTCTGGTTTCCCCAACGAATATCAGGGATCAGTGTACCATAACCTACTACCGCGTCCCAGTCATTAATTAAAAGATAAGCCTGGTAGTTCTGATTTTGCTGAAGATTCTTCATTAGACTCATATAAGCACCTTCAAACATTCGGGGGCCCAGGTGACCCAATGCAATATTTCGAATAGGAGAACCAGTAACCTGAGCACATAGAACGTTGAGTGCTGGCCAATGTCCCCAGTCAGCTTTAACTACACGGGCGCTGCTAGACTTAAACCACGCAACCTCATCTTGTTTCTCCATAATAAATTTCATATGGCCAGATTTTGGTAATACACTTCGAAAACCAAAGCTATGATATAGGTAATACGGGTGAGTATCGTAACCGGTTGATAAAGTCAAGAACCTACCCGATCGAGATTTAAAATCTTCTATCACCTCGTTCATAACTAAGCGTGCTATTCCCTTTTTTCGATTCTCCGGCACCGTATACACATGGCTAACAATACCGGCTCTGTTATTTTCACTAACCATAATATTGGAGACGGTTGAATCATTGATAAGACCAAGATAGAATCTGGTCTGGAGTAATTTGATACGGTTGGCAAAAACTTGGTCGAGATGCCACTGATCATTCGCACTTTTGTGGCTGATGACTGGCCTTACTAGGTTTTGGTACTTATCGTCAAGTGGATTAACAACCGCAATATCGAGATGTTCACCTGTCTGAAGCAATTTTTGAGTTATTAGTGTATACATACCCATAAGACCCGAAGATTCAAATTTTAATTGATTAATATTGACCAAAAGTAATGGTTATACTATAGGTGTGGATCTAAGTAATCAAATGTAATTTTTTTAGGATTAGGTACAAAGGATAAGTGGTTAGGTCAGCAAATTAGTAGTGTTATGATGACTTAGCCAAAATTGATGTACAATAGATAGTAAAAAAACAATTTATGAAACCTCTCATAGTATTTTACTGGGATTTTAATTAATCCTGCGTTAATCGGTAAGGGGCATAAGTATATTAAAATGGTCTCGAAATTACGAAGTGATATGCATATCATGGAGCCTTTCCTGGCATAGATCGAACTGTTTTACCTGGAGGGATAGAAGACCGAGAGGCAGATTTCAGAAAAACGGAATTCTTTTTGATGACAAACATATCTACTCTCTAACTAAACTAGCTGATAAATTAAATATCCCTTATTATTTGTAAGATCCCGTAGAAAAGTCAAAATGAGGTAAAATTTTGTTCCGACAACATCTTATTAAGCTCCTATACCATTATGTGGATTTATATCCTGATGAACTTGAAAAAGTTGAAAAATTTCGGATTTTGATAGAGAAATATCCTGATTGTTTCGAACGAACTTGTCTACCTGCTCACATTACGGGTTCCGCCTGGATTGTCTCACCCGATCACAGAAAATATCTAATGACTAAACATAGAATCTTCGATCGTTGGTTACAATTAGGAGGACATTCTGATGGATGCTGTGAACCTCATTTAGTTGCCCTCCGTGAGGCTAGGGAAGAATCCGGATTAACGAGATTTGGGCTTTACTGTGATCCAGCAGGTTTAGTACCGCTCGATATTGACATCCATACAATTGGAGCTAGGGGGAATATTCCCTCCCACAAGCATTATGATATCCGATATCTCATGATAGCTGCTACAGAAGAACCATTAAAGATAAGTGATGAATCTCACGATTTGGGTTGGTTTGATAAAGCTAGTTTAGAGAATATTTGCCAGGAAAAAAGTATACTCCGCATGTTAATTAAAGGAGATAACATCCTTACATATCAGGAAGGTAGCGTAATATACGATTTATGATGATGATTCTCTTGCCCAGATAAGTTACCTTTGGTATATTTTCCTGTGCAAGCATAAATGATAAATCTTAATCCGAGGAACCTCGATTCTCTCAAAGTCTTTTTAACCGATATAAAGGTGCCATAACATGCCTCCACCAGTAGCTCTGCAACTCTATACCCTAAGAGAATTAGCTGCCCAAGATTTTGAACACGTTGTTAACCTTACCGCGGAAATTGGTTATGTTGGTGTCGAGCCGGCAGGTTTTCCAGGGACATCAGCTAAAGAAGCCGGCCAACTTTTCAGTTCGCTAAACCTTGAAGTCCCGAGTGCCCATTTACCCCTCCCCATAGGGGATAAGACCTCCTATGTTATTGATACGGCAGGATTGCTAGGAACTAAACATGTTGTTTCAGGACTAGGAATAGAAGATCACAGCTCTGTCGATAATATTAAACGGACAGCCGAACATTTCAATGAAGCTTCAGCAGCTATAGCACCTCATGGCCTTACTTTTGGTATACATAATCATTGGTGGGAATACTTAACGGTAGCTGGAAGAATCGCGACTGATATTCTTCTTGAACATTTATCTCCTGAGGTGGTTTTTGAAGTGGATGTCTACTGGGTACAGGTTGGCGGTTGCGATCCTGCTGAAGTGCTAAAAAGATTGGGAAATCGAGCACCATTAATTCATCTTAAGGATGGTCCGTGTTTGAAGGATACAGATATGACTGCTCTCGGGGAAGGATTGGTTGATCTGCCTAAGGTAATCTCAGCCGGAGAGAACAGTACCCAATGGCATATTGTTGAGTTAGATAGTTGTGCGACTGATATGGTAACAGCTGTAGAAAAAAGCTATGAATATCTAATAAGATCTGAATTGTCCATTGGTAATAAAAAAGTAGATAAAAGTTAATTGAATAATCTACTTTAAAAGGTCAAATAAGGGTAATAGCTTATGAACGAATTTGAAAATGCGATCTTCGAATTAGATATTTATGGTTTTACTATCTTGGATAAGGTTATAGATCAATCCGAGATAGATTCTATGCGTGCTGTGTTGATACGATTAAATGAAGAAATTGGCGAAGAACGTACAGGCAATGGCCCATGCAGGCACATAAGTAACCTTCCTACTCTTGATCCTATTTTCTTCCCAGTTATTGATCACCCCCGCATCTTACCTATTCTGGAATATTATCTTGAACCATCTTTGATTCTGGGTAGTCTGAATAGCCGTATTGTAAGGCCCGGAGATAGCCATCAGGGTTTTCATAGTGATATCCCTCTTGAAATGCTTAATATGATTTCTCCGGTAATGATGAATACTGTATGGTTATTAGACGATTTTTCCAAGATTAACGGTGGCACTAGAGTTGTTCCTGGTACCCACAAAAGTGGTCTCTCTCTTCCCCCTGAAAACATTGACGTGAAGTATTATGTTCAGCCCAACATACCCGCTGGTTCAGTCCTTATTTTTAACGGACAGTGCTGGCATGGCGGCGGAGCCAATAATAGTGATGGCAATAGACATGCTCTTTTTGGTCACTATAGAAAGGGCCTCCTAAGATTCCAATTTGATCCTCATGATAGATTCCCAACAAAATGGTTCGACCTACTGACCGATCGACAAAAAGAACTGATGAGGATGAACAACGGCCTTGATGCTCCAAGAGCTGCAGATGTCCAGATATCTAAATAAACAAGACCTCTGGATTTATAATTGAATCTGGTCTCTTTTTCTCCCAGACTTGAAGACATGTTGAAATCGCCATACGCCACATCCGCTCCCTACTGGCAACCGTGACTCCGGCTATATGTGGCGTAACAAAAACATCCTCTCGATTTAACAATGGATTATCTGGAGAGGGAGGCTCGGGATCAAAAACATCTAACCCTGCTCCGGCTAGATGTCCCTTATCCAAGGCTAGATAGAGGGCTTTTTCATCTACTAATGCTCCTCGGGCTACATTAATAAAGTAAGCTCCTCTTTTCATTTGCAAAAAACGTTCACTATTCATAAGATGTTTTGTTTCTTGAGTTAATGGTGTATGGATAGACACTACATCCGAGGGTGAAAGTACATCTTCGATGCATTCTTTTCTTTCTATACCCAATTCGGCTGATTGAGAATCCTCAATATAAGGATCGTAAGCTATAACCCTCATACCCATTGCTGATGCCACCCGAGCTACTCGACTGCCAATTCGACCTAGGCCAATTAGTCCAAGAGTTTTTTTGTAAATCTCCATACCCTGATAACTCGGCAAGAAATCTTTACTAGGGTTTTCTATAAACCCTTTGGAAACTTGTTTTAAATTTTTTACCACTACAAGAATGAGCGCAATCGCTGTTTCCGCTGTTGATACCGATGGTCCTTCCGGAGTATTACAAACAGCAATACCCCTTTCAGTGGCATCAGATACCACTATGTTATCTATTCCTATACCCGTCCTACAAATAACTTTAAGGTCGGGACATTTTTTTAGAAAACTTCCATCATACGTCCGCCGGGCCCCGGCAATAATTGCATTAGCGCCTGGCAAAGTTTCCAAGGGAGCTTCTGGGGATTCTTCTGCTGACCCTAGAACATTGAGATTGTTTCTGTACTCCGCTCTAATCAAGGGCGGGATAGTTCGATCTGACCAAAGCTTTAACATTCGCTTCTCCAATATATGTTAAGACCCACTAAACCTAACCTGGCCGATCATAAAATTAGGTTGCTCAATTACGCACCAGACTTTAAATTACAGAACGCTTCATTTTTTAAACTGTTTATGCCCACTTGGAATATCATAAATCTACTTTTGTGAATCGCAAGTCAATTATTATTGGTTTGAAGAAAAATATGTTACCAAAATCTTATTTTTATTTTATGTATCCCAATCAGATCTAAAGACGGGAGATAACTGAAATTGATGCGAGTTTATTCTTATATACTTTGCTTTGTTCTTCTTACTGGCCCATCCCACATCCTTGCCCAATCCATACAAGATTCATTATCAACATCCCATGACGCGGATTCTGCCAGTATCTTGAGTGAATCTTCCTTAGTACCAGCTAATAGTACTGGTGAAATTGATTTTGCGGTGGATGTCGGCAGTTTCCGAGGAACCGAAAATCAGACCTACTTAGAGTTCTACTTACTTTGTCGCCCCAGCGAATTTACTCTTGAAGAAAAAGATAATAGAATTTATGTCGCGACGTTCTCAATTGAGCTCATAATATCAGACGAAGAAGAAAATATTATTTTTCAAGCTACACATAAACGAGAATATCAAACCGATAGACCTGTTGTTGTTACTCGTAGAGGTGAAGAGAGGGTGATATTAGAACAAATAGCTGCAGGAGTTCCTGCCGGTTCTTACCAAGCTACAGTTACCGTAACAGATCTGAGTTCTAAGAGAGTTGGGGAGGCAATAAAACCGTTTGTCGCTAAAGATTTTAACACACCGAACCTAGACATAAGTAATATTCAATTTTCAACACTAATACAGAAGGCGAAAGAAGAAAATCGGTTTACTAAAAACGGGTTGTTAATTTTACCAAATGCTTTCCGGATTTTTGAGAAATGGGATACTTCACAAGAAATTGATAGTTACAAACCCCGCACCTTATATCTCTACTTCGAAATATACAACCTTTCCCTTGACTCTGATCGGACAGGGACGGCGAAATACGATATCTATCCATCGGTGACAAGTCATGCAAGTGGTATGACTGTTCCACTCCCTGCTAAACGAGACCGGAAAGTTTCCGGTACTGATGGCTTCGATATAATTGCACTAGACTATATGAGTTTCCCTGAAGATATTTATACTGTAAACGTGAAAATAAAAGATCTCATCTCTGGTCTTGAAACTAATGACTCTGCAATTTTTGAAATTGTCCAACCACCTCCGCCAGCTCCACCAGTTACTGTATTAACAGAAAAACAAGCGAAACGAGGGCGGCGAATGCTTTCTGTTATAGCGACTAAACGTGAAAAAGAACTGTATGACAATCTGGATTTAGGGGGAAAAACAAAATTTTTAATAGCATTCTGGCGTATGCGTGATCCAACACCGGAAACACCGGAAAATGAATCGATGATTATTTTTAATGAACGTTTCTCATATGCGGACTACCAACTAGGTGGGGTAGAGAGTGACCGTGGATCCATATTCGTCCGGTATGGACAGCCAGAAGAAATTGAACGACACGACAGTGACAATATAATGAAATCCTACCAAATCTGGTACTATACGGAAGGGGTTGATGGAGATCCTAACCGAACGAGTGATGGAGGACGCCATTTTTTCGTCTTTGGTGATCGGCGAGGTATTGGTAGATACGAATTGCTTCATTCATCTGCGAGAGGGGAACTGTACAATCCCCGTTGGCGACAAGAACTCCTCCTAATTGATGAGGTTTTCCACACTGATCCTCGAGGATTTCCAGGACCTACCATGGCTCCTCCTACCAACACCGATATTGATGATAAACCTCAGTATTAGTGGTTATCTATACATGGATAATTGAGCCAGTAAAAGCCCATCTAGTTGTTAAGTATTTTACGCAAACGACCAGCCATAGAATGCATTGTTCGCAGAGTTAAATGAATCCCATCTGCTTCATCTTCCCTATGAAGTACATCTCCTGCTTCATATGCAGCAGATAGCGCATAACCATTCTCATAAGGGATTAATAAATCTACTTCAATACGCTGTTGATCTACTAGCTCCAGCAACCTAACCCGGAGACGTTCAATATCTTCAGGGTTAAAAGCTGATATGGCAATAGAGTCTCGGTATGACAACCTAATTAAATCTAATTCATCTCGGTTTTCTAATTGATCAGCCTTATTTAATACCAGCAGGATTGGAAGTTCAGAAACACCCAATTCGTCTAGCACCTGGTTAACAGTTTCGAGATGTTCTGTTAGATTATGATGGCTTCCATCCACAACATGAACGAGTAAATCTGCATCGTATATTTCTGCTAAAGTACTTTTGAAGGATGCTATTAAGTGATGGGGTAGTTTACGAATAAAACCAACCGTATCGGAAAGTAAAACTGGCTGATTGGGGGTCACCTTAATAACTCGAGTAGTAGCATCTAACGTAGCGAAAAGTCGGTCTTCAATCAAAGTTCCTGCATTAGTAAATGAATTAAATATTGTAGATTTTCCAGCGTTTGTATATCCCACCAAAGCGATGCAAAACATATCATTTCTACGTTTCCGCTGTCTTGTATAGGATTCTACTACTTGTCCCAATTTACGCCGCAGGTGATTTATTCGGCCTCTAATAAGCCTTCGATCAATCTCAAGCTGTGTTTCGCCTGGGCCTCGGACTCCGATAGCTCCCCCTGAACCTCCTGCAACACCGCCTTCTTGTCGTGACAAATGATCCCACTGTCTCGTGAGACGAGGCATCATATATTGCAATTGAGCTAATTCCACCTGCAATTTGGCTTGCATTGACTTAGCCCGCAAAGCAAATATGTCTAGAATTAAGCCACTTCTGTCTAAAATCCTCCGGTCGATAATTTGGTCAAGATTTTTAACTTGAGCTGGCGAGAGATCATCATCAAAAATTACTAGGTCTATTTCCTCAGCCTTGCATTGCTCAGCAATTGCCTTGGCTTTTCCTGTGCCAATATAAGATGCTGGGTGCATCGAATGTCGAATTTGAATAACCTTATCTATAATCTCCGCTCCAGCCGTATCTGCCAAAAGAGCTAGCTCTTCGAGTGATTCCATTATAGCACCCATCAGGGCTTTAGAAGGTGCCATTCCGACGAGGAGAGTACGTTCTCTTATTTTTCGTGTTATTTCATGCATTGTAATAAAATTTCTAATTTAATTGAGGGTTTGTTATACCAAATCAAACTCTTATTTAGTCCCATCTAACCAGTAACTGAAATCTCATTATTGTTGGGACGAACCTGAAAGCCAGATATCCAGTATTCTACCAGGAGAAGTACTAACACTAAAAAAATTATTAATTTCCAGATCTCATAACTGTCAGAAACAATTTCCCTGATTTCTCCATCAATTATCACTGAAGATTTCTCACTTGACGCACTAATTGTCATTGTATTACGCACCAAATTTAAAGCATGGTCCAAAGACAAAGTTTCTAAGTCCGACTCTTGAGTACCCCTATTAACAGCAAATGTTCTAAGAGTAAGATTTTCGTTTCGAAGTTTGTAGATTCCTGGTATTGCCAGATTTGTTAACTGCACGATATTACCACTTGGAGTAACTCTAGGTTGGACTCGTTCAGAAAAGCCTGACGGATATTCCAAGGCCAATTCATTAGATTTGTTTGTGAAGACTACCGATTGAATCGGTGAATCACCGAGAAGATAACTTCCCCCTGACATTAAGCCTAATGGATGGAGATAACGAACACTCCTGTGCATAAATGGAACGAACATACTTTTTACCGCAAAGTTACTCCAGTTAGGGTGTATATCTGTCGCTACAAGTAAAGCGCGACCGCTACCATATTGAGCCTCTATAATTGCTGGTGTCCCATCAGTAAATTTTGCTATAATCTGAGAATGGCTGTCTGTATCGATAATATAGGATGTGTAAATATGTACTGGGTTAAATGAGATAACTTCCTTAGATTGCTCCGAAAAATGAAAAATAGAATGCTCATAGTCTGCTTGGACTAGCCGCTCAAAATCTTTTCGTTGCCCCGGAGAACCTTTTATACCTCTGATCGAACTGTCAAAGACATCCTCAAAGAAATTTTTCCCACTATCCGTATTCATCAAATTGGATCCAAGAAAAATTATTAACCCACCGCCAGAAGCAATATAGCGCTTCAAACTAGAAAACTTAGCCGGGGTTAAACTAGCTCCACCATCCACAATTAAAACCCCCATATCGGATAGATCGCTATTTAAAACAGCTATTGGTTTTATTTGCGTTTTAACAGGAGTCATCACCCCTCCTGAGGGAGTAAGTGCCTGTTTAACAAAATAGGTTGAAATAGGGTGACCTACCAATGTGACTTCATATGTTTCTGGAATAGACATTGTGAAGTAACGTCGATTATCTGCCGAAATATCATCTTCAGCAATCTCTACATACCCATTATAAATTCCTGGTTTATTAATTTGGATATTAAATTCCACCGTGCTACTTTCATCTGGGTCAGCATAAATTTTACGACTCCCCCTTCTTTCACCATTGACCACTAAATCTACTGACCTAGCAACTATAGGGTAACTAGAATGGTTGGTATAGGTCGCCACAAATTGTTCTGGTTGATTTCCAAAAAGTATCCCTTCGCTTACCACCAACTCATCAATACTAGCATTATTAACATCAATATGTTTGATTTTAGTAATATTGTATTGAAAAAATTTATCTAATGGATCTACAGCACTATATCTATCTATTTCTTCCCACTCATTTTTCTGCAAATCAGACAAAATATATATCTGTTTATCCGAAGAGATAATACTGCCTAGTTTCTTTCTGGCAATATGCAATGCTTCTCCAATCTGACCCACGTTTTGAGACACCGTTATATTATCCAAAATATTTCTTAGATCAATAGCATTAGAGGGAACGGCTGGGAGTATCTTAGGTTTCCTAGAAGTGAGAATAATAAAACCCTTATCACCTTCCTGCATAGTGTCTAAAATTTTCTCAGCTTCGATTTTAGCTTTAAAGAATGGAGTTTGTTCTAAAATTTCTCCTGCTCCCATACTATAAGAATCATCCAATAAGATAGCGAAGATAGCCTGCGATCGAAGTTCGTTCCCTAGAATATGCCCCATGAAACCTTCAATGACCGGCCTAGAGAATGCCACAACTAAAAGCAGTACAATAAGCATTCTAATCATAAGGAGCAGAAGCTCTCGAAGTCTGAATATTCGAGAATGTTGAAGATTTTGCCCTCTGATAAAACTAACAGAACTAAAATTAACGGTCAAAACTCGTTGTCGGTGAAATAGGTGTACAAACAGAGGTACTAGTATTGCAGAAAGCCCTAAAAGAATCCAAGAGTTAAGAAAAATCATTCATTCCCCCATTGTCACCCCACAATATATATCGAAGTTATACTTGTGTAAAACCTAAATAAATACCGATAATAGCGTAGGAATTATAAAAACTTATAAATACAAAATTTCATATTTGTAAAACCGATTTTACTTGACACTAAGCCTAGGCTTAGGTATTGTGTTCTCGACGTTTGGGAAAAGCCAAATGGTATCTAAATAAGGAGTAAGTATGGAGGCGTGGCTGGCCCTGGAAGACGGTACAGTCTACCGAGGTACGGCCTTTGGCGCAACTGGCCAAAAGGTTGGGGAAGTCGTTTTTAACACCAGCATGATTGGATACCAAGAGGTATTAACGGACCCGTCATATAAAGGTCAGATTGTGTCAATGACCTACCCATTAATTGGGAACTACGGAGTAAACTCCGATGATTTTGAATCTACTCAGACTCACGTCGAGGGTTTCGTAGTCCGAGAACACCAACCGTATCCGAATAATTGGCGATCGACTGGTAATCTTGAGCAGTTTCTGAAAAAAAATGGAGTAATAGGAATAACTGGCATTGATACTAGAGCCTTAACCCGACGCCTGAGGGCCCGGGGGGTAATGCGAGGGGTTATCCAAACCGGAAATTCAAACGCGATCTCCCTTGTAACTCAAGCGAAAGAAGCTTCTGGGCTTGTTGGGATTGATCTAGTTAAAGAAGTAACAACTAAACATCCCTATCGTTGGGAAGCCGATAGTAAGATTCCTGTTGACATTCCTAATAACGATCCGGAAAAGGTATGGAGTGTTTTCGAATCAGCTGGGATTTATCGGGTGGTTGTTATGGATTATGGGGTGAAGCATAATATACTCCGAAGCCTAGTTCACCGGGGCTGTAACGTAATTGTTTTGCCTGCCCACTCTACAGCAGATCAAGTCTTACAGTTAAATCCCGATGGCATAATGTTATCGAATGGACCGGGAGATCCAGAAGCAGTACAATACGCTATCAAAGAGTTAAAAGTTCTGATTGAAAAGAAACCGATATTTGGGATTTGTATTGGGCACCAATTACTCGGAATGGCTTTAGGAGCAAAAAGTTTTAAGTTAAAATTTGGACATCGTGGCGCTAATCAGCCGGTACAACAGTGTAAATCTGGCAAGGTGGAAATTACTGCTCAGAACCATGGTTTTGCTATAGACCCTCTAACATTAGATGAGTCACAGGTTGAATTAACACATATAAACCTGAATGACCAGACATTGGAAGGGATCAGTCACCGAAAATACCCAGTATTCTCAGTACAGTATCATCCAGAAGCATCCCCTGGTCCTCATGACGCGGATTACTTGTTTGACCGTTTTATTCAATCTATGCGTTAGTTTTTTAAATTTTTGATCTGTCTTTAGTGTGCCTAACTAGGAGTTAGAAATGCGGAATAAAATTAAACACATCCTCTTCTTAGAACCAAAGTCTTCTCACCTCCACGTTTACTCAGATGCGTATATACCACGGATAGGTTGTGTGGTTCTTGCAACAATCATGAAGAACCTAGGGTATGGGGTTAGGGTAATGCTGGAGGAAGTCGAGGAAATTGATACCAATGAATTTGAGGAAGCTGATTTGATCTGTATATCCACCTTGACCTCTACTGCACCAGGCTCGTACCAATATGCTGACTTTATTAGAAATGTTTATCCGGAAAAGATTATTATAATGGGTGGAACCCATCCTACATTTGTTCCGGATGAAGCCTTACAACACTGTAATTTTGTGATACGTGGAGAAGCCGAAGAAGCTCTTGTAGAACTAGTTCAATGCCTTGAAACGGGTTCCGACCATCGAAGTATTGCTAACCTTTCCTGGTTGGAAAATGGCAACTCGATTCATAACCCTGAGCGTCCTAAAACGGATGATTTAGATATCTTACCTATCCCAGATTTTAATCTAGTGCCGTCTGGGCGGTTAGATATAATGTCCATACAGACACAACGAGGTTGTCCTTGGGATTGTAGTTTTTGCACAGTGACGAAACTAAACGGCCACAAACTTCGTGGACATTCAGTTGAACGTGTACTTGACATGATCGAAACTTATCAAAAGGATGTTCCTAACTTTAGTTATCTTTTCTTCGCTGATGATATCTTTAATGTGCCTGTCGACCGAACTATGGCAATTATGCAGGGAATGATTGATAGAAAACTCACTATCCCGTGGGCAGCGCAGATGCGGCATGAAATTTCCAAACAACCTGAGTTAATGAAAAAGATGCGAGAAGCTGGATGCGATCGTGTAATGGTTGGCTTTGAATCAATCGATGAAACAGCCTTAGAGTTGTATGGAAAGAAAGAAACAGCTACCGATGTAGAGAATGCTATTGACTCAATTCACAGCCATGGCATTGATCTGCACGCCATGTTCATTGCTGGAGCTGATTCTGACAGAGCAGAAACGATCAAACATCAATTTGATTTTGCAAAAAAGAAAGATCTTGCAACATCACAGTGCATGATCCTTACTTATCTGCCGGGTTCTGAAGATACTATCCGTTATGATTTACAAGGTGGAGAATACTTAAGTCACGACTGGAGCCATTATGATGGTCATCATTCTAACCATCCCCACCCTAATATGACCCGTTATGAATTAGTAAATACGGTTATGGATGGAATGAAAGGGATGTATGCCCCTCATCGTATATTATCCAAACTTGGGAGTGCTGCATTTAACGTACTTAAATTCAATAAACGAGAAGCGACTAGGCAATTGCGTAATGGGCTACTCCGATTTAACGGCTATTCTATCCTCAAACGTTGGTTTAAAGAACATACTGAATATTTAGCAGATTTACGATCAGAAAATGTTTCATTATCTCCAGATCGTTATAAAAGAGTAGTACTGGCTGTCTCCAACGGAGAGGTCAGTCAGGTGCTCCGTACTTTTTTGAATGAAATGAATGTACGAGTGGATGAGTTCAGTGAGGACAAGCTCTCATTGCTGAGAGATTCTGACCTTGTTGTTATGGCAGGAGAGATGGTTGAAGAGATGAAATCAAGACTACAGAACCTGCCTGTGTTTCCTATTCATGATAAGAACACTCGAATGGACCGTACTTTAACCCAACTTGGAATTCTCTTTACGGAAAATGTGGATATTGTTCGGGAAGCTATCGCCGCTGTACATTTCCAGCCACCTAAAAATGAGCTGAATTCCAAGGCTTAATCTAGGTTTGATGAGTGATATTCTTATCTTTATTCTATTTCTAAGAACTTAGATTCGTCTCACCATTGTAAGGTTTATCCCCTAACTCTCTTTGAAGTCTTTGTAGTTCCTTTTGCATTGATTTTACTACAAGTTTATAGCTGGGGTTGGAGTAAACGTTAACCATCTCATTTGGATCCTGTTCCAAATCAAATAACTCCCATTCAGGATAGGTTCTAGAACCCACCGTGCCTTCCTGGCCAAGTGGGTCTCCATAGTAATATATTAATTTATAACGAAGTGTCCTTACACCATAATGAGCCGGAACATTATGGTGAGCCCCATGCATCCAATACCGATAGTACATTGATTGCTGCCAATCACTAGGAGTATTACCCTTCATAAGTGATCGAAATGAATTACCTTGAAAAGAACTTGGGACCTCTATTTCAGCACAATCCAAAAATGTAGCTGGAAAATCGACATTAAGGACAATATCTTGATTATCCGTACCAGGTATAATCTCCTTAGGATACCTAATAAGTAGAGGCATACGGAGAGATTCCTCATACATAAATCGCTTATCATACCAACCATGATCTCCCAAGAAAAAACCCTGATCAGAGGTATAAACTACGAGTGTATTATCCCTAATTCCCTCTTCATCTATATAATCTAATAAACGGCCAACATTGTCATCGATCGATGCTATACAACGAAGATAGTCTTTTATATATCTTTGGTATTTCCAACTTTTCTCAGCTGCCGGAGAAAGATTTTCTGGAATTTGTTTTTTAAGATCCTCACTATTCAGGTCACGATCAACCCGCATCCTTGCATTTAGTGCCGCATTAGCCCGATTAGCATAATTGTCATTAAAAGTATCCGGTTCAGGAATATTATTGGATTCATACATACTAGCATGTTTTTCATCCGGTTCCCAAGGCCTGTGGGGAGCTTTATGATGGACCATGAGGCAAAACGGGCGGTTTCTATCACGTTTGCTAAGCCATTGAAGAGAATAATCAGTTATTAAATCTGTTACGTATCCTGAGGTTTTAGTCTTTACTCCCATTTCAATCATTTCAGGATCATGATAGAGACCCTGACCCGGTAGAATATTCCAATAATCGAATCCAGAGGGATCGTAATTTTCACCGTGCCCGAGATGCCACTTACCAATCACCGCTGTCTGGTATTCTTTCTGTTGAAGTATCTTAGGATAATTCAACAAATTTCTATCTAAATGAGTCGATAAAGTAGTCACACCATTTATATGGTTGTATGTACCTGTAAGAATAGAAGCGCGACTAGGTGTACAGATCGAGTTAGTACAAAAACAGTTATCAAATCGCATGCCCTCCTTAGCCACTCTATCTATATGGGGAGTGGTATTTATTCTACTACCATATGCACTAATCGCGTGTGATGCATGATCATCCGACATAATAAACAATATATTAGGGCCTGAATGTGTCATAGTTTTTTCCATGTTTTTGATCTATTTTGAGATCAATACTTTTGTTAGCGCTGACGAAGAAATATTAGCACCGCAGATAATCACAACCGTCTTACTCGCCTTAAATTCTTCTTTTTGTTTCAACAGTCCAGCTACAGAAACTGCTGCTGCACCTTCAACAATTTTATGATGTTTCTCAATCATAAATTGTATAGCTTTTTTGATCTCTTCTTCTGTCACCAAGATATAGTCATCAACAAAGTCCTGACATATTGGAAAGGTTATTGATCCTGGTTCAACATCTCCCGCCGAGCCATCAGAAAGAGTTTCATTATGATCCACATTCAAGATTCGCCCTGCTCTGATACACTGATACATCGCCGCAGAACCCGTTGGCTGGCATCCAATGATATTAATATCAGGAAAATGAGCTTTCATGTAAAGGCCTATACCACTAATTAGTCCTCCACCTCCCACAGTAATTAATACATTATTTATATTAGCTAACTGTCTCTTCAATTCGACTCCGATAGTACCCTGCCCAGCAATGATATCTGAATCATTGTATGGAGATATCCACGGCCGTCCTTGGACAATTGCCTCATTTTGGGCTTGTAGCTCCGTCTCTAATGCATTGCCTTGACCGAAAACAATTTCAACGGGATAACGTTGTATAGCCTCGACTTTAGAAGAATTAACTCCTTTAGGTAAGTAGATTGTTCCAGAACACTGAGCTATCATACAACTCATAGCAACACCCTGAGCATGATTTCCGGTAGAAGATGTGATAACACCTTTGGAACGATCTTCCTTACTAAGCGAAAAAATTTTGTTTAGGGCTCCACGTATTTTAAATGAATTTGTATACTGCTCACTTTCCATTTTTAAATGAACTTCCGCCCCTGTAATCTCAGATAATGGAACCGAATGATGCAATGGAGTTTGAAGCACAAACGATCTAATTTTTTGTTCTGCTAAAACAATCTTTTCTAAAAGAGGATGTGAGTGGAACACTGTCATTTTCCTTTAAATTACTTGTATTTCTATTTGATTAAATTATATCATTCTTATGGATTAAATAATTTCTATTCTTTAAGAGAACTTTTATTTTATTTGGGTTCAATAGTCCTTTATGTCAAGCTGGAAAATTATCTTCTTTACTTTAGAGGATAACGATTTCCTAGTAATATATACCCTGCTTAGCTTTTTTATTTTTAATTTTTATAGAAGCGAATCCAGTTCATCCCATCTTATAACCGGTATGTCTTATGTTCTCAGAAATTATCCTTAATGAATTAGAAACACCTGCTATATGTGTTGATAAACAAAAACTACTGCGCAACATACGTTTGATGCAGGGACTAGCAGATTCTAACCAGGTAGCTCTACGCCCTCATATAAAAACTCACAAATCAGTAGAAATTGCCCAAAGACAAATCGATATCGGAGCGATAGGAATAACTGTGGCTACAGTAGATGAGGCGTTAGTATTTCTTAAGGAGAATTTTAAATCTATTACAATTGCACGGCCTATAATTACTCCTTCAAAATGGGATCGATTACTTGATGGAGTTACGAAAGATATAAACCCAATACGTGTTATCGTAGACTCTGAAGAAGGAATTCGAATAGCTGCTAATAGCGCAACCCGGAAAAAGCAGAAGATAGGTATTTTTTTGAAAATTGATGTTGGGCTACACCGATGTGGTCTTCTACCAAATGATAGGCAATTACGCCCCCTAGTAGAAATGATTCATACTCATAGTTACCTGGCTTTTTGTGGAATCCTCTCACATTCTGGACATGTCTATGGATCGAATTCTTTAGAGGATGCCAGAAACATTGCGGAAAACGAACGTCTAACTATGTTAGACGTTCGTGACTATTTGAGAAAAGGTGGGTTCCCTGTACCTGAAGTATCTGTGGGGGCTACTCCAGCTGTTCTGGCTGCTAAAAGTTTTGAGGGTATAACCGAAATAAGGCCAGGAAACTACGTTTTTCTGGATCTACTTCCAGTTCGAGTTGGAGTAGCTAGACTTTCGGACATATCATTAACGGTCTTAGCAACAGTAATCAGTAAAAATGATGACTACTTTATTACTGATGCTGGTTCAAAAACTCTTACTTCTGATACTGGTGTTCACGGTATGATCGGTAACCAGGGTTTTGGACTTGCTTATCCCATAAAACATTTCCTGGATGCTAAAAAACAGCTAATAGTGTCAAAAGTTTCTGAAGAACATAGTATGATAGCCCGTAGTGACTATGATCTCTCTATAGGCTCAAAAATAAGAATTATTCCTGTCCATAGTTGCCCTGTAGCTAATTTAGCCCCGGAATATGTTATTTTAAACTCCGGAAACTTCATTTGTTGGCCTGTTGACGCCGCGGGAAAATCAAAATAAGGAAACCCTGCCTGACAGAATTCAAATCAAAGTTTGTGAACGCAAATTATCATTGGCAGACAAGAAAAAGGAATGAAATATGGGAGTCGTAGAAGAAACTAGGTGGGGGAAGTTTGGTTCACACACTGCCTATTTATATACTTTACATGGTGGATCTGGAGCAACTGCAAAAATACTCAACTACGGAGGAAGACTCCAATCGTTAAATATTCCAGACTCAAATGGTAAAGTTATAGATGTAGTATTAGGTTTTGACACCTTAGAAGGATACTTGACAGAAGACCCGTTTTTTGGAGCTACCATCGGAAGGTGTGCGAACAGAATAGCTAAAGGGCAGTTCGAATTAGACGGAGAATTATATCAATTGAAAACTAATGATAGCGCTGGATCTAATCATATTCATGGAGGTCCTAAAGGTTTCGATAAGAAATTTTGGGAGACCTCAAACTTTGGACAGAATTCCAACTGTGCGTATATTGAGTTAACTCATACCAGTGCAGATGGTGATGAAGGATATCCAGGAACTGTTGAAACCAAGTTAACCTTTACCTTAAATAATAACAACGAGTTACGGATAACAATGGAGGGACGATCAGATAAGGCAACTCTCCTTAATTTATCAAATCACACTTATTGGAACCTTAATGGCCATCAGGCAGGTTCAGTCATTGATCACGAACTTACTATTTTGGGTAATGGTTATACTCCTGTTGATCGATATCGTATACCAACAGGCGAAATACTTGGTGTAATAGGGACACCTTTTGATTTTACCAAACCTCGAAAAATGGGACAGAATTTGACATCAATCCCTAGTTGTGGCCCCGAGGATCCAGGAGGCTATGATCATAACTATGTCATTAATGATACTGGAGAATATATTAAACTGGCAGCCCGGGTTAGTTCCAAGAATTCTGGACTTAATATGGAAGTTAAGACCAATCAGCCTGGTGTCCAGTTTTACACCGGTAATTTCCTGACTACCAATATTTCTGGGAAAAATGGTGCCATCTACGATAAATTCCATGGGTTCTGCCTGGAAACACAGAAATTTCCTAACTCAATAAATCAATTTAACACTCCAGAATGGCCCAACGTGATCCTCCGTCCAGGCGAAATATATAACCACGAAGTAAGATACTGCTTTTCCACTGAAATGGCTGGTTGTGATTAAATTTAACGTGTAAATATTGTCTGCCGTAAGTGAGCTGCTTGATCAGAAATAAGAAAAGCTAAAATATCCCCAACCCCCTCTGGACTCCCAAGATTTTCTGATGCTAGCATTAATGCTTCATCAACTGACTTTCCTTCGGCCTCAGCGCCGTCAGCAATATTTTTCAGTTTCATTGGAGTTGAAATGCCGCCTGGACAGATAGCATGTACTCGTATTCCAAAGCTAGTTAGTTGGCTTTCTAAGACCATTGCCAAACCGTGAACTCCACCTTTACTAGTTCCATAAGCTATAGAAGAACTACCACCCTTAACTCCAGCTCCGGATGATAAAAGAATAATAACTCCCTTTCCCTGTTTCTTCATAATTGCTGAAACATATTTGGAAGCTAGAAATGAGCCTTTGAGATTTACATCCATAACCCGGTTCCAGGTAGATTCCTTAAGTTCATCTATTGGAACATAAGCACCTTCAAGAACTCCAGCGCAATTAATAAGGCCATCAATCTGTCCAAAGGTTTTAAAGGTGTTTACCATTAACTCTTCCACTTGATTAGCGTCGGAAATATCGATTTCTAATGAAACAACTTGTCCGTTTTTAGATTGAATAGCAGCCTCGGTTTCCTTGAGTCCGATTTTATCTATATCAGCTATTACCACTTTTCCTCCTGCCTCAGCACACCGCAAAGCAGCAGCTCTGCCTATCCCCATTGCAGAACCAGTTATGATGATTGTCTTATTTTTAAGTAACATTTCTAGTCCCTTCCATGAATGGTCCATTTATATTGTGCCCTAGTTCCGGGTAAATATTTAAACTACATAGTTATTTTAATTCCTACTATCGATAATATCAAATACGAACAGAATTAACTTAGGGGTATCCGTTTTACCCACTAGATAACATCTCCAAATACCTTGACATATTCTCTACAGATATATAAAGTTTTGGGGAGGAATTTTTTTCATATGGGTTTGATTTTGCTGCGTAGAATAAGTACAAAACAGGGGTTTCTTTTGTAAAAGAGACTCCTGCGGAATCAACCTCTCTATAGCACCTACCATATAATCCCCCAGACTGCAGTCAATATTTAATGAGCCAGATATGTATAACCTGAGGGGTCAGAACATAGCAAGAAACAGTTTATAACGTTTTAAAATATGACTATGGTATTATAACGACTAAATGGTAAGAACACTCTCAAGGGATCAAGCTTTTAATGGACGCCTTGCTCGTTACCGGCGGAGCCGGATTTATCGGTAGTAATTTTGTTAGGTACTTATTGAACCACTATCCTTGCTCCAATATTATCGTCCTTGACGTCCTTTCTTATGCGGCAAATCTATCAAACCTTGATGGGATTATAAACTCAGGGAGACTTCAGTTTGTTCAAGGGGATATCTGTAATAGAACACTAGTAAAAGAACTAATGAGTAAAGTAGATGCTGTCATAAATTTTGCAGCAGAATCACATGTCGATCGTTCAATTCTTGATCCGTCCTCTTTTATAACAACAAATTACAATGGAGTATATATTCTGCTTGAAGCAGCTAAAGATCTGGGAATTAAACGCTTTCTTCAGGTTTCCACTGACGAAGTTTACGGGCATGTCCCTGATGGCCTATCTATAGAAAGTGACCCATTTATGCCCCGAAGCCCTTATGCTGCAAGTAAAGCTGCAGCTGATCTTCTGGTCCAATCATACTTCACTACTTATGAACTCCCTGTTTTAACGACGCGAGGAGGTAATACCATCGGGCCATACCAATATCCAGAAAAGGTTTTGCCTATTTTTATTACCCAGGCTCTGGAAAACCAACCACTTCCAATCTATGGGGATGGTAGTGCGGTCCGTAGCTACGTATATGTAGAAGATCATTGCTCAGCGATTGATCTAGTGCTCCGTTCTGGCCAGGTCGGAAATGCCTATAATGTTGGGACCAACTATGAGGTAAGTGGGACCGATTTGGCTGATGCTGTTCTTAATCTTCTTGATAGGCCGAAAAATTTACGTAAGTTTGTCCGTGACCGGAGTGGACACGATCTTCGGTATGCACTAGATTGTAGTGCAATTAAATCTTTGGGATGGCGTCCTAGATATGATTTCCAAACCATGCTTGAAATTACTACCCAGTGGTATATTGATCATAAACAATGGTGGCAAGAAATTAAAAAAAGCTCAAATTATCAAAATTATTATGAGAATCAATACTTAAACCGTTGAATTAATTCCTTAAGTTAGATTAATCTTTTGAGGAGGCTTTATACCTGATGTACTTGATGACTCTTTTGTCGTCTTTTGTTCTAGCCAAGTGTCTGAGCATTATATTATATGGTTTTTGGTTAAGTATCCTAAGCCGAAGACCTCGACTGGGGAAAGCACCGCTAATCTTCCCGAGACATGTATTTGCTATAATAGTTCCTGTGGCTAATGACGATGACTCTCTAAGCAGAACACTAGAGCATCTCCGAAGAATAAAATATCCTCGTAAGATGTTCGATATTATCATAGCTCCATTAAACTGTTCTGACAAGACACTCTCCATCGCACGGGAAAAAAACGCTATAATATATCGTCAGGGGAGACAAACTTGGCATAACAGTGACGACGCAATTCAGAACATTTTGGAACGTTTATTGTTGAAAGATCGTTATGATGGCTACATTATCCTAGATGCACAATCTAGGATAATGCCGAACTTTTTGCAGGTAATGAGTGACCAATTATCTAAGGGAGCTCTAGCGATTCAACCAGGGTACAGTATCTCAGGGAAGAAATGGGCTTGGAATACAGTTAAGCGAGCGATCCTATATGCACTTAAACCTAATTGGCTAACTTGTTGGCCGTTGAAATACCAACTTGGTTCTGGTATTCATAGGACAGGCCTATGTATCTCTCGTAGACTTGTTGAGACATCCGGGGTTAGCCGCCTCTACCGCCAGGATACCATTCAGGCGTTCCTTACCCAATTACTCCGTAATAATGTAATGGTTCAGTATACAGAAAACACTTGGGTTTATGACCGCACCACATCTTTTCCCGATACCACCTCAATGTTTAGTCAAGTGTGGGCTAGATTGGGTCAAACTTGGAATAACGGGTTCCCTCTGATAGTAGAAGGCTTGAAGTGGCGAAGCCCTGCCCAGGTAATCGGAGGAATAAATCTTTTTCTACCAACATTTGGTACCATACTGTTTACAGCTTTATGTTTCTGTATGCTGGGCTGGTATTTACATGGACCCGAATCAACTATTACTCTTGGATGGTTAAGTCTATTGGGCACCTTATTAGTTTTTGTTCTAATAAGGTTATGGCTAATGAAAGCACCTGTTCTGGCTTACGCGGCATTACCATTACTACCCTTTCTTTTATTCTGGCAATCTGCTAAGTCGTGTTTTCATAGGAGACAAGAAACTAGAGGACCGACCACCGAAAAGCCCCCAGTCAGTGTCAGTAAGCGTACACATAACCAATCTGGCCGAAAGAAATACTCACGCCGACCTAGACGGCAATCTGGATAGATTAAGGGCGCGACGGAGGAGGTAAACTGTATTCAGTTATATCACGCACTTATTTTGGGGTTTTTGCAAGGGGTAACGGAATTCCTTCCGGTTAGTAGCTCTGGGCACCTAGCTGTTTATCAACAGTTGATGGGGCTTCAAACAAATCCAGTACTGTTTGATGTAATGGTTCATCTCGGTACCCTATTGGCAATTTTGATTGTATTCCGATCTGATATTCATAAACTATTGATAGGTGTCTTTCAAGACCTGGCTAAAAACTCCCAGACAAATTACGAATCTCTACTCCTTCTAGTATTACTTGGAATCAGTATGATTCCTTCGATAATTTTGGGTCTTGGCTGGAAACATGAGCTTGAAGAGCTATTTGCTGCTCCAGTATACATTGGCTGTGGATTTCTTGTTACTGGATGTATACTCTGGCTCTCCCAATTCTCAATGCCAACATCAACACAAAGTCCAACCAAAATTAGCTGGATCAAAGCCTTGATTATTGGAGTTGCCCAAGCTTTGGCCTTGGTACCCGGGATTTCTAGATCGGGTACTACTATTTCTATCGCTCTACTAATGGGACTTGACCGAAAACTAGCAGCTCGTTACTCTTTCTTATTATCAATTCCGACAATTGCTGGAGTAGTGATTGGTAAATTAATAGAAAACCAGGGGATACTTCCTTACCACTGGTTGTCATTAATAGCTGGGACTATAGTTGCCGCTATAACTGGATATTTTGCATTAACTATTCTACTACGAATAGTTGTTACTGGTAATCTATCAAAATTCTCATATTACTGTTGGTCCCTCGGGTTATTAACCCTAGTAGCCGTTTTAGGTGGAGCACTTTAATCTTTTGGCGCCACCTCACTAAATAATATGGAGTGCATAAGATGAATCCAGACATCAGTCAAATCCTTGATGAATGGGGTTATACAGGACCTGACGAGCTTAGTGTCCGTAAGATAGTGGGAGTAGATGGTCAGACACGGATACAAATGCGAGTTGATCTTGGAATCCTACAGATGGAATGGTCAGGACGGCCAGACGGGCAAAAACCCTATGGAAAATCTTCCTTTTTGAATTACTTTCGGGAAAAGCTTGAGGACCAAGAAGGTCCCGATACTCAAAATATGCTTTCCCGAAATGATTGTATAAAATTACAAAAAGAATCTCTACAGTATTATTATAGACGTATCTGTATGTTCGAATTGGAAGCTTATACCGAAGCCTTTCGAGATGCTGAGCATAACTTGGAGATAATGGACCTGGTTAAACAATTTGCTGAGAATGAGACTGATCAACTTTCTTTTGAGCAGTATCGGCCCTTCGTTATTATGCACCGTACAAGAGCTAGAAGCCTTATTGCTAAAGAAAATAAAAATAAAGCCCTTGATTATATAGAAGAAGGCATTAAAGAAATCACAAATTTCTTTCGTTCCTATGACCGGGAAGATCTTTTGAAGGAAAGCCAAGAGATAATAACACTAAGAGAAATGGCTGAAAAATTAAAAAAATCTAATCCCAAATCTCAAGAAGAAAAATTACGAGTTGAATTAACAGTAGCTGTTGAGAATGAAAATTTTGAACAAGCGGCAGAAATACGGGACACTTTGAAAAAACTTCGGCTATCATAGACAGGAGCTTTTATTTGATTTCATGGATCAAGTCAGGTGATAAGCAATTATTATTGTTTGTGCTTGGAACAATAGGAGTGGGGCTCTCTATGGGCCTTGCAGAAATAAGCTTTAATAATTTCCTGAGTGATACATACAATATGGATGCAATAAGCCGCGGTGAACTTGAATTTCCCCGGGAATTACCGGGTTTTCTAGTTGCTGCTTTTACTGGTTTACTCTTCTTTTGGTCTGAACTTAAGGTGGCAGTTCTTGCAATGTTTCTCATGGCTATTGGACTAGCTGGCCTTGGATTGATCGGAGATCAATACAATTTAATGCTTACATCGATGGTGATCTGGAGTATTGGTATGCATCTCCAGATGCCAGTAACACAGCAAATGGCACTTCAATTATCTCAAAAAGATAAAGGTGCTACAATGCTAGGTCGTTTAGGGGGAATTCGAACTGGTGCAGCGATTTTGGGAGGATTATTGCTTTGGCTGGGTTTGGGAGAAACCTCTTTAGAATATCTACCAATATTTACTTTAGCAGCATTGGTTGCAATGGGAGGGGGATTATGTTACCTCGCGATGGCACCATCCAGAAAAACAACCCGTAGTCGTCCTACTTTTGTTATTCGAAAAAGATACACTTTGTTCTACCTACTGAACATTTTATTTGGGGCCCGAAAACAGATTTTCATTACTTTTGCACCATGGGTCCTAATAAAAATATTTGGAGAACCTTTATCTACAATAGCATGGCTACATCTTCTCTCATCGGTAATAGGCATGTTTTTTTCACCTCAACTAGGCAAATTGATCGACCGGTTTGGTGAACGCCTAATCCTCATGGCAGATGCTGTTTTACTCGTAGGGATATGTATTGGCTATGGATTTGCTCAAGAAATCGGATTAGGAAATTGGTCAATTTATGTTATTTATGCTAGCTTTATTATCGATCTAGTCTTGTTCAATGTTGGTATCGCCCGAACGACATACGCAAGTAAGATAGCAGCCAAAAAAGACGACCTTACAATGACTCTCTCGTTGGGAGTCACAATCGACCACGCAATATCAATGTCTATTCCAACAGTTGGGGGTCTAGTATGGGTAATATATGGTTATCAATATGTCTTTTTGGGCGCTGCTGTTGTTGCAGTATTAACGTTGATTGCAACAGGTTTTATCACAGTACCAAAACTCTCTAGCCAACCTACCGCTCAAACAGAGAAGCAACTGTTGCGAGGGGCAACCTCAGTAAAATAGGGTTATCCCCCGGCCATCCAACCTCCATCTACTACTATAAGCTGGCCCGTAAGAAAATTAGCAGCAGGGGATGCTAGAAAAACAGCAGTACCAGCAATATCCTCAGGCTCACCCCAACGTCCAGCAGGAACACGGCTTAGTATATAGGCACCTCTTTCACTTTCTTCCACCGCTTGGGTTAAAGGTGTCCTGATATATCCGGGACAAATAGAATTAACATTTATATGATATTGAGCCCAGTCAATTGCAAGTTGATAGGTTAAAGATCCCAAGCCACCTTTTGCTGCTGTGTAGGCAGGGATGTGAGGGATACCAGTTATTGTTGCCAGCGAAGCTATATTTATAATCTTTCCATATTTATTTTTGATCATATTTTTCGCTACCAATTGAGTGAGGAAAAAAGTTCCTTTTAAATTAGTATTAACTACATTGTCCCAATCTTCTTCTCTATAATCCTCTGGAGGAGTTCTAACATTCATCCCCGCGTTGTTGACCAGAATATCTATCTGTTGCCATGTATTCAAGGCCTTCTCCACAAGAGTTCTTCGGCCATCGTCTGTTGTAATATCTGTTTCTACGACAAGAGTTTCCCCACCCAATTGACAAATCTTTTTTGCTGTTTCATCAAGTCTAATCCGCCTCCGCCCGGCCAAAATAACACGGGCACCTGACTCAGCCATCGCAATAGCTATACCCTTACCGATCCCAGTTCCAGCGCCTGTCACGATGGCCACCTGTCCCTTTAGCGAAAACCGATCGAGATTCATTTTTACTCCTATTTTAGTTGGCTTATTTTCTCATAGACAAAAGGATTTAAATTCATTCCCAAACTCCTCTCAGATCACGGAAATTAGGGGAACCTTTCAAAAAACTCTGTAACTTATCGACAGTTCAATGGCAAGAAATATATAAATTAATTAACAAATAGGCAATGAGACAACTATAACCGTGCCTATAGTGGCTTACAAAGTTTCTGAAAATAAATGGGGCTTTAATATTTTGAAAACATAGGGGATAATCAAGTTAGTTAACGAGGGTCTTAAATTTTGTTAATAAATCTGAGGTTTGTTAGTTTAATGATTATTTAAAGCTTCTGAAAACTAACTTTTATCTATAGGAAGGCTTGACCATTTAGGTTACGATTTCAAAAATATGACCATCTCTTATTTTGGCTTGACCTAGAACATTAAATCATTTTACTTTCTTTATGTCATGTATTACAGATTACCAATAAAATATAATGACAATTAAATTAGACTAGTCCGCTTTTAGTCAACACTATACAGTCATAAAATTAGTTGTAAGTAAGATATCTAAACCAGCATTAAATACGCTAGGGTTAGGTAGGGAAATTATATTTATGATCCGTCTCAAAGTATACGATGTTGGTCCTCCTTATCCTCTGCACTCGACGCCAGTTCTTTGGTTGACCGACGAACAGGAAGAAATGGTTTTAATCCTTTTGATTGGGCTAGCTGAAGCTTTTGCGATCAAAAGCCATATTGATGCCAACGAAGAAACACCTCCACGTCCAATGACGCATGATTTGCTTAAATCGGTCTTCGAACATTTTGATGCTGAAATAAAATATATTCTGATTTCTGAGCTTCGTGAACAGCAGTTCTATATTGCAGAGATCCATGTAGAAGTTGATGGCCAAGATGTCGCTATTGACTCAAGGCCTACTGACGCAATAGCTTTGGCACTCCGAGCAAGTGTTCCGATATATGTGACAGAAGATGTAATGCGAGAGGCTGGTAAACAAATGCCGAAAACCAAGGATATCGAGGGAGAAGATAAGATTATAGCAGCTATTGATACATTAGAAATGGAAGAAGGAAAAGTGCCTGCTACACATATTCCATCGGAAGATGTATTGGAAGCGGTAGAATCAATTCCCGAGCCACGAACACCCCTTGAGGCAGCCCGTCAAGAACTGCAGGAAGCTATTGATGAAGAACGATACGAAGATGCTGCCCGCCTGCGCGATGAAATAAATCGCATGGAACAAAACCCCTAAAGAGGTACCGTGCGAGAAGCCATAACGATGTGGAAATATACCAGAATGGTTGTTCTGGTAGCACTAACGGCAGCTATGTATGCAGCCGCTCTAATCCCATTCAAACTCCTTCCTATTATTCCTGGCATTACAGAACTAAGACCCGCTAATGTTTTTCCTGTTATCTGTTCGCTAATGTTCGGCCCAGCAGGAGCTTGGGGTGCAGCAATTGGCAATCTTATTGGTGACCTAATGGGGGGGACTTACGGTTTAGGCAGCTACTTCGGTATGGTTGGTAATTTCTTTTTCGGCTACATACCATACAAGATCTGGCATATCATTTCTACAAAAGAACCCGATAAATGGTCTCCGGCGATGTTAGTGCGTTACCTTTATGTAACCCTTCTTGCAAGCGTATCTTGTGGAGTAATAGTAGCATGGGGATTAGACCTGCTTGGTTTGGTACCTTTCCATGTACTTGCTCCTCTTATTTCCATTAATAATTTCATAACAGCCGGAATTTTAGGCCCGTTGCTACTACCAATACTCTATCAACGAGTTAAGCAATGGGGACTGCTTTATCAAGATATTATGAATCCTGTGGACCTATCTACGAAAACTCCTTTAAGACATATTGGCCATATTATTTTGCTACCAGCATTGCTTGGTACTCTATACTTTGGTATTTCTATTTCATTAGGGTTAAATGAAGATATGGCGAAAACCATACCTCTTCTTTTTGGATTTGAAATTGCGGTTCCTGAAATTTTACTTCAACCAATAGGATCTAACGTCGGGACAGGGATTATTCCTTTAATCATGTTATTTTTAATTGCCTGTATGTTTCTCTAACTTAATAACTACGTCCATTTCCATAAACAACCTGCTGTGTAACAAGGGGATCTTATAAAATGAAAGTAGTTGATGTAACTCGGATAATTGTTGACGTTCCTTTTACTGAACGACAAGCCAGAATTACTGAGCGTGAGGTCTACAACTGGTCAATTATAGAATTATGTAAAGCCACTACAGATACGGGGTTAGTCGGTTGGGGAGAAACAGTTGTGCACTACACTTGGGCTCGAGTAACCGATGAAGCTGTTCAAAAGGTACTCGGAAAAAGCCCAGCTGATGTCATGAACGATGATTCACTCGGAGCTGGTCTGCAAATGGCTATGTTTGATATCGTCGGCAAAGCCCTTGGGGTTCCGTGCTATAGATTGCTTGGGAATAAAGTAAGAGATTGGTCTCCTATTTCCTGGTGGTCGATCGATGCATCCCCAGGAGACTGGCTTGCTGAAGCAGTAGATGCTGTCGCTCTAGGCTATACTAGCTTCAAGATTAAGCAGAGACCCTGGTGGGATATCTTCGCTCAACTTGATGCCATAACCACCGGAATTCCAAGTTCCTTCCAGTTAGATCTTGATGCTAATGCTACCATGCAGAATTCCGCCGCAGCTATGCCTATAATGCAAAAACTTTCAGAATATCAAAATGTAGCTATGTTTGAGACACCAATTCCTCAGACTGATATATTAGGGAACCGTCAATTGAGACAGGTCATACCTCGGCCCATTGCGATGCATTTTGGTTCGCCACCCTTTATAACATCACTAAGAGAAGAGATCTGTGATGGTTTCGTAATCTGTGCAGGAAAATCAGAAGTAATGCGCCAAGCACAATTGAGCGCAGAAATGAACTCTCCTTTCTGGCTCCAATTAGTTGGCAATGGTCTCACTACAACATGGGCAGCACACCTAGGTGCGGTATTAAGCCATGCTACCTGGCCAGCAATTACCTGCACAAACCTCTATAGTCATAATTTATTAACAAAACCTATTGAAATAGTCGGAGGGTTTCATCGTGTCCCTGAGGCCCCCGGACTAGGAGTTACTGTTGATGAGGACGCTGTAGAAAGATGGAAAGTACCAGATGAAACTATCCAAAAATTAAAAAAGAAAAATAAGCTTTTTGATAAACCTACACCTCGTATTATTTGCTCCGTGGTCTATCCCAACAGCGCCCGCTTACATATATCCCCACTTAGCAAAGCCTATGGGTATTTCATACAGGGCAATGGCCCAGCTCATGAGGACGGTGTCTACCTAGAAATTGTCCATGATGATGGATCACAAGAGTGGGCCGACCTATACGAAAGGACCCTAAAAAATCCTGTCCGAACAAGAATTTAGATGTATTCCTTTTTGAGCCTATATAACCTGGGAAGAAAATATTAAAAGACCTGTCAAATAACTTTCTTAATACCATTTTATGATTCAAACAGTTAAATGGGGAGGTAATACTTCATGATCCAGATTGCAGAAATTCTTGGTAATAGTCGAAACATTCTCTGGGACCAAGTAAAGCAAATCGGTGTCGATCACGCGGTTACTGGATTAGCGCCCAGTGAAGCAAATGAAAATGGCTGGGATTACATGCCTATGCTACGTATGCGTAACGCGTTTAATGATGCTGGCTTGGAAATTTCGGTAATCGAAAGTGCCCCCCCCATGAACTGTATCAAACTTGGTATTGATGGTAAGGAAAAAGAATTTGATAATATCTTTACTTTTATTGAAAATATGGGCCGCGTCGGGATAAAAACCTGGTGTTATAACTGGATGGCTGTTTTAAACTGGACCAGAACCTCGTCTACTATTCCCTCAAGAGGTGGGGCGATGGTGACAGGCTATAACCATACGATGATGGACCAGGCTCCTTTAACCCAAGTTGGAGAAGTACCTGAGAGTAGGTTATGGGAAACATTGCATGAATTTCTTGAGAGAGTAACCCCAGTTGCCGAACAGTATGGCGTGAAAATGGCAATGCACCCTGATGACCCTCCCCTATCACCTCTCCGAGGCATCGGCCGTATAATGAGATCTCTAGAAAATTATCAAACTCTTCTTGACATGGTGTCGAGCCCAATGAATGGAATAACTTTCTGCCAGGGGAATTTTGGTCTCATGACAGAGGACCAGCCAACGGCAATTCGACATTTTGGCTTCCAAAATAAGATATTTTTTGTCCATTTTAGAGACGTGCGTGGTCATGTCGAGAATTATATTGAAACCTTTCATGATGATGGACCAACTGATATGTATGCCTGCTTGCAGGCATACAAAGAAATCGGGTTTAATGGTGTCCTTCGACCTGATCATGTTCCAACCTTATCAGGAGAAGAAAATGACCATCCAGGCTATTCATCTCTCTGTCGTCTCTATGCTGTAGGCTATATTAGAGGTCTTAGGGAAGCAGTATACCACGAAAGCTAGTAGGTAATTATTCTTCTGGAGCAGAATGAATGGGGTCGATCCAAAAAACATCTTTCGGTTTTTCTACCGGTTTAATTTCGAGATTAACGACAATTGGCTCCATCCCACTTCTACAGAGAACACATTCCAAATCGTGATCAGGGCTGGCATTAATTTCCTGGTGGGGAACATAAGGAGGAACATAGATAAAATCACCAGGACCGGCTTCTATTATATATTCAAGTTGATCTCCCCAGCGCATCCGAGCCCGGCCACGAACAACATAAATTATGCTCTCCAAATCACCGTGATGATGGGCACCTGTTTTTGCGTCCGGTTGAATAATTACCTTTCCTGCCCAAAGTTTACTAGCCCCGGTGGTGGCGTTAGTAATTGCCGCAGATCTTGACATTCCTGGGGTTTGAGGTGTATTATGGTCAAGTTTATCGCCAGAAATTACTTTGACCCCGTTATCTTTCCAATTATTAAATTTAGTCATATTAGGTAGATAATAAAGTTAGTCTTTTAATCCTAATTCGTTTCGAAGTTTTATATCCAGGCGACTATTTTTAGTCCAATAGTCGAGCATTATTCTTTTGTTTAGAGTCCCGACTGTTGTCAATTCCTTGTCATTATCATCAATTTCAATCTCTTTCCAAGATTCTATTTCATAAGGAAATTTACGTTTGAATTGAATGCTCAGAATCCTATTAAGCCCTGGGTGGTAGACAAGTTTATATTCCATAAGGTCGTCTCTCATTAGAACAGGCATTAACAACGCTGTAGCTTGTACCGATTTCCATGGTATATGAGCAAATCGCTGATAGAGAGTTCCAGGGATGATAGTTATTTCGCCTGTTGGTAAATCGTCAGGATTTAAACGTATAGTTGCCCAAATCTCATCTTCTGAAATGGCACTATTGATGTATGAAATACGATCTCCTTCAGTTTCAAAATATGAATACTGCTGAACCCGATATTGATCATCTAGATAATTCATTTGGACAAATGCGTGGCCACACCATTCTTGAACGGACGTTGTGATTTTGAGAGGCCTTGGATAACGTTCTTGATCCAAGGGAGAAAAGGTTGACGTCATAACAGTATATGGGTAAACCCCAGTGTTAAATTTGCGAAGTGCGTTCATTTTGAGAACCTTAATCGCATCTTTCCCTGCTTTTTCTGGGTCATCTAATTTAACTTGTTTCTGCCCTGAAAAATCTTCGGTAACAAATATAAGAACCGCTTCTCCATTATGAACTTCCCCATAACGACTTTGCTGAAGTGTGTAACTGGTAATTTCAGCAAGGCCTCGGTACCAATAATCACCAAAATTTGTGCTAGAGTTAGCTGCTTGGGTTAACACATTTTGGTTGTGATCCGACTCACAGCCGTAATAACTGAAGAGGAAAAGAAGAGGTAATAAGTATTTTTTCATTAATTTTTTGTTTTTGGTTCGGGAACCTCAGCAGAATATTCGAACGGCTGAGAACCCATAACTTTACAACAGTAGAAAACTAATGATACAAGACCCCACGTTAGGCCAATAACGACCCCAGCATCTACTATTCCTCGCCAGGGTTGTGCTAGAAAACGAACCAGAAAAATGAGGATAAAAATTCCCAAGGTCAATAAGAAAATATTCCTCTGTCGACCAGGGTTAATATTAATATAACCAACAAGGAACAGCGGCGCTAATAACAGCATTATCGGCTGGGGATGCATGTAAAGGTATCGAGCTCTAGCTGCAACTCTTGGCGAAAAACTTTTCTGAAAACCTTTGTATCCCTCTGAATATGCCATTAATCCAATGACCAAAATGAGTATAACCCAATGGTACCAAAAGAATGGAAAATTATTTAATGCATCGATAGTTACCGAAAATAATCTTACTATTGCAAAAATTAAGATCATGCCAATAAATGAAATCCCCCATGCTAACCCAAGGATGCGGAGTAATTTACCTTCTATCGCTAATAGTTTATCCATCACAGACGTCCCTTCAATGTGCGTTCCATATCTCTACGGGCATCCCGATCTGCAATTGTCCTTCTCCGATCATATTCCCGCTTTCCCTTAACCAAAGCTAGTTCCACCTTGGCCCGACCACGACTGAAATATACTTTCAATGGGATTAGAGTAAGTCCTTTTTCTACAACACGCCCAATCAATCTATTTATTTCAGAACGATGAAGTAATAGTTTACGCCTTCGGGTGGGTTCGTGATTGAAGTGACTTCCCTGATCATATAGTGCAATATGAACATTATACAAAAACAGTTCTCCATCTTCCACAACAGCAAAACTGTCGGTAAGATTAATCTTTCCTTGCCTCAAGGACTTGACTTCGGTACCTACCAAAACTATTCCAGCTTCCCATGTATCCAGGATATGATAGTCGTATCGAGCTTTCCGATTCGTAACAACTATTTTGATCCCCTCTTGAGGATTATTTTTCTGAAATTTTTTACGAGATGTTGACCTAGTCATTAACTTCTCTTATCAGAAAGGTAAGGACCTAGCTATAGAAGGCCAGCTTGACAACAAACAGTTACCAAAATATATTACCTCCTCATTTATAAGACAAACAGTATATGCCGCCGAAGTGGTGAAACTGGTAGACACGCTGTGTTCAGGGCGCAGTGGGCTTACGCCCGTGAGAGTTCGAATCTCTCCTTCGGCATTCCTTGGGAGACAAGGGTTACACCAAATCGCGTGACCCGATTTTTTGCCCCTAAAAACCCTCTCCGTAGCAAAATCAAAGCACAGATAACGCATTACATAGCATTGCGTGGTACTATCTGGACAGCTCATAAAGTTCTCTTTAAATCAACTTATTTCTTGAAATTCTTAGCCTCTTCCAAATCTGCAAGTTGCCTTACCCAAATCAAGAAAGCTTATCTACGAGTTATTCAACGCTTGATCCAGATCCTGAATAATATCATCCGGATCTTCCAATCCCACAGACACGCGTGTGTAGTTAGGTGGAATACCCTGTTTCGGATTACCCGGGCCACTGTCCCCAAGGACCAGGGTTTCCACATCGCCAAGACTGAACCAAGGTTTGCACATGTTTAGGGCTTTTCCCAATGCTTTCTGATCCACAGCGGGTGTTGGGCAAAAACCAAGCATACCACTGAAACCTCGGAGATATTTTAAACCGGTTTTATGATCAGGATGCGATGGCAATCCCAGGTATCGGACTTCGTTAATACGTGGATGCGTTTTAAGAAACTCAGCAATCTTCTGGGCATTCGTGCAATGTCGTTCCATCCTGAAGGCCAACGTCTTTAAGCCGCGGTTTACGAGAAAAGCGTTCATAGGTGCGAGCACCCCACCCATCAGGATACGCATCCGATGAATTTGCTCACGAATCTTTTCGTTCCGTCCCACAATCACCCCGGCCAGAGCATCACCGTGACCGGCCATATATTTTGTCATGGCATGCATTACCACATCTGCGCCGTAGTGGAGTGGTTGCAATAGATAAGGGGTAAGAAACGTATTGTCCACAACGGCCAATGCCCCGGCTTCGTGTGCCAGATCGATAACAGCTTTCACATCGATAAAATCCATTGAGGCATTGGCATACGGCTCGAAATACACCATACGGGTCGGCCGCTTCAACGCCTCCCTCAGTGCATCCAGATTACGCAGATCCACTCGTACCGTATCGATGCCCCATTGATCAGGCAGATCTTCATCGAGCCACATATTGGCGCCTGCGTATAGACACCGATGTCCTATGATACGTTCGCCCTGTTTGAGCAGTCCGAAAAAAATCTGGCTCATAGCCGCCATACCGCACGAGGTGGTCATGGCCCATTCTCCTCCTTCCAGATGCTTGACCAACTCCTCTACGGCACCACTGCTCGGCCCGCCTGCTTTCTCCAAACCGCGTCCGTACGCATTGGTCCCTTCATAGCCGTCCCGGATATTGGTATTGCCCTGGTAGATCGGTACAGCAGATGAACTGCCGTGATAACCGGCATGAATGGCATCAGAGGTAAAATTACGACCGTCTGGTGATTGATAATCATTAGTCAAAAAATGAAGTTTATCGTCAATCGACATGAGATCTCCTGTTTTATAGTCCTATTTATGGCTTAACTGTTTCATGTATACCACAAAACCCCGTGCTGATACGGGTATGGATAAGACCAGGGAACATCAGAAAGTATAGTGCTAATTGGTATCTCACAAGGAACATATAAAGACAGCACCTGGTATATCTCTTCCATCTTAAAAACCATCTCAAGAATCCTGCTTGACACCAAATACCACTGGTGTACATTGCGCAATAATCGTCTAAAAACATATGCAAAGGAAGATCATGAGACAATTCTCGATAGTCTGTAATATGTTATTAGGTGTTGCTGGTTTTGTCTACATTCTTCTGATCTCTGCTTGTAACAATGATGGAACCTCTGACCAATCATCTGTTCCACAAGTTGCTCTTATTCCGGAAGAAGAAGTTGTTGCAAGACCTCTTCCATCCGATGCATTGTCGCCTGAAAGACAGGTATACCGTTATTTTTCCGGCGAGCCATCCAGTCTAGATGTAAGTGTTGCCCTCTACGAATCGTTGGGCAGTGCCTTTCTGTTTGAACGACTTTGTATGCTCGATGAAAATAACAGTCTGATCCCGGGTGCTGCAGATCGTTGGGAGAACTCATCCGACGGTAGAATCTGGACGTTCTACCTACATCCGGGCGCCCGCTGGAGCGACGGAACACCGGTTACCGCCCATGACTTCGAATATACCTACAAACGCCTACTCCATCCTGACAGTGGTAATGTGTATGCCTTCTTTTATTATGATATTAAAGGCGCCAGGGCTTTTAATCAGGGAAAAACTAATGATCCGGATATATTAGGCGTCAGGGCAGTGGATGATCTGACTCTGGTGATCGAGACAGAGGAACCCTGTGCCTACTTCCCGTTTGTTACCTCGTATACAGCTTCATCGCCTGTGCCACACTGGCAGGTGGAGAAATATGGCTCCCGTTGGACCGATGCAGGATACTGCGTGAGTAATTCAGCGTTTCGGCTGGACGAGTGGGTTCAGGGTAAATACATGGCATTCCGACTCAATCCATACTATAACGGCAATAACCCCGCCTATCTGAGACAAATTGTACGACTCTTTTCCGGCATGGCTGGCACCGGTAGCGCCTCTGGTGGCATAGGCATCCTTCCATATGAAAACAATGAGATTGACCTGATAGGGGTTGGTAGTCCGGCAGATATTGACCGGATTAAACGAGACCAGGTATTAAGCAAACAGCTTTGGCGTTACAACGGTTTGACGACAACCTATCTATTCTTTCGAACGCAGGAACCGCCTTTCAACGATGCTCGGGTTAGAATGGCAATAGCCCTAGCTATCGATAAAAGAACCATTGCCGATATATTGTTTAAAGGGACTGTATTGCCGGCCTATACTATGCGCCCACCCAGGTTTACCGGAGTTGTGGAGGTAAATATCAAAATTTTCAGCAACATAATCCGGAGAAGGCACGACGATTGTTAACGGAAGCCGGATTTCAAGAAGGACAGGGTTTCCCCGTAATGGAAATGTGGTTACGAGATATGTCAACTGCTTCCCAGGGTGGTCAGGCAGCACAGGTAATTCAACAGCAATTGCATGATATTCTGGGTATCCGGGTTCAGATCCGTAATACACAAACAAACACGTTTAATTCGCTGATGCACGAATGGAAAATTCCCATGGGAGTTGTCGGATACGGTGCGGATTTTCCGGATCCGCAGAGTATGCTCGGTGTACCCTGGCGCTCACAACCCAGAGGATTTACACGGCACGACTGGGCCAACGCCCGTTTCGATAAATTGATTGATAGGGCCAGAGGTGAGACGGACCAGGAGAAACGGTTACAGCTATATGATGAAGCCGAAGGGATTCTGGTCGCGGATGTAGGCGGGGCGTTTTTGTGGCACGGACAGGGGTTTCAATTGCGTAAACCATGGCTTAAAGGCCTCAAACAGGATAGAAACGGCTTCTATCCATTCTGGGAAAACAACACCGTTTACAGTGAAATGTACATCGGCAAATGATGATGTACTCTTTATGAAATCATCAGAAAATGGCAAACGAAATCTTACCATTAATGACCCCATAATACACTTGCAAGAGGATCTGTTAAAAAGGTCTCTCTGTTTACGATAAGTTTCATATATTACAGGCAGTGCTTGCTCAATCTCTGCGCACTATGTTAATCGATAGCTATTCAGAATATCTTCACGCCCTAGAGCCACAAACGGTACTAATGTGTCTAATTAATTTATCAGTCTGTTAAGGTTTAACTATGTAGGCAAGGCACCCCCCAACTATCTCAAAAAGTATTATAGTCCAAAGGGTGGGGCTACTGAGTATTTCCTATAAACTTATAAGCTTGTCACAGGTTCAAGAAATGAAATCAAGAAAATTTTCTGATTTGGGGCTACTAGTAGCTCTTTGGCTTATGATGTTTGCTGCAAGTAGTCAAACAATGATCATGTCTTCCATTCTGCCAAACATTCAAGCAAATCTAGGCGTCCCAGCAGAGTACTTGGGAACCTTAATTGCCGTCTATTCAATTATGCTTGCTATCTTCGCATTAATTACCGGCCCTATTTCTGACGTAATCGGAAGGAGATGGATTCTTTTAATTGGTACGGGCACTATGTGTCTAATTTTAGTTCTTCACCATTTCGTAACTGACTACAGATCCCTATTTATCGTCAGGGGTTTTTCAGGCATAGCGGCTGGTATTCTAAGTGGCGTAGCGCCAGCTTATATTGCTGATCACTTTCCGGCTGCAAAAAGAGGTTGGGCAAATAGTTTAGTGATGACTGCGATCGCTGTTGGGCAAATCATGGGTATTCCGATCGGCACGCTCCTCGCCCACCGGTATGACTTTGCCGCTCCATTTATTTTTTTTGCTGCTCCAATGAGTTTTTCATTTATTTTGACATGGATCCTAACCAGCAGACAACCTCTAATCCAATTATCATTACCCTCTCTTAAATCGGTTACAAGCCAGTATAAAACGTTCTTTATCACTCCTCATACTAGTGCCGCCATTGGTGCCTATGCTATGATGTTTTTAGGCATCACATTTTACGTTATCTACTTAATTGTTTGGATTAAAGAAATGTTTAATCCCACAGGAAATGCACTAGCCTCCCTATTTGTGGTCTCTGGGATCGCTAGTGTCATAGTAGGGCCATGGGCCGGCCGTTTTTCTGATCGAATCGGGCGAAAGGGTCTTATAATAGGTTCCTGTATCGGACTATTTTTTCTTATGTCTTTGACGACAACTCTTATTACAGAATTTTGGATAGCTTACTTGTTATTTTTTACCATTATGCTTCTGGTGTCGGCCCGCATGGGACCATTTCAAACCCTACTTTCTGAGATTGTCCCAGCAAATCAACGAGGTTCAATGATGAGCTTGGCTATAGCTATTGGCCAGTTAACAATGGGGATTTGCAGCGCAGCGTCCGGTATTATCTATACCAAAATGGGATATTTTTTTAGTTCAGTTATAGGAGGCATAGGCATGTTAATCATGGGGTACTTAGTATGGCGTTTTATTCCCGAAAATAAAAGTCAAGTAGATCCTGATCAAATGACGTAAATATTTTTATTTATGGGTTTCATCAATATAATGACTCAACAAATTTATTAATAACAGCATTAAACCTTTCCGGCTCCTCGTAAAATAACACATGGCCACTTTTTTCAAAAACCTCTAGATTTGCACCAGGGATATGTTTAGCCATATACAAACATCCGGGGTAAGCTCCACTCTTTCCTCCCGTGGTAATTAGAACAGGAAGATTAATAGAAGGTAGCATAGGTCGCCAATCCTGAGCCTGATAATCAGGACCTAGTGTAACGCCTTGCGACTCTATATTCCTCTCACTACCGGCTAGCAGAACATCGATTTCTTGGTCTGACACATCAGAATTAACAAACATCTCTCTGAGCTCCCAGCGTTTACGTTCAACTAGGTCATCAGGGGGAGGTTGGGGGTTAATTTCAGCTGGTTTATGGACTTCTACATTTGGACATTCATCTACTAAAACAACACCTCTTAATCGGTAGTCACGAAATAACTCTATATATGACAAAACCGTTCGGGCTCCTATGGACCACCCAACAAGGGTAACATCAAAAAGTTCCAGCGATTCCAATACCTGCCGAATATCCATAGCATATCGCGCCGTACGATGTCCCCAGGGTGTTTTTCCTGACTTTCCGTTCCCACGGGTATCGAGAGCGAAAACACGGTAGTCTTTACTCAGACTTTGCAGTTGCTTGTTCCACCATACCATACTCAAACCACCCCCATGAATTAGTATAATAGGCCTGCCATGACCATAAACTTCATAATAGAGATGGACACCATCATTAGCTTCAACATACCCAGAAGAATTTTCCAAATTAATTTCCTCACTTCTATTATTTCACTAGTAGTTTTTCAACGGTTTCAATTTCCTATAGAAGCCTAGGAGCTGATTAATCCTATATTGTCTATCAATTCCGGTCCCACGGGAAACGTGCTGTTGGCAAGTTCACATAGCGCTTAAGGTCTAGGGTTAACCGTGCCCCACATCCGGGTTCTAGTTGGACCACAAAATCGGAATTATCTACCGATATCTTTTGATTATTATAGGTTAATTCAAGTACTTGATGTTCTCCATAGGCACCTCCTTGAATAATTACATTTCTCGGTTGCCCAGGGTTAATATTCACAAGTTGCACATCAAGCCCTTTTGAGTCAATCCGATGAATCAAAGCAGCAACATCTTCAGGAAGCCCCGGACGTCCTCGATCCGCATCGTAATACCATAACCTACAATGCATAGGTCGGGCATAACCGGGTTTGGTTCCCCCCGTGATCATATTTACCAAATTTTCGACCCGGGCAGGGTTGTGAGGATTTGGATTATCAGAAAGTCTTGTATCTGGAGTTGAAATATCGTTCCGAATCTTCTCCACTTGTTCTCTTACCTGAGTAAGATCCTGCAGCAGGGCTTCAACTGGAAAAGAAGGATTATTTCCTTCCAAAAATTTCAACCAAGGGTTGTCCCCAGAAAGAGCACGGTCATCTGAATTCATGGACCAGTCGTAAACTTCGATCGCGCCTTTATTATAAGGCTCAGGGTGGTAATCATACCAACCATCATCTCCATGCATATGAGGATACATGGTAATGCCATCTATTGTTTTATGGTTTGAATTAACTTTTTCTAGTACTGTCCGCCAAACATCAACGTACTTCTGATCTCCTGAAAGTAATAGTGCATTACCAAACCCATCTACTGCATGGCTGACTGCATTAAGGGTGAAACTATCCATCCGACCGTGACGACGGGCACGAATCGTGTGATCCCAGCCGTAGACACCTCCCCACCATTTACCCTCGCAAGCACTTCCGATTACTCCATCTAAACCAACATTTGAGGGAATGACACCACCATTGGAGTAGGTTCGTTCGATCCAAGCATCAGCATATTCAAGAATCCAATCTCTATATTTTTTCTCTCCCGTCAAAACATAAGCATTAAATGCCAATCCAGTACAGGTCAAATTTAATGGGTGGTCTCCAGCAACATCATTATAAGTTTCAAACCTTTCGTACATTTCAGCGTAGGTCTCTTGACCATGGAGAAGATCAAACCGACCGTCCTCTAACCGATCCCCAGCCCAGTCAAGGGCTGTGGTTTTTCGGAGTATTGGACCTCGACTACCATTGAACATACTTCTTATTAACCGAAGATCAGGATCATAGTTTTTTGCCTGGGGGTCCTCGTCCATATAAAATCCGGCAAAGCGTTTAGCTCTTCGGATGTGATTTTCATCCTTTGGATCGCAGAGCCCAAGCAAGTTAAATACTACTAAGCCTTCAGCGTGATGAGCCCAATCACTATGGACAGGAAACTCTTTATAATACATTCCGTCTTGAGTGAAAGGCACTTCGACCGTTTTAGCTTCAGTATACTGTTTAATATGTCCATCTTGAGCACTTTTGGACATATCAAGAATGCTGTCTCCACCTCCTAATAGATAAATTATTGGCCAATTAGCCAGGTTTTCAATAGCATCATCGGGACCATCAAGAGCACCCCACCTCGGAACACATTCCAGAAAACCTTGATCATCGAAATACTTTTCATAAAACTGTTCAAAAGCCTGTGTTTGAAATTGGAGAAGCGCCCGTTGTAAAAGAGCCCACTGAGGAGGATCTGATGGAGTATCTATTTTGATTGAAACATGATTAGTCATAATTTAACTCCTCTTTAAAGTAAGTTAGAATGATCTGATTATGAAAGTTTATCTTGGAAAACTTATTCATTAATTGATTTTGTTTTAATTCTCCCCGCCTGTAAAGTATCTGGCCTTTCTTTTTTGCAAAAACAACTTAGTTTCTAAAACTCCTGGAATTCCTTTTCGCCCACCCAGTTTAGTACAACTTATAGCCGCAACCGCTGATGCAAACTCTGCTGATTTTTCAAAACTCCATTTGTTAAGCAAACCATAGATAAAAGCACCGTGATAGACATCCCCCGCTCCCGTAGTATCTACTACGTCTACTTCAAAACTTGGAGTAAGAAAAACATGCTCTCCGTATACCCCGACACTACCTGCTTCTCCTTGGGTAATAACGGTCACTGCAGTTCCATAGCTTGATATTAATTTTGCTGCTCCAAAAGGATCTTTCAATCCCGTAAATTGAGTAGCAAAGCTTTTTGATGCTATAAGAATATCTGTCAAACTAACTAATTTTTCGATATCGTCATCGCAAACTAGAATATCTGCATCCAAAACAACCACAACTCCAGATTTTCGAGCTAAGTTCGCAGCTGTAATAGCAGCGGAACGGGAGGTTCCATCTAGATGCAAAAACTTAGTACTTTCAATAAGCCCTTCAGGGATATCCAACGGCAGAAATGCAGACGTTGATCGTCGGTCAGACAAAATAGTTCTCTTCCCGGAGGACTGATCTACCAATATCATACTCATGAGCGAATTAACACTCGGGTCCATAATCATATGACTGGAATAAACACCATATTCATCGAACTCGTTTTTAATTAGTTGCCCTACTGGGTCGTTACCAATTTTACCTAAGAATGCTGTCGAAACCCCCAGTTTCGCAAGAGTTACCAGAGCGGTCGCTGCTTTCCCACCACCCTGCTGAATAGAGTCAACCATCCAAACTTGATCGTCCATCTCTGGTTTTGTTGGCACTACCCCTAGAAAATCTAAGCAAGCACATCCCAAACCGATAACGTCAAAAGACATATTTATCTCTATCGCTTTTGTTCTAATTGGATATCTAATGCAGTTGGTTTAATATATCTTGAAATTTAATTGCCTTGGGTTAGCAATTCTAATTCCTTGTCTTGAATCACATTAGATTAAATATTTAAAATTAATTACCTCAAGCTAAATAACAAACAATTGGTCTGTTCTTCTTTAAGAATGTTATAAATATAACTAGTCTAGCCAACTAGTGCCTATTCGTCTTACCTGTCAAGTTCAAATCGGTTGACATTAAGAGATATTGCTAATACCATATCTCGACAAGAAAACAATTACTTTCAATTTATTTTGAATCAACAAAAACACGTGGGGTTTCTATATATATTAATAACCCTGAAACCCTTTTTGGTTAAGGAAAGTTTATGTCTCTTACATCTGATGTTCAGTCTATGATGCCAGATATGGATGGTTTTGCCTATTTCCAGACTAGTGGTTTTTCCCCTAAACTTAATCCTACAATCGATGAAGTTATTCGGTGGTTACGATTTCAAAGCCGGGGACCGGCACTACCCTTTGTTTCGGATAAAATCCAGGAACTTTCACACGAAACTCGAGGCAAAGTCGCTTCCACTATTAATGCTTCCCGAGAAGAGATTGTTCTGACAGAAAATACCACAATAGGAATAAATATTGTAGCAAATGGTATTGATTGGCAACCAGGAGACAATGTATTACTGAGTACCCATGAACATCCAGGAAATCGGTTGACTTGGTACAATCTGACCAACAGATATAATGTTGAACTACGATACGCTCCCTTATACAATGATCATACCAAAACACTCGAAGAAATTGATAAGTTGATAGATAATCGGACTCGGCTTGTAAGTCTTAGTAATGTATCAAGACGGACAGGACTTAGGTTGCCAGGGCGAGCAATCTGCGATTTAGCTCATAAAAAGCAGGTACCTGTTCTTTATGACGGAGCCCAATCCTTTGGAGCAATTCCTATTGACGTGCGAGAACTTAACTGCGATTTTTATAGTTTTTGCGGCCATAAATATACTATGGCTCCGCAGGGCACCGGTGGGCTTTTTATAAGAAATGATCGCATAGAATGGCTTAAACCCAGTTGGATTGGATCTCATTCACAGAAGAGCTTTGACCATGATGGTAGTATGGATTTACTTGATGAAGCTAAAAGATTCGAATTCGCAACCCGAAGTGTACCTGACCAAGTTGGTTTTGGCAAAGCATTAGATATATGGAAAGAATTAGGATGGGAAAGGATATTTAATGGCATTGAAACCTACACAGATCTGATGAAGAAAGAACTACAAAAGATCCCAGGTGTTTCAATTGAAACACCCACGGCGTACAAGGATTCTTCGGGAATTGTTACCTTCCATATACCCGGAATTAATTCCGAAAAATTGACTGAGAGCCTTCGGGATAGAGAAAAAGTATTAGTCTCCCCTCTTGATGAATTTTCTCCTGAAAGCACCAGGGTATCAACTCACGTTTTTAATACTGACAATGATCTAGACAGACTAACCCAAGGGCTAGTTAGGATCACAAATGACGGACTAACCTAGTTCTTCTAAGACACTAGTTGTAATTCTAATTTTATTAGATTATCTAGCAGAAATAAAAAGTCCAAAAAGATCCTGAGGGGTATTAAACACAGGAATATTGGGCTGGGGGTTTTATGTCCGACCTAACATCCTGACACCTAATTAAAGGTCATTTGACTAGGGATATCCCACAAGGAACCCAATATCTACACTTGACTAGCGATGACCTTTTAGGAGGCCCTCTTGTATAGGCAACCGAGCTCCATATGTGCCATCAGGGATCCTATTGGAAGTTATTCTTACCAGGGTAGTTTTATATCTAAACGCTTACTCATTTCTATTACTGAATTTTGTTCGTTAATTCCAAATCGAATTCCTGCTTCTTCATGATGTTTTTTTCTTTGCTCTTCAATTGCTCCCGGTAGAAGTGCCTCAGAATAACCGGGGATTGGCTCGTATGATTCTCTCACATCTGTTACAAAACGATCTACTTCATTATAAAACTCGTTTTCTGGTATTACCGTCCCAATATTTATCGCCAATACCATACCACCATGGTTGGCTCCTGGCCATTTCTTATGAATATTATCCGCCTCAGGAAGTGCTGCTCCAGGAAGGGCACATCCAAGTAATGTAGCAACTGCTCCATAACCTATACTTTTAAAAAATGCTGCTGGAATCCTACTTAACAAATCATCAAACTCAGGTGATTTCTGGTAATCAGCTAAAATTCGAGTAGCAACATCCTGAACAACCGGGCTTTCATTTCCAGCCGGGATCCCAAAACATAATGGGGGATTACCAAAATAACCAATTTGGGGTTTTTGGGGATGATCATGAGCATTACCCATATTTCGATAACCCTGAACTGAGAATCCGATACATCCTGAATCCATACACATTCGGCTGTAGTGACCTGCAGATCCGTAATGTCCAATATGCCGAACAAGTCCCATGCCTAAACCAATATCTTGAGCTTTCTTGATAGCTTGTTCGGTAGCTTCTACCATGGGCCAATACCCCAGACTTCCATCCCCATCAACCGTCACCGATGTTGGAGTTTCAGCTATAACTCTCACATCTGGCTTAGGATTAATATTTCCCTCTGCAAAAGAACGTGTGTATCCGGATGCAGCTTGAACGCCATGGCTTCTAACCCCTCGGAGATCAGAATTAACTAATAAACGGCTGAGAAGATTTGCATGATGGGATGACAATCCTACCTTTTCAAAACATTGTATCGTAAAATTAAGAAGAGCTATCTCGCCGACATTAATATATTCTTCTGGTGGCTGATTCATTTAGCTTCCTTTCAAAATTGCTAGCATTTGGATAAAAAAGAAAATTATAAGAAATTGAAACTTCCTAAACATCAGACAACCATTGGAGTCTGTAAAATAGTTAATCCTAGATCACGGTATTTAGACTGTTCAGATGAATCTTGCAAGGCTAAACTTACCGCGACAGATGTATCTTGCATCTCACGTACAACGTACCTCACGCAGTCTTCAAGAGTTAAAAATGGGGGATATTGATAACTTTCTATATCAAACATTAGATCTTTGGGACCGAAAGTAACCACATCAACCCCATCAATAGCTAATTTTCGACAGTTGAGCACCGCATTAATTGACTCTAATTGTATCCATAGTACTCCTGTTTTATTCCACCAGGATGCATATTCAACACGGTCTGATTTCTCATCAATTCTATATCTTGTCCTCCCCCCCCAACTCCTTATACCAATTTGAGGATAGTAAAAAGAACTCACGGCTTCCCGAACACTAGATTTTTTTTCAACCTCAGGGACGATTATACCAGCTGGCCCCAAGTCTAAAAAGTTACCAATAAGATAAGTTTGCCGTGTATTTTTAATCCGTAAATTTACAGGTACTCCTAGTTCTCCAGCAGCGCCACATAATTCACTGATACGAACTTCGCTTTGCGGCCCATGTTGACAGTCAATATTGAAAAAATCAAATTCAACTTCCTCTAGGATTCTTTCAAGATCTTTTTTTTGAGAACACATGGGAATCCCTATGCCATTAATCATTTCACCATTTTTGATCCGGGCTTTTAAGGTTAGTACTTTATCCATTCTTAACTCACTCTCGTCCACCGTTCATTGCTTTTTTAGGACCCGAATTTGAACCGGGGTATCAACTTGAATAATCGCTTTAGAGTTATTCTCCATAAGTAGATTAAGTCTTTTTGTTTCTAGGGGCCCTAAGCTTGCTTTATCCCAACAATTAGCTCTATATCGATCAAAAACTTCAGTACTATCAAGGTAATATCGAAAAACGAAATTTGTATCGTAAGTTGTTAAAAAATTATTGTCTTTGATTGTCTTGTCAATAACCAGATCAGCAAAATAAAATTTGGTAAAATCACGCATTAATGTTCCAACAAATATTTTATCTTCCTCTGTCACACAGAAAACCTTTTGGCTTAGCTCTGTTGGGGAAGACATACTCCCTGGAAAAAAGGGACGAATATCAATGACACAACCAGAAACGGTTAAAATCCGATATGCTTCGCAAAGGGCATGCACCATGCCCTCTTGTTCAACTCATCACAATGACCATGAAAAAAGAGCAATATCAAAGCTACCGTCCCTAAATGGTAGATGAGACGCATCAGCTACCGCAAAATGACCAATTTTATCCAACCGTTTTCTATCATATGCCTGCCGCAATTCTTCTCTCGATAAATCTACAGCAGTTACTGAATGAATCCAGGAGCTAAGTCTACTAGCTAAACGTCCATTACCAGTTCCAATATCTAGAACACGGGCACCAGCAAATGATACCTGTTTCATAAGTAATCGTACTTCTCGTCGTTCTGGATCAACTCGGACACCCTTCATAATTTACTCCATTTTAGAATGCTCAGTTAGGTAGTTTTTTCGTTAATCTTGGCCCAACCGCCTGAGTCTTTAGATTCTTCAATAGCTAGTCCTGCAAGATATAATTTTGCTGCTAATTGATTCCCAGTTCGGCTCGGTTTGTTCTCTAAAACTGCTTCTATGAAAGCTGCAACACTCTCTGCTTCTCCAGGCCACCCACCAACAATTTCGAACGTTGGTTGAACCTTTATTTTTTTACCAACAGGATTGTCCATTGTTTGTAGTTTGATAGTATTTTTAAAATAGTCTAGTTGGAGTTCTCCGTTGTCTCCTGTCACGTCGATTGTGGTCTCTAACTCGGCACTGGAATTGATATTTAGGTTTATGGTACCCCAGGTCCCATCGTAATCCAAATGAACCAGACAGTTATTCTGTCGGCGCCCTAACTTACCAAATCCATCCATAACAAGCACCCGCTGCGGAAATTTTCCAATCAGGCTATTCAATCCATCCATATACCAGGGGCCTAGATGGTGAGCAAGGCACATATCTGGTCCTTCGAATTGCGCCCAGTTACTTCGGAGCTTCAATTCTAAGGTCTGTATTTTACCTATAACTCCATTCTGCACTAATTCGGCTGCACGAATCAAAGCATCTGAAAAACCCAACTCCAAATCTGAATGCAAAATCTGATCCGTTGCCAATAACTTTTTTAACAAATTTTGAATGCCTTCTCTAGTGGTAGCTAATGGGGGTTCGTAATATGCGGCCACACCAGCTTCTAGAATAGCTTCCATTACATTTTGATGAATAGAATCTGGGACAGCTACCATGACCGCATCAATTTCTTGACCACCCAATAACTCTTCGTAACTCCCGTAAATACTCACATCTTTTCCTAGCTCGTTCCTGATATTTTGTTTTGAAGCCTCACTGCAAGCAGCCGCAGAAACTATTTTTACTTTATTGCTTTGGCGAAGTGCAGGAACAAATGCCATCCGAGTCCAACTCCCGTATCCGATCAATCCTATGCGTATTTTTGACATTAATTACCTTCCATGTTCTTTTAATACTATTTCACTATCGAAAGTGGTTTTTCAATGTTAAGCTGTTGAAAACAGATAATAATTATAAATTCCACCGAAAATAGATACCTCTTACAATAGAAACCATCTTGACTAGTATCTAGGTTATATAGACGTGAAAACCGATACCTGCAATCTTTAATTAGTCTATTTTTGACTATTTAGTTCTACCAAAGCAATAAGGTTACCACAGGTATCATCAAAAATCGTCTGAAATCCAAAATCCTGTGGGACAGGACCCATAAGGAATTCAACTTTTAATTTTTTCAACCTCTCATATTCTTCAGTGATATTATCTACAGAGAAAACAATGACGGGAATTCGAGCCTTGTAAAGAGCTTTCTGGTAATCTGCGGCTAAAGATGTATCTATTGGTTCTAGCAAGAGTGTGGTCCCACTTGGTTCTTCTGGAGAAGCAACTATTGCTAGGTTCGCTTCCGGAGTATACATCACCTCAGTAAAATTAAGTACAGTTGTATAAAACAAGTGGGCTTTATCTACTTCCTTAACATAGATCCCTGTCATTTTAATTCTCATTGTTTCTTTACCTCTCAATTTCATCACACAATAGCATTCGTTGTTCAGTAACACCACTGACAAAAAACCAATCTATTAATGATTGTGGACTATACCTCCTCTTGGCTTGATAGAATCAATGTCTGTTTAGGGAGCTAATCTTTCTACAATCCAACTCTTTCCTTTTCCTTGTCGATATCTTATTCGGTCATGCAAACGTAGTTTCCGCCCTTGCCAAAATTCGAATTCTGCTGGAACGACCCGGAAACCACCCCAATTCCCCGGACACTTAATAGAGTCCTTTTTTACCTCTTGTTCAATTTCACTATACCGATCTTCTAGTAATTTTCTATTACTAATAATTTCACTCTGGTTAGAGGCAACCGCGGCAAGACGGCTTTCTAACGGTCTTGAATTAAAATAGGCTATAGATTTGCTACGTTCAACTTTCATTACTGCACCAGATATCCGAACCTGGCGACCTAATTCACGCCAGAAAAAGACAAGAGAGGCTTGGGGATTCTCGAACAAATCATGGCTTTTGTTACTTCCATAATCGGTATAAAAAACAAATCCATCTTTATCTAATCCGCGTAGAACAACTATTCGTGCTGAAGGAGTTCCTGTTTTTGAAGCAGTTGCTAAGGTCATTACATCAGGAAGTTCAATTTTTGAGTCAATAGCTGCTTGGAACCATACATCAAACTGAACGTATGGGTCATCAGCCACCTCACTTTCATTAAGACCTTCAAAAGTGTATTCCCTACGGAGATCTTCCAGGTTCATGTTGGTTTCCTTCGCATGGGTTATTACTATTATAAATTGGAAAATGAATTCATGTTTCATGTACTTGACAAAAAACCACCATAGTGCTATATAAATGCACAATCAATTTGTTAAAACCAGATAATATTAATTTGTAAGTCTAATTAGGAGGCACCGTATGGCTCGTACAGTCCACTGTACAAAACTCAACGAGGAGTTAGAAGGTTTAGATTTTGTACCTTTTTCCAATGATATTGGCCAACGTATCTATGATAATATATCAAAACAGGCCTGGCAGATGTGGATTAATCACTCAGTCATGGTGATTAATGAATACAGGCTAAATCTTGCTACCACTGAAGGACAAGAAGTATACGACAAGCACTTAGAAGAATTTTTCTTTGGTGACAGTACCGAAATGCCCGCCGGATACCGGCCACCTCAATCCGAATAATGTAACCTTTTTCTTAAGAAAATAAAGTTCCTTTTTCTATAAACTCTGCTCGAACACTAACTAACTTATTCATTCTGTTTAAGAATATATCCTTCTTGGGCAGAACCACAGTGTTGCTCTTTAGATGGAGCACTATACTGAACCCGTAAATCGGGGGTTTCGATTCGGATCCCCCCAGCTTTTTTTGACGTAAGACAGTAATCAAGGATTCCACAAACAGTTAAAGTTCGCTCTACCGGTATGGGTGAAATACCTGTTTGAAACATCTCATCAATCTTTGTCACCAAACAAGCTGAGTATGTTACTGGAGGGGTAGGTGGGAGAAAAAATTGGGTGGATTGCAATTTTGGGTTATCCTTGATACGAGCCGCAAAACAGTAATCCCCAATAGCTCCATTTAACATTAACAATGTTGTCTTAAGTCCATCTAAATGTTCAATGAAATAGGCCACAGGAGCCTCTACGAGTTTATATAACTCACCCGTTGCAAGCAGGTTTTGGGTCCGCCCATCTTGCTCTGGCAATCCTTTAGGACTATCACTACGAGACAGGGCAGATTCAAGCAATTTTTTCGAATAACGTCCACTCTCACCAGCCTTCCACACCTGATCACCCAAAACCATTTGAACTGCCTTTACACCAGTTTCTCCACCTTTACGACGCTCTATCATACATTGCATAGCTTCCAGGGCATGGTAATCCATCGCATCAGATCCTCCTACACCAATCATAAGGGCATCCTCAATCTGGCATCCATGTGGAAGTTCTAGATCAGGTAATCGCCAGGTAACTGGCAGACTTGAACCGGCTAATATTGGAAAATTTAAACGCTTAGAATCTGAAACCATTTCCTGTCCCTTTTCGAAACTGTACGATAAATTTTTGTCGTTATATATTGGTACCGAGGCACCATCTTGCTCAAATACTTTGATACACGATTTAAACATCTCGTAACGAGGATACAGTTTCTGACCCTTTTCATTATCCGGATATTCGCCATGTTCACAGATTATTAAAATTCCATCTACTGCTAGTGAATCTCCACCACATCGGAGCGCTTCGGCAATAGTTGGGTAAACTTCGAAATTAAACTCACGAGCCCGATCGATACTCTGGTCTCCTTCGGGCTGTTGATCCACATAAAGAGAAACGATCTCAACATCCGGCCTGTGCCATCGACCAGATCTTGGATACCCAACTAAGAAACGATCTACAAAATGCTGGGTGTGAGACAAATATTTATAAATTGAACTAATAACAGCAAGACGTCTCGGCATAGTTTTAATATCTCCAGAAAGTGGATTCCTCAGGTGCCGGATATACTACATTGAGATGTGGGGTTTCTATTCTAATTTGCCCCTTATGAAGACTTTCTACCCCAGCGGCGGTTAGACCAGACGTCAACAATGTCCGTTCGATAGGGTAAGTGGCTTTACCAGATAGGAACATTTCCTCCACATTATTAACCTGGGGCGAGAAAAAATTGGCTAAGGTAGTACGTTGAGGTGGCATTGGAAGGTACATCTGTGTAGACAATGGCTCTTTGCATCCAGCCAACTGTGCTGCAAAGTTAAAGTCTTCTACTAATCCATTCAATAATATCATAGTACACTTGACCCCATCTTTGTGTTGGTACGTATACGCAATAGGATCTGAAACGAGCTGCTTCATTTCGTCAATATTCGGAAAAATATTATTGAACCCAGCACGGGATGGTGTCAAAGTATGACTACGGCAAAGAGCGGCTTCAAAAAGTTCATGCGACCAGATTTTTTCGTGGTGGGCTTGCCAAAATGCATCACCCCGCCGTGCGTGTAACCAATCGACCCCTTTTTCACCCCCTAAGCGTCTTTCAACCATACTTTGGAGTGTTTCTAGAGCATGAAAATCATAACTATCGACACCACCATAGGCAACACAAACTGCTTCCTGAATTTCAGCGCCCAATGGCATATCAATAGAAGGTGTCCTCCATGTCACTGGTAAACTTGAACCAGCCATAAAAGCAAAGCCTAAATCCTTAGATGTATCATACATTTCTTTTGACCATTCCCAGTTCCATGACAAATGTTTGTCATTAAATATAGGAACTGAACGGCCTGTATTTTTAAAGGTCTTAACAATTTCTAGGAACAATTCGTACCGAGGATAAAGCCGTTGGCCTTTTTCATTTGTTGGGTATTCTCCGTGCTCTCCGACCAGGAGGATACCATCTACTTTTAATGAATCTCCTCCAAAGGTAAGTGCGTCCCGTACGGTTGAATATATTTTAAGTTGTGGGAATCTAGCCATCCTATCTCTGCTAAGATCATTTTCCTTAGTTTGATCAACATATAACGATACCAAATCCATAGGGGGATAGTGGTGCTCACCAGCCCACCCATATCCCTCCAAAAAACGATCAACTATATGCTGTGTATGGGCATAAGGATGATATATAGTAGTGACTGCCGCGATTTGAGGCCTTTTACTCATATATTAGGGGCACTCCATCTTTATAGGTTTTGGCATTATATACTAAAAATTTATGGTTATTTATTTGACCCTTCATCCGCTATACGATCGTGCTTTATTACTGACATAGCGGACGCTATAATCGAACTAACATCACTTAGATTTGAAGGTATTATTAGGCTGTTTCCTTTTTGAGCAAGGTTTCCAAATGTATCAATATATTGCTCAGCTACCCTTAATTGTACAGCCTGATCCCCACCGTCTGTTTGGATAGCTCCAGCAATTGCCTTAACACCTTCCGCAGTTGCATTAGCGACTGTCAATATAGCTTGAGCTTCTCCTTCAGCCTCATTGATTTGTTGCTGTTTTTTGGCTTCTGACTCCTTAATAACCTTTTGTTTTTCACCCTCCGCTTGGTTAATATTAGAATCTCGCATACCTTCTGAATTAAGGATAGCTGCTCGCTTTTCTCTTTCAGCACGCATCTGTTTTTCCATGGCCTCTAAAACATCCCTAGGCGGATTTATATTTTTAATCTCGTACCGGAGAACTTTCACACCCCATGGATCTGACGCCTTGTCTAATTCACTTACCACAGCAAAATTGATAGCCGACCTTTCTTCGAACGTTTTATCCAAATCTATTTTGCCAACTTCACTTCTCAAAGTTGTCTGAGCCAACTGAATGATAGCCATTTCGTAGTCGCCTATACCATAAGAAGCTCTTTCTGCATCTAATATCTGCAAATAAAGAACCCCATCTACGCCAACTTGAACATTATCTCTTGTGATACAAAGTTGTTCTGGAATATCAATAGATTGTTCTTTTAAAGTATGTCGATAACTCACTCGATCTATAAACGGCATCAAAATGTAGAAACCTGCCCCTAATGTCCGGTTATATTTCCCAAGACGTTCAATAACACGAGCCTCTTGTTGCGGGACCACAATAATCAGGTTTCTTAGGAAAATAATTACGGCAATAGCTACAACTACAGTGACTAATAGGCTATCCATTAAATTATTCCTTCCAGAACGCAGCGAGATGGTTAAGAGATAGTAACCATCTGGGTTAAATTACGCGCCCTTTACCCATAGTGAAACACCTTTAACTTGTTCAATAATACATTTCTGTCCCTGCTCAATTTCCCCATCACTTTGGTTGACAGCATTCCAATTTGAACCTCGAACTTCGACCTTCCCCGAACCACCAGAAGGAATAGATTCCATTGCCGTCCCTATTTCACCCTCAATAGTATGAATTTGCCCACCAACTTCTTTCAAATTTAACTTTTCATTAAGCCATCGACGAAAAACTATGAGAGAAATTATTGAAATTATTGAGAAAAGAAGGATCTGAATCCAAGTAGTATCTACTAAATTACTCCAAGCGAGAAACCCCACCAGGAGAGCCGAAATGCCGAAGAACAACAGATAAAAAGCCCCCGGTGTGGCTATTTCTGCAACGCAGAGGAATACCCCTACAATGACCCAAACCCACCACGTCATAATAGTTCTCCTTAATTAGCTAGAAATGTTCCTAACGACATTATCAAACTTCAAGTAATAAGCCTGTTGGAATTTCAACCATTGATTTTACTCGTTTAAGAAACTGGACAGCTTCTCTGACTTCTATCACCCTACTATCGTAACTTAGGGCCGTATACATCATCGGCTTTATCACTAATTCTCCATTTATCACAACGGGTCTCTCATCAACCTGATTTAAACCTAATATACCAACATGAGAGGGACTCAACAAGGGAGTACTAAGAATCGAACCATATTCTCTCATATCTGTAATCCCAAAACTTCCTTTATCTATTTCTGTAGGAGAAAATGATTTCGTCTCAGGCATAGAATAGTCCCTTAGTTTCCTATCAATTTTTGCAAAGGACATCTGAGCAGCATTCTGAAGAACTAATCTAATATCCTTATTCTTACCCCCAATAGAGATCCCGATATCATAGTCTTTTTTCTTTAAAATATTACCATCTCTAATTTCCGAATTTAAATTTGGGAATTCTTCCAAAGCTCCTACGACGGCCTTTACAAAAAAAGAGATTAAATCTAATAGTTTATCGTTGTTAAAATTTTCTAACTTTCTATTTTTCCGGCGTAACATCATAGCTGTACTCATATCAATCTCATTAAAGGTAGTTGAAACAGTACCCGTTTGATGTATCTCAGTTATGAGTTTAGCAAGAATTCCTTGACTCGTTGTTTTGTCTTCTGCAACAACAGGTTCTGAATTCTCAAGTTTTATTTTTGATTTACTTCCTAACGGAGTAATTTCGCTGATATTATCAGAGGTCCGTGGTTCAGCATTATGAGAGGTTAACAAAATCGCCTTTTGTACATCTTCCTTACGAATTCTTCCCCCGATACCAGTCCCTGAAAGACTTGAAAGATCAAGACCTTTTTCTTCAGCAATTCGCCGAGCAACAGGAGTAAATTTGGAATCAACTTGAGATTCATATTCCAATATTCCCACCACTTCACCAGGGCGAACGGTCTTGCCATCCGGGCATTCGATATGTACAAGTAGCCCGGGTCTGATAGCATTAATTTCTAGATTAATTTTATCGGTTTCCAACTCCAGAAGTGGCTCCCCCGTTAAAACCATTTCACCTTTCTGCTTTAACCACTTAACAATTGTTGCTTCAACGGTGCCTTTACCTAGTTGCGGGACGATTATACTGATCGACATTTTTGTAATCTCTCTAGAGGAAATCCACTTGTACTTTTTCTAATCATACCAACCCCATGTTATTAAGGTATGGAGGTTAGTCTTCAATGAAACGAACAAAATGCCCTAGTTTCGATGATCTGTCAAATCATCTCGGTCTTAAACAATATTAAAATATTGTTTTGTGTAACCAATCAAGCTCTGATTAAGCCTTAGGAATGCATAACTGTGACTCTATAACCTGCTTGACTTTTAGAAATTTATTACATTACTTTTTGCATTCTTCTTATTCATTAATCTGCATATTATTGGGGAATGTCAACTCATCTACAAATGAATTGGAGTTTCAAAAGAAATGAATCTAAGTAGTCTCAAAGGACGAACAGTAGGTGCTGCAGTATCGGGAGGACTTGATAGTTGCACTGTAACTCGCTGGCTTGCAGATCATGACGTCGAGGTTTTCTGTGTTACAGCTGATCTTGGGCAACCTGATGAAGAACGTATGGACTATGTGGCTGAACGAATGATCCGTTGCGGAGCTAAAGACGTAGTAATCGTGGATGCAAAAAACCAATTAGCAAAAGCAGGAGTAGAACTAATTCAGAGTCAGGCGATGTATGAAGGAAACTATTGGAATACTACAGGAATAGCGAGGCATATCACGGTACGAATGATTCTTCCCGAACTTAAAAAACGTGGAATTGATATTCTTTCTCACGGGGCAACCGGCAGGGGTAACGACCAGGTTAGGTTTCAACTTGTCACAAATATGATTGATCCATCTATTGAAGTCTACGCACCGTGGCGAGACCCGGAATTTTTAAATCAATTTCCGGGGAGAAAAGAAATGATAGATTTCTGCCAAAACAGTAATCTCCCGATTCAGGCTTCTCATGAAAAACCATATTCTACTGATGCTAATATACTTGGGCTAACTCACGAGGCTGGACAACTTGAGTCTATAGAAACTCCTGCTGGATTTATCACACCTGGGATGGGGGTTCATCCAGTTCAAGCTCCAGACAAACCAGAGAATTTCACAGTTCGTTTTGTCAAAGGAATACCGGTAAAGATAAATGAAGATAAAGTGGCCCCCCTAGCAGCAATTGAACTGGCTAATCTTATCGGTGGTAGGAATGGTATTGGGATCGGTATCCATACAGTCGAAAATCGTTTTGTAGGGATCAAAAGTAGAGGGGTTTATGAAGCTCCGGCTTTGTCCCTACTCGGCAAGTGTTATGAATACCTGCTTCAACTCATTCTTGACAGAAGAGCCCGTCGTACATTTGATCAATTATCAGTTGTAATAGCTGAACAGATATACCAGGGATATTGGTACGATACATCAACTCAAGCACTGCGTTCTTCCGTAGAAATTTTTAACAAACTTGCTACTGGAACAATAACTGTTGAACTATACAAAGGGAATGTGGCTTTTGTATCTGCGAAAGACGTCCCAAACTCTCTTTATTCTGAAACTACGGCCTCTATGGAAGGGGTAGGAGATTTTGACCACAAAGACTCTGAAGGGTTTCTTGGGGTATTGGGAGTAAGTGCCAGGGCTCTTAATTCATCTGGCCAAACGGACAGAATCTAAAATTTCTATAAATACGTATGGAGATCACCAATTATGTCAGAGGAATCAGAAAATCAGGTTATTCCAGGATGTGGGACGCACCACGTGGCTATTCAGTCAAGAAATTGGGATGCTTCAATTAAGTTATACCAAAATGTTCTTGGGATGAAAATTATAGCTGAATTTGGCACGAAAGAACGTAAAATTATTCTCCTTAATACTGGAGATGGCAGCCATATCGAGTTGTTTCAGCCCACGGCTGATTCTCCTCATGTGGATGACCCAATTCCTAACGACCCAGTCACCCACATCGCGTTAAAAACAAGTGATACCCGGGCTGCTACTGAACACGTTCGTAAGCATGGTTATGAAATTACAGTCGAACCTAAAACTATGGACCTTGGTGGCTTAGATGTAACTCTAGCTTTCTTTAAGGGACCGAGTGGAGAAGTAATTGAGTTTTTTGAGGTGCACTAAAGTTATTAACAAGTACAATCCTTTCCCAAACATAAAACAACAGGTAGTTTTAACAACGGTTTCTTAATTCATGTATCGGTTTATATTTGTAATATATATATATTGTATAACTAATCCTCTAGCTTCTGCTCAAGATTATGACTTTTCTGAACTTAAAACTAGAGCAGAGAGTTCTTATTTTGAAGAAACCACAAGATACCATGAGGTCCTTTCATTTCTTCAAACTTCTGTGCTCTTGTCTGACCAACTCCATCTAACTGAATTTGGCTATACAACAGAAGGAAGAAAGCTACCTCTTCTGGTCTTTGGGGAACTATGGGATGCCACTCCTGAAGAAGTTACTCAAGCAAAAAAAACACGGGTCTTAATTCAGGCTAATATCCATGCTGGTGAGGTTGCCGGTAAAGAAGCTCTCCTTATGCTGATTCGTGAGTTAGCTTCTGGAGCTCACTCTAGCTGGTCCGACTCATTAGTTCTTTTGATAGTTCCTATATACAACGCTGACGGGAATGAAAAGATCAGTCTATATAATAGACCTCGTCAACATGGTCCAATCGGTGGAATGGGACAGCGAGCTAACGCTCAGGGCCTAGATCTCAACCGAGACCATATAAAACTGGACTCCCCTGAGGCTCGGTCACTCGTTAGTCTAATTAATAAATATGATCCTCACGTAATGATTGATCTTCATACGACCAACGGTACAAAACACGGATACCATCTAACCTACTCTCCACCACTTAATCCTAATACTTCTCAATCGATAATTAAACTGCTACGGAGATCGTGGTTGCCAGAAATAACTAAAACGATCCGAACAAAATATGGTTGGGACTTTTATTACTATGGGAACATTCCAAGATCTGGTTCTAACCGGAATTATGGTTGGTATACTTTTGATCACAGGCCTCGATTTAGTAACAATTACTTAGGCCTCAGAAACCGAATTGGAATCCTCAGCGAAGCATATTCCTATGCATCATTCGAAGAGCGCATATTAGCTACTCTGGCTTTTGTCAAAGAAAACCTTAACTACATCCACCACAATTCTACCTCGATCCGTCACTTGCTAGAAAAAGTAGACCTGACAAGTGTGGTAGGAAAAAGTTTAGCCATAAAATCTCAATTAATGAAATCCTCAAAACCCGTTGAAATTCTACTGGGTGATGTTATAGAGACATATAACCCTTATAGTGGTGAAAAAATCCATTTAAGAGAGGACTTGGCCAAACCTACCTTGATGTATGAATATGGGGAGTTTAAACCAGTTGAAACGGTTCAAGCGCCTCGCACCTATTTTGTACCACCAACATTAACGACTGTTATTGATCGTCTCCGTGCTCACGGCGTATGGTTTGAAGAACTTACCGGTCCACGAGAACTTCAACTGGAAAAATTTAGAATAGATTCCACTAAGGTATCAACTAGTATATTCCAAGGTAGACGGGAACAGTCTCTTGAAGGGAAATATGAACCGGTCATTGCAGTACTGGAACCTGGGACACTTGTGGTACCGGTTGATCAGAAACTAGGCAGGCTTATATTTTATTTACTAGAACCCCAATCTGACGACGGTTTAGCAAACTGGGCATTTTTTGATGATGTTTTAAAAACTTCAAAACACTACCCTATTTTACGCGAACCGGCAGACTAGCTAACTAAATTTTAAACTATGGAGCTTTCCGGATGCCTAGACGTGTCATCCTAGATACTGATACTGGGGTAGACGATGCCCTAGCTATCCTACTTGCTTTGCGATCTCCAGAACTAAGAGTCGAAGCTATTACAGGAGTTGGTGGAAATACTCCGCTTCGCCACTGCATGCGTAACATTCTTATAACTCTAGAGGTCCTGGGACTAAAGACATTACCTGAGGTAGCTTCGGGCGAAGCTCATCCACTAGTACGCAAATTGAACTTCTCTGGCGATATACATGGTAGTGATGGTCTAGGTGAAGCTACTCTCTTGTTAAACCCAGATGGTTCTAGAACTTATCCGGACTCCTTATACACCATAAGCCCTATTCATGCAGTAGATTTAATTCTGCACCATACCTCTCAATATAAGAAAGATCTAACTTTGATTGCGGTAGGCCCTCTAACCAATATTGCCAAAGCAATTATCAAGAACCCTCAAAATATGTGTCAAATCCGAGAAATAATTATAATGGGAGGAGCATTTGAAACAGGAGGGAATGTATCGAATGTTGCTGAATTTAATATTCATGCTGACCCAGAAGCAGCCCAGATAGTCTGTGATTCTGGAATTCCTTTACTTTTCGTTCCTCTTGATGTTACTAGGCAGGCCCTACTCGATGCGGAAATCATACAGAAATATGCCTCACAGGGAGGCGCCCAAGCGAAATTTGTGTATCATAGTACATCAAAATATGTCGATTTTCACCGCCAGGGGAAAGGGATTAACGGGTGCTTCCTTCACGATCCTCTGGCTGTCGCTGTAGCAATTCAAGAAGATTTGGTGACACTGGTTCCTGCCAGAGTCGATGTCGAAACTACTGGGAACTTTACTACTGGAATGACTGTTTCCAATTTACGATGCTATCCTGGGGCCAATAAGAATGCTAGAGTAAGCATAGGTCTCGACGTCCATAAATTTCTGAATTTGTTTACAGAAAGAGTCCTAGCATGATTCTTACAGGAAAAATCGCAATAGTAACTGGCGGGGGGCAAGGTATTGGCCAAGCGATTTGCAAAATACTAGCCGAAGAAGGGGCATCAGTTATAGTAGTTGATATAGACATATTAAACGCACGACAAACAGTATCAGAACTAACTCATGAAGGTTTTAAAGCTGAAGCTACAAAAACTGACATATCAAACGGAACTGAAATTAAGCATCTAGTAGACCTAGTTCGCCAAAAATATAATCATATCGATATCCTCATCAATAATGCAGGATTGGGGCTTTTTAGATCTATTGAGGAATGTACAGAAGAAGAGTGGGATCAAGTTATGGCCGTAAATTTAAAGGGACCTTTTCTTTTATCAAAAGAACTACTCCCTATAATGAAAGCTCAAAGAAAAGGAACAATTATCAATATTGTTTCTGTCGCCGGTAAAACAGGAGGGATTGCTTCAGGTGGACCTTATTCCGTCTCAAAAGCTGGCCTTGAATGCCTGACTAAATCACTTGCTAGAGAATTAGCACCTTACCAAGTGAGAGTCAATGGTATTGCCCCGGGAATCATAGAAACACAATTAACAGCCCATCACAAACCATCATTTATAGAAACAATTCCCCTGGGAAGCAAAGGCAACCCCAGAGATGTTGCTGAAGCTGTACTATTTTTGGCATCTAGCCGATCAAAGCATATTACGGGTGAAATTCTTGATGTTAATGGTGGGTTACTAATGGATTAATTCTCCTTACATTTTTTAAATAGCTATTGAATACCCTAATTGTACCACTTCCTAATTTTCCTGTAGATATCGTAGGGAGACCAATGACCACCCCGGGCAACCTCGCTATAAAACAGCAAATAGTTTGCTGGACGATTTCTGAAAGAACAATCTGACATTCTATGATTACTGCATTATCAGAATACTTAGTTTTAGATCTCACTACTAATTTGCCAGGTCCATATTGTTCGATGCTGCTTTCAGACCTGGGAGCCAAGATAATAAAGGTTGAACCACCTAAAGGTGATCCTTTACGTCGTTTCCCTTCAGAATTCGCGAGCATAAATCGTGGTAAGCGTGATATTGTTATCGATCTAAAAACAGACCAGGGGAAAAAGTTAATAAATCAGCTAATTACTAAAGCTGATGTTGTGCTTGAAGGATTTAGACCAGGAGTTTCTAAACGCCTTGGAATTGACTACAAATCTGCTAAAACCCTGAATTCAAAACTTGTGTACTGTTCAATTTCTGGCTATGGCCAGAAAGGACCTTATAAAACCCGACCAGGTCACGATATTAATTATCTTGCTATTGGTGGCATGCTTGGAAGATCTAATCCTCCAATGGTGCCCCCCATACTGATTTCTGATTTATCATCCGGTTTGTACGCAGCGCTAGCTATCTCAGCAGCCTTAATTGACAGGGCCTCCAGAGGCAAAGGCAACTATATCGACCTTTCTATGACTGACTGTATTCTGTCTTGGATGTCCCTCGATTTCGCTAGTGTATTTAATGGCTCTCATATAAACGAACAACCAATTCTTGAAAATATCCCTCATTATGGTATTTTTAAAACTTCAGACAGTAAATTTATTAGCATTGGTATCGTCCATGAAGATCATTTTTGGATACAACTATGCGATATTTTAGGTCTAGATAGTTGGAAAAATTGGCCCCTTAGAAAACGTCTTGAGGATGACGCAATGATACGTGAGAAACTCAAGAATATTTTTGCTACCAATTCATGTGAAGAATGGAACATCCTTCTTTCTCAGGCCGATGTTCCATTTGCCCCTATTTACGATCTTGACGAATTAAAGGAAGATCCTTATATAAAGTATCGAAAGCCCTTTTATAGTCTTTTTGCATCAGATCATACAGAAAGCCACCAAATTAAGCCACCATATCGAATGTCCCAGTCTGATGACATCGTGCCTCTTCCACCTCCTACCCAAGGGGAACACTCTCGTCAAATACTAGCGGAATGTGGCTATACCGAAGATGAGATTAATCATCTCATTCAATTGGGAGTTATACACGAATCTATGAACCATAAAAGTTAGGCTTCCAAAGGAATTACATAGAAGACGATGAAACAGAATCCTAAGAAGATGACTTTAAAATATAGAACCTACTATTAAATTTAAAATAGAAGCCAATTTGAATGGACCCACAAAGTGAAAAAGTTACCTACTCGAATTTTAGGACGTACTGGTATGCGCCCAGCAGCATTAGCGATGGGAGCGGCATTCCTGCATGAAAGTCCAGATGCGATCGCTGGTATACAAACTGCTCTAGATCTTGGAATTAATTTTTTTGACACTTATCCTGGCCACAATGAGGAAAAGTGGGGAGAGGCTTTATCAGGAGTTCCCCGATCTTCGTATTATCTTCAAGCTAAAATTGGCACCCATCCTAAACGAAGTAAAGACTTTTCTGGGGAAACTACGAAGTGGAGTTTAGAGCAAAGTCTCCGCTCTCTCAAAACTGATTATCTCGACTCAGTCTTGGTGCATGATCCACCAGATATTGAAGTCACATTACGTAAAGATGCTGTATTTGACACTCTAATAAAACTAAAAGCTCAGGGGGTAGTAAGAAATATTGGGCTGGGAGCTCGACCACATAATTGGCATGTAGAGTTAATTGAAAAAGGTATTAACGACTTATCTCTGACCTTCTTAGACTATACGTTGATAAATCAATCGGCTGCTTCTACTATCTTCCCTTCAGCAAGGAGCCATCAAACAGGGATTATTCTTGCCAGTGTGCAAGGCATGGGACTCCTCACTGGATTGGAACCTGATAACAAGCGAGAGCGTAACATGCACCCCGGGTGTGAACCTTCTGCTCATAAAATTTGGACATGGTGCCAAAAAAATGGTATAAATATCCGTCACCTGGCAGTACAATTTTGTATGGCAGCACCAGTTAATAGTATTGTCATGGTCGGTCCAGCAAATGTTCAGCAGATCCGCGATGCCTATGAAGCTGCAACGGAAAGTATTCCATCTGAACTCTGGACAAAATTTGAGCAAGACTTTGGCATTTACCCCGGGATGGATAAAAATATAGCATAATTAAAATAAAGTTCTTGTTTACTGACTAGTTTTTATTTAAACAAAGGGAATTCTTTTTTTCATTAAAATTTTTACTAAATCTAACTAAACCGGTTTAATATGTCCTCATTAACATTTTCACCTCGTGTCCCCGTTATTGATGCCAATATATGCGTAGGCAATCATAATACGGGCCCTTCTCCGTGCCAAACCCCGACCGAATTACTAGCCGAAATGGATATTTTTGGTGTACAACGTGCAGTGATTTATCATGCCCAAGGGGAACATATTAGTCCGACGGATGGCAATACCATGCTAGCAAACTGGCTTGATAAGGATGGGCGATTAATTCCTCAATGGGCTGTTATGCCAGTAGAAGTTTCAATAAAACAAATCGAAGATCTGTATGCCCAAGGTAAAGCCAGTTCTGTCAGGTTGCATAATACCCATGGCAATCTTCCTTTCCGGCCATGGGGTTTTGATAATCTACTGTCTTTTTTGTCAGAAGTAGAAATTCCTCTATGGATACCTCTAGTGGATGTAGATCTTAATGACCTTGCTATAACCTTAAATAGCTATCCAACAATTCAAACTGTACTTATCGGCGCACATTACACACATAATCTTGCTGTCCGCAATTTACTACTGGCCAATTCTAACACGGTCTTGGAGCTCAGCAGATACGAACCGATCGGGGCAGTGGAAGATCTTGTAGATGAGTTTGGTGCTGAACGGTTCATCTATGGCTCTTGGTATCCACGGTACGCTATGGGACCGATATTATTCTACCTACACCATACCCGGATCAGTGAAGAAGATTTAGCTCTAATTTGTGGTGGCAACACAGAACGGCTACTTGGATTACACCGGAGGGATAATGATTGACGGAACAAAGGTGATTGATTTTCATGGTCACGTGGGCCGTTGGGAACGGTACGGGATGACCGAGGTTGATAACCCCGAAATTATGTTATCTGCCATGGATGCAGTTGGTATTGATGTCGCATGTCTATTCCATATATTCCACCCTGATGGAACCACTGGGAATGATTTGACAGCAAAATTTGTAGCTCAAAATCCAGACCGTTTTGTAGGTTTTGCTTATGTTTCTCCAACCATGCCGGATCGTATGATTCAGGAATTAGAGCGGGCCATAGACAAGCTTGGCTTCCCTGCTATCAAGCTCTACCCACCATATACCCCGTGGCCTTTTAACGAAGAGCCTTGGCACCCGATTTATGAATTTGCCGAGGAACGAGGACTGTCGATAATTTTTCATACAGATCATTTTAAAAATAATCGGCCTCGTTATTTTGAAGAACTGGCTCCACAATATCCCCATGTTAATTTTGTTTCCGGCCATTCAGGAAATGTCCCCGAGGCACGTGCCGAAGCGATTGCTGCGGCACAGAAATATCCGAATGTATACTTAGAAACTTGTTCGACATACCGCACCCCGGGAGTCATCGAAGAACTTGTAGAAAAAGGAGGAGCTGATCGGGTTCTATATGGATCCGACATGCCCCTAATGGATCCTAGGCCTCAGATCGGTAAAATTATTACTGCGCAGATCTCTCTTGAGGCGAAACGGATGGCACTCGGTGGTAATGCTGCCCGCCTGCTTAAATTATAGTAATCGTAGATCGGACAAATTAATCTCCGGAGGCTAAAGTGTTTTTTGCTCAAAATGAACTTCATAATGTAGAAGAATTGTTAATCAATCCTAATGGGGATGGCAAAATATTTTCGCGTGTTCCTAACAATATCCGGACCAGACTAAATGAAAATGCACAAATTAATGCTCTTCAGACAACAGGGTGCGAAATCCGTTTTAATCTTGAGGGTCCACAAGTTACTATCACACTTCAGAGTCCTGAGGGCCCCGCCCTTGTTGAGGTATTTCAGGGTGATTTCTTCAGTACAATTCATACTATTGACTCAACTCCTACAAGTATCCAAGTAGGGCATCCAGATTCTCAAAAGTTGATGCGCAATGTCACTCCATCCAATGCTAGATTTGACACAGAACTCACCCGAATAGTCTTACCATGGCGACCATCAATAAGACTTCTAGAAATAGAAGGAGACACCTCAAAACCTAGATCAGATCAGACTCCAAATACTCGATATTTAGCCTACGGATCATCCATCACTCATGGAAGCACCACTATTCGACCAACCGGAACTTATCCATGTCGAACAGCAGAACTAATGGGTACAGATCTTTTCAACTTGGGCTTTGGAGGTGGAGCCCATATGGAGTCAGAAATGGCAGATTATATCGCCCAAAGATCTGATTGGGATATAGCTACACTCGAGATGGGGATCAATGTAGTAGAAAAATTTACTGAAGAACAATTTCGTCGTGCAGTCCAATATTTTGTAACAACTATTGTAGAAGCACATCCGAATCAATGGATCTTCTGTATTGACATATTCCCATGTATTTATGATTTTATCGGTAACAAGAAAGTAGAAGTTTTCCGCTCTATAGTTGCAGAACAAGTTCGGGAACTAAACCGACCAAGGCTCTTTCATATTGGAGGAGATAGCCTGTTAAGATCTAATACTGGATTAACAACTGATCTAGTGCATCCAGGCCCTGCAGGTTTTGAAGAAATGGCACACAATCTTGCTGATATCATCCGTAACCAAATAACCTAACTTCTTAAAATCAAGTTATTAACTAGACCAGATAAGGAGTAATATATGGACACCATTCGTGTAGGGGTAGTTGGTGCTGGCACCAATACAGTCGCCAAACATATACCTGAACTTCAAGCTATTGAAGGAGTAGAAATAGTTAGTGTGTGTAATCGATCTCCTGAATCCTCTCAACGGATAGCTAAACAATTTGGTATACCAACTACTTATAAGACATGGGCAGACCTGATTGAAGCAGATGATACTGACGCTATCGTTGTAGGTACCTGGCCTTACTTGCATTGTGCGACTACTCTTTCGGCTCTTGCCTCGGGGAAACATATTCTTTGTGAAGCTCGTATGGCGATGAATCTTGAAGAAGCTCAACTCATGCATGATGCTGCTCAGAGTAATCCGGACCTTATTGCTCAAATTGTGCCTTCACCTATGACTTTGTGGGCTGACAAAACAATTCAACGCCTAATCAAGGAAGGATATACCGGAGACATTCTTAGTGTTGAAGTCAGAGCCTCGGGATCCGATTTTATTGACAAAGATTCTCCGATACATTGGCGCAACAATTATGACCTAAGTGGAATGAATATTATGAGCATGGGGATCTGGTACGAAGCCATGAGACGATGGGTTGGAGATCCTCTAAGAATTTTCGCCCAGGGTAAAACTTTCACTAAAATGCGAAAGGATAATGATACTGGTGTAATGCGAGCCATCAGGGTCCCGGAACACATTGACATCTTGATGGATCTAATTTGTGGAGCTCAAGGATACCTTAAAGTCTCAACTGTCCAAGGACTAGCTAACGAAAATACTGCAACAATCTATGGAAGTGAAGGTACTATCCGTATGGAAGATGGAAAACTCTACGGTGCACAACGCGGTGAAACCACTCTTAATGAAATAACGATTCGGCCTGAAGATCATGCTGAATGGAGAGTAGAACAAGAATTTGTCAACGCTATACGTGGAATAGAAAAAATAACCCATACTCCGTTTGATATTGGCGTTAAATATATGGAATTTACCGAAGCCGTAAACCAGAGTATGGCTGAAGGGAAAGCGATATCTATCCCTCTCTAAAAAGGACCAGGCTCTCTTCCAAAGGCCGAGAAGTTACTCGGATATAATATCGTCTACATAGGCAAGTAATTCATCGCTCATATCTGCAGGGGTAGAATTATTAATGATAGTAAGATCTGCCATCGCTATGGGACCGCCTTTTTCGATATTTTCTATTTCCGTATGGTCTCTGACTCGGGCTTGTTCCGTTGTAAGAGGACGCATACGATAATTGGGGTCCTGGGCAGCATCATGTAACCGTCTCTCAAGGCGCTCATATCGTGACTGGGGGGAAGAAAAAATGGCGACCACATGTAGGCGGTTACCAAACGTTTCCTGCAATATTTTGTATTCTGTCCATGAATAAAGGCCATCAATTACGACATTTTCCTGTTTGAGGGATTCCTTAATAACAGATAGGGAAAGTATGGCAAAAGCTCCCATACCATGTTTGTGTCTCAATTTTTCCCGCATTGCTTTCTCATTCTCAGGATTGATTTCCTTGCTTTCTTTTTTAAGATGCTCAATGGTAACTTGACCAAATCTTATGTGGCTCCATCCTCGCTCAATTAAGCAATCTGCCGCCGTTGATTTCCCCGACCCTGTCATGCCCACGATCGCAATAATAATTTTCATGTTGGAAGTTTTCGCAAGGAACTTAAGTAAAAACCTAATATCGAATGGTTGGAATATATAGTGACAAATCTCTACTGTCAAACTTGTTGTCTAGAATAGATTGTCCTTGACGATTTGGTTAATCTCGTTTTGTTTAGTGTGCTTCATTATTTTTAAATTTCTTACGTTTTAAGATAAGTTTATTTAACGCAAAAAAACCCCCATGAATAAATCCATAAAAGAAAATAGCCGAGATAGGTTTCAACTAGAAACTGAATTAGCAAGGGACTTAGGATTAGTTGCAGCTACTACCATTATTGTGGGTGGGATCATTGGATCTGGTATCTTTGGTGCTCCTGCTGATATCGCTGCTGCCGTGGGATCTCCAATGCTATTCTTGTTGGTCTGGATGCTAGGTGGACTCCTCTGTTTTTCTGGGGCACTCTGTTTTGCTGAACTCGGGGCAATGATGCCGCGTACTGGTGGTATTGTTATATACCTTAGAGAATCATATCCTCCCTTTGTTGCTTTTCTATATGGCTGGACCGAAATTACTGTGATATCTCCGGGAGCACTTGCAGCTGTGGCTATGATATGCACCACATACGTCGGTTATTTCATTCCTGAAATTTCTATTGAAAATATCCTTTTGGAAATAGGCCCCGTGGTGATCTCAACCCAACATCTTGCCATCTTCACTATACTTGGGCTACTTGGGGCAGTAAATTACGTCGGAGTCCGCTTTGGCGGCCTAATATCCAACATGTCCACTTTTGCTAAGATTGCAGCTTTATTAGGGCTAATCTTCCTTGGTCTGATGGGTAGTGGATCGGTGGATCATTTTACAAAAGCCAGTGCTTCAACCAAAGAAATTAGCCTTCTAGGAGCTTTGGGAGTTGCAATGGTGGGAACTCTATTTTCCTATAACGGATGGTACAATACTAACAATGTTGCTGGAGAGGTAAAGGATCCTCGCCGGGTATTACCCTTAGCTATAATTATTGGACTGAGCTTATGTATGTTGATATATTTAGCAGTTAACTGGACATACCTATATGTAATGGATATAGATGAAATAGCGGCTTCAGAACGTATTGCTGCCGAGGCAGCCGAAAGGCTTATAGGACCACTGGGAGGCTCACTTACCTCACTGGCTGTTATACTAGCTACATTGGGGACCCTTAATGCGAATATTCTGTATATGCCAAGAATCGCCTATGGGATGGCTAGGGAAGCTCTTTTCTTCAGGTGGTTTGCCCAGGTCCATCCACAGTTTCGAACACCTTCACGAACGATAGTGACCCTAATACTGTGTGGAATGATCTGGAGTCTGGTTGGTAATTTTATGGAGATAGTAATGGCTGTCATGTACGTACTATTTGTATTTTATGTATTAGCCGTAATAGCGGTCTTTATTCTGCGCCGCCGATATCCTGAAAAACCCAGACCTTTCAAAGTTTGGGGCTACCCTATTACACCGTTATTTTTTATCTTTGTTTCGACTGGATATATTGTTTCAACTGTAATTTTTAATTTTAGCGAAGCGTTGCCAGGGGTTATAGTTCTTGTACTCGGGGTCCCTGTATACTTTCTTTGGTTTCGACGTTACCTCTTAAATTCATGAAAGTTTATCGGATCCTCAAAAGTATAATCTTACCGAAATATAGTATTCTTAGCGAATACTATATTTAACTGATGAAGTATCAAATCCTATACTAGAGGAGTTTTTCATGTCGAGAATGAATGGTGGAGAAGCACTTATCAAATCTCTTCACAATAATGGAGTGGATGTTGTTTTTGGTTTGCCAGGTGCAGGGCAATATGAAGCTATCGATGCCATATACCAGCAGGAAGGTATTAACTACATTACCACTCGTAACGAACAAGCTATAAGTTACTTGGCTGATGGCTATGCACGAGTTAGTGGAAAACCTGGAGTTGGTCTTGCTGTGCAGGGGCCAGGTTTTTACAACACTACCGCAGGACTGGCAACAGCTTATGCACAATCTTCACCAGTCTTGTTAATTACTGGAAATCATCACCGCGTTTCTGTACCCAACAAAACTGAATATAATAGTTTAGATTCTTACAAAGCCTACTCCAAATGGGCAGGGCAAGCGAAGACTCCAGGAGATATACCGAAATTGGTTAACGAAGCTTTTCGTCAACTTAATACACCCCGTAAGCGTCCAGTAATTTTAGAGATCGCACCAACTGTATTTTCTGCCGTAGATGAAGTTCAGTTACTGGAGCCAGAAACTATTACTGCAAGATCTGGTGATTCCCAACAATTGGAACAGGCAGCAATATTGCTTTCTAAAGCAGAACGTCCGCTAATTTGGGTCGGAGCTGGAGCTGGGGAAAGTGGCTCATCCATCCAAAAATTAGCTGAACACTTAGGTAGTCCGGTCGTGAGTAGTAGAAGTGGCAAAGGTATTTTGTCAGACCAACACTCTCTTTCATTGGGAAGTTTTGAGCCTCGCTTTAAACCATTAGCAGACCGTATTGATGATTGCGATGTTATCCTTGCTGTTGGCATCGGAGCTGACCTAAAAGAAAGATCAACATCTCAGAAAATAATTCGAATTGATGACGATCCAAATGTAATTGATCTTGAAGGAGATGAGTCGCTTGGGATTCTTGGTGATAGTAAACTTAGTCTAGAAATTATTTTAGATCATGTAATAAAAACCACACGATCTCTAAAAACTACCGATGAGGATATTCAGGCAATAAATAATTATCGTTTTGGGCCCTCAGAACAACTTGAACCTCAATGCACATTAATGAATGGTATTCGAGCTGCAATCCCGGAAAATAGTATTTTGATAGCGGGAATGAATCAGATGGGATACTACAGCAGAAATTACTATCATTGTTATAGTCCAAGAGGCTATCAAACCTCTTCCCACCACGGAACATTAGGTAGCATATTTCCAATTGGTTTAGGCCTCAAGCTCGCCCAACCGGATCGTCCCGTTATTGTAGTATCAGGAGATGGTGGATTCCTATATAATGCACAAGAAATGGCTACAGCAGTAAAGTATAGTATCAATACTGTTATTATTGTTTTTAATGATAATGCTTATGGTAATGTGCAGCGAGCTCAGGTAGAGGAGTTTGGTGGTCACGTTATCGGTACTAACTTACATAATCCAGATTTTGTTCAAATGGCTGAATCCTACGGTGTGAAAGGAATCAGAGTTGAAGACTATACAAAGTTAGAGGCTGCAATACGTGACGGAATCAATACACAGGCTCCAATCTTAATAGAAGTACCCGTCGGCCCATTAGAACGAAAATACTAGTAACTTATATATTAGGAATTCTCCAAATCTGATGATATTCCTTGGGGGAAAGTCTATTAATCAATTAGAGCTCATGCGGGACATCGCCACGCCAAATTAAAACTTTTCTGTTGCAGTATGGCCACGCCCAAATCCCAATACTGATTAATATTTTGGACTGAATGAGAATCATCACCAGGAACAACCGAAATTCCCATTTTCTGGACCTGGTCAAGCAAGGCGTTAGAGATATAAGGTTCAGATTGGCCTTTTTTCAGGGCAGCAAGATTGAAATCCATAATTAGTTTCCGTTCTTGGATTATTTTAAGATTCCGTAAAATTCTTTGCCATACCTGAGGTTTAACTAAACGATTATGGTAATCTGAATCGAAGATACGAATAAGATCAAAATGGCCAATTACTTCAGGTGAGACTTTCCTGATTAAATCATACTGTTGATCAAAATAGGCACAATAGAGTTCATCTAACCCTCCTGCAATCTTGGCTGCTACATGATAAGCTTCGGGGGTGGAATCAATTAATTGGCCATTTATATGGTGAACTGATCCTACAATATAATCAGGTTCAAATTGTCTCCGAACCTCAGGAACCCAATCTTCATATCCTGGATATGCCTCGGCCTCAAATCCTACTATTATTCTAATTTTTGAAGCATATTTATCTTGTAATCTTCGGCAGGTGGCTATGTACCCAGCAAAGCGAAACTGTTGATCTACCGCACTCAACTGAGCTTCAGCTTCTTCAGGATAACTCAGCTCATCCTTTTCAGGTGGCATGTGTTCGGTAATTCCTACCCATGCGTAACCATGCCTGATATATTCCCGAATAATATCCTCAAGAGTATCTTCGGCATGAGAGCAGAACTGCCCACTATGACCACCATGAACCGATACACGAAGTGGGTTGGAAATCATTTTTAACCAATTTCCATATTAAACAAACTTACTGATAAATTGTTATTGATCACAACCTATTTCTTAGGTTTATGCCTTCTCAAGAAACCTTAACACGCTGGACCCGCTTCTTCCCCGCTCTAAGAATAAGGGTACCTGATTCATCAAGATCTTCTGGATAAAAAGTCCGTGTAATGGAAACTACCCGTTCCCCATTGACGGAGGCACCACCCTGTATAATCAATCTTCGCACTTGACTTTTTGAATCCCCTAATTTAGCGTCTACAAATAGTTCTACAATATTAATACCTGATTCTAGCCGCTCTCTCTGGATAACAGAGGTTGGGACATTTTCTCCACCATCCCTAGTTCCACTAAAAACACTTTGAGCACCGTGTTTAGCTTTCTCTGCTGCTACTTCTCCGTGAGTCAACTTTGTTGCTTCATAGGCTAAAATTGCTTTGGCTGATCGTATCTTGTCTCCCTTTAAACCACCTAGTTCGCGAATCTCTTCCATCGGGAGAAATGTAAAACGAGACAATAACCCTTCGACATCCCTGTCATCAACATTAATCCAATATTGATAATAGTCATAGGGACTAGTCATTTCTGGGTCTAGCCACAAAGCTCCAGCAAGAGTTTTTCCCATTTTCTTACCATCAGAAAGAGTTAAGAGAGGTGAGGTTACTGCCTGAGCAGAAGCACGTTCCTTACGTCGTATCAAATCAACCCCAGCAACAATATTCCCCCATTGGTCATCTCCTCCAAGCTGCATCGTACAACCATATTTTCGGAATAGCATTAGAAAATCGTAAGCCTGAAGTATCTGGTAGTTAAACTCTAGAAAGGTTAGTCCTGTTTCCATCCGTAATTTGTATGCTTCGGCAGTTAGCATTCGGTTGACGCTAAAATGTTCTCCAATTTCCCGTATGAAACTTATATAATTTAGTGTCCTTAACCACTCTGCATTATTGACTAATAGCCCTTTACCATTATCGAAATCAAGATATCGACTAAGTTGCGATTTTATCCTGTTGATATTTAAATCGATAGCCTCCATCGTTAGCAGAGGGCGAAGTTCATCTTTTCCACTTGGATCACTTATCATTGCTGTCCCTCCACCTACTAAGGCGATAGGCCGGTGACCGCAACGTTGTATATGAGCCAAAGTCATTATCTGAACTAAGTGGCCAACATGCAGGCTACTTGCCGTCGGATCAAAACCAATATAACAGGTTACGACTTCGTCTTCGAAAGCCCCTTTTACAGCCTCTTCATCTGTTACTTGGGATACAAATCCACGTTCTTTTAATATCTCAAAAGCACTAGGCATACTAATTAACTTTCGCTACTTACAGAGTGATAGTGTCTCCTGTTCTTGATGATTCGTATATAGCAAGAACTAGCGCGAGTGACTTTTTAGCCTCTTCACCGGTTATAAGAGGCTTTCCCCCAAAGCGAACCAATTGGATCATATCCTCAATAACATTTTGGGGACCATCGTACGAAAAAGAATCTTCTTTCAATTCGTTGGGGAGATGCCACGTATCAATACCGTTGCCAGATGTGGTTATTAACCCCTTAGTGCCGTGCAGTTCCACAGCTGCCGGAATAGTAACCGGGCACGTTGTAGTTCCCAAAATCATTCCGACTGCCCCACTCCTGAACCGAATCATAGCCATGCCCAGGTCTTCCGTTTCGATATCATGATTGAAAACACCAATCTGGCCTTGTACACTTTCTACCGCCCCCATGTACCAGACCAATAGATCAATTTGATGGACCGACTGATTAATTAGCGCTCCACCACCATCATATTGCCATGTGCCATGCCAGCCCTCATAATAGGCATCATTCCTGAACCACTTTAACCGGACCTCCCCTAAGATCATTCTACCAAGGCGTCCCTCGTCTACAGCCTGTTTAACTCTCACATTTTCTGCCATATAACGAGCCTCAAAATCAATTGCCAGGATAACTCCGGCTTCATGGCAGGCATTAATCATTTGATCAGCACGATCAAGTGTTACCTCGATTGGTTTAGTTGTAATGACATGTTTACCAGCCCTTGCAGCCTCTATCGCAAAGTCAGCATGGGTTCCACTAGGAGTCATAACATTTATTACATCTATATCACTTCGGTCGAGTAATTGCCTGTAGTCTTTGTACCATTCAACACCGTATTCGGATGCCGCCTTCTGACCACGCTCTTCATTAAGTTCTGCGACTGCTACCAACTTCGCACCTTGTGTTTCATGAATACAACGTGCTCGCACATTTCCCATTCCAAGTCCGATCACACCGAAGCCAACAGTCTCGGATGCCACGTTAATCACTCCTTTGAGTTTTAATTTGGGAACTACTCAGATTTTAACATTTCTGCCAATCAAATACTGGATCTTATATCATTCATTCTTCTAATCGACCCGAACCTACGGTAAGAAATTCACCAGCTAACAATTCGCGAAGTATCTCTACTTTGTCTCCTGTACGCCTGTGTAAATCAGCTAAAACTTCCTCTCCAGCCAGCTCATCAACACAACCAACATGTTCGACATACTCAGCGACAAAATCGTCATTCCATTCACTATCAATACTAGCGGTTATATAAACAGAAAAGGTTTTAATGGGCATCGGATAGTCGTCAGGGATCATAACCTGAACATCACGAATCATCTCATTGACACGAATTGATTGAACACTCTTTTCCTTTAGTTCGCGAATCATATCGTTGAGATCGGTGAATGTAAGTTTCATTTAAAAAACTCCTTTGCGACCACGGATGCTATACTAGATTTAGGTAGACCAACAAAACAGATAACACAGGAAAGGTTCCTACTGCTTTGCAACTGGAAAAATGGTAAATCTCTTGGTAGATTAACACAGGACTAGCCTACGTTTTATACGGCGTTTTGTCAAGGGGTTTTATAGCTTAAAATTAGCCCGATTCCTCCGGAATAAAATGCTTCTCTGAAAACTATTTTACCCATGAGTTGTGAATCGATTATTGACAGAATCACTATAATTTTCTAGTTTCATCTTATATTGATAAAATTATTCTCTGAATAGGTTCTCGGCAAAACCTAAGGGTCAAGACCTGGCGATCGAACACTCACGATATGTAGTAACTCAGAAGGAACAACTTTCATGCTAGATGAAACACTCTGTCAGGAATATCCAAAAACTCGATCCCTGAAGAATGGAAAACAGCTCACGGTTCGTTTACTGGAAGCTACAGATGTTGAAGCTCTGTATATTTTTTTTCAATCCATATCTCGAGAAGACAGAATCTTTCTCAAAGATGACATAAGAGACAAAACTATAATTGAAGGATGGTGCAACAACATTGATTGGGATGTCGTTGTCCCAATCGTCGCCATTATTGATGACAAAATTGTAGCAGAGGTGTCGTTACATCGGGAACGGCGTGGATGGAAGAGCCACATTGGGAAACTTCGGTTAGTTGTCCATCCAGACTATCGAAGGCAAGGATTAGCAATTGAAATGATCAATGAGCTAATTTTTGTTGCCCTTCACACTGGATCGATTGAGCAGCTGAATGCCGAGTGCATGATAGACGCTCAGCGTGGTGTTATATTACTTTTACAACTTGTTGGATTCGTCCAACGCGCCATTCTCCCAGACCAAGTTCGGGATATCGAAGGGAAGCATCACGATCTAGCCCTTTTATCTTATACTCTTAGAGACCAAGAAGATTTCCCAGCTTTAGATTAGTAATGGTCCGCCCTCCAAGCCTCGACCCCAATTAGGTATATCACTATTATCCCTTGAGAGCTCCGATTGTGATGCTACGGACGAAATAGGGTTGAAATATGAGAAATATAATAATCATGGGCAACGCTGAAACAGCAGCACCAGCCATAAGTAGCCCATAATCTGTATAATACTGATTCTGTAAGGTATTTAGCCCAATCTGTAAAGTCATCATTGAAGACCGGTTAATTACTATTAAGGGCCATAGAAATTCATTCCATACTCCCATAAAGGTAAAAATCCCAAGGACCCCCATGCCTGGCTTTGCTAGTGGAAGAATAACCCGCTGAAAAACTCCCCATTCACCACAACCATCCAGGCGAGCTGCCTCTATTAGTTCGGTCGGCAAGGTTTGCAAAAATTGTTTCATTAGAAAAATGGAAAAGGGCATTATTAGTATCGGGACAATAAGTGCCATATAAGTGTTAATCCAGTCTAACTTTACGATTAGAGCATATAACGGGATAATTGTTAACTGAGTAGGAATAAACATAAGGCTAATCACCATCCAAAAAATTGCCTGCCTACCTGGAAATCGTTTCTTGGCTAATGTGTACCCAGCGAGTGTGCCTAACAAAACATTAGATAGGGTCACAGTAAGTGTAACTATAAGAGAATTAGACATCCATGTCAGTATCTGGGAACCATTAAACAAGTGAATAAAGTTGATCAGGGATGCTGGTGATGGAATAAGATTGGGAGGAAAAGCAAGAACAACCGATGGCGCTTGTAATGCGGTGCTGATGATCCAAAAAAGTGGTGTCAAGGTAAGGCCAGCAAATAATAAAAGTAAAATATAAGATATGTAACGAAACACTCTAAACCTTCCAAAATTAATATTCTATATCGGTAGATAACCATTTATACTGTAGCACAGCTATACAAGCTAGACCGACAGAGAGTAAAGTTGCTTCGGCTGCTGCCTTTCCAAAATCGAAGTATTCAAAAGCATCTACATAAATCAGGTAAACTAGAGTAGTAGTCTCATAGTTAGGACCTCCGCTTGTCATCATAAGCACCTGAGTAAACACCTGAAATGACACGATAGTACTTGTAACTAGGAGATAGAGTAATGTTGGTTTTAGTAACGGTAGTGTAATCTCCCAATATTGCCGCCAAGAGCTAGCACCGTCTAATCTAGCAGCTTCATAATAACTAGAAGGAATACTCCCCATTGCTGCTGTAAGGAGAACTATAGCTGCACCATGTCCACCTATAATTGCCATAAACATTAAAGAAGGCAAGGCCATCTGGGGATCGCTAGTCCACAAAAATGGACCTAGGCCAACCAATGACAAGATATAGTTTAACAAACCACGGGCCGGATTAAATAACCAGAGCCAAACTAAAGAAAGAATAGCTCCCGAAGTTACCACTGGTATATAGAAAGCAGATTTGAAAATTGCCTGAGCCCAAGAAGTTTTTAATCCAAAGATTACATAGGCGAGGAATAATGAAATCACCAAACTGGCCGGCACCACACCGCCAGTATATATCATTGTGATCCCCAAAGCCTTCCAGAAAAGATCATCGGACAACGCATAAGAGTAATTACGTAAACCGGACCAGATTGGTTGGCCTCCAGGGAAATAATCTGCAAAACCCAGCAGAATCGTTGCCGCCATAGGTAGAAAATTAAAAACTGCAAAAAGGATAAGAGGAAGAATTAGGAACAAGTAGGCCCAACGTTCCTTTAAAATGGCCTGTATCATTAAACTCCCCTTAAATAAACTACCAAAAATTAATTAGGGTTAGCCAACAGACGTCGCTCGATATCGCGGCGTATATATCGGTTACCTCGCTTTGTTAGATCATCAAGTGCTTTCTGAGGCGTTAGCTGCTTTGACATAGCCGCTTGAAAGGCACTTAGTGTCATATTAACAAGCGGGATACCATATCCCTGAATAGCATCTTTTGTTCCATACCGGGCCACTCGAAGAATATATTGTTGAAATGGATCTTGTGACCAGACGTCAATAGCTGAATAGCGAGTGGGTAGAGTAGAAAGAGCATAGGCAGCTTCACGTTCATGCTCTGTATTAGTAAGAAATTTTGCCAGCTCAATAACTAAAGAACGTTTCTCACTGTCTTCCTGTCGGAAAACACATGGAGAATCTGCGACTACAAATGCCCCGGGTTTAATACCAGGCAACGAAGGGTACATCATGGGGTATAATTCTATTATATCATTATCAATAACGCCAGTTTCCAGTGCACGTTGGTGTGCCAATCGGGTCCCGTGGTATGCGTGCCTCATTGCTAGATTCCCAGAATTCCACATATCAGTAATATCATTGCTACGGAGTCCGGCTGAACCTTGAGGAATTACCTGGTGAGCATGTTCTAAGTCTACCATAAACTGTAATGCCCTAACACCCATATCACTATTGATAACTAGACTGTCCCCAGTCTCATTAAATTGACGGGCACCGTGTCCCCAGAAAAAAGGAAGCTGGTCCTGCTGAGGTGAACTTCGTTGAAACGGCATTGCAAATCCATACACATCAATTTCACCATCACTATCTCGATCGAAAGTAGTTGCTTTGGCAGCTGCAAGGAATTGATCGAAGGTCCAGAGCCGATCCCCTTCCTTTGGCAATAAATGCATAGCCTTCCGCTCTTGAAAGATCCTGAGATTGGCCATCATATATCTATTACCACCAATAAAGGGAAGGAAATAATGTTTCCCTTCGTATTCGCTGAAACTATAAAACGCTCCGAAGTCTTCAATGTCAGCTTGGCTAATGTGATTATCGAATGGTTCAAGCAGGCCAAAACGAGCGTATTTTAATGCTATCCCGGAGGTACTAATTAAGATATCTGGGGGGCGACCTGATGCAACAGCAATATCTATCTTCTGAAATCCATTGGTCCAATCTAAAGTTTCAATGTCAATTTTAATTTTCTTAGTAGGATAACGAGCCTTAAAGTCATCAGCTACTTTGTTATACCAATCTTTACGCGTATATTGAGCTCGTTTGGGATCATCGAGAGATATCCCATCTAGTTCATGACCTGTTATTCCGATCCAATAATCTTGCGTCCAAAGTGTTATCTCAATTTCGTTATTTTCTAACGATTTATTAGAATGACAGGCGCATAAAAAAACAAATCCTAAACCGACCACCAAGCCAATATTCATTGCAAAGTCTCTTTATTAAAAAACCTAATTGTTATAATTATTTAACAAAAGTCGAAGGCCAATAAAGGATCTCCACTTGCACAGATTTCTTCCATACCCGATACTTGGGTTGATACTTGTTTTACCTTTAGAAAAAAGAGGGAAATAGAACTAATTGGTAGCCCAAAGTAAAATTTTATGATAAAAGGCAAGATCATAAAGTTCTGCAGGATACGGACAATATCCATAGTTTTTCTCGGAGAGATTAGCACCAGATCGACTACTAGCTAAAATACCTGTTTTTTTTAATTCCTATTTCGAGTCAACATATTTACTTAGAGACCCACTCGATCTGTGTCAAATGATTCTAAATTATGCTTTATATCACGTATAAATCTGGCAGCATTAAGACCGTCAATAAATCTATGATCAAACGACAAACTCATAAACATTATTGATCGTATAGCTAAAGAATCATCAGTCTGAACCACGACCTGCTTTTTAACAGTTCCTGTCGCTATGATTCCTGCTTCAGGTTGATTAATTATCGGCGTACCAAAAAGTGTGTCCCACATTCCAGGATTACTTAAGGTAAACGTGCTACCCTTAAGATCATCTGGAGATAATTTTCGGTCATGCGCTCGTTTAGCTAAATCATAAGCCGATTGAGCAATCTTTAAAAAACTCTTTTCATCTGCATGACGAATGACCGGAACAACAACACCCTTTTCCAATCCAACAGCTAAACCCATATTGATGTGTTTCCACTGAAGAATTTTGTCACCTTCCATGGTAGCATTCAGCATTGGATTGGCCTTTAACGCTTCAACAATTGCAGTAATGAAGAAAGGTGTCAGTGTTAACTTAAGCCCCGTCTTCTGCTGAAACTTATCACGAGCCTGTTCCTTATATCGAACAACATGTGTCATATCAACTTCTGATACTGACGTCACGTGGGGAGATACTTCTTTACTCCTAACCATATGATCAGCAATGGTCTTTCTTAGTGTGTCCATAGTAACGATTCTTGCATCCTCAAATCCAGATTGGCGGGATATGGAAACGTAATCCGAAGATTCATCTTGATCCGATCCTGGTTCAGGTATTCTGGACATTCGGCGTTCCAAAAACAAAAGCAGATCATCACGGGTTAGTCGTCCATCTTTCCCAGTTCCGGGGAGAGATTCTAATGTAGCTATATCAATCTGCTCTTCCCTAGCCATTCTCATTATCAACGGTGAATAAAAACGCTTAGGAGCTGCATCTTCATCCTCAGTTTTATTAGAACTAGTTTCTACATCTTCCAAGAATGACTCAGCGTCCTTCCCTGCGGCTTCTAATGGCTGACTATCCATCTTAACTTGAGATTCTTTTTGATCTACTATTTCTGGTTCTATTTTTTCTCCTGTATCAATTATTCCCAACACGGAACCAATAGCTACAGTCTGACCTTCTGGGATCATAATTTCTGCAAGAATTCCACTTTCTATTGCTGGTATATCTGTATCAATTTTATCGGTTGTGATTTCTACAACGGATTCATCTCGTTCAACCACATCACCAATTTTCTTCAACCAACGAATAACTGTCCCTTCCTCAACACTTTCTCCCAACTTCGGCATTACAATATTCACGTTCTTTTTCCTCTTTTATTTTTGTCAATACGCAACAAGATCACGAAGTGCATCAGTAATCTTTTCTGTATTGGGAAGAAAATAGGACTCCAAAGGAGGACTAAATGGCACTGGTGTATCAATAGCAGCCAATCGTCGGATAGGAGCATCAAGATACTCAAAAGCTTCATCAGCTATCATTGCTGCTATTTCACCTCCATACCCACCCGTTAGCGTATCCTCATGAACAACCATGACCCGGTTTGTTTTGCGAACTGATTCAAGAATAGCTTGTTTATCATATGGTAACAATGATCTTAGATCTAGAACTTCGACCTTGATTCCGTCCTTAGCCAAATTATCGGCCGCATCAAGACTATGAAAAACCATCTTGCCATAAGTGATGATAGTAGCATCGTTGCCTTCTCTCCGAACTATCGCTTCTCCTATGGGCACAATGTAATCTTCCGTAGGCAGTTCCTCTCTGATTCGAGGTAATCTATACAAACCCTTATGTTCAAAAAAAAGAACTGGGTTGTTATCCCTGATAGAAGCTTTTAGAAGGCCTTTTGCATCGTAAGTAGTTGCTGGAGTGACTACTTTGAGACCAGGAACCTTACAAAACCATGCCTCTGGATTCTGCGAGTGGAAAGGGCCAGCATTACCGATAGCCCCAGAAGGACACCTCACTACCAACGGTACTGAGGCACCCCAACGGTAATGGGCTTTTGCAACATTGTTGACTAATTGATTGAATCCACAGGCTACAAAATCTGCAAATTGCATTTCAACAACAGGCCGCTGACCCATTAAGGCCGCACCCATTGCAGCACCTATAATCACAGATTCAGCGACAGGAGCATCAATTATCCGGTTCTCACCAAAGTCATCAAGAAAACCCTTGGTAATTTTAAAAGCTCCACCGTATACACCAATATCTTCACCAAGACAGAAAACATTAGAATCCCGCTCCATCTCTTCTCGGAGCCCGGCAGAAATTGCTTCCAAATAGGTTACAGGAGGCATCCAATTTTCCTAGTTTTAAGTTGCGTAAACACCTTCAAGTGCATCCTCGGGTTGTGGCATGGGACTTTTTTCTGCAAAATCAACTGCGTCATCAATAACTCCAGTAATTTCCTTCTTAAGTTGATCAATTTCTTTATTGGTAAAATATTTTCGTTCTTGCACTAAGTTTTCGATTTTAGCCACAGGATCGTTCTGCCACCCCTCTTCGAGTATCTCCTCGGGAACATAAAATGCATCATCATGTTGAGCATGTCCAAGAAGCCTAGTGCAACTAGCCTCTATTAAAGTTGGACCACCCCCGTCCCGAGCTAACTTTACGGCTTCTCTCGTGGTTGTATACACAGATTCAACATCTGTGCCATCAATTAATTTTCCAACCACTCCATACCCTTTAGCTCGATCTACTATATTTTCACAGGCATACTCTAGTCGGGCTGGTGTTGAATATGCAAATTTATTATTCTCTACTATTAGCACCATCGGTAGTTTATGCACAGCTGCAAAATTTAATCCCTCATGGAAATCACCAATACTTGCCCCACCCTCGCCAATATAGGTTAGAGATACTACTCCTGTTGCCTGAATCTTGCTAGCTAGTGCTACTCCAGCAGCAACTGGAATATTGGCTCCCAGATGACTGATCATTCCAACTATATTAAGATCCATATTGCCACAGTGCATGTTGCCATCACGTCCACCTGTGGGTCCATTAGCCCGTCCTAAATATTGACACATCATATCTCTAGGCGTATGGCCTCGTAGAAAATGAGCCCCTATCACCCTGTGCATCGGAACAAGAACATCGCCCTCATCCAAGGCATAAGCGCTTCCTGCAGCGATAGCTTCATGACCTGCCCCAGCATAAGCCGCACCAACAAGCCTACCCTGTCGAAAAAGTTTATAAATCCGTTCTTCAAATTCTCTTTGAAGGCGCATTGTATAGCATAGAGTTTGGTAATCTGCTTTAACAAGCTCTTTATGTTTGATTTTGGATCCTCTATTATCAGCTTCTGGCACTGTTGGCAAAACCTCAACTTTCCTTTAGCCTGCCCAGTTAAATTAATCTCTATTTTATCATATCTTCTGTAGTAAATTGGAAAGATTAGTTTCCTCAAAAGACATATGAAAAACTTCCCCTAGGTGATGGAGTACTGATGTTGAAACTTCTTCCGTCAAAACTGCTCTTTCTAAGATACTTTCAAGTGAAACAACTGCTCGGTTGTGAATACCGCATGGAACAATTCCCTCGTACATATTTAGATCAGGATTTATATTGAGGGAAAATCCATGCATCGCTATCCATCTGCTAACCTTCACTCCTAAGGCCGCCACTTTACCATCCCCAACCCAAACCCCCGTTAATCCTTTCGTACAGTGGGCCTTAATTTCAAAGTCATCCAAAACTCTTATTATAACAACCTCCAAGTCACGCAAAAATTTGAAAACATCTCTATACCAGACTGAAATATCAAAAATAGTGTACCCAACTAATTGCCCTGGTCCGTGATAGGTGATGTCTCCTCCTCGATCAGCCTCGTACAAAGAGATCCCCCTGGATTCAAGTTCCTCTTTACTATAGAGCAGATGTTCCCGGGCCTTTAACCTACGGCCAATTGTGTACGTAGGAGGGTGTTCTATTAGTAGGAGCACATTGTCGATCATACCAGAACGACGTGCGGTAAGCAGACTCCTCTGAAGAGACAGAGCCGCGCCATAATCCATTGTGCCGACTCGGACAACCCAGCAAGGCAGCACCTGCCCTCCTCATCCACGGCAACCCAGTTTTTACACAGCCCTTATACGCCGCCAAAACTAAGGATTAACAGCCATAATGTCAAGGTTTTTCTGTCCCAACTAGCGGACCGTAAAACTCCACCCGACGGTCCTTAAGACGATCTAATTCGTAAACCTTGGCAATATTAACGATATGTTTTTCACGAGCACCAAGAAGATCCAAGTCTCCATAAATAATCTCCTCACTGGAGGAGTCCCCTTCAGCTACTGTATGCCCTTGGAAATCAATAATTTTGCTCTGACCTATAAATTGGGTACCTCGTTCTGTCCCAACCCTATTAATAGCCATATAATTCACTCTATTTTCGAAAGCTCTCGTATTTATAACAAACTGTGGGTTACACTCTGCTCCAACTGGCCAGTTAGTAGGTAAAACAATTAACTCTGCCTCCTGTAACATCATGATTCTTCCACTCTCTGGAAAAGCTGCGTCATAACAAATGTTAATACCAATCTGACCAATTTCCGATGGGTAAACCCCAAAAGGCTGATCACCTTTGGACAAAAATCTATCTATTCCTAGATAAGGCAAATGGATTTTTCGGTAACTTGCGATCAACCCGTTGGGGGAAACAAATGCCGCTGAGTTATATATCCGTGATTGATCTAATTCGAGAAAGCCCACAATAATATGGACATTGTAGTCAGAGCAATATTTCCTAAGAAGTTCAGTTAAAATCCCTGGTATTGGCTTTGCATATTCTTTTGCTTCTTTGAGATCATCAAAACAATAGCCAGTCAAAGCGCATTCAGGAAATACCACCAAATTGACGCCCTTCTCAGCTGCGGTTTGAATGGCATCAAAAATCTTACCTAAATTCTGCACTGGCTTAGCTATTTGGGGATCCATCTGGACTCCAGCAACCCGAATCTTTTCTAGCATATTTTTGTCCTGTTTACAATAACACACTGGTGAAGCAAGGGTCGAGGAATATAGCTATAACCAAATTTAAAGCCCTCAAGGCCAAAATTGAGGGAAACACAAAACTGGTTGATATTGTTTTGCTCTAAACCGTCTTGTACGAAGGCATTGGGCTTAACCCTGAAGCATTAGGGTGAAAAAGACGAGTCAGGTGCGCTTCTATTACTCCACGGTTAAGATCAGGACGTTCCATGCATGCCACTACTAGTTCGTGATCTACTGATTCTGTCATTTCAGCAATTGCCTTCATTCGGTCAATAGAATTTATCATAGCCTGTTTGATAGGAATACGCTCAGGGAAAATATCAATGCCCATATGGCCTTTATATCCATACATCTTCAGAGCGTACATGCCCGCAAATATTTGTTCTGGTGATACTATCCCAACCTGTAAATCTTGATCGTAGTTGCCTAAAGGCTGGCTATTCCAGTGGGTATGAGCTAGTCTACCTTGTCTAAGGATTCGACTAAGTGCATACGGAAAATCCTCAAATCCCATAAGAACATGTCCAAGTTCCGGATTAAGACCGACAATAGCATGGCCTTGTTCTAATAACTCCCTATTTCCCTCAGCTTGAAGTCTTTCGTCCACATTCTGAGCCATTAAGATCCCATCTGTTGTATTTCTATAAATATTATTACCTCGCGGCTCATAGGGTTTTGGTTCTATGGCAGTTCGAATGCCAGGAACACTATCTAAAGCTTCAGCTAAGCCTTCTTCAAATAGATCCCACATTCTATAGAAATCCGTTCCAAAATTTAACTCATAACCATCCCCACCAGGCCATACTACCATGAAGTCGGTCCCCAATTCCTTATTTAAACGAAGGGTTTTAATTACCCGATCGATGGCCGCCTGACGAGCCGATGGAACCGGTGATGAAAGCGATCCAAATTCAAATTCTGCATCCCAAAAAAGGTTAGGAATTACCGTGATTAATCGAACACCAGTATCCTTTTCTAATTGCTGATAGAGGTGAGCATTATCTTCATTTATTTCATTAGGATAATGTGCCTCTATCCCACAAAGTCCATATTCTGATAATTCACCTGCGATTGCTAATCTTTCCTCAATAGAAAATGGTTCTACATAAGCCTCGTGAAAACGAATCTGTGATGGAGAAAAAAACCATACTCCAGCCGAAATCTTGAGCTCAAGAGAAAAATTGTTAAGGTGTTCGACAAGTTCAGGACCCCGCCGGATGATACTTTGATCTCTTAGATCTTCAAACATCATTCAATTCCTTGATAGAGAACAGGGTTGATAAAATGAATATGAGTTCGGTCGACGAACGTATTTTCAATTATAGATCTTATTTTTGTAACTGTCAAGTTGACATGAAGATTCAAAATCAGAGCTTGACAAAATTTGTAAAACCCGAGTAAGTTTTGTTTTCACCATGCAAACTATCATCCTTCTCGTTTTTTAAAAAGGAGTTTCCCGTGCGTGTTGTCGTAACTGGTGGTGCTGGTTTCCTCGGATCTCATTTGTGCGACCGGTTGCTAGCAGATGGCTATCAGGTCGTAGCAGCTGACAACCTAATCACGGGTCGCAAGATCAACATTTCTCACAACTTAGAGCATAAGAAATTTTCCTATCTCCACACTGATGTTTCAGAAAGCATAAAAATTGATGGTCCAGTTGACTTTGTAATGCACTTAGCTAGTCCAGCAAGCCCAATTGACTTTGAACGTATTCCAATCCAAATTCTCAAAGTAGGAGCTATGGGTACCTACAACGCCCTCAATCTGGCTGAAAGTAAGGGCGCTGGATTTTTGCTTGCTTCGACATCGGAGGTATATGGGGACCCATTGGTTAATCCACAGCCTGAAAGTTATTGGGGTAACGTTAACCCTATAGGAATTAGGGGAGTTTATGATGAGGCAAAGCGTTTTTCCGAAGCATTAACAATGGCCTATAACCGTAAGCAGGGACTTGATACTAGAATTATAAGAATTTTTAATACCTACGGTCCCCGAATGAGACCTGGAGATGGTCGAGTTGCTCCATCTTTTATAACAAAAGCCTTGAGTGGAAAGCCATTGGTAATATTTGGCAAGGGACAACAAACTCGAAGTTTTTGCTATTATAAAGATCTTTTGGAAGGGATGATTCGACTAATGGCCTCTAGCGAACACCAGCCTGTAAACATCGGAAATGAAAATGAAATTACTATTCTCGAACTTGCTAAAACAATCATCCGGCTGTGTAACTCAAAAAGTGAGATCATTTTCCAAACACTACCCGAAGATGATCCCCAGTTAAGGCGTCCAGATACAACTAGAGCTCGTCAAATATTAGACTGGGAAGCAAAAATATCTCTGGAAGAAGGTATGAAACAAACAATTGAATATTTTAAGGCTTGCAGCGGAATAAATTAGAACTAACCAAGACTACTCTCTAATAATTGCTATATCAGAAACTTCAAAATTCCACTATAAGTCTATAAGGATTAGCTTTACACCATGCCTACGGCTCTGATAACCCATTCTGACTTTCTTACTCATGACACTGGACCATTTCACCCTGAACGAGCTGATCGCTTAAGGTCAATTCAAACTAGACTTGGGATATCCGGTAATAAAAATACAGAGCAACCGATAGCTAGATTGAAGTACCTTAACCCAAGGCTAGCTAATGACTCCCATATACTGGCTGTCCATAAAGCTTCATATGTCGAAGCTATTCCAGGCTGGTGCAAGGATGGTTATACTAAACTCCCTACTGGAGATACTGTAATTTCTCCAAACTCTGAGATGGTAGCCCGGCTGGCTGCAGGAGCTGTAGTTCGGGGTGTTGATGCGGTTCTTTCAAAAAAGTATGACAATGCTTTCTGTGCTATCCGACCTCCTGGTCATCATGCGGAATCTAACCGAGGAATGGGATTCTGTATTTATAATAATGCTGCAATAGCAGCTCGATACGCCCAATCAAATTATAATATTGAGCGAATAGCAATACTAGATTGGGATATCCATCATGGAAATGGAACACAAGAAATATTTGAGGAAGACCCCTCAGTTTATTATTTTAGTATCCACCAGTCCCCTCTTTATCCATTTACTGGCGCCAAATCAGATCGAGGATCAAAAAAAGGGAAAGGATATACACTAAATGTTCCCGTTTCTGCTGGATCGGGAGATGAAGTGTTTATAGAGACTTTAAATAACCTAATTCTTCCGAACATGAGAATATTTAAACCGGACCTCCTGATCCTTTCAGCTGGATTTGATGCTCATGTAGATGACCCACTTTCTGGGACGCTAGTTACTGATCAAGGATTCCAGACCATGTCAAAAATAGTACTTGATTTTAGCAAAAACCAATGTAATGGTCAAATCGTGTCAATACTTGAGGGTGGTTATAATCTTGAGGCCTTAAGTCGTTGTGTTACAGACCATGTGGGTATAATGGCTTCGTGAAAAAAATAAAAAACCCTACTCACAATTTAAATGATGTATTGTTCCTAACCGAAAATATCAGACTTAAACTGAATATTGGAACAGAAATATCTATCATAAATAAAGAATAATAGAGAGGAAATTTTTCTTATGCAGTACAGGCGGCTGGGGCGAACCCAATTAGATGTATCTGAAATCTCACTAGGAACGGTAGAATTGGGGATGGAATATGGGTTAAAAGACAGGAAAGAATCGAATATACCAACTGAGAAGGATGCTGACTATTTATTAAACCATGCTATCGATTCTGGGATAAATTTTATTGATACAGCCTCGCTGTATGGTAATAGTGAAGAAATCATCGGTCGTTCGCTCAATAAAACTCGCCGTTCTGAATATATTTTGGCGACTAAATGTTTGCACCGACTGGATGAAGGACTTCACTATAAAGAAGCCCAAAAATCTATTGTAGAATCAATCAATAAGAGTCTATTGCGACTTAAAACTGATTATATTGATCTTCTCCAAGTACACGGACGAGATAACTTACAAGAAGAAGTACGGATGATTCAAGATGGTCAGGTTTTGGAAGTGTTAGAAAAAATTAAGAAGGAAGGGAAAATTCGGTTTATCGGATATTCCTCCTATAGCGAGGAAGCAGCTCTGGAGATTATAAAGGATGGGAATTGGGATACCCTCCAAATTCCGTGCAACATTCTAGACCAACGTTATCTCAAGAATGTTATCCCCGCAGCAAAAAAACATCGCCTAGGTTTAATTATAAGATCTGCACTGTTGAAAGGCGCTCTTACTAGGAAAAGTCAATTTATTCCTCCCAAATTAGTTCCTCTAATTGAGCATATAAACCACCTTAGAGAGTTCCAAACAACCACCCCATACAGCCTTCCTGAATTAGCCCTGCGCTTCGTACTCTCTATTCCTGACATTTCTACCATTATTGTTGGGGCAGATAGGATAGAATATCTAAAAGACGCTGTCTCAGTGTCAGACGGCAAGGAGTTGAAAAACCAAATTCGCAATAAATTGAGGAATCTTACGCTCGATGATCCATACCTCCTCAACCCGGGAAATTGGGAAGTAGATTGACTATTTATCTGACGGTCAACTTCCAAACAAAGATAACTCTAACTCATTGTTCGGAACAACCCAATGACTTTTCCTAAAATGGAAACCTTGTCTGTAATAATCGGGATCATTGTCGAGTTTGCAGGGACTAGTTCAATATGTTCATCGCGAGGATAGAATTTTTTAACCGTAGCTTCATCATCTAACATAGCTACAACGGTTTCACCAGTCTCGGCTACTACTTGCTCTCGGACTAAGACATAGTCTCCATCTATTATACCATCTTCAATCATACTATCACCCTGAACTTCCAGGGCGAATATATTTCCACTTGATTTCACCATATTTATAGGAAAGGTCAGGTATTCTTCAATATTTTCTTCAGCCAGAATTGGAACACCAGCAGCCACCCGACCAAGAAGAGGGACCTGTATGAAATTGTCAGCTTCTGTTCCCGATTGATTCTTATTAGCTACCACAATTTCTATAGCACGAGGCTTCATTGGATCACGCCTAATATAACCTTTTCTTTCTATGGCCCGCAGATGATCATAGGCTGCCCGGGTACTGATCTCAAATTGCTGGGCAATCTCTCTGACACTGGGCGGGTAACCTATCTTTTCAACTTTCTGTTGGATGTAGTCAAAAACGTTTTGCTGTTTGGCAGTTAATAGCTTCATGTCCAACTCCTTATAAAACTTACGGTAGTTATACACGGGGAATATAAACATAAAAACTAATTTTAGTTAGAAAAGTACACAACATACGGTTAGTTGTCAAGTTAATTTGTTTTTAAAAAACCCATTAATAATTACGACAATCCAACAGATAAACTTAGATCCCCAAAAATAGATATATACTTCCGGAATATTTTATTATATTTTTCTACTAAATGGACTTTTGATGCACATGGTAATAGGAGGCTGTGATGCCGGTCAATAAAATGATCGAAACAATGTTGGAGGAGTTACGGCAAATAGCTGATACCGAAGTACATGTTGGTAAGCCAATACATATTGGCGACAGCTACGTTGTTCCCGTTTCTAGATTATCGCTTGGGTTTGGTGCTGGAGGAATTGGAGATGAAGCTAATCACAAGACAGGGGCTGGTGGTGGGATATCGGTTGAGCCCGTAGCATTTTTGGTAATCCAAGGAGACCGCGCTCAACTACTTCACATGAACTCGCCCAATAGTCCTATGGGTAAACTACTTGATATTGTGCCGGATGTAATAGAAGAAGTAAAAAGGTTTACTAAGAAGAATAGTGACTAATAAACTAAAGGTGCCACAGTTTTTGAGATTAATGCGATAGCCACAGTACCCATTCCTACCAGACCCGTGCCACACGCATAGCCTGCAACTAGGACTGGGGTGTACCGCATCCATTTTTTTCTGCCGAATTTTCTAACCATATAATATCTTCCGACAACGGCACCGAAGAACTGAGGAATGAAGGCGTGAGGCACGGTACCCACGCTGGCGATCATCCCAAAAATAAGCATGACCGGCAGATTAAAAGCAGCAAGAACCCCATATATTATTATCCCAAAAGCAGCACCTCCCACCATGTAAGGGACATTCAAGGCTTCAATTAAATAACTAGATTCAAACCCAGAGTCGCCGGTACTAGAATACCAGAGAGCCTGCATTGTAGCCTGCTGTTGCCAAAACTTCTGTGCATAAGGATAAGCCTGTGATGGAATAGGGCCAAGCCCCCAAACAAAATGCCAAAATAGCAGGCTACAGACCAGCAAAATTGGAATCATAAACAGCTCAGCTTTAAATACACTGGAGAATCGAGTTCCCGTCAATTCAACTTCTCGGAAAGCCTGTGCTTGGCCTCCGTAGTTGAAAATAGGTATAGGAGCAAACCATATATCTACTCCCTTATAACCACTGAGAATGAAAGTTGCCTCTTTGATAAGGGGGAATTGGAGGTCAGCACCAGTTATCGCTCGTAATCTGGCACTAGCGTAAGAACTAAGCGGGGTATAAATGAAACCGTAAAAAATAAAAAACAAGACAGGAAATCCTGGCACAAGACGCCAACTTAGGACAACATAACCGATAGTTAATATTAAGAATGAACCGAAGATAACCGATAACGGGAAATCTCCTCTTCCAGTGACACCGTTGGTTTTAGATAAACCAGTGGGGGGGCTTTCAATCTTTAGAGTTCTTTTCCGGGCTATAAAGCTCCACAGTATACTTGAACCACCAATCAATGCAACAGCAAAACCTGTCCCGATCCGCACACTCATCCAAAAATCGATGTCATTCACCAAAGTAGTTTGGATAGCATCCATTCCAGGTGACCAGGAACGGAGGATATTAAAATCGTACAAGAAAGGGTTAAGAATTAATGTAAGAATTGCCCCGATTGCAGATCCGACGACAATCCAAAAGGGTAATACAAACCCTGTCAAAACCGGCCCAAGACTTAATTCAACGGCCATTGCGGCTGCTGGCAATATATTCTCTGTATTACGGGTCAGATCAGCGAAAGGGATAGGAATTAATGTAATTGGTTCGGCTAGTAATGCGCCTGTCACAGCAGGTATGCCAATATAAAATCCACCAAATATAAGACCTAACATCGCTCCTATACTGAATGCTTTCCACCGCCACGATTCCTGCCCCGCAGAACTTTCTGCGAGGGCAGTAGCGCCTTCAGCTTGGATCGGTGCCAAAGGGAAAGGAAGTTTTTCAACATCCGCAGTCACCCGAAAAAGGCCATAACCTAGAGTAAATGCGCTAGCTCGATTAAAAATATGGAGCACGGCCACAAGAAGTATGGGAACAACCCATTCCCCATGTAGAAGTGTTCGTAATATGATCGCTTCGGAATCTGCACTAGGTGATATCCAAGATGGAACCTGATCATCAATACCGAAGGCTCTAGCACCGGAAGATTGGACAAAATACTGATACCAGATCAATTGGGCAAAAGGTCCGCCAGAAAGTGCCAAACCTACCCCTGCGGTGAGGGTAGCTGCAACATAATAAAGCATATAAATTTCTTGCCGACTAAGCCTAGTAAAAGACCTCCGAGCTACTTCGATAAACAGGATAATTGTTGTCCACTCTGCTGCTGGCCCTAAACTTTGACCGGCTATCAGATTCAGATAGATAGAACCTGGTATCATAAAAACGCCAAGGAAAATGATACCAATAACCGTTTTGAGATTAAAACCATCCTCAAAACCGGTTGGGTGGTCCAAGGACTCAGAAGTGGTTAATTTATCCTTTATTAGAGTCATGGAGACAACTCTTTTAATGAGATTTCAACCCGGATTTTCTAGCTGATTTACTGCTTAAGCCATGTATCCGTAATGGTAAATACCTGCCCAGAAGAGAGGAGATTATCTTTGGAGGTTCGAATCAACCTTAACCCATCAAAACTAAAGTTATTTTCGTGTGGTTGGTTTTCATCGGTAATGAAAAAAAACATGTCTTTTAAGACGCTCCACTGACCTTTTTGAATATAGACCGAAACAGAATCAGCTACGATCATTGAATCTACTTGGCCGTATCGACCATCGGGATTTAGACGAAGAACCCCACGGATCGTAGGATGAATCAACATATCTACGACCGTATTACTAGAATCTTGGAGGCTTATAGCCCGACTTTCTAATTCATAATTTCCTACAAGAGGCTGAGCAACATTGTAGGAATCCAAAACTCCTTCACTACACCCCAAAAGGAGAATGCAAGACCACGCACTAATTGAAATCAGTCGTCTTATCAATTTAGCCCTCTCCGTCAGGGAGGCTCTTTTTAAGCAGAATTGCTTACAAGCAGATTAGATCCAGCAATTTATTTTGACTAAATTTAAGTGAAAGTCGCAGATATAAACCCTTGTGATTATAGGGAAGGTCACACCAACCGTCAAGTTATTCCCCAATCTATGGCTCATATATTTTGCTTGACCTTAATAGAAGTGAGAGTTAAAAGTGTTGTAGAATTTGCTCTATCTTAACCACTAAAACCACGGACTGGGATTAGTCTTGCAATTTTACTGTGGGCAAATAGAGTGTAACTAAAACACATTATCAGATTGGAGCCCTGATGTCAGTGGTTAATGTCGGCATCATCGGATGTGGCAATATTAGCAATGTTTATTTTGAAGCTGCAAACAAATTTGAAATTTTTGATATTGTAGCCTGTGCTGACCTAATTCCAGAGAGAGCAGAAGCTAAAGCTGCTGAATTTAATAATATCGAGCCCCGTTCGGTTGAAGCTATCATGGAAGATCCTGCTATAGAGATTATTGTTAATTTAACAATTCCAGGTGCCCATGCTGATATTGCATCATCTGCCCTACTAAATGGGAAGTCTGTCTATACTGAAAAACCAATGGCAATCTGTAAGGAAGACGGAAAAAAATTACTTGATTTAGCTATTACCGCCCCAGGATTGATAGGTGGGGCACCTGATACTTTTATGGGAGCAGGTATCCAAACTTGCCGGAAATTAATTGATGATGGATGGATAGGTAAACCTGTTGCTGCTACCGGCTTCATGTTAAGCCCGGGGCATGAGCGATGGCACCCGGACCCTGGATTCTTCTATCAGGAAGGTGGAGGTCCTATGCTGGACATGGGCCCATATTATATTACAGCGCTAATTAATCTGATGGGACCTGTTGTAAGGCTTACTGGTGGAACCCAGATTTCCTTCCCGGAACGAATTGTTAGAAGTCAGCCATTATATGGAAAAAAAATAACTGTTGATGTTCCTACTCACGTGGCAGGTATTTTAGAATTTAAGGAAGGAGCTATAGGAACGATTATAACCAGTTTTGACGTCTGGCATCATGAAATGCCCCGTATCGAAATATACGGTACAGATGGCTCTATCAGTGTCCCAGATCCTAACTCTTTTGGTGGCCCCGTGAAACTTCGCCGGGCTGGGGCTGAAACCTGGAATGAAATGCCTCTAAGTCATAATTACGACGAACAAAGCCGTGGCTTGGGTGTGGCAGATATGGCGTATGCTCTGCGTTCAGGACGACCACATCGAGCTAACGGGAAACTAACGTATCACGTTTTAGATATCATGGAATCCATCCACCGATCGGCAGAGTTGGGACAACACATCACCTTGGAAAGCACTTGTACGAGGCCTGAACCTTTACCACTGGGACTGGCACCCTACACCCTAGATCTATAGGGGGGAAGACATTAATGGATCAACATCCAGTAAAAACAATATCGGACCTCCTCCCGAGGCTCGAAAAATTTTTGGATCATTTGGAATCTTTTCTTGGAAAGTTTGCTAACCAATATTTTACGGCTTCTGAAGATTTTTGTTCGACATCGATTGCTTTCCGTTGGAGGAAAAGAGGCACCCAAGGATTTCTCGAACCTATTATTCATCCCGACTTAGTAAAATTGGAGGATCTTATAGGTCTGGAACTGGAATTGGAAAAGATAAACCGAAATACAAAACAATTTGTTGCTGGAATGCCGGCAAATAATGTTCTTATCTGGGGAGAGCGAGGAACAGGCAAATCCTCGGTAATCAAAGGACTTCTACATCGTTTTTCTAATAAGGGCCTTCGGATGATCGAAGTCCGGAAACAAGACCTCTTAGATTTACCGGAAATAATTAACTTAATCTGGGAACGTCCGGAACGTTTTATATTATATTGTGACGATCTTTCATTTTTTGACAATGACCCTTTGTACCTTGAACTCAAGGCTCTTCTCGAAGGCAATCTTTCGGCCCGACCTAACAATGTCCTGGTATATGCTACATCGAACCGAAGACATTTGATGCCAGAAAAACTATCGAATAACAACCCTAGATTTAGTCCTGATGACGATGAGATACACCCCCAGGAAACTGCTGAGGAGAAGGTTTCTCTAAGCGATAGATTTGGGTTATCGATTGGCTTTTATCGGATCACCCAGGATACTTTTTTTAGGATTGTTCAACACCTTGTGAATCAGCGTGGAATTAATATTACTCAAGAAAAATTAAAACGAGAAGCCCTAAGGTGGATCCAAAATTCAAGTGGTCGATCTGGGAGAGTTGCAAAGCAGTTTGTGGATGATTTAGAGGGACAATATAAACTTGAAGAATTATGACAAATATGATATTTTAGACCTAGGACAATCTTTCCTCCTTGACACGTTATTTGATAGTCCATTATGTTGTGTACTCTTATGAGTTGTAGGAAAAACCGTGGATCAACTACGGTTTAATCGTTAACAAACGAATTCACCACCAATTGTTTGAAAAAAAGGAGTTTGACTTGCACGCATTTGAATACGCCACACCAGAGAGTGTAGCCGATGCGGTGGTAATGCTCAGCGAGCACGGGCAAAAAGCTTCTGTTCTTGCTGGTGGCACAGATTTAATAGTCCAGTTAAGAGAAAACCGCCGGCAGACAGATCTAGTGGTAAATATTAAGAAAATCCCTGAGCTGAACACATTGTCTTTTGATAATGGATCAGGACTAACAATAGGTGCTGCTGTTCCATGTTATAAAATCTATGGCAATAGCAACATTTCTAAGGCGTATCCTGGGCTTATGGACGCCGCAAAATTGGTTGGTGGCACAGGGATACAAGGAAGAGCAAGTTTGGGTGGAAATTTGTGCAATGCATCCCCTGCTGGTGATACTATCCCCCCAATGATTGCCCTTGGTGGGGTGGCTACTATCGCCGGTCTAAATGGAACCCGAACAATAGCAATAGAAGACTTCTGTACTGGGCCTAGCCGTAATGTCCTAGAAGATGGTGAGTTCCTTGTCTCACTACATTTTCCTGCCCCCAAGTCGAATTCAGGTGGCTTTTACCGTAGGTTTATCCCACGCAACGAAATGGATATTGCTGTCGTTGGTGTCGGGGCTTATGTAGTTCTTAACGAAAATAAGTCAGAATTTGTGTCGGCGCGAATAGCTGTGGGGGCAGTAGCTCCAACTCCACTTTTTGTCAAAGAAGCAGGCGATGCTCTAGTGGGCAACCCAGTTTCTGACGATTCAATCGACCGGGCGGCAGAAATAGTCCGTAATGCAGCACGACCAATTAGTGACATGCGAGGTACTGCAGAATATCGGAAGCATCTGACTAGTGTATTAACCCGCCGAGTTGTTCAAGGTGCGGTGCAACGAGCGAAGGAGTAGAACAGGATGTCAAAACAAGTACACGTACAGACTACTATTAATGGTGAAGAGGTCGATTTTCTTTGTGAGCCCCGCAACAGCTTGCTTGAAGTTTTGCGTGACAAATTAAATCTGACTGGAGCTAAAGAAGGATGCAACAACGGTAATTGTGGGGCATGTAACGTAATCATGGACGGTAGACTTGTTAATTCCTGCTGTGTCTTAGGAGTTGAAGTAGATGGCTGTGAACTTCAAACTATAGAAGGGATTGGCTCGAAAAACGACCTACATCCACTACAACAAAAGTTTCTTGAACATGCAGCTTTGCAGTGTGGAATATGTACACCCGGCTTTATCGTTTCGGCAAAAGCCTTGCTCGAAAGGAATCCCAATCCGTCGGAAGATGAAATTCGATACTGGTTGGCTGGAAATCTATGCCGCTGTACTGGATATGACAAGATAATTCGAGCAGTTATGGATGCTAGAGATGTAATTAAGCCATAATTACTAATTCTTACACAAATACGACAAAAATTCTTAGCACGATTAATGGAGGTAAGAAACGTGTCACAAAACGGACATAAGGTCATCGGTACCCGTCCGATAAGGCATGACGGGGTTGACAAGGTTACTGGACGGGCAATCTACGGAGCGGATATACAGTTAACAGGGCTGCTCTTTGGTGCAATCAAACGAAGTCCCCACCCGCACGCTAAAATCAAAAACATTGACACTACTAGGGCAGCTGCCCATCCGGGGGTTAAAGCCGTTGTAACCGCGAAAGATCTTCCTCAAATTGAAGACAAAATAGCTGATTTAGGTGAATCAGTTGGTAATCTGAGAGAAATGAGTAACAATGTATTAGCCTACGATAAAGCGCTCTACAAAGGTCATGCAGTAGCCGGAGTAGCTGCGGTGAATTTACATGTCGCCCAGGAAGCATTAGAATTGATCGATATCGAATATGAATTATTACCGCATGTAACCAACGTTCTTGAGGCTATGGAAGATAGTGCTCCAATCCTCCATGAGCATTTGAAAACTAATTCTATGGGCGAAGAAACTGATAAAATTAGTAATATAGCTAGCCATTTTCAACATAAAATGGGTGATCCAGAAAGTGGTTTTTCAGATGCGGACATTGTGGTCGAAAGAGAGTTTACAACCCAGACAGTTCACCAAGGCTATATTGAACCTCACAATGCGACTGCTTTATGGAATGAAGAAGGTCAATTGACTGTATGGACAAGTACACAAGGAGCGTTTTCCGTAAGAGATCAACTTGCTGAAATACTCGAAATACCCGTCTCAAAGATTAAAATTGTACCATTGGAGATAGGCGGAGGCTTTGGAGGAAAAATTTCAGTATATGTAGATCCAGTTGCTGCGTTGTTATCAAAGAAGACAGGCCGACCGGTCAAAATGACAATGGGCCGTGATGAAGTATTTGAAGCAACCGGGCCGACACCGGGTTCCTACCTGAAGGTTAGAATGGGAGCAACGAAAGACGGCAGACTTACAGCAGCTACAGCTTATATGGCGTATGAAGCTGGAGCCTACCCGGGCTCCCCCGTTGGTGCAGGCGCAGGTTGTATTTTTACGCCATATGACATTCCTAATGTTCAAATTGACGGATATGATGTGTGCGTAAACAAACCTAAAACTAATGCCTACAGAGCTCCCGGAGCGACTAACGCAGCATTTGCTACAGAATCCGTTGTAGACGAAATTTGTGAGAAGATAGGTAAAGACCCGCTTGAATTTCGAATCAAAAACGGGGCTAAAGAAGGAGCCAGAAGAGCAGACGGTCCTGTACACCCACGTATAGGATGTATTGAAACCACCGAAGCTGCTCTCTCAAGTAACCACTACCAGTCATCACTTGAAAATTCAGGTAATGGTAAGGTACGGGGCCGTGGGGTAGCTTCGGGTTACTGGTTTAACCTAAATGGCGGCAGATCTGCAATATCGGTAAGTATCAATCCTGATGGTACCATAAATATGCTTGAAGGCTCTACTGATATCGGGGGATCTAGATCATCCATAGCCATGCAATTAGCGGAAACTATAGGCCTTGAAGCTACCGACATTAAACCTTATGTGGTAGATACTGATTCAATTGGTTATACTGACGTGACTGGTGGTAGTCGGACAACTTTTGGGACAGGATATGCGGCCCACGAGACTGGAAAAGCGTTGATTCAAGAATTGAAATCACGAGCTTCCAAACTCTGGGAGGTTCCAATTGATTCAGTCCAATTTTCTGACGGGGTTTTTTCCTGTAGCAATGATAGTGAGAAAAAGGGGACTTTCAAAGAAATCGTTAGCCAGGCTGGAGAATTTGGAGGCCCAGTCGTTGCCCAAGTTAGTACTCAACCTGATGGTAGTGGAGGCGGTGCTTTTGCTACACATATTGTTGATGTTGAGGTTGATACTGAAACAGGTAAGGTTGACGTTCTTAGATATACAGCTGTACAGGATGCAGGAACTGCTATCCACCCTAGTTACGTTGAAGGGCAAATGCAAGGTGGAGTAGTACAGGGTATTGGTTGGGGGCTTAATGAAGAGTATATCTACAACGATGCGGGGAATATGACTAATGCTAGCTTTTTAGATTACCGTATGCCCACAAGCCTTGACCTCCCAATGATAGAGACGATTATAGTTGAAGTTCCTAATGAATCTCACCCATATGGGGTAAGGGGTGTAGGAGAGGTCCCAATTGTGCCACCTCCAGCTGCCCTTGCCAATGCAATCTACAATGCTACTGGTATTAGGTTTAGAGATCTCCCAATGTCCCCTCCAAGGGTACAACAAGCACTAGTAGAAAATAACGGATAGAAAAGCCTTGTTAGGTTAAAAATAGGCCGACTACATTCCCTTTATTCTATTAAATATCCGTTCTCGCCCAAGTTATTATAACTAAGGTGGGAACGGACCTACAATATCGCAGTCCTGGATTAGCAAAGAACAGACCGTGGCTAATGTATATATACCTTCTCTTATGCGGGATCTAACCAGTGGGGTGGAAATTCTCCAGATAGCAGGGACGGATATGCGCCAGATTATCACTAACCTAGAAAATTCTTATCCAGGATTTCAAAAACGCTTACTTGAAGATGATCGTCAACGCATAAAACCTAATATTGCAGTTATGATTGATGGCCGTAATGCTAGGCGAATACTAAATGAAAAGGTAGATAAAAATAGCGAAATACATTTTCTGCCAGCTATTGGGGGAGGCACCTAAACCGGCAAGTATTTTTATAATTTCCGATTTAGTTTAATCAACGGGTCAAGCCCGGGTTCCTTCTTCAGCCCTGGATCTACTACATCAACCTTATTGGGCCGTATAGATTTCTTTTGCTTCCTTTTAGTGGGGAGCCTTTTTTCCTCTTTCCTTGATGTACCCAATTTTGGGTTCTCTAATTCCCTGCGGCTCCGTTTTTCTGATAAATTCTTTTTTCCCGTTTTTTGGTCTCTTCCCTCCCGCATAGATAGGGAAATCCTTTTCCTCTGCTGATCGACCGCAAGAACTCTAACTTGAACATGCTGACCGACTGCCACTACCTCTCCAGCATGTTTGATATAGCGGTCTACTAAGTGACTAATATGGACTAATCCATCAAGATGGACCCCAACATCAACAAATGCACCAAAGTTCGTAACGTTAGTTATGACACCATTAAGTTTCATACCTTCTTGAACTTCCTTGATTGAATTAACACCTTCTGTATACTCAACACTTTTAAACTCATCTCGAGGATCACGACCTGGCTTAGCTAGTTCCTGTAAAATATCTGAGAGAGTCGGTATTCCAATTAAATCGTTTACGTACGACTCTAGTTTGATTTGGGAATGAATTTCAGTATCATCCATAAGTTCCTTAACACTGCGATTCAAGTCAGAAGCCATTTTATCTACTAAAGGATAACATTCCGGGTGAACAGCACTTGCATCAAGGGGATTACTACCGTTGCTTATTCTAAGAAACCCAGCAGCTTGTTCAAAAGCTTGAGGTCCCAGTTTTGGTACTTGATTTAGTTCATCTCTTGATGAAAACTGTCCTATTTTATTACGAAAGGTTACAATATTTTCAGCTAATTTAGGACCTATCCCAGAGACATATGAAAGAAGTCGAGGGCTTGCTGTGTTGACCTCAACACCAACTTTGTTTACACAACTTATAACAACGTCATCCAAACTTTTTTTCAATGAAGTTTGGTCAACGTCGTGTTGATACTGCCCCACTCCTATTGATTTTGGATCAATTTTGACTAGTTCAGCAAGAGGATCCATTAATCTTCGGCCGATTGATATTGCCCCTCGCACTGTCACATCTAAATCAGAAAATTCCTCTCTAGCTAATGTTGAGGCTGAATAAACGGAAGCCCCACTCTCATTAACAAAAATGATAGGTGGATTGCCCGTTAATTCAGTCATACGAAGAAACTCGAAAGTTTCCCTTCCAGCTGTCCCATTTCCCACAGCAATTGCATCAAAACTATATTGGGAATTAAAGGACTGAAGAACTCGAATTGCCCGTTCACGCTTCTTTTCCCCAGAGTGAGGAAAGATACTTGCTAGGTCTAATAACATTCCCTGCTCATTAAGACAAACTACTTTACAACCTGTCCGAAAGCCAGGATCAATAGCCATTATTTTTTGTCGGCCTAGGGGTGGAGCCATTAATAACTGGCGTAGGTTTCTGGCAAAAACAACTGTCGCTTCTTCTTCTGCCTTGGTCCGAACAAGAGATCTTAGTTCGGTTTCTAAAGCTACTGAAAGTAGGCGTTTATAGCTATCAACTAAGGCTAAACGAACTTGTTCCGAGGCCGGCCCTGTTCCAGTGACAAATAAGTCTTCTAAGCATTTGAGAGCTTCTGTTTCTGGCGGAGCTATTCCCATTCGTAAAACTTCTTCCTTTTCTCCCCGTCTTATAGCAAGTACTCGGTGTGAAGGTGCTTTAAGGGCAGGTTCGGACCAATCAAAATAATCCTGAAATTTAAGTCCTAAGTTTTCTTTTTCCCTCACAACTTTAGAACGGATTAAAGCTTTATCAAAGTACAATTTTCGTAGGGTTGAACGAGCTATTGGACTTTCATTAATCCATTCAGCTATGATATCACGAGCACCAGCTAGAGCATCTTCAGTCGAAGGTATTCCCATATCAGGATTGATAAACGATTCGGTTTCTTTATTAACGTCAATTTCTAGTTGATTAAATAATGTTCTAGCCAGAGGTTCGAGTCCCTTTTCCCGAGCTAATTGGGCCCGTGTCCGTCGTTTTGGACGATAAGGGAGATAGATATCTTCCAGTGAGGCTATTGTTTCAGCTTTATCAATCTGAGATTTTAACTCTTTTGTAAGGAGTTTTCGTTCTTTTAATGATGAAAGGATGGCTAATCGTCGTTTTTCCAATTCATGAAGTTGAGCACTACGATCGCGAATAGCCGTAACTACTACCTCATCTAATGAACCAGTTTGTTCTTTTCGGTAACGGGCAATGAAAGGAATAGTCGCTGCTCCATCGAGTAGCTTAGCAACAGCTTCGACTTGTTCAACCCGAATCTTCAACTCATCTGCTATTTTGGATAGATGCAACAAATCACCCATAAATCAGGAAACTCCTCCCCGAAACGAATCTGTATCGATAATCTCCTTTAGCCTCAATGCCACTTGTTCTGGTTCACCTGGTTTTAAACATAGGGGCCCGAACAAGACAATCCCTTCACTTACTTTCCCGGGGTTAGTCTGGATGCAAGGCTTTCCCTGCTGTAATTCGATGACAATGTCAAGAGCAGTCTTGCCTACAACTGATTCATCAACTTGCATTTCAGCCATGGGAATTTCACTCGGCCTACTCCTAACATCAATAGTAAAGCCGACCCCAGGGATATCTCCTGCTGCCATTACCAATTCTTTAATACGAGCGTTCCATACTTTATATCGCTCCTCCAGTCGATCGGTTGAGAAGCCTCTAAGAGCTGTTATCAAACCCACAATTTGTTCCTTGCCTACCTTACAAGGCCTGCCAATACCATGATGGGGAGCACCTGGTAGAATTGATTTGTCAATAAGAGACTTTGGTGGGTCCCATTGCTTTTTTAAAACATCCATATCAAGATGTTGCAATGCGGCACACATAATAAGATTTCGCCGGCCACAAAGAATTCCAGAACCTTGAGGACCACCAATTGCTTTCCCTCCACTAAATGCGACCAAATCAGCCCCTTCAGAGATAAACCTATGTAGGTTAGATCTTGGTGGCAGCTGTCCCGCCGCATCAACAATTACGGGTATACCAGCAGAGTGAGCAACGCTTACCACCTCTTTTAGAGGCGGTAAAGCATGAGGATTGGCTACAAAACATACTGCTGCGGTTTTTTCTGTTATCGCGTCAGCTATCTCCCATGCTTCAGTGTCTCGTACTCCAGCGCCACTGTACCGATCCGCAATTCCTACTTCGACCAGTTTGACACCAACAGATCTAATTGCATGATCATAAAAGTTCCTTTGGCTTCTCGAAATAATTACCTCGTTCCTCATTCCACTAGTATCTGGAAGTCGATTCATTTTTCCTGGATCCGGACCGGTAACACATGCAGCAGTACCCAAAAGCAGTCCAGCCGCGGCTCCTGAAGTTACATATCCTGCTTCGGCTCCAGTAATTTCTGCTATGATTTCGCTGGCACGGGCTTGGAGTTCTGCTATATCAACACAATATTGGGAAGCTTCTCGCATAGCATCAGCTACCTCAGAATCCATAATACTACCACTAAGACGTGTTGTCGGGCCTGACGCGTTTATGATCGGACGGACCCCCATTCGTTCATAAATATTATTTGGCATGAGATACCTTGGTGTGAGAGTGTGCTATGAAGCATTGAGACAAGGCCTAATCCTATCATAATTCATAGGACTTTGCAACTTGTTTTTTATGTAATTAAGAACCTCTTATTAACCTTAGAACAAATTTTTTATTGTTGATATAACTTAACTAAGCTATAGAAAGTAATCAAAAATGATTTTGCAATTACTATACATAGGTAAGAAATTACGTTATATACAGTAGTATTAATTTGACTTAAAAGCCCTACAAAGATATTTTAATAACAATAGGTTAACTAATATCAAAAATAAAAAAAGTATCTTGATATTGTTATTTTGATGAACGGAAACAAATGGCCCACAAAGACTTAAAATCATTCATTGAAGAGCTTAAAGATAAAGATCAGCTAAAAGAGATTACTGTTGAAGTTGACCCAACTTTAGAAATTAGTGCAATTACAGACCGAGTGGTTAAACAAAATGGTCCCGCGTTGCTGTTTACCAATGTAAAAGGTCATCCGGATATCCCTGTCCTGGTAAATACTTTTGGCTCTAGAGAACGTATGGAACTTGCATTGGGTGGGAGAAGTTTGGATGAAATTGCTGCTGAAATAGCCGATCTTATAAATCCCCAACTACCTACTTCTATAACCGAAAAATTACAACTGTTACCTCGGCTTGCTCGCCTAAAAGACCTCCAAAGCAAAATCATCCGAAGCGGCCCCTGTCAAGAGGTAATACAAACCGATTCTCCATCTTTTAGCAACCTTCCAGTAATCAAATGCTGGCCTGAAGATGGAGGCAAATATATTACTTTTGCGCAGGTTATTACTAAGCACCCTGAAAAGGGAACAAGAAATGTGGGAATGTATCGACTTCAGGTTTTTGATGATAAGACTCTAGGGCTGCACTGGCAACGACATAAAGGTGGAGCGCATCATTATGCCGTTGCAGAACGTTTAGGCAAAAGATTGGAAGTCGCTATTGTTCTCGGCCCTGACCCAGAGACGATGTATGCTGCTACGGCGCCTTTACCTGATGAAATTGATGAATATATGCTTGCTGGATTTCTCCGAAAAAAATCAGTGGAACTAGTGAAATGTCAAACTATAGACCTTGAGGTCCCAGCCAATGCTCAGATTATTCTAGAGGGTTATACAGAACCATTTGAACGAAGAACGGAAGGTCCATTTGGAGATCATCAGGGTTACTATTCTTTGCCAGAAGAATATCCGGTATTTCATCTCACAGCAATCACCCACCAAAAAACCCCCATCTACCCAACCATCCTTGTAGGCCCTCCCCCTCAAGAGGATGGGTGGCTTGGGAAAGCCACAGAACGGATATTCCTTCCACTTCTTAAGACGACACTACCAGAAATTGTAGATATTGAATTACCTTTCGAAGGAATTTTTCACAATCTTGCTATAGTTTCGATCGAAAAACGATTTCCAGGTCATGCCAGGAAAGTAATGCACGCTCTTTGGGGCCTAGGGCAAATGATGTTTACTAAAGTTCTTATTATTGTAGATAAAGATGTGGATGTACACAATATGAGAGAAGTTGCTTGGCGAGTTGGTATTTCTATTGATCCTAAACGAGATGTACTGATTAGCGAAGGACCGTGTGATACATTAGATTTTGCTGCCCAGATTGCTAATGTAAGTGGTAAACTAGGGATTGATGCGACAGAAAAATGGCCCGATGAGGGCTTTGAACGTGGATGGCCAAAGCTTCTACGGATGCCAGATGTGGTTACAGAACGTATTGATGAGCTCTGGCCGAAATTAGGTTTATAAGAAGTTGGAGGTAAAGTTGTTTGAAGAATTAATTAATTCAGCTGGGTTGGAAGATATTTTCGGTAAAGTTACAGAGGGAGAACGGCTTTCTGCCGAAGATGGATGGAAACTATACAAGAACGAAAATCTTCCAGCTATTGGCTATTTAGCTAATTTAGCACGAGAACGCCTTCATGGTGATCGGGTTTATTTTGTACGAAACCAGCACCTAAACTACACCAACGTCTGCAATAAAGGTTGTCTTTTTTGCTCCTTTTACTCGCTGCCCAAAGACCCCGAAGGTTATGTGCTTTCACCAAGTGATATCAGTGAACGGATGGAAACATATAAAGATATAGCCATCTCTGAAATCCATATGGTTGGAGGGGTTAATCCCAAACTACCTTACGACTACTATCTTGATATTGTTCGAGCAGTTAAAGAGGCCCGGCCTGGTGTTTCTTTAAAAGCTTTTACTATGATTGAACTCGAACAGATCCAAAGAATTTCTAGAAAACCTATGGATGAAATGCTACTAGATCTAAAAGAAGCTGGTGTTGATGCATTACCTGGAGGTGGAGCTGAAGTTTTTAGTGAAAGAGTCCACGAGCAACTCTTTCAAGCAAAATCTGATTCAGACAAATGGTTAGAAACTGCCAGACTTGCTCATGAGGTTGGACTACCCTCCAATGCTACTATCCTTTATGGCCACGTTGAACAAATTGAAGAAAAAGTCTATCATCTTATGAAACTTCGAGAACTTCAGGATGAAACGAATGGTTTTCTTGCGTTTATTCCTTTATCCTGGCACCCGGAACGGACTGCACTTGATCATATGCCCGGGCCCACTGGACAAATGGATCTTCGGGAAATTGCAGTTTCTCGTCTGATGTTAGATAATGTTCCTCATATTAAATCATTTTGGATCATGAATACGCCTGCAGTTACTCAAGTAGGGTTATGGTACGGTGCTGACGATATGGACGGCAGTGTGCTTGAATATGAAATCACTAGAAATCCGGTAACTAATCGAAAACAAGCATTAACCCACGGTGACATGCTTGACATGATTAGCGAAACAGGCCGTCAACCTGTAGAACGAGATGCCCTATATCGTATCATAGACCAACCTACTGCTAGCCGACCATCGTACATGAATCCTGATGCAAACGTTCCTCTTGAACCTGCTTCATACATGCGTGGTAATTTATGATTAACGATATTGCAGCAAAAATTTTTTCTGGAGAACGTCTTAATGAGGAAGATGGCCGCCGACTTTTCCACCATTCTAATATAACCGAACTGGGCATGCTAGCAGATTATGTCCGACAATCGAAACATCAAGATCGCGTGGTTACTTACAACATTGGTCGAAATATTAATTATACCAATGTTTGTTGGGTGAGGTGTAAATTTTGTGCCTTTTATCGTCCACCCGGAGACAGAGAAGGTTATACATTATCAGACAAAGAAATTTTTACTAAGGTTGAGGAGCTTTTAAATATCGGAGGAGATGTTCCCGAATCTTGTGAGATTCTATTACAAGGCGGTTTAAACCCAAAACTCAAAATTGATTATTATGAACGTCTTTTTACAGAAATATCTAAAAGGTATCCAGCTGCATATCTTCATTCACTATCAGTTGCAGAAATAGTATATCTTGCTCATATTTCAAAGATTTCTATCGAAGAAGCTCTAAGTAGATTACAATTTGCCGGATTAAAATCTCTTCCAGGTGCTGGTGCCGAAATCTTAGACCCTGAAGTGCGTAATATGATTGCGTATCGAAAAGAAACGGTTCAAGAGTGGCTAGAGGTCCATAAAAAAACACATCGTATGGGTATGAAATCCACTGCCACAATGATGTTTGGATCAGTAGAAACCATTGAACACCGGTTGAAACATCTTCTTAAGATCCGCGAAGTTCAGGATGAATCTCGATTAAATCATCCAGGATATTTTACCGCTTTTATCGCGTGGAGTTTCCAACCGGAAGGAACTGAACTAGTTCATACAAAAAAAGCCACCGGGTATGATTACCTAAGAACAGTTGCAATATCCCGCCTACTTCTTGATAATATTGATAACATTCAGGCATCATATGTTACTCAGGGCCCTAAAATTGCGCAGATTGCCCTTGGGTATGGAATTAACGATTTTGGAAGTACTATGATGGAAGAGAATGTCATTAGTGCAGGAGGCAAAAGTTTCGTGATGCCAACACAAGAGATTGAACGACTAATCAAAAGTGCTGGATTTGCTCCTCGAAGGCGAAACACCCGTTATGAATTTGTGCCTACTCAGTAACAAACTGTGTCGTGAAAAGATAGAACGTTAATTGAATTAAAATAATGATTGCGACAATGCCCTACGATTTTTATTACGAATTACCCTACTAATTGTTAGTCTTATGATAAAGAAAACTCGTCTTAATGCAGTAAGTTATCTAAATACTAAACCCTTGACTTACGCCCTAGAGCGCCGAATTATTAATCATAATTTTGAAATTCTTTATGATGTACCATCCGTATGCGCTAGACAGGTTAGGACAGGGGAGGCTGCAGCAGGAGTTATACCCTCTATCGAATACGCCCGAAATCTAACCTCTTACTTCATAGTACCCGATGTTGCAATTGTCTCTGCGGGGCCCGTTGGTAGTATTTTCTTATTTCATAGAGTTCCAATTCACCGTATTAAGAGAATAGCTATGGATGAAAGTTCTCGAACTTCCGTTGCCTTAGCTCGAATTATTCTGAATGAAAAATATTGCCTGAATTTTAGCACAATAAATCATCAACCGAATATTACTTCCATGTTAGAGCTGGCAGATGCGGCATTGGTGATCGGAGACCCAGCCTTGGAAAATTTTAATAGGCCCGAACCCCGCATCGACCTAGGAGAAATTTGGCAGGAGATGACAGGCCTACCATTTGTCTACGCGTTCTGGGCAGGTAAAGAAAAAGCTCTATCGCTCAAGGAAATAAAATCATTAATACAGGCCAAAAATTATGGTATTAATTGTTTGAGTGAAATTGCAAATTCGCATGCTTACAACCATTCACTGCCTGGATCTTTTTATTCCGAATATTTGACGGAGCGGCTAACATACAATTTTGGCAACCTAGAACAAAAAGGGCTGTTAGAATTTTATAGATTAGCCCAGACCCATGGATTAATAAACAATATTCCCGAGTTACTTTTCTATACTTGTTAGGCAAGGAGTACAAAAATGGTATCCAAAAGCAATTCTATAGTAGGCATTGGGACAGGCAGTAATAGACGACAAAATGTCCGCATGGCAATAGAAAATACAGGAACTGAGTTTGCTGAAATTATCAAAGACGAGGTTATACTTAAACCAAACTTTTTATCTGGTACTAATCCTGTCGTTTGTACTCACCCAGATGCAATTCGAGGGATTCTAGACGTGATAGTCGATCTACCCCAAAAACCAAAACGAATATTAATTGCTGAAGGTGGTAATGAAAATGTATCTGGGGAAGCGTTTAAACATATGGGATATATTGATATTCCCTTCGAATATGATATTCCCATTGAACTAATAGACCTTAATAAAGAAACACGTTGGCAAAACACCAGGGTATATATGGTTGACGGTAGCTGGACCGTTGTAAGAATGCCTCGAACTATTCTAGACTGTCCCTGCGTCATTTCAGTGGGAGTAGCTAAAACTCATGATGGAGGTATGGTTACCTTGGCTCTAAAAAATCTAATTATGGGCACAATACTAAAAAGAGACCGTATTAAGGTACACGGCTTTAAGAATCATCATGATAGAAAACATCCTCAAGAGGCACAGGCTTTAAACCGAAACCTGATTCGCCTTGCTCGTCATATTTATCCACACTACAGTGTGGTTGATGGAACAGTTGGGATACAGGGGAATGGTCCTGGCGGAACAGATACGATCCCCTTGGAACTAGCTGCAGCTGGCAAAGATACTATTGCAGTTGATGCTATCATTTCAAAAGCTATGGGATTTGAACCACTGGAAGTGGGAACAATCTTTTATGGAGATATGATTGGTTTAGGGGTAGGAAGGTTGGAAAAAATTAATTTAATTGGTGGTGATTTAGCTAAACTAGCTATTCCATTCAAATGCCCCGAATCGATTCAGTTACAACGCAAATGGGCGATAGAAGGATCTTGGGAGAAAGCGGCTGTGGGATAATAAAGATAGGGATATCAACATTATAAATTTAAATTTCAATGGTTCGGTATGGCTTCTATAACACGAAGGACTTCTTCTTCCGTGTTGTAAAAATGAGGTGATATCCTTATACCCCCGCATCTCTTGGCGCCTATGATTTGCTTTTGGCGTAGTTTTTGATGTAAATCTTCTGTATCATAAATATTGCTACCAAATGTTACAATTCCGGACCACTCAGATTCACCTCGAGGGCTAAGGATCTGATAACCAGAATTACTTAATTCAGCCACCAGTAGGTTTGTTAATGTCTGTAACCGGCTCTGGATAGCCTCAATTCCAACTTCTAATAATAATTCTAAAGACGCTCCCATAGCATAAATACCTATAGTGTTATAGGATCCACACTCAAAACGCCGGGCAGTGGAAGCTGGTGTTGGATCGCAAGAATCATAGTTACCCGCATCGGTCACGGAATTCCATCCCACCTCATATAAACGCAATTTTTCCATCATATGTGGAGCACAATAAAAAATCCCTGTTCCTTCAGCACTTAAGAGCCATTTATGCCCATCAGCAGTAAGAATATCGATACCCATCTTTTCTACATCAACCGGAATCTGGCCAAGGGACTGTATAGCATCAACCACAAAACAAATGTTATTCTCTCGACACAACGAACCTAATGTAGCTAGGTCATTTCGAAATCCATTACCATATTCTACATGACTTATCGATATCGCTCGAGTCCGGCAATCAATCATACTATTGATTGCATCGATCGAAATTCGACCATTGACAGATTTAACGACTCTTGTTTCTACCCCTTGTTGGGAAAGATTCATCCAAGGATAAAGATTTGAGGGAAATTCTAAATCATTCAATATTATATTGTCCCCTACTTCCCATTTTATCCCGTTTGCAGCAAAACATAGACCCTCAGTCGTATTCTTGACAAATGCTACTTCTTCAGGCTTGGCATTTATTAGTCGAGCAGCCATCGAGCGTGTAGCTTCGATAGTTGTTGTCCAGTTAGAATAGTTGGAAGCAGCAAACTCATTAAAATCAGAAATATATGCTTGGACAGCTTTCCGAGCACGACTTGGAAGTGTTCCACATGCCGCATGGTTCAGGTAAGTACAATTCTTTACTACTGGAAACTCTTGGCGGTATTTATCAAGGCTCATAAGATTCATAACTATCACCTATTTTATTATTTTTCAACTGCAAATGACTTTTATAACCTCCCACAATCACCCGCAGACTGTTTTACTTCTACTATCTATGAAAATTTGCTGTGTCAGAAAATAAAACTGTGGTTTTATCCACAATCAGGCTTATATCCTGGGCAGAAACCTTCTTCGATATAAGGACATGGGCTTCTGGCAATTATTACACGAACTCCTGATCCAGTTAAGCCCTCTTCGAGTACCCCTCTAGACTCTATTTCATTCCATGGATTAATCGTCTTGTTTAGGTTAACAGAGCACGACTCTACAATTGCATCTATACTTACCGGTGTTATTGAGTGACCAAGGTCAACACCTCCTAAATTTGGAGTACCTTGGAACCCTGATAGAGCGGTTGTCGAATTATCTAAGATCAGCACTAAAAGATCCGAACCATGATGAACAACATTAAAAAGAGCATTAGCGCTCTGGTGATAGAAATCAGAGTCTCCAACAACTGCCACAACTGGATCAGTTACACCTGCAAGAACTAAGCCAGACCCAATCCCTATACTTGATCCCATAGAATACTTTATATCTAACATTTTGAAGGGTTCCGTGTTAATTTTTATAGCGCAACCTGGATCTACCACGTAGACAGGGGAAAGATTCAATTGCTGACTCAAATCTCTTAGTATATTGAAAACTGGAGTGTAGGGACAATTCTCGGGTAAACCCGACTCACTGGGAAGATATTTGGTTTCTTCTGCAGGTAAGAATTTTTTACTTGGTTTAAATGTTGGGCAAAATGAAGCTAATGCTTCAGCGATTTGCCACCTGAATAACTCTCCTTCTCGTGAAACAAACCCATCCTGTTTCCCACTAATTGGTGTTGAAATTTTAGCATCGTAAGAAATTGATTTGATCAAGGTTTCTATAAATGGTTCATTCTCTTCTAGGACTAAAGCTTTTTGTGTGGTAGCTAGAAAACTGGTTATCTTATTTGCCGGCAACGGCCAAAGGGTCGATAGTTTTAATATCGTAAACCCTGAAATATCTACATCATGAAGTACATCCATCAATTTGGCATGAACAACCCCGGCTGCGATAATACCTATAGGTCCTTGCCCGTTTACCACATTACAACCAAAATTTTCGTACTGACTAACAATAATTTTCAGTCGATCGTGCAATCGCTTGTGTAATTGAACAGCATTTCCAGGAACTGATATCCATCGCATAGGGAAACGTTCAAAGCTATGTTTTTCAATCTCCACTCGACGTGATATTTCAGGTAGTTCGATTACTTCTTTCATAGTTCCAAAAGTTTTAGTGATCCGGACTATTACTGGTACCTGATTTTCATAAGATAGCCTGTAAGCCTCTCGCATTATTCCTATGCTCTCAGAAGGAGTTGCTGGCTCTAACATAGGTAATTCGGTACCCCATGCTATAGGGCGGGTATCTTGGTCATTCTGGGAAGCCCAAGCTCCCGGATCATCTCCAAGAAGAATAACTAGTCCAGCACCGACATCGGTTAAATTAGCAACCATTATCGGATCTAGAGCGATGTTAAACCCAACCCCTTTACAACCCATAAGAGCTGGCACCCCTCCTATAGAAGCACCGACAGCTGTTTCGAATGCCACTTTTTCATTGGTAGACCATTCAATGTGTAATCCATGACTTTTAACAAACCTCTTTAAAAATTCAATTGTATTACTGCTTGGTGATCCAGGATAGCTTGTAGCCACAAAAACCCCAGCTTGTAAAGCTCCATAAGCTACTGCCTGATCTCCAGAGATTTCAATTTTTCCCATAAAGCGCTCCGAGGTATTCGATTTTACCAATAGGACCAGTTCGTGAATATACGGTCTTCTTTCTAATTAGGTCAAGGTTTAACCATAAGATTAACTAAGTAGAAACCGCTTGCTAATTTTGATCAATCAGCTATATTTCACCTGCTTATCATTTGACGTTTTCCTGCGTAAATTTAAGTCCTTTATTTTTTCCGTTCTGTTTTACTATTGAGCTTTCAATTGGTTAGTAATCTATAAAACATATGAGGAAACTAATGCCTAGCTCCCCACAAGCTAATATTAAGGAAAATAAACAGCCGGTACAAATAGCAAAATCTATCAAAGACCTAGAAAAAATATTGAAAAATGTGGGGCCTCCAGATGTTGATAATGAAAAATACTGGGCTGTAGTTCGAGCTCAGTTTCCATACCAAGGCTCTGACTTTTATACAAATAATGGAACTATTGGCATCTTACCAGATTTAGTATTACAGGCACAAATAAACACCCTAAAAAGTACCGAAATTCAAGACGGAACTTTATATGCAACTCCTAACCCGCAAGAAGCCCATAAAAAACTAGCAGCCTTGATAAATGCTGATACACTTGAAGTTGCGATTACGAGAAACTCTACCGAGAGTATGAATATAATTGCCTTAGGGCTTGATTTGAAATCACAAGATGAGATTCTAACAACTACTCATGAGCATTATGGTGGCTGGTCTTGTTGGCAAAACCGTAATGCCATTTTGGGCAATCCTATACGAAAACTCGATCTATACGATCCTCCGGAGGATGAGAATGAGATAGTAACTCTTTTTGAAGAAGCTATCCGACCGGAGACAAAAGTATTAAGTTTTTGCCACGTTACATGCACGACCGCTTGGCGCTTACCTGTGCAGAAAATTTGCGAGATGGCACGCAAAAAAGGGATAATTACTGTAATTGATGGTGCTCAGTCGGTAGGTATGATTGATGTCGATGTGAAAAATTTAGGTTGTGATTTTTATGTAAGTAGCACACATAAGTGGCTATTCACACCTAAAGGGACAGGGCTACTCTATATAGACGACGCGGCCCAAGGGAAAATAAAGTTCGGTTACTATACTGGTGGCGGACAGTTAACTGCTAGAAGATTTGAAAACAATGCTTCTCAGAGTGCAGCTCCTCTAGTTGGTTTTGCTACAGCTGTAGATTTTCATAATGCAATAGGAACTACCTTAATCGAAGACCACGGTGCAACCATGTCAAAGTGGTTAAAGCTTCGCTTGGCTGAGATACCGGGAGTACGAGTTTGGACCCCTATTAGTCGTTCACTTTCGGCCTCTATGGTCTCATTCTCTATTGCAGGGATGACTTCATCAGATCTGGGGACTCCTCTTAGAGAACGGTATCATATTCAAAACCGAGGTCTTCATGAAGGTGGCTATCATGGAGCTCGTATTTCATGTGCAATTCATAATAGTTATGAAGAGATGGAAAAGGTTGTAGACGCTGTAACCGAGATTGCTGCAAAACGATGCTAATCAGGTTGGTTTTGTTCTCCACCTATGGATAGTTAGAAAAGCAATTTTATTTCGGATTGGAGCAGAGGATATTGGATTCTAAATTAACCATAAAATTTCTTAAGGAACAACTAACTACTAGTTTTGCTGAAAAAGTAGTTTTACGAATAAAAAGGGATGGTAGGTATGTGGAGTATACTGGTAGCCAAGCAACAAGTTTGGCTGACAGTATCGCTACTCAATTAGCATCATATGGCCTTAAAGATAGTGACCGTGTTGCATTGCTAGCCGACAATCAACCTGAGTGGGGGATTGCTTATTTGGCAATTGTCGGCCAGGGTATGACCGCAGTACCGATTGACCGACTTTTGAAACCAGGTGAATACCAACGGATTATTGAAGATTCTGGATGCCGTGCTATTATCGTATCTGATACCTTTCGAGAGGATCTTATCTCTATAAATAACAACTTGCCTGACCTGAAAAATATACTCAGCTTAGAAGAACTTATAAGTAATAAAACCGAAATCCCCCCCCCACAGAGCAAAGTTAATGAAGAAAATCTAGCAGTGTTAATATACACGTCAGGTACTACTGGAAAACCAAAAGGGGTAATGCTTTCTCATAAAAATATAATGTCAAATGTTGTTGCCTGTAGCGAAGTTATTTCAATCACAAAGCACGATAGTTTTGTTTCAGTTTTACCGTTACATCACACTTTTGAATGCACAGCTGGTTTCCTCGCCCCGATGTTTGTTGGAGCTACAGTCACTTACGTTGGAAGCCTCAAATCACGTGATATTGTAGAAGCCATGAAAGAATCAGAAGCGACGGTCATGTTAGCAGTACCTCTCCTTTATGAAAAAATGTATACCGGCATTATGAGGAAAATTAGTTTACAACCTCTTATCACCAGAACTGTTTTTAAACTACTTAAAGGAGTAGTTATACTTGGAGAGGTGTTTAATAGCCGACTTGGAACAATCCTTTTTAAAAGCTTACGTGATAAAGGTGGACTTGGGGAAATTCGGTTTTTTGTATCTGGAGCTGCAGCCCTTCCTCCCGATGTAGCAAAAGGTTTTGATCGACTCGGCCTACGCATTCTTCAAGGATATGGCTTAACCGAAGCTTCACCAGTCGTTTCAGTACACAGGGTTAACGAACCAGCTAATTTTGATTCTGTCGGACCAGTTATTAATGGTGTCGAAATAAAAATATTAGATCCTGATGAAAATGGCGTAGGTGAAGTAGTTGTTCGAGGCCCAAATGTGATGTTAGGTTATTATAACAATCCCGATGCTACTCAAGAGATCTTGAAAGATGGTTCATTATACACCGGCGATTCAGGTAAGATTGATAATGCTGGTAACCTCCACATAGCTGGGCGGTTGAAAAATGTCATTGTCACCCGGGCAGGAAAAAATATCTACCCAGAAGAGATAGAAGGCGAGCTAGTTCTCAGTCCTTATATTGCAGAGGCTCTCGTTTTGGGAGCAAAGGACCCAAAATCTGGCGAAGAATATGTCCGCGCCGTAGTTGTCCCAGATTTTGAATACTTTGAGGAAAACAATCTTCCAATAGATGATAATTCACTAACTAATCGTCTTGATCAAGAGGTTCGTAAGCAATGTAATAACTTAGCAGATTATAAGCGAGTTAGGCAAATAGATCTTCGTAAACAGGAATTTTCAAAGACTTCTACTCGAAAAATCAAACGTTTCCTATTTGAAACTAAATAGAATAATTAATACCCAGGTCTTTTGATATAACAAAGATTAATCTTCGATACAACATATCCAGTGTTAATCTTCAGAAAACCACCCATTCTTCTCCTAGCTAGAGGGAAACCATAGCTGCAATAGATTGCTATCCAACTAATAAATTATACCCATGTCGAGAAATAAAGAACATACCCAATGGTTTAAGGCGATTTTACTCTTTGCTGGAACGGTATCAACAACGCTATTTGCTGGTACTATAATGGAAAATAGTTCTGTTCCTCTATATTTCCTATTTTTGAATTTGCTGACACACCCTGGTATTCTAATTGACGGAATACCTTTTTCTATATCCGTCCTTGGGATACTTATGGCGCATGAAATGGGACACTATCTATATGCAAGGCGGTATAGAGTTGATACCTCACTACCTTATTTTATTCCATCCCCTTTCTTTTTTATTATGCCAAACCCAGGTACTTTAGGGGCTGTCATTGTCACTAAAGGACCCTACCCCAATCGCCAAGCCTTGATGGATATTGGTGCTGCTGGTCCAATTGCTGGGTTTATAGTAGCAGTGCCAATCATGGCTTATAGTCTTCTAGGCGCTAAAGTTGGTCTTATCCCCACTGATGGAGGGGGACTGTATCTTGGGGAACCACTGATCTTTAAATTTCTAACCTACCTAATACATGGATCTATTCCTACCAATTACACCATTTATCTCGATTCTGTTGGATTAGCAGCTTGGTTTGGTTGCTTGGTCACAATGCTTAACTTACTACCTATCGGCCAACTAGATGGAGGTCACATCCTTTATGCATTTACTAGTGGTGATACCTCAGGTAGAAATATACAGAAACGAGTAGCCCTTGTAAGTTTCTTTGCCTTGGTTGTGCTAGGGATATTTTCACATGGGTGGTGGGTTTTTGGGGCTTTATTACTACTTATGGCTAAATACACTGGCTTTAAGCATCCGATCCCTACCGATGATACTACTCCACTACCACTAAACAGCAAGATACTTGGTTGGTTGGCGATTCTAATTTTTTTCCAAACCTTTATGCCAATTCCAATTTCATTTAACGGATCGTAAGCTAAAAGAGGTTAGTTAATTAGGAGCCTTTCTAACTTCTTATGAATTCTTTTGTCATTCTCGTGAATTTTATGCGCCTTTAATAGTTCGTCTATTGCTCGAGTATTCTCCCCGATTATTTCGAAAATTGATCCCAAGGCGAGGTGTACTGAAAAATTTTTGGGGTCTAGGGCAAGCGCTTTCTGATACTCAACTACACTCAAACTCCATTTTTCCTGGCGAACATATATCTCCGCAATACTAATATGAATATCTGTAAAATCATCCTTCCCCAATAAAATTGCCTGTTGATATGATATAATTGCTTCATCATACATAGCGCGACGCTTGTATGCCATCCCTAATAACCTATGGGCTGCACTATCTTTGTTTGATCTCCGAACAAGTTCCCGAAAACAGTTAGTTGCTTTTTCAAGTTCTCCTAAACAATAATAACTGAAACCTAAATCGCGAAAAAGATTATCGGTTCGGTATCCTCCCTCTAACGCTTTTAACATATAACCACAGGCTTCACTATAACATTCCTGCTTCATATATATAAGACCTATATCATATTGTACCGCAATCTTTCGTGGATTTGCTCCTGCACATCTTGTTAGCCATTCAAAGGCCTCACTTGGTCGCCCGCTATATAAAAGGGCTAATCCCAGCGCTCTCAGTGTCCAGTAATCGGTCTGATCCGTTGCCACGCGTTTTAAGCACAAACTTATAATTTTTTCGTATTCTCTATTTCCTAATAAAAGTTTAAGCTTACGCGACCAGAACCACATAATTTTTACTCTTCCTTATACCGATTAGTATCTCCATTAAGGATCTTATGGAGAAAAAAAACTCTAGATAAATCACATCAAAATTTTAATATACCATAGCTAAAATAGACTGTCAAGAAGCTGTAGTTATAGATCTAATATTACTTTAAGCAATCAAAACTTAACCATGATTCAGGTCCTGTTAAATTACTCATTTCTGAACTTAGAACTTCAGTTTTTTTGATTTACAATGAATCAAAAATGTAACATCTTCAGATTTAGATCAGCAAGTATTAATTACTCTACTTACTTTTATATACTTGAGTATATCAGGGGGAGAATATTGCTAAGAGAAGAAAGAGTTACTGGCATCATACTTGCGGGAGGTATGAGTAGTCGGTTTGGTTCTAACAAAGCACTTACCCGTTTTGATGGTGAAAAACTTATCCATCGACTTTATAAGAATTTAACAGCTGTAACTGACCAGATGATTCTAATCACTAATACTCCAGAAGACTATGGTTTCTTAAATATAACAACTCAACACGATCTAATTCCTAATTGTGGGCCAATTGGTGGAATCTATACAGCCCTAAGTACTGCCCAAACCTCCCTAATATTTTGTGTTGCCTGTGATATGCCCTTCGTTAATCCAGCGTTTCTGGAGCATATGATACGGAGATCAAAGGGTTACGATGTTGTTGTCCCTATACATAATGGACAAGAAGAACCTTTATGCGCTATTTATCGAAAAACCTGCCTTAAGACCATCTATGACCAAATTAGTTCGCAAAAATTTAAGATAACAGAGTTCTACAAAAACGTCCGTGTACTTCGATTAAACCCAAGTGATTCTGGATTTTCCGAAAATGATATGTTCTTTAATATCAATTACCCAACCGATATTAAAGAAGCACTTAAAAGATTGAAGAATCAGCGACTATCTAGTTGACAAACTGTTGAACATGCCTCTCCCGACTTTGGTTTCCCTTCTATAAGTAAAATAAACTCTCCCCGAAGCCGACGGCCTATTATCTCTTCTAAAAGCACCGATAAAAGGTTACGGTCTATTCTCTCATGAAGTTTAGTCAAGTCATTCACTAAAGCTGCTTGGCGATCACCAAATACCTTTAACGCTTCCTCAATAAGCTTTTGGATTCGATGGGGGCTCTCAAAATAGATCAGTGTATCATCTTTTTTTGCATCCTCGAACAGATACCTAGATCTAGCAGCTGATTTACGGGGAGGGAAACCACAGAAAGAAAAACGGTGTACAGGTAATCCTGAAAGCACCAGGGCCATTATCAACGCACTAGGGCCAGGGGCCATAGTTACTTGGATGTTGGCATGTATAGCCGCCCTGACAAGCTGGTAACCAGGATCCGCTATACCAGGTGTTCCCGCATCAGTTACTAAGGCTAGGTCTTTACCTTTCTGCAGTGCTGCTATAGCCCTAGGGATCACTTTATCTTCATTATGCTCATGATAAGCCATTTGTTGAACGGTAATAGCATGATGTTTTAACATACGCCCTGTTCGTCGAGTATCTTCACTCAGAACAATATCAACATTGCGGAGAATCTCTAACGCTCGAAGGGTAATATCTGCTAAATGCCCTATTGGCGTCGCGACTAGGTAAAGCATAGATTATTGTTTTTGCTCCGGGAATGGGGCTCGGATATCATATCGGCCCTCAATTTCAACAGGTAGAGCCCCCTCTTCAACCATCAGATCCAATGGATTATCTTTTGTTATCAATGGAAGTTTGACCACATCTCTAATTCGAGCCGATTCATAGATTGCCATCATTAGTTCCATTGTTGATCGAGCAACAAAACCTTCATTTCGATGTGTGTCTATTTTTCCATCCATCCATAATATGAATTCATCATATTGATCAAATTGGACTACTGGAGGTGTTATAGATTGCCAGTCATCAAACTGACGGTTTAGCAGCAGTACGGTTCCATCCATTCCTCGCTTCAGAATTCCCTCTGTTCCATAAATGACATCTCCTGGGAATCCTGGTTCTGGGAGATCACTCTCATAAGTACCTCTTATTCCATTCTCAAAAGCAATGATTGCACCACACCTATCTTCACACCTAACCCGACGTTCCCATCGATCAGTCTTACGAGTAACTTGACTGAGCACCCAAACCGGCTTAGGATCACCCAGTAGATACATCATCTCATCTAGTTCATGAGTACCCCTATTTAATAGTCCATAAGCATCCCTTCGCAGCATAGCCATTGGTTGCCCAATTTTACCATCCTTAATAAGGCGACGGACTTCTACATTCTGCGGGTTGAACCGTCGCTGATGACCAATTGCCAGCTTAACCCCATGGGTTCGACAGGAATCCAACATGAGATCTGACTCACCAAGGCTACAGGCCATAGGTTTTTCACCCATAATTCCTTTTACACCAGCCTTTACGGCAGCAACTGTGACATCAGCTCGAACATTTTGCCAAGTAGTAATACTAACTATATCACATGATTCGTCTTCCAGCATCTTTTCATATTCTGCATACATATTCGCACCAAATTCATCAGCTAATTGTCCTGCATTCCCTTCGTTTATATCGGCAACCGCTACAACACAGGTTTTAGATTTCTGTGTCCATTGGCGTGCATGGGAGCGCCCCATCCCCCCACACCCAATTATCCCTACCCGATATGCCTCAGACATATTAACTCCTTGAATAGTTGATTTGATCATACCCAGTAGCTCGACTACCTATAATTTATGGGTTTTACCAAATTGGGGCAACATCTGAATATTGAAATGGATTTGAGCAATTTGTTATAAATCCTTATTATATTGATCCCTTACTTACTCAATTGTATTATATATGGTAAGGAGTGATGATAAATATGAATTATAATGGACTAACCGTAGCAATCTTTGATAAATCTCTGAAAGATACCATTCGAGTGCTCGGGGGGAAGGCTGTTGTTTTAGATACAGATACTCCCGTTGGATGGGATAGTTTTATTAATAAACTAATCAGCAATGAAATCTGTGTATTATTACTTACCGAACCGAAACATATAGTCTCCTTATTTGCACGAGCTACCGCTAATGGAACCTACAATCAAGTTCTACATTCCATCAGCCAAACTGTAATCGGGTCAGCAAGCAAAAATTGTACAGACCTTTGGAAACAACACAAACTTTCTGTAGACTTCGAACCTAATACGGCTGGTATTAAAGAGCTTTTGACTGAAATAGCTCGATTAGCTTGCTACCTATTAGATAAAAAGCAAACCGCCGTTCACAGGGGAGCCGATACCACATATTGGAAACACGTTGATATGCGATGGGGGTTAGATGAAGAAGCTGTCCAAAAACGGCATAAATCTCCTTTTCTGGCAGCATGTCGAAGAGAACCAACAGACTATACACCAATCTGGTTGTTACGACAAGCGGGACGCTACCAAAGAGCTTATCGAGAACTTAAGTCTGATTTAGATTTTTTAGAAATGTGTAAAAAATCTGAACTTACCGCTGAAATTACTTTGATGGCAGTTGAACGTCTTGGGGTAGATGCAGCTATTCTTTTTGCTGATATTTTACCTTTGCTACAACCACTAGGATTTGACTTGGAATATATCCGAGGGCATGGACCAGTAATTCACAACCCAATCCGATCCGGAGCAGATGTAGATAGACTTGAAGAAGGAGTCAAGGAATCTCAACATTTCGTATATGAGACAATACGAATGGTTTTACCTGCTCTGCCTCCCAATATTCCTCTAATAGGTTTTTCAGGTGCACCTTTTACATTAGCTGCTTATGCTATCGAGGGAGAAAGTACTAAAGAATTCAGAAATCTAAAGATCTTTATGCATTCTAACCCGGGCGCTTGGCATGCCTTTATGGAGAAATTATCTAGAGCTATAATAGGATATCTAAACGAACAAATCTCGGCTGGGGTTCAGGCAATACAACTATTTGATAGTTGGGTTGGATGTCTTTCTCCGGATGATTACAAAACCTTTGTATTACCTCATAACCGGTATATTTTCTCAAACCTTCCTCCTACTATTCCCAAGATACATTTCGGTACTGGAACCAGTTCCCTATTAGAACTGATGAAGGAGGCTGGAGGAGAAGTACTAGGTTTAGATTGGCGCGTTGACTTATCTGACGCCTGGCATCGTTTAGACTATGACGTAGCGGTTCAAGGTAATCTAGATCCGTTAATTCTTTTTACTTCTCCTAAGGAAATTAGGAAGCAGGCTTCTACTATTTTGGGAAAAGCAGGTGATCGACCAGGGCACATCTTTAATCTTGGCCATGGGATACTACCTGGTACGCCTGAAGAAAATGTTACCGCACTCGTAGACATTGTCCATGAACTAGGAAATAAATAAATGAAAGTGGTTGTTGTTGGCGGTGGCATTGCTGGATTAAGTGCCGCACATAGACTTGTCGAATCAAATCACCCAGGTCTTGAAGTAATACTTCTAGAAGCTTCTGACCGACTAGGTGGAACTATCCGCACAGTCGAACACGAAGGCTGCATGCTCGAATTGGGCCCCGACTCATTCCTTTCATCCAAACCCTGGTTAACACAACTAGCGGAACGGTTGGGTGTGGAAGACCAAATCATCACCACAAATCATATCCACCGCAGAGCACAGGTGGTTTATCGGGGGAAACTTCATCGATTGCCTGAGGGATTTCTAGTTATGGCTCCCACTCGAGTCTGGCCTATGCTAACCACATCTCTTTTTTCCTTCACAGGCAAAATCCGTTGCGCCCTTGAGTTATTTCTACCTCGAAAGTCTGGAAGTAAAGATGAAAGCCTGGGCTCCTTTGTTCGAAGACGATTTGGCAGAGAAATACTAAGCCGGGTGGTACAGCCCTTAATTGGGGGGATATATGCCGGCAATCCTGACACGCTTAGCCTTAGAGCTACTATGCCCCGTTTCCTGGAAATGGAAGAAAAATATGGCAGTGTGATTCGGGGGATGTTAGCTCAACGTAATACAACCGTGAATACTAAAAAGAAATCGACATCTGGAAGTGGCGCTCGGTACGGGGAATTAGTGTCCTTTAACAAAGGGATGGAAACTATTATTCAGGCATTAAGTTCAAGCCTACCACCGGATATAACGCATACAAAGTCCCTAGTTGTTAGGATTAACCACGAATCTCAAAAATGGAAACTAATTTTAGGTGATGGTAGGTATTTCCAGGCAGATGCTATTATTCTAGCCCTACCATCTCCGAAAGCTGCTACCCTTTTTCGTGATATAGATAAGTCCCTGCACCGTGAACTATCGGATATCCCCCATAGTTCTTCAGCTGTTATGAATCTAGTTTATCACCGCTCTGACGTTCCACATCCTTTAGATTGTTTTGGTTTTGTTGTACCTTCCGCAGAAAAACGTAAGATTACTGCATGTACTTTTAGTAGCGTCAAGTTTCCGAATAGAGCGCCCCAAGAACTAGTTCTAATGCGGGTTTTTATTGGACAAGACTTGCTCCAAGATACACCCCAAGTTGATGACAAGAAGATTTTGGATGAAGTCCGGAAAGAACTCAAAATCCTTCTGGATATAAAAGTATGCCCGATACACTCTGTCTTAACTCTATATCCGGATGCTATGCCTCAATATCTTATTAACCATCTGGACAGAATTGAAAGAATAGATTTACTGCTTGAAAATTATCCAAACCTAGCCCTAGCTGGGAATGCCTACCGAGGAGTAGGGTTACCAGATTGTGTATATTCCGGTGAAAAAGCAGCTGACCGTATTTTAGCTAACAAGGCTCGGCTAGAGCTTTAGTTAGAGCAGTGCTAGAATACAAAGTTTCTTTGGGCCAGATGAAAAACATTAAAAAAACTCAAAAAGTAAAGTTTTTTACCATTTATCTAACCATCCTTCTAAAAGGCTCCTTTTTTAGGTCACACTCCAGGAGTTCTTCCAATGTACCTTGATCAAGTCCTTTTTTAATTACCCTAAAAACTTCATAGGCTACCTCACCTAGTTGACAAATATCATCTTCATTGTGCGCCATAGTAACTCTAAAAGAAGTACCAGTATATATACCCCGCACAGACATTTCCTGAATAAATAAAGTCGAAGCTATAGGGATAAGTTCGGGGGCGGGAAGATCAAATAAAATTCCAGGATTATGTGGCAGACCGACACAAGAACCTGGTAAATCAGCACTAATTAAGGCTTTGTTTATTGTATCTCTGACTAATTTGCCCATAGAATCGAAGAAAGATACTGAACCACGACGTTTTAGTTCTCTTATTGTTGTTAATGCTGCGATCAAACCGACATTATCACTCCAATAGGAACTAGATACAAACATTGACGCCGCTGGTGACATAGCCTCATAGGAACCTACTACAGCTCCCATAGCATAGCCATTAGACATAGCTTTAGCTAACGTCGTCATATCCGGAGTCACTTTGGTTAATTCCTGCATACCACCAATCCGTATACGCCATCCACAGGAAACCTCATCAAAAATTAGGAGTGCCTCATGTTTATGAGTCAAATCCTTTACAGATTCTAAGTAACCTGTCGGTGGAATATCTGACCGAGCTGGTTCCATCATTACTGCTGCTACTCTCCCATCATATTTTTTCAGAAGGGTCGAAAGCATTTCCAGGTCACCATATTTAAAGGGTATTGCAGTGCCCGCCAAAACTTTAGGTACACCGATCGGTTCTATACCTGCAAACGGGTATTCGCCACTTTCTGGATCGACAAGATAGTTGGCGGACTGATACCAATCATGCCAACCATGATACCCACAAAAAAGGATAATATCTTTTCCAGTAGTACCTCTGGCTATTCGAGCAGCTAATGCACATGTTTCACCACCCGCTTTAGCGTATCGAACCATTTGGGCGCTAGGGATACATTGCACAAGTTCCTCAGCAAGTTCAATTTCAAGTGGACCATTTAAAGTATAAATACTACCTCTGTCGATTTGATCTTTAACTGCCTGATCTACCACATCATCTGCATGGCCTAGAATAATGGCACTAACTGCATTTTCCATATCAAGATACTCATTTCCGTCCACATCAACGAATCGAGCTCCTTTAGCTCTTTCTGCATAAACCGGACTAATCCCACTAGCATGTTGACTTGCCCTTCTACTAATTAATTGGGTACGTCCCGGTATTAATTCTCCAGCTCTTTTATACATAGCCATAGATTTTTCCACAGTATACCTAACACCCATCAGTTTATTCCTTTCAATATTGGTTTATTTAGTAATTTTAATTAACAACGAGCTCTATACCAGGGTTTAAAAAGCGCCCGCTGATCGTCGTCCCAACGAGCGAACGTTCTGTCTGTTACAAATTGTGGCTCGTCCATAGTAGCAATATTTTGGGACATCATCCAATAAGGTCCATATCCAACGTGTATTGTCTTTCGGACCTGATCTGACAAGTTAGTTATTCCACCATGTCTAAGATTTTCTGTAAACAATATTGCATCTCCAGCCTTTACTTCAAGAGCTATCATGCCTGGTTCATCATCTGGATGGCTGCCGTATGGACATGGTAACATTGTCTTGTGACTCCCGGGGACAACACAAAACGCTCCCTCATTTCGAGATACATCATGAACAAAGTAGATCATACGTACCATCATACAATCAACTTTATTGGCTGTAAAATTATATTTGTACTTCTGATTCTCTTCTCGCATTCCACCATGAGAAGGGCTTACATTACCACGAAATCTTATTCGGATTTCAGAATTATTTATTGTGACTCTTCCCTGGATAATTTTGTCGATATATTTCATTGTCCGAGTGTTGTTCACCAGTATATCAAAACGCGAGTCCGCATTCCAGAAATCTTCAATAATTAGACTACTTCCAGCTGTATTTGATCCATCTACGTGATATCCTAGTTCTGGATTTTGATGGTAGTCTGGGCCCCAAGGACTGATTTTTCTAGGCTCCTCACTCAAATTAATTATGGCGTGCTGTTCCAACTCATTTACCGCTGATGATAAAAGCGAGACGTCATTTAAATCCAGTATGTCTCTGATAACGATGAAACCCTGTCGATCAAATTCGTAACTCTCGATTTCGTTCATGGTATCTCCTTAATTTCTCTACTTCCATGACAAGATCTTTCTAAAATTGCTGGTAATTGGTAAACCTTTTTAATATCTTCACAAGAGTCAGTGCTATAATATATTATTAAACTTATGTCCCCTCAAAATTTTCTGCCAACTTTTTATAAAATACTATAAGACTAAAATGGTAACAATAAGATGTTCCATAATTTATTTAAACCTTCGTAAAATTGATGGCTAAACAGATAGTTGACGACTTAACCACAAAACCATATATATAGAGACTGACAGGATATTAATTATTGATCTAGCTCGATCTGGATCTAACAAATCTTTAAATACTTCAGACCTTCAGTTAAGTAGATTTGTGGAAGACTTAGGTATAAGATCATGAAAATAGGTATCCCAATTGAGACATGTGAAGGGGAGCGCCGAGTATCAATTACGCCAGCAGGTGTGACGGTATTGATAAAGGCAGGCTGCACAGTCCTAATTGAAGATAATGCTGGCTTAACGGCTGGATTTAGTAATGCCTCTTATGAAGAAGCTGGGGGCAGAATTGTTTCAAATAGAGTTGACATTTTTAATGAAGCTAAAGTCATTACACAAGTTAGAGCTGGTGGAGCAAATCCTGATTCTGGACTAGCCGACATCAATCATTTGGATCAAGAACAACTACTAGTTGGTTTCCTAGAACCATTATCATCACCATCGGAAATTGAAATTCTCGCTCAACGACATGTCACTGCTTGCGCGATGGAATTTATACCTAGAACTTCCCGAGCTCAATCAATGGACGCTCTCTCATCTCAGGCCAATATCGCTGGGTACAAGGCTGGCTTAATGGCAGCCGAAAGTCTTCCAAAGATGTTCCCCATGATGATGACAGCCGCCGGAACGATTACTCCAGCTCATGTTTTTGTTGTAGGAGTCGGGGTTGCAGGGCTCCAAGCTATTGCCACATGTAAACGGCTAGGAGCAGTAATTCAAGCATATGATGTTCGTCCTGCTGTCAAGGATCAAGTCCAAAGTGTTGGAGCCCGTTTTGTAGAATTAGAACTCGATACTTCAGCATCGGAAGATGCTGGCGGCTACGCCCAAGCAATGGATGAAAACTTTTATGCCAAACAGCGTGAAATGATGACTCGCGTTGTTGGATCAAATGATGTGGTGATCACAACTGCCGCTGTACCGGGGAAAAAAGCGCCGGTATTAGTAACGGAAGAAATGGTGAAAGGCATGAAAGCGGGGTCTGTTATAATCGACCTAGCTGCTGAACGTGGAGGCAATTGTGAACTAACAAACCCAGGAACCACTGTCATCAAACATGGAGTGACTATAGTCGGAGAATTGAACCTTCCATCTAAAGTTCCCTTCCATGCTAGTCAGATGTATTCAAATAATATAGTAAACTTTCTTAAATTGTTGATTAATGATGGCTCTTTGGATCCAGATGTTGATGATGATATCGTGCAGAGTTCGACCATAACCCGAAATGGAAAAGTGGTCAACGAACAAGTAAATATCCTTCTTACTGGCACCTAAAAGCGCTGTCACGGCAACGACATAATCAAGGGGTGACATTATGGGCGAAACAATTGCCGTCCTGACTATATTTATTCTAGCTATATTTGTTGGTTTTGAAGTAATTACCAAAGTACCACCGATATTGCACACACCCCTTATGTCCGGTTCGAATGCAATATCAGGTATTACAATTATTGGTGCTATACTTTCAACGGGAACAGAGTACTCTACACTAACCACTATTTTAGGCTTCATTGCTGTTGTTTTTGCAACCCTCAATGTTGTCGGTGGTTATTTGGTTACCAATCGGATGCTCGACATGTTTAAACGAAAGGATTGATCAAATGTCAGCTGATATCATCCGGATAGCCTATTTGGTAGCCGCCTCATTTTTTATCCTGGGGTTAAAAGGACTTTCCCACCCTAGAACTGCAGTCAGGGGTAATCGGCTCAGTGCTCTAGGAATGTTTATCGCGATTCTAGTTACCCTGATCGATCAACAAATAGTCGGTTTCGAAGTCATTGCTGCAGGAATTATCCTGGGAGGCACCATTGGTGCCATATGGGCATTAAAAGTTCCTATGACTGCTATGCCCCAGTTTGTTGGACTTTGTAATGGATTTGGTGGGGGGGCTTCGGTATTAGTAGCTGGAGCAGCATACCTAGAAGCTTCTTCCAGTATCATGACACTGCAATTTGGCATTTCAACTATGATCTCCAGTTTAATTGGAGGAATAACTTTCTGGGGAAGTTTAATTGCTTTTGGAAAACTACAAGGCCTCATTTCAGAAAAAGCTGTTCGTTTTGCTGGGGACCATTTTATAAAAGCCTTATTATTGGGCGGAACTGTAGTTACTGGTTTTCTTGGGATTTTAAACCCAGAAGATACTGAATACTATTGGATCATGCTAGGCTTAGCGTCTATCCTAGGTATACTCCTAGTAACCCCAATTGGTGGCGCAGATATGCCTGTTGTGATCGCTCTATTGAATTCTTACTCTGGAATGGCAGCAGCAGCGACTGGCTTTGTTCTGTCCAACAATGTGTTGATCATTGCTGGGTCTCTTGTTGGGGCATCAGGGTTAATTCTCACAAGTATAATGTGCAAAGCCATGAATCGGTCGTTGACCAATGTGATTTTTGCTGGAGTTGGAGCCGAATCGGATTCGGAAACCTCTGGATCTGAAGATGACATATATGAAGGAAAAGTTAAATCTACAACTGCTGAAGAAATTGCCATGGTACTTGATAGTGCCCAACGCGTAGTTATTGTCCCAGGGTACGGGATGGCGGTGGCACAAGCCCAGCATGCTGTAAGAGACCTTGCCAACCAACTAGAGTCAGCTGACATTGAGGTCATTTTTGCGATTCATCCAGTCGCCGGACGTATGCCCGGACATATGAATGTCCTTTTGGCTGAAGCAGATGTACCCTATGATCAACTCAAAGAAATGGACGAAGCTAATGGCGGATTTGAACAGACTGACGTAACTATTGTAATTGGGGCTAATGATGTAGTAAATCCACTAGCCCGAGATGCAGCCGACACCCCTTTAACAGGTATGCCAATTCTAAATGTTGATAAATCTCGAACAGTAGTGGTTATAAAACGTAGTTTAAGTCCCGGTTTTGCTGGGATTCCTAATCCGCTATTTGCTGCAGAAAACTGCCTAATGCTTTTTGCTGATGGTAAAGAGGCCGTTCAGGAATTATCAACAGCCATGAAAGAAATCTAGATCTACAATACTAAAGATCTCTACAAACTGAAAAGTCAAGAAAGGAGTAAAAATGGCCTCTATCGGGACGCCTTTGTCAGATACAGCTACAAGGATTTTGATGTGCGGTGCAGGCGAATTAGGTAAGGAAGTGGTCATTGAATTCCAACGTCTTGGTGTAGAAGTGGTGGCTGTAGACAGATATGCTAATGCACCTGCCATGCAGGTAGCACATCGTTCATATGTTGTAGATATGCGTGATGGAGCTGCGCTACGTAGAGTGATTGAAAAAGAAAAGCCTGATTTAATTGTCCCTGAAATAGAAGCAATAGCAACTGATGAGCTTTTAAAGTTAGAAGCTGAAGGTTTCTCTATAGTACCTACTGCTAGAGCTGTCCACCTCACCATGAACCGTGAAGGGATTCGCCGTCTGGTTGCTGAAGAACTTGGTCTTCCTACGTCACCCTACAGATTTGCTGAAGTTTTTGACGAATATGAGCAAGCAGTTGAGCAAATTGGGATTCCCTGTGTTATAAAACCAGTAATGAGTTCATCAGGTAAAGGCCAAAGTACTATCCGTGATAGGTCAGATATAAATAGAGCCTGGCAGCGAGCTCATGACGAAACTAGGGGAGTTGCAAGTAAAGTAATTATTGAGGGATTGGTTGAATTCGATTATGAAATCACATTGCTGACTATTCGTCATGTTGATGGAACAAGTTTTTGTCTTCCGATCGGTCATCAACAAATAGCAGGAGACTATCGTTATTCATGGCAACCACAACCTATGACTGAGAATGCTTGGGGAAATGCAAAAGACACGGCAAAAAAAGTTACCGATGCCTTGGGAGGTTATGGTGTTTTTGGAGTTGAATTATTTATAAAAAACAACGATGTTTTATTTAGTGAAGTATCTCCGAGACCGCATGATACAGGTTTAGTAACCCTTATTTCACAGGATCTCTCTGAATTTGCACTTCATGCAAGGGCGGTTTTAGGGCTTCCAATACCTAAAATACATCACCATGGTCCCTCTGCTTCGGCTGCACTGGTTGCTGGTGGTGATTCGCGACAGATTAAATATAATAATTTAGAAGTAGCTCTTTCCCAACCAGATACCAACCTACTTCTTTTCGGGAAGCCGGATATTTCCGGCCATAGGCGACTAGGTGTAGCTATCGCACGAGGCTCAGATATTGATATAGCCCGTGCTAAGGCTGTCACAGCAATAGAATCTATACATATTGAACTTTAGCCGATCTTTTAAACCATAAAAAGAAGACCGTGACCTGATATCAGTATTGTTAAGGAGTAATAATGCAAGCCAAAAAAGATTCCCCTATACAAATTGATAATCGTGAATGGGGCGTCCTTACTCAAGGTGACCGTATTAGAATGATTGAAGAGGAAGGATATTTAATAATCCCTGATTGGATAAACTCAGATCACCTGAAGGCCTTAAAACAAGAATGCGAAAAACTAGAAACAGTTGGTAGAGACTATAGCGAAAAACAGAGGGGCTGCAATAACCCTCATCTTAAAAGCAGACAATTGGCTGATCTAATCGCTTATGCACCCACAATTAATTTTCTGGAAAAACTTTTTGGAGATCAGCTAGTATTTCTTCATTATACCTATGACCGTTCGGACCCTGGTACTCCCGGAATAAGCCTTCACACGGATGGACAGCCCTACGGATCAAAAATATTTGGTTATGAAGGGAGCTGCCCAATTACTGTTAGAGTACTCTATTATCTTGATGACCTGACTCTTGATGTATCACCTTTTCGGGTGATTCCAAGATCACACCTATGTATGCACTCGGATGCTAATCCATACAAAAGGTACGACCGGCATCCCGAAGAAGTTATTGTACCCTGTACCGCAGGTTCAGCACTATTTTTGAACCATAAAGTATTTCATGGTACATTACCTAATAAGGGTACTCGGTCAAGATCAATGTTGGCTGTTGCCTACCGCCCAAGCTGGTCAGGTCCTATTGTCAATGTCCCTTCTCGAAACTCCTCAGAACTTGACCAGATGCCTAAAAACGTCCTACCCTATATGGCTGATCCCAACATACGATTATACGATTTTGATACCAATAATAAACCTCAAGGAATGATATCAGAAGCCCCTGGAATGAACCCGAGTAGGTGGCAAAGAAAAACTTAAACCAAGAAAATTCTTACTACCGATTTCATAGTAGGTTAAATAACTAAAACCAAAATATTTTTTTAACTATGGGAGTACTCCAATGCCAAAAGCTTTATTCGTCTGGGGAGGCTGGGAAGGTCATGAGCCCAAAGATACTCAGGACGTCTTCATTCCACTTCTGGAAATGGAGGGATACAAAATTACTCAGAGTGACAATCTTGATTCCTATCTTGATTCCGAAGCAATGAAGACCTATGACCTCATCGTACAAACTGTAACCATGAGTACTATCACTGGGGCTCAGGAAAAAGCACTTTTAGATACCATCGCGAGTGGTACTGGTTTTGGAGGGTGGCATGGAGGCCAAGCAGATGCTTTTCGTAATAACACTAATTACCAGTACATGGTAGGTGGTCAATGGGTGTCCCATCCTGGAGGTATAATTAACTATCAAGTCAATATTCTTGACCATCAAGATCCTATAACTGCTGGCTTGGATGACTTTGCAATGCATTCGGAGCAGTACTACATGCATGTTGACCCCTCTAATCATGTGCTAGCAACGACAACCTTTAGCGGGGATAATGATGCTTGGGTTGAGGGGACCGTGATGCCCGTTGCATGGAAACGGAGATGGGGTAAGGGGAAAGTTTTTCATTGTACTCTCGGCCATGTTGCCGCCGATTTTAAAGTTACAGCAGCTAAAGAAATTGTACGACGTGGCTTGATCTGGTGCACACGCTAATTTTATTCTTTACTTTGTTGACTTAGATATATATCTTACTGGGGAAAATGTAGATTCAAGGCTACTTCATCTAATAATATATATTGATTCTAAATAATGAATAAGGTAGGAGGTTTTTATGGGTTTACGGTTAATGGATGAAGCCCCAAATTTTACAGCGGCTAGCACCGAAGGGACTATTCATTTTCATGAATGGCTTGGTGAAAGCTGGGGAATTCTATTTTCGCATCCGGCTGATTATACGCCTGTATGTACGACTGAATTAGGCTATATGGCAAGTATTTCCAGTGAATTTGCTAAACGAAACGTTAAGATTCTTGCCGTAAGTGTGGACCCACTTGATTCACACCAAGGATGGATAAGCGATATTAATGAAACACAGAACACCACGGTTAATTATCCACTGATAGCAGATCCAGACCAAACTGTTGCTCAGTTGTACGATATGATCCATCCTAACGCTAATGATAAGATGACCGTACGTTCAGTATTTGTGATTGGTCCAGATAAGAAGATCAAACTAATACTGACATATCCAGCATCCACTGGGCGCAATTTTGATGAACTCCTTCGTGTCATAGACTCGTTGCAATTAACTGCTAACCATAAACTGGCAACGCCGGCAAACTGGACTGATGGCGAGGATTGCATTATTATCCCAGCAGTTACAGACGAAGAAGCAAATGAAAAATACAGTGATATTAGGCGGGTTAAACCTTACTTGCGTTATGTTGAACAACCCAAGAATGGATAAAAATATTACAGAGCAAGACAGAAAAAAGACGCCTACCGCTGGGCGTCTTTTTTTTAACTAACTTTTATTCCCCTGGTTCGTTTTATTTCTTCCAGAAATTTATGTTAATCTTTAACTAGTGAATTTCTGTTATATTATTCTCAAAATTTGCTTTTTTTAACCAATATCCCTTAAAATACAATAATTACTTTGACAGATAACATGGTTTCAACTATCGTGCTGAAATATGTTCGAAGGTTCTAATAAAAATACTAAGAGGATCTGGCGATTTAAATGGATACGGCTCTCGAAAAATTCAACTCAGATGGATACTTAATCCTTAAAAATTTCTATCCTAATAGAATAATAGAAGCCGCTCGAGGAGCCGCAAGTGAACTAGTTGATAGAGTTGCTATTCGACTTTTAGAATCTGGAAAAATTTCAAAAAGTTACTCAGATCAGCCTTTCGAAAGTAGATTAGCTCGGATATGTGATGTTGTCCCAAATGATGTTCCCCATATATTTCGGAAAGAACTCCATCTACTAGGTATGTACGATGTATTTTTTTTCTCACCGCTGTTAGATATAGCCGAATCCCTACTTGGCCAGGAACTCCGGCTTTACCCAAACTATTCGATTCGCCCTAAGTTGCCTGACCACGCTCCTACTCATGTCCTCTGGCATCAGGATGGTGGATATACCTATAAACTCCATTTAGATGGAGATTATAACACCACAATTGTTGATAGTTTAAAGATGATTAATGTATGGTCTCCTCTCGTTCCAGCTCGAGAAGAAAATGGTTGTATGCAGTTTATTCCTGGAACCCACAAGATTGGTATGGCTCAACACGAAGACCGGGAGTTTTACCTTGAGATAGCTCAGGATGACCTGGTACCTTTTTTGGATAAAGCTGTGTCGATCGAACTTGACCCTGGAGACATAGTCCTGTTTCATAATATGCTCTACCATCAAGCACTACCCAATCATTCTGACCATGTCCGGTGGAGTATGGATTGGCGATACCAAGATGCTCGTCAATCAACCCTTCGCCCCACGCAAGGACATTTAGCGCGTAGTCAAATAAACGAAAGTCAGGTAGTATCAAGTGCTGTTGACTGGGCGCAAAGAGTCTTTGGATAGTCCCCACCTTCTTGGCCATACAAAACACTATTGTGTGTCGATTTCTACAAACTTCAGGATCAATAACACAAAATTACTAATAAATCTGTAATTAATAACTTATGTGTTGCTCTATAACATCTAATACCATATATTCGACTAGTTTCTAAGAAAGTCTATATACCTATCTTTTTATTTTGCTCTTAGGCGCGACTAGATATGTCTCAAATTGCAAATAATCCTGTATTTGTTTTTCTAAGAGTAATGTTAAAAAGTCCCCGAAAAGTATGCTCTCTAGCACCCAGTTCAAGGACTCTTGCTCGTCGTATGGCTGCAGGTTTGGAAATTAAGCCGAATGAGACCGTCATGGAACTAGGACCAGGAACAGGAGCTCTTACGGAAGAAATTAAACCTATTTTATCTCATGATACTGGATACATTGGGATTGAATTAGAATCCAAATTCGTAGGTCTATTACAGACTCGGTTCCCTGAACTCCAATTTGAGCAGGAGAACGTCACAAGAGCGTTTGAGGTATACACAGAGTCGGGAGTCCCTCCAGTAAAAGCTATTATATCCGGTTTACCAATCTCAACAATGCCAAAAGTAGTAATAGATGATCTAATCGGGAATCTTGAACAGCTTCTGGAACCGGGTGCGGTTTTCCGTATGTTCCAATATGTTCATGCCTATTATCTACCATGCGCAGTCCGTTTTCGCCGACGAATGTCAACCTCGTTTTCGAAATATCGATGTGAGGGGTTAGTAATAAAAAATCTCCCTCCGGCATTAGTTCTAACATGGACGAGGTAAATGAAGACTAAAGAAAATTTCAATTCCTAAATACCCACGAAGTGGAATAATGTAGGCATGTGCCTTAAATCTACCCCCCTTAATTTTGGTATTATTAAAAATATCTTGGTATACTTTCTCAACTATCCTATACAGTACCTAAATATAAGACTTTTATTCCTAATTTCTTTTCTGCTGCTTCCTAATTTATTATTTGCTCAGAAAGAAAAGGTCCCTAACCTGAAAGCTGCCATAAGAACCGGTGATATTGCTATTGATGGCAGGTTAGATGAAGCAGCCTGGCTTGTAGCAGTTCCCACTAGAAATTTTATACAACGAGAACCGCTTGAAGGAGCAAAACCTGAAAAACTTACTGAAGTTAGAGTGCTTTACGATAATCGTGCTCTCTATGTGGCTGCACGGATGTATGATGACAACCCTAAGGCGATTGCCAAACAACTAGTCCGTCGAGATGAGGGCGGCCAGTTCGATTATTTTACTATATCTATCGATCCTAATAATGATAAGCGAACCGGATATCAATTCAGAGTTAGTGCTGCGGGTGTTCAACGAGACGCTTATCTTTATGATGATGTCAGAAGAGATAATGCCTGGAATGCTGTATGGGCTTCTAGTGCTCGAATCGACGAAAAAGGCTGGGTTGCCGAAATCCGTATTCCACTCTCACAGATACGTTATGATGTTTCTGAATCTCCACAATCTTGGGGTATCAATTTCACTAGACGATGTTTGGCTAATAATGAGACTGTGGACTTCGCATTACAATCTCGAGTTCAGTATGGGCGAGTGAGTGTTTTGGGCCGATTGGATGGACTCACTCTAAACACCAAAAATCGCCGCTTAGAATTCCGACCTTTTATTCTTGGAAACGCTAGAACCGCCCCATCTGAAGATGACAATCCCTTTTTCGACGGATCAGAATTTAACAAACGTTTTGGAATTGACATACGATATGGCTTAGGATCTTCATATACTCTAGATATGGCATTTAAGCCAGACTTTGGCCAAGTTGAAGTAGATCCTGCTGTCATAAACCTTTCTGAATTTGAAACTTTCTATCAGGAACGAAGACCATTTTTCGTTGAAGATGCTAAAATCTTCGACTTCAATCTTTCAGGCAGAGATGAATTGATATACAGTCGCCGTATTGGGCGCCAACCAACTGGCCGAGCCCCAGGTGGTTCAACCTATTCTGACATTCCCCAAGAGACCACCATTATTGGAGCTGCAAAAATTACTGGCCGGTCATTAAGTGGTACTTCTATAGGTGTATTAGCGGCTATAACTGGCCATGAAAAGGGTAAATCTTACTCCAAGGAAGAAAACCTTATAACCGATTTTACTGTTGAACCTCGAGCAGAACACGGTGTATTTCGAATTCGCCATGACTTTAGAGATGGAGCCACCCAATTGGGTGCAGTAGGTACTCTCCTGCATAGGAACTTACCCAATGATGGCTCTTTTAACCATCTTACTTCGAATGCTTTCGCTGCCGGGTTAGACTTTGAACATAATTGGGGTGGTGTTAGAAAACGGGATTGGGCAGTCTACGGATACATTGCTGGAAGCCATGTACGTGGAAGCTCCGAATCAATACTTAGAATCCAACGGTCAAGCAACCATTATTTCCAACGGCCTGATGCTACTGGATTTGCTGTGGATTCCACAGCAACATCAATAAATGGCGCTAACTGGCGTCTCCAGTTAGCGCGACGAGACACACGTAACTGGTCCGGTTCGATTTGGCTAGCAGAAATATCGCCAGGTTTTGAAATAAATGATCTTGGATTCTCACGATCTACTGAACGGATCGATGGCGGAGCTCGAATTGAATATCGTAATTTTATACCTGGACGATTATTCCGAAACTATAGAATAAATCTGTCTACTTTTTATAATTTTAGTCACGAGGCTCTGGATAACCCTTGGTCTGTTTCTTCATGGCAACAAAACTATAAACGGGGGGCATTCAGTGGCTATGCCGACTTCGAACTCAAAAATTTCTGGGACATTGAAATCAGATCCCGGTATAGCCCGACACGTTTTAGTGATACTATGACACGGGGGGGACCAGTTATGAAATCCCCCCGATCCTTTTCAATTTACTCAGGAATTGAAACAGACCGAAGAAAAGCTATTACACTAGGATATGGCTTTGAGGCGGAATGGATACAAAATAATGGTTATGAATGGAGTACCGGATTCGATACCACGATACGTCCAACTACTAACTTCGAACTTGAAATATCACCACGTTTTACCTGGGAAAAAAACCCAGCTCAATATATTACACAAACTGACGAGCTTTTATTTGAACCTACCTATGGAACACGTTACATTTTCTCTGACCTACAAAGTCGTTTTTTATCTCTAGAAACCCGATTAAATGTGGCTTTTTCACCCAATTTTACATTCCAATTGTATGCCCAACCTTTGCTTGCATCAGGTGACTATCTTAATTATAAACAACTATTAAAGCCCAATAGTTTTACTTTTGATATATTAGATGAAGGAACCCGTTCCTTTGTGGATCCAAAAGATTCCCAGAGACATCTTGACTTTAATGGGGACGGAATGACTGATATTAATTTTTCCGACCGAGATTTTAATATACAATCACTCAGAATGAATTTAGTTCTTCGGTGGGAATATAAACCTGGGTCCCGTGTCTTTTTTGTATGGCAGCAAAACCGTGATGAACGAGATGCTACCGGGTCAGTAAAGATAGGGGAAGACCTAAAAAAATTACTCACGGCTAATTCCAGTAATAGGTTTATTATTAAGTTTAACTACTGGTTCGGCTTGTAACCTCAGTTTCTCTTTTATTGCAACTTGACAATTCTAGATCTTGAGGCCCATATTAACTGTTTATGTGGGCCTCTTTGGTTAGGTCTATTTTTAAAAATTTCTGATAATATAAACCCTACATTGGATAACTCCTGTCTGATTTACTATGGAGTGCGATTCAAAGAACTACCATTAAAGCCATGAAAATCAGTCCTAAGATATTAATATTCCTTGGAATATTATCCATTAACTTCCTTTTCACCCAGGTGGCTCATAGCCAAGTAGTTCGAACTGACTACATGGAGTCGGAGCTCATTGTTGAAACAGAAACAATTCTACCAGGACATCCATTCTGGGTCGGGTTGCGGATGAAAATGGATAAAGACTGGCATACCTATTGGCGTAATCCGGGGGACTCAGGACTCCCGACGGAAATAAATTGGAAACTGCCAAACGGTTTTCAGGTTGGACAGATTCACTGGCCTTATCCCAAGACAATAATACTAGAAATGTTAGGTAGTTATGCTTATGAAGGAGAAACCCTACTTCTTGTTGAAATTACTCCACCCGCTACCTTGAACTCAGGAATGTTTGTTGATCTGCAAGCTGAAGCTTCTTGGCTTGTTTGTGCGGATATATGTTTACCTGGTGAAGCAAAGTACAAGGTAACACTGCCGGTTTCATCTAAAGTCCCGCAGATTAATGAAAAGTGGGCATCTCTTTTTACCCAAACGAGAAAGAATCTACCGGTTCTAATACCCGAGTGGATAATTGAGGCCTCGATTACGGACTCTACCATCGTATTTCATGCCACCCCACCCCAATGGTTTGACGGTAAAATAACCAATGTTACATTTTTCCCTTACCATGAAACACTGATAGACCATTCAGCACCTAATAAATTAGAAAGAACAAAAGACGGTTACCTATTAACTATGAGTCGATCGGAGTTCTTCTCTGGTGAGTTGGATCAAATTACTGGGGTGCTCGTCTCCGAAAGCGGATGGCGGGGAATGAGTTCCGAACGTGCCTTAGAAGTTAACGCTACCTATGTATCTCAACATCCAAAAGCAATTCTTTCTAGCGTTATACCTAATATGCAACACCAATTACCTAATATTGGGCAAGCTATAATTTTTGCTCTAATTGGGGGGTTAATTCTAAATCTAATGCCCTGTGTGTTACCTGTCATATCTATCAAAGTACTTGGCTTTATTGGACAAGCGGGTGATAATTTTATAAGAGCTCGGTGGCATGGGCTTTTCTTTACAGGCGGTATCCTAGTTTCATTCCTGGCTCTCGCTATAATTTTAATTGCCCTCCGGGCTGGTGGTGAGCAATTAGGATGGGGATTTCAGCTACAATCTCCTACATTTATTATAATATTATCTACCATTATATTTATGATTGGACTCAACCTTTTTGGCGTCTTTGAAATTGGTAATTCCCTAGGTCGCCTTGGGGCAAATCTGGATTCACGAAGTGGATTTGGAGGTTCCTTCCTTAGCGGAGTATTGGCAACTCTTGTCGCTACTCCCTGCACAGCACCGTTTATGGGGGTTGCTCTTGGATATGCGTTAACTCTATCAACGATAAAAGCGCTTATAATCTTTTGTTTTCTTGGCCTAGGCATGGCCCTACCCTACATAATTCTTTGTTTCATACCATCGATGCTTAATTTTATACCCAAACCGGGGCCATGGATGGAATCATTTAAACAATTGATGGGCTTTTTGATGATGGTAACTGTTGTATGGTTACTTTGGGTTCTGAATCTTCAAACGGATCCTAACTTTCTTGCCCTAATGATGATACTTTTAGTTATGGTTGGGGTAGCTACTTGGATCTTGGGCCGCTGGGGCTCAACAACTTCGAGCAACAAATCTCGGTTAACTTCCAGAATTACCAGCTTTTTCATCATTATCACTGGGGTAGTTATTATGCTCAACCAAGTACCTAATCTAGAGCATGTTAGTAACAAAAAATTAAACCCAAGTAATAATAAATTAGAATGGAAACCCTTTTCGCAGACTCTAGTTGAAGAACTTCGAGCTTCAGGGAAAACCGTTTTTGTCGACTTTACTGCTGCTTGGTGTCTTACCTGCCAAGTAAATAAAAGAGTTGCACTTAACGACAGTCAGGTTGTTGAACAGTTTAAAAACCAAGGAGTTATACCTGTTCAAGCTGACTGGACATCGAGAAATCCTGAAATAACAGAAGCGTTAGCTGAATTAGGTCGGAATAGTGTTCCTTTATACGTTCTTTATTCTGGTGGGCCCCAAAATAACCCTAAACTCTTACCAGAACTGATCACACCTGATTTAGTTTTAAACGCATTAAAAAATGTTAAAACAGCAAATCAATAGGCACTAACGTTGTAATTGTAAGCATTCATAATTTTTATTCAGCATGAGGCTAGGTGTCAAAATCTTTCTAAAAAAGGAGAAAATTTCATGAAACAATTACTCCACATCGCACTATTAGTTACACTAACCCTGTTTCTGAATGGCAGCCCATCTGATCTTATTGCTGAGGAGAAAGCTAAGGTTGGCCAATCAGCTCCAGATTTTACACTTACTGATGTTAGTGGAAACACTATAAGCCTATCAGATTTTCGAGGTAACTATATTGTTCTAGAATGGATCAACTATGATTGCCCATTCGTTGCTAAACACTATAACAGCAAGAATATGCAAAGCCTCCAAGATCACTATCGAAATCAAGGCGTACTCTGGCTTGCCGTAAACTCGTCAGCTGAAGGAAAACAAGGTCAATTTTCAAATGACGAGATTCGCAAACGGCTAAAAACCCATCAGTCCACGGTTGATGCATATCTTCTCGATAAAAATGGTGAGGTGGGACGCCTGTACGGTGCTACTCATACTCCCCACATGTATATTGTTAATCCAAAAGGAACATTGATTTACAGGGGAGCTATCGATAGTATTCGATCTACCAATATAGCGGACATTCCTAAAGCTGAAAACTACGTCACTATGGCTTTAGATGCTGTTTTTGATGGTAAAAATGTTCCTGTAGAACATACCCGGGCGTACGGTTGCGACGTCAAATATTAAATATCTTTGTTATGTTGGTCTGGTCACAATAGAAGTTATAATTCTCAATAGATTTTATCAAAATCAGCTAAAGGGAAAATTTAAGAGGTGTCAAATCAAGAAAGTATAGATGTATTAAAAAGGAGGTGGGGATGGCTATGTTTGGGGACCCTGAAAACTTTATTGTAATGAGTGATCGTGAGAAATACCTATATGACCTTCAGGGCTTTCTTGTCGTCCGCAACTTTCTGTCCCAGGAAGAAGTGGAAAACTTGAACAATGCTATCAATGCTAATCTAGATAAGGCTAGCCAACATGATCCAGGTGGTACTCTTGATGGAACACCACTGGCCGGACCCAATGCCCAATATATTCATTACAACGGAATGTTAACCTGGGAGCAACCCTGGTGTCAACCTTTCCGTAACTTACTAGCCCACCCCAAACTAATCCCCTACCTCAATACCGTGATGGGAAGAGGTTGGAAGCTTGACCATAATATCGATATACTGACTTCGAAGGTGGGAGCTCAAGGCACACCCTTTCATGGAAACAGTACTGGAATGTTTAATGGGTCCACCTATTATATGTATGACGATGGTCGAATGCGAAGTGGGTTAAATGTCTGTCAATTTTACCTGACCGATGTAAATCCTGGTGATGGAGGATTAGTAGTAATTCCTGGAAGCCATAAAGCCAATTTCCCGATGCCGAGTTATGTCCGGCATTATGAAGACCATCCAGAAATTTATCACCATATTATTATTAAAGCAGGTGATCTTGTTATCTTTAATGAGGCTACTACTCATGGTGCACTACCATGGAAAAGCGATGAAGAACGTCGATGTGTGCTCCACCGCTACATTCCTAAATATATGCACTACGATGGTGGAATTTATGAGACCCAGATGCCCGAGTGGACTAAAGAACTTACTGAAGCTCAGCGAGCTGTCTTAGAACCCCCTTATATTTATAATCGTCCCCTGATTGGAGATGATGGACAAACAATCGTGAAACCTCGGAGAGAGGGGTTGTAAAATTACTATTCATCTGAATTATATTACATCTAAAATCAACCTACTAACATGAACCAAGCCGGCTTACCCTACATTACTATGCAGCCGCACGAAAAATACCTATTTGATTTGCAGGGATTTATTGTAGTCCGTAATGCCCTCACTCCTTTGCAGGTTAGAGACCTTAATAGGGCTTTGGAAGCTAATGCGGATAAACGCGAACAGGACACTGCGTCTGACACCAGTACAGCCTTGAGAGGTAATCGGTACCGCGGCCTTTATGAAGGAATGCTTTCTTGGGAAAAGCCTTGGTGTTTACCCTTTCGTGAAGTGCTAGCTAATCCTAAAGTTATTCCTTATTTGAATACATTATTAGGCCGCGGATGGAAATTGGATCATGAACCCTTTATCTTTACATCCAGTGCTGGTACAGAAGGGCTTCGTCTTCATGGACATGGGTTATCCGAGTATAGTGGCTCTAGATTTTATACTTATCAAAATGGGTCTATGCGTTGCGGGTTGATCAACTGTCAGTACCAATTAAATGATGTCAATCCAGGAGATGGAGGACTATGTATTATCCCAGGTAGTCATAAAGCTAACTTTAAACTTCCGACTGACATTTCTGGCTATGAAGAAAATCAGGATATTGTATATCACGTCCCTATGAAGGCAGGGGATCTTGTTATATTTAATGAATCAACCACCCACGGTACCCTGCCTTGGCAAGGTAAACAAGAACGTCGTTCTCTTTTCTATCGCTATACCCCTAAATATATGCATTATGCTGGGGGCATGTATAAAACTAAAAATCCAGCGTGGGTCAAAGAACTCACGGACGTACAACAAGCTGTTTTGGCCCCTCCATATGTCTACAATAGGCCATTAATCGACGATGGTGGTGTTTCAATATCAATGCCCCGTCGGGAAGGTGAATGAAAGGAATACTATGACTGGCAATCAAGCCATAGCGAAAATACTTTCAATCGAGGGACTTGATTGGTTTAGTTGCTTTCCACATCATCCACTTATAGACGCCTGCGCGCTCGAAGGAATGCGCCCCATTCTATGCCGCCAAGAACGTGCTGGAGTAAATATCGCCGATGGGTTTAGTCGAATTAAAAATGGTAATACTATAGGTGTATTTATGATGCAATCAGGCCCCGGAGCGGAAAATGCTTTTGGTGGAGTAGCCCAAGCGTATGCTGACTCTGTACCTATTCTTCTTTTACCAGGGGGGCCCCCAAGATCGCGAACGGGTTCCGATCTTACCTTCGAAGCGGTTAAGAATTATCAAGGTGTTACTAAATGGGTCTCTAATATAAATTCTGCTGCTCGCATACCCACGATGATGCGTAAGGCATTCAGCTCACTAAAACAGGGCAAACCTGGACCGGTAATGCTGGAAATCCCATCTGATGTGGGCGAAGAAATAATCCCTGATCACTCTCTAGATTATGTACCCGTCAAACCTTTTAAAAGTGGTGCTTCCCAAGAGGATGTCCGTGATCTAGTCTCAGCTCTTCTTAGTGCCGAATGTCCCGTAATAAGTGCCGGTCAGGGGGTTTTATATGCTGAAGCATCAGAGGAATTAATTGATTTTGTTGAATGGACTAAGATACCTGTTATGACTACACTTTCAGGTAAAAGTGCGTTTCCTGAAACTCATCCATTATCACTTGGAACCGGAGCTGCTTCACACTCCCTGATGGTTGCTACCTACCTTAAAAAAGCAGACTTTTTCTTTGGCCTTGGTACGAGCATGACTTCTGGATTTAAGGCTGAGATCCCTAAAGGAGCAGTTCTTGCTCAATCTATCATAACTCATGAAGATGTTAATAAAGAACACCAAATAGAATATGGGGCTATTGGAGATGCAAGAATAGTATTACAACAACTTCTCGAAGAAGCTAAAAAACAGCTTGGAGGGAAACCTCGGTCCGATACCAAAGGCAATGTCCTCGAAATATCCCGGTTAAAGAAAATATGGTTAAACCAGTGGGAACCACATTTCTGCTCAAATGAGGTCCCTTTAAGTCCTTATCGAGTTTTCCGTGAAATTGCTAGCTTAGTCGATAATACTAGGTCAATTATTACTCATGATTCTGGGTACCCACGGGAACAATTAGCTCCTTTTTGGGAAACAGTCACACCACGGAGCTACATAGGTTGGGGAGCTTCAACTCAATTAGGTTACGGTCTGGGACTAGCTATTGGTGCTAAAATTGCAAACCCTGAGAAGCAGGTAATCAATATTATGGGGGATGCTGCCTTTGGCATGGCCGGGTTAGATATAGAAACGGCTGTGCGTTCGGAAATTCCGATTCTAACAATAATATTAAATAATGGTGTGATGACCCACTATGATCATCATATGGCTTATGCAACGAAACGCTGGGGCAGCAATAAATTAGGTGGGGATTATGCCACCATCTGTAAGGGAATGGGGGCCCATGCTGAAAAGGTTTCCTCTCCAAAACAGATAGGTCCAGCTATTCAACGTGCTTTAGCAGCAAATATTGAAGGGAAACCTGCAGTAATTGAAGCAATAACTAAAGTGGAAGAAAACACTTCTCGGTACTGAAAAAGAGTAAAGGAGTATTATGCTAAGAATTCTGGTAGGTACATATTTCCAAGAAACTAACGATTTTCACCCAAACCACACAATTTACGAGGATTTTAACGTTCTATACGGGCAAACAATGCTTAAAGATCCAGACGGCGTGGTTAAAGGAGCGATAGATACCCTTTCCTGTCGCTCTGGATTAGAAATCATACCAACATACAGTGCGGCTATGGGGGCTGGAGGAACTATAACTCAAGAGTGCTTTGAACGCATTTCTTCAGAATTACTCAAAGCGATTTCAGACCATAATTCAAATATCGACGGAGTGTACCTTAACCTTCACGGGGCAATGGCTGCAGAGATAGAAAAAGATCCAGAAGGTTATATTTTACAAGAAGTAAGAGAAATTGTTGGCCCGGAAATTCCAATAGTAGCCTCTTTTGATATGCATGGAACGATAACACGACGGATGTTAACTCACATGGACGGATGTAGTATACTACATACTTATCCCCATATTGATTGGTACGAAACTGGAGCTCGTGCCGCAGAGGTACTGTTACGTATCCTTGATGGTGCTCAGCCTGTAATTGCAAGCGTATATACTCCTACTATGGTTAGAGGTGATGAACTTAAAACTAGTGGTGGAGTCCATGGAACTTTTATCCGATATATTGAACGTTTAGAAGAAAGAGATGACGTACTGGCTGGTGGCATAATGCTTGGACATCCTCCAACCGATTGTCCGGAACAGGGATCTCGGATCATTTTAATTACAGACAAAAATCGGATATTAGCTAAAAAGGAAGCATTGTACTTGGGGGAAACCTTCTGGCAGATGCGTTCATATATGCAATGTACAATGTATAGCGTTGAAGAGGGTATTAAAATAGCTAGTAATGCTAAAGGTCCTATCGTGTTTGCTGATGCTGCTGACGCGACTAGTTCTGGAGCCCCAGGTACTAGCAATACGATATTAAAAGGGTTGCTGGAAAGCAATTATAAGGGGAAGGTCTTGTTTCCCATCTGCGATGAACCAGCGATAAAAAATGCCATGACGGCAGGGATTGGTCAGACAGTCACTATTTCACTAGGTGGAACAAAAGATCCGCGTTTTACTCCGGTTCAAATTACCGCAACCATCGAGGTACTTGGTCAAAAAGATGGTGTTCCAATTGCCGTACTTAAATGCAAAAATATTATCTTATTTGTTGCAGCCTCTGGCCCTCTCCTCTGTGACCGTTGGATTTTTCCTGCCTTCGGTCAAGACCCAAAAGATTTTGATATTATCGTCAAAAAATTACCTCATACCCCTGACGAATGGTACGATGACTGGGCGGAACGAACCATCACCCTAGACACACCTGGTGCAGCAAGTCCTAATATCCCGAGCCTAGGGCATCAATTTGTCACTCATCCAATCTATCCGCTTGATCCCAAAATGAGTTTCATTCCTGAAGTAGAGTTATACGAATAATATAGTCCGCTAACTCTTCTAAATATTATTTTCCATTAGGGAGAAGAAATGAACCGGCATGTTACTAGCGGCCGTTGGGGGTTGGGGTTAATTCTAAGTTTATTTACAATCTTAGTTTGGGGAAGCCTACCTCTTGTCCTAAAAATAATGCTTATTAGTTTAGACGCTTTCACTATGACATGGTACAGATTTATAATCGCTGCCATTTTAATGACGATAATTGTTTATCGAAAAAATTATTTCCCCTTAGTGAGAAAAATAAAAGGAGGATATATTCCTCTTTTTGTTTTCTCAGTGTTAGGGTTCAGTTGTGCCTACGTATTCTATCCTCAAAGTCTCCAGTACATTTCTCCTAGTGCTGCGCAGGTGGTTAGTCAAGTTTCGCTTCTCTTCTTGCTGCTAGGTGCAATGTTTGTATTTCGCGAACGATTAACCTTAATACAGTTATTTGGAATTGGACTACTGATAGCTGGTATCTTATTGTTTTTTAATAAACAGCTGATTTTTTTGATTTCAGACACAAGTGACATGTTACCTGGAATTCTTTGGGTCACAGCAGCAGCTCTAGCGCTCTCTTTATATACCTTAACTCAAAAACAATTACTCCAGATACTCCCTACCTCCTTCATTATATGGCTAATTTATCTTGTAGGCTCTGTACTAATTCTTCCATTCATTCGATTTGAAACTCTTTTAGAACAGAACCCTCAAGAATTTATCCTCTTAAATATTTCAGCAGTTATTTCTTTGGTGGCTTTTATTACTTTAGTGGAATCTTTAAAACACTTGGAGGTATTTAGGGTGAGTATGATTCTAGCAACTGTTCCTATAGTTACCATAGTAGATATGGCTATAATTTCACCATTAGTTCCTAACCTACTTCAACCAGAGAATCTAACCCTTTTAAGTATCTCAGGTGCTGTACTGGCTGTTATTGGATCTATTTTGGGCAATTTAAAGAAAACCAATTAGAGCAGCTAACTACTTTATCGCAATACTTTAGAAACAGGAAAACAAAACTTTTCATGTGGTCGTATTAAAGGACATATAAAATGAAACCACTAATAGTGATGGGATTACGAACTCTGGCACATCTTGAGGCTAAAGCAACTCTGTACGAGGAAATTAACCAAAATACCATAACCGCTAGGCGGAGATTCCCTAAAGAAGATATGGAGTTACTGGTAGGTGCCGGATTTACCCTTGGGATACTTTCGAGTCACAGTGTTCCCCGGAGTCAGAAAGTTATTGAATATCTAGATTTGGCTCATCTCTTTCCCGAACGTCATCTAATTTGCTCCAGTCCACTAGACAGAAAAGAGGCTTTAAACTGGCAAGAATGGAGCCAAACTTTTAACAAACGTGGCCTATCTATTCATACAGTGATCGATATCGGAGATACATTAATCCGAAACCTTGCTAGTTCCCCTAATTTTAAAGATATTGATAAATACTTAATTACAGATGACACCACAATAAAGATTGAGGGTGCAAAATGCCTTAAAACATTAGATCAGATAGAAGCATATGATCTGGCCAAACAAAAAGGACACAACAATTAACCTCACCCAAATATTTTTTATGGGGAATTTTTCGGTATTAGCATTGAGATCTTCTAAAACCAAATGCGCCATTCTCACCCGAGAGTAGAATATCTCGGGTGATTTTTTAAGTCGTTCCTTAGTAATGACAGATTGGGTTTAGAATTTGCTCCTATTTTAAAAAAAAGTATAAAAATAACGCTAATACCATCTTGTCTAGCCTAAAGAACCAATTTACTTTTCCCAAGGGAAAGAAAAAGAAGGTCTATTTGCATAACGCTTCATTGATACGTTGAGTGTACTACCACATCCTGGAGCTAGATGGACGGTAAAATTGGAATCGTCTACTGAAACCGCTCCGTTTTCGTCACTGACCTCCGTAATCTGATGCTCGCCATATGCTCCTCCATTAACGACCACAGTTCTTGCAGATACCTGATTCGTATTAACCAGTGTTAATGTGGCACTTTCATCATGGAGTCCTTCTACCAAAGCTGCGACATCTTCCGGCATACCTGGACGATTTCTAGATGGATCAAAATAACGGAACCTGCAGTGTAACGGATGACCAAAATGTTCTGTCGGCATCCCACCCAGCATAAGTTGAATCAGTGCATCCACGGCTGCTGGATTCGTACCATTCATATCATCAGACAACCGAGTGTCCGGTGAGGACAAGTCATCCTGCAACCGCTCCATTCGTGACCTAACTACGCCAATATCTTTCTGAAACGCTTCGACAGGATAATCAGGATTATTACCTTGTAGAAATCCAACCCAACCATCTTTGGGTAACCGTTCTAGATCACGCGAATCCATAGACCAGTAGTAAACCTGCAAAGCTCCGTTATCAAAAGGTTCAGGCTGGTAATCGTACCATCCTTCATCACCATGCATACGTGGATATAGAGTTTTTCCATCTTCCACCTTACTGTGATCATTAATATAATCTATAACGCCGCGCCATGTATCTACGTACTTCTGATCACCTGTAAGCAATAATCCATTTCCAAAACTCCAATGAACTCGATGAAGGAAATAGGGACGATGAGCCAAAAGTCCCGTTTGGGGTACGATAGTAGAAAAGCCCCAGCCATACACACCCCCATACCAACGTCCACCAGCCGCCCCTCCTATAGTCCCATCCAGTCCTATATTAGTTGGAATAATGCCGTTATTCTTTTCAGTCCGATCGACCCAGGCATCAAGATAATCTTTTGTCCAGTTACTATATTTTTCGTCCCCATCAATCATATAAGCATTTAAAGTCATTGTGGTTACACCCATATTTAATGGGTGATCGCCAGCAACATCATTATAATCTTTAAAATGAGCAATCATTTCCTCATAGTTTCGTTCACCATGCCCTGGCTTAAAACGGCCCTCTACTTCAAGTGAGTCCCCAGCCCAATCAAGCCCTGTTGCTTTACGTAACATAGAACCTCGGCTACCGTTAAACATACTCTTAATAACGCGGTGTTCTGGGATATAATTATCTGCGATAGGATCTTCTCCCATATAGAAACCCGAAAAACGCCTAGTACGATCGATAAATTTCTTATCTGTCGGATCACAGAGGCCCTGGAGAAAAAATGCTGTATAACCTTCTCCATTATGCATCCAATCGAACATGGTTGGGAATTCTTTAAAATACATCCCATCTCGGGCAAATTCTACTTCAGTTGTTTTTGCTTCTGAGTACTGTAAAAGGTGACCATCCCAAGCTTTTTTATAAAGTTCATAGACCTGATCCGAAGCACCTATAGCATAAAGCTCCGGCCAGTTAGCAAAATTCTCCGCCGCATCATCAGGCCCATCATCACCACCCCAACGGGGAACACATAAGAGATAACCCCGTTCATCAAAATAGTGGTTATAGAATGCTTCTATAGCTTCTTCTTGTTGTTTTATTAATGTTCTTTCTAGGAGTGCCCATGCAGGCGGCGCCATAGGTGAAGTAATACTTTTAGTTGTTTCTTTTAAAGCGGCAGCCATTAATAAATCCTTTCTTAGGTGTTCAACTAAAGTTAAAGTTAGTCCACAATCATTATGAAAAACTAAAGTTACGATGTAAGTCCACGACCATCTTTTTGACTTCTGTAGACACTCTCCTTAATAAAGGAAATTAACGTTTTAACATCATTAGTTTGGTCTACATCCCGCACAACTACTTTGATAGCTTGGGAAATATTAAGTGAAGATCGAAAAAGTATGCGATAGGCTTTTTTAAGGGCAGCTAAAGCTTCAGTAGTAAATCCACACCGGGTTAGACCAATTGTATTGAGCGAAACTGGTTTTAGAGGTTCCCGTCCATATTTAATATATGGGCAGATATCCTTAGAAACTTTAGAACCACCACTAACAAAAGCGTTACGGCCAATTTGAACGAATTGATGAACAGCAACGAGACCTCCAGTAATAGCAAAGTCCTCGATTTCGACATGCCCTCCTAACTGTGTACCATTAGCCAGAATAACATTATTACCGACTATGCAATCATGAGCTACATGGACATAAGCCATAATCAACGTGTCGCTACCAATTACTGTTTTACCCAAAGCACTCGTCCCCCGATTCAAAGTAGCAAACTCTCGAATTGACGTACGTTTTCCTATCTGTAAACTGGACTGTTCACCAACAAATTTCTGATCTTGGGGAATGGAACCAACAACCGCACCATGATAAATTTTACATTCCTCACCAATGGTCGTATGGGCACCTATCAATGCACTTGACGCAATCTGGGCACCCGGTTCTATCACCACATTATTTTCGATTATTGTGTACGGCCCAATACTACAACCTATGCCAACCTCGGCAGTGGGATGTACTATTGCTGTAGGATGAATAGTAGTTTGGGAAGACAAATTTGTCACTTTGAAATCTCTCTGTCTGTAATCATCGCCATAAGTCCAGCTTCAGCGACTAATTCATCATCAACGTACGCTCTTCCTTCCATCTTGCAGGCCTGCATACGCATTCGGAGCATTTCTAATTCAAGACGAATTTGATCACCAGGTTTTACTAGTTTACGAAACCTAGCCTGATCTATTCCCATAAAATATGCCATTTTACTTTGTGGGTTGTCTATTGTATTAAGAAGTAATAATCCCCCAGCCTGAGCCATTGCTTCAATAATTAGGACACCAGGCATAACCGGGTGCCCTGGAAAATGACCAGAGAAAAACGGCTCATTGAAAGTTACATTTTTCAGAGCGACAACCCGTTTACCAGGTTCCATATCAATAACCCTATCTATAAGTAAAAAGGGATACCGATGCGGTAGGAGTTCCAGAATATCTTCGATATCAAGAACTTTTTCTGAAGAAGGCACTTCTTCAGATTGCTTCTTTACACAAACGTTTCGGATTCTTCTAACAAGCTCGATGTTCGCGGAATGAGAAGATCGAGCTCCAAAAATTTGAGCCTTAAGAGGTGCCCCAAGTAAAGCTAGGTCCCCGATCAAATCTAAAGCCTTGTGTCGACATGGTTCATTGTCAAATCGAAGGGGTTGGGTGCCTACTATGCCATTTTCCCCGAGCTCTATTCTATCTTCTACTCCAAAAAGGTCTTTTAATTCGTCTAACTCCCCATCCGATAGATCCAAATCGGCTATTACTATAGCGCTTTCTAAACTTCCTCCCTTTATAAGACCTCTTTCTCGCAAAGTCTTGATGTCACTGAGGAATGTCCATGTTCTTGCGGGAGCTATCTCCGTAGCAAATTCATCTTCTAATGAATAAACAACGGTATATTGACTAGAAAGGTTAGATTTCTGATAATCGACCATATAAGTAAGATGAAAATCATCCGCCGGCATTGCGACAAGTTCTTTTAAAAGTCCATCTTCTTTTTCAGAATAAAGGACTGGTTTGTCCAATTCTAAATATACCTTGGGCTTATTTTGCTCTATTATACCTGCCTCCAGCAATACATTAACAAATGGGGCAGCACTTCCATCACATATTGGCGGTTCTGGTCCATCCAGTTCTATAATCAGATTATCGATCCCAAGTCCGGCCACAGCAGCAAGAACATGTTCAACCGTATGGACCCGAATACCATCCTTTTCAAGATTAGTTCCTCGGGTGGTATCTACCACATAGTCAATATCAGCGGGTATTTCTATGCTACCTGGACTATCTTTTCGAATAAATCTAATGCCCCCATTTCCATTTTCTGGATTAAACGTTAATTTCACTTCGGATCCAGTATGTAACCCTATACCCGTTACTGAAGCTGATTTTTTTATAGTACGTTGTTTAAACATTTTGCCTTACTCCGAAGTCTCTAGTGCTTTGAGACGAGCGTCCATAGCTTTAATATGGTTATCTAGGTTTTGGATCTGCTGTAACAGCTCTGGTAGTCGTTTGAGTGCAACTTCAATCCTTCTTGCTTTGGTATGCGGGCGAGCTGGATAGCCTGAAACCGTTGATCCATCAGGGATGGATTTAGTCACACCAGCCTGCCCACCGATTTTAGATCCTTGGCCAACCTTAATATGATCTGAAAGTCCGGCTTGACCTCCGATTAAAGAACCAGATTCAACCACTGTGCTGCCAGCAATTCCAACCTGTGCACATATGGTAACGTTGTTTCCGATTACAACATTGTGGCCAATTTGAACTAGATTATCAATCTTTGTTCCACTCCCTATTCGAGTCATTCCCATAGTTGCCCGATCAATTGTAGTATTAGCACCGATTTCAACGTCATCACTAATCTCTACACCTCCAACCTGTGGGATCTTTTTTGCAGAATTATCTTTGGGATAATACCCGAATCCATCACTACCTATAATTGTCCCGCTATGAATAATTACACGCTCTCCTATAGATACTCCATCATACAAGGTTACATTTGGGAAAATCCATGTACCTGAGCCAATGCGACAATTACTACCAACTATTACTCCCGACCCAATATTCGTTTTCCGGCTCACCCTAGTGCGAGGCCCAATTGATACGTAGGGTCCTATATCTACTTCTTCTTCAACTTCAGCAGAAGGGTGTATTTCTGCTGTCGGATGAATACCTTCTTCTGCGGGAATATGGCTGTCAAAAAAAGTCATTAATAATGTAACCAAGGCGTCTTCTGGCGATGCAACCCGCACAATAGGAATTGGTGCCTGTTTAATCTCAAGAGGAACGACAACGGCAGTAGCCTGTGTAGAATTTAGCCTTTTACCATGGCGGGCATTAATAAGCACCGCAATTGAACCCTTTTGAGCTTCTTCGAGAGGGTCAACACTTTTAATATCACAAGAACCGTCACCAATTAATTCCCCTTGGATTAGTGTGGCTATATTTGTTAATTTATGATACATGGATCGTTTACTTTACTTCCTTCTGAAGTTCCTCAAGGACTGCCCCTGTGAGGTCTCGTGCCTTTAGAGGATCTACATATACAAGAGCACTGGCATCAAAGATATACGTGAAATTTTCAGCTTTAGCCAAGCTTTGCACCACGTTGAAGATGCTCTCCTGCAACGGCCTAGTAAGTTCCACCTCTTGTTGGGCAAGCTGCATCTGCGAATTTTGAGCAAATTGCATTAATTCTTGTTCCTTCTGTAAAATATTCTGCTCATCCTGCTGTCGTCTGGCTGCAGTCAACATAGTTTTCCGGGCATCATATTGTTGCTTGAGGATTTCGACTTCTTGCTGCTTATTTTGAACCTGTTCCTGGACTGCTCTGGCAGCTTTCTGAAAAACTTCCTCAGCATCCCTAAAACCTTGATACGATTGACGCAGCCGTTCCATATCAAGATATCCTATTTTTAGATCTTGCCCTTTAGCAAATTCTGGCAAAAGAAATATAACTACCGCAACAGTTACTATTTGAAACAATCTCTTCGATGTTAACATTTTTCTTCCTCCTCAGATACGGGAGATACCCCCCGGAATCTCTATGAACAGATAAATCAAAATACCTGACCAAGCTGAAAATGAGTATGCCATCCACTTCGTGATTGTTGTAAAGCTTGGACTGGGTCTGAAGGTTTATTAAATCCGTAGCCTACATCAAATCCCAATAGCCCTACAAGGGGCATCACGACACGAACGCCAAGTCCTACTGATTTCTTCATATTACTAGGTATAGGTGATGCTTGCGATAGTTCTTCCCAAGCGTTACCAGCTTCAAGAAAAGCTACTGCATAAACAGGTTGCTGAGATTTTAGTTGATCGATAATCGGCACTTGATATTCCAAAGTAAGAATACTCATGACCCTACCACCATCCCGACTACTGGTACCATCTCCTAATTCAGTATAAGGACCCACTGAATTGTTCCCATAGCCACGAATCAGCCCGTCAAAACTGACTCCCCCAGGAAAAAAGCGTTCAAAAAATGGTACCTCTCTATCATTAAATGGGTTCAATGCCAAAGCATATCGTCCTTTAAAAGAAACCGATGTACCCTTAAAAACTGGTATATAATACGATGACTCCAAGGTCTGCTTTAAATATTTGACGTCCCCTCCTACACCTGCTACATCAGTCCGGATTGTATGGCGCATCCCTTTGGTAGCAAATTGGGGAAAATTACGACTATCCCGGGTTACTCCAAAGGATATCTGGCTGGTTAGACCACTGTTAGATATAAGTGATTCTCGCTGTTCTATGTTTCCATTAATAGCTTTTATTTGTGCATCGGTTAGGGTAGTATCTTCTAATGCAGACGCAAAATAACGTTCACCAAAACCACTATAATTTAAATCGAAAAATCTATAAGACCCATTGATACGCCAGTAAGTTCCACGGAAACGTCTTCCCATCGAAACTCCAAAGCCCTGTTGAATGATATTAAATTGTCTGAACCAATGTCTATTAGTTCGAAATATATCGATTCCAGCACTGGTAGGCGTATCAAATAACCAGGGTTCTACAAAACTGGCCGAAATTGAATTACGCCTATTTCCAAACTCCCAATTGAAATTTAAATTCTGTCCGTTACCTAGAAAATTAGGCACTATCATAGAAATAGTACCTACAAGGCCATCGAGCCCACTATACCCTCCTCCAGCGTTTGCAGTTCCAGTAGGTTTCTCAAGAACTGTAAACGAAATATCTACATCGCCATTGGGTAGGGGTTGAAGGCTAGGTTGAACATCTTGAAAGTAATTTAGCTGAAATACATCTCGTTGACTCCTCATTAATAAAGATCTACGGAAAACCTGGCCAGGTTTTATTAAAAGTTCCCGCCGAATCACCTTATCTTTAGTTTTAGTATTACCTAAGATATCAATACGATGTACCTTGGCCGGCTCTCCTTCGTTAACTGCAAAATTCAAGTTGATTGTAGAATCGTTAACCGCGGTTTCCCTTGCTACTGGGGTAGCATAAAGGTAGCCCAATTCTCCATAAGCTTCATATATAGTCGAAATACTCTCTTGGTATTCTTCTTCGTTAAAAGGCCTGCCAGTATCGATTTTGATTAGACTCGACAATTGGTCACTTGTAAACTTGGTGTTCCCTTCAAAATTAACCTCTCCAAGATAATATTTCTTTCCCTCATTAATTTTAATTTTGAGGTACATTCGTTTCCGATCATCACTAAACCACAAAGTATCCTCCACAACCTTGGCATCACGAAAACCATATTTGCGGTATTCCTGAACTATTTTTTCAAATTGATCCAACAACCGTTCTCTTCTCAGGTCGCCCTCTTTCCAAAAATGTTCCTCCTCTGTATCCGACTTTTCACGAAATGCTTTTTGCAAAAGTTTTTCTTCAACTGAAGTATTGTTTTCTACAAAAATTTCGCCCAACTTAACTTTTTCACCTTCCTCAATTTCTACCCGCATTATAGCATTATTTCTTTCCACAAGTACTCGAATATCAATTGTTACGAGGAGGTAACCCTTTTCGTAATAGGCTTGCGTAAGATTATCCTCAACACTTTTTTTGCGGAAGGGACTTAATGCCTGCCCCTGGAATATACCTGATAACCGGTCAAGCTCGTCATCCTTAAGTTTTTTATTACCATTAAACTCAATTCGGTCTAACAATGGATATTCTTTAACATTTACTGTTACTACAAGACCGTTAGCTGCCATCCCTACATATATACGTATATCTTCGAACAAACCTAACCGGTAAAGTTGTTTGATGGTAGTGGCACCATCCCGTGGGTTATATGGATTACCAACTTTAAGGGCGATCATTGATTGAATTAGGGGTTCATCAACATTGGCATGGCCCTCGATAAGTATGCTGCCAATCAACGGTTGTTGTTGTTGTTGTCCAAATCCATTGCTGGGGGTTAGGATAGTACTACATATCCCCACCACCCAAAAAAGTATTAGGCAGGATTTAACGTACCTGGAAAAAAATTGAGACACAGAGAACACTTTCTAATTATTCTGGTTAATTAGGGCTGCAAATGTCGCCCTAGGTACAATACTCCTTGGAAATTCCATCCATGACTTCTATACACGTTTCAAAATACTCTAGATCAATCTAGGGGGAACTACAATCAGACTGCCAAACTCATACTTCTGACTCAGAAAGAACAGGAGTTTTATTTGATGCTGAGCGCTCTGATTTATAGAACGTCAAGTTATCTCCCTTCTTCCCTACCCTAATTTCGTCGCCATCATTGAACTTCCCTTTTAATAATTCTTCAGCGAGAGGATCTTCAAGCATACGTTGAATCGTTTGATTCATAAATCTCGCGTTATAAATTGGATCATATCCTTTTTCTGACAAAAGATCTTGAGCACTCTGTGTCAAAGAAATAGTTATGCCCCGATCTGCCATTCTTACGTTGATCTCTTTAAGCTGAAGTTCAATAATTCGAGAAATATCTGATTGATCCAGTTGACGGAAAACTAACGACTCATCTAACCTATTTAAGAACTCAGGGTTAAAAAGCTGTTTAACCTCTTCTTTGACTTTAGCCTCCATCTTCGCAAAATCAACATTGGAACCATCCTGTTGAAAACCAATCCCACCAGCCTTTTTTATATCTCGGGTGCCTAAGTTTGATGTCATGATTATTATGGTATTACGAAAATCTACACGCCGCCCATTACTATCGGTCAAAGTCCCTTCATCTAAAATCTGCAGAAGAATATTGAAAACATCAGGATGAGCTTTTTCTACCTCGTCCAAAAGAATAACTGAGTACGGTTTCCGCCGTACTTTCTCTGATAAATGCCCACCCTCGTTGAATCCAACATAACCCGGAGGAGCACCAATCAACCTAGAAACATTGAACTTTTCCATATATTCTGACATGTCGATAAAAACCAGAGCTTCGTTATCCTGAAAAAGTAGAGATGATAGAACTTTGGCTAGTTGAGTCTTACCCACCCCAGTTGGACCAAGAAAAAGGAAAGAACCAATGGGGCGATTGGGATTTTTCAATCCAGAACGTGACCGTCGAATTGCTTTACTTAGAACCCGGATCGCCCTATCCTGGCCAATAATAGATTTTTTAAGTTCCTCTTCCATCCCCAATAGGTTTCTAGATTCGTGTTCTTCTAGCCGGAACAGAGGAATTCCTGTCATACTAGAAATAATCTGAGCCATATCGTTTTCTGTTACTGTTACAACCTGCTCGTTTGCTTTCTCCCGCCATGCCATAAAGGATTGATCATACTCGCGCTGGAGCTCTTCCTGCCTATCGCGCAAAGCTGCGGCCCGTTCAAACTCCTGTTGCTGGGCTGCCCCCACCTTCTTATCCTGAATAGCTTTAAGTTGTCCTTCTATATCTCGAATCTCGTCAGGAACCGTCATCTTCGACAGTTGGGCCCTCGACCCTGCTTCGTCAATAATATCTATTGCCTTGTCAGGTAAAAATCGGTCCTTAATATACCGATCAGATTGTTTGACTGCGAACTCTAAGGCGTCATCCGTATATTTGACGTGATGGTAATCTTCAAATCGTATCCGTAATCCCTTAAGCATATCTATTGTTTCATCAATGCTTGGTTGATCAACAATAACTTTTTGAAATCGACGTTCAAGAGCACCATCTTTTTCGATATGCTTTCGGTACTCATCAAGGGTTGTTGCTCCAATGCATTGGAGTTCACCTCTGGCAAGAGCTGGTTTAAAAATATTTGAAGCATCAAGACTTCCCTCTGCACCTCCAGCACCTACAATAGAGTGTAGTTCGTCTATAAAAATGATAACATCATCCGATTTGGTTATCTCTGCCGTGATTGATTTTAAACGATCTTCAAATTGGCCACGATATTTCGTCCCAGCTACTATGGAAGCCATGTCGAGAGTAATAACTCTTTTATTTTCTAAAATCTGGGGCACGCTTCGCTGAATAATCCGCTGGGCAAGCCCTTCGGCTATTGCTGTTTTACCCACCCCTGGCTCACCAATCAATGCTGGATTGTTTTTCTTCCGGCGGCTAAGGATCTGAGTAACCCTTTCGATTTCCTTCTCACGTCCAATTACTGGATCTAATTCACCGCTTCGTGCCATTTCAGTAAGGTCTCGGCCAAAATGATCAAGAAAGGGAGTCCGACTACGTTGCTCTTCCTTTTTCGTCACAGACCGATCACTTTGGATATTTTGAATTTCTTCCTTGATCTTCTCGAAGGTGACATCATAAGTAGAAAGGATTTGAGAGGCGATTCCTTGTTTATCACGTACTAACGCAAGTAAAAGATGTTCAGTACCAACAAACTTTGATTTCATACCGTTAGCCTCGTGGGCCGCGATCTCAAGAGCCTGCTTCGCCCGTGGGGTGAAAGGAACCTGCCCTATCGTTAACGCGTTTGATTGAGACACGGTAGCTTCCTCTATTGCTTGGCGAAGATCTTCAAGATCGATCCCCATATTCCTTAGCATTGCTGCCGCTGTTCCTTCGCTATCTTGGATAAAAGCTAATAATAAATGCTCCGTAGCGATATAGTCGTGTTGAAGTCTCGCGGCTTCTTCACGAGCAATGTGCATGACGCGCTTGAACCTTTCTGTAAACTTATTGTTACTTCCCTGATTCATTTCGGTCTTCCTCCCCTTACCATCTCTTTCATTTATAGACGTGATAATTATAATTATATTAATCGAAATTACTTTATAATCCCATGTTTTCCCTTATTAGTTTAGCACGCTGCTCTTCAAGTTCTTCTCCCGGCAAGTAGCAACCACTAGTCAGCTGTAAATGGGCTGGCTGAATTGAAATTAATAACCGGTTAAAAATAGTTGCATCAATACTATGGTTAAGACCTAAGTATGTACCCATTCTAAGTACAGAAAGGGAAGCTAAGGCTTCACTCTCACCCAGGAGCTGGGCGTTGGTTAACAAACCAAATGCCCGAGCTACTCTATCTTCGGTTTGGAGCCTTTTCTGACTGATTAAAGCTTCACAGACGCGTTTCTCGTAACCAGCTAATCGCCGGACTACTCGATCTAACCTTGTAACTATTTGGTCTTCGGTGTAACCAAGCGTCCACTGATTGGAGACTTGATACAAATTCCCTGCTTTTCCTGTACCCTCACCGTACAAGCCTCGGACTGTAAATCCTATTTCCTCAAGAGCCTGGCCCACATGAGCCATCTGACCCCCTAGAGTTAACCCCGGAAGGTGAATTAGGACAGAAAGGCGCATGCCTGTCCCTGTATTACTTGGACAAGCTGTGAGATAACCAAAATCATCTGAGAACGCAAAATCAAGTGTTTTACTCAACTCGGTATCGATTCTGTCTGCTTTTTGCCAGGCAGCTCGTACCTGTAATCCCCCTAATATTGTCTGAAGCCTAAGGTGATCTTCCTCATTAACCATTAAACTGTAGGTTTCGCCGGGGCCAACAAAAACTCCGGCGGGACGAGTCCCACTAGCTAATGCTGGACTTATGAGACGCCTTTCGACTAACATCTGTCGGTCTAATTCTGAAGTATCTAATAAAGAAAGGTATATGGATTGGTCTACATTGTTACTTCCTTGAACGGCCTTATCAACTTGTTCAATGACCCGATTTCGTTCATTTTTAATCGTTCGATGTACAAAGGGTAAAGTAGTCAGGTTGCGAGCTAACCTTGCCCGGCTACTAACTACAAGATCAGCAGGCTCACCATCTGGCCCGCACCACTTAGGCAAAGATTTTACCAAATCAGAATATAAATTTTTCACGTTGTTATCCAAGCATCTTGGGATGCCATTCCTGTACCCCGCTCTATCTCATTTATACGATCTCGAATTTCAGCAGCTTGCTCATAGGATTCCTGGCTAACAGCTTTCTTTAGTGCCCGTCTAAGATCTATAAGAGTACGACTAGTTTGTTGTTTTGAAGGATCGGTGACCGGCACCTTCCCCCGGTGAATATCATGACCATGAACCTGTTTAAAAAGTGGCACCAGGGTTTCCTTAAAAAATTTGTAACAGACAGCACATCCTAACTGACCTGATTCACCAAATTCAGCTGCTGACATTCCACATTGGGGACAGTTTGTCGAGTTCATGCTCCGTACCTATGCTGCAACAGAGGTCAACAGACCATCTTCCAGGCAATAGACCCTATCTGATCGAGACCCAATAGCTTCATCATGGGTGACTACAACAAATGCTTGCTCATACCGACTAGACATATCCCACATCAAGTCTAATAAAGCACTTCCATTATCACGGTCTAGTTTACCCGATGGTTCGTCTGCTAGTATAATACTAGGACGACTTACCAAGGCTCGAGCAACAGATACTCGCTGCTGTTCTCCCCCTGACATCTCTTCAGGTTTGTGTGCTAACCGATTCTGTAACCCAACGTCAAATAACAAAACTTCAGCTCGTTCACGGGCCTCTTCCCACAAACATCCCCCGACTAAGAGAGGCATCATAACATTTTCAAGAGCTGTAAACTCTGGGAGTAAATAATGAGATTGAAATACAAAGCCTACAGTTCGGTTTCTAAATGTAGCTAGCTGGTCTTCTGGCAGATCAAAAACATTAGTATCTCCAATAAAAACTTCGCCTGACGTCGGCTTATCAAGTGTTCCAAGAATATGTAGCAGAGTACTTTTCCCAGCCCCAGAAGCACCTTGAATTGTTACTATTTCTCCTCGACGGATATCAATGTTAATTCCCTTCAAAATATCTAGACGATTAGTACTATTCGAAAAGCTCTTTGTTAATCCTCTTGATTTCAACACATTAAGCGATGAAGTCCTCTCAAAACCATAATCTCCGGAAGTTTTATTTTTTTTTATTGACCTTGTACTACTCATGACGAATCGCCTCAACTGGAACCAGGCCTGCAGCTTTTCTAGCTGGATAAATTGCCGCTAATACACAAATTAACATAGACCCTATAGCTACACTAACAAAATCAATTAGGTTGATTTTAACCGGAAGAGCATCAATAAGGTAAATCTCAGCTGGCAACGAAATCAATGCAAAAGTCATCTGTATCCAGCAAAGACCATATCCAATAACACATCCCAGTAGAGTCCCTATAATTCCTACGATAGAACCCTGAATAATAAAAACCTTAGTTATACCGATGGAGGTAGCTCCCATAGACTTAAGTATACCGATATCTCTAGTTTTTTCTAATACCACCATAATCAGAGTACTAGCTATGTTAAACGCTGCTACTAAAACTATTAAATTCAGAATTGCAAACGAGCCCCATTTCTCAAGGGTCATCCATCGGAATAAACCTTTATGTTGCTGCATCCAGTCTACCGTAAAATACGCGACTGGGGCCCCTGACGCAATAGGTGTTTCTTCCTGACCATCAAGGAAGTGATTGAGATCCTGTTCGATCAAGTCACCTAGACGTCGTGCTTCCTCCCGGTCGGAAATTTTTACAGCGATTCCATTGACTCCACTCCCTAGTTTGAATAATTTTTGGGCTTCATCCAAACTAATGTAAACCGAGGTTGCATCATATTCGAAAAACCCAGTTTCAGAAATCCCAGTTACCATGTATGGTCGAATGTAGGGAGTCAATGGTGACGTTAGTGACAACCCTTGAATATTGCCCAAAGCAATCCGATCACCAACAATAGCACCGAGTTGATCTGCCAGTCCCCTTCCAAGGACAACACCAGCTATTGGCTGATTTTCTACCTGGCTGCTATCTGTAACAAATCCGAGATCGGCCCTTCCAAAAACAATATTTTCAATCAGGTTCGTCGCTATACGCCCAGAGTTGATATCAATCCCATGAACCATGACTCCGGCTGTAGAATTCCTTTTGACTGGCACTGAGGTACAAAATGCCTTTTCTAAAACATACGGAGCTGCTGACACCACTCCCTCTATTAAGAGAATACGTTGAATTAGTTGATCATAATTGATTATAGGCTGCTCTCGATAAAGCGAATACACGTTAATATGAGCCCGTTGTCCAACAATGCGTTCCCGAACCTCACTTTCGAAACCATTAAATAGTGAGAGAACTATAACTAATGCAGATACTCCGACCAGGACTCCGCCTACAGATATGTAAGTGATAATGGATACAAAACGAGTTTGCCGCTTTGAACGAAGGTATCGGACAGCAATAAACCATTCGTATGACCATGAATCTAAAGCCATTCTGTATCCCTAGCTTATAAACATCTTGAAATTAGGATCCTTCTTCCCACTCATCGAATTTATTTTCTCATTTACTACTGTCTAAATAACCATCCGAAGAGTTCCCCTCACTTAATTCATTATCAAAAGATTCCTTACGTAGATGTGGAAACAGAAGAACATCTTTTATATTAGCAGAGTCTGTTATTAGCATGGCTAAACGATCAATTCCTAAACCGCAACCACCCGTCGGAGGCATGCCATATTCCATCGCTCGTAAAAAATCTTCATCCATGGAATGAGCTTCACCATCACCCTTCTTTTGCATTTCTACTTGCTGCTCAAAACGGTGACGTTGATCTATCGGATCGTTTAACTCAGAAAAGGCATTAGCAAATTCACTACCACATATGAAGAGTTCGAATCGTTCTGTCAGATCAGGGTTATCTTTTCGCCGCTTAGCCAGAGGAGACATTTCTACCGGATAATCAGTAATAAAGGTGGGATTAACAAGATGTTCCTGGACATAATTTTCAAAAAGCTCATCTATAATTTTACCAAAACCCATCGTTAGGTTTATATCAAGTTCTCGCTCCTTACAAATAGAAACTAAGTCCTCATTAGTCATATCAACTATGTCTATACCGGTATGTTCGCGAATAGCATCGAGCATAGATATTCGGGGCCACGGTGGAGTAATATCAATAGCCGTGCCCTGATACGTGTGGCTCAGTGAACCATTAACATCCTGAAAAATAGCAACAAAAAGGTTTTCAACAAGATCCATTATGTATTGGTAATCAACATACGCTATATAGAACTCCATCATAGTAAATTCAGGGTTATGAGTCCGGTCAATCCCTTCGTTCCTAAAATCATGACCAATTTCGTAAACACGTTCCATGCCACCTACAACCAATCGTTTAAGATACAATTCATCAGCGATTCGCATAAAAAGAGGCATATCTAGAGCCTGGTGATATGTCTTAAAAGGTTTTGCTAATGCACCTCCATAAAGAGGTTGGAGGATAGGTGTCTCTACTTCTATAAATCCCTCAGCATCCATGAACTGCTGAATTGATCTTATAAGGCGAGACCGCTTAAGAAAAACCTCCTTAACTTCAGGATTGATTATCAGATCAACATATCGCTGCCGATATCTGGTTTCGATATCCCGGAGTCCATGCCATTTTTCAGGCAGTGGCCGAAGTGACTTAGATAGCAATATTAACTCATCAACTTTAACGGTTATTTCTCCAGTTCGGGTTTTAAACACTGTACCCTTGACACCCACGAAATCCCCGACTTCGATAAACTGATCATATAATTCAAAATTTTCAGATCCAAGTCTATCAAAACGGACATAGATCTGGATTTTACCTGTCCGGTCAAGAAGGTGGCCAAAGCTTGACTTTCCATGCCCACGCTTGGATAGAATTCTCCCAGCTATTGTGACTGGGTTCTCGGAATCAATTAAGTCCTCAGCCTGGTTAAGTATTGACTCTGCTGGATGTGAAACATCAAAGCTTACAGGGTACGGATCAATTCCACGACCACGCAGTTCGTTGAGTTTATTATGTCGTTGTTTGTTAATTTCGCTTGGGCTGGTCACCCACTGCTCCGGAGGTCTGGTGTTTGTTATTGTATCTGTGAAGGTGCTGCCTTGTCAATCTCGCAATCACCTCGTCAAAATAGGTCAACACGGGCATAAAATATAGCTACTTTATGTCTAAATGTCAACTAAAAAGGTCTATCCTCCAGAGAGGACTGTATTGGGGAATTTATTGAATAGTAATTTACGAACATTCCATGGAATCCCCATTGCGAAGATAATTTTCTATAAAAATATCAAGCTCTCCATTCATAACAGACTGTATATTACCAATTTCTGTTCCAGTACGATGATCCTTAACCATCGTATAGGGATGAAAAACATAGGATCTAATCTGACTCCCCCAAGCTATTTCTTTTTTGTCGCCTTCTAAACGCTCACGTTTTTCTCGGATCGCCTCCTGCCTTTGTTGATAAAGACGAGACATCAATACCTTCATAGCACTTTCCCGGTTTCGATGTTGTGAACGTTCTGATTGACACTGAACAACAATACCAGAAGGTTTGTGGGTTAGACGCACCGCTGACGACGTTTTATTTACATGTTGGCCGCCAGCTCCACTTGCCCTATAAACATCAATTTCCACATCAGATTCGTTAAGATCAAGTTCACCTGGATCATCTATTTCAGGCAACACAGAGACCGAAGCAAATGAAGTATGCCGTCGATGGTTAGAGTCAAATGGGGAGATCCGCACAAGCCGATGAACACCTGCTTCCGCCTTAAGATATCCATACGCGTATTCTCCAGAAACTTCTATAGAGATACTTTTTATACCTGCCTCATCACCAGGTTGTAGGTCTAAAGTGTCAAATGCATATCCTTGAGACTCCATCCACCTTAAGTACATACGCATTAACATCTCAGCCCAATCTTGTGACTCTGTCCCACCAGCCCCGGGGTGAATAGATAAGATGGCATTTTTAGTATCATCAGGCCCAGATAGTAAACTTTGTAATGTTGCTTCTTCTAATAGCTTATCAAGGACTTTAACCCCAACTTCAATTTCCTCTAAGACATCCTGATCACGTTCCTCGCTAGCTAATTCATAGAGTGTTTCAAGATCTTCGGTTTTGCCTTCCATCACATTCCATTTTTCAATAATCTTCTTATGATCGCTAATTTGTCTACTTATTTGTTGAGCTTTTGCCTGCCGTTCCCAAAATTCAGGAGTAGCCATCACTTCTTCAAGTTGGGCCACCTCCTCAACCCGTTTTTCTAGGTCAAATCCCCTCGAGAGAAAAGTTAGCTGCTCTCGATAATTCTCCAAGGTTTTCTTTATTTCAGACATCTCCATCATTTCTATCAATTCTCCCTATACATAATTTTTTAACCAGGGCTGGCTCCAACCTTCCTAAAGATAAAATACTAAGTTAATACCCGAAAGGAGGCTTTGATACACAATCGTTCCTTTAATTTTTCTCAGAACCTTCTGAATACCTCCTCTACAATTTCTAAATCTCGAATCGAATTGGAGCCAGAAGGGTTTACGGGATTACCTGTTTGGATAGATTCTATAAAGTGTTCAGCCGCACGACGGAAAGCCCATCCCCAATCAGACTGAGGCTGTATATGTTGTTGTATTGATCCTGCTTTATAGACGGATACTTTTGCTGGCACATTTCTCAGCAATGGCGGAGGGGATTGAACTTCTACCCAACCATCCTCAAAATAAACCTTAAACCCCTCCTCCCAAAAATTTGCGGTAACACTTCCAAGTTCTAAAATCACATCATAGCCATCCATATTAAGAACCATTAGTTTTGTCGGGCTATCTAAATTAGCAAATTTTAATGCACCCACTTCTCCTAGCAAATAGCGGGCCAGATTAATGTTATGGCAATAAACGTTATTAAATTGGTAAAATTCTTGTATCTGGTTTCTAGGCAACCATTGGGGAACTCGAGATTCAATTTCTGGATAGGACTCGTTGGTGGTTTCTGCTCGTCCCACACTACACACCCAATCTCCTTTGAAACAATAGCCCCTAACATGGGTTATTAATCCTAGTTCATTTGTCATTCTTAATTCATCAAGTATTGAACGAGCTAATTCGATCCCTGGATCAAACCGTTTCATATAACCTATCATTAACTGACGATTTCTAGATTCAGCAGTTTCAACCATACGGCGAGCATCAGTCAAATTAGTGGCCATAGGTTTTTCTGTATAAACATGTTTACCCGAGTTTAACGAGTCAATTGATATCGGCGCATGCGCATCATCTGAGGTAATATGAACAATCGCATCTATTGAGGAATCCGCACAAAGTTCCTCATGTGAGGCACAGAATTTCGGAATACTATATCGATCGGCGACACGAGAGGCTAGGTCTATTCTATAGTCAGCCAATGCAACAACTTCACAATTAGATATGTCTGTAAAATTAACTAAGTGGGCTAATTGACCCATAAAACCAGCCCCAACAAAACCAATTTTAATCGGTTTTTTTATTTTCCACACCACCTTCCAACAAATGTTATTACTCTATATCATTAGAACAAATTCATATCGCCAAAATTACAAAACTTTTGTACATACATTTCTCAGATCATACGTTGTGTTTTGGATTTAGGAGGTTACTAACCTGGACCGCCTGAAATAACGCAGCTGGTTCAATCTGAGGGCGCAAAGATCTTCGCCTAGGAAACATTGTAATTTCTCCCAACATTGGCGGGGCAACCACAACTTCTACAACTCCAGGATTTATTCTAATATTTCCCTTGGGGCACTTGGGCCAAATAGAATGGATGCCTCTGAAAGCCATAGGAATGATTACGACATCTGGCGGGATTTTGCTAAATAAACCGTGTTGCAAAGGGATCGATTGGATATCAAATGCGGCCGTTGTTCCTTGAGCATAAATGATACCCGGACGTTCTTCGAGTAAACTTGAAAAACGTTGGGTAGCGTTGTTAGTATCTCCTGTTCGAGGTAGCACCACGTACCCATCAACTTCTTCAAGCAAACGATCAAATTCTCCAGCATTCACTCCAAACATTGTTGTACTCCAAGAACCCAATCTCAGAGTCACATATTCAGTCAAACCAGATCGAGACAAGATGGTACATGGTTGTGATTTTTCCCATCCTAGAGCATCTAACAAAGCTTGTGTCTGGAGTACTTGATACATGACCGGATGATCAAAGACACTTTGATGAGTGGGGAAGAACAGGATCTTATAGCGACCTTCATGGAGTTTTAGATCCTTTGCAAGTTCTTTTACCATCGGATCAACATGAACTTTGACAGAAATTCCAAATATTTTCAGAGTGTTTTCAGCCCAGTCAAGACTATTTTCCCAGGCAACTTCAAGCCTATCCTTTTCGTTCACATAATCCTTTTCGATTTGAATTTTGTTACGTACATAGTGCCAAGATGTTCCAATCCACCTTGTTAACCTAAAGGCTCTTTGTATTGCTGAATATCGAGCATTTCGACCGACGTTTGGATATTCCAAAAAACGGCCAAAAGCCTTGCGATTTAGTAAGGGGGGAGTTCTGATCGGAGTTAGAATACCAACCAACTCATCTGGCAAACTAAAATTCTCCGCACTATCTTTAACATGATGGCTTATTTTTTTTATAAGGAAATTACTCTTCTCAACCAAAACACCAGAGAGATCAATCATATCTCTGGTCAGTGAGGTATAATGGTGCCCATACCAATAACCAGTTGGTTTAAGTTGGGCAGGATTTTCCTGATGAGCCTGAAAAAACTCCACCATCATAGCCTGGCCAAGTCTAATATCTCCCAACAATTCCTCTAGTTTATGATGAATATATTTATTCTTCACATTTCTACGGCAAAATTCAGCAAGCAATTCGGCATCCGTAATTATTTTCCATATCGCTGATCCAAAATAGGCAAAATTAGTATAGGTATTGTATCTAACGGCGAGTAATTCTCCGGCGGCAAGGTAATCCAAGGTTTTTTTAGCAGTATATTGAAATATGTTTCTAAGTGAAGATTTCGTACTATTATCATCAAGTTGAATTTGGTAAAGCATTTCCCATAGTGGATCATCTTTCGACACTATGTTTTTTAGTTTCTCCGCAACTGGTTGGGCATGAGATAGAGGTACACGGGACAAACGAGCACCAGCAAGAGCTGCTTCACCGTCATCTGGAGTAAAAAGATTACTTGCTCGCAGAACTTCAACGTACACTGTCTGATAAAGTTCTAAAAACTGACCAGCAGTATTCTCATTTTTTTGAAGAAATTGTTCTCTAACCTGACTATATACCTTAATAGCGTGGTAATATTCAGTAGCTACACTCTGAAGTTTATCATATGCCTCTCCCATTCGCTGATCACGGAGCTGGGGCACACCTTCATATATTGCACCAATCAAGCGAGCCCGATAACATAAACCCTTAAAATCAATCGGACCTTGAGGGGTAACTCCAAGTGGCCATTTCAATAAATCAGCGCTGGTTCCTTCAAAATAGCCCTCGGTATTAGCTACATCTAATACCCCTTGGGCAACTTGGTCATAGACAGTCTGAAGTGTTTCTAGGTTTTTAATCAGACTCTTATGATCAAACCAGGTTGCAGTAATATCCAATTCGTTTGATGGAGATCCCATAATCCTACCACCCTGCTAATTTCAAAAATATCAGGTTAGGCTACACTATTCTTGAGGATATAATTTTCTGCCAAGTTTATGATATACAATATTATCGGGGTCATGAACACTTGGTTCGGTTACTACGTGTATTGATCCTGCCCATGGTTCAAACCCAGCTCTAAAATGTGCTGCTGATTTCACTCCAATATATTTCATCTTTCGAGGATCTAAACCAAGGGATTCTGAGAATGCTGTATCAAATGGCTGTTCACGGTCAGTAACAAGGACAACATGGATTCCCAATTGACGAATATGAGCCGATGGGCCCATGTTACCCTCAAGCCCTTCTAGCATGGGGCCATGATATCGAAAACCACCATCTGATAGTCCTAATACTTCTACAGTCATTGTTACAGGTTCTCCTTGTAAGGGAGAAGATTTTCCACCAATATCCAAAGTAATTGTAGCACCCACACCTACATCCATACATTGTCCTACAGCGTCTGGATCAACAATATATAGAATACAAGCGTCCTCAAGATCAGCTTGGATAAACGTCCGTAACATCCCTGTACTATCGCCAGGAGACCCACCCCCAGTATTATCATTTCGATCTGCAAATATAACTGGCAATTCATTTTCTTTATGGATTATTTTTAATGTATCATGGGTCGATGGCATCGGCAAGTGCCAATCTGACCTACGATCGAAGAGATATTCACCAAGTTCATCTGCATATTTTTGAGCCATATCCTGGTTGTTATCTGTTACTATGTACACAGACGCTCCCATATGCGGTATATCTGCGAGTGGAAAACATGTTGCGATTGATCCACACACTACCCCAGGCCGATTTTCGATATCATGGAGGTATTCCATCGCTTCCTTCATGGGGTGAAGTGCTGTAACCTGGTTCATTCCCCAAACCATAGGTATTTGGTGAAGTGCCATAGTTGGTTGGAGGCCACTTCGAAGGATTTGGATAAGTACATCAGCACATTCTCGGCCTCGAACTGCCATATCTACCTCTGGGTATGATTCTCTACCGATCAAAACATCAGCTAATTCAACCATTTCCGGCGAAATGTTTGAGTGGATATCTAGTTGTGCTACAATAGGTATGTCGCCTAGTAAATTACGTACTGCGGCAAGAATATATCCTTCACCATCATCAATACCTTCAGCAACCATCGCACCGTGGAGTTCTAGTAATACTCCATCTATCTGTCCAGCATTTCGAAATCCTTCTAACATTTCTTGGATTATTTCTTCAAATAGTGTACGGGGAGTGGGGCCGCTCGGATGGGGTTCTGCTACTATTGTGGGAATTAGTTCAAAATTATGCTCTTCTGCTCCCTCAATAAACCCACCCGTGGGTTTATTAGTACCCCGAAAAACTTTTAAGATCTCCTTGCCTCGAAGATTTCCATAACGTTCTTGATAGTTTTTTCGGGTCGTTTTAACAGGAGTAAAGGTACTTGTTTCATGGGCAATGATCCCGGTAACAATTCGCATTACTTCCCCTCTCTATATCAAGATCGATAAATTCCATAGGCTAAAATAAGCCAACCAAAAATGAAAGCAACCCCACCCACAGGCGTTATAAAACCCAACCATTTAATTCCAGTTAGGCTTATTAGGTATAAACTCCCAGTAAATAACATTATACCTAACATAAATGAGACACCGGCTATATTAAAGATCGAATCTTCCCACCGTGAAATAGCCCACGCCACAAATAGAAGGGCCAGAGCATGGTAAATTTGGTACCGAACTCCAGTCTGGAAAACTTCCAGGGATTCGGGAACCATTAGATTCTTTAAGCCATGTGCAGCAAATGCGCCCGCCAAAACCCCCATAAGGGCTGCTATACAACCTACTATAGCAAAAACTTTATCCATAGTTTACCAAATCGGCGCTAACCAGCCACCATCTACAGGCAGTGCTGTGCCAGTGATCCATTCCGCATCATCCGAAGCAAAGAACACACAAGCCCGTCCGATATCCTTGGGTAATCCCAATCTGGGGAGAGGCGTTTTATCTCGAACATTAGATATTTCTTCCTCCGTCAAATAATCCTGAATCGGAGTTTCAATATAACCTGGGCATATTGTATTGGCTGTAATACCATGCGGTGCTAGATCTATAGCGACATCGCGAGTAAGATTGACCAAACCTGCTTTGGAGGATGCATATGCCTGCCCTCCACCTCCGTGAAATGCATGTACAGATGCAATATTTATGATTCGACCGCCTTGAGATTGCTTCAGGTAAGGTACGGCAGCTCGGGTTGTGAGGAAACTTGCTCGCATATTTACCCCCACGATCTGATCCCAAGTCTTAACTGAAAGAGTTTCGATATCCCCTGGAACGAAAATTCCAGCGTTATTAACTAGAATATCCAAATCACCAAAAGTCTCTATCGTTTTGTTTACTACCTCATTAACTGCAATTTCTTTAGATACATCCGCCTGGACGAATAGGGCCTCCTTTCCCTGAGACTTTAATAGTTCAACTGTAGGAACCATTACATCTCTGTCATGATATTTCCCTTGTTTGGGTTGCTCAATAATATCACAAACCACTACCGTCGCCCCTTCTCTTGCTAACTCAACACATATGCCCCGACCTATTCCAGAACTACCCCCTGTAACAATAGCAACTCGTTCTTTAAGTTTCACATTGACCTCTATTGTTTTTAGCAATTAATTATTACGAGTTTTTTATTCTGATTTTAAATAGTTAAATAAAAGTCACAGTAGTAATATAAACTTCACTCACAGTCCAAACCATACTTTTGAGAGGAAGAGCTGATGAAAATTAAATATGCAAAACGAATTGCTCTAAATATTCCTTTTTATTCTGACCATGTGGACCATGCCATGGCACGGGCAAATACTCATAACGAACGAGTCTGGATCTATCAATTAGAAACTGATAACGGCCTGGTGAGTATAACTGATGGCCACGCACCTGCCGATACAGCTAGCTTAATCGGGAAGGATCCTTGGGCTCTTATTTGGAATGATGACATTGGTTTTGGTCCGCAGATAGCAGCTTTTGATCTATGCGGGAAAGAAGCTGGCGTACCTGTCCATGCTTTATTGGGGAAAAAATTAAGGGATCGTTGTCCCATTTCATGGTGGGACATTGATATGTCACCCGAAGATTGGGTAAAGGAAGCCAAAGAATCTATCGCTAGAGGATATACCTGTTTTAAAATGAAAGCTCGACCATGGCGTGATATTGTTGCTCAGATTGACGCGGTGAGTGAAGTTGTCCCCACCGACTACAAATTTGATGTTGACTTTAATGGGTTTTTACTCACCCAAGCTAAAGCGGAACAAATTCTTTCGCAACTTGATCAGCGGATCAATGTAGGTATGTATGAAAGTCCTTTTTATTTACGAAAAGATCTTAAAGGTGCACAATTACTCAGGGAACGTATTCAAAAACCTATTGTCGAGCACTTTGGGGAAGATGTCTGGCATGAAGAAGCTAGTGATGGATTCGTAATTGGTGGAGGAGCTTCTGGTACGATGCGTCAAGGAATTATGGCAGGCGCTCTCAATAAACCATTCTGGCTTCAAATGGTCGGATCAGGACCAACTACAACCTTCGCAGCTCATATCGGTTCTGTACTCTCACATGCCCAACTACCATACATTACCTGCCATGAACTCTGGAAAACTGACTTACTTAAAGAACGTATTGATGTAGTAGATGGATACATGCCAGTGCCCGACAAGCCAGGTCTCGGAATTGAAGTCGATGAGAAAGCTATTGAAAAATATACTGTTGAGGATGATGAACCTACTTCAGGTGAAATCTACCGTAGCAAGAAACGAATCCTTCGGGTAGTCTGGCCAGGTACGAACGGCCAGTCACGGGTGTGGGAGTTTACTGACGAAAGTATATATCAACCCGAATTTTACAAAGGCAATCTTCCAGGCTTTGAATCTGGTGTTCATCTTGAAATTATCGAAGACGATCACAGTGCTGCCTTTGCCAAGAAGCATGGAGAGTTAGCGTGTCGAGAGGCTGGTGTAGCTCGAGCCCCTATGGGAATTTAAAGGGATTTCACAGGTGGTTCTGGGAACGTTTAAACGTATCTGGAATCACCTGACTTACTCCATTGATGATATAATCTTCGACTTCAATAGTAAAACGATTTGGCAACCCAAAATAAACCGTTGCATCACCACCTTCATACCCTCCCTCTTTCCAAACTCGGCGAGAGGGGATATACCCTGGTAGATCGTTTGCGTAAGCACCTATCCAAAGTCGATCCGGATCATATATTTTTCTAAGAATTCGGGCGTAATCGGCAACCACTTCCCCTGCTAGAAAAAGAATCACTAGGTTGTCTCCGAATACCCAGGTTTGGATAGGATATCTGAGAGATTTGGGTAACTTCTGTCCAGACTGTAGATGAGCTAGCCAATAACGGGCATGGTAACCAATTGGCCCTTCTTCATTAGCCTTTGCCAACCACTCTTTTTTCGACGGCATATCATCGTAGGGCAATAAGGTATGGTTCAAAAAGCTATGAGGATTATGAGGCAATATTCGTCCAGACGTGCAGAGTAACCGGTCTACTTCCCTTGCTATATCAGCACCATGACGACGAGCATGAGACAGTCCTGTACGAGGGAATGGATTGGCATTCCCTGCACATCCGATACTAACAAATGCTGAGACTCCAGGATGGTTCTTTTTTATAATTTCCACAGCGAATCCAGCCCAATCACTACAAATGAAGTTATCCGATGGTCCCAAGGTTGTGCAATGACAGGCATAACTAATCCATACTGCCTTAAGATTACCCTTGGAATCTTCAACTCGTAACATGGGCATTACATGATCAACCGGACCAATCTGTGAACGACGATTCACAGCAAATCCTGCATGCCCCTCGAAGTAAGTCAGACGACTAGCTTGTCTATTTGCAAGAGCCTTTATTCCTACATCTATCAGAGATTCTATCACTTTCTCTGTGTAGCATTCTATATTTTTTTTATGATCAAGTGGAAGATCAGTACTGAACAAAAGAGGAGCCACCCCCGATAACATAGGGCCATTATGAGTATGAGTAAAACACACCACTATCTGTTCTTGCTTCAGTCCGGTACGGATTTCTAATTCTTTTGTAACTTTTTCCGTGATAGTACCTGAAACTCCACAATTATCTAGAGCCAAAAGCAACACTGGCCTCTTGGATCCTATCGCCAGAGCACGAGCGTATAATGAACTAATTGTGCTACAAGTCTCTTCTCGACGGGCGCCATATCCACTTAAACGTATCGGATGATCGGGCGTTATATCTGATTCTGATATACCTACAGATACAAGTTTATCCATTTATATCGTTATATTTTCTCTTAGTTTAATTAATGTTGTATCAGTTTAAAGTACCGCAAAGTTATAAATTATTCTAGGTTGCTATATCGCTGTTTTTGGTGAGAATTATATTAGCTCTCTGCACTTTTACTGGTTGATCTAAATTAGTTTTTGGGAGGAGGTGGTTTAGATGTTGTATGAATCATTTCTTTATAGATGTCCGCATAAGTTTTATCTCGAGGAACACAACCCACGGGAAACTGACCAAGCGCATTATGTTTACCACGCATCAGAGCCGTACAATAGCTGACGGTGATGCAACTTTTTTTGCTTAACATTTCGCCATGCTCAGAAATGTCTTTAGCAAAATCAGGATAGGCTAGGGCTCCTCGCCCCGAACCCATAATTGTAACTCGCTGATCCCGTATATTAGCAGCACCGGCATTAACCATGTATTTTTGTAACCAGCTGTATCCGGTACCTACAATGTTAAGCCCAGGACAGGCATTCTTAATTGCTGTTGTCGCACGAAAGTGCCTAGCAACACCGAAGAGTGGATGTTCGGGAGCCTCATAACCATCGACAGGGGATCGTTCCGCTGGCCTACCTAAATGAGGATTATAGTAGGGACTTCCCATTGTAACATTAATCATCTGAACACCTGCATCTCTCAACAATCCAGAAATTGCAACTGGTTCCGCGAGATTCTCATTAAGCGGATCATTAGCGTCAACTCCGAAACCAGCGAGACAGGGCTCTGGATATGGCAATCGGGGGATTCCTTGGCCGCTATCAACATCAGTTATATAGGGAATACCATCATAGACATTCATTCGGCTGGCAAGAAGTAGTTGGTCATTAGTTTCCTCACGAATTCGGCCAATAACATTACGTACCAGCCGGGTTCGATTCTCCAGACTCCCTCCATATGGGCCCTTTCGTAATTTTGCAGCTAATAGTTCAGACAGCAAGTAACGATGGCACTGTTTAATATCAACAAAGTCAAAACCCACTTTCCATGCCAGAAGAGCAGTATTTACTATAGCATCCTCTACTCGGCTAAGATCGGAATCAGACAGTATAGGATAGTCGTTAGTAATAGGAATCTTTCGTTTTTTATCTACCCAGGTGACTGGATCGACTGCTGGATCATGAAACACTATTAGAGGTTTTTTGTAGCTATATCGGCCTGAATGAGTAAGTTGCAAACCAACAACTAAATCATCATTAGAACCATAGACTTTCTTATGAGCAGACCGAGTTCCCTCAAGCAATTTTTCGAAGGAACCGACGTTCTGATCGTTAAGCCAAAGTTGACGGGTATTCGCCCGAGCCTCTTCTAAAACGGCTGTCGCTTCTCCCCAAATTAATTTTGCCCCACCTTCACCAAATAATCTCCAACGGCGGAAAACCAGTTCATCAGGCGATCCATCAAGCTGCCCATCACATCCCTCCATAGGATTTACTGCTATAGAATTTCCGATGGTACGAGAACCAAATTGCACCGGGTTCCAGAGAGGACTTAGGTCAGTCTCTAAAGGAATCTCATTGTTTAGACCAAGTTTATCAATATCTTTTTGAAGATCATCAAGTGACCTATAACGAAAATGTTTTGGCATGTATTGTCCGTTTCTAGATTAAATAGGAAAAGAGGCCTGTTAACACCCATTTTTGAGACACGTTCATTACTTTGAATACCAACGTTTTAAGACCTGTTCCGCTTCTTTATTTTGTGGGCTAAATTCTATTAGTGTTTGGGTTATATGGTCTGGATTAGAGAACCACTTCCAGATGAACAAACCCCGGAACCAACTTAGATTACCAACAGTTCTAAATAATGCTTCATATGCATTGACTTGTTCCTTTTGGCCAAGGTCATGATCTCCCGCACCAACTTTAGTAATCGCTTGACGGTTATTCTTTGGCCATTCCCATGGTCGAATCGTTGTCCCAGGTGAGTTTTTATACCCCACCTCGGTAAAGATAACAGGCTTAGAATACTGGTGAGATAGCTGGCTAATACGATCAATATGAGGTTTCCAACCAGCGATAATGTCCGACACACTCGGTGCTTCTTGATCTGTTAGAGGGAAATATGCATTTATTCCGATATAGTCAAGATCTAACCATAGATTGATAAGATCATAATCCTCATGCCAATTTGCAGCATATGTGAGTTTTCCTGAATAAACCTTTCTAACTTCTGCAATGAGAGCTTTCCAGTAAAAGGGTCGGGAACGCACAGGTTTAGATAGTTCAGTTGCTATACAAAATATGTTAACTCCTTCTTCCTGGGCTAGTCGAGCATAATGCAAGATAAACTTTGTATAATCCCGTTCCCATTGCTGCCACTCAGCAACAGATTTAAAATTAATAATACCAATCCAGCCTTTTTCTACCGAATTAGTCAACCAAAGATGGGGTTTAAGCATCACCCGGAAGCCTATTTTTTTTGCTTTCTTGATAGTTTCACGTAGAGCCCTATCATATTTGCTTTTGGATTTGGGGCGATAATTTAACCTTATTGAAGGGCTCTTATGATCTACCATAAAGCCGAAAGGAGTTAATCCTAACCAGTTAATACCGAGGTCCTGAGCAGCTTCCAAAGCACTATCAGGAATTGGGCGTTGTCCACCCACCCAGGACACTCCCTTATAAAAATTTTTTAAAGCAAATGATGGTTTTTGAATAGGTGGCGCATGTTGGGAAAATACTTTTGTGCTTCCTGCATTGCCAACTTGATCACAGCCGAGTAAAAAGTAAGAGATCAAAATTATTACAAATCTATTAACGGTCATATTGCTAAATTACCTTTGATCAAGAAATTGATCTGGACCCTTAGCTATAAGTGTTCCTAGGTTTTCACCCCGACATAGACGCTCCATTGACCCTGACGATTTAAAGTTGAATACATGAATTGGCAAATTGTTATCTCGAGCCAAAAGGACAGCGGCCTGGTCCATTACTTTTAGGTTATTCTGAATTACTGAATCATAGCTAATTACCTCATATCGCCTAGCATCTGAATTCTTTTGAGGATCACTTGTATAGATCCCATCCGTCCCGTTTTTAGCTGATAGTAATACTTGTGACCGCAATTCCAAAGCTCGGAGGACCGAGGGATAATCTGTAGTTACGTAGGGATTCCCCGATCCTGCTGCGAGAAGAACTATACTACGTCTTTCCAGGTGTCGGATTGCACGAAGTCGAATATAGGGTTCAGCAACCGAGTTAATAGGAATAGCTGTCATAACTCTGACATCAACATCCCCACGGGAAGTCAGAGCACCTCGAAGCATCATGCTATTTATAACCGTTGCTATCATCCCTATATTATCAGCTTCGGCCCTCTCAATACCCCACCCTTGGCCAAGTTCTCCTCTGAATATGTTGCCTCCTCCAATTACAATACCGACTTCTACTCCTGCCGCATGTAAAGTCATAACTTCGTTAGCTATTGCCTCTATGGCGGAAGGATCAAAACCCCAGGAATTTTGCCCCGAAAGCGCGCTTCCGCTGAGTTTAATCAGTACTCGTTTGTAACGCACGGACTCTCCTTTTATGTAATGGACAAAAGTTACTAGCTAAATTTGACAGGAAGATATGATGCCCTCTATATACTTTAGTGATTGGGAAAACTTTCTAGCTGCTTTAATAACAGACAGCTCTTTCAGGTAGGTAATATTTTCTGTTGTAAAACGAAGTAATGAACGGTACTCAACCACCAGATAGAGCTCGATTACAATTAGATAGGACCTCTGTAGCGAGAGATTACGGGGGGAAAACTCGAATTTCGCTTTGTCAAACCAGCTATCCTCATAGTACTTGACCACGGCCACCATCATTAAGCCGTAAATATCAGTTACTAGAGAAAGGCACCACCGTATAAGATCCGAACCCGTTTGGGGCATAAAACCAGGCCTTAAAAAGATTTCCATCACTTGTGATTTATTTTTATAGATCGGCCTCTACTTCAACAGGGTTATCGTAATTAATTCCATCTACCTCAAACCCAAATAACTGACGAAAGCCCCTCTTATAAGTCTCATAATCTGTCAAACTAACAAAATTATCAGTTTCAATTTGAGGCCATGCTGTATCAATCTCAGCCTGGATTGATTTATCAAGTTCTAAATCATCTAAACGAATCCGTCCTTCAGAATCAAGGTTCGGTTTTGTATTAGGGCCAATGTGATCCTTATAAAGCCGTATCATCTGGTGTATCGGATCTTCGTGAACCTTTCTTTCCCTCATGATTCGGTACAAAAGACTAATATATAATGGGACGACGGGAATTGCAGCTGATGCCTGGGTAATAACAGCCTTGTTAACTGAAACTAAGGCACTTCCGCCTATCAATTCTACGCGTTCATTAATGGCCTTAGTCGTTTTCTCAAGATGTTCCTTAGCCCGACCGATAGTACCGCTTCTGTAGATGGGCCAGGTAAGACTCGGACCAATATATGAAAATGGGACTATTCGAGCTCCATCTGCTAGTAATCCAGCATCCAGTAACGCATTAGCCCACAGCTCAAGGTCATCGCCTCCCATAACTTTGACTGTTCCACGGATCCCCTCATTTTGGGCAGGTTCTACAATAACCTCGTTAACAACCTCCCGATTTAAATCAATTGTTTTCCCTCGATAAGACTCTCCAATAGGACTAATTTCAGACTGATAGGTTTCACCGGTTTCTGGATCTGTACGTCTAGGGGAAGCCAGACTATAAATCACCAAATCTACCTGACCTAACCTATTATGGATAAGGTCTAGAGTTTTCTCTTTTATTGTATGGGAATACGCATCACCATTAACATTTAAAGAAATAAGATCGTTTTCTAAAGCATACTGATGGTAAGCTGCCGTATTATAGAACCCAGGTGTCCCACTTTTGGATTCATTGCCCTCCCGCTCAAAAAAGACTCCAATCGTGGCAGCCCCATACATTGCCCCAGCTGCAATCCTTGCAGCCAGACCATATCCAGTTGACGATCCAATCACAAGTACTCGGAATGGGACTTTGATATCCTTCTGCTCAGAAGTCGCAATCTTGATCTGATCGTTAACATTAGAGGTACATCCAGCCGGATGTGCTGTCGTACATATGAAACCTCGAATTCGTGGTTTGATTATGGTCAGAGCCATGAATTAGGAATTTCTCCTTTCGGAAAATATCTCAATCGATCGTTACCGGCTCAGGGCATCGAAGGGTAAATGCCATTGCTTCCGTATAACCGCATGATTTAGCTAGTGCTCTTACCTGATCAAAATCCTTGCCAATATCTTCCACAATATGAGCATCTGAAGCTGTTGTAATTGGAATCGCATGCCGGGAGCATGCCTCTAAAAGGGGACGTTCGGGATATATCCTTCCTACCGGTTTCCGAATACCCGCGGAACTGATTTCAACACATAGGTTTGTCTGGCCACTAACTTGCTCCGCAAAGGTTTCGTAAAGGTCTGAAATATCTTCATCCGGCATGTGGCCCATGACCTTAATCAGATCAGGATGAGACATGGAATCAAAATATCCGGTCTCAACTGCTTGACCCAACAAACGGAAGTAATCTCGGTATGCTTGGTCCACAGACCGACTATCCCACTCACTAGCCATTGATTCTAAATCAAAACCCCAATCGTCAATCCAGTGTACAGAACCTAGGATAAAATCCCAGGGATATCCATTAACTATTTTTTCAATTATATGTTCTTTTCCATCTATATAATCTATTTCAATACCTAGTTTAATTGGTAACCCAACACGTCGAGCTGACTGTAAAAGATTGACGTATTCATCCATATCATAAAAGCATTTTTCGTCTGCCCAAGGCCTATCCACAATTTCTTTGGCCTGTACGAAATGATAAACGTGTTCGGTAATAGCAATTTCTCTTACCCCTTTTGCAGCAGCCGCAGAGGCAAAGAGATGCATAGTTTCCATTGGATCGTTCCCCGTAGGTCGTGTATCCGGAGTCCGGCCGAAAGGATAGTAATTTTCCACGTGCATATGATAATCAAGCATTGAAGTTATCTTTGTTATAGCGTCATTAGATCTATAAAGTCTACTATCGAACGATAATGATAACCATTTGTTAATACAAAATCAAACCAAATCTGGGTGATGTGTATCCCTTGACAGAGTTATAGCATTTTTCTAATTTGCCTTGAAGTAGAGAGGGAACCGCTTCAAACTCCTATATCTGTTTTTAAAAAAATGACAATACAACTACCCAAACCAAAGCAGGCTTCAATTTTAGCTGCCAACCCAGAATTCCGAATTAGAGAAAATGAACAACAGATTAGTTGGGATCTGTTGTTCAATAATAGTAATCCTGTAGAGGTCGAAATCGGCTGTGGTAAGGGTCGTTTTATAATCAATTCAGCATTGGCTAATCCTGAGATTAACTACATTGGCATTGAAAGGGCACTTCGGTACTTCCGAATCATGAAAGAACGAGTATGTCGTAGAAATCTTAATAATATCCGATTATTACGGGATGACGCAGTATTCTTCACAGAAAAATATATTCCTAATAATGCAGTGGCAGCATATCACATCTACTTCCCCGACCCCTGGCCCAAAAAACGCCATCGGAAACGAAGGCTATTTAATACACAATTCCTGAAACAGATCCAGAGAACATTATCAAAAGATGGGACAATTGATTTTGCTACTGACTACGCTGAATATTATGATGAAATAATTACACTTATTACCGCATCAAACTATTTAACTTTTCTACCCCAGAGGCCTAAACGGGTTAAGGAACTAGGTAGTGACTTAACCAACTTTGAAACAAAGTACACCGCGGAAGGCAGGACAATTTACCGTGCCACATACACAAATTCTTGATTGAGTTTAGAGAAAGGTCTATATCATGCTAGAGATTGGCGATTTCGCACCTAATTTTACCATGGAATCTGATAAGGGTGGTTGGATTACCCTCGAAGATCTTAGAGGTAAAACAGTAGTTCTGTTTTTCTACCCAAAAGACGATACTCCCGGGTGTACAAAAGAATCTTGTGCTTTTAGAGATCATTATTCAATGTTCCAATCTCATAATATTCAGGTTTTGGGAGTAAGTTGCGACAACATTCAATCTCACCAAAAATTTTCTAACAAGTATAATTTAACTTTTCCGCTTCTTAGTGACCATGACTCATCTGTATCAAAATGCTATGAAGTATATAAGGAAAAGACAAATTACGGTCGGAAATATATGGGTATAGAAAGAACCACGTTTATTATTGACACCAAGGGGAGAATTGCCCAGGTATTTCATAACGTAAAGGTTGATGGGCACGTTGAAAAAGTCCTACATTCTCTTGTCACCTAATAAATGAAGGGGAAAATATATTCTTACAGTATATATTTTTTCAAAAAAGCCCTAGCTCGGATAAAACCTTCGGATTCTAATTCCCAAGAACCATAGTATCTACCGTCTTCATGCTCGATACTTAGAATACCATCGAAGCCAAAATCTTCAAGCAGCTTGATGATAGGAGGCCAATTAGTTTGACCCTCTCCAGGAATACAATACCGCCAATAACCTTCTCCAAAAGCTTGTTGGTGATCGAAAGAAGGTTTTATTCGGCCATATAAATACAACGCTTCTTCATCAAACGCTGTATCTTTTGCATGCACGTGGTGGGCTCTATGACCAAACTCCTTGAGGAATCGTATTGGATCCACACCTAGTCGGATTAGATGGGAAGGATCATAATTGACCCCAAAAGCTAGAGAAGGGCAAACTTCAAACATTGATCGTAGCATCTCTGGAGTAGCGCCAATACGTTCATGATAAATAGAACCTCCAGGCCACCCCTCAAGGGCTATAGTTGCCCCTACAGATTCAGCAAAATCAACAATTACAGGCATAGTTCGAGCCCATTGTTCGAAGGTTACCGCTCGTTCCTGAGAGGGATCAGCCGGTGCCGGTGTTACATAAAACATGTTGTTTACCCCATGGCCCACAGCCCTTTGTATGGACTCTCGGGTTGCGGATAAAGCCTTTTCTCTTTGCCCGGAATCTTCACTCAATAACCTACTATCTGCAACCATATCAACCTGCCCGATACCTACCCCATTAGTTTCAGCCACCTGAATCATATTGGCATCAATTTTCGGGACATCTATTGTATCAAACCCATTTGCAGCCATCCAAACACACACATTTTCAAAAGGCATATTGTTTAGCCTACTTGTATGACGGATACCAACTTTCATCATAGACTCCTTATAGTTCTTCCAAAAACTTCGTTGACACACACCCTATTAAATGTATATGAACCTAATAGACACTGCAAGCTAAGAAATCGTTATATTAAACTGACTTTTAAGTGACTAAATATTCGAGATAATGGTAATGTCCAGGAATTTACGATTAGTTATAGCATCTTTGTTAGCAGCTTTAACAGCTGTGAGTGCTTATCTTATAATACCGATTGGCCCCGTTCCTATAACTATGCAAACCTGCTTTGTATTGTTGTCGGGAGCGGTACTTGGCAGCCGATGGGGCGCTGGTAGTCAGATCGTCTACATTAGCCTTGGACTAATTGGACTTCCTGTTTTTACTAATGGCTTTATCGGACCTGGTGTTTTTCTTTCACCAACCTTCGGCTACATTCTTGGCTTTGTACCAGCGTCGTTCATTACAGGTCTATATTTGGAATATTTTCGTCGAAATGGAGTCCTTCAAATTATGGTTGGGATGCTCTTAGGACAGTTTGTTATATGGATGTGTGGTCTTATTTATCTATACCTTCACCTAAACACCTCATTAGGAATTGAAACGACATGGCGAACAGTATTAGCTATTGGATTCTTTCCATTTATCCCCTTTGATGTTGTTAAAATTGCAATTGCAACCTCAATTCGTAAAACTTTGGCAAGGTATCAACTATTAGAACCTAACTAAATCAAGTAAATCAGGAATATATTTTTGACTCTTCACCTTATTGACACAACCAGTTTGGTTTAGTATAGTTTCTAGTTTGTGATAATTTCGATATATTAAGTTATTCTCAGTGGGGAAAATAATTATAAAGGTCATAAAATATGCAGGGTTGGTATTCCCTATTAAAGTTTTCAGATTTGTTCAGATATAAAAGAACCACCTTATATTTAGGTTTTATAATGTGGTTCCTTCTATTCTCACCCTCAACAGAGGGTCAAACGGGTTATATCAATTCTATTGGCAAAGAAATGCCTACCACCGCCGCCCCGGCGGAGGCCCAGGTTTTTCGCTACCTCCTAAGGGAACCATTAAGTTATGACATTAGTATTGCACTATACGAAGCTCAAGGAGCTGTTCCACTATTCGAACGTTTAGTAATGTTTGACAAAAACCTAGAATTGGTTAGTGGTGCCGCAGCTACCTGGGAGCAGTCAACCGATGGTCTAAGCTGGGTATTTAAACTTCGGTCAGATGGGCGATGGAGTGATGGGCGCCTGGTAACTGCTTTCGATTTTGAATACACATTTAAACGTTTTCTTAACCCGGTAGAGGCAAGCCCCTACGCGTTTTTCTATTACGATATAAAGGGAGCTCGAGAATTCAATCAAGGTATCACTCAAGATGAAACAACAGTTGGGGTCTATGCACTTGACAATTTAACTTTGGTTATAGAAACGGAAAAGCCCTGTCCCTACCTCCCATTTATTGTAGCCTTCAGTGGATCTGGCCCGGTTCCTGAATGGCAAATAAAAAAACATGGAATCCGATGGAGTGATGCTGGTAACTTTGTCTCTAATTCTAGTTATACTTTAACAGAATGGCAAAAAGGGAAACAAGCAACTCTTTCGCTAAATCCCTTTTATAGTGGACCACATAAGGGTTATCTCGAAAAGATTGTCCAGATTTTCACCTCTGGACATACTGGAACCGCCCCCTACGAAAATAATGAAATTGACCTTCTTAAGGTTTTTATGACTGATTTACCTTTTATAGAAAAACATCCAAAGCTTAGAGAAGAACTAGTTCGTTATGCTTTTCCGGAAACCTGGTATCTATTTTTTAAAACGACAGAACCACCATTCGATAATATCAAGGTTCGCCAGGCTATAAGTCACGCTATTAATAGACAAGCTTTGAGCCAAATAGTTCTTCGAAACACTGGAACACCTGCCTACACAATGCTCCCACCCAAATTCCCCGGAAGTGCTGGCAAATTTGTGCGGTCAATCCAAGCATATGATCCTGCACTCTCAAAACTTTTGATGGCCGAAGCTGGATACCCTGGTGGGAAGGGCTTTCCAGAAATTGAATTTTGGATCGGAGGAACTAATCCAGAAAGAAGTTATACAGCCCAAGGAATCCAAGCTATGCTCCAGAAAAACTTAGGGATAAGAACGCAAATTATAACTTCGGAAGACAAAGTCTACCGAGACAACATGTATAAATGGAACATCCCGATGGGCCTAGGTGGATTTAATGCTGACTACCCAGATCCGAATAATCTCCTTGGTATGGTCTGGCGGTCACAGCCCAGAGGATTTGGGCGCCAAGATTGGCGAAACAACGAATTTGACCACCTAATAGATGTAGCGGCAGATGAAATGGATCCTGTAAAGCGAATGAAACTATACCAGGAAGCTGAACAGCTTCTAGTTGAAGATGTAGGGGGAGTATTTCTTTACCATGGAATAACAGTTGAGTTACGTAAACCTTATTTAAGAGGGTTGGAAATTAATAAGTACGGATACCCATTATTTACTTGGATTGGTATTGTTCATACAAATATGTTTATAGAACGCCATTAAAAGAAACAAAATCACTGAGGGGATTGTCATCTTGTTGAAAGAAAAGAAAATATCTGATGATATTGTTAAAAAGTTTAGTGAGGATGGGGTGGTCTGTATCCGGCAGGCTTTCGATCCACATTGGTTAGCCCTAGTGGAAGCTGGAGTAGCAAAGAACATAAAATCACCTAGTCCTTATGCTGGGGTTTTAAAACTTAACGATAAAGATGAAGGTGGTTTTTTTGACGATTACTGTAATTGGCAACGTATTCCTGAATATAGCGACTTCATCTATCACTCCCCTGCCGCATCTATAACCGCCCGACTAATGAGATCTAAAATTTCTATATTTTACCATGAGCACCTACTCATAAAATGGCCAGGCACTCTTAAAGCAACACCCTGGCATCATGATCAACCTTATTATCCAGTAACTGGTCACCAGAATGTTTCCCTCTGGATGCCATTGGACCCTATATCAAGAAGATCTAGCATTCAATTTATCAAAGGATCTCACAATTGGGGACGATTATTTATTCCTCGAAAATTTGCAACCGAGTCTAACTATGTCCCCGAAGACCAAGAATCTACAGAAGAGTACAAAAACTTTGAAGATGTGCCTTCCATCGATGATAAATCGAAGGATTATGAAATCCTTTCATGGGCTATCGAACCTGGGGATGTTGTTGCATTCCATATGAGGACTCTTCACGGCGCGTCCGGCAACCATTCTTTAACAACACCACGACGAGCATTAGCTACTCGTTGGCTCGGGGATGACGCCCGATTTACCAATAGACCATGGGAAATTTCTCCCCCGGAAACAGGAGGACTGAGTCCTGGACAGCCAATGGAATGCGATTCGTTCCCGCTTGTCTGGCCGGGATAAAATAGGGATATCTAATGAATAATAAATTAACAGAAAAGCAGATTGCCAGTTATCAAGAAAACGGATTTCTAATAATAGATAAATTTTTAAATGAAACGGAATTGGAAACCTGGCGAAAATTGGTTCGTGAAGCCGTCTCATTGCGCGATCAAAATAGGCTCCCTGATGGATCTTTTCGTCTGTCTAGAAAAGTAGAGACTGGTGCAGATCTAGTTTTTCAGCAACGTGTTAATCTATGGATGGATAATGAAGGGATTCGAAATCTAATGTTGGACAACCGACTTGGCAAAATGGCAGCAGAACTTGAAGGAGTCGATGGGATTCGTATATGGCATGACCAAGCACTGATTAAAAAACCTTGGTCCAATCCTACTAATTGGCACCAGGATAATACCAAGTGGTCCTTTGAATCGCAACATGCTATAACTATTTGGATCGCGTTAGATGATATAAGTCTCCAGAATGGCTGTATGTTTTTTCTCCCAAAAACACACAAAAAACGACTTGATGATTACCCAGCTACCGGAGCTGACTTGGGAGCTATGTTTGCAGCCTACCCTGAGTTAGGCCGAATGGAGCCCACCCCAGTTCTTATGCCAGCAGGAGGTTGTTCGTTCCATAATGGACTTATGGTCCACGCGGCTAATCCCAATATGACACCTTATCCACGTCGAGCCTTTACCTGTGCCTACATGCCGGACCAAAGTCGATATAACGGAATTCCTAATGTTTTACCTAACGAGATACTAAATACTATACAAATTAACGATTTGCTAAATGATGAAAGCCAAAATCCATTAATCTATTCTCACAAATCATCCAAGCAAGACTAATAAGATCATGTTTTTAGCTTATAAGCCTCTATTAATGGAACAGAGACATGGTAGAGGTAGGGTAATTGGATTTACGGTAGGTCCAAATTTCAGAGCATATATGGATGGGCTAAACGTACTTTTCTTAAATGCTCTATTTAGGGGTCCAGCGCACGCCGGACCGGCCGGGACAGAATAAAAGCCCCTCAAAAACCTGATGCTCACATTACGGTAACTTCGTAGCTGAGTTCCCTATCTAAAGGCGGTTAAAAGGATGAGCAACATCCCCATGCGGAATACTACTCCACTCCACGGTATAAGAATACCCTTTGAAACACATACTTTATTTATTACGAAACTTTTCTTAGCTGTTGGGATGCAACTCAAATATGCTGAACTAATGGGAGAAATGTTAGCAACGGCTGACAGCCGATGTGTTTACAGCCATGGTTCCCTTCAGGTTCTTGATTATTTACAACAAATTCGAGAAGGGCGAGTAAATTCATCTCCTAATGTTACAATCGCTCAGGAATCTGATACCACCGCAGTGCTTGATGGAGATGGAGGTATGGGTTATGGACCTGCTCATCAGGGAATGAGTCTAGCTGTGGAGAAGGCATTGAAACATGGAATTGGGGCAGTCACTACCCGCAACCATTATCATTTCGGGGCAGCAGGTAATTACTCGCGAATGGCAATAAAACATAATTGTGTGGGATGGGCGCTATCTGCACATCGCTACAACTTGGATAGTAACCAAGTTATAATGGGAGCTAGCGGAGGGTCACCTATGAGCCTGGCTTTCCCCACCCAAACACAGCCCCCTTTAGTCCTCGATATGGGTACTGTTTTTATGAATTATGAGGATAGCCTGTTTCAAAAATATTATGGACTATTCGCTAAAAGTCTTGGGCTTGGCGTCGCAATACAGGCAATTGCTGGCATACTGGCAGGCATTTGGAAGCCCGAACTACAGTCACACTCTAAATGGATAGCTAACCAAGGAACTTTTCTTTTAGCTTTCAAAATTGATAATTTTATGCCCTTGGATGAATTTCAGCATACATTAGATTTTTTTATAGCTCAGGCTAGAAGAATGAGACCATTTCCAGGAATGCCCCACGCAGAATTACCTGGAGGGATGGAGTGGCGCTGGGAAAAGGAAAATTTATTAAAAGGAGTTCCTTTAGATGATGATCTCTGCCTAAAATTAAATACCGTTGCAGAGTCGTTGAATATAGAAACACCTTTCAAAAGGTACGAATCTACCCGCTTTTAACCTACTAATTATTAGGCTCTTCAAAGAAGGTTTCATGTACCCGAAGCCACTCCAGGCTATTAGGCATTTCCTTATTATGCCGAAAAATAACAGTACTATACCTGGATGTTATCAAATTTTCTTCCTCCTGCCATTCTTCGTATTCTACCACAACAAGTTCACGATCTTGAACAATTAGCTTAACATTTCTAATCCATATCCTGATTCCTCGCCTTCCCCCATGTGCCGTAAATAAGCCCTGCAATAGGGGATTTAGTTCCATTTTTCTCCCATCTGGCATTAGGATTACAAAGTTTTCACTTAGTACTGATCTTATACGGTCGAACCCTTCTTGAGTTTTCAAAGCTCGACCGTTAAACCAATCATCAAAACACTTATGTAAAACTTCGATTTCTTCTACACATTTTTGTTCTAGATTCATATGAGTACCCATCAAGTTATATAAAATGTCTGTTTATTTGAAATTGTCAGGTTAGGAAATATATAGAATCTGATTTTATCTTTTTATCAGATTTTAAAGGCCAAACTTAAAACCGACTAAACCATAGATAGCCGGCATACTATAACCTTTCTCTAACCTAGTATACCTTGCCTCAACACCTATAATCGCTATCCCCAATGGCATACCAACTACAACCCCAGGTTGTATGTAATGAGTATTAAGTTTTCGTGTTGTTTTGGTCATCGTATCATTCTCCGAAACCATAAATTCCTCGAAATGTTGTGCCCGACCTAAGCCCATAACAGCACGAATCATTAATGGAGACGACAAAACCGTAATTCCACCCTCGACTCCATATAAAAACAAAGAGTTTTCACCATCAACTGTAACCATGCTACCGTCAATGTTTATCTCACTCATTGATAGGTTGCGAGAAGGGAGATGATAGGTTATCCGAGCACCAGCGTGAATAGTTTTAATTCCTGTAGGTAAATTAATTGTTACGCTGCCCCCAATACCATTTGCGTGGATCCTTGAAGCCTTACCTCCATGAAAAGAAAACTCAACCCCCTGCGGATAGATTTTTTCTGTCACTAAAAACATAACCATAATAAATATGATTGAGGTTATACACCTAAGATTTCTCATTTTTGCTTTATCCCTAAAATGTTGAAACCAGTATCAGCATAGAAGTTCGTCTTGGTTCAGACTGAAACTACACAAAACGTATCAATCAAAATTCATAATAAATATATTATTTAATAATAGGTTGTCCACTGGGATGTAACAGTTAGCAGTCAAAATTTTAACGAAATCCTAATAATCAGAACACATAAGCCTCGTTTAAAGAACTCCCTTTCTCAATATCTCTTCGCGTTTGATTTTCTTTGTTTCTAAGTTCTTCGATTACACTAACTATATCAGGGAGGGCTACCCTAGGAAAAGTCATGATTCCATTCACATCCGCGGCTACTATGCCACCTGGGATGATTTTTAAACCTCCACAAACTACGGGAACGTTGGCGCCCACTGGACGAATAACAGACCCTGGACCATACAAACAAGTACCAGCAGCATAGACTGGCAGTCCGATTTGTTCTATCCCTTCGATATCCCGACAACCTCCATCTGTCACCAAACCAGACAACCCCTTTTTATGACAAGCTAGAACTATAACATCCCCAAACATGCTGAGGATTTGGGTCGTTCCACAAGCATTAACCCATATTGAGCCTGGCGCTGCTTCATCTACCGGATTGAATACATAATCTCTGATATCTTGAGCTCTTGTAGGTTGGTCGCTTATCTCGTATTTTGTTGTCACGGCAGGGCCAATAATAGTACCCTTAGATCGAATCATTGGTCTGATATTGCCAGACATTGCAAGGCTTGTTCGATCGGCGCCCAGTCTAGCCATTGCATCCATAATTAAGGGAGTAGGTATTTCTTGTAGTCTTTTAAACAAACTTTTTTCATTTTCAAAATCTGGTATCTCTTTATACATATCGGGTTGAGTGAACATGGGGAAACTACTTGCAGCAGCAACTGAAGCCCCTGCTCTAAAAAATTCTCTTCGGTTTAAGTTTTTATATGATGAGGTCATAATCACTCCTGAGAATATCGTTTAAAATGAATAACTAGAAAATATAAAAGAATCTTTCTATAAATTTATCATTAAACTGTTGATACCCTGTACTTCCAGGGATATTATTAAATAAGATTAACCTAGTATATACCAATATTGTATTGGTTTTGAATTGAAATTTTACCATGTAACTTCTCGTAATGTGAGGTGGGCTATGAAATATCTTACCTATTCTGGTAATAATATCATTAATGCTGAGCTACCGGAAACCGCTTCCGTTTTTTTTCCAAGGCCTCCCCTTGCAGGTATCCCCAATAAAGATATACCGCAGAAAGTAAAAGACGCATTCGAATCACCTCTAGATATGCCCCCGCTCGAAGAACTGGTGCAGCCAAGCAGTAAGATTCTGATAGCATTTGACGATAACTGTCAACCATTTCCAGCAACTAAGCCTCCAGATATTCGTCAGTTAGCAATTGAAACCTTACTAGAAATGTTATACAGTTATGGTGTCAAACAACATAATATTGATCTGATTTGTGCTGTCGCCTTACATCGCAAAATGAAAACCTATGAATTAGCTGCAATGCTCGGCAAACAAATCATGCAAGCGTTTCATCCTCACCAATTATTTAATTTCGATGCTGAAGATCCTGAAGATATTATCGATTTGGGAACCACCGATCAAGGTGAACCAGTGGAGACAAGTCGGAGAGTCATAGATTGCGACCTTGTAATTTATGTAGATTCCATTCAGATTCCACTAAACGGCGGGCACAAATCTGTTGCAGTAGGATTAGGCACCTATAATAGTATCGCACCCCACCATGCACCTCAAATGACTGCTGAGACACCACATGTCATGCAACCTTCAGGTTCCAAGATGCACAGCCTAATTGAGCGGATTAGTCGGGTGATCTCAAAACATGCCCGTATTATGGTTCTGGAAGCTGCTATGAATAATGCCTCTTATCCTCCTCTTATGAACTATCTTAGCAAATCAAGAGAACAATGTAACCTGTTGGAAAAATTACTTAAGACCACAACACCTTTGTCTATGAAGATGATACCAGAAAAAATACGTTTCAAAATCTTTCAGGGGATCCGAAGTAGTTATCTTCCAATCGAAATCAATGCTGGTTCGATTGATGCTGTTCACCAACCAACTCTTCAAACCCTGAAAGAACAATTAATGGTAACAACAGACCACCAACATGACACACTTGTTTTTGGGCTGCCGGATCTCAGCCCGTACTCTGTTGGAACACGAATTAATCCAGTCTTAGTTTTGAGTGACGTATTAGGGTATGTATTTAATTGGTTTTACAACAAACCCTTTGTTAAACCAGGAGGAGTAGTCATTATCCTAAATCCGGTTTTTGAGTTTTTTCACCCTGAATACCATGTAGCCTACGAAAAGTTTTGGAACGAAGTCCTCCCAGAAACTCAAGATCCATTTGAGATGCAGTCAGTTTTCCAGGAACAGTTTGCACACGATTCCAAACTTATAGATTGTTATCGAAATAACTTCGCCCATCACGGTTTTCATCCGTTCACTGTCTGGTATTGGGCAACCTATCCCCTGAAATATCTTTCTAGAGTTATTCTAGCTGGACCAAAAACTGACTTTGCTGCCAAGCGACTTGGTATTTCCTGGGCACCCACTCTAGAAAATGCTTTGGGACAAGCTCGTGAGGTTACTGGAGGAGACGATGTTGTTGCGTTGACAATTCCACCGTTCATGTATATGCAGGTAAAGGATTGATATCATAGAATTAGCATAGCATAGCACGCAGGCATCCAAGCAGATCGGGGGAAGGGACAAAAGGAAGATCTATAACTTTGTGTTCTACTGCGCTCTGGTAGAACCCCAACAAGATACTAAAATCAGTTATAGCCAAATCAATATTAAGTGGATGACTCAAGCTATCACCGATTATCCAATCTATCATCGCTTCTGTCATCGCAGCCTGTCCTAAGATATCTTCCTCAGCATAGATATGAGTTCCACTTTGATAATTGTTTCCTACTCTTGACTCCCAACCATGCATTGTCCATTGAATAAAACCTTTATCACCATAAACCGTTATTCTTTTATGGTGGTTTGCTGGTCCATCAATAACACGAGGAGCATGGCTCCCACAACGTAGCAAAGCACTCAAACCATTGTTGTAATTAATAATACCCGTACATTGATCAGGAGCATAGTGGTGTTTAACATTTTCTAGCAATCCTTGAGAACCGCAGACCTTCCCCGAAACATCAACGGCAATTGCACCCTGGCTGAAGGCCCTAATTGCCTCTAGAACATGAGTTCCTTGGTAAGCCATATTCATACCAGCACTGCCTTCTATAAACCGTAACTCTCCAATTTCTCCATTATTAACTCGCTCTTGAAGAATTTTTCGACGAGGATGAAAGTGAAGTTGGTGGTTAACTGCTATTTTCATTCTTGTAGCTTGACAAAAAGTTTGAATAGCACGAAAATCTTCCCCTTGTATAGCTAGAGGTTTTTCAACGAGGATCCCTGATACTCCAGCGGAATGGGCAGCTTTAAAAATGTTGAGCCGAACTGAGGGAGGGGTATTAATATGAATCAAATCTGGTTTTTCTTGTTGGAGCATATCTTGATAATCTGTATACGTCGCAGAAATGTTAAATGTTGCCCCAAAGACTTCAAGCTGTTCTTTTTGACGACTGGAAACGGCGACAAGCTGACTACCATTTATGTATCGATATGCTTCAGCTAATCCCCGTGCTCTTGGCCCGCTGACTCCAATTATGGCACTCTTTATCATAAATAATGGTTATTTTCCCTTTTGGTTAACTAAACCCCAAAACATTGGTTCTTTATAGATCAATTCCACGGCTCTATAAGAACTTTACCACACTCTCCGGATACTTGTGTTTCCCACGCATGCTGTATTTCATCGATTGGAAACTTGTGTGTTATTAATTGGTTAATTTTAAGTCTGTTATCAGAAATAATCCTCATAATATCGTAAACCCCTTTCATGTTGTAATGCCAGGAGCCCTTCAACTCTAGACCCTTTCGGATCATATCCCTACTTATACTCAGAGCAGTCTCCCCACTTGACTCCCCAACAAAAGCTAAATGCCCCTTTCTACGTAATGCGTCTATGCAAAATCTGTGGGCGGTGGGTGACCCAGAACAATCAATAGCTCTATCTACTCCATTCCCCTGTGTTAAATCTAAAATATGTTCCATCGCATTATCATCTCTGAGATTAATTACATTCTTTACTCCGAGTTCTTCCGCCTTAGATATCCGATAGGGATTACTTTCTAAGGCTATAATTTCGGCCCCCATATGCTGGGCACATATAATTCCACCAAGACCAACTGGTCCTAATCCAGTGATCAACAGGCGATCTCCACCGCGAACCTGTAGACGCTCTAAGGCACCATAGGTAGGGCCTAAACCACAACAGGCCATAGCTCCATGTTCAAAAGACATATCATCAGGGATCGGAACTAAAAGCCAATCTGGTTTAAGCATATACTGAGCCAAAGTGGCCATTCCTTCGTTGGAACCAGTAAAAGCTACAAAATCAGCAGGGGTTTTGCAATGTATGTAGTCGCCCGACCGACACAGATCACATACACCGCACGAAAACCCTGGCATAACAGCTACTCGATCTCCTACTTGTACTCTTCCAGGCTGGGCAATTTCTACCACTTCACCAGACGCCTCATGTCCAAGGTAATCAGCTTTGTGGCCCGCTAAAAACCCTTTATATTCGGTGCATAGCGGTGCTACTTGAATCTTTACTAGTACCCAATTTTCCAATGGCTCAGGAGTTACGGTGTGCACCACACCACCCCGACTTTCCCCTGTTATAACGGCCCTTTTCATAAATTTTATCTACTCCAATAAAGCTCTAATTTTTATTATTTATTTGCCACCATAGTAAAACTGTTAGCCTTTCATTGGAATATAACCTTTATCTAATCTTGACGCAACGCGATCAAAACTTTTACTTCTAACTATGAGCAAATTATTTCATAATGAAAATGGTCGGGTAATACCCCTCCTTTGTGAGGAGTTGACAAGATTTCGCCGAGCAAAGATATTACTTGATCTACCACCTACTGAATTTGACGCTTCCCTTTTTATTTTGGCCCAGCCACATCAATTTAATAAAAACCCCTTATGTCTATCTATAAATGGTATTCTTCAGGAGGTCATCCAACCCGTCAGGGAACGAAATTATCTCTGGTACGAACACCATCTCAAGGCGGATAATCTCATCGTAGGGCCTAATGTAGTAGAATTGTGGACCGAAAAAAATACCATGACGGGATGGTCACTAGCCATGGAATTGGATGGAGTAATTTCAAATAGTTTTTTAACTGATGATGGGGGAGTAAATTGGCGCTCGGAACGGATGAGCTACCTTAATACCAGCCGAGGGAATTACTGTGTTCGGATTAGACTCCAAGAGGGCTTTGACCCTCTCCCCCCCAAAATGATTTGGGAGCTTCCTAATCATCCACGAATACAATCACTCCGGGAGTCTATACCGAGTGCTGTTCACAAATGCTCGGATCGCTTGGCTCAGGTTCGAAGCCTGGCTTCATGGTTGTCTTCTAGTTGGCAACATTCAGGTTCAAACCAACCCTCGGTCTATACTCCATGGGATGCAGAAACCATACTTGAATGGGGTCGCACACAAAAAGGGCATAACAACGAGACCCCTGTAGCAATGTGTGTCCACTTTGCTGTAGCTTTAGTGACTTTTTGCCAGTCACTTAGGATACCAGCCCGATGCGCAGCACTGATTGGAACGCCCAATAGTTATGATGGCCATTTTGTAACAGAGATATGGATTGATACTTTGAGGAAATGGGTAATGATGGACCCCAATTGTGATGCTATATTTGTTTATAATGGAGAACCTCTTTCTATCCAAGAAATTCGTAACCTAAATGGAAATTTAACCCAATATGTTCAATGGGGCAGTGGCACTCGTTACCAGCAGACTTTCCCTCATATGCAAACTTTCATAATGGAAAATCTGTTGAAAGGAGTGTGCTTTAAGCATTTTAGTATATGGCCACGGACTGATTTCCTATCACACCCGGAATATTCACCACCTGGTCATGGAACAATATCTTACTGCGAAACCGATTTAGTATGGTGCGATAACGACTATGACGCTGGTTTTGGAATGTTTAAATATTTTGCCCCAGAAACTTATTTTACAGCTCCACCTGATTATGTTGCCTATGTCTAATCTTATTACAAACGAAAATGAGCTATTTGAGCAGATGACTTTTCCATCAGATGATGTTATCCAAGCTGTATCAAAGCTTGATGGGAACATATTGATTCTTGGGGTTGGTGGAAAAATGGGGCCAACTTTGGCTGAGCTTCTTGTGAGGGCAGGAGCTCGAAATGTGATTGGTGTCTCTCGATTCGGAAACCCAAACATAAAAAATTACCTAAGTAAAAAAGGTATTAAGGTTATCCAAGCAGATTTATTAAATGAAACAGAACTTACTAACTTGCCGGATGCAACCAACATATTCTTCCTTGCTGGATTCAAATTTGGAATGTCAGAAAACCTACCGATGACCTGGGCTATGAATTCGTGGTTGCCGGGCCGTATTATGCAGCGCTTCCCTGAATCTCAAATTATTTATTTAAGTTCAGGAAACGTATATGGCTATACATCAGTAGCCTCTAGTGGCGCTAATGAAACATCAGTAATTAACCCGATAGGTGAATATGCTCAGTCACGCCTTGCTGGAGAACGAATAGCCGAACATTTTAGCTTAAAATACGGAACAAGATTATTAATTGTGAGACTTTTCTACGCTACAGAGCTGCGTTACGGTATCATTCATGACTTAGCAAGAAAGGTTTTTGAGGGGATTCCTATTGATCTCAATATGGGGCATATTAATCAAATATGGCAGGGAGATGCTACCAGGTATCTGGCACGTCTTTTTCCAAAATGCACGAGCCCGGGAACAATCCTAAATATGGCAGGTCCAGAGGTCCTGTCTGTGCGGACTCTAGCTAATTTGATTAGTAATAGACTAGAAACAGAGCCTATTTTTGAAGGGAATGAAAAGAAAACAGCATTACTTGGTGATGCCCAAAGTTTGTTTAATCAATTTGGCTTCCCTAATATTTCGACAACTCAAATTATTGAATGGGTTGCTCACTGGATTCGGAATAGAGGTGCTAGTCTAGGAAAACCAACTGGTTACGAATCAAGAACTGGCCAATTCTAACGTGGTAACAGAACCATGCTTTTTGCCGTATAATAAAATTTAATTTTTAACATTTTGAGAATATTAAAACCGGAGCTAAAAATGAAAATAGAGCGTGTTAAGGCAACTCCTGTTAAAGTACCATTAAAACAGGGCATGACTACCAAGACAGCCCACGGTGAACATATTGTATCCCCTTATGTAATTATTCAGATCTATACTGACGATGGCCATGTTGGCCTCGGCGAGGCGACAGTTGCTCCACGTTGGAGTGGAGAAACATCAACCTCTTGTCGGGCCGTCATCAAGGAACTAGTAGAGCCTGAATTAGTCGGAGAAAATCCCGCTGATATAAATAAACTGTGTAATATCCTAGATCAAGTAATCAAATTAAATCCCTTTACTAAATCAGGTGTTGAAATGGCACTGTGGGATCTCGCCGGGAAAAGCGCTGGCAAACCACTCTATGAACTGCTGGGCGGGAAAGTTCGGGATGAAATCCCCATGAAAATGGTTATAGGTGCTTTCGATGTGGAAACTTCTGTATCACTTGCTGAAAGATTTCTTCAATGGGGAGTCGATTGTCTTAAAGTGAAAGTAGGTTTAGACCCAGATGAAGATCTCGCACGGATACAGGCCGTACGAGCATTGGCAGGTCCAGACATTAAAATCTGTCTTGATGCCAATTGCGGTTGGCCTCCAGCTGTTGCCCGGCGGATGCTTCGCATGTTGGAACCGCTAGATATACTATTCGCTGAGCAACCATCGGCCCCTCATTTTGATCATGAAATGGCTCTAATTCGAACGGGTACAACAATACCCATTATGGCAGATGAAAGTGTTTTTACTTTGCATGATGCCATGGAAACAGCAATTAACCGATCGGCAGATATTATTAGTGTTTATCCAGGGAAAAATGGTGGCATAAGTCAAACACTCGGGATAAGTTATTTAGCCAAAGGGGCTGGCTTACGGTGCCATATGGGAAGTAATCTTGAACTGGGGATTGCTACAGCTGCAATGCTTCATTTAGCAACTAGTGTATCAATTATCGATAGTGAAACATACCCTGGTGACCTTTTAGGGCCTCTTTACCATGAAGGAGACCTTATCGACACAGCATTAGAGTTGGGACCTAAAATAGCTAAAGTTCCAGAAGGCCCTGGTCTTGGCGTAACACTAGATAATGATCAGATTGAACGATGGAAAGAAGTATAGTAACTCCCTTGAATAATTGGATTCTTTTAATTTCATGTCTGACCAGACACTGAAAGGATTATCATGGCTAAGAACAAAGAATATAAAGTTTGTGTAATCGGCTTAACCGGTATAGGGGCGGGGAACCCTCTGAAAAATGGCAACAATGGGCTTGGACACAAAATGCCTAGTAGTCATATGCAGGCATATGACTACGCACCTGCAACTACGGTAATAGGAGTTTGTGATCTTCAAGAAAAACTTGTTCAAGATACTGTCTCAGATTGGTCAGGACGCTTTCCTGGACTTAAGGGTTTTACAGACTATAAAGAAATGTTAGCAGTATGCAAACCAGATATATTAAGTGTTGTAACATCCGACAACCGACATGCTAATATCGTAATAGATGGTGTCAAAGCAGGCGTCCGTGGGATATTCTGTGAAAAACCTATCGCAACGACATTATCCGATGCGGATCGAATGATTGAGGCTGTTGAAAATAATAATGTAACTATGACAATAAACCATACCCGTCGATGGTTACCTACTTACCGTGAGGTAAAAAAACTCCTTGAAAATGGTATAATAGGTCAGCTAAAACGTATAACCCTTAACTTTGGAGGCCCAAGAGCTATCCTTTTTCGTAATGGAACTCACATGATCGATATGGTGTGTTTTCTATCAGGTTCCCAACCTGCATGGGTATTTGCTGAGCTAGATGAGGGTTACGAGAACTATTGGCCATATCAAGGTGATGGTGGTAAAAATGCTGATCTAGAACCAGGATGTTCTGGATTCATTCATTTTAAAAATGGTGTACGAGCTTTCTATAATGGAACAAAAGGTATGGAATGCCGAGGAGGATTTCAATTAGACGGTACAGATGGATGGATTTTTATTAATGAAGATTATTATGAATTAAATACGGGGGATGGCATCCAAACAATTGTACCCCCAGGCCAAACATATTTTAATGCAGCCGCTACGGTGAGAGATCTTATCAAAGTCATGGAAAATGGTGGAGAGACTATCTCCTCACCACGTGAAGCACGAAATACCCTTGAAATAATGTTGGGTTTCCTTGCTTCACAGAAAAATGGGAATGTACGTATAGATTTTCCATTAGATGAAAATTCTATCTAGCGATTTAGAATTTTTCTATGTTCCGCCTCGAATATTTTGTTAGTAATTAAAGAGGCGGAAATCATTAGATAAGTCGGGGTGTAACTTTATCAGAGAAGATCATATATAACACTTTTCTAGATAAGTCGAATACCACAATCTATATTGACATTCATTAAAATACTTAGTAGTATCAGGTTATTTCTTTGGCCTCATATACATTTGACCATCCCATTAAACTTATCTCCATTGACTCTCCCAATTATAACTTTAACTGATGTTTCCTTTACCTACCGCGAGGGTACTACAGCGGCTCTCAAAGAGATTAGCTACAGCCATCATCGTGGCGATTTCACCGTAATAATAGGTGAAACTGGAGCAGGGAAATCTACTTTTTGTCGCTGTCTTAATGGGCTCATACCTTCCTTTATCAAGGGTACAATTCAAGGTGAGTACAAGGTTTCAGGGATCGAGAAAGCCAATACCCTACAGGTTCATGAACTTGCTCGCATTGTAGGGCTAGTTTTTCAGGATTTTGAGGCCCAGTTATTTTCGACCAATGTTGAGCTTGAAACAGCTTTTTCCCTCGAAAACTTTTCAGAACCACCAGAAAATATGCCCAATGAGGTTGCCAGGGCTCTGAACCAAGTCGGCCTAGTTGGTTTTGAACATCGTGATCCTTCTAGTTTGTCTGGTGGAGAAAAACAACGATTGGCAATAGCCTCAGTACTAGCTGGGAAGCCAAAATTAGTGGTAATGGATGAACCTACTACTGACCTCGATCCTATTGGCAAAAGAGAGATTTTTGAACTTTCTCAAAACCTAAGAAAAAATATTGGAGGAATTATTCTAGTTGAGCATGAGACTGAACACATCCTTACGGCAGATCGTGTCTTATTGATGCACGAAGGTCAAATCACCCGGGAAGGAAGACCAACCGAAATCCTGTCCGATCCTAAATATCTTGAGCAATGTGGAGTTCGGCCACTACAAAGAACTATTCTCCTTTCTAGACTAGGATTAGGCATAGAAATCTTTACTATACCAGAAACAGTAAAAAAAGTTCTTTCTGCTGGATGGAAAGTTAAGAAAAATGCAAACAAAATTTTACAAAGTAATCAAAAACAAAAATCTGATGTTTGTGTCGCTCAAGTTAAAAATTTGACTTTTAAATATGATAAAACAATAGCAATCGATAATGTTTCACTTGATATAATGGCTGGAGAGTTTGTTGCTCTAGTTGGACAAAATGGATGTGGCAAGACCACGCTTGCAAAGCACTTAAATGGATTACATAAGCCGCAAAAAGGAGAAGTTCATATACTGGGGAAATCGATAATGGAATGGACTCTCCCAGAATTAGGGCGTCGAGTGGGATATGTATTCCAGAATCCGGATCATCAAATATTTGCCAATACCATTTTGGATGAGGTTGCATTCGGGCCCCGAAATTTCGGGTTGACAGAAAAAAATGTCAAAGAAAAAGTATTTGCAGCTCTAGCAGCGACAGGGCTAGAAAATCGTGAAATGGATGATCCTTTTAGTTTAACCCGAGGAGAGCGACAACAGCTAGCTGTTGCTTCAGTTTTAGCGACAGATCCTGATATTCTTGTTTTGGATGAACCAACGACTGGCCTGGACTACCATGGACAACTTGCCATCCTAGGTCTCATTCAAAGACTTAATAATACTGGTATGACTGTTATCATTATTACCCACTCTATGTGGGTTGTCTCAGAATATGCAGACCGTTGTATTATAATGTCTCGAGGTCGATTAGTTCAAGACGCAGAAGTCAGGCTATGTTTCCAAAATCCGGAGGCACTTGAATCCCTTTATCTGGAAGCCCCAGAAGCTGTAAGACTTGGTTATGAATTTGGACTGGTTGTCCGATCCATAGAGGAATTAGTAGATTGTCTTGAAATTTAAGAAACTAATTGCGGTAGTATATTTTAAAAACTGGTTAAGAAAAGTTATTTAATGATCCTTTATATCACCAAAAATAGCTGGCTTCATCAACTCCATCCCTCAACTAAAATTGTAGGACTTGCGATGTTGTTGATTCTGACTGTTGCTTTCCAATCTCCGTTATATCAATTGATAATACTAGCTGGAATACTTTCATTGACTCGCTCCACGGGGGCTTCCATTAACATTCGACGGATCTTGCCACTGATGATTACTATTCTTGTTTTCAGTATTGTCTCGTGGTCATTATTTAAGCGGATAGGTGATCCATTCTGGTCCTTTGGCCTCTTAACATTATCAACAGAATCCATAAAATTTGGATTGGCTATGGGCTTCCGCCTCGAAGCTATGCTTGTTTCTGGAATGATCTTCGTCTCGTGCACAAAAGTTGAAGAATTTGCTTTTGGACTCAGGGCTATCGGACTGCCATACCCTGTAAGTTTTGCACTCTCCCTAGCTTTTCGTCTTGTTCCCTTGTTTTTTAGTCGTATAAACACAGTTGTACAAGCACAACAAGCTCGAGGACTTGACTTAAAAAATGGTAATGTTTGGCAACGAATGCGAAAATATGTACCTTTACTTGTACCGATATTTGTTTATGCGATAAGAGATACAGATCTCCTTTCGATGGCGTTAGAATCTAAAGGATTCGGAATGAAAGGGTCACGAACAGAATTCCTTTCTTTTCCATTTATTTGGCGTGATTATGTTATATTAGGCACCCTTCTAACTTTTAATTTAGCTGGCTGGTTGATACCTACGTTATAAGAAATGTTAATAATATAGGGAGAAGTTTTAATGAGTAGACGCTATCGTGCTGGAATAATCGGGCGTACTGGTAAAGGAAACTATGGGCATGGCCTTGACACGGTTTATCTTAAAATGGAGGATGTGGATATCATTGCTGTTGCTGATGACGATACAGCAGGTTTACAGAAAGCTGGAAAACGGCTAGGGGTAACAAATTTATATACTGATTATAGAGAAATGCTAAGGAATGAGTGGTTCGATATAGTCAGTATCTGTCCACGATGGCTAGACCAGCATGCAGCTATGACCTTAGCTGTTGCTGACTCGGGTGCCTCAATATTTTTGGAAAAACCAATTGCCCGGTCTCTTGCTGAAGCTGATACTATGATTGAAGCGTGTGAAAAAGCAGGAGTTATGATGGGTATAGCCCATCAAGGTCGCATGCATTTTGCTGGATCGCTTGCACGTAGGTTGCTTGCTGAAGGTGTTATAGGTGATATTCTTAACATACGAATGAGGGGTAAGGAAGATCACCGTGGTGGTGGAGAAGATCTGATGGTCTTGGGAACCCACCTTTTTGATATGTTGAGGTTTCTGATAGGAAGAAATCCTATCTGGGTTCAAGCAACTGTATCGAAGACCGGTGGTCAACCAATTAACTTAGATGATGTGGAAAAAGGTCCGGAAGAGCTGGGATTGATTGCAGGAGATGCTATACTTGCGGTCTATGGTTTTGGGCATGGTGTGACTGCAACCTTTGAAACAAGGCGGAACCAAAAACAGGATTCCAACCGATATGGAATGTGGATATATGGATCAGAAGGGATAATGACAGTCCACGAGTCATCCCAACAGATCCGAATTTACGAATCCCCCATCTGGCATCCTGATTGCAACAAGCCCGTTCGCGACGTAACAAAGGAGGCTCTCCAACTTTCGCCATCTGAGCAACCTTCCCAAAGTTTCCTACAAGATACTGCGAATGTTGCTATTGTTCGAGATATTTTCGAAGCAAGGCGAGATGGCCGAAGGCCTATCAACAGTGGCTATGATGGTCGATGGGCATTAGAAATGATACACGGGATTTATGCTTCCCATTTATCTGAAACTCGTACCGCCCTTCCGCTTGAAAATCGAGATCATCCATTATTACCTAATCTTATTTAAGGGAACTCTGAAACGGCTATATAAAAATATAAAAATATGAAAACTATTTAACTTCAAAGTATCCTGATTCAGAAAACCAAGTTTGACTGCCAAACCCAAACTACTTAATTAATCACTATGAGTAACAACCTAAATAAAATTGATTTTCAAGAAAAAAAATATCCCAGTCGTTTAGCCAGGGACAACTGGGGCCTTATTGGCCTACCTGCCCCAATATCTACCTTATCATCTCAAAAATGGGATGCTATAATTGTTGGAGCGGGTCATAATGGGTTAACCTGTGCCGCCTACCTAGCTCGTGCAGGCAAGAAGGTTTTAGTTCTAGAGGCCAAAGAACGGGTTGGGGGTGCCTGTACACTTGAACAAACTTGGCCTGGTTATACCCTTTCCCCATGTGCTTATCTCGCGGGTTTACTCCATCCACTGGTTATAAAAGAGCTTGGTTTTGGTGAATATGGCTATCAATGGATGCCTGCGAAATCAGGGATGTTCGTTCCATTTGAAGATGGATCAAGTATACAATTGTGGGAAGATGAAAACCTATGCCGAGAAGAAATATCTAAATTTTCACCCAACGATGTAATTGGTATAGAAGCTATGTACAGGCCCTTAAAGCGGATCCGTGAAGCCCTACGCTCTTCCGGTAACTCAGATGTTTGGATTGGAAGACCGCCGACACGCGAACAGATCGAAGACCGACTTAACGGTGACAAGGAAGCAATAGAGTTACTTTTCGAATGGTCAATGATAGAATATCTGGAAAGATACCTTGAAGACGATCGATTACGTACGGCGCTCATGGGGCAAGGAGTTATCGGAACAAATGCTAGTCCTTATGAACCAGGGACAGCATCAATTCATGTTTTCCATTCAATGGGGAACATGGATGGCATGCCTGGTATGTGGGGATATGTTCAAGGTGGAATGGGTATGATATCATTTATCCTCTGCGATATAGCTCGAGATTTGGGAGCTACCGTCGCTGCTGGCGTACCGGTCTCTAGGATAACACCTGAAGAGGGAGTAGAACTCGCAGGAGGTGATATAATTAAGGCACCAGTTATCATCTCAAATGCAGATCCCCGGGTTACTGTTCAACTTCTTGGTGAACACTGTGATTTAATATGGAAGAATCGGGTTGAATCCATACCTCAAGTCGGAGCAACAGTCAAAATAAACGTTGCTCTCAGCCAATTACCTAACTTTACTAGTCGGCCTGGAACTAATGAAAACCACCATAAAGGTCAAATCAACATTCCAATTTCAGCTGAAGAATGGCGTAATTACCACCTAATGGCTAAGTCAGGAATTTTACCACCACGTTTATGGGAAGAATTATATTTTCACACAGCCCACGATCCTAGTGTAGCACCACCGGGGAAGCACACCATGAGTATATTTGCACAATTTGTACCTTACTCCTTTGCAAAAGGAAACTGGGACTCTCATCGAGATGAAGTTGGACATGTTGCACTTGAATCGCTAGCCCGGTATTGCAGCAACATCCCAGATGTTGTTTTGGATATGGATGTTATGGGCCCCCCAGATATCGAGGCAAAAGTTGGGCTAACTGGAGGTCATATTTTTCAAGGGGAAATACTACCATCTTATATGTGGGATCGGCGATTGGAATCAAAAACACCAATGTCGGGAGTGTACCTTTGTGGGGCCTGTACTCATCCTGGTGGGAGTGTAATTGCTATTAATGGACGCAACGCAGCGATGGAAGTTCTAGGATTGACCGAAAATTAATTTTTACTTTTTCAAAATCCGGAAAAGAGCTAGTCTCTTGCAAGAAGCAGGCTAATATGCTTGAGCAAAAACAACTTGTTTTTTTGAATCGCGACCACAATACACGCAGGAACCATTGTCAACATCCCAGTCCATGGGGATACATCTAATTGTATTCTTTGTTTCTTCCTTGATTAATGTTTCACAGGCAGGATCACCACACCAAAAAGAGTGTATAAAACCTCCCTTATTACGTGTATTTTCTACAAAAGAATCTCGATCTTTAATTTCTAGGGAATGATCTTTCCGGTATAATTTTGCCCGCGTAAACATATCTTTCTGAATATTGTTTAGCAACTCCTTGATATAATTACTAAGAGATGAAAGGGGAACAGAATTTTTTTCACCAGTATCTCTACGAACGACTACAGCCTGCTTTGAAGATAGATCACGAGGACCGAGTTCTACGCGTACAGGAACTCCTTTGGTTTCCCACTCTGTAAACTTCCAACCCAAGCCAAACTGATCTCGGTCATCAATTTTAACCCGTATATTATCGAGGGATCTCGTAAGTTCATCAAGTACGCTACTAACTGCCGTTTTTTCGGCATCTGTTTTTGCTATCGGTATGACAACCACTTGATGAGGAGCTAATTGAGGAGGAAGCACCAACCCTTTGTCATCGCCATGAGCCATAATAATAGCTCCTACCGTACGAGTACTCATACCCCAACTAGTTTGATATACGTAATCTCTAGAACCATTCTGATTTTGAAAATCTATGTTAAATGCCCGCGAAAAATTTTGGCCGAGGTTGTGTGAGGTCCCCATTTGAAGTGCTTTTCCGTCCTTCATCATTCCTTCAATAGTATATGTTTGAAGTGCACCAGGAAATTTTTCGGCCTCCGTTTTAGGTCCATATAAAACAGGAATTGCCATAAATTCTTCGGCAAATTTTCTATAGATATCTAGAATACGAAGTGTTTCCTCCTGTGCTTCGTCTTCGGTTGCGTGAGCAGTATGTCCCTCCTGCCAAAGGAATTCCGTAGTACGGAGAAAAGCTCGGGGTCGTAATTCCCATCGGAAAACGTTCGCCCATTGGTTAATAAGTAGGGGAAGGTCTCTGTATGATTGTATCCACTTAGCATACATATCTGCAATAATGGTTTCAGATGTGGGTCGAACCAAAAGATTTTCTTCCAATTTTTTTCCACCACCATGTGTTACCACAGCACATTCTGGGGAAAACCCCTCAACATGTTCTGCTTCTTTTTGAAAAAAACTTTCTGGAATAAGTAAAGGGAAATACGCGTTAACATGTCCGGTTGCCTTAAACATTTTGTCTAGTTCAGCTACCATATTCTCCCATAACGTATAACCATAAGGCCGTATAACCATTGAACCTCGAGTTGGCGCATTATCAGCCAGTTCAGCTTTTGCAATTACCTCATTATACCACCCAGAAAAATCATCTGTTTGAGAGGTCAACATTTTTGCCATTTCACCACTCCATTCATTTTATCTTTCTCATCTATTTCTATCAGCACCTACGGTTAAACTAACTCGCGTTAATTCCCTCTGATGTCATAGCTAAATAAAATCGACCTACTTCTACTTTGAACAGGTCCCCATTTTTATCCTTCATTTCATATTCCCCTTCCATAGTTCCCCATTCGGTATCAAGAGGACAAAGACTTTGGTATTCATGCGAATCCCCAGGTTCAAGCTCTGGCTGTAAACCCACAACACCAGGTCCCCTTACCTCACTTCGCTTTCCATCAGCATTAATAATGATCCAATGCCTGTTAATGAGTTTCACCCAATTGTCACTTTCGTTGGTGATTACTATCCTATATCCAAAAATAAATTGTTTCTGATCTGGATCAGAGTGTTCAGGCAGGTAACTAGGCGATACCCTTACTCTTATTCCATTTGTAATCTTATTAGAATTAAGTGTTAACGACATAGGTATGCTCCAAAGATTTAGCTCAAAATTGAGGTTTCTAAAATAAATACAAAGTGTAAAAATTACAAACAAAAAGCTAATAAAACATAATTATATAAAACTACTTAAAGCATTGAGCCGAACTTGACAATTAAGCCTCATCTATGTATCTACTTTGAGTAATTTACTCCAATCTAGACTAAACATATCGGGAGACGGAACATTTGGTTCTAGTTATAAGATCTCTTTTTTTCTTAATCATTTTGGGCTGTTATGGACAATCAGTTCATAGTCAAGTTAATCTATCATTAAATGGCGAATATGTCTTTCCTAATGGTAACTTTTTCAATCTGGATGATACAGATCATGGGTATGGGGTTTCTCTAGCTCTGACATATTGGTTAAATTATGACTACCAATTAATTGCTTCCGCAGGCTTTATCCGGTTTGATAGTCCTACTGAAGAACCAAACAACCAGTTCAATATAAAGGATAATATAGGAGGCGCTATTTACAGGGCAGGTCTTCGATATTTCCCAACTAAAATATTTTTTGTTCAAGGCACAGCAGGAGTGTTTAAAAATGGGCTCAAAGAAAAGAAGTTTTTATTTTCAGGGCCTAATAAGTTTGAAGTTTCACCCGGAATCGGGCTGTTAATTGGTCGATTTAACGTACTAGGACGGGTTAGTTTATCATCCAAAAATTGGAATTGGATTGGTGTTGGAGCGTCAGTGATTTTTGGTAACTCGTAGTGCCTTATTACTTCTAATAAATATCATGAGGAGAGGTTTCTGTGAATCGTTTTAGTGATGCTAGAGATCGAGGTGGTGCTTTCCTCCTTAGGCAAATTCGGAATGATGGTCGTTTTGGAGACCCCACACTTGGCATCACTGAATACTATAAGGTTCCATCTGCACTTTTAGTTTGTGGATTCTCTGCAGCAGCAAATAAACTCCTCGACTGGATAAGGCGGAATGAGTTCTTACCGAATGGAGATTTTGGACCTCGTCCAGAAACAGATTTAAATAGTTACTACTACACTTACTACAATACTTGGGTAATCAAAGGAGCCTGTCGTAACGGTGCCTTTGATATCGCTAATCGGGGAATGGATTTTCTTCTTACCTACCAGGATAGTTCTAGTGGGGGATTCTATTCTCATTTAACTAAGAACCTTACTAGCAATGAACAAGACCTTTGGGTCGTGAGTGGAATTGGATGGGCCTCGATTTATACCGGACGATTAGATATTGCCAAGGGGATCGGGAATTGGCTACAGGAAATCATGATAAGCCAGCCTAATTATCCTTCGGAGTTATGGACGGTTTTTGACGCCAAAATTGGTCTAATAACTGAGGTCAAAAATGGAGATGATTTTAGATATGTGCTGACCCGAGATGAATCACGAGATCAATCTTTCTATCATCCTGGTATCGCGGCTGGATTCCTCTGCCAGCTTTACATGGCAACAGAGGAATCCAAATGGTTGGATCTAGCCCAAGAGTACATGCTTTTCTGCGAATATGTGGGGGATTATCATTTTAAACTCCTGCGAGCAGGAAAAGTTGGCTGGGCTGCAGGACTGCTATATACGCTTACAAAACAAAACAAATACCTAGACATGGCTATAAAGGTTGGTGATAATCTTATAGACAAGCAATTAGATAGTGGAGCCTGGCCCTGGCTGATGTCAGGTCAAATTGTCCCTCATAATGATATAACAGCTGAAATGACGGTCTGGTTGGACGAAATTTACCAGGCAACAACAGATTACTAAACTGCTTTACCCAAATTTTCACGTAAGACAACAGCCCGAAAATTAGGATCTGTCGTGGATATTTTACGATTGACCCCGGAGCGGATTAGTGCGATATCCCCTGGGTCAAGAAAAAAAGCCCGGCCATTAAGAATCAAAGATAAGGTCCCTTCCAAAACCATCCAATGTTCATGCTGTTTTAGATCTGAAACTTCCAAGTTATTGACCTCTTCATTCTTCTGAAGTCGCCATTCAACAATAGGGCTCCGATTACTATGACTGGGGATCGGCCCAGTGTTAGAGTCCCCGGGAATCACAAAACCTGGAACAGTAGGTTCGGGTTGTCCGTTGGCTCTGATTGTAAGGTGCCCCTTTCTTTGTTTTCTTTCCAATCCTGTCACTAGAGCATTATTTTCATAGTCGGAGAACATCTGAAATTGGTGTACGCAACCCATGGGCGTGTACACCAAGGTATTAGGCGTAATATCAAACTTGATCCCATCTAAATATACTTCACCCCAGCCCGCTGTAAATAACCAGATCTCATCATTATCATGATAATGAGGCTCCACTCCAGTCCCAATCTCTCCGTCGGGGTAGTGCCGGTAACAATTTAATTTTGTCCATTCAGGGAATATGCCCTGTTCCCAATAATGATTATTTGAATTTAAGGACCTGCACATAAAATTTAGTTCTTCAATAACCACGTTACCTCCTATCCAATATAAATTAGCTAAAGTTATTCCAGAAGATACAGCCATAAAACTTATTTGACAAATTGAGTAGAGATTAACTTATTGTCGACTACTACTTAACTCTTAGCATATTTTATTGAAAAAATTTGTCCAAGGAAACCAAACCATGTCTATATTAGAAACCTTTAAATTGGATGGCAAGGTTGCACTTGTTACCGGTTGTCGGAGGGGCATTGGTAAAGCTTTAGCTGAGGGACTTGCAGAGGCAGGAGCTGATATTATAGGGGTGAGTTCATCTCTTGAGGAATCTGGTAGTGATATCGAACGATCGATCAGGTCAATTGGGCAAGAATTCAGTGGTTTTAATGCAGACCTAAATAATAGAGAAGATCTTTACAAATTTATTAATAAAGTAAAGACCAATTTTCCTATAATTGATATTCTTGTTAATAATGCAGGACTTACTCTTCGGGCTCCGGCAGCTGAACATCCAGATGATTACTGGGATACAGTAATTAACGTCAACTTAAATGCACCGTTTGTCTTAAGTAGAGAAATTGGTAGGGACATGATAGCACGAGGTAAAGGGAAAATTTTGTTTACCGCTTCTGTATTGAGTTTCCAAGGGGGAATAACAGTTCCTAGTTATTCTGCCTCTAAGGGAGCCATAGCACAACTTACCAGCGCTCTTGCTAATGAATGGGCTTCGCAGGGTGTTAACGTTAATGCTATTGCTCCTGGATATATTATGACGGACCTTACTTCAGCTCTTCAAACTGATCCAGTTAGATCTCAGGCTATCTCTGATAGGATCCCAGCGGAGCGCTGGGGAATTCCGGAGGACCTCAAAGGAGCGGCAGTTTACCTCTGCTCGGATGCATCCAATTATGTCAACGGGTCTATAATAACTGTTGACGGTGGTTGGATGGGTAGGTAATAAGTAGAGTTTAATGTAAATTCTGTTTTCCACTGGTGATGGACTAAGCTGTTAAGGAAATCCATTTCGATTTCTGATAGTAAACGAGACACAATATAAAATCGAGGCACTTATATCCACTTTTAAACAGTATACCAAGTTGTAGAGGACTAAATGCCATCCGACTATACTCATTTATTGACCGATAACGAAAAATGGCTTTTCGACCTACAGGGATTCCTCCATTTACGAGGTGTGATCCAACCAGATCATTTGCTGCCTATTTTGGACGTCATTAATAGCTGGTTGAGTGTTGATGAAACTGAAATTCCGGCACCTGTATCTAGACATAGACAGGAGCCCTACAAAACTCATCTAGATCATATCCAATATGGGCACCAGCTTTTTCAGGAGTTGAACGTAAACCCCGACATTATTCGGATTATTGCTGGACTAACAATGGGCCTTCCTCGTTTATTTCACTGTAATTTCACAAAAATGGAAAAGAGTAATCCTAATAGTGAAAATCATCAAACTTATCATCGGGATGATAGCGGTATAAAGTTTCCTCTCGGATTTCGAAACCCTCATAATGATTACCAAACTGCGGGTGGGGAAATCTACTGTAGCCACATAGCAACTTGGATAGCATTAGTACCAATCCCTCCTGGAACAGGTTTCAGTCTTGTACCTGGCAGCCATAAATCAGCCTTCCAAACCCCTGATAAACTTAGAGTTGGCAACTACCCACCTGTGTCAATTACTATACCGATGGATGCGGGTGATGTTATTATTTTTTCAACTAACTTACTACATGATGCAGCTGAATGGACACAGGATTATCCCCGAATGAATATTTTTCAACGGTTCCAACTCAGCAGCTATTTTAATGAAACAGGCAAGGAAGGTCTTCCCTTTGAAGAATACAAAAAACAGATTACAGACGAAGAGTATGAACTAGAGTCATTAAGTAAAGAGGAAAAATTAGCTGTAACCCGAATGCGCAAACACTTCGATTTATAGCCAAAATCAGAGGAGATAGAAATGGCCTGGATACGCACAGTTGATGAAAAAGAAGCAAAAGGTCCATTGAACAAAATTTATCAGAATTCGATGCGTTCTTGGGGAGGAGTTGATAACATAATCAAAGCCCATAGTTTGAACGTATCTGCACTTCGGGCCCTTAATAGTTTTTATAAGGGAGTAATGCACGGAGACTGCGATATCTCCCTAGGTCAAAAGGAAATGATAGCAGTAACTGTCTCTGCTCTCAATGAGTGTGAATACTGAATACGTCATCATGGGGAGGGGCTCCTCAGAGAAATTGGCGATAAAGAACTAGTAAATCAGATTAAAATGGATTACCGCAAAGCAAAATTAGACGTACCTAACCGAAGTATGTTAGATTATGTAAGAAAACTTACAATAGCACCAGCCTCGATTACCCAAGCTGATATTGACCAGCTTAGGGACAGTGGATTTGAAGATAAAGCTATTTTAGAGATTAACCAGATCACTGGGTTTTTTGCCTGGTGTAATCGAACCGTAGATGGCCTCGGTGTAGAATTAGAAAAATTTTGGGAAGATCCCGAGGCATCAAATATCTAAAGCTTCAAATTGGTAGTTGCCGGATCCTTCACAATAAATTCTACCTGATGACACCTCAGCATCATGGTCCCATATGATAATCCAAGCCTCATCTGAAGCCTGTTTAAGTAATCGGAGCTTAGCCATCATCGTATCATATGGGAACAGATCGTATGCCATGTTGTAGGGAGCACGCACATGGGGTGTCATGGGTAGGATATCACCGGCGTAAACTACTTGACTGGTGCCTGTTTCAATTTTAACTAGTTGGTGATGGCGAGTATGACCACCCGTAACTTCCACCTGGATCCCGGGTTCTATTTCTGTATCGCCATGTAATAAAGTTAATAAACCCCTATCCATAAGTGGCAAATAATTTTCAGAACGATAGGTATTTTTCATTGTGCCATATTCATTCAATGCGTCCTCCCATTCGCCTTTCTGAACGACATAATGGGCATTGGGAAAAGTAGGAACTAATCGCCCTTCCTCATCAAGCTGGGTAGCCCCCCCGGCATGATCAAAATGAAGGTGAGTTAGGATGACAAGATCAATTTCTGAGGCTCCTATTCCAACTGCCGCGAGAGATTTTAGGATAGTGGGACCAGATATTCCATAGATATCTTGATCTCGTGGGTTTAATTTATCTCCATATCCCGTGTCAACTAATATCAATCGGGAATCTTTACGAATTAGGAGACAGTTTGTATCATTATTAATTCGATTGCGGTCATCGGGAAGACAGATCTTTTCCCAAAGTGGTTTTGGGACAATCCCAAACATACTTCCCCCATCAAGTTTGAACATGCCTCCACTGACAACTTGTATTTCCATTTTTGACCCCTTATTAAGTGAATATTTTGTCGAAATATTATAGCCTGTACTAAAACTAATGTCATGTTATTATTTTAAAGGTGGTTAATTTAAATTGATCATTTTTATTATATGAAGGTTAATAGATTACTTAGGATATGTGGATTTCTCTTATGTCACTATTTAAATATATCTCTGCCGTACCTAAAGCAGAATTACACGTTCATTTGGAAGGCTCTATAAAACCATCCACTCTGTTAAGGCTAGCTAAACAGAATGATGTTGATCTACCAGTGGAAACCGAAAGAGGCCTATTAAATTGGTATTCCTTTACTACATTTGATCACTTTATAGAAGTATATATCACCATTACTAGGTGCCTCCAAACGGTTGAAGATTTTGAGTTGATTGTTTATGAATTTGGTGCTGAAATGGCGCGGCAGAATATACTTTATGCTGAAGTTACGTTCTCCCCAAGTACACACTTTATCACGAATGGGATTGGCCAAGATGTTTGGTTTGCTGGGCTTACAACTGGAAGGCAAAAGGCACGGAAGGATTTTGGAGTTGAGATTAATTGGATCTTTGATATTGTCCGTAATGACACCTCTTCTGAGGGTAGGTTCGACTATACAACATCGGTTGCTATTGAGGGGAAGAATGATGGTGTAGTTGCACTTGGACTCGGAGGATTCGAAAAAGGGTACCCTCCTGATCCGTTCGCACCGTGGTTTGAGCGAGCTAGATCTGCTGGACTTCACAGCGTACCCCACGCTGGTGAAATGGAGGGGCCAGAAAGTATTTGGTCCGCTATTTTAGAATTGGGAGCAGAACGTATCGGCCATGGAGTTCGATCTATCGAGGATATGAACCTTGTATCACACTTGAGAAAATACCAGATCCCTCTTGAAATAAGTCCAACAAGCAATATTTGTTTAGGTATTTATCCTGACATGTCAGCTCATCCGATAGAACAGCTTCATGAGGCTGGAATCCCTATTATTATCAATTCTGATGACCCTTGCTTGTTTAATACTACACTTACTGACGAATTACAATTACTTATAAACCCATACCGATTTTCTCTAGAATCTATCGACAAAATCATACTAAATGGAATTCATTTTAGCTTTCTTCCCAAAAAAACAAAAACTACTATGGAGTCTATTTTCCGAAAAGAAATGCTTGAAATTCGTAATAGATCCGAACTGAACTTCCTAATTTAAACTAAGTGACAAGCAGTAAGATGACTATTTCCTTTGTCCTCCAACCTAGGCGTCTCTACTTTGCAACGGTTTTCAGCTATTGGACACCTTGGATGAAAAGGACAACCTGGTGGTATGTCCACAGGATTAGGTACATCCCCCTTGAGGATAGTACGGCTCCGTTCGAGGTCTGGATTCGGCAACGGAACAGCTGACAACAAAGCCTTTGTATAGGGATGCAATGGTTTTGAGTAAAGTTGATCACGAGATGCAGTTTCAACAATCTTACCGAGATACATTACGGCAACCCGGTCACTTATATGGCGAATAACACGAAGGTCGTGGGAAATGAATAGGTAGCTAAGCTGAAACTTTTTTTGTAAAACCTTTAAGAGGTTTATAATCTGTGCCTGGATAGACACATCTAGAGCGGAAACTGGTTCATCTGCGATGATCAGCTCAGGCTGAACAGCTAGAGCTCTCGCTATCCCAATACGCTGACGCTGACCTCCACTGAATTCATGTGGATACCTTCGAGCGTGAGCCGGATTTAATCCCACTGTATCTAATAATTCAGCCACACGGTTGGAAGTTTCATGACCATCACTTAAACTATGAACAATAAGAGGCTCCTGTAGTAGTGCACCAATAGTCATCCGTGGATTTAGAGACCCATAGGGATCTTGAAAAACAATTTGCATTTTCCGACGAAGACGCCTGAGTTCAGCTTTGTTCATAGCAAAAATGGGATGGGGCTTCCTTAATTTTTCCGCCCCTAACGCTGTATAAAATTCAGCACTTCCATCTGTTGGCTCAATAAGTCTTAGTATTGTTCGCCCTACAGTGGTTTTTCCGCATCCACTTTCACCAACAAGGCCAAGTGTTTCTCCTCGCCTTAGAAAGAGATCAACACCATCTACTGCTTTTATTGTCTTCCGAGAAGATCGAAATAATCCGCTACCTACTGAAAAATATTTTTTCAAACCCTGGACTAACAAAAGTTTCTCATCTGATGGTGCCATATTTCCTCACTCCTCTAACCAACTTTTACACCTTTTACCCTCTGCCATTCACCGCACCGAATTAGGTGTGCACCATCTACCTCGGCCAGGAGCTGTGGTTGCTGACATGATTCTTCACCAAAAGAACATCGAGGTAAGAAACGGCAGCCATTAGGGTAATCTACTGGATCTGGAACCGTACCCTCAATTGTTAATAGTTCATCTATCTGAGAAGACATAGTCGGTACCGAGGCTAGTAGGCCACGGGTGTACGGATGGCAAGGCTCCTGGAATAATTTTCTTACATCAGCTTGTTCTACCACCTGTCCAGCATACATCACTAATACACTGTGAGCCATTTCGGCTATAACACCTAGATCGTGGGTTATTAGTATAAGTCCCATGCCAAGTTCTGCCTGTAAACGGCGTAAGACATCTAGAATTTGTGCTTGTATAGTCACATCGAGAGCTGTAGTAGGTTCATCTGCAATTAAGAGCTTGGGGTCACAAGAAATTGCCATAGCGATCATCGCACGTTGCCGCATTCCCCCACTAAGCTCGTGAGGATAATTTCCAGCTCGTTCTTCTGGAAGTGGTATGTCAACCAGATCTAGCAGTTCAATAGCTCGTCGCCAAGCATTCTTATGATTAAAACCTTTATGTAAACGAATAGCTTCTGCAATTTGTTCACCAATAGTAAACACCGGGTTTAATGAAGTCATAGGTTCCTGAAAAATCATGGCAATTTCGTTCCCTCTAATTCCTCTAAGACTTCGGGGGGAAAGAGTTAATAAATCTACATTCTCAAAAAACACCTGACCTCCCACTATTCGGCCCGGAGGTTGTGGTATCAACCCAAGTATCGAATAGGCAGTCATACTCTTGCCACAACCAGATTCTCCGACAATACCTAATGTCTTTCCTGACTCTACAGAAAAACTTACACCATCCACTGCTCGCACAACACTCCCGTCAACGTCGAAATGGGTCTTTAATTCGTTTACTCGGAGAATAGTTTCCAATTGATACCTCTCATATATTTCCACGCTGCCTTGGGTCAAGAGCATCCCGCAGTCCATCGCCAAGAAGATTGTAAAGCGTTACAGTTATAAATATTGCAAAACCTGGAACAATAACTAACCACCAGGCAGCGATGTTGCTACGTGCCCCTGCCAGTAATGAACCCCAAGTTATGACTTCAGCTGGTACACCGATTCCAAGAAAACTTAACCCCGATTCTGCTAAAATAGCACCCGCAACACCGAAAGCCGCAGGAATAAGTACCGGTGCAATAACATTAGGTAGTATATGAATTACCATAATTCGCATATTGGAACAACCCAAAGCTCTAGCTGCGGAAATGTAATCGAAAGATCTGACCTGTAGGAACTGAGATCTAGTAAGCCGGGCAATCCCTACCCATCCTGTGAAACCAATAATAATCATTATCCAAAATAAACTGGGTGGGAAAAATGCTGCTGCCGTAATAATTAAAAAGAAGGGTGGAATTGCCGCCCAAAGTTCGAATATACGGGACAAAAACAAATCTACCCACCCACCTATATAACCCGCCATTGCTCCTAACCCCAAGCCTATGACCAAAGAAATACCAACTGCGACGAGTCCAATTGTTAGGGAATACCTTGTTCCATGGATCAATCCCGATAAGACATCCCGACCAAGACGGTCCGTACCAAATATATGTTCTGCCCCAGGTCTTCGATATTTCTTAGAAAGGAGAATTTCATCTGGGGCATAGGGGATGATAGGAAAAATTGCGTCAGTGTAAGCATAACGTTTAAAGTTCTTTCGAGTGCGTAATTCCTGTGGCCATTCTAGCAAACCAATATGGACTCCATACTGACGAAATGCTGGGTAATAAGTTTCTCCTTCATATACCATATAGTAAGGTTTGTTTCCCGCTAATAGATCAGCAGATAATGCAATAATCGTCATACCAACTAGGAGATAAAAACTAAATAATGCAGGGCGATTTTTACGGAACTCACGCCGAGTGATTCGCCAAAAACTCTCCCCAATTTCTAACGGAGAAACATCGTCAGCTATTTGCCCTGTTGGCTGTGTTTCACTACCTACAAATCTGTCCACTCCCAAAATTGAACTCCTAAACCTGCAATTGTTCGAAGGTGATTCGTGGATCTACCACTTTTAGTAAGATATCAGAAACTAAGATACCCAGGAGTGATAATAAAGACCCAATGGTAAATATAGCCATTACCATTGGATAGTCCCGATTTAGCACAGATTCGAATCCGAGCATTCCCATTCCTGGAATGGTAAAAATAGTCTCAATGAAGACAGAACCAGCAATCAAGGCAGGTAACATTCCTGCCGAAGTAGTTACTACTGGGATAAGAGAATTTCGGTAAACATGTCGGAGTATAACTACCTTTTCTGGTAATCCTTTTGCTCGTGCCGTTCTCACGTAGTCCTGGCGGAGATTTTCCAGCATACTAGTTCTCATATAACGGGAGATAGTTGCAAAGCTTATATAGGCAGAAGCCAGTATTGGAAGGAACATATGGTAAAAATGATCACCAATTAATCTCCATGACCCCCAATCAGTAGAGGCCCCCAGAGATTGTATGCCAGAGGCTGGAAACCAGTATAAAAATTCCCGATTACACAGAAAAATAATAAGAAGCATACCTACCCAAAAAGAAGGCATTGACCAGAGTACAAAGGTCCCTGTTGTAAGTAGCCTATCCGTGAGGGTATTTTGTTTTACAGCTAACCAGATACCTAAAGGTAGTCCAATGAGATAAGCGATTATTATCGCTATAATATTAATTTCTAATGTAACTGGTAGTCTCCGTATTATTCGACTGATTACCGGTTGATTGTCCTTAAAAGAACGTCCAAAATCAAGAGTTATGAAACGATATCCTGCAAATTTGAAAAGTTCGATCCCGGCACCGCGATAAATATAGTTACCTTTAGCGCTAAATGTTCTGCCCGTCCAGAAAGATGATTTCCTAAGCTTTTCTACCTCCAGCAGTTTTTCTTTTCCTAAAAAAATTAAAAATTGCTCTTTTTGTTCTGGTCGATCTAATTGTGCTAATTCTTTTCGTTCTGAATCTCTCATTGTCGAAAGTAATTCATCTGCCCGAATCGCTGCGAGATCAAATTCACTCACAGCTTCGATCTTGAGGAATAAAGCAGTGATCCAATTAACATACTGGATATGTAACGGCTTATCTAGTCCGAGCTGCTTTCTTAACTCTTGACGAGCTTTCTCAATATCCTGTTGCCGATCAGAAGCTAGTCCCTCACCTCCTGCTGCCCCGCCAAGAAATAAATCGACAGGATCACCAGGAGCAAGATGCATAATAAAAAATGATATGATCGTAATCCCTATTAATGTGGGCACCATCAGTAGACTACGGTGAAGTATATAACCAAGCATAATGCAATTGATCCATGACAGGGGATTTAAAGGCGTTTTATTTATATACCCGGTCGGTGGGCTCAACCCACCATTCTTTGGTCACTGCCCCGGCGGGGTACCAATTGACACCTTGATAACGACGGCTATAGGCGAGGGCAGCCCGTGCTTTCCACAGAAAGGTATAAGGCTGTTCCTCGTGAAGAATCTCCTGAAAACGTCGATACATAGTAATCCGTTTCTCCACGTCGAATTCTGATCGATAATCTTCAAGAATTTGGTCACTCTCTTTATTTCTAAAACTGACAAAGTTAGATCCGTTCCCTTCTATCTGTGAGGAATGCCATATCTGATAAGCATCAGGGGGAAACCGAAGCCCTGTTCCACCTGTCCATCCTAGTGTCACTGCCGCAAAATCTTTATTCTTAACTTTTTCTAAAAATATCGACCAGTCTAGCTCTCGTACCCGGCAGTCTATTCCCAAATCCTCAAGTGAACTCTGAAGTGTTAACGCTATATCCTTGCGGAGTTGATTCCCCGAATTGACAAGAAATTCAAATTGAAATGGTATACGCTCCCCATTAATTTCTTTGTCAAGAATTCCATCATTATCTGTATCTTTCCAACCAACTTCTTTCAGAAGTGCCAAGGCTTTATCAGGGTCATAATTATAGGGTTTGAGATCGTGATTATATTCTGGTCGAAACTTATGTATTGGACTCTCCACAGTTTCTGCGAGACCAAAGAGCAGGTTCTTCACCATAGATTCTCTGTCGGTTAGAAACGTCATAGCTCTACGGACCAGTTTGTCCTGGAAAATAGGGTGATTATTATTCCAACCAATATACGTATACCCCCCAGCATATTGGATCCCTTTCATGAATCGTGCTAAAAAATCTCGAGACCAGCTTTTCTCCTTAAACTCTAATGGCTTCAAACTATGGTAATCTAAATTCCCATTAGTTAGCTCAATAAATGCTGCGTCTAAATTGTTAATAATTTTGAAAATGATTTTGTCAAAATTTCCAGTGGCTCCAAATCCATCTATCTTATAACCCCAATAATCTAAATTACGACTCAGTACAACTTTCTGGCCAGTCACAACATCGTTCTGCCAATCTTTAACGGAATAAGGTCCAGAACCAAGCATCTTCCGGTTAAAGTCTTGATTGAAACGCTCTCCAAAAAGTTTTACTCTATCCGCATGTTCACTCTCAGCCCAGCTTCCATCGATCAATGTTGTAATCGGAACGGGGTCAAGTAATCCATCAGGGTCGTAGAAATGTCTAGGAAGAATACTAAATCCACCTATGAACAGATCATTAAGGATATAAGGTTCTTTACAAACGAAACTGACTTTATATTCACTAAGTTTTTGCACATCAAGAATTGAAGAATAATAATTTCTAAGATGTGGTGCCCTGACCGTTGGTGTCTGAATTACCTTCATACTAAATATAACATCATCTACCGTAAGAGAAACTTTGTCAGAGAAATGAACCTCCTCTCGCAGGGTAAAAACATAGGTGAGCTTATCAGCAGAGACTACCGGGTAATCCTCGGCAAGATATCCTCTCTGTGCATAGGGAGGGTCATATCCTGGCTCTAATAACGACTCAAAAACATATCCATGGACCTGAGAGGCTCCTTGATCACTCGATGTGTAGGGATTAAAATTTTCTGGATCGGATAACGCATGACGCACTATCCAATCTCCAAATTTTGGCTCTTCCACACCTAAATATTTGAGGGAGGTTTTTTCTATACCATCCAAAACCACCGTATCTTTTGATTCTTCTAGAATCTTTTGAACCTTATCCCAGGGATCTATCTCAGATTGGCTACCACCACAGGATAGCACAAAGCCAGTTAGAATTGGTACTATCGAGAATCTTACCATATGATTTAATTTTTTCATTCAGTAGGTCTCTCCCAATAACAATAATAATTTCTTAATTATTGTTTTATTCCTTTCTCTTCAAAATCTACAACGATCTTTATACACTCACCCTTACTTCTTGTTGCTAATTCAAAGCCCTCTTGGACCTTGGCAAAAGGTAGTTTGTGTGAGATCATTGGTGCTAAATTTACACGACCTTCCTCGATTAACCGCATAGCGCTTTTAAAATCAATATCTATATCAGGACCAACAGAGGTCGTCAATTGTATGTTTTTGCGGAAAAGCTCCATCATATCAATTGTATACTGTGAAGTTTTTGGAACCCCAAAGTTTATAAATTGTGCTTTATGTCGAGCTAATTGCACACACATATTAAAGGTTTCTGCCACCCCAACAACTTCAATAACTAGGTCAGCCATCCGTCCTTCGGTAATTTCAGCTACCGCCTCGACTGGATCCGTATTTTTGGTATTGACTACATGAGTAGCACCCATTTGTTTAGCCGCATCAAGCCGGTTGTCATACTGGTCAATCCCTATTATTAGAGCTGCTCCTAGATTTCTCATCATTGTAGTAAACATAAGTCCCATAGGGCCTTGGCCAACAATAGCTACTTCCGAATTGAACCAATGTCCTAGTTTACGAAGACAATAAATAACGGTGCCCAGGGGTTGAGCCATCACTAATTGTTCCTGAGGCAACCCCAAAGGTAAAGGTGTTATAGAAGCACCCAGGCCGAGAAAGTACTCCGCCATAGCACTTGATCCCTGTGGGAGAGCTAATACAAGATCTCCTTCTTTACATTCTTGGGTCCATGATCTTTCAACAACCCCAATACTTTCGTGAAGCGATAAACCCGGAGCTACTGGATATGTTCCAGGTCCAGTAAAAAGAGGGTGATCACTACCACATATGGCAGCATTAATAGTCCGGACCAACACTAGGTCTTCTAGAGCCTTCGGATTAGTTTTTTCCAATTGTAGATCAGGGCGCTCTGTTTCTACTATTTCAATTTTTCCAGGGGCAACAATCTGTCCAGCTTTCATTGGAAATTCCTTTCTTATCAACTAATTTTTAGGCTTGGAGTATAGGCTAAATTCTATATTGAAAACCAGGAAATATCATCTAATGGTTTTTAAAGCATACCTTATATCAGACACCCAAAACCCTGCCACACTCTCTTGTCTTTACTTACAATAAATTGCCCGGTTTGAGATTCCAGATTGATAAGATGCCTGTTGTATGCCTCCCACATACTGAGCAGTTCTTCCCGCCGGTGCAGTACCTTCATACCACCCACTAAATTCGGTGTTAAAATCCTTCAACCTATCACGGTTTTCTTGGGAGCTAGGACCAGCAACTACGTAGGCATTATTAAACACTCCATCCTCTTTAAGCCCCTTGCCACCAGCCTCCTTAATTCGAGAATCTAACGTTAATAATTCAACACCAGCATCAATGCCGCCAACCGCACTTGTCATTACTTCGGTTATTCCACCATAAGTTATAGTTGTCCAGGTCGCAAATCCGTTCTCGATTTCGCCAGACCTGTCAATACTAACATCCCCGGCAACAACACGCGGTTGTGGCTCTACAATCCCATCTAAATTAGGTATCCGTGAAACAGGGTATATTAGACCAGAGGGGCGATCATTACCATAGTATTCTTCAAATGCCCGCCGGACAATTTCTATACGTTCCCAAGTTTTTTCCGGATCATCATCAACAGCAACGAGTATTTCCATCCAGACCGTTTGCTTTTTGAAATCAACCCCTGCTTCAGCAAAGGGTTTCTCGTAATGCTCAAACATCACAAAAGCCATTTCCTCTGCTAAATTAGGACCTATTGAGGTAATCGTTTTACCATCTCGTGAGTGCATTACCGAGGCACCACTAGGTTGGTGATCTTGCCAATATCCATAATCAATAACCCCATTATTGACAGAAACATTTTCTCCTCTCACTGCTTTAATTTGAACTTCAAACAATGCGACAGGATCTGGAAATCCCTCCGGATGAGTAAATCTTGCCATTCGGTTTGAATTAATGGAACACCCGGTCATCGAATTTATCATTGGGGCATAAATCGCGTTAAAATCGTCCTTGACTTGATCACAAGTATCTCTTTCAGTAGACGGTGTAGTCCATAACACATCTGTTTTGTAGACATCCGACCATTCTACCCCACAAGTTTTTAGGTTATTGTTCAAATTTTCAATCGTGCCAAACCACTCAGACCCCAAGTCATTAGGATACTGGGTCCCTACATTTCCACTAGGTTCCACTAACCTAAAAACCTGATTTTTGTCGTCTTTGACTATGATTTCGGTGGGATTTGAAAAAATGGCGATCGGATTATGTCTGAGGATGTTGACCTGTGCCATACTACTATTTCCTTTCAATTTAAAAATCAGTCAAGTTCCAGAGCTTATTTTCTCAGAAAACCTGATTAATGATAGAATCAAGATATTGTCATCACTACAAATTGTCCTTAGTGATTTAGGATACATTTAACCCATCAGTTTAGAGACCGTATAAAGTACATTATAAACCAAGTAAATACAAGGATGCAACAGAAATGGAAAATGCTACTCGTGGCAATACTTTGCGAATACTTCTACATGATTGCTGCTAATGTTTGTGTCTTCTGGCAACCCTGTAATATTAAGTCTGCAACGTCCCGGTGTAAAGACTGGATACAGATGAGCGTTATAAATTGCTTCCTGTGCTTCGTTTTCAACTCGAGGGTTTCGAAATAATCCGGCATAATGATCTGTAAAAAGATTGGCTATTGGTTTCCCAGTTGATTTTAGCTTCCATGCTTTCTCTGCTGTACTAAGACGTCGTAAGATATCTGAATGTTCAAGTTCCAAATTATTCAGATCATTTATTAATGCTGATACAAAAGCCCGGGAGATAGGATGTTCAAATGATGACCCTCGAGCACGCGAGACCGTATTCCCGAGTGTTTTCATCTCTGAACTATCCGACTTGTGGGGAGTATATACCAGGAGCATTCCACAAGGTCTAAGAGCAAACGTACCAAAAGATTTTGTTGGACTAATAGCAGCCCAGAAAGGGACCTCATATTCGATGAATGGCCTAAGTTGATCTTCAAAACTCATACGCATAATATGGTCATAACTGCAGTTATCAATAAGCCGTGCATACTCAAATCCTGAATATGCTCTATCCAATAATACAGGCCGTCCCATTGCCGCTTTCGCCCGGTCAAGAATTGTTTCCTGTGATTGAACCCTGCCCGTAGTATTCATTGGACCAGCCTGGTAAATTGGCAATGTCCCTGGAGAATCTATAACGGAACCAATTCTAAATTCTTTGAATGATATCCTACTCATACGAGCTATTGCTTGGTACGCGGGCCACGATAATTCTTCCACTCCTAAAGTGTTTAATTGAGGATATATTTGGAGGGCCATCTCAATTGCGGTTTTGACAGCGCCCGTACCTGCATCAGATGGTATAAGTAGTGTAAATTGATTCCAGTAATCCTCAGGAATCCGTTGCCAACGCAATACTGCTTCCTTCAGTAAACTTGCCATGGAGGCAGTACTCATGTATTCCCCTATCAGACTTTTTCCTATTTCCTCTCGGGAATAGTTCAAAAGTATCTTAGAAGAAGGCCACGCCTTGCTATAACCATCCACTACAATTCCAATACCATAGTTATACCCTTCAGGATCCTGGTCACAAACAAGTTTTGAAATCTGGTTGGCATCCATCCCGCTGGCAATCAGTGCTTCTGCCTTTTTCATTACCGTAGATCCAAATGAGGAATTCATACTTACTCCCAGTTAAATTCAGTCTATATACCTACTGCTCTTAGCTTAAGCGATAAAAGGTTTGAGCATTATCGTGAAATAATTTTTTCCGATCTTCTTCAGTAGCTTTTCTGACCACCTGATTCAGTGCATCAAACCATTCCTTATACGTCCCAGCTAAAGTGCATACAGGCCAGTCACTGCCAAACATAACTCTATCAAACCCGAATATTTCTATTAAGTACTCAATGTAAGGTTTAAGATCACCAGGTGTCCATTCCATATTCGCTCGGGTAACCAGTCCTGATATCTTACAAACAGTATTGGGAAAATCAGCTATTTGCCTCATGTAGGTTGCCCAAGGCTGGAATCCATTAGCTGCAATATCCGGCCCTCCACAGTGATTAATTGCATGAGACACATTGGGAGTGGCTTCCACCAAATAAAGAGCGGCTTCTAGTTGAGTTACATTGGCACAGAGTTCAAAACTGTATCCATATTCTGGGAGAGCCTTAACTCCCTCAATCAAAGCCGGCCATCGATAAAAAGTGGGGTCTTCATGATGCCATGCCATTCTGCGAATCCCAACAACCCTAGGATAATTTTTTTTAAAAGCATCTAAAATCTTGTACTTGCCATCTATTTCTAAAGGAGCAGCAGCAACGATAGCACCAATTGTTCCCTCGAGGGATGATATACGGCTTATCATGTCTACCTCGGCAATTTCCGCTCCTGGGCCAGGATCTGCTTCTACGTGAACCGATTTTATAATATCTATTTCCCCAAAAGCTTTGTGATAATCATTTAATTGATAAGATGCCCTGAAGGTATTAGGCTCTTCTAACCACGGATACTTGAGTTGGGAAGTATCCCAAAGATGTTGATGCGCATCAATAACTTGCAATTATAGCCTCCCTAATATTATAAACATTATCTAGGCCTGTTTATTTAAAAACTTGTTATTAAACTGGGTTTATTTCTCCCCCAATACTCAATTTTACAGTTGTTTTTAGCTTATACGAGAATGAACTCCTTACAGGATCATGTCACGCACATAATACCCAGCCTAATTAGGATTTGTTCTACAGAATGCTTCTGCCGTCTTATAAGTTACAAATATAGCTGCTAACATTAAAGACAGAAATACATACATAAGCCAGTGTGGTGCCAGCCACATTGCCAGACTAAAAAAAAATGTTCCCAAACATATCCCTGGTAACATCATCTTATTATAACTAACCTTAAGTAAAACGAGGACCCACAGACCGAAAAACCCTTTTAAAATAAATCCTACTATAGAGTTGGGTAATACCATAAAAGTACCAATACAGATACAAATCAAAATTTGTAATAGTATTGGTAGCATCTGGTTAATAATAAGCCTCCTTTAAAAATTACTTAATGACTGAGGATATGGGAGTATTGGGTTTTTTACTAAAAATTTCCAGTAGTTTCCACACAAACGACGGGATATTGTATTAGACATGTTAAATTTATGGAATAAATTAATCTTAATACTATAGTAAGTAAACATAACAAATCTTGATAATATTAATTTAAACTCACATAATATCCGTCTGACTAACTATGGGAAATCCAAAATGTCTGCTCTAGATTACCCTACCTACAATACTATAGGTATTCGACCGTTAATTAATTGTAAGGGTACGCTTACAATGTATAGTGGTTCAGTTATGTTACCTGAAGTTAGGGAAGCGATGATTGAAGCATCTCGGTCTTATGTGCATATTGAAGAGTTAATAGAACAAGTTGGCTGCCGGTTAGGTGCAATTATGAAAACAGAATTTGGCCTAGTGACAAATGGATGCGCTGCAGCACTATGTCAGATAACAGCTGCATGTGTAGCCGGTATAAATCTAGATAATATTGCTAAACTACCAGATACAAATGGTATGAAAAATGAAGTTATCACACTTAACACGCATCGGCATGTCTATGACCACGCCATACGTATGGTTGGTATTTCACTAGTTTGCATCAACGATAATCCTGATGCATTACGATCAGCTATTAACGAACGTACTGCCATGATAGCCCTCTTCGGAGATCGCGCTGACACCGGAAATATGACAGTCACAGAAATCGTTAATATTGCCCATGAATTTGATGTACCTGTTTTTGTTGATGCTGCAGCTGAACGCCCCGACATACCCAATCCTTATTTAAGCAAGGGGGTTGATGCAGTAGCTTATAGCGGAGGGAAATGTCTTCGAGGGCCACAAGCCTCGGGAATGCTTCTTGGTCGTCGTGATCTTTTGTGGGCGGCTTTCATGAATGGAGCACCACACCACTCCATCGCCCGACCTATGAAAGCGGGGAAAGAAGAAATTATGGGACTCCTTGCTGCAGTGGAGTGTTGGACTAAAAGAGATCACAAAAAAGAATGGAAAGAATGGGAAGGATATCTAAAAACAATAACAGATGCAATCATAGGTTTCCCTTCGATTAAAACAGTAATCCAACAACCAGGTCGATCGAACGTCGCACCAGTTTTGGACATTAACTGGGATAAACAAAAAATTGATATTGATCCGAGTGAAGTGATCCAGCAACTATCAGAGGGTGAACCGAGAATTGAGATGGGAGGAGAAAAAAACCTTTCAATCATGCCCTATATGATGGAACCTGGAGAAGATGTATTAGTAGGTGCCCGTCTTCGTTATATCTTGGAATCAAAAATTATTTAAAAATGGATAAAAATAATGAAAGTAATTGTTGATTTATGCGTAGTACCTATTGGTGTCGGTGTTTCTGTATCTAAACATGTAACGGCTTGTGAAAAGGTTCTTAAAGAAGCAGGGTTGAAAACTATTATGCACGCTTATGGAACAAATATCGAAGGTGAATGGGATGAGGTTTTTTCTGCGGTTAAGGCCTGCCATGAAATTGTACACAAGATGGGTGCACCACGTATATCGACGACTATTCGGGTTGGCACACGAACTGATCGGAATCAAACTATGGAAGAGAAGATTGCAAGTGTCGAGGAAAAAATGAGAGAGGACAAACCCAAATAAATATTTAAACACACGCAAAGACCAGCAAGTTGCTAGGAAAACTCCTCAATCCTATTTCTAATTTCCAACTGGCTCACTTAAATGTCCGAACATAGTTTTAAGTTGATCAATAAGGTAACTAGGGAGAGGCCCTTTAGCTAGGCTACAGATATTTTCGTTAATCTTGGGCAGGCTGACTGCGCTGCATACAGCTGTAGATACTCCCTCTGTAAAAACGACAAAACGGTAAGCTGCTTCAACTAGGGTCCCAATATCTGGATCTTTAAATAGAAAATTTAACGGAGCATTGGGGTTGATTGAGTCATCTAGGAGGTTACGTTCTTGGAGCAATAGGATAGTTTTAGTTAGTCTTTCCGAATCCTTGAAAATATTACGGACTGAATATATATTCATTACACCGATACCATTTTTAATGCAGTAGGGGAATACACTTAAACGGGCTGATTGATTTAGCATACTATGAGCAATCATAATAACATCCATCATTCCAGTAGTTAAGACTGCTCTAATCCATGAGTGATTACCATCAGTAGCAGCTGTTTCACTAGACCCAAGAAATCTGATCTTCCCTTGGCGACGTAAGCTCTCAAGAATAGGAATCTGTTCGTTTATCATGAAATCAAAATCCGCGGCCTCGGAAGCGGCTATCAAAGCTATATCAATTTCATTTAGCTTCAAGCAATTTAAGCTGTTCTCTATAGAATCGATAATTTCCTTGGGGGTGGAATAATTAATTTTATTTTCGGTATCCAGCTCTGAAAAAACTACTCGGGTGGATACAAAAAATTTGTTTCGTGACATGCTCTTGAATGCTCGTCCAAGTATGGTCTCACTATCCATATACCCTGGGGAACTATCAAAGAGATTGATTCCCAAGTCACTAACAGTGTGGACCAACCGGTGCATTTCTGTTTCACTAAGGGGAGGATTACTAGTCTGCCCGAGCCGGTTATAACCGCCAGAGCCAAAACTTATAGTAGATACATTAATGCCTGTTCGACCTAGGGGACGGTAGGTTAGCAATTACACCTCGAGTAGGGGACTATAACTATTGGAATTTCTAACTATTTTTTGTAAAATAAGTATTTTATTATTCAAAAATAGCCAAACTTAAACGAAAGGAAAAGAAATGTCAACAATTGACGACTATGTAAAACGGATCCAAATAGAGGGTTGGTGTGTCGTCAACAATGTTATACCAGAGCATGAAGTCAAAAAGATAAAAGAAAGTATTATTAATACCGCAACATCTCAACCCGAAGCTCCAATTAACGGACGCCAAGCCGTGCGAGGACTTATCGCATACGACCAATCAATTGCCCCATATCTTTCTGATGATAGAATCATGGCTATTAATGAGGCATTTTTTGGCCATCACGTACGGATTTCTATGACCACCGGTGTTATTCTCGAACCTGGTTATCCAAGAGCTGAAGGTAACGGTGGAGGACTTCATTCTGACTATCCTTTCGGGCAGGGGTACGACTTCCGCGTTCCGGCCCCATATCCTGACGCCCCATTACTTTTGACCAGTCTTTGGATGTTGACACCCTTCACTAAGAAAAATGGTGGGACAGTTCTGGTACCAGGAAGTCATAAAGCGGAGAATAATCCCACCGGAAATTCTAGACTAGTATTAGAATCAACTCACCCTTCAGAGATTCAGGCAGAAGGAGACCCTGGTAGTGTTTTATTGTTTGATAGTCGTATCTGGCATACTAACGGAGCAAACAAGAGCAACACAAACCGAATTGCTGTTATTGCCCGCTATGCCGCATGGTGGTTTAATCTAAATAACCTAATTCCGGGACTTTCGGATTATGAAATAGAAGCAGCTGAAAAAGGAACTCGAGCAGATGATGTCGTTCCAATCACTTCAGAACTTTATGAACAATTGCCGGACAAAACCAAACCACTGTTCCGGCATATCATTATCGGAACAAAAATTCTATCATCATAAAATTGGATCAAAATATAAGACATAACCTGGGAGTAACAAAATGAAACCTGGAAACCAACCCAATATTGTTCTTATATCTACGGATCAACATCGTGGAGACACCCTAGGCATTGCTGGTCACCCTGTGATTCATACACCGGGAATCGATGCACTTGCACAAACCGGACACTACTTTCCCCGGGCTATCTCAGAAGTCCCTTCTTGCGTAGGGGCGCGTCGTACCCTATTTAGTGGACAGTGGCCTGTCACAAATGGAATGGTTGGTTTCGATGATATGGCAACGTGGGATGAACCAAATACTCTGTGCAAGGTCTTTCAACGCAATGGTTACAAAACTTACAGCGTGGGTAAACGCCACGTTTATCCTCAAGATGCAAATTATGGTTTTGACAAAATCATTACACATGAAGAAGGTCGTTTCTTGTCTCCAAACTATCAAGATGACTACATAGAATGGCTGGCAAAACAAGGCTGGAAGAATTTTGGGTTATTTAATGCTGGGGTAACAAATAATGGGTATTCTGCTCGACCCTGTGTATTTCCAGAACAATTTCACGTAACCTCCTGGACAGCGACGGAAGCAATTGGGGTTATGGATGAACATGTTCGAAAATATGGCCATGATACCCCCTTTTTCTTATATGTATCCTTTAGTAAACCCCACCCACCCTGGGATCCACCTTCATTTTTTTATGAACGATATGCTAACGATCCCGATATTCCAGATCCTGTAATTGGAGACCCTGCGCATGCTATGAAAGGACGAAAGCCGTTTGTCAACGCCAATGGTCCCTTTCCAGAAGCAGAATACCTTGCTCTTTCAGCTAAAAACGTTCGACGTGGAAGGGCAGGATACTATGGATGTATTGATCATGTTGATTCCCAAATTACTCGCTTTACTTACCACATGTGGCGGTTACTTAACCTACGTAATCTTGTCTTCGCATTTGTCAGTGATCATGGAGAAATGTTGGGCGATCATAATTATTGGGCTAAATCTTTCGGTTATGAAGGTTCAATACGGGTGCCCTTCGTTCTAAACTTTCCGGCGCAGATGAACCTCCCAATTGGCCAAGAATATCCTGATTCTACTGTTGGGCTAGCAGATTTAATGCCTACCCTTCTAGATGTATGTGGACTTCCTTTGCCGGCTGGAATAGATGGTTGCTCTTTAATGCCCTTAGTCCGAGGGGAACAGAAACATCTGAATAGGGGGCATTTGCACGCAGAGCACCTTGAATATGGCCATTATTTGGTTGATAGTAACGAGAAGTTTATCTGGCATTACCGAACAGAAAACTTCGAGTATTATGATATCAAAGAGGACCCTTACGAATGTAGAAACCTTTATAGCCAAGACAATACCCAAGCCCAAACTCTCCATAAAAAGCTTGAAGATTTAATCGTGACTCAGGGTAGAGAAAAAGATTTTATGGAAAATGGTAAACTAAGTCACCGTGTGGCGCAAAAACATACCCATGAAGTACCAGCCTATGCTATATAGCTAGGAGGATCGCTATGGCTTATTCTAGAAACAATTTGATTCCCCGTTTTCCAGTTTCTGTTGCTCCCCATAAGGCACGAAGCAAATTAATTGAGTTACTTGGATTAAGTGAAATCCCTAACGAGGTAGATTACACCAAATATAATTCAAGACACGAGGAAGGGGTTTGTTTAACAGATCTTTCATTTACAAATTCTCTAGGTGAAAAAGTACCTGCTATTCTTATGGAACCATTAAATGCAGGAGATAATTTACTTCCCGGTGTCGTCTGCATAGATGGAACGGGTGGGACAGCAGAGAGACTCGCTAACAATAAGTATTATATGGAGAACCAAGATCGAGGCCCGTTGTTTGGCTGGGGTCGGGAACTAGCGAAGCGTGGCTTTATTACCCTGGGTATCACACCTAAGGGATGTGAACTAAGGCGCCAAAGTGAAGAAGCCTGGGCAATCGAAAATAAACATCTTGCCCCGTTTGGCATAAGTCAGATGGGGTTACTAGTTGAAGAATCACTTAGAGCAGTCAATATACTGTCCGGGCAAAATAGGGTTATCAGCAACAATGTCGGATTAACCGGAATGTCATTAGGTGGGAATGCAGCGTGGTATGCTATGGCCTGTGCACCATGGCTTAAAACTGCTGTACCTATCTGTGGAGGTGTAGGAAAACTAACCAGTGTAATAAATGAGTGTGACGGGTATCGGCACAGTGCCTACTATTATATTCCTCATATGCTTCGGTTTTTTGACCACCCGCAAATTGTAGCAAATTGTATTGCTCCTCGACCATTCATGTTAGTGGCACCCACTGAAGACGAAGACATGCCGAAGTCAGGAGTCGATGACCTTAAAAAGTTTGTCACTCCTGTTTATAGTCAAGTGGGACAAACAGAAAATTTCCATGTGTACCAACCTAAAGGGACACACTGTTTTAAGATGGAGTACTTCGACTGGATGGTTGACTGGTTTAATCATTTTTTGAATGAGAGTAAAACCAATAGGGCTTAAGGAGCTGCCAACATAGACATCTAAATGTAGCACAATACCCTATCTTAGGGTTTGAAATAAGATTCGTCTTGACTGATTATGTAAACAAAATTTAGATTATATCTATTAATCCGTACTTACTTAAGTCAGGAATTGCTAATGAGTAATGGCCCCATGGATAATAACAAATTGGATGAGTCCTCCTCTGTTGAAGGGCTAAAGGATAAGGATGTTCTAACTGAGGGCCCTCAGTACAGCAATCCCCTACAGAAAAATCGAGTAAAATGGTACAGATGCAAGGTATCAAAAACGCAATTAGCAAAACTTAATAAACGTAGTAATTTTCTGGGATTCTGCCAAACCTTGGGGCATCTTGGTGTACTCGGATTGGGAGCTGGCGGAGCAATTTATTCCTCTCTTTACTGGGCATGGTATATTACTCTTATATTAATATTTATTAATGGTCATTTTTGGCATTTTATCGGTAATGGTTTTCACGAATTGGTTCATTATTCAGTTTTTAAAACCCGGTGGCTTAATCTTTTCTTCCTTAGGATATATGCCTTCCTTGGATGGCAGAACCACCATCACTTTTGGGCAAGTCATACAGAACATCACAAGTACACATTACATTATCCAAATGACCAGGAAGTTGTTCTTCCACAAAAATTTGAGGTAACAGACCTCTGGAAATGGGCAATCTTCAACTATAGATATCCATACGACCTACTAAAAGGTAAAGTTTCAGCTTTCTTAGGAGTAATGCCTAATGATAACTGGTCGAAGGAACTCTTCCCTAAAAGTGACCCCTCACGGCAACGAGCATATTCTAATTGGGAACGTATCACATTAGTGGGACACCTATTGATTATGGGAATTTCTCTAATTTATGGCCTCTGGGTTGTACCCTTGGTAATAACCTTTCCAAAAATGATAGGAGCTTGGCTACAGTTTCTTTGCAATGCCACACAACACGTGGGCCTTCAGGATGACGTGCCCGACTTCCGACTCTGTTGTAGAACATTTTATCTTAATCCATTTCTACAATTTATCTACTGGCATATGAACTACCATACTGAACATCACATGTATGCTGCGGTTCCATGTTACAAGCTTGGAAAATTACACCATATTATTGAGGATGAGATGCCCTACTGCACATCTGGTCTAATTGAAACCTGGAAGCAAATCAGTAAAATCATGGAACGTCAGAAAAAAGAACCTGGATACCAATATGTTCCTCTACTCCCCTCTCCTCAATCAACAAACCACAATAAATTAAATGGTTAGCAGCGAATATTCTTATCAATAACAGTGGAAATTCAAGCTAAAATAGGTAATTCAGGTAATTTTATAACAAATGACTTTTAACAAGAAATAACACCCCTAAAGTGACATCGAAATTTTTAGATTTCCAACACCTACCTAGCAAAAAAGGCTATTCTGATCTACTAAATCCACCTATAATCTGCGGACCATAAAAACCTTTCAGTGGCTGATATAACTCCTGATTTTTAATAGTTAGTCCTTCATCTATTATTCTTAAAAACCAGTTCAGTTTTTCTTTATACCAGGCATCAAACTATACTTTCCTGGGCCGGTAAACCAGAGAGCGATATATATTGCTCCGAGCTCCATTGCGTGAGATGCACCACTTAATCCAGAACCAGGATCACCTGTGGGTAACGATAAATGACGTAAAACTGCAAGTATCATGGTGATGGCTAGAAGTGTCGTTGCAGGTCGAAAGAAAAGTCCAAGAATCAGTAGTATAGAGCAGAAGAATTCTGCAAAACCCGCCATAAAACCCCAAAATCCTGGTAGAAATGTGATCCCTATTAGCTTCATATTACCCCCTATTGCTACCCACTTATCGGGGGCCGTAATTTTTCCCCAACCATGAAAAGCAGCCATACTGAAGCCAACAATGATACGTATAATCAGTAAACCAAAGTTCATTTTACCGGGATGATCCATAATAAAATTTAGAAGGTAATTCATTAGGGTTCTCCTGTTGTTAGATAAGTAACATCCGGTATTTCATCCTAGTTCTGGTTTTTTACTAGTTTATCTTTCCACTCTTTACTTCCAAGAGACCTCCTTAGCTTCCCCCAAAGGACCAGCTTGAAGGATAGTTTCAGCTATAGCAACAGCTTTAATTGCTTCTGTCCCAGGTGAAAGACATGTAACATCGTCCCGAACACAGGAAAGAAAATGCTCAGCTTGATAGGTATACATATCAGGATTAATCGGAGATTTTATTAGCTTCTGGTCACCAAGTTGATTAGTGAAACAACAATACTGGTATAAATCTTTATCTTCTGGTTCCTCGAGATCTCCAAAACCAAACTGGATAAAGCCCTTAGGACCAATAACATCATGGAGACCATTCCCTAGGGCTCCCCAACTCCAAGATACAAGTAATTGGTTTTCATCACTGAATCTGACAATCGCTGTGCATGTATCTATAGCTGATACATTAGGATCCATATTAATTGAGCTGGATAGGACAGTTTGGGGGTCGCCAAAAAGAAAATTAGCGAAGTCATAATTGTGAATTGCACCATCCATTAGTGGGCCACCTCCCATATCATGGTCCATATACCACCGCCCAGGGCCAAAACCTGCCATAGCATTACGCCAAAGAATAGGCCTTCCGAGCTTTCCAGAAGCCACATGGGCTCCCCAAGATTTCCAATATGGGTCAAATCTACGACAGTGAGCAACCATCAATACTGTATTCTTTGTATCAGCTTGCTCTATCAATTTCCGCCCCTCATCTACTGTTCGGGTCATTGGTTTTTCAACCATTACGGGTATACCTGCGCTGAGGACCATCGAAACAGTAGAATAATGTAGGCCTGTCGGAACTGCGACTACGATAGCATCAACGTTGCCTTTATTAATAAGATCCTCAGGACTATCATATAGCTTTGTTTCAGGAAAGTTTTTACTAAATCTTTCCCGCATCTCGGGGGACAAATCAGATCCGGCAACTAATTGGCAGCCCTCTACTTTATCAAAAGTCTTAGCCTGGTGCATACCCATACCACCAAGTCCAATACAGCCTACTCTTATCATGAGGTTTCCCTTTCCTAGAATGGACTTAAATTTTCATCACTTTAATCAAAAATATAGGTCTATATTATATCGTTCCTACTTGATTAAATTACTACGGAGTCCCTTAATAACATACGTTCCGCAGTAGGTAGGTTTTTTAAAAAAATAAAAGAAGATACCTTTGGGAAAAACCATATAGTTAGAGCAGTAGCGAGGTTATTGCCACAAAGGTCCTTCGTCTGTCGAATATGTTTGCAAAAATTCCTCATTGAGTTCGACGCCTAGACCAGGAGCATCTGTTAAAACTACATGGCCATCCTTAATAACTGATGTATTTGTTGCTAGGACATCATCCCAAGTTGGGTCATCAAAACGATGGTATTCTAGTACTAGAAAATTAGGAACGCTGGCACAAACATGCGCATCACCAACCGTACTAAGTGCACTAGAGTTATTGTGTGGAGCAAAGGGCACATAATACAGCTCAGCCATATTGGCAATCTTACGACATTCAGATAAACCACCACACTTTGAGATATCCGGCATAATTATATCAGCTGCCTGTTGTTGTAACAAATCTCGAAAGCCATGACGCAGATAAAGATTTTCACCCACACATATTGGTGTTCCTGTGGCATGCGTAATCTTAGATAATGCATCAATATTTTCTGGCGGAACTGGCTCCTCAAGCCACAAAAGATTTAGGGGTTCCAACTCCTGGGCTAATTTCATACCTGCAGTGGCATCATATCTCCCGTGGAGATCTATAGCGAGATCTAAGGAAGCACCGACTCCCTCCCTAATATTGAAGGCCTGTGTTAGAAGAGAATTTAATTCATCAGGAGTTACCGACCAATTCCATGGATCAATCTTGTGAGGATTTTTAGCATCATCAAGATCGAATTTTATCGCGGTAAAACCTCTTTCCTTTACTTCAGCAGCTCGCTCATCATAAGCTGTATGCGCACTATCCACGTACAACCGGATTCGATCTCTAAATTTCCCACCGAGTAGCCCGTATACCGGGATTTTTTGAGCCTTGCCAGCAAGATCCCAGAGTGCAATTTCAATACCGGTCAACGCAGAAATCGCAGCCCCCCCAGCGCCTCCCATGAAGATGTAGTTTCGACGTATCAGTTCGAAACATGAATCCACATTTCGAGGATCCATACCTATGATCATTTTCGCCATGTGCCGGGTTGATTCTCGCCAACCCCGATCAATATGGCTAGCTTCACCTGTTCCATAAATTCCTTCGTCTGTATAGACCCGAATATATTTGTAATTATAGGTCGTTTCCCCTGATTTGATTGAAACTTCTGCTGTTTTTATTTCTGTAATCTTCATTAAAACTCCCATCATGAAATGGACACAGTATATTTCCCAGTGTTTTAAAAACTACTCTGAACTTTTTGAATTGTCAGATAGAAACTCGAACAGCTTTTAAGCGGTTATTAAAGTGGTCACTTATTAAAAGAATATCATCTCCGTAAAAGCACAAACCATGGGGCTGATTTAAAACGGCCTTACTTGCCGTTACCTGCTTATCATTATCTCCAAAACCTCCATTTCCAACAACCGTTTGGATTTGGGAATCTGGAGTAACACAGCGCACAAGATTATTCCCAGTATCTGAAAAGTACACAGAACCTTTACTATCTAGAGCCAGGCCTCGGGGACAAGAAATCTTAGCATCAGATGCTTTCAAATGGTCTTGGGTAAAACCCTTCTCCCCTGTTCCAACAAGTGTAGATATGATTCCGGTAGTTCCGTCGACGCGCCTAATGACGTGAAAATGATCATCTGCAAAATATAAGTTGCCTGACCTATCAACTCTGATAGCTGTAGGCGATCCAATTCTTGCATGAACTGCTGGACCACCATCTCCTGAATAACCGATTTGGCCAGTACCAACTACAGTAACAATAACACCACTTATTGCGTCTATTTTTCTAATACGACCGCAACCCGCATCCCCAACGTAGATATCGCCTTGAGGACTGTGAGTTACCGAGAGAACGTGCATTAAGCAAGCACTTAGAGCTGGACCACCATCTCCTTTATCCCATTGGAAAGCAGACCCAGCAATATTCCAGATAATACCTTTATCATCCAATCTTCGGACATGCCCATGTCTTGTGTCAGCTATAACGACTCTACCAAATTTGTCTACTGAAATATCATGAGGGTTCCCCAAATGGGCCTCAACACCTGGGCCACCATCACCACCATAAGCACGGGCACCAGAACCGGCAACCGTACTAATGATTTTTGTAACCGGATCGAGCGATCTTATACGTTGATTCCAAACATCTGCAATATAGATTTTCCCATCAGGACCAACCGAAAGTCCACCAGGTCCATTTAGGAAACCAGCTATAGCGGTCTCTCCATCATGAACACTAGTGCCTCCGAGAACTGTAGTTACAATTCCGGTTTTGCCGTCACAACAACGTAACCGCCCCGAGCAATCGCCCCAAAATACTGTCCCGTCAGGATCAGCGTAAATTCCGGCTTCTACGGAGTTACATCGCGTGTTTATTCCTGGCAATCCTTCTTCGCCAAAACCGGGTTCTCCAGTCCCTACTAATGTAGTGACGCGGCCTGTTTTTCGGTCCACTTTTCGAACTCTGAAGCCATATTTTTCCCCAACGTAAAGATTGTCATTTTTATCCAAACAGATTGCATCGGGCATAAGCGTGCTTGCTTCTGAAGCTAATCCCCCATCACCATTAGAAGCTTTCTGGCCATTTCCTAACACTGTATTTATAATTTCAGATTTCATATCGATACGCCGAATACGATCATTAGAATTATCACATACGTATAGATCACCCTGCGAATCAAATGCTAGATGCTCAGGATGAAAGAAACCTGCATCCTGGGCAGGACCACCGTCTCCATGATATCCACCTAAGCTAAGCCCTTTCCCGGCATATGGCCGACTTTGACCTTGTTCAGAAGGATAGTGACGAGCATTATGACCAAAAACTGTTTTCACTAAACCAGTATTTATATCAATCTTCCGAATATTGTTTGTCCATTCACTTGACAAGTATACATTACCTTGTCTGTCTACAGCCACTCCACAAGTACAATCTAATTCTGCTTCAAGAGCCGGACCACCATCTCCACCTCGACCAATCTTTCCATTACCAGCTACACGAGAAATTATACCAGTTTTGTAGTCAATGCGCCGAATCGTATGGTTACCCAGATCTGAAAAATATAGGTTGCCCTGTTGATCCTGGCACATGTCATGAGGATGACATAACCTAGCCTCAGTAGCTAACCCTCCATCTCCTGAATTACCAGCAATTCCATCTCCCGCTAAAGCGCGCAAAATCCCATTTTTATCAATCCGCCATATTCTATGCCATTGATAATCAACAACAACCAACTCACCATCGGGTCGGCGAACAACTCCCATAGGCCAGCCAGCATCTGCTTCCCGAGCTGGAATATCTACCCGCTGGCCAACCCCGGCTAAAACGATCAATTCTCCAGAAGGAAGGTTATCCATTTTTTGAATTATATTCATTTCTTGTTGTCTTTCTATAGAATCTGAACTATGCCCCGAAAGGATAAACAGTTATAGGGATTATAACCGTTTACTTTGCAAAAATCTGATTTAAGACTATTAAAAACGTGTACTTAAGCAGGAATATATCGAATCATGATGTTATAGGTAAAAAGGGGGGTTGGCAACTGTTAATTGTGAATTGACACAGCTTCAGTAAGCAGTTACCATAGACTGCTAGGCATGATTAAATTGTTTAGAATTGATTAGATAACTTATTAAAGCCCTGAGTAAATTGGATTTTTTAATGAATTACGACTTTGACAAACTAATTGATAGAAACGGAACCAACTCTTACAAATGGGATTTTGTCCGTCGAGATGGAAAAATTATCCCCTGGGACGAGACTGATTCTTCGATCCATGATAGACCCGTCCTCCCATTATGGGTTGCTGATATGGATTTTTTATGTGCGCAACCCATCATAGATGCTGTAAATGAAATAGCTAAGACAGGCATCTATGGATATAGTGTCCCGCCCCCGTCATACTATGATGCTGTAGTTGGATGGATGCATCGAAGACACAATTGGATTATTAAGAAAAATACCATCTGTATTGCTCCGGGTGTAGTACCGGCTCTCCATCTTATTGTTTCCGCTTACACCAATCCTGGAGATAGGGTCTTGATACAAACCCCCGTCTACTACCCTTTTTATGACATTGCTGAACAAACAGGTACTCAAGTAACCTTCAACCCACTTTGCTACACAAACAATCAGTACCAGATGAATTTTGATGACCTCTCCCAAAAATGTGCCGATCCATCTGTTAAATTAGCGATTCTTTGCAGTCCTCATAATCCTGTTGGTAGAGTTTGGTCGAGGGAAGAGCTTAAAACCTTTGGTAGAATTTGCATAGATAACAACGTTCTAGTAGTTTCCGATGAGATACATGGTGATCTCATTCTTGGCGAGAATAAATTTGTACCCTATGCTACTTTAGGTCCGGAATACGAAGACCTATCCATAATATGCACGTCACCCAGTAAAACATTTAACCTTGCTGGCCTCCAAGCCTCAAACATCATTATCCACAACAGTAAGTTACGAAAGAAGTTTCAGAGTGCCCTTAGGAGTGTAGGTATATTCACACTAAACTCTTTCGGTATTGCTTCTGTTGAAGCCGCCTGTAATTACGGTGAAGAATGGTTGGACCAACTAGTCAGTTATCTTAATGATAATCTTAGGTTTCTTATTAATTTCTTTCATGAACGTCTACCAGAAGTTTCCGTTACCAAAACCGAAGGTAGTTATCTGGTTTGGGTAGATTTTCGAGGACTGGGGCTGGATAAAGAAGCTCTAGAAAAAATTATCATGGATGATGCGAGAGTTTACCTAAACCAAGGTTACATATTTGGTTCAGAAGGTGAAGGATTTGAGAGAATTAACATTGCGTGCCCGAGATCAATTCTTACTGAAGCATTGGAACGGATAGAAACTTCTGTTAAAGCCTACCTGAAGCAAAATCCAAATACCTGACCAATCCGATCAAAACAACCTTGTTTTTAAATAGTTAGGGTTGTTAGTTTCTGTTAGAAATTTTATTTTCTGAGAACATAGTTACAAAAACTGCAGTAATTATATTTACCGAGAGTCCCAAAACACCTGCATGCCAACCCCATAATTTGCCGAGACCTGCAAGGGTAAGACCCGCAGCCACCAAAGTTCCTAGTGCAAGGCCAGCAGTGGCACCAACAGCGTTATACTTTCTCCACAAAACACCCAGAATAAAAAGAGGGGCTGTTTGAATCAAAATTTCCAGTTTAAGCTCGATTAACCCCCATAATGTGAGGCCGGGGCTCAAAGCTATTAAAACTAAAATTGCCATAATAGTCCAGGAAAGATACTTTCCCCACGAAGTTAATCGAGCTTCAGAAGAGATAGCCAGCCTAGATTGACCTATAACATCTTTTACTAAAAGAGAAGAAAGACTAAGAAGTACAGAATCAGCTGTGGACATAATTGCGGCAACAATGCTGGTAAGAACAAGGATAGTCATGCAATAAAGCCATACTGATTCTGCCGCCCAGATTTTAAGTAAAAGTGGCATGACTTGATCGGTTTCTAGTCCTTTAACCCCTGAAAACTGAGGGATCGCTAGAATCCCAATAAGGACAACCGAGGATATAGTCACCATCGGCATAAAAGCCATAAAAGCGAAAGAACGCTTCAGACTGCGACTGCTACGAGCAGCAAAAATTCTTTGGATCGCTTGAGGATAAACCGCTGCCGCGCAACCTACGAGTACTATAGTACTTACCCAAGTTCGAATATTATTTCCATCTGGAAGACTTGTTTTAAATGGTTGATGAATAATAAGCCAATTAGTGGCTTCACTAAGTCGATCACTACCGGTTAGAATAACCATTAATATTCCAATTAGTCCCATGAAAAGTAATAACCCTTGAATACAGTCCGTCCAAACCACAGCCTGCATTCCTCCTAGTGTTTCGTAGAATAGTATAATAATACCAAGGACCACGACCCCAACCCAGAACGGTATAGAACCACCAGACAACCCTGACACGATATGCCCGACAGCGAGGAGCTGTGCAAGCAAATAGTTAGCGATGGCGACCACAAATAGGAAGCTTGCAAAAACTGTTAGTTTGGTATTCCCAAACCTATGGGTAATCCAGTCACCTGGAGTTACAAACTGCCATCTGCGAGATAAATGATATAGAGTAGGTGCAAAGAGGAGATATACTACGACTATTGCCATCATAAATCCGATACTCATAATCCAACTAAATCCTAATCGATAGGCTTCTCCAGGGTACCCAATTAAGGTATTCCCGCTATACTGGGTTGCATAGAGGGTAAAAAACAACACTATTGCCCCTAAGTTCTTGTCCGCCAGATAGAAAGAGGACATATTGTCAACTTTTCGCCGAGCCCGAGCGGCATATCCCAAAATAATCATCAAGATTAGATATAAAGCTAGAAATGCCAAAGCACCAAATCCATATGGCTGATCTACCATGGTATATTAATCCTCCGCCCAAAACTTATAGATTACGAAGATAGTAAAGCAGGCTATGATTAGAAACATGCCTAGGCAGATAACAACCCAAAAGGGTACTCCTAGCCAAATTGGAAGAGGATTAACTTCGGGGAGATACCAAGGAATAGAAAATGTAAACAGAAACAAATAGACAAACCAAATCCATAGAGGAAATTGGTGATTTGAATTGGTCTTGAACATTATTCCTCCACATTACTAGATTCTGGCAAATTTATGTATGAGATTTTCAACTCCAACTTCACCCACATAGATATTCCCTTCCTTATCTACCCATATCCCATGAGGACCATGGGGGATATTGTCGGGCCCCCCGGTTACAACCCACTGGGTTATAAGGGATCCATTCATATCAAGGATAGATACCCCTCCTCCTTCAGCTAGGTAAACGATATTTTCACTATCAACAAATATACCACACGGCTGTGGCCTACCGTTCCATACCGAAAGGAGCTCCCCTTCTGAATCAAAAACCTGAATTCTATTGTTAGGTTCTCGATCAGCCACAAGAAGTCTACCATCTGATGTAGGGAAAATATTGTGAGGTAATGTAAACATCCCTGGAGAACTACCCCTACCGCCCCAAGATTTAATCAAATTACCGGACTGCGTTATTTGATGAACATAGCACTGTCCATATCCGTCCGAGATATAAAAATCCCCAGAAGGCCCCTTCACTACTCGGGTTGGCTTATTAAATGGTAATCCGAGGTTTCCAACCTGATTTACGGTACCCAATGTTTGAACCAAATCTCCATTTTTCGTAAATATACGAACTGTATTTGTCCCGCAATCAGGTATATACACCTGATCCTCTTTGTCTATCCATATTTCGTGTGGGTAAATTAAGATATCCTGCCCCCACTCATTTAACACCAAACCATTACTATCATAAACTACCACGGCAGGGTTAGGTTCTCTATCGACGACATAAACATAGTTATCAGAATTAACGGCTACGCCCGTCGCTATACCAAGTATTCGTTCCGCCCCCCACCCAACACATTTTTCATACTGATATTTTCCTGCCCCATAAATCATTAGTTAATCCTTTATTTAAGACGAAGAAAAATAAAATCTCTAATAAATAATACAATATGTTGTTCTAACTTTTGTATCTTTATATAATATCTCTGATCTACACAAAATCTGTTACAGAATTATAACTGTTTACATGCCTCTTTACTTTAAAAATTAGCTATTACTTACTTAACGATAGCTAAATCTATCATGGTATTGCAACTGAATTTCCACAGGAGGCTATCCTATGGGTATACTCGACCGCTTTTCGCTAGAAAACCAGATCGCCTTAATTACTGGTGGAGCTGGTCCATTATTTGGCAGTAGTATTTCGGAAGCCCTTGCCGAAGCTGGTGCTACTGTTATTGTTGCCTCTAGAAATATTGAGAATAATAAGCGCTTTGTCACCAAACTTAATAGTTTTGGTTTCAAAGCCCACCCTGAAGAAGTAGATATTATAGAACCTCAATCTGTCAATGCCTTGAAAAAGAGAGTGATTAAACGTTTTGGCCAGATCGATATCTTAGTAAATAGTGCCGTTGTCGGGCGAACTGGCGGATTTGACGAACAAACTCCGGAATCTTGGGCGCATAGTGCCCAGGGGAACATGGTGGGACTTTTTGCTCTTTGTAAAGCTTTTATTCCGGGGATGGTCACCCTTGGAAAAGGTAGTATAATCAATATCTCAAGTATATATGGGGTTGTTGCAAATGATCCTGGACTATATGCAGGAACCGAAATGAAACAACCACCTGACTATACTTTTGTAAAGGGAGGTATGATAAATTTCACTAGATATCTAGCTACATATTATGGCAAGCAAGGAATACGAGCTAACTGTATCTGCCCGGGAGGATATTTTGATGAGCAACCCACCCCTTTCATTGAACGGTATGAAAACCGAGTACCCCTTGGACGCATGTTAGATAACGATGATCTAAAAGGAGCTGTAGTTTTTCTAGCTTCTGAAGCTTCAAAATATATTACAGGGACTACACTAATGGTCGATGGAGGCTGGACAGCTCTCTGAGAACCATTAAAAAATTATACTTCTGGTTCTATGGTGGATCTATCCTGCGGATGATAGCCGATTGCTTTTCGGCCATGATCTAGATCATAAAGATTCCATGTACTATCTGACACACCGAACACTACTTCAAAACGAATTCCTGGTTGAATAACTGCTCTTTCAAAAACTAGTACTGCATCACCATGGCTGAGATGATGGGGATGTCCCGGCAAGTCCCGGTGCTGTACGAAATTTCCTATTCTTACAGCCACGACTTCCATATCGAATCTTGTGGCATACATATAGCCAATATTTTCTCCAAAAACCTTACTAATTGAATAATAACTTTCCGGGCGTGGTATCATATCCACAGTCCGAAAAATATCCTGTGAGTACGGAGCTAGTAGTCCTGCTCGACTTGCAAAAGCAATCCGGCGAACACCATTTCGGTGAGCCGCTTCGAACAATGTATAGGTGCCTATGAAATTAGCGTGGAGAATCTCCTCCCAAGATGCGTCTCCAGAAGGATTTCCAGCTAGGTGAATCACCGCGTCAACACCTTCAGTAGCCTGCAGCAAAGCATCCATGTCAGTTATGTCACCAACTATTTCATCATTTACTCCTGGAGTAGAAACCCTGTCAAAAGCACGTAAAGGGTACCGGTCTTTAAGCCCCTTCACGATAGTAGTTCCAAGAACTCCAGCTGATCCAGTTATCAGTATACGAGGTGTTTTTTTCATATCGACTCCTTATAAATTAATGGTCCTGTTTTTTTAATCCTGCTGTTTGTGATTTGCTAGAGCTTTGGGCAACCCCTCCTGATTCATTCCATCCCTAACCGAAGGGGCAACAGGCCAGTTCTGTCCCCCTCGCTTTTTGTATTGGCTCTCAATTCCACATAACCAGGTAAACATACGAGCTGCAGCTATTGCACCCTGAAACTGCTCAAAAACACCTGCTGGGGGATTGAAGTTGATAGTATTAAAATCTATATCATCATCTTTTAACCAGTCCCGTTGGGGTGGTGAGGTTCGCCAATAGTTATACTTTAGGAGATTTCGATAGAGGCTTTTACCTTGGGGGCCTGATGGGGCTCTAGAACGTCGATGCCAGATCCCATAAACTGTAAGAATAATGGTCCCCGCAGGAGCTGCAGTTGAGACTGTTCCTTTTATTGAACCAAGATGTGCCATCATCGGTGCCTTATTTCGCATGAAATGTGAACCTGGGAGAAGTACTGTAGGCCCCATCTCTTCGGTGCACTCTTCTGGATAGTAAAAAACCTGCAGGTATTCTAATGCTGAGGTATATATTGTGCCTCCATCTCTATGCCAGTCCTGTGGCTTTTCATAAGGGAGAGGACCTCGATGGTTGCTGATAATAAGGGGCAGTGTGAAATTGCGTCCTAAAAGTGATCGAACAGCTCCGGCCGCCTCCTGATTCATTAAGACTTCATCTAAAAAGAACGATTCTCCAACTATAGGAGTAGGTTCGTGACTACTATCTACGTGTTCGAGATACTCAATAACTTGTTTATTAACTACCTCTGGCACAACCCCGGGTAACATAAGATAACCAGTCCGACAAAAATTGATAATCTCAAGATCTGTCATCGTCGGGGCACAGTCCATTCTACTCCCGTACGGTGGTTTTGTCATAATCACCTCCATCTCTCAAGTACGAATTCATATCCGAGTCCGTAATTATCTTGTTCATAAACGGCTAAAGATGTTTCAGGGAATTTGATAATTCTCCAACCATCATCCAATGCATCTTTTATTGAAGAATATCGAAAGGAACCCCTCTCGTCAAGGCCATCGGAGTCAACTCCATCTTCATAAATACTTATACCAACTACCGATGAATATGGATTAGTTGATGTTGCATGAAGGTAGAGAAGACTTTGTCTTACCTCATTTGAGGCATCCTGCGCAATCTGTCTTGCATGTTCAATATCTTCAAAACTTAGAGTACCAGCTACATATTGTTTTTCAATATGTTTTATCTGTTCTACCAGTTTTTTCATAAATACCACCTTTATAAAATTAATACTGGGATTGGCAATCTAGATAGTTTTAACAAAACATAACTAGAAAAGCTAAAAGTTATCTTTTTGAAGGTCTCATTTTTATTATAATAAGTAGAACAAATTCGAAACAGATTAACAAAATTGCCAAAGTCAGATGGAGTACCTGTGCAATCTTGGGAAGATCTCCATAGGCAAGGATAATACCAAGTAAAATCTGGAAAAGTATACAGAAAAAAATATAACGGACGATCAAAACTATTGGTGTATCGGGAGCAAATCTAGCTGCGGCCCAATACATTGCACTTCCAACAAACAAAACAAACCATGAAAAAAATCTATGTAAATGATCAAAGAGCCCTACCTGAGACAACCATTCACCTCGAGGTAACCCTCCATCATCCGCAATAAATGGATCAATCCCCTCCCGAACCTGGCTACCCAAAAGTAATTGGACCATCGTTACTGCCATAAGGACGGTAGCTAATCTTAATAGTGTTTTACTGTTCTTCCTTTTTAATTCAAACTTAAATCGTTCATCCAATGATTTAAAAGCTATATAAAGGAGAGCCCAAAGAAGTATTACGGCTAGCAACATATGGAGAGTAATTATTCCGGGTCGCAAACCTGACTCAACTACTTGACCACCAAGCCAGCCCTGAAAAACAACTAATATAAAAGCTAAACCTGCACCATAAAAGATTTGAGGTGATGTTTTCTTATATCGAAACGCGCGCAAGAAGGTCGCAAATACAAGGATTCCTATTGCTACTCCAACAAGACGATTGGCGTACTCAATCCACATTTTAGTAGAATTAAAAGATGCTGAGTCATAACCATTTTTGCTTAGATAAGTTGGATCCAAATCTTGAACTGTTGTAGGTGGCAGCCAAGTCCCCCAACATTTGGGCCAATCAGGACACCCAAGCCCAGCTCCCGTCGTTCGTACCAGACTACCTAATGAGATAAGTAGAAATGTCGCAATTAAAGTTGCAAAAACTGTTTTTTGAAATGAATTCATGATAGATCATCATAGAGCTTTTATCTATCTTCGGCAAGAAATATTACTCAATATTTTCTGGCATACTTTGCTAGGTTTTGTATTTGCAATTTCACCTTTACTAATGTATCTTGTGGGGAATACTAGTAGTTTCAATTACTATAGGGGTATAGCTCAGCTGGTAGAGCGGCGGTCTCCAAAACCGTAGGTCGCGGGTTCGAATCCTGCTGCCCCTGTTCCCTTTATCAGGAAACAAAAATCACTATTATTAGTTGAAATGGAAAATAATGTCTTTTTTCGAAGTTGAGACTTGGGTTCCCAAGCCTGGCCACAAAGTTGACCACGATCAAATGATAAAAAAATGGTTCTTATTTGTAAAAAATAATAAAGAAGAACTCTTTCCAGAATGGCTTTCAGCCCGATATTATAGGGAAGTAGAACGTGGGAGTGGTGAAGCCACCTGCCGATACGTTATGATGTTTGAATATACTTCTCACAAAGACTTCCTGACTTATAAAAAAAGACGACAAAATTGGGAAGGTCCCTATGCTGAATATAAAAAAGTGGATCCCTACCAATTTTTCGACTTAAACACTGTCACCGAAAACTATTGGGTGCCAGAAGAATCTGATATGTGGCTCGACTTCACACACTAGATTGAGGTCTATGACCAAACTTAGACTAATTAGCTATGCAGCAAATTTGCCCCGATCTTGTGGGTTCGTTAATATAGCTATTTAATCCTAAGATGAAAATAAATTTATACCAGCCCCTAGGCGTCTAGATTTATGCAGTTCACCAATTCCATTTTTAAAAACTTGACCGTCATTGAAACTGCAAATGTCCTAGCTGGCCCTTCGGTAGGAATGTTTTTTGCCGAATTAGGGGCTACGGTTATTAAGGTGGAAAATATCAACACTGGTGGTGACATTACCCGATCCTGGAAACTTCCATCGGAAACCACAGATAGTGATATTTCTGCTTACTTTTCTTCGGTTAACTGGGGGAAAAAATCTATTGGAATTGATTATTCAATTTCTGAAGGATACTCAGTTCTAATAGATCTTCTACGGAATGCAGATATTTTTCTCCAGAGCTTTAAATTAGGAGATGCAAAGAAATTTAACCTTGACTATCCTACCTTACAAAAAGTTAACGACCGACTAATCTACGCTTCTATTACTGCCTTTGGGGAAAAAGATGACCGGCTAGGCTATGATGCAATATTGCAGGCCGAAACTGGATTTATGGGAATGAATGGTACGGGATTTAGTGGTCCGGTAAAAATGCCCGTGGCCTTAATTGATGTACTTCTAGCTCACCAACTTAAAGAAGCTTTGTTAATCGCCCTTATAGAACGCTTACAATCCGGCCATGGCTCTTATAACACAGTCTCTCTGTTCGATTCTGGAATCGCCTCTCTTGTTAACCAGGGTGCAAATTACTTGGTGGGAAAGTCAACCCCAACTCTATTAGGATCTGATCATCCTAATATCGCGCCTTATGGGACTACATATAAGACTTATAATAATGACTTAATTGTCTTAGCTGTAGGGACCAACGGTCAATTTGAAAGCCTCTGCGAGATCCTCGGCATTCCTAACTTATCATCTGATCCGAGGTTTGAGACCAATCAGCAAAGGGTTACTAATCGTAATATACTTAACAAATTTTTGGTAACCCAAATTTGCAAGTGGGAAAGAGAAGCTCTTCTTGAAAAACTACGTCATCAAAAAGTACCAGCTGGAGCAGTAAAAAACTTAGACGAAATCCTAGAGAATGACTCCACTAAACAAATGCGTCTAGATGGTACCCAATCTAATGGATCGACTATAACTGGATTGCGGAGTATTGCCTTTGAAAATAATACCGTTCAAAAAGTTAAAAACCTAAAACCACCTCCAAATTTTAATATAGATAGCTATTTCCTATTGACTGAAATGTTGAATTATTCAGACCAGAAAATAGAAAAATTAAAGGAAAACAGGGCAATCGTATAGTCTTTAATTGTTTTACCTCCAATTGGGTTTTAAATCAATAAATACTTAGGAATAATTATTTGCTTCAAGGTTTGCTAATATTGTATATTATGATATTGTTAAGACATTTAAAAAAATCCGGTAAGTATTATTTCTCGGAAACGTAGAAAGAAGAGATTCGTATGAGCGACTTGATTATTGTAGGAGACCGTGTACTTGTTGAACAACAGGATGGAGAACAACTAACCCATTCTGGTCTTTACCTACCAGCAACAGTAACAGAAAAGGAGAAGGTAGGTACCGGTCGGGTAGTCCGAGTGGGGCCCGGTCACCTGATGCCTAACCCTGACTACACAGAAGGCGACCCAGTAGGGCAGCCTGTGGCATCTGTTCGTTACCTTCCGCTACAAGCAGAGCCAGGAGATTTTGCCTTTTATTTACGTAAAGAATCTATTGAAATTAACTACCAAAATAAAACGTATATTATTGTTCCCCATAATGCACTACTCGCCTTGCTGCGTTCTGATGGTAACGATCTATTAAAAGACCTTGAAGACATTCTGGGAGATGATTAAGCCATCTATCGTTCGATTTCTTGCTCATTAAAGCTAACCAGTAGATAGAAGGAGGCAATCACATGAATAAAACTACTACCCTTTCTGTCCATGGAGAAGTACCGGTTGCAAGTTTGGACATCAGTACCCGAGGAGCATTTATAACTCGTACCTATACCCATCTTTTGGGAGCAATTCTAGCTTTTGCTCTTATTGAGATTTATCTTTTTGAAACTGGAATCGCTGCGACTATTGCAAACGTTCTCCTTGGCGGAAGTTGGTTAATCGTTTTAGGGGGCTTTATGATACTGAGTTGGATAGCAACTCATTTCGCCCACAACTCAAAATCGACAGGAACACAGTATGGAGCATTAGGACTTTTTGTGATAGGGGAAGCAATTATTTTTACGCCCCTGCTTTACCTCGCAGAATCTGTGGCACCGGGTGTAATCGAAAGTGCTGCTACCGTCACCCTTCTGGGCTTTCTGGGTTTGACCATTGTAGCATTCCGAACTCGCAAAGATTTTTCGTTTCTAGGGGGAATACTTCGTTGGGGCTTCATTTGTGCAATCGTATTAATTGTGGCAAGTCTTCTTTTCGGTTTCCAACTCGGGACATTTTTTACAGTTGTTATGATTGCCCTAGCCGGTGGTGCAATCCTTTATGACACTTCGAATATTCTGCATCGTTATCCTGAAGACCGACATGTAGGGGCAGCACTACAACTTTTTGCTTCTGTAGCATTACTTTTCTGGTATATCCTCCAATTCTTTCTGTCTTCAAGAGATTGAGAAGAGCTAGCCAATCATCGCTGATGAAATAAACAGTTTCTACTCAAATATTTTCAGGATTTTATATCCTCATTAAACAAAGGACTACATGCACCCCAAAATTAAAACTATCGGGCGAGAAATTGTTTCTTTTGGTATTATAGCTCTCATTCTATTGGCTGCTCGATCCACACTCGCAGACCATTATACGGTTCCTTCCGGATCTATGGAATATACTTTGATGCCAGGGGATAGAATCTTTGTGGCAAAATACACCTATGGTTTCCGATTTCCATTTACTAACTGGAAACTAACCTCAGGGGACCAAGTTTTGAGGGGGGAAGTTGTCGTATTTGATTCACCCGTTGAAGACATCCGCCTTGTGAAACGAATTGTAGCGGTTGGAGGTGACACCGTTTCAATCCGAAGCGGCCGAGTGTATATTGATGGAATACCAATGGGTTCGGTTACGGATACCCGTGAAGAATTATACGGTGACCGCCGGGTTCGGTTAAATCAAACCTACAGTGGAGGCCAAGATTTTGGGCCTGAAAAAATCCCATCGGGCTTTCTTTTAGCGATAGGAGATGCCCGAGGGAATAGTAAGGACAGTCGTACCTTTGGGCTCATTTCAGAAGAACTGGTATACGGAAAAGCAATATCGGTCTACTATCGGCAATCTGAAGGTCTGTGCTGGAAAAAACTATAACACTACCATGTTCTGGTTTTCTTTTCTGCTCTTAATTGACGCTGCATAGGATTTTCTTGTGACTGCAAACGTCTTTTGAAAAGTTGAAACCGTGTAGGATTCGATTTTGGCGGCCAAAAGTTGTTACTTAGATCTGTATCTGCTGTCTCTAGGTAAGGGTCCAAAGTTATCCGCTTTACTGAGTAATCCAAAATAAAAACCTTAGTTACTCGATCGTCTCTAAGACGCCAAATTTCAGCTGGAATCTTCTGGACTTCTTTAGTTCCATTGGCAAAATCAAACTCCACAATCAAGGGCATAACCATTCCCCCGATATTTTTAAAAGCTATTTCATAAAAATGTTTTCCACTCTCTAGCAAAGCAAGGTCTTTAGCATTAAGATTTGATAAGTATTGGTTATATTCTTCCCTATCTAATATTGAGACTTGAAATGGATCATACTTATTGTAGAAATCTACCAGAGTAGAATCTTGTCTAACCTTTGAGTCTGGGATATCAATTTGATTTCTTGTGTGTCCGATTCCTCTATTTTCTTCTTCCTGTTGTTTCCTATCGATTTTCTTCTGGACGTCAGGATTCTTAGTATTGATCTGAAACCATTTTACTTCATCAAGAGCAATATCGACATGATCAGTACCATAAAACCACCCACGCCAAAACCAATCTAGATCTACCGCTGAGGCATCTTCTAGGCTTCGGAAGAAATCTTCCGGAGATGGATGTTTGAACATCCAACGTTTAGAATAATTGCGAAAAGCATGATCAAAAAGTTCTCGGCCCATAATTGTTTCTCGCAGAATATTCAATCCTGTAGCTGTTTTGGAGTAGGCATTGGGCCCTAGTTGAAATATAGATTCTGAATTAGTCATGATAGGGGAAATCTGATTTTGATTGCCTTTCATATAATTCACAATCTTATGGGCAGGCCCTCGTCGAGATGGGTATTCAGTATCCCATTCCTGTTCAGTCAAATACTGTAAGAATGTGTTTAGACCCTCATCCATCCACGCCCACTGTCGTTCATCAGAATTTACTATCATGGGGAAATAGTTGTGCCCAATTTCATGGATAATGACACTAATCATTCCATATTTAGTCCGTTCACTATATGTACCATCTTTTTCCGGACGACCACCGTTGAAACTGATCATCGGATATTCCATCCCAATACGATCTGTATGTACTGATATCGCGGTCGGATAAGGATAATCAAAAGTATATTTTGAATAAATATTGAGTGTATGAGCTACTACTTTTGTTGAATATCGCTCCCATAGAGGGTTCCCTTCTTTAGGGTAGTACGACATAGCCATCACGTTTTGGGATCCAGATTGGACCCCCATTGCGTCCCATAGAAACTTACGAGAACTAGCAAAGGCAAAATCTCGAACATTTTCCCCATGAAAAACCCAAGTCTTTTGGTTTAAGGCTTTGCCTTTTTCAGCTTTGACTGCTTCTTTTTCCGTCACTATCATAATAGGAGATTCAGAATCTTGTGATCTGATTAGGCGCATTCGTTGTTTGTTTGACAGGACATCTTTAGGATTTTGAAGAGTGCCCGTTGCCGCTACTATATGATCAGCTGGTACGGTTATACTGACCTTGTAGTCTCCAAATGCCAAAGTAAATTCCCCGGTTCCCAAAAATTGCTTGTTTTGCCAACCCTCTACTTCGTTATAGACGGCCATTCTTGGAAAAAACTGTGCGATAGCATAAATATAGTTTTTATCTTCCTTAAAATATTCGTAACCCGAGCGCCCACCGAGCCCTATTCGATCATTAATGTTATACCACCATTTAATTTTAAATGTATAAGACTTTCCTGAACGGAGTGATTCAACTAAATCAATCCTCATCATAGTTTTGTTAATAGTAAACGGCAAAGGGTTATCTCGATTATCCCGAACCCAGTCAATTTTGAAGCCACCATCAAAATCGTTCAATAGTTGACGTAATTGACCAAAACTCATTTGGGTTGAAACCTTGCTCCCAGCAATTTTTTCTGTATCTGAGTCTTTAGCTCGTACATTTTGGTCAAGTTGAACCCACAGATATTCCAATTTATCTGGGGAGTTATTATGATATGTCACAAGCATAGTCCCAAAAATCTGTTGGGTATCATCATTTAAAATAATTTCCATCTCGTAGTCTGCTTCATTCTGCCAGTAAAGATGTCCCGGAGCACCGGATGCTGTTCGATAAACATTCGGCGTCGGGGCCTCTTGCTTAATCTGTCGAAATTTACTTCGATTGATTGACTCATGGCCCTTCTGAGCCATGAGCACACTAGTAAAAAATATATTACTCAGAGTATACAGTGCTAAGAAATACCATTTCATAATCTGCTCTTTTCTTCCTCCCCCAAAATTTAGGGGCATTATCAGTCAGGGAATCAAGTATCTTGTGGATATACACATTTATTTAGAAATTGTAAAGAGTCACATTGGGTGGATATCGATTAGATTGTTTACTTGAAACAGATAAACATACTACAACACCTTTTGAAATATATTTGCAAAGTTATAAATCTTTAGATATGTTCGAATTAGATACAACACCGGTCTTTTTCGTAAAAAAATAGGAATGGTCAATGTGTTCCCCCCGTACAAAACTGATTTATTTTGTTATCTGTCTAGTTGGGATGATAGAAACAATGCTTACTGTAGCATCAGAACATATAGTAAATAGGAACCACCCGTTTTACATCAGTGTCTGTAGCATCAATCACAACATTGATACCAATACTTTGGAAATATCCTTTCAGTTTTTTACTGATGACTTGGAGCAAGCGCTCGAAATAAACGGGACTGGTCAAATTTACCTTGGAGAAAAGCACGAAGCTAAAAAAGCTAATGAATACATTAGTCGCTATATCGCTCTAAATACAAATCTTGAAATTAATGGGACAAGAAGGCATCCAATATTCCTAGGAAAAGAAATAGATACCCAACTTACTTGGTGTTACCTAGAAATATCGAATGTTTCAGTCTTAAATTCAATCATTCTAAAAAACACACTACTCTTCGATATTTCAGAAAACCAAATTAATCTGGTACATATTAAGATTAATAATCAGAAGAAAACTCTGATCTTTAATAAACAACAAATAGAACAGGTAATTAAACTCTAACATCTAATAAATTATTGAGATGCTTTTATGAAACCTAACACAGCCCCTGTTATTCAATTGAAAGAATTTGCTAAAATCAGAAAAAACCTCGGCACTATTGTTGCTACTTCAGGTGGGTACGATCCAGTACATCCAGGACACCTATCTTGCTTACTAGAATCTGCAGTTTATGGAGATACCTTGGTTGTGATTGTCAATGGGGATGATTTCCTTCGTCATAAAAAAGGCCAGGCTTTTATGGACCTAAAAACTAGATGTGAAATCGTTTCCTATATTCGTAACGTTGATTTTGTCATTCCTTTCGAAACACAAAAAGATGATACAGTTCGAGAGGCTTTAAGGATAATTCGTCCCCACATTTTTACAAAAGGTGGTGACCGGAAAGATAAATCTAATATACCCGAATGGGATATTTGTAATGAACTTGGAATCAAAATTTGCTTAAACGTTGGCCATAAAAAAGAATGGAGTAGTACTAATTATTTAGAGGACTGGGGTCGCTTTTGGTCAGACAAAAAAAATGTCTGTAATCCTCATTAGCCAACTAACCAATCTACTTTGCTAATCAATAGCTACATTACTAAAATAGCCTGTAAACTCAACTCCTTAAAGGCTCTATATATTTTTAAACATTAATCAAGTGTCAAAGTTTTTTGTTTCTATTTCTATCATTCCCATTCGATGGCAAATATCACTTTCTTTAAATTGGCTTTAAAGTCCCAAGATTAACCAGCTTCTTGGCTTAACAAATTCAACAAGAGACCTATTTGTTTCTTGTCCAGCGCCATCCCCTATTATATAATCATAATGTAGCTAATAGGAAGATGATTATTTAGTTCAAAACCTTAACTTTTGGGGGAATAATAGAGGCAAATGACTAAATTATACCGAGCTGCAGTTATTGGCCTAGGCCGTATGGGTAGTACGTTTGACGACGAAGTAGAAATGGGTGGCTCCGTTTTTCTACCATACTGCCACGCTCCTTCATATCACGCTGCTCCCAATGTTCATTTAGTTGCTGGTGCCGATACCAATGATGAACAACGTAACTTATTTGGTGATCGATGGGGGATTCAAAAAGGTCACCTTTACGATGACTACCGAGAAATGCTAGAAAAGGAAAAACTTGATCTACTTAGTATATGCACTACTGCGCGGATCAGGGGACAGATTGTTCAGGATGCAGCAAAAACAGGTATTAAAGCAATTTGGGCAGAAAAACCTATCGCCTTATCTCTAGCAGAGGCTGATGCAATGGTAGAAACCTGTTCCAAGCACCAAGTTGTATTAGCTATCAATTGTGCCCGGCGATGGCATCCTTTCTTTTCCAAAGCTAAAACTATGATTGAAGAAAACGAACTTGGCAAAATTGTCCAAGTTACCGGCTACGGTCAATGTGGACTTTCACATAATGGTAGCCATCTGATAGATATAGTCCGTTTTATGGCTGGTGGAAGCGTTGATTGGGTATATGGTGAAATGGAATCTGATCAAGCTGCCCAATCTGAACAGGATCTAATGGGTAATGGCTACTTAGCGTTTGATAATGGTGTACGGGCCTACATCCGTGGTATGAATTGTGGTATGGCAAATTGGGAAATTGATGTTATTGGGACTGAAGGCCGTTTTCGATCATTTGCCAATGGCCAGGACGTAGAATTAACCAAGTTACATCCTGGTGGATTACTTGGCAGGGGACTGCCAGCCCGAATACCATTCCCTTGGCCAGCTCATTATCCGGGGATGGGGCTAACAATACTATCAGATCTCATTTCGTCAATAGAAAATGGACATCCACCTAAATGTTCTGGTATTGATGGTCTGGAAGCACTGGAAGTTGCTGTCGCTCTCCGAGAATCTCACCGAAGGGGTGGTCAAAAAATTCAATTGCCTGTAAAAGATCGTACTCTGAGGATCCTTTCTCACGAAATTCAAAGAGATCATATTCCTGCTCGTATCCGGGCCAATAAAAATTAAGGGAAGGCCAAATGAAACTTGGTTTTGTAACATATCAAATTGGTCAAGATTGGAATCTTCCAACTATCATTGACATGTGTCAGAAAACAGGTTTTACAGGAGTGGAACTCAGAACTAGTCATGCCCATGGTGTTGAAACTGAGTTAGGGAAAAGTGAAAGAAGAAACATAAAAAAATTATTTAAGGAGAGCGGGGTAGATATAGTAGGACTTGGGACAGCTTTTGAGTATCATGCTGTAGACCCTTTTGAGGTTAAAAAGAATATTGAGGGTACCCTGCAATATGCTAATTTAGCTGCTGATTTAGGCTGCAAGGGTATAAAGGTTCGGCCCAACGGCTTACAAATAGCGGAGGGTATCCCTGAAGAAAAAACTCTTGAACAGATAGGAAATTCTATAGGTGTTTGTGCCCAAAAATGTGAAGCAATCGGGGTAGAAATTAGAGTCGAGGTTCACGGTCAAGGAACGCAAGATCCCTCCCGAATGCGAACCATCATGGATCACGCTGACCATTCAAATGCTCGAATATGTTGGAACTCTAATTTTGGTGAAGTAATAGATGGATCGATCGGATATAACTATGAGTTATTAAGACATAAGATTAGCTTAGTTCATATTACGGAGATTTATCAGTCTGAGTATCCTTGGCGTGAACTATTTTGCCTATTAAAAGGTGATAACTATACAGGATATACCCTAGCTGAAATAGGCCAGAGTAAGGAGCCTGAAAGACTGATGGGCTATTACAAAGCTCTCTGGGAAGCCTACCAATTTTGAAAAAGTTACTAAGGGGAATATCCCTATAAGGACTCTAATATATTATGACACCATCCCAGATAGCCTCAATACAAGCCGTATATAAAAGTAGAACCCCCTGCTCCTTCAAAGCATTCCAACTTTCCGGGCAAGTAATGCCGGGCGTTGCTAAAGGTGCTTACTACTATGCTCCATACCCTATTACAATTGAACGAGCAGAAAGCTGTTTTCTCTATGATTTGGATGGAAACCGATATGTGGATTTTGCAAATCACCATACCACTCAGATTTTAGGCCACAATCATCCAGCAGTAATCCGGGCAGTCGAGGATCAATTAAAACAGGGCATTGCTGTAGGTAGCCCAATGGGAAAAGAAACATCATTAGCTAAAGCACTATGCGACCGGGTCAAATCTCTTGATATGGTGCGATTTTGCAATTCAGGAACAGAGGCAACCCTCCATACTATCCGCCTAGCTAGGGAAATTACAGGTCGTCATATAATCGGCAAGTTTGAAGGAGGATATCATGGGAGTCATGATAGTGTTGAAATAAGCGTTGCTCCCGATACCAAATTAGCTGGTTCAGCAACACGCCCCAAACCAGTCCGCGGAGCTGGGGGTATGCCACCCAATACAACTGAAAATGTAATTGTACTTCCTTTAGACAATGAAATAGCGTCAGAAGCAATAATCAAAGAAAACAAAGACAGGCTGGCAGCTGTTATACTTGATCCAAGGACTGGTGTAATACCCCAACGTTTCGATTTTATAAGAGCTATTCGAGATATCACTCGAAAATATGATATTCTCCTTATATTTGATGAAATTGTCGGTTTCCGGTCAGCAATCGGGGGAGTTCAATCTCAATGTGGCATTATTCCAGACCTTACTACCTATGGGAAGATCATTGGTGGTGGGTTTCCAATTGGAGCCTTTGGTGGAAGGAAAGAACTAATGAGTATGCTTGACCCCACTCAAGGGAAACCCCGTCTATCTCAAAGTGGAACTTTTAGTGGACATCCTGTGGCAATGGCAGCAGGGCTAGCTATGTTAAATGAACTAACATCTGAGGTCTACGATAAACTCGATTATTTAACTGACCGATTAGTATCAGGGCTTACAGACGTTTTCAAAAGTACTAAAACTGATGTAACCGTCGTTGCATCTGGATCAACTTTTAGTATCTATTTTACAGCGGGACCAGTTAGAACCTATCGAGATACAACTTCGGCTGACAGACAGACTGGAGCTGGAATATTTCTTGCCTTATTAAATAAAGGGTTTAATCTTTCAAACGGATTAGTTATGAACAGCTTATCTATTTCTATGGATGAAACACATATCGACGGCTTGGTCGGAGCCATGAATGAAGTATTAGAAAATTCTTAACTAATATCAAAGTTTATTAATTTAACAAAAGAAACAGGAAAAAATATGTTACCCAAAGGAAAATTTATCTGGTACTTTGTAACTACTACTCTCGTCATAATACCCATAGTCCTTTTCGCGGAAAATAATAGTTCAAGTAATTCTTCAATCAAAGATTTACCCCCAGATGCAGCCCCCAAAAGCAAGCAAGTTATAAGATTCATGAGTCCGGAACCAAGGACCCTTGACTCTGCCATTAACGACTATGATACGGAAGATACTATCATCCCATTCGAACCACTCCTCCGCAGAGACCCAAGCTGGTATCCCGAACCAGCGGCAGCTGATAGATATGAATCCTCCCCTGATGGTAAAACTTGGACATTTTATTTAAGAAAAGGAGCTCGCTGGAGTGATGGAAGACCGGTTACTGCCCATGACTTCGTTTATTCATTCCGAAGAATGTTAGATCCCACAGAAGCTAATCCATACGGATTTTTTTATTATGATTTCAAAAATGCGCAAGCTATAAACAGAGGTGATATCAAAGATCTAACTCAATTGGGGGTCACGGCTAAAGATGATTACACACTCATAATAGAAACAGAAAAACCTGCCGCATATCTTCCTTATATTGTTTCCTACGGGAATGCCTTGCCAGTCCCCCAGTGGCAAGTGGAGAAACATGGTCGAAAATGGACCCGTTTAGAAAACATAGTTTCTAATTCCGGCTTCAAAGTCTCAGAGTGGTTGACTGGCAGCCATATGACTTTTGTTCCAGACCCAATGTATAACGGTCCCCACATGCCATTTCTGGAAAAGGTCATTCACCCCTTCCGTGACGCTGCTGTTGCTACCATATTACCATACGAAAATAACGAAGTAGATCGGGAACTGGTTGATGTTACCGATATGCCCCGGATTATGGCTGACCCAAACCTTGCACCTGACCTTGTAAAAGTTGCTGCTCGAGGATCTTGGTATCTTTTTTTCCGAACTCGTCAGCCGCCTTTTGATGATGTTAGAGTTCGAGAAGCCTTTACTCGGGCTATCGATCGTAATGTGATCTGTGAAATACTCCTCGGGGGAACCGCGGTACCTGCTTATTCTATGATCCCGCCTGAGTTTGAAGATTTTAATGGGCCTGCATTAAAAAGTCACCAATCTTATAACCCTAGTCGAGCAAAAGAATTAATTAAAGAAGCTGGTTATCCTCGGGGCCGAGGGTTTCCGAGACAAGAACTTTGGCTAAGAGCGCCTACTCCTACTATAAAGCGGGTCAGCGAAGCTATTATGGCTATGCTTAAAGATAATCTTGGCATTGACATCACCATCCGTGCAGCTGATAGAACAATGTATATGAATAACATGTACAACTGGCGAATGAATCTGGGCCTGATTGTTTTTTATGCCGATTATCTTGATCCCCGCAATATGCTTGATATGATTTGGCATTCACAGCCAAGAGGCTTTGGCAGGTCAGACTGGCTGAATACAAAATTTGATAGGCTAGTAGAAAATGCTGCAGCAGAACTTGACGTCGATAAGCGGCGAGCTCTTTATTTTGAAGCTGAGGAAGTTATGGTATCAGATTATGCCGGTGGATTTCTATTCCATCCTGTTAACTTAGAACTGAGAAAACGCTGGGTAAAAGGCATTCCGAAAAACCCGGATGGAACAGTTGGAGCTATGGACTATACACGAGCCTATATTGCTAAATGAAATTTTATTAATATCTTGGATATTACTTAATAGCATCTTTCATCTGTTCAACAATTGTTCTTATTGACTTAGCGTTCCTCGCCCTAGGAGCTAATTTTAGATAACTTTCATAGGACTTGATTGCGTTAGTATAATCTTCTCGGGTTTGGTACAAAATTCCCAGATTATAATGCCACATTGCCTTCTTCCCGTTAATTCTAATTGCTGCTCGGTAAGAACGGATAGCGTTATTGTTGCTTTTGATCTTCCCATAAGAACTAGCCAATGCGGCATGGGCATCTGCATAACTAGCGTCAATTTGGGTAGCTTGTTTCAAAGATTTAATGGCATTCGAACTCTGGCCTGTTTTTTGTTGAGATAAACCCATCATATAATATGCTTCTTTATAGTCTCCTCTTAATTCCACAGCTTTTTTTAAAGCTGCGATAGCATCCGAGTACTGCCCATCCTTATAATAAGCAATTCCAAGATTATAATGACGTGGTGGGTCATCTGGCATCTCATCGACTTTGGCCTTTGCATCCGAAATTGACTGTGCATGAGCAATTGGAACTGTTACCAGCATAATTAAAGCTATAAAAAAGGTCAGGTAATTTTTTTTTCTTAAAATCATAATCCTAACTCCTCCGTAATTTAACTTGTAATCTATTGACATGGAGTGTTTATAGAAGTCGGTGGGTTTTAGTTGTATATCATCTATTTTTATTTTTTTGAATGGAAATATAGAGACAAAGTATATTATAATCTCTATTGAAATGCAAGGCTATTTATCATTAAATAATAAAACTAAATTATCAAGAGGCACTTATGATAGAATATACAGTCGACAACCTTTTAAAAGATGTTCATTTAATTTTAGAAAAAAATGAAATCAGAGAAGGACTCGAAGCCATAAGAGAAAAAACCGAGTTATTGCTCAAGCAATCTAATTTATTGGAAAAGTATGTGGATATGGATAGCTATAGAGGCCGTACGATTATAGGACACGACCCCGAGGTTGACACCTACGTTATTATCCATGGAGGTCTGAAAGGTGGAAAATCCTCCCCTCATGACCACGGACCTTGCAGTGTTATCTACGGCAACTACACAGGGCATACCTTGATGAGGCGATGGAACAGAATAGATAATGGAGGTGCTGTAGGGCCCGCTCAACTCAAACTTGTAGAAGAATATATAGTCAATTCTGGGAAGGCTACCGCTTTTGGTCCAGGTGACATTCACTCTATCGACTACCCTGATGGAGCATTCTTCATCCGAGTAACATTAGGGGATGTTGAGAAACAAAAAACTTGTCGTTTTGATTTGGAAAAAGGTATAGTAGAAATTGATAACCGAGCAAACCAAACTAGATAAATATGAATTTTGTCAACCATCTCAAGCCTGAAGAAAATAAATTTAGGGAACCCTTTCTACGAAAGGGTTCTGTTAAAAGAAATCATGAACTCAAAAACTATAAAACTAACCGATATTGTTTCTTCTGAAAAATTGACCGAACTGCTTCAAAGAAAAAATTTGCCGGGTATTTTCTTCCTCATGAGCCATATAATTGCTATGCTCTCTACTGGATATTTAGTATCCGTATCGTTTGGAACATGGTGGTTAGTCCTATCTCTGGTATTACATGGCATTATAATAGTGCACTTTTTCGCGCCTTTTCATGAATGCTCTCATGGCACTGCTTTCAGATCGCTCTGGGCTAATCGAATACTTGGTTGGATTACTGGAACAAGTTTATTTCTGATCCCTGCATATTTCCGATATGAGCACCTAGCCCACCACTCTCATACTCAGATACCAGAAGATGATCCTGAAATGATTCCTATGGCTGAACATCTAAGTGGCTACATTTTTTATTCTACTGGAATACCCTATTTCTATAGTAACCTAACAACCTTGATCCGGATGCTTGGGGGCCGCTTTAATTCGGTCGAGCTTAAATTTCTCCCCAAACGGGAACAAAAAACTGTAATAATAGAAGCTTGGGGGATGTTTCTGCTTTATGCAACCCTAGGAACTGTATCAATTGGATTCGAAACCTCAGCTATTATCCTTTACTGGCTAGTACCTCGATTTTTGGGTGAGCCAGTTATGCGTTTTATAAGGATGTCCGAACATACGGGCTGTTCCCGGGTTCGCCATATATTACTTAATACTCGAACGGTTTTAACTATTCCGTTATTCCGTTGGTTAAACTGGAATAACGCCTATCACGCTGAGCATCATGCTATCCCTACAGTACCTTTTCATGCTCTAAAAGATCTTCATAGTATCATGGGGCCACACTTTGAAGAAGTTCGGAACGGCTATTTAAATACCCAATTACATCTGATAGCTAATGGAAGGGGAAACATGGCCCGGCAAAGAAATTAAAATCACTATTTTGAATTGTCTAAATCTAATTCTTTGGTGGGATAACGCATAGAAAGCCCAGAGGTTCATCACCTAAGCATTCAAATTGATGCTGTTCATTTGGAGCAATATATACAACATCACCTGGACCAACCTCGTGTACCTCCCAACCCACAAGAACTCTTCCCCGACCTTGCAGTACGTAGATTCCGTGATCATGAGAGTGTTTGTCGAACGATGATTGCCCCTTAGGTTTAATCTCAAAATATCTTATCGAAAAGTTGTTAGCACCGTCATCTGGCCCTATGAGAACTCTAACTGAACCCCCAATTGCGCCGCCTTTCTCATAAGAAAGCTCCTCTGCACCTTCCCATTCATTTTTCCCATTGTGTTTTTCGTATTTGCGTAAAACGCCCATTAGATCACTACCTTAACCTGATATAGCCATGATGATAAATTACATAAAATTTCGTACGCCCGTACCATGTAATGCAGATATTCGTTCGGCAGTTTGACGATCAAAACCAATAGATGTAAGCTCTCTGATACGCTTCTGGTGCATTTCCTCATAAAGACCTATAACTAAATCCTGCCCTTTTGCAATTTGCTCTGGATGCGATCCACCACCGGCTAAGACCATCATAGCTCGTAAAACAAAAGGACTAGATCCAGAAGCTTGTTGTAAAAACATCGTCCGTTCTTCAGCGGCCCGTACGAGAGTTTCACGAATAGAAGGATCTTCTTCGATATGGTAAGCAAAATGAGATATTCCATAAGCTACATGTCTGCCTTCATCCTGGCGAGCTAATTTGAATGTCTTAGCAGTTACCGGATCTGGGGCTATGTGTTCCAGAAACATCAACAACTCCATAAAAGTCCCTTCGCCTAGAACATGCATTAAAAAGGAGCCATTCGAATAGTTATCCTGCGCCAAGAGGGAACGAAGAGACCATTCTGTTGCTGCTGATACATATTGTAATCCCCCTCCATTAGCAAGAGCTCGTTTAGTAAAGACTTCGGCATGTCGGGCTTCATCCATGACCTGTGTAGCCAAAAAGAGAACAACTTCTGAAAACTGAGGATCAATTCTATTCATAAATTTGGCAGGTAAATACATTGCTAAATACTCGTTTTGGATCAGAAAGGTCATGATCTGGCAGACAGCCTGTTCCAGATCAGCTGGTAAAACCGGTAATTGATCCCAAGGAATATCTGTTGTCGCATCCCACTGTCCGGCTTTGCTTTGTTCGTAAAGTTCACCGATATTGTCAGCCCAAACAAGTTTCTTTTCACGGATTTCAAACCCAAAATCTGGGGTACCTGGATCAACTATCGAACCTCGTTGTGCCAGTCCATGGCCTTGAAGCGCTATATCTGGTATCAACCCAGCCTTTCCTACTTGGCAATGATTTAAAAGAATGCCACGACCAGATACTGGTTCAACTCTAATACCAGAATCTGGCTCTCCCCAATGTGAAGTGTTAGGGAGAGCAAAGGATTTCTCGTTTTCTCCATTAGTTTTCTTGCTCACTTATACTTAACCTTTCAATTTAGGTAGTAAACCGAGGTAAGACTTTTTGACAAACCTTAATAGCCTGATCTATTTGCTTACTAGAGATATCAAGGTGCGTGACAGCCCGAATAACACCTGGTTTCATAGCTAACATTCTGACCCCTTCTTCGGCAAGCTGTTCTACAACTTGATAGGGGTTAATTCCATCCCGGAGCTTAAAGAATATCATATTACTATGAATCTCATCTAAATCAATTTCAACGGTGTCGATTTCCCCCAGAGCCTGGGCAAGGCGGTATGCATTCGTGTGGTCCTCGTGAAGTCGGCTAATATTATGTTCCATCGCGTATAATCCAGCAGCAGCTAGGACACCAGCCTGTCGCATGCCACCTCCTAACATTTTCCGGAAGTATCTTGCCCTATCAATTGTTGTTTGGTCACCGGCTAGTATACTACCAACCGGAGCCCCCAAACCCTTCGATAGACAGACTGAAACTGTATCAACATCTTGGGTATAGGTACGCGCAGAAACCTGTCTTGCTGCACACGCGTTGAATAATCTAGCACCATCCATGTGTATACGTATATTATGTGACCTTGCAGCCTGAATTACGTCATAAAGAGCTTCCACTGGCCAAGGGTAACCCGCTGATTTATTATGAGTATTCTCAACTGCCACCAATGCGGTTTTACCAGCGTGTACATCATCCCCAGACTGTATTATTTCCTCCATCTGTAACGGGGTGAACACACCTCTTTCTCCGGTCAAGAGACGGACTTGCACACCGGACACAGCTCCTAAAGCTCCTGCTTCTGCGTTGAATATATGGCAGTAGGTTTCAGCTATAATTTCATTCCCATGATGAGTCTGTGCCCTAATCGCTAATTGATTACCCTGAGTTCCACTCGTCACCAAAAGCCCCGCCTCTTTTCCGAGCATAGCTGCCATAGCTTCTTCTAAACGATTAACCGAGGGGTCCTCTCCAAAACAATCATCACCAACCTCAGCTTTAGACATTGCCTGTCGCATCGCAGAGGTCGGTTGTGTCATAGTATCACTTCGAAGTTCAACGTAATTCATTAACTCTCCTTACAAGGCATACTTGATTAGTGTCACATTAGTACCACGATCTGAAATATCGAAGTCTACTTGATCCATAAGAAACCTGATCATTAAAACTCCCCGACCACTCTCTTTAAGCAAATTATCTGGGCTCCGCGGATCCGGTATTGATTCAGGGTCAAATCCACCACCAAAATCACAGATATGAATACAGAATAACTCTGAACTACACTGACAAGTAATAACAACTTCTTTAGATTTGTCGCACTTATTTCCGTGGAGTATCGCATTTTTAACAGCTTCATTTACTGCGACTATAATTTTACCACAAGTTACCTGGTCATATCCTACACGTTGTGTAAGATCCTCTATCTGACGATCTACTTCCCCAATCAATTCCGGGTTGCTGGGAATTTTTAGTTCGAGCTCTTGGATCTTTCCAGCAGAACTGCTCATTTTTGACAACATAAAATACACCCTGTAAAACAACTGCCGGTATGGTAGAATAAGGAAATTACCATTCTCGCTCGTCACAGTTCTATTGCTTCAGAAACTACAGTACCTGATAGCTAATTCAAAGTATTAGATCGGAGATACCGTGTCAAGTACGGGGGGATATTTGGTAGGACAACATAAGAGAACAACTACTTCTTATTAAACCTACGTTCAATTTCTTCAAAAGGAATACGGATAATCACAGGGCGACCACCAGGTGTCACATAAGGCATCTCTGTTGCGAAAAGATCATTGACTAGCATGTTCATCTCTCTTTGAGACAAGGCATCTCCTTTCCTTATTCCTCCATGACTGGAAAAAGTTGCCGCAATTCGTTCTTTCATCTTGGGATTATCGAGTGGAGTCTCCTGTAAATTCTCTATCATATGTTGAAAGAGTGTTTCAAAAACTTGTTTATTAGAAAAAGAGGGAACTGCATCTATAACTATAGTCCTTTCTCCAAAAATTTTTAAACTAAACCCCAAGTTTTCAAATAGATCAAAATATTCCTGGACCAGTGCAAATTGTGACGCCATAAGATCCATTGTTACAGGAAATAAAAGCTGTTGTGAAGAACCCGACTCTTCGTTCAAAGTTTTTAACGCCCGCTCAAATAACACACGTTCATGAGCTCCATGTTGATCAATAAGCACGAATCCATCTTTTATCTGAGCACAGATATAAGTACTATGAAGTTGCCAAAGTGAAATTAGATCAGCATCAGAATCGTAAGTCTGAAGGTCTTTCTGCTCTTTAAATTTTTGATCTTGCCCGGTTTGATTCTGCTTATGAGACCAAGGGGAAGAAAAAGTTGGTTCAGCACTCAAAGGCCTTAAAGAAAAAAGATCTGTCTGTTTTAGGTTCTCATGAGGAATAGTAGAATTAACTGATTGAGATTTATCAACTCCGGCAGCAGGTATCATAGTTGTTATATCTTGAGTATCTGTTTCAAAAATAGGCACTACATCTGAGTTCTGAAGAGCTAGCCGTATAGCTCGTAAAACCCTTTCATAAACCTTAGATTCGTCGGAAAACTTTATCTCACGCTTAGATGGATGGACATTAACATCAACCTCTCCTAGGTCGATAGTTAAAAATATGATCGAAACAGGATATCGTTCCTTCGGAAGAATAGATCCATATCCCTCAAACACAGCGTGATTTAGGGCACGGCTTGACACAGGTCTTGTATTAATAAATAAGTACTGATGTGTTCGTGAAACTCTAGCAGAATCTGGCCGACTAATGAATCCATATATTTTTACCAGTTCATCCTCAAATGTAACCGGTATCATCTGATTCATAACTGTGTTACCCATAACCACCTGAGCACGAGCATAAACATTTGAAACCGATGGAAGAGATAGAGTTTCCCTGCCATCTACTAATAAAGAGAAAGTTATTTCAGGGTACGCCATAGCCATTGTAGAGATAGTGCTGACTATGTGCCTGGTCTCTGTTGCCGTAGTTCGAAGAAATTTTCGCCGAGCAGGCACATTATAAAACAACTGAGATACCAAAATGGTGGTACCATCAGCACGGCCACTGTCTGTTACTCTAAGTGAACCCTCACCATCAATACGAAGCCTAGTGCCTACTTCTTCGGTTGCATTTTTTGTTGTTAGATCAACTTTTGCTACCGAAGCAAGACTCGAGAGAGCTTCCCCTCTAAATCCAAATGTAGCAATTCGAAAAAGATCTTCTTGTACCCCAATCTTGCTGGTTGCGTGTCGTTCAAAAGCTAGAACCGCATTTTGCCGCGTCATACCTCTTCCATTATCTACAACACTGATAAGCTGTTTACCACCTAATTTAACCTCAACAGAGATACGATCACTTCCTGCATCAATAGCATTTTCAACAAGTTCCTTGACGACAGAAGCGGGGCGTTCAATGACTTCCCCGGCAGCTATTTTATTGGATAGTTCTTGAGGTAAAATTTTTATCTTATCAATCATAGCTCACTCATAATATTCAATTTGAGGCCTAAATATTACCAGATAAACTCTATTACTAGAGATATATCGTTAAAAATATTCTGATTTTGAAGAAGGATCTACTTTGTTACTGCTTAAAGATCATTTCTCATAAGTAATCCGGTAAATCATATTTGCAAAATCATCGGAGACAAGGAGAGACCCGTCCGGCATAACCTCCAGATCAACAGGCCGACCATTGACTTGGTCATTTTTCAGCCACCCCTCAGCAAAAGGGACATAGCTAATTGCCTTACCATACCTGTCCAGACGAACCAGGGTAATTCTATAACCAATTTTAGTGTCTCGGTTCCAAGATCCATGTTCTGCGATAAAAATTTGTTGTTGGTACCTAGGAGGAAACATATCCCCAGTATAAAACCTCATACCGATAGCTGCTACGTGCGGGCCTAGTTCTATTTCCGGAGAAGTTGTTGTTCCCTTTGCCCGGATTTTACCGAACTCTGGATCAGGGATATCAGCCCCATGGTGGTAGGGAAAACCAAAATGTTGTCCCATCATTGTTACTTTGTTCAATTCATCTGCGGGCATATTGTTTCCCATTAGATCTCGACCATTGTCCGTAAACCATAAATCTCCATATTGGGGGTGCCAATCAAATCCAACAGTATTCCGTACTCCACTTACAAAGATCTCCAAATTTGAACCATCTTCGTTCATCCGCATTATTGTGGCATAACGTAGGTCATCAGACTCGCACACATTACAGGGAGCGCCTACAGGAACATATAGTTTGTTATCAGGACCAAAGCGAATGAATTTCCAGCCATGACGGCGGTTAGAAGGAAAATCATCGTTTAACACAACCGGCTCTGGAGGATTATCTAATCGGCTCTCAATTGCGTCATATCGGAGAATCCGATTAACTTCTGCAACGTACAGTGCACCATTACGAAACTCAACCCCATTTGGCATAAATAAACCAGAATCTACAGTCAAAACTTGATCTGCTATCAAATCATAATTATTGTCTCGTATTGCGTATACTGCTCCAGCACGTCGAGAACCCACAAAAAGGGTCCCCTTAGAGCCCAATGTCATAGCTCTAGCATTAGGTACACCTTCAGCATATATTTCAATCTTAAAACCTTCAGGTAACTGTATCCCTGCAATTCGAGGATCTGATACTAGGGCTTTGTCAACCTTGTTGAAAGAATGAGGGGCACCCCAGGATGGCCCCCCCAAAAAAATTAGCAAGGTAAAGAATAATAAATAATAGCTAATAATGGCCATGGGGAAACTAGGTCAGCAGTATGAGCGTTTTCGGATTTTTCACATTCACTTTAAGGGCCCTTCCAAACCTGGACCAGTAGCAATAATAGAATTATTATATGGTAAGGGCGTATTGAAAACAAATCAAGAGCAAAGTGAGGCTTGCGTTTCCTGGGTTCGGATGTTAATGTTTAATCAAGCCTTGAAAAAAAATTACAATGGAAGGGGAACAGTCATGTCTCGGGTCGAATACTTATACAGAAATGGCATTGAACTTTACCCCCCACGGGTTAACCGCTCGCATACTGTACTCCAGGCTCAGAACCCTGAGGTTAACCAATACTATTCTACTATAGCTGGTAGATTAATAGGACTAAATCTAGGCACTAAGAAAGGTGAACTAAAAGACTGGTCAGGTACGATAAAATTAGAACTAGGGAAGTCAGAAATTGCTAATGTGGTTCATCTTTTTGTTGAGGGAGATTTAGTAGAATGTAGAGGTATTTGGAAACAGGATATCTATGATATAGTAGCCATAAAACTTCTTGCTCCTAACTTACGAGATGAACCAGAGTCTAATATAATAGGTGCAATTAAATTAAGAGCCCGCCTTCTCAACCAGACTCGGGTATTTTTCGAATCTCATGAATTTATCAGTGTTGATACCCCTACACTTTCGATAGTCCCAGATCTGACACCGGAAATACGTTCCTTTCGGACTGATTTCATTAACAATAACGATGCTAGCAAACCTCTATACCTTCAGACTTCTCCAGAACATTATATGAAACGCCTACTTGCGGCAGGCTGTGAACGGATATATCAAATCTGCCGATTCTACCGTAATAGTGAAAGATTTGCGACCCACCACCCTGAATTTACTGGTCTCGAATGGTACGAAGCATATGCTGATTACGAAGCAGTTATGGCAACAACCGAGGCTTATATTTCTTTTCTGGCAGAGGCTCTTAAACAAGAAAAAAGATTGATCTACCAAGGAACGACGATCGATCTGCAACCTCCCTGGCCACGGTTTCGAGTCAAAGAGCTCTTCCTCAAGTATACTGGCATAGATCTAGATTATTGCCAAACTGATATTAAATTTGCTTCCAAAGCCCGGCAAAAAGGATATGAGTTTCAAGAAGGAGATAGCTGGGGAGATTTATTCCATCGTATCTTCATTACTGCAATAGAACCAAATCTTCCCTCAGAAACTCCAGCTTTTGTTATAGATTATCCAGTCCAACTACCATCCCTCGCTAGGGCAACTCCTGAAGATCCACGATATGTTGAACGATTCGAACTATATATTGGGGGCTTGGAACTTGCTAATGCGTTTACTGAGTTAAATGATCCAGTAGAACAGCGAAAAAGATTTGAGACTGACCTTCTGATCAAAAAGGATACAGAAGGCTACACAGGAGGGGTCGATGAAGCTTTTTTATTAGCACTGGAGAGCGGAATGCCACCGTCGGGAGGCATCGCACTCGGCTTAGATCGCCTAATGATGCTTTTCTCTGATGTGACGACTCTAGATTCGATAATTATGTTTAGAAATCACTAACCCCGAACGTGCTTTTTAAGGAGGAACACATGCAAGCGCTTATGTATCTAGGACCCCGTAAGATTGAGATACAAGATGTAGCTGAGCCTGAGGTAACTGACGGTCAAGTCATAGTAAAAGTTGGGGCAGCAAGTATTTGTGGCTCTGATCTGCACGGTTTTCTAGGAAATAGTGCTAAACGTGTCCCACCAATGATCATGGGGCACGAGTTTACTGGAAATATTATAGAGATAGGTGGGGGAGTAAATCAACTTGGAATCGGTGACCGAGTTACGATAAATCCAATCTTATCATGTAACCGATGTGATCTATGTCTTGCCGGACGCACTAGTATCTGTCCATTTAGAACTGTTATAGGTATTGAACATCCAGGAGCCTTCGCCAACTATGTTTCTGTCCCAGCTGAAGCTTGCTTCAAAATCCCTGATAATCTAGGAAACCTCGAGGGAAGTATGGTGGAATCATTATCAAACGCCCTCCATATTTTTGAAAGAAGCCTTAATGGGTTTATTCAAAGTGTGGCCGTAATAGGTGCTGGCACCCAAGGACTTTTAGCGCTTCAAGTTGCCCGGCACATTGGTGCTTCACGTATAGCTATTACAGATATGGTTCCCTCTCGCCTTACCTTAGCTAATAAACTAGGTGCAACCCACCCCATTAACGTGACTGAGATAAACCCAGTAGATGCTGTACTAGATATGACGGATGGGAAAGGAGTAGATTTAGTTGTAGAAGCAGTAGGTCATGCGGCAACTCAAGAGCAGTCCATAAAGATGCTTCGGTATGGTGGTGAAGCTGTTCTCCTCGGCTTAGGAGCTGAACAACCAATGGCAATAGACGGAGTCGAAGTAGTGAACAAAGAGCTAATGATTCGGGGATCTTATGCTTATACGAGTCTAGATTTTGCCCATTCACTGGATTTAATTTCGACTGAAAAAATTGATGTTTCTTCTATGGTCATTGCTAAGAATCTAGAGGATGGACCTATTATATTTGAGAAATTAGTGGATGACCCAGATGATTTAATTAAAGTGGCTCTCATTCCTAACAACTAAAACAATATGTTGGTCAATCAACGCTTAAGACCATAAAGGGGGATCGATTCTCGAAACCTTTGCTGCGAAACCCATCTGTTGTTAAATGTTTCTCTGTACCTTTGATTATCGGGTGTATTAGGGAAATGAGAGCTCTTATAGTTGGGATATCTTTCCATTCCATGGTAGGGGAGTGGTTCAATAGTAGCAGCGGTAGCTGTGTTTAAATCTCCTTCTTTAAGCCAACCATCTGTATGCAGCACGAAATCTCTAGCCCAGCCCGGTTGTAGTTTGGGCAAAGTAGTCCCATCAAAGGTTACAGCAATCTCTTCCCCCGAACTATATATGACATAATGATTATCAGATGATTGTAGCAACTCCGTAACCTCACCAAACTTGGTCCGATATCCATCAAAAGGAAGCCACTGAGGATCAGTGCTCAATGTTTCATAATCTCTTACAAATGGTCCATATGGAGCTAACTGGTATTCACGAGAATAGCCACGGTAGTTAAGATGAGCATCCATTGGCTGTAAACTATAGATCTTATATTTAGGACTTGGCGGCTCGTCGACGGTAAAGAAAGCCTCACTCCAATATAACTCTAGATTTGTTGTAAGTCTTATTCGGTAGTCGTCTGTAATAAAACGATCTGTAAGATCTATAAAAATCGTTTTGTGTTCGCCTGAGGGAAATCCCGTATAGGGGATTGCTGTCTGCCAATTTCCTGCCTTATCAGGTACTTCTAAAAAAGGAGGAACTATTGAAACGTTTTTGCGCTGAGATAGAGCTAAGTTGGAACTAGGTTCAACAGGCATAATCCATCCACCTAGGTAAAGATGTATGCTTTTTGCAGTTTTGAGGTTGCCTAAATCTAGGGTAATCGAATGTAACTCTGGAACACCTTGGAATTCACCGGGTGTGAAGTTCCCGAAGTATAAACTATCCCGACGGGTAAGTTGTGGAAGAATATCATTACCATAATGATCCCAAGCAGCAATAGGTAAACGTAAATCTGTAACGGTATGTATTTCAAGATCGGGATAGGGAGGAGGAAGATATTTTTCATCTACATATATTTCTGTCGTTATCGGATGATCAATGACTATTAATTCCATTTTATCCATAAACACTGCATCCCATAGTTCTTCCACAACTCGAAGAAAATATTTACCATTCTTTTCACGGAGTTGATCTCCCCTGATCTTTACGAAATCTTTTGCAGCATTTGGGTAAGCGGGGGCCCCTGTCTCCGTCATCGCTCCTATAGCACTTCGTGTCATAAGATGTGTGACAAATTCGTAATTGTTTCCATTCCATGTATACAACGATGGGCATGATCCTTTTAATCTCTGAGCCTCGACTATTACTTCTTGAGGATTTGGATTAATTCGGTTCTGAGGGACCCCGTTGCTCCATAGCACTCTAATTACATCAGCCCTTTCCCGATTTCCAAGCCCAACGTGCGTAATTGAAGAAGTTACTTGTAGAGATTGATAATGGGTTCCAGATAGGATCTCTATTGTAGACCCTATGCCGAAAAAGTTATTCTTACCGCTACCTTCAAGTGCTGCAGCAAGTTTTATACCCAACCACCTATTGTTATTACCACCTTCATTCGTTAGAAAAATAAGACGTCCCTCGGAAAGCATAACTAGGTCAATATCGCCGTCATGATCCAGATCTGCCGTCTCCAAATCTTCTATAATAGTTGGTAATTTAGGGAGCAAAATAGTTTGGTCTTCAAGGCTACCATCACCCAGATTTCGGTATAGTCGAAGTCCAGGTGTATTTTCTATCCCCCTCCCAGCTAGAACAATATCTATAAAACCGTCGTTATCAAAGTCTATTGTCCGGGCTAAACTTGGTTTAAAGCCACTGCAGATGTTTGGTAGTTTATTATTTACCGTATTTCTCTTAAATTGCTGTCCATTATTATTCCAAAAAAGCTGGCAATTATTTTCCCCCATTAAATACACATCTAGCTTCCCATCGTTATTGAAATCTGCAGTGACAAGAGTATTAACATTACCTTTTAGATTTTCTCCAAACCGTTTAGTCCAGTCTATCCATCTTCCCTGCCTCATATTCCTGTAAAACTGAGGGGAACCATTATCGTCTAAGGAGATGATATCAATAGCACCATCCAAATCAAAATCACCCCAAACCAAAGATTGTTCGGGAAAACTATAGGGTTTCTGTTCCGTATCCTGGTTCATATTTGTTTCTCTTCTAGTTTCTCTAAAACCGGAATATTCCGTAGCATCCTCAAAAACCCCGGCCTCTACATTTCTATAAAATTTTAGTTGCCCCTTTTCCGAGGCCATAAGATCAAGATCACCGTCATGATCATAATCAGCATGTGACATAAAAAGTAGTGGACCAAACGAATGTGATAATGTTTGTGATAGGGTATAACCTCCAGATCCTGTATTCATATACAACTGAGATCCTTCGGTTCCTGTTATATGAATATCAAAATATCCATCGTTATCAAAATCAACTGTCGCTATTTTAGAAATAGACCCATTTGGAGTTTCATCAAATGGATTAGCTATTTTATGCCACGTATCCACCCGCTTTTGCACAACCAAAATTCTATTCGAGTCTGCTAAGACTATTTCATTAAAACTATCTCCGTCAACATCTGTCAACGCCACATCCCGCCAGGGACCCTGTTTTAAAAGTGACATATCAAAAAGTTCGTGTGTTACATCAACAAATTTCATTTTAACAGAAGGGATTTTGGCAACATTAGTCAGATTAGACGGCCCTGTTCGAAATTTTGAAAGTGGATAGGATTGTTGAGAAGGATCTCCCAACCTATCTCTGGATTTACGGTAAGCTGGATCTACAATGAGGAGGTTACCTAAAATACTCGCGGTCGATTCTGCTTCAAACAGGTCTCCATTCTTTAATGCCTCCACTGTTTGATTTAACCAAGTTCTTATTTCTTCTTCTACTGGTGCGAGTAGTATTTCCATATGACCATACCCCTCTAGTGCTTCTGGAATCTGGCCTATTCTTATTAATGTTTTATTTAGCTCTACTAGAACAGCCAAATTATCTTTTTCATAATCTAGCATTCTACGCAAATGTTTGCTAATAAACTTGAGTTGAAGTTCTTGCCCTTTAATTCGTTTTATTTCTGTAAGGTACTTGTATCGAAGTACTACATTTGAGGGATTCAAAGCTACTGCCTCAGTAAGAATAGATAGTGCTTCTTCCGATTCTCCCTGAGCTGCAACAACATCCGAATAGATCGAAAGAATTTCTCCATCTCGAGGAGCTAGCTTTAATGCCCTATTTATTGACTCATTTGCTCCATCTAGATCTCTTTGCTTAAGGAATGTTAGAGCTAAATTTGCGTATCCAAGAGGTTCCTGTGGTACTATTTTTGTAACCTCTTCAAAAATATTTGCAGCACTGATAAAATCGTTACGGTATAGGTAGGCTAAGCCGATATTCTTCTTTGACATAGCCGTGCTCCAAAGATTACGATCAGGGTATGAATCAACACATCCAACGAATAGTAGTAATACTCCCATCCATAAAGTTATTTTCCTTTTTAGCAACCTCATGAGACTACTCCTAAATTAGAGAAGATCAATACCTGTTAATTACCATCAAATTACTACTACCAACACAAGTAATATGCTTTAAAGCAATAGAAATCCGATTTTCACTATCAAGAGCATCCCAGTAAGTCTGGAGCACGTCTTCAGGCGTTCCCTCCATTGGCACAATAAGGGGATCACCCATAAAACTGGGTAATGGACTCCCATCCCTCATATAAGTCGTTAAACAAAAACCTAGACCTGGAGATGGGACTGTTGGCCAATAAGTCACCCCATCCGTATGAGCTGAATTGCTTAGATTCACTTTCCGTATGTTAAAGATGATACGTGGTTTTTCTGAAAGTTCTAAAATGCCACTTATACGGGGAGTATAGTTTGGGGCATCAGGCTCTCTTTCTCGAGAGGCAACTGCAGCATCAAAACTTCCACCATTTTTCAGTGTATCTACAATAGTCTGTGTTTGATTACCATTAGAAACAATGTACTTCCCGGGTAGTTCTAGCATTGCTGAATAAATTATCAGCTCTGGATCTGTCACGACAGATAGGTCAACAGGTTCCGTACGCAATATCGGTCCCTCGACTAAAAAACGCCGGTTGCGACTGTGATCACTCCGCCCCATGATCCAATAAAGTATGAACCATGAATCATCCAAAGAAGATTTTCCGATAACGAACCCTCGACCAGGATAGCTATTTAACAAAATATGCTCCCGGAAATTATCTTTGGGTTCCCTGATTTTTTTGATTTTAGATACTATGACACTATCCTTCATTCAAAAAGGTTTAATTGATCTAAGTTTTCCGTGCGAGTTTTGTTTATCATAAGTTGTTCTTCAACTGCATCCCGTTCAAGCGTAAGAAACGCATCCGAAACTTCTGTGACAATAAACGCTTCTGATCCTTCTAAAATGGGTTTCAGCAAAAGCACTTCTTGCCCATTAACATTTGAATCAGCTAAGAGTTCTGGGTTGTGCGTGCTAATAAGTACTTGTCTCCCGGTGTTTTGTTGAACCCTCAAAATAATAGCAGCCAGTTGTTTAACAATTCCAGAATGAAGGTTAAGTTCAGGTTCCTCCAACATCAACAAAGAATCTCCATCCAATAATGACCATAATATTCCAATCAACCGCAATGTGCCATCGGATAATTGATCCTCCTGTTGTATACCAGCCCTGGGACGCCAATGTGGATATAATACCTGAAGATGAGGTTGGCCGGTCACTTGATCTCGGATAAACTCAAGATGCTCAATGCGGGGCACTGCCAACTTCAAAACCTGTTCAATCCTAGAAAGCCGTGCTCGACGGGTTCTTTCGTTTTCACGAGCCATATTTTCCAAAAAATCCTGTCCATAAGGGTCGTCCCCCCCCCGTATCCCTCGAATCATATTTGTATGACGAAATAAAGATGGGACAAAATGGTTATAAGTGATCGTTTGAAAAAATTTAACTATATCCCGAAACTTCTGGTTCACTGCGATTTGTTCCAAGTAAGTCTGCGTTAATCGTATAATATCTTCGTAGTCATCCTGGTTAGGTCTGTTGAGGATAATTTCTGCGTTTCTACTTACTCTTTCGTATGAGACCAATGTATTTTTCCTACCCCGAGCTTGCTGCTTAAGACCGAGTTCATAACGGAAAGTTCCATTTCCCTCAGGCGAATCAGAAAATCGAATTTCGATGCTGATATCCGGATCTCTACGTGCTGCTAAATTTCGGATCTTAGCCATCCCTCCACGATCTGCTACCGCCTTTTGTAACCCTCCACCCTCCGGTTTTGCTATGTCTCGGAGAAACCTGAATATATCCATCAAATTAGACTTACCTGAGGCATTAGGACCAATTATAAATAGCCTTTTCTGAAAATCAACATCAATAATCGGAAAATTACGCCAATTCCTCACTTTTAAATGACTTACAAACATGACCTAGCTCCCTCAAAATTCGTTGGGACTACTAATCAAAAAAATCTTTGTCCTCGGGCTGTAGATACGGTAAGGTTTTCTCGGGAATAAGATCGACACCCAAACCAGGACTATCCCAAACATCAATGAACCCATCTTTTACTATGGGATCCGGTAGACCCTTAATTATGTCATACCACCAAGAAGGGTTTCCAATAGGGTATTCAAAAGCAATAAAATTGGAAGGCATTGTCGCAGAAGCATGAACAAGAGCAGCCAATCCAATTAAGCCATCTAAGACACCGTGGGGAGCCATCAAAATACCATGTAGATCAGCATATTCAGCTATCCATTTAAGCTCTGCTATTCCTCCAACATCTGCTGGATCTGGACCTACGACATCCACTGCTCTTTTCTCGATTAGATTAACAAAATTTTCTCTCAAATAAATCTGTTCACCCGTATGGATAGGCGTAGATGTTTGTGAAGTAACCTCTCTATACAGGTCAGGCATTACGAACGGAGTATAATCACCTGTTATCATATCCTCTAACCATAATATATGTAAATGTTCCACCGCCTTAGCAAGACGTAAGGCATCTGGGACAACCATGCCAGGGCCACAGTCAAGTGCCAATCCAACTTTGTCCCCTAATACATCTTTCATAGCCTCGATACAAGCAACTATATGTTTTAAGCCTTTTTCAGTGAGAAGCCCACGATTAGGATGATTACCTTTATTTTGCTGTTCCCCATAAAAAAAGTTATCAATCTGACCTGGCATTTTACTATGAAAACTAATTCCTTGTTTGATAATGGTAAAACCTTCAGGAGAAGCTTTCATTCGAGCTATATCTTTAGCATAATCTTTAACCGACGAACCCTCCATAGGAAATCTAATAGCCCCATTATAAACCCGGACTCGGTCTCTCATCTTTCCACCCAACAACTTGTAAACTGGTAAACCCGCCGCCTTTCCTGCAATATCCCAGAGAGCCATTTCGATAGCACTAACTGCACTTCCCCACGGTTTAAATCCACCCATTCTCCGTATTCTAGACATTACTCGGCTAACGTCTGTTGGATCTTCCCCAATGATCAGTTCTCTGTAAAATAACACATGCGGTTTAAGATAATCCTTAGAATTTTCTACCTCTCCTAATCCATAAATCCCTTGGTCAGTTGTAATTCGTATTATGGGATTACTACCGATAACTGCACATTTCAAATCTGTAATTCTCATTTTTTTTCCTAGTTAGGGTAATCAATTTTTCTATTCCAATTCTAGGTATTGAGTTCTAAAATTAATTGTTCGACTATCTTTTTAGGGCCCTGAAATCCTCCCACCTGTTTCATTTCATAAACACCTCCAGATAGTTGGCTTTTATATTGTTCTTCTGGGCCTGCACCAGGAGTCCAAGATGCATAAGAAGTGCTGTAACGCTGAAACATGGTACGTCTTGGTCGATCGTGATAGGGCCACGGAAGAGCCCCATGACAAAGAGCCTCCGTAAAAACTACTGCGTCTCCTGCTTTTATAGGGACATTAATTACTGTTGAGGAGCTTGTATGTATAGTCACGTCATCGGGCCGCTGAAAGTAGGTTTTGTGGCTTCCTGGTATACACACGAAGCCGCTTCCATCTGGGATATCAACAAGTGAAATAGCAACATTTATAAAAGTTGCAAAAATACCACCTTCAGCAGACTGGTAATCGTTAGCAGGATTTCTCCATGGTCCCGAAACACCATTGTGTAACTCTATCTCCTCAGTATTGGAATGATTTACTGTTAAAGCTGACAATAGATGCTGTGGACGCTCTCGAGTTAAAGCTAATACTACACGCATAATCGACAAATTTAGGATTAATTGATCAAATACTGGATGGCCATACTCGGCATGAAGGATAGCCCGAGCTACATTAGGTTTTTGCTCTGGATCCTCGTAAGAACACATAGGAGGTGGCAATTGATCCTCGGTCATAGCATGCCACTTATCACATTGATTTATCATAGTAGCAAGATCATCCCTCGTTATTACTTGACGAAGGACTAAAAAGCCGTGTAAGTCAAACAACCATTTTTCCTCGTCTGTCAGCATATAATACCCACCCATTTAGGCCATATATCCTTGGGATAATAAATTTAAAATTTTCCTAATTCGCACGGTCAATCAGATTAATTTACATATGCATTATGAAAGTTGATCCATTCAGGCAAAACTTTTTCAATAACATCCCTTGGAGGTAGAAACGCTATTCTTAGGTGATTGGAATCTTTTTTCTGACCAAATCCTTCCCCATTGACTGTCACCAAACCGGTATGTTCTAACAGCCGCATGCAATATTCAAAATCAGTAGTCCCAGCGGGTAATTTATCCATTCTTGGGAACAAATACATTGCCCCGGTACTACCGAAACAAGACATACCATCCATATATTCAAATCCATCCCGAATCATCGATGCTTTTTGGTAGAGTTCTTCTAGAATAAATTTCCTCTCCTCGATGAAACATCGATAAGTTTCTGAGCCTTCAAGGGGAGGCGATACCAATAAATAAACCATAAGCTGACCTACAGTATTTGAACAAATATTAACTGAAGCCTGTTTGAGTACAAGGTCAGAAAATGAAATATTCGTCCCCTTCACATTTGGAGGGTTCCTAATTTCTAAATAGCCACCTCGATGACCACACTCCCCATAGAACCCCTTTGAAGTGCTATGGACACTGAATAGAGGGACCTCGTCCCTTCCGAGAACTCGAGCGAACGAAACAAATTCCGTTTCATAAACATTTTCCTGGTAAACTTCATCAGCTATAATGGCAAGACCGTGGTTCTTAGCAAAAGTAATAACTTCTCTAATCGTTTTTTTATCTAGAACTGCCCCGGTTGGATTTCCTGGATTGATCACTACGATTGCCTTCACATTCACTCCACGACCTTGAGCTTCATTAATAGCAGAATGTAGTTGCTGCACATCAATAGTCCACCCTGCCTCCTCGTCAAGAAAATAGTCTACTTGACTACCTCCAACCCGTTTGATAGCTGCAGAGTATAATGGGTACTGTGGTATAGGTATCATTATCCCATCGTCTACGTCATCAATTAGCAAATCAATAACATACCGTACGGCTTCACTTGCGCCATTAGTAATGAAAATCTGGTCTACTTGAGATCTCTGACCTTCGAGGTCATCTGATCCATCCCGACGGTCGATAAAACTAGCTACTGCCTCCCTGATGAACTTTGCTCCATTACTCTCTGAATAAGCTCCCATTCCGGTTTCCATCTGTAACAGGAATTGCTTACTTACGTCAAGTACGTAATCAGAGTAAAAATTACTAGATTCTAGCTGATTTAACAAACCATCACCATAAAGTGCTTTTAGTTTTCTTTCCCTTTCGATTAGCATAGGATGTTCAACAAGGCTTAAGACTTCTCGGTAAAAGGAGATAGGCGGTTGCCCCAAAGCTTGAGGATTGCCGAGATGACAAGGGATAATCGCCTGACCCATTTCTCTCAACTCAGTAGCTCTACGGGGTATCGGACCTCTAACTGCATATTCCATCTCAAATATCTTGCGATTTACCAAAACTTCCCAGGGAAGACCTGCACTCATACTAATTCACCTCAATTCCTTCAATTTATGCGCTGAGTTAGTAACAAATTATATTTGTTTTTGTAGAATTATAAAATCAACTTAAAGATTTGTCGATGTATAAAAAATGTTCAGCCTCAGCCCTAGAATAATTCCTTGACCTCTAGCTATACCAGAACTAGCTTCCGGTACATGCTTGTTTTTATTCTTCCGAACACAAGTATTCGCTTTAGCCTGCTGTACGTAATTTTAATATTTTCCATCAAATATATTAAGGCACTACTCAAAATAAAGCTTAGAATCAGAATTATTCTAGTATAACCAGTAGAAACCTGCAACACATGATTACAAGAAAACTTAATAAAACCTGGAGAGAATCATGAAAATGTTACAGAGTGGATGTATAAACAGCTGGACTTTAGCAGTATATTTTTTTCTGGTTCTATCGGGATGCACACCCGATTTGACAGATGATGCAAACCATACGGTGTTAACCCCAGCATTTGAGGTAGATCCAATGTGGCCAAAGCCTTTACCCAACCACTGGGTTCTTGGCTCTGCTATAGGAGTAACTGTTGATTCAAAAGACAATATCTGGATAATACATCGCGGAAATGGAAATCCCCGAACAGAACATGGAGCAGCGCAAGATCCTCCCACCGGAGATTGTTGTATCCCAGCTCCTCCAGTACTACAATTCAACCCTGAGGGCGACCTCTTAAATCACTGGGGTGGCCCAGGCAACGGTTATGATTGGCCTGGATCAAGCCACGGCATTACTGCAGATCCCATGGACAATTTGTGGATTGGAGGAAACGGTAGCGACGATGCTCATATTCTAGTATTTGCTCAGAATGGGAAGTTCTTAAAGCAGTTTGGCAAACCAGGAAGCCGGAGAACTGAACCATTTAATAAAACATCTCCAAAGTGGAACGGAAATAGTGCGGATACCAAAAATTTTGGAAGAGTAGCCAAAATCTCATTTGATGTAGCCAACAATGAAGCTTATGTCGCTGACGGGTACCTAAATAAAAGGGTTGTTGTATTAGATATAACAACAGGAGCTTTTAAAAGGTATTGGGGAGCTTATGGTAATGAACCTGATGATACAAACCTTGGCCTCTACGATCCGGAAGCACCACCCGCAAAACAGTTTGGCAATCCGGTTCACGCAGCAGACCCATCCAATGATGGTCTTGTTTACGTCTGTGATCGACCGAATAATCGTATTCAAGTTTTTACGAGAGATGGAAAATTTGTAATGGAAAAAATTATAGCGAAGAATACACTTGGAGATGGATCAACCTGGGATGTTGCTTTTTCTAAAGACTCCCAGCAGAAATACCTTTATGTTGCCGACGGTAAAAATATGAAAGTTCACGTACTACTCCGTGAAACAATGGAAGTTTTAACAACCTTTGGAGATGGCGGTAGACAGCCGGGACAGTTTTTCGGTGTGCATAGCATAGCAACTGATTCAAAAGGTAATATCTATACAACTGAAACCTACGAAGGGAAACGCCTACAAAAATTTGTCTATAAAGGCCAAAAACCGCTGAAAACCAAAGATCAGGGGGTGGTATGGCCCACTGTATCGAGATAAAACTTCAATCAAAAATTTTCTGTCATCAAACTAAATAGGTGACGATGGCTTTTGTTCCTCTTAAACTGGGTTTATCAAAGATTCTTTTGGGTCTTGTAGTTACTATTACGGCAATAAACATTTACAGCCATGAAATCCCAAGAGAAACTAATATCCTTGCATTTATCAAACCAGAAGGTCAACACCTTAGACTTCTAGTACGCGTGCCACTTGAAGCTATGCGTGACGTTAATTTTCCTCTTACCGGACCTGGTTATCTAGATCTTGCTAACGCAGAAGAATCCCTGAAGGAAGCAGCCGATCTTTGGCTTGGGCGAGAAATAATAATCTATGAAAACGGTATTATCCTTGAGTCTCCTCAATTAATAACTGCATCGGTTGCTATTCCAACAGATCTATCCTTCAAGAATTATGATACCGCTTTATCCAACACTTTAGAAAGAAAACTACCATCCAAGACTGAAATTTACTGGCAACAAGCAATGCTGGATGTGTTATACGAATATCAGATAACTTCAGATAGTTCAGACTTTTCAATTAGGCCAGGTGTAGAACAACTTGGGTTACAAGTAACGACAATACTTCGTTTCTTACCCATAAACGGCAAAGAACTTTATTATCAGCATACCGGGAATCCTGGTACAGTGATTCTAGATCCTCATTGGTACCATGCAGTATTACAATTTACCCGACTAGGTTTTACTCATATTTTTGATGGAAAAGATCATATTCTTTTCCTGATATGTCTAATAATCCCATTCCAAAGAGCACGAGCACTTTTCATTCTTATTACAGCATTTACCATCGCTCATTCACTCACTCTAGCTACTACTACATTGGGATTGGCTCCTAATTTTCTCTGGTTTATCCCATTAGTCGAGACAATGATTGCTCTATCGATCCTTTACATGGCTCTTGAGAATATACTCAAACCTGATATCCATCGCCGGTGGCTAACAGTATTTATTTGCGGTCTGATACACGGATTTGGCTTCGCTTACGGTCTCAAGGAACTATTCCCGTTCGGTGGTGAACACGCCTTGCTATCGCTCTTCGCATTTAATATTGGGGTCGAAATAGGACAACTAGTAGTGATAATTCTTTGTTTACCTATATTGCGGATACTATTAAAATACTGTACCGGCGAGCGGGTTGGTACTATCCTATTATCAATTCTGATAGGTCATATAGGTTGGCATTGGATGGTAGATCGAGGAAGTACACTCATAGAATACGAGTTATCCCAGATAATATTCGATGGTTTACTATGGAACCCGTTTATACTGCTTACACTTATGATTTTAATTGGCTTGGGCTGGTTTCTCACGCGCCCTGGCCGTCCACTTGGATGAAAGTCTCGGACAATGCAAAAACACAGGAGCTGCGCTCTCCACCAAGACTAGACTGCCAATTATCAACTGGATATGGTTCTCCTAATATGGAATGTTCATTTAACATTATTTGAGCCGAATCAGCAAAGAAAAGACAGGACTGAACATCCAATTCCTTCTTTAGTCTCGGAGCTGGCGCTTCGAGTAAAATTGGTAATTGTATTTCATCCCACTTAGCGATAATTTGGTCCGTTCCGGTATCAATAATCCATGAGGGTGAATTTCGGATGTCTCCATCTCGAGTGAATGAAGCTGAGTTCACATCAAGGTTCATTTCATAAATACCACCTCGACCATCCATCCATTTTTGAATAAAGGAGGCTAATTCTAGGTTGTCAGTTAAAATTCTATTATAAGATGGTGCAGTGTTTATTACTACATAAGCTACTGTTCCTTCTCCATTTAAGCTATAATCTGTATGCCAAAGGCTGACCATCCCGGTGGCTTCCTGAGCTCCCCTAGGACGAATGAAATTTATCCAGTGCTGTCCTGTCCAAAATAAACGACCATCATTGACTATTGGCCTGGTCATAATAGCTCCTTACTTAATCACTTGATCTTACTTCCAGATATAGAGCATAGGGTAACCTGTACACCAACAAGCAATCCGTCAAGGATGATCTTGATACTTGACGGACCTTTATCCGTACAATTTCACTTGCACCGTTATCATTATTTTTGTACATTTTTAGTTGTAACCGTATTAACAAATTAAGATTCAAAATGTATTAAGGAACCTGGAAATATCATAAGGTTTGATATTAGGAGTTTGAGCCATGATTGGCGATATCGGTATGCAGGAATTAATAGTAATTTTTCTTATTGTTCTTCTCCTCTTCGGAGCAGATCGAATACCAGGTCTGGCAAGAAGCCTCGGCAAGGGGTTACGTGAGTTTAAACGGGTAGTTAACAATGCAAATACTGAAATTCAACGAGCGATAGATATTGATGAAAAGGAACCTCCTCCACAAAAATCGATACCGCCAAAGAAATTGGACCGCTCATAATAGAGGGAGTTGGTTAAGATGTGGAATAGGTGCACTCCCTTGCTCTAAGGACGCCCGTTTTACATGGTTTGACCCCAAAATATCTAGTGAACCCTGATGATATGTCTACAACTGACCTCCGTAAAAACATCCGTAGTATTTATAATGCTGCCCTGCGAGCTGTTGACCCTCAAGTAGCTATTCAAAGGTATGTTCAACGTGACCGGAATCTACTAATAATCGATGGTATTACCTACGATTTAAATCGGTTTAAAAGGTGTTTCGTCGTTGGTGCTGGCAAAGCAAGTGCTATTATGGCTAGCGCGATCGAAGCAATAATAGGTGATCATTTAAAAGGTGGATTAGTCATTGTCAAAGTTGGCCATACCATGCCACTTCAACATTTAGAATTGATCGAAGCACAACATCCAATTCCTGACAACACTGGACTCCAAGGAACAAAAAACATAATTAAAATTCTAAATCATCTTAAAGAAGACGACTTGGTTCTATGTCTTTTTTCGGGGGGCGGGTCAGCCCTTATGCCTTTACCAGTAGATGGTGTAACATTAGCCGAAAAGCAAGTAGTTACAGAGAGATTAATAAGTTGTGGAGCAACAATAAATGAGATTAATACAATACGCAAACATATTTCACTGGTGAAAGGCGGACGTTTAGCACAATTGGCATCACCAGGTCATTTGGTAAGTCTAATTTTATCAGACGTTATTGGGGATCCGCTTGAAGTTATTTCATCGGGACCAACGGTATCTGATGAAACGACGTACTTTGATTGTCGAGCCATTCTAGATAAATACAAATTACACGAAACCTTGCCTGCTTCTGTGATCAATCACTTAGCCAGAGGGTTGAAAGGTTTAGAAGACGAAACACCTACCTCAGAAGACCCAATTTTCAACCGTACGCAGAATGTAATAATAGCTAATAATCGACAGGCTCTGGATGCCGCCAGAGTTGAAGCTATTAAAATGGGTTATCATACACTGGTGCTTTCAAGTTCTATTGATGGTGAAACAAGGGAAGTTGCTCAGGTATATTCCGCAATAGCACGGGAAATAAGGCTTCACGGAGATCCAATTCGGGCGCCGGCCTGCATTATATCAGGAGGGGAAACTACGGTGAAGGTAAAGGGTGAAGGTAAGGGAGGAAGAAATCAAGAATTTGTGCTAGCTACAGTTTCTGGCATAGCAGATCTAGAGGATACCGTGGTTTTTAGTGCTGGTACTGATGGCACCGATGGACCAACCGACGCAGCTGGAGCTATTGCTGATGGTCAAACCAAAGCACGGGCCGCTGATATTGATCTTGACTTTGACACCTTTTTAAACAATAACGATGCGTATAATTTCTTTCAGCCTCTTGGTGATCTAGTTCTAACGGGTCCAACGCATACAAATGTAATGGATTTGCGTTTGTTACTTGTTGGTTAGCTATATTAAACAGGGTTAGGATTTATCATGATGACTACTGAACAAAGATACCTTTTTGACGTTACAGGATACCTCCATCTTAGAAAGGCTATTTCTGAAAAGGATCTTGCTCTAGCTCAACAAGCTGCCAATAATTATATAAATAGTTCCCAAGATGACCTGTCATCAGATTTTGGTAGTACGGACGGGCGACTTTATGAGAATGGGTTTGCCTTCCATAAGTCATTAGAAAAACTTCTCTTTCAACCCAGTTTCTGGCCCATAATTAAGGAATTTACAACAGGAAAGCCCCGGTTGATTAGAGGTTCTATGCTTGTCAATCAACCTGGTGGAATTGTTGAAGGGGGATCCCTGCATTGTGCTCGAGAATCTTATGGCTGGCAGAGCACCCGTTATGAATGCCGTGAGGGACAGATTTACTGTGATGATTTTGTGGTTTTTATATATCTCACTCAGGTAAATCCTGGCGATGGTGGACTAGTTGTGGTTCCTGGTTCACACAAAGCAAATTTCGACCGCCCCAAATCTCTCTTCAATGGAGGAGATTTAAGTGGGGATATTCCTCATGGAGCTATCAATATTACCCCGAATGCCGGGGATGCTATAATCATTTCAGAATTACTTACTCACGGAGCGCTACGTTGGCAGCCCACAAACCGAGACCGTATTATCCTTGTACTACGTTATGCACCTCAATACAAAGGCGGAGATCAGTGGATAACAGATAGCCTTAAAGCTAGACTATCACCAGAGACAAATGAATTGATAGCCTCCGCATCCTATACTGAAATTAAACAAATTACCACCAGAGAAACTGTCTCACTGACGGTATAACTAATAGCCTAATTATTGGTTAAAGACTTTTAAAGATTTTTCAGATTGCTGAAAGGAAATATAAATGATACCCGGGTGGCAGGACCAGATGATAAAAGAGATTGGCTGCGAATTTCGATTCGATGAAACAGCCAAGGTCCTATATAGCACTGACGCTAGTATTTACGAGATCAAACCACTTGGAGTTGCGTACCCTAGAAATGCAACACATGTTTCTAAGCTACTTCAATTTGCATATGAACGAAGCATACCAGTAACATCTCGTGGTGGAGGCACTAGCTTGGGGGGCCAAACTGTGGGGGAAGGTATTCAAATTGACTTTTCCCGCTACATGAACAAAGTAGTTGAGGTTAATACTCAAGAACGTTGGGCTAGAATTCAACCCGGTGTGGTACTTGATGAACTTAATGCCACTTTAAAACCACTAGGGCTCTTTTTTGCCCCGGATGTATCGCCAAGTAACCGAGCCAATATTGGAGGAATGATCGGCAATAATTCCTGTGGATCACATTCAATAATCTATGGCAAAACAATCGATCATATCCTGGATTTAAATGTAGTCCTAAGTGATGGCGCACAAACATGCTTTAGAGCTGTCGAACAGAGAGAATATAAAGAAAAAATTAAGGAAGATAACCTAGAGGGGAATATTTATAAAGAAATCCGTCAAATAGCTCAGAAAAACCAAGGAGAAATTAAAGCTAGATTTCCCTCAATAATGAGACGTGTTGGTGGTTATAATCTTGATGAATTTCTTGAAGAGGATACTTTCGATCTCTGTAAAATGGTAGTTGGTTCAGAAGGGACCTTGGTAGCAGTAACAGAGGCTCGTATAAATTTGGTGCCATTACCAAAACACATTGGACTTAGTATCTGCCATTTTTCGGATCTTATCGAAGCTATGGAAGCCACAGTAGATATCTTGAAAACAGAACCATCTGCGATAGAGCTTACTGATAAAACAATTCTTGATCTTGCTAAAGAATCGCCTGCAGCTGCAGAACAACGAAATTTCATTTCGGGTGATCCGGAAGCTATCCTTATGGTTGAATATTACGGTGAAACTTCGGAAGAAGTATTAGATAAAATTATTAAATTAGAAGCCATGCTGCGAGACAAAAACATGGGATACGCATATGTTCGCGCTATGGATTCCTCAGCACAAGGCAATGCTTGGAGTATCCGGAAAGCAGGCTTAGGATTATTAATGGGAATGAAGGGCGATACAAAACCGGCAACCTTTGTAGAAGATACAGCCGTAGCTCCTGAAAAACTTCCTGAATATATCCGAAAGTTCCGTGAGATAGTTCATAAGCATGGCACAGTAGCTTCGTATTATGCCCATGCTAGTGTAGGAACAATCCATATACGTCCCTTAATTAATCTTAAACAAGCTAGCGAAATTGCACGTATGAGAGCAATTGCTGAAGATATACGGGATTTGGTCCTTGAATTCGGAGGGGCAATCAGTTCTGAACATGGTGATGGACTAGTACGGAGTGAATGGAACGAAAAAATGTTTGGTCCTAAACTCTATCAAGCCTTCAAAGATATAAAATCTGTATTTGATCCCAATGGTATCATGAATCCTGGCAAGATAATTGCCAATCAAAAAATGACGGAAAACCTCCGCTTGGGATCCAATTATCAGACAGAACTAATTAATACATATTTCGATTTCTCATCTGACGGCGGTTTTGCACGTTCAATTGAACTCTGTAATGGCGTTGGGGCCTGTCGGAAGAAATTTATCGGAACCATGTGCCCTTCATATATGGCTACACTCGATGAAGAACATAGTACAAGGGGCCGAGCAAACGTACTTCGGGCTGCATTGTCAGGCAAACTAGACGATGAGGGTTTCACTAGTCAAAAAGTTTACGATGCACTTGATTTGTGCTTAGAGTGTAAGGGTTGTAAGGGGGAATGTCCCTCTAATGTAGATATGGCTAAAATGAAATATGAATTTCTGGGCCACTATTACGACAAAAATGGTCTACCCTTGCGCAATCGGATTTTTGGACATATTGATGTACTGAACAAAATAGGTTCGATGTTTTCCCCACTGAGTAACATAATACTTAATCACCCATGGCATAAATTTTTATTGGAAAAAATGATTGGCATTGACCAACGCAGAACTCTACCTCGTTTTGCTGAGGAAACATTCGAGCAATGGTATTTTTACAACAACTCCTCTAACTCAAGAAAACATGATCAACCAACGGTTGTTTTTTTCCCTGATACTTTTGTTAATTACAGTGAGCCTCACATTGGCATAGCTGCTGTTAAGGTTCTTCAGAGCGCTGGCTATAGGGTTATATTAGCTGAACCCCGTGCATGCTGTGGCAGACCATTAATTTCTAAAGGAATGTTAACCCAAGCTAAAGCAGTAGCCCAATACAACATAGAGCAACTAAAAAAGTATGTAGATTTAGGCTGGCCCGTTGTCGGATGTGAACCAAGTTGTATAATGACCTTTCGGGATGATTACCGTGACCTTGTTGATGACAATCAAATTGATGAAATTGCTGATAATATATTTATGATAGATGAATTTTTAGCGAAGGAACATGCATGCGGACGTCTCCAACTACCAGTAACTCGAATTGAAAGGAAAATCGGACTTCATGGTCACTGTCAGCAGAAAGCTATCGCTGGAACAGGTTCCACAGTGAATGCATTAGAACTAATTCCTGGATACGATGTTACTACTTTAAATACTGGATGTTGTGGAATGGCTGGTAGCTTTGGTTATGAAAAAGAACATTTCGATCTTTCCTTAAAAATCGGGGAAGACCGCCTGTTTCCAGCAATAAGAAACTCTGCTAATGACCAGATTGATTTTACCGCAACAGGAACCTCCTGCCGACACCAAATAGCACACGGAACTAATAAAATTGCTTACCATCCTATTGAACTAATCTGGGCTGGAGTTAATAACTCAAAGGAGCTTCACCCTTGAATTATATATCCCGTTGCTCCACCTTTACTATCATCGCACGGGATCCCGACACTGGAAAATTTGGTATTGCAACTCAATCGGAACACCCAGCTGCCAGCGCTGTAGTTCCTTGGGCCAGATTTAATGCTGGTACGGTGGCGACACAAGCAAATGTCAATCCAGATCATGGGGCAAAAGCCCTTGATCTTCTTGAGCAGGATGCGGGTGCCATAGATGCCCTTGAGCTATTGATAGAATCTGACTCAATGTTTCAGACTCGCCAAATTGCGATAGTAGATCTCGATGGAACAGCAGCAGCATTTACTGGTAAGGAATGTCAGGAATGGGCAGGCCATTTTACAGGTCCAGGATATGTCTGTCTTGGTAACAAGATAGTCGGAGATGAAGTTATAAATGCAATGGTAGATTCTTTCGAAAATCTACTAAACGGAGACTTTGGAGATAGGATGCTACAAGGACTTTCGGCTGGAATAGAAGCCGGAGGAAACCTTCAAGGTATGCAGTCTGCTACTCTCCTAGTTAGTCACCAGGAAGAGCGTTATAGAGGAAATTCTGATTGCTTTCTGGATCTTCGGGTGGATGGTAATGTTAATCCAATAAATGAATTGAAACGACGGTACAGTCTCCAGAAGGAACATTACTAATGAATTCAGGCATCCAACGCTCCAAGCTCATTCTTCTTACGGTCGTTCACTTCCTGACTGATCTTTTTTCTTCCTTATTGATGCCTATCCTTCCTGCACTAGTGAACCGACTTAATCTTTCTCTTACTCAAGCGGGGATTCTTACTGGTCTCCCTGCAATGACCTCCTCCTTGGTGCAACCTATAATGGGAATCCTCGGAGACCGAATGGAAAAACGTTATTTTATTATTATCGGTCCCTTAATCTGTGCAATCTTTATGTCTTCGGTCGGCCTCGCGTCATCCTTCCCATTCCTATTATTGTTGATAATTTTGGGAGGATTTGGATCTGCTAGTTTTCACCCGCAAAGTGTTTCCATGGCAGGAGATATCAGTGGATCACGTAGAGGTTACGGCGTATCTCTTTTTATTGTTGGAGGAACGGCCGGATTAGCAGCAAGTCCTTTTGTTGTGCCCCGATTAGTAGAAAATTTTGGTCTCGAAAGTCTCGTCTGGCTTGCTATACCTGCCATTATTTCTGTAATAGCTATGGCCCGAGTAATTCCTATACAGAATGAACATAAAAACATCACACGTCTGGCTGATGTTGCAGCATCATTCCAACCTAATATATGGCCAATGATTAACCTTACAGTAGTAGGAATTATTAGAACCATATCCGGTGTCGGGTTCGCCACATTTTTTGTATTACTTTTAAAAGATCGGGGATTTTCTCTCCAACAAGGAGGAGATCTTCTTTTTATCTTCCAGGTTGGTGCAGTAATTGGCGGGTTTGTGGGTGGTTGGATATCGGATGTGATAGGAAGAGGTCCAGTAATCTGGATTTCGCTACTATTTTCAACCCCATGCTTACTCACTTCACTCTATGATACTAGTTCACTTCTGCCAATCTGGCTTTTACTTGGTGGGTTTATGAATATGGCTTCTAACTCTGTTTCTGTTGCTATGGCTCAAGAGCTGGTACCCAAAAGTGCTGGGACGGCATCAAGCTTCCCCATGGGATTTAGTTGGGGTGCTGCTGGTGGCGCTCTGATTATATTTGGCAGTATAGCTGATCAAATAGGGGTAATTCCAACACTAGATATACTCAGTCTAATGCCTCTGGCCGGGGTCGTGCTAGCTTTGTTTTTGCCCCGAGGAGGGGAATCTCAGAAAAAATAGTTATAGCCTTGTAACATATCCTAGCCTGACAAAAGGATTTGATGGCCTAAATAATTTAGAAACTTTCCCCACCAAATCCTGTCCCATTTCACATTTTATGAACCTTGGGAGGCCTTTTAGATGTCCCGAAACATTATAAATCTTGCAAATTCTGAAGACTTGGAATCGGTCATATCCAAATCTTCAGAACAGCCAATCTTTATATATAAACATAGTTCGGTTTGTCCCGTAAGTGCTGAAGCAGCTAGCCATTTCTATACGTATTCAGAAATGGAAATGGATACCCAAGCCCCTATTTTTGCTCAAGTTCTAGTTATAGAAAACCGAAACATTTCTAATGAAATTGAGTCTCGTTTTAAAGTAAAACACGAGTCACCACAGATACTCCTTGTAAAAGATGAGAAAGTAGTTTGGCATGCCTCTCATTTTTCGATCAATCAAGAAACCATGCAACTAGCTTTGGAGAATTAACGTATGCCTCACCATACAATTATAGTAGGTGCGGGTGTGACGGGCCTTAGTACTGCTTACCACCTCGCAAAAAAGAATCATGGAAAGATAACGATTATTGAAAAGGGTAATGTGGGAGACGGCTCTAGTAGTAGGGCCGCTGGTATAATTACTGGGTTAATGTGGTCAGAAACTGGAATTAAAGCTAGAAAAATTAGCCTTAAACGTTTCAGAGAATTGTCAGATGAATTAGATAGTTACCACTTTGAGAATGTTGGATGTCTAAATCTTTTTGATGCTGATAGTTGGCCTGAACGAGAAACTCTGCTACCTATCTATGATCGTCTAAATGTCGAATATTCTATCTTAGATTCTGATACAATGCATTCGTCATGGCCGCAGCTGTCAATCCCAGATGGAACTATCGGACTCTTCGACCCTCTTGGGGGGTATAGTGAACCTGACCATTACATCCCCGCACTAGAAGCAGGATGTCGGGCTCTAGGGGTAGAAATTTTAGAAAACTGTATAGTGTCCGATGTTATTGAAGATTCTGGCTGTATCGTCGGGGTAGTTGCTGATAACAAACCTATGAAAGCAACGGCTGTGGTTAGTACTGTTCATGTCTGGACACTTAAGGTATTAGATAAAATCGGTTTACCGATTCCATTAAAATCTTTTATTCATCAACGGTATGTGACTGAAACCCTACCCAGTCCCGTAAATGTACCAGCCGTTAATGCTAATCCTTGGGGTGGTTATTTCCGACCGGCGTACGGCAATCGACTTCTTGTGGGAATTGAGAACCCCTCTGGCTCCGAATATGTTGTACCAAACAAAAATTTCCGAATGTCAACCATTTCACCACCACAAGGTCTGAGCGATACTGCTAAAACCCAATTGCTACCTCTTGTTCCTAATATGATTGACTCTAATTGGGATATTGAAAAAGCAGGACTTTTATCCTTTTCTCTTGATGGGGAACCCATACTGGGACCGGTTGAACAATTTCCAGGATTATACGTGGGCGTTGCCTTTCATTCCGGGGGCTTTGCCTACAATCCAGCAGCTGGCTTTTTGCTAGCTGAATGTATTGCTATAAAAAAACCTTCTATCGATATAAAAGCATTTTCTCCAGATCGGTTCAATGCCGTCGAAACAGAAACATATCTAAAAACACGGATTACTCAGAGTGAAATCTTTACTCCTGGACAATCCCGACGCCATTAAAAGATAATGATATTTCCTTAAAGGGAACTTTTTTATTTAAGTTAGTTTTGAGGTGCCCATGGAAGGTCGTAGAAGAACCTTATTAGATGAGGATCGACAAAACAATTTTCGTGAATCTCTAATAAAATGGTATTATATAAATCAAAGGTATATGCCTTGGCGAAACACAGATGATCCTTATGCTATTTGGATCTCAGAAATTATGCTTCAGCAAACACGTGTCCAACAGGTATACACGTATTACAAAAATTTCATAACTCAATTCCCATCCGTAGAAGCTCTCGGTCGTGCCCCGCTCGAGAAAGTCCTTAAAGCTTGGGAAGGCCTTGGATACTATGCCCGGGCTCGAAATATCCATAAAACAGCTAACCAGATTTTAACAATTTATGATGGGAATTTCCCTGATGACCCTAAACTTATTACTAAGCTTCCTGGCATTGGCGAATATACGACTGCCGCAATAATGAGTATAGCTTTTGGTAAAGATTTTGCTGCCATCGATGGCAACGTAATCCGATTACTCAGTCGTCTGTTTTTAATAAATGAAGATATAGCAAATACCCAGACAAAAAAAACTATAGTAACCCTAGCTAATTTACTTCTTTATAAAGGAAGGGCTGGAGATTTTAACCAAGCTATGATGGAATTAGGTGCTACGGTTTGTACTCCAAGAAAACCTCTTTGTAACACTTGCCCAGTGAAAAAACATTGCCTTGCTCAAGACCTGCTGCAAGATCCATCTATATTACCAATAAAAAAACCAGTTAAACAGAAACCTCACCAGATTATAGTAGTTGGAATCATAAGAAAAAATGACAAAGTATTGATAGTTAGACGACCCACAGATGGACTTCTAGGAGGTCTTTGGGAATTTCCAGGAGGAGTAACGAAAGGAAATATTAAAAAAGAAAATTTTTTACGTAACGAAATAAACCAGACTCTAGAAATTGATATCCGGGTTGATAAATCCTTAGCTACTATTAAGCACGCCTATACACATTTCAAGATTACTCTACAGGGATTCTACAGCACTTATCTTGGAGGTAAAACCCAAAGTTACAAAAATGAATATCGATGGGTTCGATTAGAAGCCCTAAAAGATTATCCTTTCCCTAGAGCACATACCCGCCTTATTGATGCGATTATGAATCAGTCTAAAGAATAGTGACTGTCTCTTTCCCAAAAAGGCCTGATAGATTTAATTATTCTGATCTTTACTATTGCCCTACCGAAGGAACAGTATTTTCTACCGCTCCATTATTGTTTGGCACTGATTCTTGATCAGAAGGCCCAAAAAGTGAACGTACCTGACCCTCAATTTTTTGAGCAAGATCTTTATTTTCCTTCAGCATTTGCCGAACATTTTCACGCCCCTGCCCCAACCTTTCTCCATTGTATGAAAACCACGTTCCACTTTTTTCAATGATACCATTATTAACCCCTAGTTCGATCAAATCACTTTCCTTTGATATCCCTTCTCCATAGATAATATCGAACTGAGCATCTCGGAATGGCGCTGCAAGTTTATTCTTTTTTACAGTACCTCTAACTTGAATTCCCGCTGAAGCATCATCACCTTTAATATTACCAACTCTTCGAACCTCTATCCGTACTGAAGAATAAAATTTAAGGGCCAAGCCCCCCGTTGTTGTTTCTGGGTTTCCATACATGACACCTATTTTCTGGCGAATCTGATTAATAAATATTATGCAGGTTCTAGATCTATTAATTACTGATGTTAGCTTACGAAGTGCTTGTGACATTAGTCGTGCCTGCAAACCAACGTGCGAGTCTCCCATTTCACCTTCAATTTCAGCCCGAGGTACTAATGCCGCGACAGAATCAATAACAATAACATCGACACCCCCGCTGCGGACTAGTATTTCAGCTACATCAAGAGCCTGTTCTCCTGTATCAGGTTGATGAATAAGCAATTTATTCATATCTACTCCGAGTGCTTCAGCATACCTTATATCCATAGCATGTTCTGCATCAATAAATGCTGCCATACCACCCTTCTTTTGTGCTTCAGCGACGATATGTTTTGCTAATGTTGTTTTACCGGAAGATTCGTTACCATAAATTTCAACTACACGTCCACGAGGAACTCCACCAATTCCCAGAGCAAGATCAAGAGTTAGAGAACCAGTGGGTATAGATTCAACGGACAGCTGAGGATTCCCATCAGCCATCCGCATGATGGAACCTTTTCCGAATTGGCGTTCGATCTGGGTTATAGCACCTGTTAGTGCCTTTTCCCTAGCTGTATCATTATCGTTCATGGCTTCGATCTCCTTCTAGTGTATGCAGTGGACATATTTTATCGCCAAATTATAGACAAAATACAAAACATATGTGTAGTGTCAAGTCATTTTTAAGATTGACTAGATTGATATTTTTGAAAGAAGGTAAGAAATCTAGAGAAAATTTATGCCAACGTGAAATTAAAGTAAAGTAATTTTGACCTCAGATTAATTAGGAACACAATCGTCAAATAAAAACGCCGGAAACAAAGCGAAATTTATTATATTATAAGAGCTAGTCTAGTATTTTGATACTATAATTGTTTTTCCTTTGTATTTTTTTAAACCGGAGCTTGTTAGATTTTGATCTTCCCATTAACCAAATTTTACAAATTAGTTATTTTATCTCTCTTATTTGTCACTAACAATTGCTCAAATATCCCTAAAGATATTTTATATGAAACTGATGGAGCACAACTGATCAAAGCCGGAAATAGCCTTATTATAAATGGTAAGTACAAAGAAGCTGCTGAATACTACCAACGTGCCCTTACTATTGATATGACTGATTCCGAAGCATTCGGCAATCTTAGTGTAGCATTTTATTACCTGGGGAAATATGATGATGCTATTAGAGAAGCAATCCAAGCAATTATACTTTCTCCAGAAGAAATAAATTGGAGGCTCAACCTAGGTGCGAGTTATTCTCGAAAAGGAAATTATAAAGGAGCAATAGATGCCTATGAAAATGCAGTAGTTATTGCTCGTAAAATTAGGAATAATAACAAGTATCAACTTCGTAATGCATTGATAGGGTTAGGTCGTTCAAGTGAACTGGCTGAGTTATTTCACAAATCACTTGAAGCCTACCAGGAAGCGTTGAATTTTTCGCCCGAAGACTCTGAACTTCTGACGGGGATGGGGAATATTTATTTTCGCCAAGATCAACTAGATGAAGCAGAAAAGCTATATAAACGAGCTATAGCTAAGGATTCAACTCATGCTGTTGCTAAGTATAATATGGCACTTGTTTTTGCCAAAACAGGTCGACATCAAGAGGCGATTAAACTTTTTGCTAGTAATCCGACAATAAGTGAACGTTTTAGGAACGATCTGAATGAAAGCTCCGTGAATACTGTAAAACGTTCAAAAACCAGTAGTATAAAGGATTTTCGGGCTAATATCGGTAAAATGGGAGGCCCTTCTTCACCCTCCAGAACGGCCAAAAACCAATCTAACTCATATATTTTTATTAAAGGATTATCATACTATCAACAAGGTTCGCACACTGCCGCCTTGGAAGCATTTAGGCAAGCTTTATTGGAAAACCCAGTACTTCCAGAAGCCTATCTGTATATAGGAAATATTTTAGCCCAACAGAATCAATATAAAGCTGCAATTAATGCCTACGAAAATGCGGTAAAACTAGATACTAGTTTCGTAGAAGCCTATAACAACTTAGGCAGTATGTATGCAAATACCAGTAGGGTTAAAGAAGCGATGAATGCCTACCAAAAAGCTATTTCATTAGATAGAAAATTTTATGACGCCCGAACTAATCTTGGGCTACTTTATTCAGAATCAGGGGAATTAGAAAAAGCAGCCGACCAATTTTATCAAGTAATAAGGGCAGAAGTAGAGATACCCGAAGCTCACAATAATCTTGGCATGGTTTACTCAAAACAGGGAATGTATAATGAGGCTCAAAAACAGTTTAGGAAAGCTATTTTACTTCGATCTGATTTCCCAGAAGCTTATAACAACTTGGCCCTTTCATACAGTCGAAATACAGCAATAGATGATTTAATAGAAATGTTAAGAAAATTAGCTGCTAAATGGGCCGGCCACGATCTTACAGAGAAAATGGCTTATGACTGGTTACCACTTCGACGAGTACCTTTACAATCCTCCCAAGTAGGTGGTGCTGCTAGAGAAGCATATCGAATGGGAGTCAATGCTGCATTTACTAACAGTCTTAAAGATGCGTTACAATATTTCAGGGCTGCCCTGGAAAACAGACCTGAATGGGCTGCTGCACGTCTGGCCGAAGGTACGGTTCTTCTAGCTCAGAATAACTGGGATGAATCTATAAGAGTTTTAGAAGGAATCTCCTCTCTATATCTAAAGGATCCTCTCCCTAACACCATTATGACTATCGCTAAGCTTTCGAGTGGTGACTATAATTCGGCACTGGACACTTGGCAAAAAGTGGTTGAATTTTCTATGGCCCCTGAGAAGCGGGAAATAGAAGAGGCTTGGCAAAAGATGCAAATACGATCGGTAGCCGCGGATCAAGCCGTGGAGGCTCTTGAAAAAGCAATAATTTTGGAGCCTAGATTTGCAACTGCCCACTTTAATTTGGGCCTTGTCAATGATCAGTTACACCGGTACGATAAGGCAATCGATTGTTTTGAAAAATTTGTCAAACTAGCTCCTACAAAAGCCATCGGATATTTCCATTTAGGAATTGCCCATTACCGGCTAGGCAGGGATAAGAAAGCACAGACGGCAATAACAGAATATATAAAACTTTCTAAAAAACCTATACTGATACCCCAAGTCGGAACGTTTATAAATAGATCTCGTACGTTGAGATAATTTACTAGAGATCCCGGAAAAGAGCTTAATAAAAATAGTTATCCAGACTATTTAATGAACTATGAACTTGGTTTCTTATCATCTTCCTCATTATCTTGACCATTAACCTCTGATGGTTTATCCTCGTCACCAGGATACTGTGACTCTTCACTGGTTTGAGTTAAATCTTCCTGGTTTTCTGGAGAGGATTCAGAAAAATCAACCTGATTCTTCGGATCTTCAGAATTGTCTACCTTATCTTGGGTATTTTCTTCGCTCGACTTTTCTGAGTCATCCAAAGTATCTACGGGTTCTTCGGAATATCCCATTTCAGTATCATAGTCGTAAATATATTCATCCTCTTCAGGCCAGTATGAACGACTACCGCTCTGATCTCTTTCTTGCGATGAACCACGAGAAAGTGTCGGGGTATCGGGTTCAGCTATATTAATTCCTGGTTTCTCAGAGTTTTCCCCATCATCTCCGTTCTCTTTATCACTTTCCTCTGTGGCTTCCCGACTTCTACTTCTCCCAATTAGCATGGCAATTCCCATACTAATAAAGTAGAGAATCATAAGGGGAATTGCTACAAGAGTCTGAGTGTAGGGGTCTCCAGTGGGTGTTATAATAGCTGCTGCAATAAATATTACCACAAGTGCTACACGCCAAACTCGCTTGAGCACATCACCAGATAAAATCCTTAACCACGTTAAGAATGCTACTACCATAGGCATTTGGAAAACAATACCCATTATTAGGACCATCTTGTTAACTAGAGACACCCAAAACCCAATATCCCATTGAGCTTTGATACCGGGAACATAAAGCTGAATAAAAAATTGGACCATAACCGGGATAAGAACGTAGAAGGCAAATGCTGCACCAACAAGAAATAGAACACATGAAAAGAAAATGACAATTGGAACGTACTTTTTTTCTTTTTCAAGCAATCCTGGAGATACAAAAGACCACAATTGATAAAGAACAAAGGGCAGGGCCAGTGCAAATCCACACATTAATGAAATGTTAACGTAGGTTGTGAACATCCCTGCAGGTCGAATTGCCTGCATTTCAATTTCAATCTTTAGTTCTTCTTGCAACGTTGGAGAAATAAGAAAATTGATTATTTGGTCAGCAAAAGTAAAGCAAATGACCATGCCTACTAAAATAGCAAGAACGCATTTTAATATCGCCCATCGAAGTTCTTCAAGATGCTCCAGGAAGGACATCTCTTCGCCGTGTCGTTTCTTGAGAAACATAAAAGGATTCCCTTGCAAGTTTATGCACAAATCATCCGCCGAAATTAACCGCTAAGAGTAGTTACTGTCAAGCAAAACCCCCGATGATGAAAGTCTCAATAGGCTTGACGAGATTATTTAGTGGACTTAGTTTATTAAAATAAATTTAGGATTTAATACAGTTTTAGAATATTCCTTACCCCTTAAGTTTTCTTTAATTGCTGTCAGCGGAACCACAAAATTATGAATACTGCTCAGCCACTTAAAGGGGTTATCTTAAACCAAAATCCCGCTACAACCAAACCCAAGTGCTGGTATCGGGAAGAAGATATGCTCATCCCCATCGCTAACGTACCACTGATAGAATGGATTCTTGAAGGTTACAAGCAAGTTGGCATTAGAGAAACATTAATCTCAATCGGTCCAGATTCACATCAAATTTCCACGTTCTGTGGTGATGGAAGCCGATGGAATATGACTCTGACATATAACGATGAGAATACAACAAATTTTACTAATATTTTAGAAAGTCAGATTAGTACTTTTACCGAAAAAGCATCACTATTAGTTACACTTGGGCCAATTCTTCTCGGTGAAGAAGTTTATCGAAAAGCAGTTTGTCAACTTATAGATAACCCATCGAAGTGTATATGTTTATGGCAAAACTATATAGAGGATACAAGCCCTCAAACAGTTTCTTTAGGGGTTTATTTATTATCGTCTAATATGTACCAACAACTTTGTAAAATATCTCAATTAAAAACATGGAGATCTGGTTTTGATCAGATTCCGTACCTATCCTTTTGTGATAATAGCGATATTCTAAAATTAGCGGTTTCTCAGCAACCCTACTCTGCTCAATCACCAGAAATTTATTTAGATTCTAATAAAAGAATGATCAAATGTGGCAACCAGAAAAATTTTATACCCAAGATCATCGCAGATAATTTTTCTTCACCTAACCTTGTACTACGTCCACCTGTACTGGTAGCTCCGAAAGCCGAACTTGAACGATGTCAGATTGGCCCGGGGGTTTGTCTAGGTCACGGAGTTTATGTAGGGCATGGTACCATAATTGAAAATAGTGTTGTCATGCCTGGTGCAGATATTGGTGATGGGGCTTCTATATCACATGCTATCATAGGAAGGAATGAGACTGTAGAAAATCGATCAGTAATTCACGGTAATAGCGACCAAGTAATTACTGTTCCTTCCTAAATAAAAAATTAGCATGATTAAATCCATCGCAAAGATGAAGTATTTAGCCAACTAGAATAGATTCCTATGTCTTATTTTACTATCGGAACAGCAGGACACGTCGACCACGGCAAAAGCACTCTTGTTGAGGCTCTAACAGGTGTGCATCCTGACCGTTTAAAAGAAGAGCGAGATCGTGGCATGACAATTGACCTGGGCTTTGCTTTCATGCCATTAAAAGGCCCCGGTGATGTACCTATCATAGATGTGCCTGGGCACGAAAAGTTTCTTAAAACTATGGTTGCTGGTGTTAGCGGAATTAATCTTGTTCTTTTTGTTGTCGCGGCGGATGAAGGAGTAATGCCCCAAACGGTAGAACACCTAAGTACTTTGAAATATATTGGAGTTACTGAAGGGATTATTGTCCTGACGAAATGTGATCTTGTTGATGAAGAATGGCTAATGCTTGTAGAAGAAGATGTAAAATTACTGGTCAAAGATTCATTTCTTGCAGGATCGCCGGTCATACAGGTTTCCTCGGAAACAAAATTGGGAATTAATGTTTTAGCTACAAAAATAGAAGAAACAATAAGGAAACTTCCATCAAAAATGGGGGAAAAAGGTTACTTTCGAATGCCCATTGATAGAGTGTTTACTATGAAAGGATTTGGAACCATTATAGCAGGGACTGTCCATTCAGGAACCCTTTCAATAAATGAAGAAATTGAACTTCTTCCTACCCAACAAAGGTTACGAATCCGTGGGATTCGAAGTAATAATGAACCTATTGGCCATGCCACTAAAGGACAAAGAATTGCGCTTAACGTCCCTAATATTAAAGCAATTGATATTCAACGAGGTTATGAGATCGGGAAACCAGGTTATCTCCATCCAACAATGATGATCGATGCCAAACTTAATTGCCTGGAATCAGTTGAACCAGGCATACAGAATCGTGAACGGATACGCTTGCATAAAGGCACCAGTGAAACTATTGCCCGAGTCGTTCTTCTCAGCCATAGCAAGTTAGATCCAGGGGATACAGCATACGTACAATTCCGCCTTGAAAAACCCATAGTTGCTGAACGAACTGAATCCTTTATAATCCGGGGATTTTCTAATATGCGCTTACTTGGCGGGGGAAAAATTATAGAAGTTTATCCAAGGAAAAGCCGTAGATTTCGTAAACCAATTATTGATTACCTAAGAGCTATAGATGGAGCAGCTCCAGAAATATTAATTGAAAAAGTTATGTTACAAGCCTATGGATCGCAACGTCTAAAAAACTATGATGATTTAATTTCCTGCACAAACCTTCTTGAGGATGACCTGCACTCAATGGTAGATCTATTAAAAAAGAAAGGGTGTCTAGTCGAGTCTATAGATCATCGTCTTATGCACATAAAATGGTATTCTGACCTAAAGGACGAAATTGTAAGCATACTAAAGAAAATGCATCGACTAAACCGGCTTAAAGAAATGGTACCTAAGGATGCTCCAAGGTCTCATCTTTCATGGCAAGTCCCGGATTTAATTTATGGGATGCTGCTAAGTGACCTAGAAAAAGAGAGAAAGATAATCTTAGCTCAGGGATTAATTCGACTTTTTTCCCACTCAGTTTCTCTAACTAAGCAAGAGCAGCAAGTATTAACAATATTTGACCAAATGAGCGAGACTGATCCGCCAATAATATTCTCTATTAACGAAATTACTCTTGTTATGGCTGCCGCAGTGAAACAAATTGGTGATTTATCGTTTAATATGAAGACGGATGGAGATATGATAAAGGAAATGAGCACCTACGCTATTGAACAAGGGACTTTTGTTGAATTTGCAGATCGGCAATTAATTCACCAAAAGAAACTTGAAAAAATCAAAGAAAATTTAGTACTATATTTAAAAAATAATACTACTATTCGTGCAGCTGATTTTCGAACTCATATTCAAATTTCTAGATCACATGCAACAGGATTATTAGATTACTTTTGTGACGTTGGAGTTACCAAGAGAGAATCTGGAACTCATACACTACGGGATTGTTAATAAAAGGTTTTGATCTGATACCACTTAAACCTAAGAACTTAATAATAGAAATTTTCAATTTTTAAGGGAGTGTATAGGTAGCTGGTGCGCCTCACGGACTTCAAATCCGATGGCGGGCCCTAAACAGGTCCGTAGTGGGTTCGATTCCCACACGCTCCCCCCAGAAAGGATTTATATGTGACTGATAAGTCGAGTGACCGTTTCGATCAAAAACCAGTTTTAGAGCAACCAAAGGGCATGTCAACAGAAGTTTTAGGAATGTTCATTTTTATCATAAGTGAAGCTATTCTTTTTGTTACCCTTTTGGTAATACTTTTTTGGGTCCGAGGGGGACAGTTTACAGAATGGCCACCACCAGGACAACCACGACTACCTATTGCAATAACAGGCTTAAATACTCTTTTCCTTCTCTTCAGTGGATTTACGATGTATCGAGCTTATCACAGCATAAAGAAAAATGAAACGATGCTTTTAACAAGGTGGCTAATGATAACCTGCATATTAGGGGTAGTTTTTCTTACCGTACAGGGCTTCGAATGGATTCGGCTTATGGATTTTGGATTAAGTATGACCACCAGTCTATATGGGGCGATGTTTTATTCGATCATCGGGCTCCATGCTATTCATGTGCTTATAACGATCCTTATACTTCTTTACCTCTGGGTTAGAAGTACTTCCAAAGTCTATACTGCTAAACAACACACTGGTATCACACTGGGCTACATGTTTTGGTCATTCGTCGTACTCATCTGGCCCATCCTGTATATCACAGTTTACCTCGTTTAACAAATGTTTCCTAATATCCCTCTAACTCGTCTAGGGAAACCGTAGAAATTTTTTTATTTAAATTCAAACAAACTCAGCAATGGAAGTCAAATATTGATAGCTTTGTTGAGCGGCTTCTTCTGGCTCCATTATTTCCGCAAATGCCTGGTGGACAGTGACATAACCATCATATCCTATTTCTTTTAAGGTGTCCATAATTATCGGAAAATTAATTCCACCTTCAGCCTGCAACGGGAGAGGATCGTGAGGGGCAGGCCCTCTTACCCACGTTTCTAATGTCATTGAACCTTCCGGATTGAGACGGTGGTTCTGTACATAGACATTAAATAACCAGGGAGAGAATCGTCGAATAGTTTCTGACCCATAATCTTGACCACACAGGTCAAGATTGGCAGGTTCGTAAATTATACCAAAATTGGGACGATTAACTTTTTCTAGAACAGCGACTGATTGTTCTACGGTTTCAAATAGACTCCGGGTATGAGATTGATGAGCCAAGCGAATACTTCGCTCAGCAGCCTCATCTGAGGCTCTCTGGGCCCAAATAATATCCTCTTCCTTTTTCATAGCTATACGAATTAGAGTCGAGCCAAGTAATTGGGTAAGATCAAGATAGGGGGTAATATCACGTAATGCATCAGGTGCTTTTTGGTTGTTAGCTGGAATAGGAATATCGCCCGTTACCATAGAAACCGGAAGTTCTCTTTCAGCAAGTATTTTCTTTACCTTGGTAATTTGTTCTAATGGAGACTGAACTCCAGCCTGGGAAGCACGCATACAGATCCCAGAATACCCAAACTTAATAGCTAGGTCTGCCAGATCATTGATAGACCGATTGGCTATCTGTTTATTAAGAACAGATTCTGCAACACGGACAGATAATGATAATTTCATAAATATTTACCTTTATTTTAGCAGTGCTAATTAAATTGTTAGTATTATCCCACTTTACCACCTGGAAGATGAAGACCAATACTAGCTAGAACCTGAGAGGTAAAACGGTAGGTCAATCCCCATAATACTGGCCCATTAGAACCTAATAGGTTTACACCAAAAACCTCTCTCAAATTTCCATTACTTGAAACAATGGTCTTTATATACCTATTCTCATCCATAAGTTTAGAAAGTGGGACCCAAAATCCTGCACTGATTTCACTGTTCAGTTGAAATCTTACTTTGGGTGAGACAAGGAAGACGAAAGCAGCAACATGGAGGCTATTAATAGATGTCGTTTCATCATCGAGACGACAGATCAAATTAGCATTTTTCAGATCAATAGCTGTTTCTTCCTGAGTCTCCCGGATAACAGCATCTAAAGGACTCTCATCAGATATATTAATCTTTCCGCCTGGAAAACCAATCTGGCCAGACCATGGATCTTCAGCGCATTGAGCCCGAACGAGATAAAGCATTGCTACGCCTTCATTCGATTGAATCAATACAATAGCTACCGAGGCTGTGACTGCACTACCTAAATTAGGATCTATTAATTTAGCTCGCCGAGCTCGCAGCCTTTCAATTAGATATTTTTCTTGTATCACTTATATCATACTTCCCTAACAAGTTAATTTTATTGTTTCCAAGTTTTTGTGTAAATTCATTTTTAACTATTGGCAAATACAATTTGGTTTCGTGGATGGTCTGCTAACTGTCCAGGGCACCTGCCACCAAGATTATCATCAATCACTGGCTTTTCTATATCATCACAGGCTGTATCATCGACCCTGAGTCCATCTTCATAAAACGTAATTCCGATAGCCTCACGAACTTGTTTTGATCGGTTGGCTCCGGCGCTGTGAACAACCCAATGATTATGGGCAGTCACATCTCCAATAGAAATTTCATTATTAACTACTGGAATCCCATTTTTTTGGATATAATTTTCATAAAAGGATTCTGTTTTGTCGGCTATCCCTCTGGGGCCGAACTGTTTATCCTTGTGGGTCCCACTTGCAAAACGGGGCGCCCCCATGTCTAAAGTAACATTGACTAGGGGAATCCATATTGTAAGAACATTGTCGGAGTACAGTGGCCAATGAGGGGCGTCTTGATGCCACGGGGTAATTCTACTCCCTGGTTCTTTGAATAGTACCTTATCATAGTAAATACGAACTGCCTTAACTCCCAAAAGGTCGGCTGCAATTTTTCCAAACCGATGGGATCTGATGAGGCGTGCTATAGAATTGTCTGCCTCTCTTATATTGAACGTCTGCATAAAAACACGGGAGAAATCATCCATAGGCCGATCATTTATTGGCTTTATCCCTTTAAACCGTTTTTCGGTGACCTTGTTAAGGATCTTTCGGTACTTAATAATCTCTCCCGGAGGACAGACTCCTACAAGGTGAATATGACCGTTATCCCTAAATCCCCTTACTTGGTCATCGGTTAGGCAATAATCTGACGAAAGATTGAGGGCAGAATCTGATTTAACAGTCGGCATAAAACTCCTTAATAATAATATACAGAATTCCAATGCTGAATTATCTCATCGGCCAACTAACATTAATCTAATTTATGATGTCAAGTAAATTACTACTAGCATTTTAACTCCAAGAAAATACCAATATTTAAAATCCCACCTCTATCTAAAATAAACCTCTGGCCTGTGCCACTCTTGACATAAAGTCATTGTTAGTCTTTATTTGAGGGTACCATACGGCTGAAATAAATTAATGATCACACCGTAGGCGGTAGGCGCTTTTTTATTTTGGAGAATTTGATGAACGATAGCAGCCATATCCTTGAATTTGAAAAACCGTTGTACGAACTCGAAAATCGCATAGATGAGATGAAGAATTTCGCTGTGACAGAAAACTTGGAAGCCCTTAACCAAGAAATTCAGCGTCTGGAAAAAGAATTATCTCTAGAGAGGCAGAAAGTTTATTCTGATTTGACTCGATGGCAACGCGTTCTAATAGCACGACACCCAAACAGGCCCCACGCTCTTGATTATATTAATGGTATGATGGATGATTTTGTTGAACTTCACGGTGACCGAGCTTTTGGGGATGATCCGGCTATGATAACCGGCCTTGCAAGACTAGGCGATAGCCCCCTAGCTATCGTAGGTCACCAAAAAGGTAAAAATACAAAGGAAAATGTAGAGCGTAATTTTGGCATGGCTGGCCCGGAAGGTTACCGTAAAGCCCTTCGCATTATGAAACTAGCAGAAAAATTTGATATGCCAGTTTTATCACTTATAGATACTCCGGGGGCTTATCCTGGTGCTGGGGCTGAAGAAAGAGGTCAAGCAGAAGCTATTGCCCGAAATATTTATGAGATGGGATGCTTACGAGTACCAATAATTGTGATAGTAATTGGTGAAGGTGCTAGTGGAGGTGCTCTTGGGATAGGGGTTGGAGACCGAATCATCATGATGGAAAACGCCTGGTATTCAGTCATTAGTCCGGAACCATGTTCTACCATACTATGGAAAGATCAAAAAAAGGCAGCCTCTCGTAAAGCTGATTGTGCTGAAGCTCTTAGGCTTTCTGCAACAGACCTCTTGGAATTTGGAGTAATAGACGAAATTATAACTGAACCCGTTGGTGGTGCCCACCGAGATCATCTGACAACGATAGCAAGTGCCAAAACCTCTATACTTAAGACTTTATCTGAGATTAAACAACAATCGGTTAATGAACTTCTGGAATTGCGATTAGAAAAATACAGTGATATTGGCGTTTTTGATGAAATTACCGGCGAAAATGACAGAGAATAAAAACCTATGAGGAAGGAGATCTGTGTTGAAAGCTATTAAAGCTGGCATGATTATTGATGGGAAGGGAGGTGAACCGATCCCGAAAGGAATTATTCTGTTGGATGGTCCAAAAATCCAATCGGTTGGTTCTTGTGATAGTCTTAATATACCACCCAAAACAGAAATTATTGATCTGGGCACAGCTACTCTTCTTCCAGGCCTAATTGATACTCACGTACACCTCGTAATGAATACTAATGAAGATTGTGTGTCATCATTGGCTCATAAAAGTGCTGTAGAATCTGTTATCGAGGCAGCCCAAAATGCCCGCCGAGCTCTACAGGGTGGAGTAACGACTGTCCGGGACTGCGCTGATGTTTTTGGTGTAACCCTTACTTTAAAAAATGCTATTGATGAAGGACACCTTGAAGGACCTCGCATACAAGCCTGTGGAATGCCTATTACTACTACAGCCGGCCATCTTAATTTGATGGGAATCAAAGCTGATAGTAATGAGGAGGTCATAAAGGCGGTACGTACTCTTGTTACTATGGGAGTAGACTGGGTAAAAGTCATGGCCACAGGAGGTGGCCTGACGCCGGATAGCAATGTACGGAGAGCTCAATATTCAGCGCAAACACTAACATCTCTTGTTCAAGATGCTCATCGCCTGGGCCGAAAGGTAGCTGCCCATGCTCATGGAACTGAAGGGATAATGAACTGCGCAATTGCAGGAACTGACAGCATAGAACACTGTTCATGGATGGCAGAAGAAGAAGGATCTCGTTATGACGAAGATGCCATTAAATTGATCCTTGCGAAGGGGCTTTATGTAAGCCACACAATAGCGGGACCCCGAACAGGCTCTGACGAAGAGATTGAAGAAATTTTAAATAGTGAGTTAGGTGAACGATTTGGCTATCTACAACAGACCTTGGAGGCAGGGGTTCGAATGGTTATATCTAGTGATGCTGGAATACCTGGATGCCGTTTTGAGGATTTTCCAGGAAGCCTTGTCATAGCTGTCAAGTGCTGCGGTTTCTCTCCTATGGGAGCAATTCTAGCGGCTACGAATCTAGCTGCTGAAATGCTTGGCATGGAAGACCAAATTGGGACATTAGAGCCCGGAAAATATGCTGATATTATAGCAGTTGATGGCAACCCATTACAAGATATCAATTCTATTCGCCGAATAATCAGTGTATTTAAAGATGGCCATCAGTTTGTTTAAAAATTGTAGTTAAGCAATAGTTCTGGCTTTCAAATTTTCTTTGTCATCGAACCTTTTTAAGGCGAATAAGGTTGTGTCCAATTCTAAATGTTTCTTTAGTAACATCCCTACCAGGATTTTCCCCAATACCGGTCCAAATTTGAATCCGTGCCCTGAAAAACCAGCTGCTAATACAACGTTTTCGTAATCGGGTAACAAATCTATAATAAAGTGATAATCAACTGAGTTAGTATATAGACAGTGGTCCACCGAAACTGGATCTCGGGACAAGTGAACACACCTTTTACTAATGAAATTCTGAACCGCTACTAAATGTTCGCGACTAATTAACTCCGGATCATCAGGTCTGATAATCTGTCCGGTTCTATGGCAACCAGCTTTAACGCCGTTGAAACCGACATTGGGTACACAATAAAATGGGTCGGGGGTATGGTAATCAATACAATTCGGCATAGAACCTACTTCATGCCGAACGGAACTCATTGGGGCAAAATATGCCACAAGCTCTCGGGTTACTTTTAACGGGATATCCAGTCCGAATTGTTCTAGCCAATCGCTGGTCCAAGCCCCAGCAGCTAATATAAGATGTCCTCCTGACCAATACCTCCCATCGGTTGCTCCCACTTCCACATTTCTGCTCCCTAATTCGATCGAGGTAACCTTTGTTTTTAACTCTACATCAACACCATCTTCTTTAATACATTTACAAAGACTGAGAATTGCTTCGTCTGCGAATAGAACTGCACTATCCGGCTGATAAATTGCTTCGCTCGTTTGAGGTAGAGTATATTGGGGAAACCGTTGATTGAAACTTTGGGAAGTTAGTTGTTCAAACGGGAGTTCGTAATCACTTAATCGATCTCTAATAGTAGTTAATATATCTGAATTTCTCGGCGCCAGATTACAAATACCGGTTTCTTTGAAAACGGGCCTACCAATGCGCTTCCCGAGATCATGCCATGCCTTAAATGCAAGGGCAGCCATTTCAACATAGAGAGGCTCTTCGTAGTCAAATCGAATCATCCGACTATCACCATGAGAACTGCCCCTTTTATGCCCAGGAGTCGAGCTCTCAAGTAAGAGAACTTTCATACCCTGACCAATCAACGCGTAAGCTGATGACAACCCTATGATTCCCCCACCAACTATAATGACATCATAGTTCCCAGAAAAATGTCTCACTAAATACCTCTTGTCGCTCGGAGCAAGGTCTCCTGCACTATTAGTTCGTGAGATAAAGGTCTATCTGGAGGCTGTTTACCTGCGATTGTCCTAATTAGGGCATTCAATTCACAATCATAAAGAGTCTGCCTACTTTTGCTCTCTAGAGACACAAATGACTCTCCAGATGGGAACCCCTCTCTAGATTGGGACAAGACTAATCGAATGTCTTTGCCTGGTTCGAAAGGGTCTAAAAGAATAGCACTACCCTCTGTGCCATACACCTCATAACGCCGGGCAGTAGGATTTGTTTCCATAGCCGCTATATCCACAAAAGCCATAGCATTTTTGAACTCAAAAACTCCTAATCCATTATCGATAAACTCTGGACTTTCACCTGTATCATTACGAAGGAAAGCCGTCACTTTTTCCGGCCGACCTAGTATCCATACAATTTGATCAAGCATATGTCCTCCCAAATCGTAGAATATTCCCCCCTTGTGAACACTTATTATTTCACGAGAAGAACTAGGTATATTGGTCGACATATGAGCTCGTATTGAAAAAATATCTCCTAACATTCCAGATCGTGCCCAGTCTGCTATTTTCTGAAAACCATCATGGTATCGAAACATATAACCCATTTGCATTTGAAGATTTTTCTTTTCAACCTCTTTGATAACTCCCTGCCAACTTGGCCAATCATCCCCAGCTGGTTTATCATACCAAACATGTTTACCCGAACGAACTAATTCCTCTGTTTGAGCTAAGCTCTCATCGTTTCGCCCTTCAGATGCTACAGCAATTATATCACGATTATCAAGTATATCCTCTATTTGATCAAACCATCGGACTTCCTGATATGGACTACCTGTTGAAGATTCGAGGGTCTCACGACGTATTCGATCTGGCTCGTAAACCCCAACACAATGGACATCTGGATTGTTCAACATGGCTTGGAGTTTTCCACCTGCATGGCCATGACCAGTACCATACTGGGCCATTAGAAATGTCATTTTCGTCTCCTAATTTTTTGGGGTTTCAATTGGTATAAAGATATTCGGGTAATAATCATTGAAAGTGTAATCGTCAAGAGTTTTCGGATTTACTTGATGCTTGACAAACATAACCGTTTTAGCTAGTTTCGATCCATTATTCCCATAAACATTATTTTATTGCGAGAAATAACCGGAGCTTTAATATGGCCCTGACACAGACCCAGATCACTGAATTTAAAGAAAAAGGATTCCTTAATGTGGGTCCCATATATGATGAAGATGAAAGTGATTTACTGCTAGAACGACTGATGAAGGTGATAGCTGGCACTTCTCAAGGAAAAGCGGAAGCCGTCCGGAATATCAGAGGTGACGAAATAGAAGCGGAAAAAGATGTTGTGATTCAAGTTGTTAATACATGGCAAGCAGATGAAAAATTCCGGGCTCATCTATACCACCCTACAATATGTAGCATGGCCTGCGAACTAATCGGAACTCAAACTCTTCGGGTGTGGCACGACCAAATCCAATATAAACCACCTAAACGTGGTGGTGCAACGGATTGGCATCAGGATCACCCCTACTGGCCAATTATTCAACCAGCAGACTTAGTAAGCGCCTGGGTAGCCTTGGAAGATGCTACGGTTGAGAATGGGTGCATGCAAATGGTACCTAGAAGTCACCTGTGGGGACCACACAAAGATGGAACAATTGGTACAAAAGATGATAATTTTACCCCAGAACCTGATTTGTCTATTATCCCAGAGAAAGAAAATATTGAAATCGTTCCTTGTGAAGTTAAGAAAGGGGAATGTATGTTCCACCACTGCCTTACCTGGCACGGAAGCCCGCCAAACCCTTCTGTTAAAGGTCGACCGGCGATTGCTGTCCACTACATGCCAGGATGGACACGTTATGAACCAACTAGATCTCATATAATGGAACGCCGTGTCGATGTTGAACCAGGTGAGGTTTTAACTGGCAAGTATTTTCCCACTGTTTGGAACCATGGGCCAATTAGTCCTCCTACAGATTAGCTGGTAGATAATCAATAATTGTTAGAACTACGGAAACTATAACCATCAATGCGAGTTGGTCTATACTATTTGAGCGATTGAAACTGTTGTAGATCCGTAACCCAAAGGAGTTGGTAGATTCGATGACAGATAATAAGCTAACAAACAGAGTAAAAACCGCTTCCCTACCCAGTGAACTTCGGATCACAGATCTGCGCACGGTCACAATTGGTCCTTCTACAATAATAAAAATAAATACTAATCAAGATATCTACGGCCTCGGAGAAATTCGAGATGGTGCTAGTAAAACTTATGCCTTAACTCTAAAATCCCGAATTCTGAATGAAAATCCCTGTAATATCGATAAAATATTTCGAAAAATACGTCAGTTTGGACATCATGCCAGGCAGGCTGGAGGAGTTTGTGCAATAGAGATGGCTTTGATTGATCTTGCTGGAAAAGCATACGGTGTTCCTGCATATCAACTAGCTGGTGGGAAATTTAGGGATAATATCCGTATTTACTGCGATACTACCACTAGTCCCAATGCTGAAGAGATGGGGCAACGCCTTAAAGAACGTGTAGATATGGGTTTCACATTTCTAAAGATGGATGTAGGAATTGGACTACTTAACGATATCCCTGGCACCTTAGCAGCGCCTACTGGAAGATTGAGTACAACGTCCATTATGCATCCTTTCACAGGGATTCGGTTGACTGATAAAGGGATCGGAATATTGTCAGATTACGTTGCTGGTGTACGTGATGTTATTGGGTATGATATTCCTTTGGCTGCAGACCATTTTGGACATATCGGCGTTGAAGACTGTATCCGACTTGGCAAAGCTCTGGATTGTTATAACCTAGCCTGGTACGAAGATATGGTGCCTTGGCAATTTACAGATCAATATCGACGTTTGGTAGATTCTTGTGACACTCCAATTTGCACGGGCGAAGATATATACCTTCGGGAGGGTTTTATGGATCTCTTCGAAAAAAGGGCTATATCCATATGCCATCCTGATTTAGCATCATCAGGTGGTATTTTGGAGACCAAAAAAATTGGAGACACTGCCCAGGAATATGGTATATCAATGGCCCTCCACATGTCAGCCTTACCAGTAGCCCAGCTTGCTAGTGTTCATTGCGCAGCGGCCACTGAAAATTTTATCGCCCTGGAACATCACCATGTTGATGTCCCCTGGTGGGAAACTTTGGTAACTGGGTTACCAACACCTTTAATTCAGGACGGATACATTACAGTTCCAAATTCACCAGGCTTAGGTATCGAATTGAATGAAGAAGCTATCAAAGAACATATTAATAAGAAAGACCCTGGCTTTTTCGAGCCCACAGACGAATGGGATCAAATTCATTCTCACGATCGTCTATGGAGTTGAATACTTTAAGGAACCAGAACATGGCCATAGCAATCACTGAAAACCAACAAAATCAATTTGATGAAGATGGTTTCATACTAATTGAAGATGCCTTATCTCCAGACCATGTCAGCTGCCTACTTCAGGTTATTGACACCGTCTATGAAAGGTGCAGGAACAAACACGGTACTTCTCCGTCAGCTGCCTATCAGATTCGTAATGCTATTACTCATCATACCGAATTACTAGCTCTGATTGATTACCCCGAAATACTTCCACTTATTGTAGATGTCCTAGGTGTAAACCTACAGATACGGACATCACATATAGATGTACGGCCACCTATGAAAGATACCATAGATTATAAGCTTGGTTCATCTAGCAGCTTTTTCCCATGGCATGCAGATGAACCTGATTACGGATATCCGATTACCAATGGGATTATACCTTTTTGCGAAGTAAAAGTTGGTTACTACTTAACAGATCTTACCCAGCACAATAGCGGAGCAATATGTGTAGTCCGTGGAAGTCATCGCTGTTCACCCCGATTAATTAATGATCCAGATTATGCCATAGACCCAAAAGATATTGTTGAAGTCAATGTCCAACCTGGCACTGCTATGCTTTGGAGAACCGCGCTATGGCACTGCTTAACACCTAACCTTTCGACACAAACACGCAAATGTCTTTATTACGGATATAGTCATCGCTGGCTTAGACCTGGTGATTATGATAGACAAGACTCCGAACTTTTAGCTCATTGTACACCCGTTCAGCGTCAATTATTAGGTTCAAATGCCACCGAGGATAGTATTACCTACGAAAATGGTGATCTGGCTCATCCAGCCTCCCGATTTTGGCGCCCTCAATCAGGAGATGTACCACTTGAATTATGGGCTAAGGAGCAAATAAATCAAAAACAGTGACTATTTCAATTCACAATATTTTAACCAGAGCACCTATTGGAAAATAAGCAACTTTTTAATAAATAGTTGGAATAGGTCAGTTGATTTGTCCAATCAGAGAAATTTTTATCTTGATTTTTCCTATAAATAAGAACTGTGAGGATTAAGATGACTAAATCAGAAATCTACGAATTTGATCTTAATGGATACATTATTTATCGGGACATACTAACCCGTTGTCAAGTTAACTCTATGAACCAGATACTAGATTCCCATCTTCCAGAAGATACGCATGATGGGTTCTCTTTTCTTGATCTTGATCCAATTTTTTTGGAAGTAATGGCTAATAAACAAACACTGAATATTATTAGGACAATGATAGGAGACTGGCTCCATCTAGACCACGCCTATGGATTACAGATGGATAAACGTACCGTTGAGCTTGGACATATGACCCCCAACCTGCATGGTGGCCCACGAAAGGATAATGGTGAACATCATTATCAATGGGTTAATGGACAGATGTACAATGGCTTAATCGTCGTGATGTACGCCCTTGAAGATATCCATCCGGGAGATGGTGGATTTATCTGTGTCCCTGGAAGCCATAAGGGCAATATGGACTTCAAACCTCAAGTAAATTCTCATCTGGTTGTAAATCCATCTTTTATGGCAGGAGACATGCTTATTTTTACCGAGGCTCTTATCCACGGAACTACAACTTGGACTTCCTCAAAAAAGAGACGGGCACTCTTATACAAATATTCACCAGGACACTCAACTTGGTCAAAAATGGAAGACATGGTACAAATTCGTGAACTGGCTACTAACAAACTCCAACAGGACCTCCTTCGTCTTCCTAGTGTAGAAGGCCGAACTCCTCTTGATTTCGCAGATTTTTAACAAGGACATACCTCTATGAATGTTCAGGCAGAATACCGATATAACCGGTTAACTTGGGAACAAATGAATGAAGCTATTACAATGGGAAAAGTCGTGGTACTCCCGACAGGTTCTACCGAACAACACGGCAAACATCTACCATTAGATACTGATGATTTTCTTGTAGAATCAGTTTGTCATGAACTAGGCAAACGAGCTTCTAATAAAATTCTAGTACTGCCTACTATCTCCTATGGTCTTAATTTGCACCATATAGATTTTCCTGGAACAATACATATTGAGCCAGAAATTTTCATTGCGTTCTGCCTAAATATCACTAAGAGTCTTGCATACCACGGGTTTCAAAAAATATTAATCGTTAACGGACATGGTTCAAATTCTCCGCTTGTTGATTTGGTCGCGAGAAAAACAATACTAGCGACTAAATCGCTTTGTTTCGCTGCCAATTACTTCACTTTTGCCACTAAAGAATTTAATAAAATAAAGACCTCTAAAGTGATTGCTCATGCAGATGAATTTGAAACTTCCCTTTATCTACATCTTGCTGAAGACCGAGTTCAAATGAACAAAGCTTTACCAGATAATGACCGCTCAGGAAAGTACTGTTCATCCGACAGTACTGGTCCGGTACGCTTTAACGATTTTTGGGGAAGATGGACAAGTTTAGGCGTCCATGGTGATCCACGTTCTGCAACAGCCGAAAAGGGCAAAATAATTTTTGAGGCTGCAGTCAATGGTCTACTAGAACTAGTAGATGATATCCAGGGTTGGCCAATAGAGGAACGGAATGACCAACATACCGGGCCTACTCAACAAGAAATTCAATGGTAAACTAGGCGATTTTTAACATGTTACAAAATTATAATCATCTTGGACCAAAGATTAGAAATACTGAAATTAGATGATTAGTTTGAACCTATTGAATCTAACTAATAACTCAGAAAACCACCATCTACGATCCATGTAGCTCCGGTAACAAAACTAGCTGCTTCACTAGCTAAGAAGACAACGACTTTTCCTATTTCTTCAGGTTCGCCACGGCGGTCGAGTGGGGTATGTCGAAAATAATTACCTGAAGCACCCCATAAGTTAGCTTCTTGACGTACTTCTGCACTCTGAGGAGTGAGAATATCTCCCGGAGCAATAGCATTGACTCGAATGCCATACGGAGCCAATTCAATAGCTGCTGTCTTAGTCAGCCCATCTAAACCAGCTTTACTAGAACAGTAGGGAGCTGCCCCCTCCTGGGCGGCGAACTGGGCGACTGATGAAATATTTACTATAGATCCTTTGACCCCATATTTTATCATCCTACGCGCTGCTTCCTGGGTTCCAATAAAAGAACCCGTAAGGTTGACATCCAGTACATTGCACCAATGTTCATCTGTCTCTTCCAAAAACGGTCTAGCCATCAATGAATTACCAGTTAAAGCAGCGTTGTTAATCATTACTTCCACCGGTCCTAATTCTGCCTCTGTTTTCTCAAAAATATTTATTACATCGCCTCGATTGCTTACATCACAATAGGTTGCTATAACTGTATGGCCCTCCGCCCGCAATTTGGCTGCTTGATCTTCGGCTATTTTTGTTCTTCTTTGGCCAATCATAACAGCTGCACCTGCTTCCAGGCAACAACTGAGAATACCTAGACCTATACCAGTCGCACCACCAGTTATCACTACTACCTGATTTTTAAGCTCAATTTTCATATCATCCTCATTAAAGGGAGCTATTTTAAAAAACTAAATATCAGCGATTTAATTGATTGCTAAAAAGTTATCCTTTTCTTCTGCGCTACCCTTTTCGTCTATCCACTTAACAATACTATCTACGGCGCGTTCTATAGCGGGGAAATCACATTCATCAAGTGTTCGGAGATCTAGCATGAAACAATCTCCAGAAAGTCTCCCAAAAATAGGTGGATCATTAACTCGAAATCTTTTTGCAAGATCTCTATTAGTTTTGGTACAAGAAGAAAGTGATATTGAGTAAGAGGGTAGCTTCTGCCCAGGTAAGGCCCCGCCGCCAATTTCAGCGTAGGATTTAGCCACACTAACTTTTACTCTTTCTGAAAACCGCTGCCTAAGTTGTTCTGACAAGAATTCTGCCCTAGACTTCAGTTCCTCAGAAGTAACTGCTATTTTACCCATAAGAGTGTGTTTAAGATATAGTTCTTCGGGATGTCGAAACATCTCCATAGTAGCTCTTAGCGCTGCATATACCATTTTATCAGCCCGAAATGCCCGCATCATCGGGTTTGTTTGCATAATATCAAGAAGTTCCCGTTGTCCTACAATCAGCCCAGCTTGGGGACCACCTAACAACTTGTCTCCACTGAAACAAACGACATCAACTCCACAACTTAACGACTCTTGAATTGTATTACCGCATTCAAGCCCGTAATTAGTTAAATCGACTAAAACACCAGAACCTTGATCATAAATGACGGGTACGTTTTTTTCCTTACCTAAGGAAACAAGAGAATCAAGAGGAACAGACTTGTTATACCCTCCTATCTTAAAATTACTTTGGTGGACCGACATTAAAAGCCCCGTGTTTTTATTAACTGCAGCCCTGTAATCAGCTAGTTCTATATGATTTGTTGAACCAACACCTACAAGTTTGACTCCTCCGGCTTTCATAACATCCGGTACTCGGAAGGCTCCTCCTATTTCGACCAATTCACTTCGCGATATTATTACCTCACGATCGAATGCCAGGGAATTTAGAATTAACATTAAAGCAGCCGCATTGTTGTTTACTACTATTGCTGATTCTGCCCCTGTTAACTCACATAATAGATCAGAAACCAAATCGTGCCGTGAACCTCTTTCCCCTGAGCTAGTATTAATTTCGAGGGTACAATAACCCTGACTTACTTCAATAACAGCTCTGGATGCCACATCAGATAATGGTGACCTCCCTAGACCAGTATGAAGAATTACACCTGTTCCATTGATAGCTGCTTTCAATCCACTAGGTATCATGGAAGAATAATCCGGTTTCGAAAATATAACTTAACTAGTCAAAAAAAATGTGGGGCTAACTGTTTACCAACCTTAATTAATAATAGTAGCTATCTTGTTTTTGAATTCATGCCACGGGAAAGCCGGCCCAGGATCAATCTTTCTGGTTGGTGCTATGTCACTATGTCGGACGATATTTTCCAGTGGAATTTGGTACCGTTTAACAAGTTTACTGGATAGCTTAATTACTTGGTGCAACTGATTATGAGGATAAGGAGCCCACCAATCTCCTTCTAAATAGATGGGTGTTAAACCAGCATAAGGGGTTGTATATTCTTTCGGCCACCGATAAAACTTATTCTGCCGTTTTTCTAACCTTCCACAATTTACTATTTCAATACCGATAGACCACGAGTTGCATCCATCCCTATCCCCCCAATTACTAACCCCACAGTGCCATGCGCAATCCTCGTCCCTTACCATTTGTCTGACCATACCATCTATTCCTACAATATAATGACAACTAACGCGCTTTTTAGGATCACTAAATATGGACACACATTCTTCCAAAGAAGGGCCATCTGTATAATGCAGAACCAGCATATCGATTTGCGCTAACCCTCGACTCGAATGGTAGATGGCGGGAGTAAAAGGGATATGTTTGAGAGAATCTGACATTTATGTGAATATCCTTAATTTTGTGACAATTTTGGTATAAAATATACTACTAGCCAATCCAAAGCAATGGATAACAGAAGCTCTAATTCATAAATGATTACTAAGGCACGGGGTTGACAGAGAAAAGATAGCTAGGTATACTAAAAGCCATGAAAAAATAATCTACAGCTACCTCATTATTCAAGCTAATCTAGTACGTGTAATATTGGTGAGAGTATTTGCCATGCAAGAGTTGTCCTTACAGGATCGGTACCGCCTGACTACAGGGACGGTTTTCCTCACTGGAATCCATGCCATTGTACGGTTTCTTTTAGAAAAACAGTGGCGAGATGCCCAAGCAAAAAATATCATTCGGCAAACGTTTATTGCTGGCTATGAAGGTTCTCCACTTGGAGGACTTGATCTGGAAATTAGTCTTAATTTAGATCTAATGAATGAAATATCTCCTTTTGTTCATCAACCTTCGGTAAACGAGAAAACTGCTGCCGCTGCAATTCATGGAAGTCAATATAGTGGCAATGTCGACGGTTTCTGGTACGGAAAAGCTCATGGGGTAAAATGGGCATTGGATGAGTTTAGTCTAGCTAATATCGCCGGAACAGGAAAGAATAGCGGAGTCGTACTATTTGCTGGAGATGACCACATGGCTAAAAGCTCAGGTTATCCTGCTAGTAGCGAAAACTCACTGCGCGATGCCCGCATTCCTATATTCTATCCAGCCACCGTAGCCGAGGTAATACAATACGGGCATTATGCTCTTGCATTAAGTAGGTATGCTGGAATCATCTGTGCATTAAAACTGGTAACTCCCATCTGTGATGGAGCTGAAACTGTTGATCTAAGACCTCATGAGCCGGCAATTAAACTACCACCCTTTACGGTAGCAGGGAACCCCTATAGAAAGAACTTTCACCCTGTTGTAATTTCTACTGCATCAATACCTTATGAGGAAGAACTAGTTACAGTCAAACTGGATATTGCCGAAAAATACGCACTAACAAATAGAATCGATATAGTAAAAAACCCTCATTCAAAAAGTTCCCTTGGAATTATAACAATGGGGAAAAACTACGCAGATGTTATCCAAGCTCTCCGTTTTATGAGATTGGAAGAAGCCATTCCCGTATTAAAAATCGGGATGATCTATCCCGCTAATCGGGAAGCTATAAGAAATTTTTCTAGAACCCGTCAGGTAATTATAGTAATTGAAGAAAAAGGACCTTTTATAGAAGATACTGTCGCTCGAGCTCTAGTTGGACAAAGCGGATGCAAAGTTTATGGTAAAAGAGGCCCCGATGATCAAAGTCTGATTCCTGCTCATGGAGAACTCAACCCAGATATTCTGACTTTACGCATAGGACCGTTGATCACTACCCTAGGTTATAAGGGATCTGTCGCCTCACGTATCCAGACATTAAAAGATGTTCAGATATCTCCTCGGATCTTTAATCAACGTTCTGCGCACTATTGTCCAGGTTGTCCCCATAGTATATCAGCGGGAGCTCCTTCAAAAGAAATCTCGGGTGGAGAAATTGGTTGCTCTTCATTAGATGCTTATATTGATGCTGAGGGAAGGGGAGTAAAATGGATACCTACTATGGGATTAGGGGGCGCCATTAACAATGGGATATTCCCCTTTAATGGTAACCAACATTTATTTCAGAACATTGGTGATGGCACTATATTGCACAGTGGTTTGATTACACTATTTAGTTCTATCTCACATGGCGCTAATATAACTTACAAAATTTTGTGGAATCATGTAGTAGCAATGACTGGTGGTCAAGATATAACCGGCCAACCTAGTCTCGATGATTTTTGTTTAATCCTTCTAGGGATGGGCGTCCACAATATTGTAGTAGTAAGTAAATATCCTAAACACATTAAACTTAAAAGATCTCTTTCAACATTAAAATCAAATCAAAGTCTAGTAATTGAGCCACGGCATCGACTTAATGCTGTTCAGAAAATTCTCGCTCAAAAATCTGGAGTTAAAGTATTAATTTATGATCAAGAATGCGCTACCGAAAAACGCCGTCGTAACAAAAAAGCTGGGGTGATACCCAATCAATATGTATTTATCCACGATAGAGTTTGTGAAAACTGCGGGGATTGCGGCCGAAAATCAATGTGCCTTGCACTTGGACCACTAGAAACGAAATTTGATACTAAGACTGAAATAATACAGTCAACCTGTACTCAGGACCTTTCTTGTATCAAAGGGGACTGTCCATCTTTTGTCTCAGTAACCACGAAAGGTGAATCTAAAGTCCGAAGTCCCGATATCAACGTTCTAAAACTGAGCGATCTAGATGAACCGGCGGATAAAGTTATAATCGAGGAAGAGTATGCCATTTATTTGGTTGGCATAGGAGGAACTGGTATTGTTACATTAGCTCATATATTGGGCTATGCAGCCTTATTTGAGGGAAAAAAAATTAGTGAAATGAATCGAACTGGGCTAGCACAGAAGGGTGGTCCCGTTGAATCTCCGATTATTCTGAGTGAAAAACATGTTCCCTCCTCAAGCTTCATTTCTGCTGGCAAATGCGATCTATACCTAGCTGCCGATATACTGGGTGCCGTTAAACCTGACAATTTACGGGTTACATCTAGAGATAGGACTGTTGCAATAGTAAATACTTCTTTAACATACACCGCTAAGATGGTATACGACCCACAGAATCATAATCCCAATATTGACGAAATGATAGAACTAATCAACCAATGTACTCAACCAAATACAAATATTTATATTGATATACAAAAGATGGTCACCAAGCTTTTTGATAACCATCTTTTTGCAAATATTTTTCAGCTGGGTCTTGCATACCAAACTGGAAGGATCCCACTCAGATCCCAAAATATCGAAAAAGCTATCAGATTAAATGGTCAGGCTATTGATTCGAATATTCAAGCTTTCCGCTGGGGACGTTTAGCAGCAAGTAACCCATCTCGCTTAAAAGATGCTGTATCAATAAGTGATCCAAAACCTGAAGAGATAATTCAACAGTACGTTAAAAAATTGGGGAATAAATATTCAAAAGCCTACGAACGGTTAATAAAAAGGGTATCAGTAACAGAGGAACTATACAGGAAAACTTGGGTACGTAATGTGGGTGAACTTATCCTTTTCCAAGGTGTAGAATATGCGGAACGTTATGTTGAGAAAATTATCCAGGTAGTAGAGGCCGATACTAGATATGGAGGAGAGCAATATAATTATCTTCTTTCCGGTCAGGTTGCTTTCATACTTCACAAATTGATGGCATACAAGGATGAATATGAGGTAGCTCGGTTATTAACTGATCCGGACGAAACTACAATAGAAACAAAATTTGATGGTCAGATAAAGGTGTCATATCATTTACACCCTCCGTTTTTGCGGGCATTGGGCCTTCAGCGTAAGCTTCGTTTGGGCCCTTGGTTTAGACCAATCCTCCGGATGGTGGCTAGATGTAAAGGCCTACGTGGAACAATCTTTGACCCCTTCGGACATACTAGCAACCGAAGGGAAGAACGTGAGCTTATAACCTGGTATGAAAATATTATAGACCAAACTATTTCTTTATTAACAACTCAAAATTACAGTACAATAGCGCAGTTATTAAGTGAACCTAGGGAAATTCGTGGTTATGAACAAATTAAACATCTCTCGGTAGTTCAGGTTAAGAAGAAGGTTGTTAAAATGCTCGAAACCCTAAGAGCACAGAGTTAGCAAGTTAGAATTTTCCTATAAAAAAGTTTAACTAAGATCAACTGCTAGTTAAAACCTTTTTCAAGGCAGCAATAAACGCTTCATTTTCTTCCTGCAGACCTGAGGTAATACGTAACCATGTTTTCATTCGCCACCGACGTTTTCCGTTACCGACAAGTACATTATATTCCTCGAAAAGCTTTCGGGTGACCTCATCTGCATCTTTACGGACGTTAACTAGCATAAAACTGGACTGACTTGGGACGTGCTCGAGCCCCATCTCATTAAACTGACTGATCAGATAATTATGGCCAGCCCAAGTAACCTCCCGTGCTCGATTCTGGTAATCAATATCATCTATGGCGGCTTCCGCACCAACTACCGACAACGCACTTATTCGGCCACCTTTGTTATCATTTAATTTCTCAATAACCTGGGGTTGAGCAAGCCCATAACCGATCCTTAACCCTGCCATTCCCATTATCTTGGAAAAAGTACGAGTTACTATAACATTTTTATGGTCTAGAATCAATGGTGCCGCTCCAACGCGATCGGCTGGATTCCTGGCGAATTCAATATATGCTTCATCAACAAAAATAATAACTTCTGGTGGAACCTGTTCAACGAACCTCTTCAAATCATCAAAAGGTGTTATGAGACCCGTGGGATTACCTGGGGATGTGATAACAACAACTCTTGTGTCCTCATTGATTGCTTTCTTCATTGCATCAAGGTCGTGATGAAAATCGCTAGTTACCCTGACTAATCGAGTCTTAGCTCCGTATCTTCTCGCTGTACGAATTACTCCAGCATAACCTGGTGTTGCTTCAATAATCTGACCACCTTCTCTTAGATAGGCTGATGCTATAGCAAAGAGAATCTCAGATGACCCACAACCCAACGTAACCCAGGATTTAGATGGGGCACTAGAGTTATTTGAAGGAATAATAATAGGAAGTCCATGCCTCTCTGCAATTTTCCCATAAAGACTCTGATCTCGATAATAACGGTTGAACCCATACGCCTGCTTCATAATAGCTTCAACTGCTCTTGGAGAAGGTCCGATTGGCATCTCGTTACTACTCAACCGAACAGAACCTGGAGGGACTCCCCAACCCCGCACACTACTGACTCGAGGTCCAGCAACCAACTGAGCAACTGACTCATAACTATTCAAGGACACAGCCCCTGCTCCAACAGCTAATCCTTTCAGGAAATTCCTTCTTGAAAAGCCTGAAGCTGCTAGGTTCATTGCCTTAATCATTTTTGACATTTGCTTAACTCCTTTTTTAGCTACTTACCAGTACTTTTTTTAGAGCATTAATAAAAACTTCATTTTCCTCTTGCAAGCCTGAAGTCACCCTCAACCAGGTATTCATTTCCCAACGTCGCTTCCCATTTCCAACTAATACGTTATATTCGTCCTTCAATTTCCGGACAACTTCATCTGCATCTTTTCTGACATTAATCAACATAAAACTAGATTGGCTAGGAACATAATCAAGTCCCATTGCATCAAAATTCTTAGTAAAATAGTCCTGCCCGTCCCAGGTTACCTGCCTTGCTCGATTTTGATAATCGTGGTCATCGATCCCTGCGACTGCTGCTTTTGTCGAAAGCATACTGGGACGCCCACCTTTATTCGCGTTTAGCTTATCGATCACTTCTGGCCTCGCCAAACCATAACCGACTCCTAAACCTGCCATTCCCATAATCTTGGAGAAAGTTCTAGCAACAACTACGTTTGCATGATCAAGAATTAATGGCGCTGCGCCTACACGATCGCTAGGCTTCTTGGCAAATTCTATATACGCTTCATCGACAAAAACAATAATTTCGGGAGGTACCTCTTCAATAAATTTCTTTAACTCATCTGAAGAAACTAACACCCCGGTTGGGTTACCTGGATTTGTTACAACGATTACTCTTGTTTTTTCGTTAATTGCTGCTTTCATTTTGCCAAAATCCTGCTGAAAATCTTGATTTAATGGTATCCACCGTATTTTAGCTCCATACGCACTAGCTGTGCGGTATACACCACCATAACCTGGCGAAGCCTCGATCATCTCTGCTCCATCTCGAAGGTAAGCCGATGCTAATGCAAAAAGTACTTCGGAAGATCCACATCCCAAAGTCACCCAAGCGCCTGGAGGGAAAAAGGTATTGGGGACTGGCTCAGCAACCGGAAGGCCGTGTCGTTCAGCAATCTTTGTATAAATGTCCATATGTCGGTTGTACCGATTGAATGAATATAAGTTTTCCAAAATTGCTTCGACGGCTCTTGGGGAAGGGCCAATGGGCATTTCATTACCGCTAAGTCGAACTAAACCAGGAGGAACCCCCCACCCCCTAACTGGACGAGCGTTCGGTCCCGATATCATCTGGGCTACTGCATCGTAACTTCCTATTGAAATAGCCCCAGCTATCATACCTTTCAGAAAACCTCGCCTAGAAGAATTATTAGACGTATCTGTGGACGCTGTATTTTTCAAATCTACCATAAATAATTTCCTTAATAGTATGTCATGTAGGTTGTAAAAGGATAAGTTTCAAAAAATCAGGGAGCTTTTCTTATTAACTTCCATGATTTTTCTTATTAACTTCCATGATAAAGAGGTTGGAAAAGTATTTAACGGATACACCCAAATCTAATATGACACTTCAGAAATTACAATTATTTTTAATTCAAAAGATTTAGGCTGCGCAAAGGTAATCCCGGACCTCTTTCAAACAAAGCTCTTGGAGGGATTTTCGAATAAGTCCACGAGCACCCCGAGAGGATACGGCAATAATTAACAACGGATTGCTAAACTGTGACCTTGCAGATGCGATATCTTGAGGGCTGACAACAGGCCTCCCTCGCATCTTACCACCAATCTTTTTGGGGGACACATCGACAAAAAAATTGATTTGCTGACCTAGCCGTTCGATTTGTTTTGACAACCTACGACCTGTCTGTCCAGCACCCCACATAATTAAACCATCCCGACCAACCAAAGGTCCATTAACTAGAAAATGAGCTTTAACACGAAAGAAGTTTTCAACTGAGTAGCGGGGATGGGTTCTGGTTAATCTTGCGGCATGTTCTCGCCAATATAGAAGAACTTCTGGTATTTTGGCAAATCGCCTACCTGCGGAGTAGTATCTAAGCCAGAGGTCATAGTCCTCAGGCCAGCCAAAATCTCGATATCCACCAAGATCTATTAATTCATCACGTCGAACCATAGCTGTGGGGTGAGGTATCGGGCTTTCAATAAATATTTCCCTACTAATACTTTCATGACTCACGAGACTATTTAGCCATAATTCATAAATCTTCATACCCTCCCCAATTGGGTCATCCGAAAAAAACTTTACGAGCGAACTAACTACACTTACATCTGGATTAGCTTGGAGCAGGCACATTTGGCTATCCAAACGTTTCGGATGCATCCAATCATCAGCATCCATTCGCGCTAAATAGCGACCACTGGATAAAGACAGCCCAAGATTCAGAGCGGGCACAAGTCCAATGCGGCCTGGACTAACAAGTTTAATTCGATGATCTGCTTGACTCCAGGCCTTCAAGATCTCTTGACCGCCGTCTTGAGATCCATCATCAATAGCAATCACCTCAAAGTCAGTCTGACTCTGAGCAGTAATGCTCCGTAGGGTGGTAGGAAGGGTCCCTGCAGAATTGTAAAACGGCATTAGGACTGATATGGATGGTACCGTCATAGATAGAATTACATTTAAGGCTAAAAATAATTTTTCTTCAAAGGAAATATATCGGTAACAAATTCGTTACTAAACCTATCCTTTGGTCACGATATTTAACAATTTGTCAGGAACAAAAATTTTCCGAATAAGTTCTTTACCATCAGTCCACTGCTGGATCCTATTGCTATCCATAGAAGCTTTTTCAATTTCCTCCTGAGTTCTACCTGGAGCCATTAAGATCCTATCACGAACCCGACCATTAACCTGAATAACATACTCTACTGTTGACGCCACAATAAGCGATTCATCGAATGATGGCCATGGTGCATCACATATCATGCCGGTAAAACCAAGGCGCTCCCAGAGTTCCTGAGTAATAAAAGGGGCGAATGGTGCTACTAGTTGAAGTAGGCGAGCAACTGCTTCCAGATGGTGCTGAGAAGCTCCCTGTAAACCAGTAAGTAATTCCATCAGTCGTGCTATTGCCGTATTATATTGAAACTTTCCCATGTCTTCCGTAACATCCTTAGTCTTTGCATTTAGAAGAGTTAATAATTCTGAGTCTTCAACGGGAGAATTATCAAAATCTGTCCTTGTTGCGTAACGCCAAATCCTATCATAAAATCTTCGGACTCCGTTGATGCCAGCATCTTGAAAATCACCACCCTCCTGAAAGGGACCTAGGAACATAAGATACGTTCTGAACGTATCTGCCCCAAACTGGTTCAGGTAGTCATCAGGATTAATAACATTCCCCTTGGACTTACTCATTTTGGCACCGTTTCTAATAATTGTTCCATGAGCTCTGAATTTCTTAAATGGTTCGGGGAATGAGATTAAACCAATGTCGTGCAAGGCCATTGTGATAAACCGGGTATACATGAGATGCAGAACTGCATGTTCATTACCGCCAATATACATATCTACCGGCAACCAGCGTTCTGTAATGTTCGAGTCAAACAATACATTGCTGCACTGTGTACTAGGGTATCTGAAAAAATACCAGGCTGAATCGAGAAAGTTATCGTTAACATCCGTTTCTCTCGAAGCAGGTTCACCACATTGTGGACAAGGAGTATCCATAAAAGATTGATTGCGCGCCAACGGGCTCCTACCTGTTCCATCCGGCATGAAATCATCCATCTGGGGTAGGGTTACTGGTAACTGGTCCTCCGGCACAGGCACCACCCCACAAGCTTGGCAATGGATCATTGGGATAGGTGGCCCCCAGTACCTTTGACGACTAATGCACCAATCACGTAATCTGAAATTGACTCGAGGCCTGCCAAAACCAGATTCTTCTAACCATTTGGTTACCTCGCCTATACCTACTGTACTATGGATTCCATCAAAAGGCCCACTATTCTGCATATATCCACTGCCAGTATACGCAGCCTCAAGTGCAGTTGTACCATCACTACTTACTGTTTCTTTTGTAAGCCCAATAACCTGCTTAATGGGAAGATTGAATGTTTTTGCAAAACTAAAATCTCGATCATCATGAGCTGGAACAGCCATTATAGCCCCCGTTCCATAGCTCATTAGAACATAATCCGAAATCCAAATAGGTATATGGTTTTTGTTAACTGGATTAACTGCATATCCCCCTGTGAAAACCCCTGTTTTATCACGAGTTTTATCCTCTCTTTCAATTGCTGTTTTTCGTCCACTCTCCTCTACATATTTTTTCACGGCAACTTTTTGTTCTTGGGTTGTAAGGAGATTAACCAGTGGATGTTCTGGAGCTACAACCATATAAGTTGCCCCCCAAAGAGTATCAGGTCGTGTAGTAAATACACGCAAGGTTTCGTCGATACCTACTAACCTAAAGTCAACTTCAGCTCCTTCACTTCGTCCAATCCATCTGCGCTGAGCAGTCTTTGTTATCTCAGACCAATCAATCCACTCTAAGTTTTCAAGAAGTTTTTCAGCATAAGCTGTGATCCGAAAAAACCACTGTCGCATATTCCTTTGCTCAACAAGCGATCCACAACGCTCACATTCTCCTCCTTCGGCTTGTTCAGCAGCAAGAACTGTATTACAAGATGGGCACCATGTAACGGGCGCCTCTTTCTGATAAGCTAAACCGGCTTTGAACAGTTGGATAAATAGCCACTGTGTCCACCGATAGTAATCTGGATCTGTAGTCTGTAGCTCATGATTCCAATCAAACATTGCCCCAAGTCGTCTAAACTGTTGTGTGAAATTTTTGATGTTATCAGGAATAAGACGGCCTGGATGAGAACCAATTTTAATAGCAAAATTTTCGGAGTGAATACCAAAAGCATCAAAACCAATTGGTTCAAAAACGTTAAATCCTTTGGCCCGCATAAATCGTCCATGAATATCTGCCCCAGTGTAAGCGAACACGTTACCCACATGCATCCCTTCAGCAGACGGATATGGAAACATCATCAGATTGTAATAGGTGTTATCTGTTGCCCGTAAGTCTGTCTTGTAGGTTCCCGCCAACTCCCATAGTTGGTTCCACCTAGACTCGACTAGGTTATGATCATATTTTTCGCGGTTCATGAATTCCCCGTATTCACTTCAACAAGCAATTGCTCTAGAATGTTCTGGTACTGAATAATTTTTTCCTCTAGATTCTCACAATTTACCGATCAACATTGAAGAAATCAAGTCACTACTTTATATTAATTATCTAATTTAGTTTCATCTATAGACTCTGGATTATCTTTTTAAAAAAAGAATATCTCCAGTCAGAAATATTTTCCATTGGAATATAGGTGACCGCAGGTCCCCCAAAAACCATATATGTATTGCGACGATATAAAATGCCTTTACTACAAACATTAACTAAAAACGGAGCCGTTTTTTATGATCATCAAAAATGAACAACTACTTTTGGATAAAGATATCCATCAATTTATACTAGATGGGTATGTCCAGATAAACTCCGAGCTCCCAAAAGAGTTTCACAAAAATATCTACCAAAAACTTGAATCTGTGCTGAATGATGAAGGTAATCCCGGTAACAATATCCTTCCTAGAATACCCGAAATCCAACAGGTTTTCAACCAACCCTCTGTACGAGGTGCCTTAACCAGCTTACTTGGACCAGGTTATCTGATGCATCCCCATCGATACTGTCATCTGAACCAACCCGGAAGTTCTGGGCAAACTTGGCATAAAGATGATTATATCTTTGATCACAACGTCAGACATGCACGTTGTCGTTGGGTTATGGCTTTTTACTATCCCCAAGATGTTAGCTCTGACATGGGACCAACAGGAATATTACCCGGGATGCAGTATTTCAATAAAATCTCAGACAATGATGCTTCTAAGTCTATCGAAAAACCCTTAAGTCTTTGTGGCCCAGCAGGAACAGTATCACTTGTAAATTTTGACTCGTGGCACCGAGCTACAGAAAACTTGAGTACGAAAAATAGGTATATGCTCAAATTTCAGTTTACACGCTCACATGATCCTATCAGTCCTTCCTGGCAGAATCATGATCCGAATTGGCCCTCCAAGACAGGAGAAATACTGCCTGCAACATCAGAAGTAGTTTGGAGTTGGATGAGAGGAACTCAGAATAAGCTAAATGAAAATAATATCCGATCTATCGAGCATAGCTTAACCGATCTAGATAATAAGAATGAAAGGGTCCGCATTCAAGCAGCATATTCTTTCGGAGGGAAAGATCAAACAGCTGTGAAACCGCTAATAGAAAGACTCCGAGAGACCCAAGAAGGAAAAGTGTTAAACAATATCCCTAAAACTTCCGCTAATCCAGTCGGGGGGAATCCATCTGAACTTCCTGTGGCCTATGCCCTATCTGCTTTAGGCCCCCCCTCTGTTAGTTCTTTGAAGGAATTACTTAAAAAAGATGATCCTTGGTGGGTCAGGGCTACTGCAGCTAATATTCTAGGTGACATTGGACTTCCCTCGCAAAACGCAATGCCAGAGCTTTTGCATTCCCTGGCGGACGATGAGCCTTGGGTTCGGCGTAATACTTCCGAAGCCATTAGTGTTATCGGGGGATTCAGACCCGACCACAGCCCCATTTTACAAAAAGCGCTTTTAGATGAAGATGAAAGGGTACGCCGCAACATTGCTTTTGCTATTGTTAGGCATCCGTTTCAGGACCAGAGTTTGATTGACACCTTACTAGAGCTTTCTACAGTTGACCCTGGACGGTACGTCCGCTACTACGCTCAAGCCGCAATAGCTAGGATAACAGCGAGAAACCAGAATGTTCATTTCTGGGAGGCGATACTAACTAATAGATGGTGCCCACTCACTACACCAAAAAGTAGTTTCTAAAATATATCTAATCTATCACTTCCTCAATTTCTTCGAGCTGGCATAGAATTAAGCCAACGGAATAATAGATACAACGGGTAGCTAAGAATAACTACGGATAGGGCGGTTAAACTTACGTCAGTACCTCCGACGATATTTCCGAACAAAAAAGCTACAGAGACGATAAGTGTAGCAGCTGTCGTCCAAGGATATCCCCAAGCGCGATAGGGTCGTGGGAGATTAGGTTCTTTTTTTCTTAAGATAAAAACAGACAGGAAGAGGATGACATAATTAACAACAGTAAAAAAAGCTAAGGCCTCCACAAGCTGCGCGAAACTACTACTGAAGAGCAAAAACAGAATCGTAACTATCAGACTAGCAGTAAGGGCGACAGTGGGTGTCCCTCCCTGGTTTACATGTTGGCATTGTTTTAAGAAAAGGCCATCACTGCTCATTGCGTAAATAATCCGGGATGCAAACATATAACCTAAATTGATCCCCAAGATCATAAAACCTGTCAATACAGCGGTAATAAAAGTCTCAGCAGACGAGCCAAACATCATCTCTACTACCTTGCTAACAGCAAGTTTTTCGCCTACCAACTCCGACATGGGTAACATCCGAACAAGAGCAATATTAACTATAAGATATACCACTATGACCACCCCTACCCCTATAAACATCGACCGAGGGATTGTGGTTCCTGGATTTTCTATTTCCTCTGAAAAATAAGCAGTAAACACCCAACCATCGTATGCATATAAGACTCCCCTTAGGGCGATGATAAATGCCATAATCAAGGCCCATCCACTTGACAAAAACTGTGGAGGGGAAACTACATCGGCCTCTATAGAATCCTTATTGACCAACACAAAGCAACCTATTATGAGTACAGCAAAAATAACTGCTTTTATCATACTTGCTGCGTTGTGAAGACCTGTTCCCCATTTTACTCCACGCCACTGGATTAGTGCAAAAATAACCGCTATTGTTATAACTAACGATAAATCAAACCTTGGAATATTAGGAATAAGAAGATGAAGGTATTCATTTATCACTATAATGCTCATAGCGGTTGCCCCACACCAGTTTAACCAGTCAGTCCAACCGCTAACAAATCCTACAAAAGGCCCTAGCGTACGACGAGCGTAGACGTAATAGGCTCCAGCTCGAGGTAAGGTAGTTGCCATTTCGGCTGCAGATGCTGTACTCAGCAATACAAATAACCCAGCTACCACCCAGGGAGCCATATACCACCAAGGGTCAGGTAATTGTGCAGCGACCTCTCCTGGCACTCTGAGAATTCCTAAACTGACTATCCCACCAAAAGTGATAGCCAACCCAGTAATTAACCCAAGCACACGAATTAATCCCCTTCTTGGCTCTGGCGAAGGCATGGCATCTACCTCTTTGATTGAGTATAAAGATATCGGGCAAAATTACTTATGCTTTAATATGTTTAAACTCAACTTCCGATTCAAGAAAATATCAAAATTGCACTCTATCGCTACCTCAAGTTAATTTACAATTTTTGGTCAAGATTGATTCGGCTAATGAAATAATTACTGTCATTTTACTGCGAACAATAATTGCTAGTATTCAAAGCACAAGTTATATTGTTATTTAGATAACTTTTTGTAATAATAGATATATTTTTATTGGGATCTCATCTTTTTTAACTTAACACCAACGGAATTCGGCCAATGGATTTAATACTGAAATACGGTCTCAATCCTCATCAGTATCCAGCCCAATTAACGATTACAGACTCTGCCCCTCTGAGGGTGAAGAATGGAACACCTGGATATGTCAACATTATTGATGCAATAGGTGCCTGGCAATTAGTCCAAGAATTAAAAAAAACTACAGGCTCGCCAAGTGCGGCATCATTCAAACATGCTAGTCCAGCTGGTGCAGCTATTGCCGGAAATCTTAGTGAAACATACTTAGCTTCTCAATTCCTACCGAGAGAGGAACTATCACCTTTGGCTACTGCTTATGTGCGAGCACGTGGTGGTGATCGTATGTGTTCCTTCGGGGACTGTGTAGCTGTAAGTGATGTGGTAGATCACACCTTGGCAAGTGTACTGAAAAGGGAAGTATCAGACGCTATTATAGCGCCGGGGTACGATTCAGATGCTTTAGATTTACTAAGAAAGAAAAAAGGAGGTGCGTATCTCGTATTAGAAATTGATCCCGACTACACACCCTCTCCAACCGAAAAGCGAATGCTATTTGGTTTTCAACTAGAACAACCCCGAAATGATCTTGCTATAACCAGAAATACCTTTTCTAACATAGTAACAACCAAGGCGACCATTCCGAGTTCAGTGCTGGATACACTTATCGTAGCTACAATAGCTCTAAAGTATACCCAATCTAATTCAATGTGTGTAGCCTTCCAAGGTCAGGTTATTGGTATGGGAGCTGGTCAACAATCTCGAATACACTGCACAAGGTTAGCGTGTGACAAAGCTGATAAATGGTTTCTCCAACAACATCCGAAAACGTTAGATCTTAATTTTCGTCAAGGGACAAAACGAACAGATAAAACAAACATAGTTGATCAATACCTCATCTGGGACCAATTATCAGATTCTGAAAAAAAACAAATGTTGAGCGACCTTAAAAATCAACCTATCTTAATCTCCCCCGAGGAACGTCTATCATATCTCTCCAGTTTTGATGGAATTTGTTTATCTTCAGATGCTCTTATCCCATTCCGAGATAATATTGACCGAGCGAGTCGAAGTAATATTCAGTATATTGCTCAGGCAGGGGGGTCAACTCGAGACAAAAGCATCACAAAAGCAGCTGACGAATATAAGATGATTATGGCTCACACCGGGATGAGATTATTTCTTCACTAGTAAATATTGGGTAAAAGCTCCAGAGATTTAAACGGAGAACCAGGGGACTATGGACCTATTTTCGAACAAGACAATATATACTTTTTGATTAGGTTGGATTGTAATCCCAATTAGGCAATAAACTAACAACTTACGGCTTTCCCAGTTCAAGAATGGTGGAAAATTGTTTTATCGAAGCTTCCAGACCATCGATTAATCCCTCATCAAAAGAAGTTAGCACAGCATCTGTTGAACGGCAATAAGTGGTAATCGGTAAACCTATCCGTTGTAAATACCTCTTACAGGTCAGAAGGTACTTATTACTCACTATTGGAGCTAACGATGTCATCATTCTTTGAACTTCTTCAGCCTGCTCAGATTGATTTTGGAATTCCGAACATAACCAGGAAAACAACTCAGGGAAAATGTTTGCAGCTACAGGTGAAATACCAGCAGCTCCCGCTCGGAGACCTTCTAGGGTAGTTTCAAAATGGGCATTATACACCCCCAAATTTGTATCGCGGACGGAATTGATTTTCAGACGAAGGAGATCAATATCACAAACGGTATCCTTATGATATAGAAATCTCCCTGTATTTCCTAGATACCCAAACAACTCGGGAGAAAGTATACGATGATAAGGTGTAGGACATTCGTAAATCCCTAGTGGTATGGGATCAGTCAATTCTAGCAACTGATCCATAGTTTTTTTTAGGGTTTCTTCTTCTTCATTTTTTCTGGCCATGAGTGAAACGATAATAACTACCGCTTGTACTCCTGTATCAGCCATTCGCCTGACAAAACTAGCCTGATCATCTATGGAACCACCAAATGTACCTGTCGATACTACAGGCACTCTACCATCAGCTTGATTCACAACGCATCGAGTAAGATCTAATCGCTCACTATCTGTCAGTTTAAACATTTCACTTGAGCCACAACAAGCGAATAGGCCGGTTGAACCTCTCGAAATATACCACTCTGTTAGAGCCTCAACTCCTGACCAGGAGATGGACCCATTTTTATTAAAAGCAGTAAGCATCACTGGCCAAAGGCCTTTAGGCAATGGTTGTATAGACATAATATTTTCCTATAATTCTAACTGGTTTTAACACTAACAAAAATTATACTAGTTTAGCCAATCGTACCGGAATAAATACACAGTTGTCAAGAACAAAACTAAAAAATAACAGCACTTAGTAATTTTTGAAACCCAGAACTCAACTCTACATTTTGTTCTCCTTTACACAAAGCATCTACGATAATATATTTTATCTTGATATATTTAGATATCAGCAATACTTATAGCCAGTGTAATATAAATTAAAACAACAACCCCCAAAAAAATATGTCTGTTCTCGGCCTCTCTTGCATCCAATGTGGCGTAGAATACCCACTAGAACCTCTTTTTTACGGCTGTACCAGCTGTGATTCGGCTAATCAGGCTGCATTAACGGTCACCTACGATTACAAAGCAATAGCATCTAAACTTAATATTGACCAATGGGCTAAATCTAATCGTGGTATTTGGCGCTTTGATGCCTTACTTCCACTGCAAAATCCAAAGGTACAAATTTCACTAGGTGAAGGGAATACCGCCCTTTGCCAACCCCAAGCCCTGTATGAAGCAACCGGCCTTAAAAATCTATACATAAAAAATGAAACAACTAATCCAACAATGGCTTTTAAAGACCGTTTTCATGCGTCCTCTATTTCTATGGCTAAGTTTTTCGATTACAGCCGAATAACTGCCAGTACAACAGGTAATCATGGAGCTTCTGCGGCAGCCTATTCTGCTGCCGCCAATATTGATTCTTGTATTGTACTCTGCCACCCCGAATCATCCCAGCTTCAGCGAGATATGATTGGCCTGTACGGTGGCCAGGCTTTGATCTTAGAAGATCGGTTCCAACATCTTGACCTATTGGTACGAGAATACGAATATTACCCCTCCACTACTATGACACCAATGCCAATTGGTACACCTTTTGGTATTGAAGGATATAAAACCATAGCATTTGAGATCTACCTACAACTTAACTGTAGTATTCCTAATCGAATGTTTTGCCCTATTGCAGCTGGAGATGCTCTCTACGGACCATGGAAAGGATTTAATGAAATTTACAAACTGGGCCTAGTTGATCGAACTCCGATTATGCACGGAATCCAACCTGCTGACTGTAATCCATATGTTCAGTCGTTTCAACAGGGGCGTGATGATGTTGTAATTCATCCGGACCCTAAATCTATAGCTTTATCCATCCGAGATGAAACCGGCGGGAATGCCGCCCTTAGAGCTATATACGATTCAGGTGGTGATGCTACTGATGTAACTGATGCAGAAATAATTGAAGCGTTCCACCTTCTCGCACATAGTGGATATCTTGTTGAACCTTCTTCTGCAGCATCTGTTGCTGGGGTTATTAAAGCTGCTCGGGCTGGTGCCCTAAATTCTGATGAAATTATAGTATGTTTAGTCACCGGTGCTGGGGCAAAATGGCCAGAAACAATGTCAAAACTTGTGAAAAACAAACCACTTATCGAGCCTTCCTGGGAAGAAATTCTGGCTCGGACTAATCTTGACAAATATAGTGAAAAAGGGAATGTCAAACTTCAGCCTGCAAGTGAAAACCAGCGACCACTGATTGGCATCACAATAGGTGATCCGAACGGAATAGGTCCAGAAATTATTACCAAGATCCTTTCACAAAGGTGGGTCTACGAGATATGTCGTCCGGTGGTGATTGGCAGTGATATGTTAATTAAACAGGTACTGAATGAGCAGGTAGAAGAAAATAAAAATTTTATCCCTCTAAATCTTGATGTTCATAGCATAGATAGACCCGAGTTAGGCCATTATGCTTTCGGTACTATTGACGTCTTGAACGTTATGGATATCAAAATTGACAAACTATTACCTGGTCAAGTTCAAGCTGAAGCTGGACATTTAGCCGTAGAATCAGTAAGATCAGCTGCACATCTGGCTCTAACTGGAGATATAAGTGCTGTAGTTACAGCCCCCATTAACAAGCAAGCCATAAGAAAAGCTGGTTATTTGTTTGCTGGGCATACAGAGTTACTTGCCCATACCACCGGCGCTAAAGATTATCGTCTTTCACTGGCATACAATGGGATTTTGGTCTCTCATGTTACAACACATGTCTCACTTAAAAATGCCATCAGACTCCTTACCGAAAAAGAGATCTTGATCACCGTAGAGTTGGTCGGCCACGCCCTGATCAACATGGGGATAAAAAAGCCACGAATTGCTGTCTGTGGATTAAATCCGCATGCCGGAGAGGGTGGGATTTTTGGAGATGAGGAAATCCGTATCATTACTCCAGCACTTAATAAAGCTCGTTCTGCTGGATGGGAAGTCATAGGGCCCCTTCCACCAGATACAGTCTTTATGCGAGCTCAGAGAGGAAATTTTGAGGGGATTGTCGGTATGTATCATGACCAAGGCCATATTCCAGTGAAGTCTATTGCATTTGATCATGCCGTTAATGTTACTCTTGGTCTTCCAATAATTCGTACTTCTGTCGATCATGGCACCGCTTTCGATATAGCCGGCAAGGGCATCGCTAATCCCAAAAATCTTGGAGAAGCATTAAAAATGGCAGTTAATATAGTGAACAAACGGTGGTCTTTGGGACTTTCTACATCAGACGATACTTTGTTAAATAACAAAAAAAATCTGGAGAACTGAGAAATACATGGTAAAATTAAGGGACAACAAACAATTCTTATCAAGCTATTTTAGCTTAATTAGATGGCTCCTGCCATTTACTGTTGTTCTAGGAATTTTTGTCTTCCTTAAATTAGGTTTCGTCTTTTCCCAACACAACCTTCCAATAGTAAATACGATAGGAAAGGTACTACCTGTTGACGCCGCTCCTCTCAAATATCAGACATATCGTTTTATGCGGGACGAACCAACAAGCCTTGATGTAAGTGCCAATCTTTATGTGGGTGAGTGGAACGAATTTCTTTTTGAAACACTCGTAGTGAAAGATGAAAATGGTGATTTAATACCTGCAGCTGCGGAGAGTTGGGAAGTTTCATCCGACGGAACTTCCTGGACTTTTCATTTGCGAAAAACAGGGCGATGGAGTGATGGAAGACCAGTCACAGCTCATGACTTTGTATATACCTACCGTAGAGCCTTGTCTTACGAGACGGCAAATCCTTATGCTGCGTTTTACTACGATATAGCTGGTGCCAAAAAATATAATCAGACGGCTAATGCTGATCCAGAGCTGTTAGGAATTCGAGCCAGCGATGACCATACACTAACTATTAAAACATCTCATCCAGCACCCTACTTAGGATTAATTCTGTCTTCACCAACATCTATGCCTGTACCCAGTTGGCAGGTAGAGAAGTATGGTCCCAAATGGACCGAAGAAGGAAACTGTGTAACAAACTCAAGTTATCAATTAAAAGAGTGGAAACATGGTAGCCATATGGATTTCACACTCAATCCATACTACGACGGGCCTATCAAGGGCTACGTAGAATCGATACATCGTATATTTCGGCATCCATCTACAGCAAACCTCCTACCTTATGAAAATAATGAAGTTGGCTTTTCAGCAGTCCAGGCGAACGAATTAATTCGCGTACGGAATGACCCAATTCTTAGTTCAGAATTAATCTCTAACCCAACCGATGGTACGTGGTACATCTTCTTTAACACCCGCCAAGCCCCATTTAACGACGACAGGGTTCGACGAGCTATCGCTCACTCTATAAATAGAGATGCCATATGTCGCCTTGTTCTCCACGGATCGGCTGTCCCTGCATATTCTATGTTGCCAATAACATTTGATGCGCATACTAACTATCAAGAACTCCAGAAATTTGATCCAGAGAGAGCAAAAATACTGATAGAAGAAGCTGGTTACCCTGGAGGGCGAGGATTTCCAACTATAGAAATGTGGCTTAGACAGCCAAGGCCTGATATACGAATGGTTGGTGAAGTAATACAAGCGATGCTTCATGAGAATTTAGGTATAAACATAACTTTTCGCAGTGCGGACTATCCGGTTTTTACAAGCTATATGTTTAACTGGGATATCAATCTCGGGTTAGTTCCATTCTTCGCGGATTATCGGGATCCAAAGAACATGCTGGATATGATCTGGAGACCTGGATCTAGAGGACGGAGTCGTCACGATTTCGAAAACTCCAGGTTTCTATCTCTATTAGAAGTCGCAGACCAAGAAATAGACGAAGGGAAACGAACGGAAATATTTCGCCAAGCAGAGAGCATTCTTGTTGGAGATGCTGGAGCTGTTTTTATTTATCACCCCATTGCTAACTCTTTATTTAAACCTTGGCTAAAAGGGCTTAAAACCAACCGTTTCGGGGGTAAGACCGTAACCTTCACAGACCTTTATATTGGAAAATCTTATCTAAATACGAGATAACTGACCTAGGGTAGGATATCGGGATCGCTACAACTGACCCCGACCATCCTACTCTCTATTTCTTTTTATGTCTATCAGCTCTCAAACGCTTCTTACGTTTATGAGTTGCGATCTTGGAACGTTTCCGCTTTTTACCACTAGGCACTTTTTATCTCCCTCTACCTTACACTTAAGATGATTGATCTTGCTGAACACGGTCTTTCAAGTGGTCAGACGGTTTAAAAACTGGTACAACACACGGTGGGATATCAATACTTGTTCCGGTTTTGGGGTTACGAGCAACTCTTGCCTTTCTCTGTTTGACTTTGAAAATACCAAAACCTCGAAGTTCTATTTTTTCACCTCGCCCTAAAGCCGATGAAATGGAATCTAACAGTTCATTAAGCACCTCAGCAGTATCAACCTTGGTCATCCCAGTAGATTCTGAAATGCTTGTAACAATATCAGCTTTTGTCATACTCTTCTCCTTGATTGTAGATATTTCCTCTCAACGGTACCGGTATTCTACAATACCAGGTGAATACGAACGAGTTATTGTATCTAAGTTACTCGTTAGTATTTCAAAAATTGTTTTTGGACGCTGTTCGATTACACTAGGTTTTTCAGATAGACCCGCCATTTTTCCAGCTAGTGCTATTGCATCTTGATGCGTTCCTAAATAGTCTACTAAACCCAAGCTTAATGCCTGTTTGCCAGTGTAAATTCGCCCATCTGCTAATTGACTTACCTCTTGGCCCGACAATGGGCGAAAAAGGGTAACGGCCTCAACAAACTGTTCATATACATCGTCTACGACTGACTGCAAAAGCTTAATTTCATTAGTGGTCATTTTTCGACTAAACGATCCTATATCCTTATGTGGACCACTTTTTATGACCTGCCAATCAACACCAACCTTTTCCATTAGCTCTTTAACCTGGGGCACATCCATAATCACACCGATGCTACCTGTTATAGTTCCTGGATTTGCTACAATCGAATCTGCAGAGCAGGCAATATAGTAGCCTCCGGAAGCAGCGACACTCCCTAAGGAAGCAACGATAACCTTCCCTGCTTCACGAGTTTTTCGTAATTCATTAAATATTTCCTGTGTTGGTGCAACAGCTCCCCCTGGGCTCTCAATTCGAAGGACTATTCCCCGTACAGAAGGGTTTTCTCGGTATTTGATTATTTGTTTTACCGTTTCCTGAGAACGGTTGATAACTCCCCGAATTTCCATGAGTCCTATCCGACCAGAACTATCGGAGGAGAAATTATTTCTTACTAATACCGGCCCGGCAATTAACAATAGTATAGCAATCCCTATAACCAAAACACCACTACCAAGAAGTCCACCAATTATCCAGTCAGATTTCTTTGACATGAAGTTTTCCGCTGTTGATGTTGGATAATTTGAAAAGCTACCAAGCGAGTCCCAAATGAAGTATAAAAAACGTAGCTATAATATGACGTTAGTATAAGTATGTCAATGACTTTTTGGAATTATAGCTCTCTTAAAATTTGTTCATTAATTGTGTTGTATACTCACAAAAAGAACCATAAAATTAAGCACTAATCAAACACATTAAGAAAGAGTTTACTGAGAAGAATTGCTCCCAACCATAAGACGATCCCCGGGATGGATCGCACTTCGTCTTCCTAGACCATTAGATTTCCGGAGGGCACTCACCGTTACTTTGTAAGCCCGAGCGATATCCCAGAGAGTATCTCCAGGTTTAACTGTATAGATAATGACGCTGGTTTCCTGAGTGCCAATCCTACTCCGAATCTTTTTCTTAATATCTTTAGATTCTTGTTTTGAAATCGCCTCCGCCCTTGGCAGATAGATTATAAGGCTTCGGCCAGCAATAATATCGCCCGGATTACGTAACTTGTTCCAGTCTTGTAGATTTGCCATCGATACTTTAAATCGGCGACTGAGGGTCGCGAGATTATCCCCTTTTTTTATCTGGTATTTAATAGTTCGATGAGTAGATGGATTCGGGATTGATATATTCCTGGGCTTCCTCTGGTAAATAGAAGGACTTCCTGGACGAATAGATGAACCATATAAAGGTATCGTAAGTACTTCTCCTATCCTAAGCCGATTGGGTCTTCGTATATTGTTCTCTGCAACTATATCTCCTGTCCGCACCCCATAACGACGTGCGATTCGAGCAAGGGTGTCCCCTCGCCGAACCTTATAGAAAACCATTTCAGAAAAGTCGGATCCCGAAGGTTTAATACCAGCCCATTTATTGTAGGATCTCTTAGTCCCCAGAGGTACTTTTAGATTGTACCCTGGAGACGCCCTCCAGCGTCTTAATTCGGGGTTAAGTAATTGCAGCTGGTTGATAGAGACCTTCAAAGCTTTAGCAACCTCTGCGAGAGTAAGGGGTTTTTTAACCGATACAGATTCGTGAATTAATGGCGGTCCTCCTAATCTTTTGAATCCGTAATCTCCAGGGGACTTAGTAATAATTGCTGATGCCATAACAAAAGAAACAAATAGATCTGTCTGCCTAGGTAAAACCATACTCCATAAGTTAAGATTATCTGCTTCTATTACCGGGGTCACACCAGCATGGTGGGCAGCCAGAACATACTCCCAACTACCCAATTTTAGATATAATTCTCTGAACCTAGAAGCTGCTGCTTGTGTTGACTTCTCTGGATCATAGCGCTCATCAACTTCATCATTCCGTTCTAACCCTAACTGTTTTGCTTCCTCTTGAGAAAACTGCCAGAGGCCAGCGCGCCCATCGGAGGATCGTGCCCTTGGGTTGAAGCCACTTTCAATCAATGCTATATAGACCAAATCTCCTGGTATTCCTGCTCTAGAAAAAATTGATTCGATCATTCCCCGATATCGGACCATCCGTGATAACCACTCAGAGAAAATGTATGAAGCATCTGTTTGTAGAATATGCAGAGCTTGTGTAACTTTTTCATTGTAACTAATCGGGATATCAAATTGGCCGAAATTAGGCCATGGTTGTTCTACTAAGTTAGAACTATTTACCTCAGAGGAAAATGGCACAAGGAGCGGAAAACCAGAATTCACATTTTGTTCTTCTGAATAATAATGGCTTGCTAGGTCCGACTTTAAAGAAATTTCTGGAGGGGAATGAAGACTTGGTGTATTGCTAGATCTAAAGCTTTGTTCAGAATTGGGCGTCTTAATTGAGATGGGAGTTGCAGAAATAAGAAGAGGAGAACAAATTGTTAAAGTCAGAATTATCAAAAAAAAATTCATAAAAAGGAGACAGTATCTAAGTGTTTCATATCTAACGCCACATTGGGGGACTAGGTACACAGATCCCTGCATCCTGTTTATCGACTGACCTTGAAGACCTATTGTGATTTTTTGATAAACGGGCATACCCTACTTGATCTACTTAAGGACCATTAATATCTGAGCATTGGTTAGTGGAGCTGAGCGGGATCGAACCGCTGACCTCATGAATGCCATTCATGCGCTCTCCCAACTGAGCTACAGCCCCTAGCGTTGGTCAAGATATGGAATAACCTGATTAACTGTCAAGAAAAAACATACCCAGAACTGGCCAACTAAAGTCAGAATTAAACCGGTTTATAATATTGTCATATATATCTTGAAGTTCGGAGCAAAATTTTTAGTTTTCTGGCAGATGGGGAATAATATCTTTTAAAACTACATGGTGTTATGTTTTTTCAAATAATGCTTGTAACGGAAGACAGACAATATTATAGTCCTGAATCTCCATAGTCTTATAAACTATTTTTTGAGGTAGGCCTGTTCATGCCAGAATCTTTAGCGATTGAGGGTGGTGTTCCAGTTCGTTCAAAAAAATGGCCGTTAATGATACCTGGTGGTTTGAGGTATGGGCCTGAAGAAAAGCAGGCTGCTCTTGAGGTTATTGACGCCCAATCACCGTTTCGATACTATGGCATTAATCCACTACGCAAAGTAGACCAGTTTGAAAAGGCATACGCTGCTTATGTTGGTACCCGGTTTTGCCTTGCAACTCACAGTGGCAGCACTGCTCTTTCTGTAGCGCTAGCCGCTCTTGATGTTGGTCCTGGTACAGAAGTAATCATGCCTGCTTTCATGTGGATTGCTGATGTAAATGCAGTAGTTAATCTTCGAGCAGTTCCCGTCCTTGCTGATATCGATGAAACTCTCAATCTCGATCCTTGTACTCTGGAAAAACATATTACCCCCCGGACCCGAGCGATTATAGCTGTTCATATGGCAGGCACTGTTGCGGACATCCTTGCAATAAAAAAAATAGCTGACAAATATAACATAGCAGTTCTAGAGGATTGCTCACAAGCCGCTGGAGCTCGTATAGCTGGAAGAGCCGTAGGCTCTATGGGGACAATAGCTGCGGTTAGCCTTCAATATAACAAGAATTTTACTACCGGGGAAGGTGGAATGATAACAACCGATGATGAATCACTATATAATCGGGCATTATGCTTTCACGATACCGGATTTGCTAGAGATCTTGATGGCGTTTCAACCGGCCATGGTGCTATTTTTGAGACCTTCGGAATGGGGGTTCGCATGGACGAACTCCGAGGAGCACTAGGTTTAGTTCAACTAGGAAAATTAGAGAGCATAGTGAAAGGAATGAGACGTCACCAAATTAGGCTGCGGGAAGCACTAAATAAAACAGTCGGAATCCAACTTCGGCGAATTATAGATCCAGAGGGCGACAGTGGGAGCTATTTCTCATGGTTTCATGAGACTTCAGAAATTGCTGAACGATTTACTACAGCCATCCGTGCCGAAGGTATACCCGTCGGAGAACCTCATGGAGGAATACACCAATACAGATACATGTCTAATCTACTAAACAAGGTACCAATTACAACATCTGGTTGCCCATGGACCTGTCCTTTCAATGCTGAAAGTCCTATGGAATACAGAGCTGGGCTATTGCCACGTAGCGACGACTTGCTCGACAGAGCACGATTACTACCACTACCAGCTTCTTTATCTGACGATGATATTGACGACGTTATCCGAGCCTTCCGTAAAGTTGCACGGTTGGTTCTATAAATAGATATAGTCTCTATTTAAGTTGTTAATGGACTACTTTATTACGGGAAGAAAGTCTGCCACTAAACCCAAATTATGTTCTATTAATAGATTTAAATTCTACCTGAAACCCATTACTCTAATTCTTAGAAAGATACATCAGGAGACCCTATGACAACGAACTTAAATACTCCCCACCATGATCAAATCCCTGCTCCCAATCAAGCTTTTTGGGATGGGATTCGGCGTGATCAGTTTTATCTAGATTCAAATACTGCCTTCCTTCAGGGGGGGTCGGTTGGTCCATCTCCAAAGCCAGTAGTAGATTGTATTACTGACGCTATTCGAAAATTTGATAGTGATCCGTTAAAGCATCAGCAGCTTTATGGTCCGAGAGTTGAAGAATCACGAAAAAAATTAGCTGATTTTGTGGGGACACGCCCCGAAAGGCTAGCGCTAGTGCAAAATACAACTATGGCCCTTAGCGTTTTTGCTCAAGGGGTTGAGTGGAAACCTGGCGGTGAAATTTTGATGACAGATCAAGAATACGGTGCTGTTAATGCCTGTTTTGACTACATAGCTCGTAGACATAAAATGACCGTACGGAGAGTGCATCTGCCGATGGAAATAAGTAATGCGCAACAAATCATTGATGTTCTAAAAGCTGGGATAAACCAAAAAACCTCCGCGATGATTTTTGGGCATGTCTACTGGTCTACTGGTCTCGTTACACCAGTTAAGGAACTTACTAAAATAGCCCGTGATGAAGGAATTTGGTGTGTCGTAGATGGCGCCCATGCTGTTAGTATGGTACCACTAAAATTAGACGAATGGAATCCCCATTTCTACGCTTCTAGTCTTCACAAATGGACGCTCTCTCCTAAAGGAACAGGCATGCTCTTTGTCTCGGATGATGCACACGACCGAGTAGAACCTCTGATTTTAGGTTCTAGCACACATCCAAATCCCAACGCTAGCCGATTTGACATGATGGGAACTCGTGACCAAACGCCTTTCATTGGCCTAGGCACAGCCCTTGATTTTCAAAACAACATTGGTTGGGATCATATTCGGAACTATAGTTGCGGACTAGCTAGCTATATGCGGGAAAGACTGGGCCGTATTAGGGGAGTTCGCTTTTTAACACCCCGTGACCCAGAACTATCCGGGTTTATTACTACCTTTACTATCGAAGGAGCTGATATTCAGAAGATCCGCCAACAACTATGGGATGACGATAATATTGAAACGACGGCGTTTCATATCAATGATGTTCCAGTATTTCGGATTTCTACCCATTTTTATAATAACCGGGAGGAAATAGACCGACTGGTACGGTGTATCGAACGCCGACTTTAGGTAATTATAATTTCGAACTCAATCTGATATAATTATTAACACTTATTTAAGATCATCTAATTTGGCTACCTAAATAGCCTGATATAGATTGAGAGAGCAATTCACAGGAGTTGTTGTATGTCAAGAAAACGTGTTTTTATTGGCGATCTAACTCGCAAGAATTTTCGTGAACGAATCAAAGACAATACCATTCGAGCTAGTATTGTACCAATAGCAGCAACAGAACAACATCTTGAACATCTTGAAATGATACATGACACAGCTAGTGTAACATACATAGCAGAACAAGCTGCCCTAGCTCTTTATCCCAACATTGTGGTGGCACCGCCCATATCTATTGGAGTATCGGAGCATTGGATGGAGCACCGAGGAACACTCACCGTACGAGCAGAGATTTTTACCGAATATGTTTATGAGGTGTGCGAAAGCTTAAAAAGAGGTGGACTGACCAATATACTGATCTTAAATGGACACGGTGGCAATGTTATCCCTATAGCAAACCAAATTAAATCATTTCAACAACGGCTCAAAATTAATGTCCGATTTAATTCCTACTGGGATACATACCCAACAGAAACTATCTATAAATATATGACCCAGGGAGCTTTGCCTGGCCATGCAGATGAGTACGAGACTTCCATGGCAATGGCCCTATTTCCAGATCGAGTCCATATCGAAGATATGGAAATGGAAAGTTCGGCCAAACACGGAAGTAAGGAAAAAGGTGAAGCGCTAGCACCCATTGCTGTTAATGGAGTAGTTGAACTACTGAAAAAGATGATGGCAAATGAGAGTATTGATTTGGAACCTAGAACATTTCGGCCAGATGGCGCTCAATCAATGATTCGAAATCACCTTCTTGAGGCCCGAAGGGACATGAACGAATAACCAGAAATGTTACCTATGGGGAGAACTATGACTGAAGAACAAAAATTTTTCTTCGACCTTAAGGGATGGATCTTGATTCCATCTGTACTTTCGAAGCAGGAAACAACAACGATGCAAGATGAGGTAAAAGCAGGGGCGGAGCAAGGATTTCAGGGTAAATTGCAGGAACTTCTTGATCACCCAATTATTGTACCTATCCTAAATGAAATTTTGACTGAGCCACCATTTGGGGGGAAGGAACACTACGGATTTCGTTGCGAAAATTCATTTATAACCTACCGATCTCCTGGGTGGAAGCCACCAGAAAAAGGAACCGGCGTACCTCACGTCGTGCGCCCTCCCCAACAAGCAAACGCCATGCGTTACCAGGTAGAGGGTGGCAAAATATTCTCAGGACTTACTCGTGTGGTCTGGGAATTAGAGGAGGTTCAAGCAGGAACCGGAGGAACCTCGTTTCTCAGTGGTTCCCACAAGGCTCATTTTAACTATGGCGGGCCTGACCGATATCGGCCTAATATTAGTGGATCACCCTGGGAAAAAAGTCTATACCGAGCTATGGAAGATTATAGCTGTCCGGCAGGGTCAGTAGTGATTTTTACCGAAAGTCTGATCCACGCTGCAAATAATTGGACAAACCCTGAAAATTCACGCTACTCCGTATTCAACTGCTATAACTCGATTTGGGCTCAGTGGCATCGATTGAATCTAGCTCACCAGGTTATAAAATCGATGCCCAAAAAACGCCAATCCCTCTTTCGTGGAACCTGGCAACTCGGTGCTGACGGCAACCATACATATACTAAAGATAACCGGTCACTATAAGTCAATAGAGGGGGAATAATCCAACATCGAACTAACGTTCCCAAGTCCGTTTCTTTTCATCAGCGCAGGATATAGTCAATGCTGGGCCTAACTTGTCGATACTCAAACGTAGATTATCACCATCCTGAACTGGACTAAGTGCATAGTGGTGAGTCCCAGTCGAGACAACATCACCAGGTTCAAGTGTGACAACGGCTGTTACTTCTGCAAGTAACTCAGGTATTTGCCGAGCCATCTCTCCGGTTGAAAAATCATGTTTGAGAACATCGTTAATCCACATTTTGGCAGGAAGTTTATTAGCGTCTCCGACTTCATCCGCTGTAACTAATGCTGGCCCCATAGGACCGAAAGTATGCCAACTCTTACCAAGAAAAAAACCACCCGGTAAACCCCGAGCTGAAACATCTATTAAATGGGTATATCCAAAAATATATTCTAATGCATCGTTAGAATGGATTTTACTGGCTCTTTTACCGATCACTATAGCTAATTCAGGTTCAAAATGAAAAACTGTCGCCGCAGTATCCGGTAATTCGACTACAGAATCTTGCCCCATAACCGATGTGTTAGATTTTAAAAAGGCGTTAAAAGTTTCCTTAGATGGATGGTCTGGTTCTATATAATTACCTGCCAGGCAAAGTAGTTGGCCCGGACGAGGCACTGGCTGTTGAAGTTTTACTGACGCAAGAGCCACACCACTATTACTCTGGGATGCATCAGCTATGCGGTCTCCATAAATTTCCCACCCAGTAATTATTGCTTCTAATTTCCCCTGGGGGCTCGAGGAGACCAAATCAGAAATAGCAGGTGAAACGTCAACTATAAAATCATCACGAATAACACCCAAATTAAAATCATCGTAGAAAGCAAGTTTCATGAAAGCCTCCAAAATACTGACGTTTATATATTGAAAGGGACGAGATAATATATCAGAAACATTAGTTGAGTCAACTAATAATCATATAAATATGTCGCATTGTAAAACAGAGATTTCATTTCCTAAACAATAGGCCGTAGACTATTTTACTATAAAGTGTGTTATCCGTTTGATTTCTGTAACATTATAGTAACCTGAAAATCTAGTTATTGAGAAGTAAAAATATTTAGCTTTAATAATTGAATTATTATTAAAAGGAGATTGTAATGGCATTAATGTATATTGAACCTGGAATAAAAATTGCTGGACAAATGTCCCCCGAACCAACACAGGATGATTTAGATTTTGCCCGGCAGCTTGGAATTGAGTATGTCTGTCTTTGGACTCATGGTGCCAACGCCAACTACGACTATTTTATGAGTAGACGAGAAATTTATGAGCAAGCCGGAATTAAAATATATGGTTTTGGGAATAGTGATGTTCACAACCAGGATGCAATTGTTCTTAACCTCCCGAACCGTGACGAGAAAGTAGCCCAATATAAAAAGTATATTCGTGATCTTGGAAAAGCCGGCATCCCCTACACAACATACGCTCATATGGGAAATGGGATCTGGAGCACTGAAAGAGAGACCACCCGGGGAGGGGCTCCCGCACGTGGTTTTAATTTGGAAACGGCAAAGGAAGGGCATTGGGGGGAACGGATTTTTAAAATGCCACTAACCCATGAACGAGAATATAGTGAACAAGAAATATGGGATAACTTCCATTCTTTTATCTCAGAAGTTGCCCCAGTAGCAGAAGAAGCCGGTGTAAGAATTGGAATTCACCCGGATGACCCTCCTCAGCCGGAACTGGGTGGTATTCCTCGTTGTGTTTTTAGTAGTTTTGATGGCTACTATAAAGCTATGGAAATTGCTGACAGTCCTAACATAGGCCTCTGCTTTTGTATAGGTTGCTGGCTCGAGGGTGGGGAGTTAATGGGAAAAGGTGTGGTTGAATCTCTACGTCATTTTGGTGAACAAGGAAAGGTTTTCAAAGTCCATTACCGGAATGTTAACCAGCCTCTACCCCACTTTGTTGAAACATTTATCGACAATGGATATTTTGACATGTACCAAGCGACTCGGATCCTAGCAGAAAAAGAATTTTATGGGGTAATGATCCCAGACCATATCCCCGAAATGGCTGGAGATGGTCGTATTAGCTATGCATATTCTATAGCTTATATGAAAGCCCACGTCGAGCGTGCACAGGCAGAAGTATTTACTACATAACTGTAGGGAAAAATTGAGAAACCCTATGAATCAACTCAAAGATTTTTTAACACACTTACTCATAGAAAGAGGCCTGTCATCAAATAGCTATGATGCTTACCGGCGTGATCTAACATCGTATCAAGGGCACTTAAGTAATCGAGGAATCTCTTCTTTTTCAAGTGCGACCAGGCATGACATTCATGAATTTATTGCTTCGCTCCGGAACCGCGGGTTGGCTCCTTCAAGTATTGCACGCCACTTGTCAGCTATCCGCATATTTCACCGTTTTCTTATTGGTGAAGGATTAGCCACTGTCGATCCAACTGAACATATTAGGACTCCCAAACAACCCCGCCGCCTTCCTGTTGTTTTAAATCGACAGGAAGTTGATTTACTTTTAGAACAACCTGACTATACAACCTCCTTAGGTCTTCGTGATCGAGCCATTCTAGAATTTATGTATGCGACAGGACTTCGTGCATCTGAACTATTGAATTTCCGGCGACCAGACTTACTTTTTGACGCGGGGTTGTCACGGATTTTTGGGAAAGGGGAAAAAGAACGGCTCGTTCCGGTAGGGCGTCAAGCAATAGAATTGATACGAAACTATTTGCATAAGGTACGGCCCAAACTGTCATCTGCAACTAGTGGAGATATTCTTTTTTTAAATGCAAGAGGCACCAAACTATCCCGAATGGGTTTATGGAAAATCTTAGATACTTATGTTAAGTTATCTGGCTTAACAAAAAAAGTTAGTCCTCATACGATGCGACATTCCTTCGCTACCCATTTACTAGAGGGGGGCGCTGATCTTCGAGCAGTTCAGGAAATGCTCGGGCATGTTGATATTGCCACTACCCAAATTTATACCCATGTAAACCGCAAGTACCTAAAGGAAATGTACACTCGCTACCACCCACGAGGATGAAACGAAGTTACCCCCCTCAGAAACTGGTGTTTCTACTTCCCGTTAGTGCCGCCGCTGCAATGCAAACAATACAACACAATACAGCAAAAATATCACCGTAGCGGGTATAAAATGTCATCTTGCCAACCCTTGGCTGTACTTTTTCAGTAGTAGTTGTAGCAACCATCAGAGGAGTTGTGCCATAAACAGCACCTGTTGCCGCTATAAATCCAGATATTCCCGTATTGGCAGCTCTAATAACCGGTGTTCCATTTTCTACAGCCCGCAGCACCGCCATAGAGAAATGGTGATTCGGTGCCGACGATGTACCAAACCAAGCATCGTTAGTCATTACTACTAGAACATTAGCTCCGTTCAGTGGAAATCTCCGGACCAAATCAGGAAATATAGACTCGTAACAAATTACCGTTCCAAGCCCTATATCATATTGATTAAGTTCCATAACTGATAATTTTGCCCCTGGAGTGAGTGAACCTATAGCTCCTGTTAGGCCACCAAGAAAGCCAAAAACCTGGGGCAATGGTAAATATTCTCCAAATGGTACCAAGTGCATCTTACTATAGGAATCTACTATACCAAGGCCCGGTAAAAACAAGAAAGCACTATTGTATACCCCCTTCCCCTGAGCACCACTACCTAGGGCTCCCGTTAGCAAAGGGACTCCTGCTTCATCAGTCAATTCATGTATCTGCTCATTTAATTCTCTATAGGCTGGACTTTCCAGATAAAAAGTCATTGCGGTCTCTGGAAAGACAATTAGATCGGGGTTTTGAGGCAACGCCTTACGCGTCAAATTTTTGTAGATATTAACCGTTTTTTGAAGAACCCCTTCTGACCACTTTATCCCCTGTTCCATACTACCCTGAATTACAGATACAGTTACTGGGGAAACTCCTGAATTTACTTCTTGTTTTGGGGATAGCGACCACCAACCATACCCAAGCACACTAATTAAAGAAAAACAACTTAGGGATATAGCAAATACTGGAGATCGCCACTTAAATTGGTCCCTTAAGGCAACAAATATCATTGCTAGGGTCGCGTTCATAAGCATAACCAAAAAACTTACTCCATAGACTCCTGTGAACCTAGCTATTTGTATAACCGGCAAAACCTGGTATTGGGAGTAACCTAATAGTTCCCATGGGAATCCAGTAAATAAGTATGTTTGAACATATTCAAGAGCAGTCCAAATAGAAGCTGAAAATACTGGGAAAAAGGGAGATCTCCAATCTGTTCTCGCCACAAAGATACCGAAAATGAAAGTATATGACGCTACCAAAAGGGCTACTCCAATCATACTAACTAGCCCTAAAATTACGTCTAACCCACCGTAATTCATTACTGTATCCATGATCCAGTAAACTTTACTAACACCCGAAAAAAAACCAAAGACAAGGGCGACCAGGCAGATTCGAGCTATTTTATTTGAATGTCCAGCGCTTTTAAGAGCTATTAAAATAGGAACGAAGGCTATCCAAGCTACCAGCCACCATTCAACTTTAGGAATGCTAAGGTAAATTAAGAAAGAAGATAAAACGGCAAGCCCAATTTCTGTTACAAAAGGGAAACATTTAGACTGTCGAAATAATACCATTATAAGTTACTTTCCAGATTATTTTGTCGACATCGCTGCTTAAATATAATACTCAAAATAACAACCTTTCAATTTCAGCAACACCCAATTTGATATCACTACCTTTTTCAAAGGTGTTGACCATCATAGGTACAGGTATCTAAATTACAATTATTGGATGTAAGAAACAGAGATCTACAAAATAAGCAATACGATAGTAAGATTTTCAGGATCTGACCGAATTTGGGGGCGAGGAGTAACTAAATTGGAACAAGTTCGAATTGCTGTCGTCGGAGTTGGATCTCTTGGCGAATCTCATGTTAGGGTCATAAAAGAACTCTCTAGTGTGTACTTGTCCGGAATTTATGATATCTCACAGCGAAGAGCTGATGAGATAGCCCAAAAATATGACACAAAAACATATGCTAATCTTACCGAAATAGTTGAAGATGCAACCGCAGTCACAGTAGTAGTCCCCACCACTGCTCATTATGCAGTTGCTTCTTATATGCTATCTAATAATCTCCATACGTTCGTAGAGAAACCAATTACACAAACGGTTGAAGAGGCAGAACACCTTATCCAACTTTCTGAATCAAGAAACCGTGTACTCCAAGTTGGTCATATAGAGAGGTTTAACAATGCTTTCACAGCAATTGAGGGAATATCGGTTTCGCCCGGATTTATCGAATCTCACCGACTAGCATCCTTTGACCCAAGAGGCACAGACGTTTCCGTTATCCATGATCTTATGATCCATGATATAGACCTAATTCGGTGTTTAGTTCAAGCTGATCTCGAAAAAATTGATGCGACAGGTGTCGCTGTAATTTCAGATCAGGTGGATATTGCCAACGCTAGGTTATTATTCGTTAACGGATGTGTCGCTAATATAACTGCTAGCAGGATATCTCTCAAAAAGATGCGAAAAATGAGGATTTTCCAGAAAGACCATTATATATCCATGAACTTCCTAACTGGGGAAAGCGAGATATACCAATTGATTACTGAACCTAATTCAGCTATAAATAAAAGATCCGGCATACCAATAAAAACTGTAAGTGGGCCAAATAAACAAATAGTGATACAAAAGAACACTAACAAGTCAATTGAACCGTTGAAATTGGAACTCGATAGCTTTGCAAGAGCTGTTCGAGGCGAGGCGGATCCGCCGATAAATGGGTATGATGGTCGCGAAGCTCTCCGGATCTCGTTGCAAATTATTGATCAGATCAACAGTCGTCATCCATAGCACCTAAAGTATTGGTTCTAAAATAATTACAAGTGGATTATTATCATGGATATACGCCCACATATCTTTGCTGTTCGGAGTTATACTCCTATCCCCCTTATAATTGCGGTTCTTATTCTAGCAGAACCCAACCTCTATACCGTGGTTAGTGGTGGAGTGATTACTTGTCTTGGAGAGCTGCTCCGATTATGGGCTGTCGGATATGCCGGTTCTGCTACACGGACCCGGCAAGTTGGAGCTCCAGCACTAGTTACTAGTGGCCCTTTTGGGTTAGTACGAAACCCTATATATCTAGGTAATTTGATTCTAAGCCTTGGCTTATGTGTCATGGCCTGGCCTTGGATGCCGTATATGTTGGGTGTTTTTCTGGCACTTTTTGGAATACAGTATAGCCTTATAGTTTCGCTCGAGGAGCAACAACTTAAAAAAATATTCAAAAGAGAATATGATGATTACTGTCAGGTAGTACCCCGCTTCCTCCCCCGATTAAAACCGTACAAATTTCGAAACAAAACACACTGTAATCTTCAATCCGCCTTACGTAGCGAACGAAGAACTTTCCAATCGACTATCATCGTAATGATTGCCATAATCCTGCGGTGGCAGCTTTTTTGAACTAAAATAGTTGCAGGTATTTATTTACGATCAAGACAGCAGATAATTATGGTTGCCAATAACCATACTTTAAGAACTTGACAAATATATATAATCTAACTAACCTGGAATTATTCAAATTTTCCTGAAAACCACTTGTATAACAACCATTTATCAAATATTTAAATGAGGCTCCCGTGGGACGCTCCGCTGTAATAACCCGTCAAACTCTAGAAACTAAGATTACACTTAAACTCAATCTTGACGGTCAAGGTGTATTTTCTGGAGCAACTGGTATTGGTTTCTTTGATCACATGTTAGCTAGTTTGATCAAACACTCGGGATTTGATCTTGACTTGTCCTGCAGAGGAGATCTCCACATCGATGAGCACCACACTGTGGAAGACGTGGGGATTTGTATTGGGCAGGCCTTTAACCAAACTATTGGCGATGGGGAAGGAATTAACCGATTCGGCTACGCTTACGTTCCTATGGATGAATCCCTCGCCCGAGCAGTTTTTGACATCTGCGGGCGACCTCACTTAACATTCGACGCTGTTTTTTCAAGATCTATGATTGGTAATTTTAGTACCGAAATGGTGCGTGAATTTTTTAGTGCTTTTGTTCATCATGGGCGTGTCACTTTACACCTTAACCTTCTCGCGGGTATAAACGCTCATCACCAAATTGAAGCTATCTTCAAATCAGTTGCCAGAGCGTTAAGACAAGCAGTCGCTCGAGACTTAAATATATCTGGTATACCATCAACCAAAGGAAGCCTGTAGATACAGGTTATCCTTTTCGAAATTAAGTGACTCATGGAAATTGGAGAACTAGATACTCCGGCCTATTTAGTAGATCTAGACGTAATGGATCGTAATATTGAATCGATGGCGGTTCGCTGCAAAAGCCTTGATATATCCCTTCGTTGCCATACAAAAAGTCATAAGATCCCCGAAATTGCTCATAGACAAATTGAGGCAGGAGCAGTTGGGATAGCCTGCCAGAAACTTGGTGAAGCAGAAGTTATGGTTGGAGCTGGGATCGAAAATATATTAATCCCCTACAATATCGTAGGTCGAAATAAATTGGAACGCCTGACCCGTATCGCCAAGCGAGCCAACATTATTGTAGCAGTTGACCATGAAATTACTGCTCATGGATTATCAGAACAGGCGATCCGTGACAAGTGCGATATCAACGTAATTATTGAGTTGGACACAGGAACTCAACGTTGTGGGGTCCAAACACCTGAAGCTGCTGCCACTTTGGCCGAAAGCATTATGAATTTTAGAGGTTTGGTATTCAAAGGGATAATGTTTTTCCCCAGTAATCCAGAAGCTAGTGTTTTTGTGAACGAAACTATCGATCGAATTTCCCAAAAAAGTATACCACTTGAAATTGTTAGCGGTGGCGGAACTGGAGCCGAGGAAAATTCCAAGAAACTCGGATGCACCGAAACCAGAAGTGGGTCATATCTATGGGAAGGTTTGAACCGGATAGAAAATTCAGGAATGTTAACGCCAGAACGGTGTCCGTGCCGTATGCTTGTCACGGTAGTAAGTACACCTACCCCTGGTCGAATAATTATTGACGGTGGGATGAAAACATTCACAAGCTATCCGCCCACACCATATGGCTATATTATTGAACATCCTGAAGCAGAAATTTATGGTATGAGTGTAGAGCATGGGCATATTGATGTGTCAAAATGTGGTCATAGATTCAAGGTTGGAGATCGTCTATCAGTAATCCCTCTACACCAGGAAATGACTTTGAACCTGCATGATGAAATTAATGGCATCAGAGGTGAGCACATAGAAGTGATATGGCCAGTTTCTGGGCGAGGCAAGGTAAAATAACAAGTTAGGAAAGGAGATTAATATCTCTGAAAACCACGGAAGAGAGATTTGGGCGAGCCGACTAGGGCTTATCATGGCCATGGCTGGCAACGCAATTGGATTAGGAAACTTCCTTCGTTTCCCTGTTCAGGCCGCCAGCAATGGTGGTGGGGCATTCATGATTCCCTATTTTGTTGCCTTTTTAGTTGTTGGTATTCCCATGATGTGGGTTGAATGGAGCGTTGGTCGGTTTGGTGGAAAACATGGACATGGCACCACTCCTGGTATCCTATACCGTCTATGGAAACATCCGATGGCCAAATATATTGGTGTTTTGGGAATTGCCGCACCTGTAGCGTTCGCTGTCTATTATTCCTACGTACAGTCTTGGACACTAGCATACAGTTTTTTCTCTCTGACTGGTAAATATTTCGGTATAAGTACTCAAACAGAGATGAGTGCATTCCTCAACAGTTTCCAAGGAACCGCTGAAAGCAACTATTTCAGTAGTCTAGCTACAGCCTATATCTTTTTCTTGATAAATTTAGGAATAGTATTCTGGGTACTGGTTCGGGGTGTTGTTCGTGGGATAGAAACTCTCGCTAAGTTTGCCATGCCAATGCTCTTAATCTTTGCTATGATTCTTGTAGCTCGAGTGCTTACTCTAGGAGCTCCAGATCCTGACTTTCCAGAACGAACTGTAATGGCGGGGTTTGCTTGGATCTGGAATCCAGATCTTAGCCGTCTTTCAGAAGCTAGTGTTTGGTTGGCTGCAGCAGGTCAAATATTTTTCTCTCTGGGTATTGGGATTGGTAGTATGCAATGTTATGCTAGTTATGTTAGAGCTAAACAAGATGTAGCTCTAACTGGTTTAACTACTTCTATGAGCAATGGCTTTGCAGAAGTGGTACTGGGTAGCTCGATTGCAATCCCCGTTGCAGTTGCTTTTTTTGGGGTAAATGCCACCGAAAGTTTTGCAACCGGTGGCTCTTTCGACTTGGGATTTCAATCTATGCCCTTAATTTTCCAACAGCTGCCACTTGGACAATTCATTGGAACACTATGGTTTGGACTGTTATTTTTCGCTGGTATTACATCAACGGTAGCTCTAACCCAACCTCCTATGGCTTTTCTTCAGGATGAAATGGGTTGGCCAAGGAAGAAGGCTGCTCTCGTTGTAATATCTTTCCTGTTTATATTTGGTAATTTTATTGTCTTTAACATTGAACACGGTGTTATAGAAGAGTTCGATTTCTGGATTGGAACTCTAGGGTTGGTAGTATTTTCATTCCTTGAGATTATTATATTTGCTTGGATCTTCGGAATGGATAAAGCCTGGGCAGAGATTAACGAGGGAGCCGCCATTAATATACCTCGTATATTTTATTATATGATTAAGTATGTTACACCGGTCTCCTTAGGAATTCTACTAACCGTGTGGCTCTATCAGGCTGGTTTTGATGTCATTCTACTAAAAAATGCGGATCCCGTAGATATACCCTATCTTCTGATGACACGAGGAATTATCCTGGGGTTAATTGTAGTTAGTATACTCCAAGTACGTCGCGTCTCGAAATCTTGGGATTAATTTTGAAGACCAATAATTATAAAAGTATCGGACTGCCATCGGGTATAATTCGCCTGAGTCGTAATGAGAATCCTATTGGGCCTTCCCCAGCAGTAATTGAAGCTGTGAGGGAAAGGTGCAACCAGATTAATCGTTACGAAGATAAAGATCAAATTCTATTATTCCAAAAGCTTGCAGAGCATCATGGCGTACCCCACGACGAAAATCTCGCACTTCCTGGACTTGAATCCGACCAAACTTGGATAACTGTGGGAGATGGAGCAGGCCATATGATGCATGGGATAGCAAGAGCGTTTTTGTCTGCTGGAGATGAAATAATTGAACCACAACCCTCTTTCGGATTAATGTCACGGTTCGCTGGAGAAATCGGTAGCCGAGCTTTACGACCACCTTTGTCTTCAGAATTTAGGTATGATCTAAGTACTATAAAGGCAGAAATTAATGAAAGAACGAGAATGGTTATTATCACTAACCCTAATAACCCCACGGGAACGATTATAACCACCGATGAACTATCAAGTTTTGTTACCGATCTTCCAGAACAGATAATTATCTTGATTGATGAAGCTTATATAGATCTAGTTGAAGACAAATCATGCGCGGATGGGGCAGAATTTATCAAAAATCACAAGAACGTACTAATGGTTCGAACTTTATCAAAAGGGTATGGAATTGCAGGCTTTCGCTTCGGCTATGCCTTGGGCCAACCAAACTTAATAAAGAATATTCGCTTGCATCATGGTGGAACTCCCAGTGCTATAGCTCTAACAGCTGCAATAGCAGCCCTCAGCGACCCTGAACATGTTAGTCGAACTCGAGAAGTTGCAAGAATTTCCAAGGAAATATACTATGTAGGATTCGATAAGCTGGGGCTTGAGTATATTCGGAGTCAGGCAGCTTTTGTACTTGTAAGAGTAGGTGATGCCCAGAATGTTACTGATATTCTATCGGACCATGGTATCATTGTGATAAACGCTGAAAAATCCTGGAATCTTAAAGGAATGATCAGAGTTTCATATGGAACTGAACAAGAAAGTAATATTTTTGTTAGAACTTTAAGTCATATCCTGAGTTAAAGTAAATCTAGTACTTCTGGAACGATCACTGAAACCGTCTAGATAAATCCTTAAAAATTTAAGAAAGGCATACGATGCCAGCCTCAGAACTTTGTTTTAAGCAGGCAGTTGATCTTGTGCGTATGATTAGAGAAAAAGAGGTTTCGGTCACAGAAGTAATAGAAGCTCATTTAGCTCAGGTAGAACAAGTCAACCCAACCGTTAACGCTATTGTAACATATCATCCAGAAAAAGCCTTAGATCAAGCTCGAAGAGCAGACCAGGCTATAGCTCATAATGCAGCTAATGGCCCCCTTTGGGGCTTACCGGTTGCCCATAAAGATTTAGTTGCAACAAAAGGTGTCCGGACAACTTTGGGGTCACCGATATTTAAAAATTTCATCCCAGACCACGATGAATTAATAGTAGAACGACTTAAAAATGCTGGTGCGATTTCTATCGGTAAAACTAACGTTCCGGAATTTGGAGCTGGATCACAGACTTTCAATCCGATTTTTGGTGCAACATTGAATCCATATGACACCTCGCGAACCTGTGGAGGTAGTAGTGGAGGTGCTGCCGTAGCACTGGCTTGTGGCATGATATCAATCGCTGATGGTAGTGATATGGGAGGTTCCTTAAGGAACCCGGCAAATTACTGTAATGTTGTCGGCCTCCGACCATCGCCAGGTCGGGTTCCACGCTGGCCAGCCGTAAATGCCTGGGGGATGCTCAGCGTTCAAGGCCCCATGGCTCGAACCGTAGCAGACACTGCACTAATGCTTAGTGCTATGGCTGGACCAGATCCAAGGTCGCCATTTTCCATACGAGAACCTGGAAAATCTTTCACGAACCCTTTGGAGCGTGATTTTTGTGGAAAAACTATTGCCTGGAGTCCTGACTTTGGGGAACTCCCGGTGGATCCAGAAGTTAATATTGTCATAGAAGAAAAACTGGGGATATTTAAGGATCTGGGCATCGAAGTCAAAACCGGCCAACCTGATTTCTCAGAAGCTGATAAAGTCTTCAAAACTCTCCGTGCCTGGACCTTCATTCAAGGTTTCGGAGATCTGCTTGAAAAACACCGACATCAGATGAAAGACACTGTTATTTGGAACATTGAAAAAGGATTTGAGCTCACCGGAAAGGAAATAGCGCAAGCGGAGATTACTAGAACAAACATATACCATCGTGTTAGGCAGTTTATGGAACACCATGATTTTATGGTTTTCCCCGTCAGTCAGGTTCCACCATTTGATATTCAAACTTCTTATCCTACCAAGATAGATGGCGTTGAAATGGAAACATACATTGACTGGATGAAATCTTGCTATTTTATCACCGTCACTGGATTACCTGCTATTTCCGTGCCATGTGGTTTCACAAAATCTGGACTCCCGGTAGGACTACAAATTGTCGGACGACACGAAGACGAATTCGGTGTCTTACAACTTGCTCATGCATTTGAAAAAGCTACGGAGACTTGGAAAAATACTCCAGAAATTGCTATGTGGTAGTACTATTCTAATTCCTAAAACTACAAAGAGCTCTATTAGGACCAGGTTCCACATTTTTCATTTAGATCACCCAATGCAAGTATTCCCCATTTTTTGAAAGAAAACACCATGCCTACTAAGGCTAATATTGTTGTCTGCGGTGCTGGCATAGCCGGTCTAGCAACTGCCTATCAACTTGTAGTTCAACATGATATTAAAGCAGTAGTACTTGTAGATGACAAAAAACCTCTTTCGCTAACTAGTGCCTATGGCACTGAAGCCTACCGTAGTTGGTGGCACGACCCCGATATGTTTAAGTTTATTGGTAGAAGTATCGACTTAATGGAAGAATTGACTACCGAAAGCCAAAACGCTACCCAAATGAATCAGAGAGGCTATGTTTTTCTAACTGCAAATCGGAATTACATAACGACTCTGAAAAAACAGGCTAAAGAATTCGAAAAATTAGGCGGAGGGGATCTCCGGATACATCAACATGATTTATCCTATAAAACTGCACAACCGGAAGGCTTAGAACCTAACCTAAGCGGTACAGACCTAATTCTTGATACACATACGATAAGAAATTTATACCCCTTCCTTAGCACAGATACAGTCGCGATGCTTCATGTCCGCCGCTGTGGCTGGATAGATCTCCCATCGATGGCTCGTTGGATGCTCAAGAGAATAATAGCTAAAGGTGGAATCCTGATACATGATCATATTACCGGCGTCAATACCTCAGGGAACAAAGTGAATGGAGCCCGGCTCAAATCAGGATCTTTAATAGAAGCTGGAAAGATAATCTTTGCTACTGGGCCATTAATACAGCAATTGGAAAACATACTGGGTATTAATCCCCCAGTTTTTATGGAATTACATGCCAAAGTGGTCGTGAGAGATCAAGCTGGGATTCTACCTTCTACAGTCCCTATGATGTTTTGGACTGACCCAATCAATTTAACGCAACACAATGAAGAAATACATCAAATTTCGAGAAGCCCTGAAACTAATTTATTTGCCGAACCATTCCCAGGAGGAATTCATATCCGACCTCGTTTGGAAGGAAGTAAACATACCTTTCTAGGTCTCTGGACTTATGATATAAAACCTGTAAAACCTAAGTTTCCTCCAGAATTCAATCCATCTTACTCCAAAATAGTTATGCGTGGTCTAGCTAGAATGATACCTGGAATAAAATTGTATTTGGACAGGTCTCCGGATATGGTAGTTAATGGTGGCTATTATTGTAAAACTCCTGATAATAAACCACTGATTGGACCACTCCCCGTTGATGGCACCTATATTGTCGGTGCCCTCTCAGGATATGGGGTAATGGCATCTTTAGCAGCCGGCGAGTTGATAACCAAACATATTACTGGATCACCTTTACCTGACTATTCGACAGCTTTTTTGTATAACCGCTATACCGAAACTGGATATGTGGACATTGAAAATAAACAAGCTACCCGTGGCCAATTGTAATTTTTCTTATTAGTTATATTAAAACAATTTACCTCTTTCGCTTGGGGACGTCCAAATCAAAAGACTCTAGTTCTGACTTTTAATTTAGAAAAATATTTTATATTGGGTGTTTTGGCAGATGACCAGTATAATACACTTTTATAATTTAAAAATACTGCCAAATAAAAAACATACTAAAAAACCGGATGTTCTATGTCATTTTTTGACTACGATTTGCTAATTCGAGCTGGACGATTATTTTGTGCGGATACTGGGATTGATGGGCCAGGAGCAGTAGCAATAAAAAACGGCCGAATAGTGGCCTCAGGTTCAGCAATTGAAGGATCTGCAGCTATGACCTTCGACTTTCCGGACAACCTAGTATTACCTGGCCTAATAGACCTGCATGCACACCCCGCCCGTGGTGGTTCAAGGTACGGTTTAGATCCAGATACCCATTTCCTTCCTAGAGGAGTAACTACTGTTCTTTCACAGGGAGATGCTGGTGCTAGAAATTGGCTAGAGTATAAAGAACAAGTGATCAAAAAATGTAGAACAAGAGTACTTCTTGCTATAAACCTTTCTGATTATGGTGAATCTCATCCTGATGGGTGTTTCCCAAACCTAAGAGCCGCAGATGTAGGTAAGTGCATATCAACAATACTTTCTGATCCTGAGGCAATATGGGGTATCGCCGTAAATACTGGACCTAGTAATCCGACGTCTCCACACGAAATTATGAATCGGGCACTAGAAGTAGCCGAAGAAACAGGAAAACCTCTTCTTGTGGGGACTCGCCTTATTAATGATTGGTCCCTTGATGAACAATTACAGTTATTGCGGCCTGGTGATATAGTCACCTATTGTTTCCATGATTTTCCTGAAAACCTAATCCAGAATGGACATGTCCGTCATAGCGTTCTCGATGCTCGCGACCGAGGGGTTCTTTTTGATATAGGCCATGGGATGCGATCATTCAGTTTTAAAATTGCTGAAGCAGCTATTGCTAATGGTTTCCTCCCTGATACCATATCGACCGACCAATACGCCCGTCATGTGGGAAGTAATCCGCAACATGATCTTCCTCGGACCATTTCCAAACTGATCGCAGCTGGAATGACTGAAACTGATGCCTTTCAAAGAGTTACTAACCGGTCAGCTCAGATACTAGGAATGGGGGATGAGATAGGTACTCTCCGGAGAGGGTCGTGTGGTGATATCACAGTATTAAAGTGGAATCAAAATTCTTTGCCATTAATTGATGTTACTGGAGAAATTAGGCCTGGAGGATGTTGGGAGCCTATACTTACTGCGCGAGCTGGTATCGTATAAAAAATATAACGAGGAGATTTTATATGGTTTTTGGACAAGGAGATTACACCTATGAAGTAGTTGAGGGGTGGGGATCTAAGCCTACTGGACGTGAGCTCGGTATAGTTTCATCTATGGCTGTTGATTCATTAAATCGTGTACATGTAATTGACCGTGAACCAAATCCGGCAATTGTTGTTTACGATCAGACTGGGCATTTCCTCTACGACTGGGGTCAAAAGATATTTAAAGTTCCCCATTCAATTTGGATAAGCGAAGACGATATAATATTTATTACTGACTGTGAGCTTCATACTGTTATGACTTTTACACTAGATGGCCAAATATTGTCTACTCTGGGGACTCCTGGGGAACCTGGAAAACTTGGAGAACCTTTCAATGCTCCAACCTGGGCAGTCCTAGGTAAAAATAATGATATGTATGTTACTGATGGTTATGGTCAACATTATGTCCACCATTTTACTAAAGATGGAAAGTTAATTCGTACTTGGGGTGGCTACGGGAAGGACCCGGAACAATTTGATACTCCTCACTGTGTCCGTGTTGATAAAGATAAAAGAGTTTTTATTGTTGATCGTGGTAATTCTCGGATACAAATTTTTAGTCCTGAGGGAAAATTTCTCCAATCTTGGGATCACTTAATGGCTGCTAATGATCTTTATATCGATCAGGATAACGTAGTGTATCTTGCTGAAGCTCCTGGCCGAGTAAGTATACTAAATCTTCAGGGAGAAATATTGTCTCAATGGGGTAGCAAGGGGAAATCTCCGGGACAGTTCATCGAAGCGCCCCACGGTATTTGGGTTGATTCTCGAGGTGATATTTATGTATGTGAGGTACCGTTCACTCATAATCGCATACAAAAATTTAAACGCATATAGCTCTAACTTTGTATCTACTTTAAGAAGTTAACCTTTGTTGCTTTAGATATGTTAAAATTTGATGGAGAAA